>Ga0213839_1000019_pt1 | contig 696426 bp, 627 predicted proteins | sample SWPATP21_FD_160075 | JGI IMG/M metagenome (GOLD analysis project Ga0213839, IMG submission 160075) | Coastal seawater microbial communities from Marineland, Florida, United States - SWPA TP2 #1 | ecosystem: Environmental > Aquatic > Marine > Coastal | place: USA: Florida | collected 2016-08-14
CCCTTGTCGATGATCATCGGGCCCTTGCGGCGGTGCAGATCCAGGTTCGTGTAAGGATGAATGACGCTCTCGATGTCGCGCGCCGACGGCGAATTGCCGATGTCGTTCATGGTCCTGCCTCCCGGATCTGTTGTCCGTGCATCAGGTCATGGCCGGGCGTGTCAGGCAATCACCGGCGGCCGTTCATGCGCAATTGTCCGGGTCGTGATACACGCATGTGCAAAGCTCGGCGGCGAAACGACCTCCGCTTCGCCGCCGTATGCCAGGTCAATCGCGCAGGACGATCAGCGCGGCGTCATTCGGATGCCGCCGTCGAGGCGGATGGTCTCGCCGTTCAGCATCTGGTTTTCCAGGATGTGGACGGCCATGGCCGCAAATTCGTCAGGCCGGCCCAGACGCGCCGGATGCGGCACGCTGGCGCCGAGTGCCTGACGGATCTCCTCGGGCAGGCGGCCCAGCAGGGGCGTATCGAAGATGCCCGGCGCGATGGTGTTCACGCGGATCAGCTTGGAGGCGAGGTCACGGGCGGCGACGATGGTCATGCCGACCACGCCGGCCTTGGATGCGGCGTAGGGGATCTGGCCGATCTGGCCCTCATAGGCGGCTACCGACGCCGTCATCACGCAGGCGCCGCGATCGCCGTCCAGCGGTTCGTTCTTCGCCATGCTGGCGGCGGCGAGCCGCAGCACGTTGAAGGAGCCGATCAGGTTGGTGTTGATCACCTTCGAATAGGCTTCCAGCGAGCCCGGCGTGCCGTCGCGATTGACCAGCCGCACCGCTCCGCCATGGCCGGCGCAGTGGATGACCGACCGCAGCGGGCCATTGGCCTCGGCCGCCGCAACGGCGGCTTCCATGTCCGCTTCGCTGGTGACGTCGGCGGCGGCGAAGCTGGCCTTCGGTCCCAGTTCCTCGGCTACGTCGGCGCCGGCCGATGTCGGCAGATCGGCGATGACCACGGACGCGCCCCGCTGGATCAGCAGCTTGACGCAGGCCAGACCGAGCCCCGATGCGCCGCCGGTGACCAGCGCGGATGTGTTCTCCAGATTCATGATGCCGGCCCTCAGATGCGTTCGATGATCACGGCGGGGGCCATGCCGCCGGCGGCGCACATGGTCACCAGGCCGGTCTGCATGTCGCGGCGCTCCAGCTCGTCGAGAACCGTGCCGATCAGGATCGAACCGGTCGCGCCGATCGGATGGCCCAGCGCGATCGAGCCGCCATTGACGTTGACCCGGTCGCGATCGACGTCCAGGTCGCGCATGAACTTCTCCGCGACCACGGCGAAGGCCTCGTTGATCTCGATCAGGTCGATGTCGTCGAGCGTCATGCCGGCGTTCTTCAGCACCTTGCGCGCGGCCGGAACCGGTGCGTTCAGCATCAAGGTCGGGCAGTCGCCCATGTTCGCGGCGGCGACAATGCGCGCCCGGGGCTTCAGGCCATGCGCCTTCGCATAGTCCGGCGACGCCAGCAGCAGGGCCGCCGCGCCATCGACCACGCCCGAGGAATTGCCGGCGTGATGCACGAACCGGATATCCAGGTCCGGGAACTTCTGCAGGATCAGGCCGCGATAGGTGGTGCCGTCATCGTCCAGCGGATGGTCGGCAACGGCCTCGAAGGCCGGCTTCAGGCTGGCCAACCCGTCCAGCGTGGTCTGCGGACGCGGATACTCTTCCTTGTCCAGCGCCAGGGTGCCGTCCTCGTGATAGACCGGCACCAGGCTCTTGTCGAAATGGCCGTTTTCGATGGCGTGGGCCGCCTTCTTCTGGCTCTGGTAGCCCAGATCGTCCAGCACCGCGCGGTCAATTCCCTCGAGGGTCGCGATGGCGTCGGCGCAGATGCCCTGATGGGTCTGCGGGTGGTGGGCGCGCAGGCGCTTGTTGCCGCGGTCCATGGTCACCGGCCCATCGCCGCCGCGGCGGCCCGGCATCGACATCATTTCGGTGCCGCCGGCCACCACCAGATCTTCCATGCCGGCCATGATGGTCGCCGCCGCCATGTTCACCGTGGTGATGCCCGAGCCGCAGAAGCGGTCCAGGGTCACACCGCTGGATTTCATACTGTAGCCCGCGTCCAGCGCCGCCATGCGGCCCAGATCGCCGCTCTGCGCGCTGACCTGCGCGCTGGTGCCCCAGACGATGTCGTCAACGTCCTCGGTGTTGATCCCGGTGCGCTCGGCCAGCGCCTTCAGCACGGTCGCGCCAAGCTGCTGCGGATGGATTTCGGACAGGGCGCCCTTGCCATACTTGCCGACGCCGCGCGGGGTCCGGCAGGCGTCAATGATCCAGGCTTCGCTCATGGGATGTTTCCTCGTGTCAGATGTATGAGCCGAAGGTACCGGAAGGGCCCGGCGCCCGACAGGTGCGGAATCCGCAGCCGGGGTTGTGTCAGGCCGTCATCTGCCGCCGTGGCGGATCTGGCCGGCGGCAAGCACGGGCGAGGCGTCGATGGCTTCGGCGTCGAGCATGGCGGCCACGCGTTCCAGCGAGGCGACAAGCTGCGCCTGCTCCCAGTCGGCGAGTTTCTCGAAGCTCTGGACATAGCGCTGCTGCAGCGGGTCAGGTGCTGCCGCGAGACATTCCTCGCCCGCTGGCAGCAGGGTGATGTTGGTTTGCCGGCGGTCGATCTCCGACGGCGTGCGCTGGATCATCCGACGCGCCACCAGCTTGTCGAGCAGGGCGGTCACCGTGGCCTGGGCGATGCCCATCTGCTGCGACAGCACCTTCGGCGTCGCGCTGCCCCGTTCGCCGACGATCTGCAGCACCCTCAATTGCGCTGGGGTGAGTCCGACGGCCTGTGCGAGATCGCGCGCATAGAGCTCCGTCGCACGCAGAATGCGGCGAAGCGCGATCAGGCTGGCGTCGGTCCGGTCCTGTGGTGATTCGGTCATGCGTCATTGTATCAACCAAAGTGATTTGAGAATCGAAACAAAATGAATTTCGGGACCGCTCGATTTCACCAGGAATCTGGCCGATTATTACCGAAATATCGACGCGTTTACCTTGAATCGAGCCCGGGAATTTTATTTCGTGAAGCACTTGAAGTTTGCCAGAGCACAAGTTACTTCGAAAGGCGAATGAAATTGGAGGCTGATCGACGATGCCCGACGACATCGCGTCCAAACCCAAGCTGGGGGCCGCCACCGGCGTGCCCCGCCTGCGAAAGCCCGAGACGACCGACGGTTCCGCCGTCTGGGAACTGATCCGGGCCTGCGAACCGCTCGACGAGAATTCGATGTACTGCAACCTGGTGCAGGCGGATCATTTCAGCGACACCTGCGTGGTCGCCGAACTGGATGGCGAGGTTGTGGGCTGGGTTTCCGGTCACATGATCCCGAACGAGGACGCCTTTTTCGTCTGGCAGGTAGCGGTCGGTCCCGAGGCCCGGGGCATGGGACTGGGCAGGAAGATGCTGCTGCACCTGATGCAGCGCGAGGCCTGCCAGGATGCTTCCGAGCTCCGCACCACCATCACCAGGGACAATGACGCTTCCTGGGCCCTGTTCCGCAGCTTCGCCCGTTCGGTGGGCGGCGCGCTCAAGCATGCGCCGCACTTCACGCAGGACGAACATTTCGACGGCCGCCACGACACCGAACACATGGTGACGATCGAGCTGCCGGCCGACGCCGAACTTTCCCGGGCCGCCTGAACCCGAATCCGACCGACAATCTGAAAGGATGTTGCCCATGCCCAATGACATGGACACGAACACCTCTGTCTTTGCCCGCCGCGAGAGCGATGCGCGCTCTTACTGTCGCAGCATGCCCGGCCTGTTTACCGCTGCCAGCGGTTCCGAACTGTTCGACGCGGAAGGCCGGCGCTACATCGACTTCCTGGCCGGCTGTTCCTCGCTGAATTACGGCCACAACGATCCCGACATGAAGGCCGCCCTGATCGAGCACATTTCCGGCGACGGCATCGCGCATGGCCTTGACCTGCACACCGACGCCAAGGGTCGGTTTCTCGAAGCCTTCGAGCGGCACATCCTGAAGCCCCGGGGCATGGACCACCGGGTCATGTTCACCGGTCCGACCGGCGCCAACGCCGTGGAAGCGGCAATGAAGATCGCGCGCAAGGTGACCGGCCGCACCAACATCATTGCCTTCACCAACGGGTTTCATGGCGTGACCATGGGGGCGCTGGCGGCGACCGCGAACGGCTACCACCGGGGCGGGGCCGCCATGGATACGGCCGGCGTCACGCGGCTGCCCTTCGACGGGTATGCGGACGGCGTGGACAGCGCCGCACTGCTGGAGCAGATGCTGGACGATCCGTCCGGGGGTATCGACGCGCCGGCAGCCGTCATCCTGGAGACTGTCCAGGGTGAGGGCGGGCTCAACGCGGCCTCCTCCGACTGGGTCCGGCGCATCGCCCGGATCGCCCGCCGCCATGGCGCGCTGCTGATCATCGACGACATCCAGGCCGGTTGCGGCCGCACAGGCAGCTTCTTCTCCTTCGAGCACATGGGCGTCACGCCCGATCTGGTGACGATGGCCAAGTCGATCTCCGGCTTCGGCCTGCCGATGGCGCTGGTGCTGGTGCGGCCCGAGCACGATGTCTTCGGACCCGCCGAGCACAACGGCACCTTTCGCGGCAACACCCACGCCTTCGTCACGGCGCGTGTGGCGATCGAGAAGTTCTGGGCCGAGGAAGGATTCGAACTGTCGCTGGCGGCGAAGTCCGAGAAGCTGACGCAGAGCCTGCAGAGCGTGGCCGCCATGGTCGCCGGTTCACATCTGAAGGGGCGCGGCATGATGCAGGGCGTTGATGTCGGCTCAGGTGAGATGGCGGGCGAAATCTGCCGCCGGGCTTTCGCTGAGGGGCTGGTCGTGGAAACCTCGGGCCCGCGGGACGAGGTGGTCAAGATTCTGGCTCCGCTCACCACGGACGAGGAACTGCTGGACGAAGGCATGAGCATTCTCCGCCAGGCGGCGGGCGAAGCCATGACCCAGGCCGGCATTGCAGCGGAGTAACGGACATGATTGTACGCGACCTGAAGGATCTGCAGGGCACCGAGCGTGATGTATCGGATGCGGACTGGACCTCGGTGCGGATGGTGCTGGCCGATGACGGGATGGGTTTTTCCTTCCACATCACCACGCTGAAGGCGGGCTCGGAACATACCTTCCACTACAAGCATCATTTCGAGAGCGTCTACTGCATCTCGGGCCGGGGGGCGATCACCGACCTTGGAACGGGCGAGACGCATCAGATCCGCCCTGGCGTGATGTACGCCCTGAACGACCATGATCACCATACGCTCCGGGCGGACGAGGAACTGGTGATGGCCTGCTGCTTCAACCCGCCCGTGACCGGCAAGGAAGTGCACCGCGAGGACGGATCCTATGCGCCCGCCGAAGACGCCGCGTAAGGTCTAGACGGCCTCCGCCAGCCCGGCGGTTTCGGGCAGGGAGGCGGCCAGGGTCCGCGCCGCGGCCTGACCGAGTACCTCGCCGGCCAGGACGAGGGTCGGCGCACCGGCGGGCAACTGGGTCTGACTGGTCTCGGCCTCTGACAGGGTCGTGAGAACCCAGACCTCATCCGGGCGGGAGATGTTGGCGCCGATCGAGAGCGGCAGGTCGCCACGCGCGCCATGCGCCATGGCCTGCCGGACAAAGGCGGCAATGCGTCCACGACCCATGTAGAGCGCAACCGTCGTGGTCTCTGACGCCACGGCCTGCCAGTCGATCGCCGATGCCTCTCCGCTACGGCCATGACCCGAGACGAATAGCAACTGCCGGCCCTTCTCGCGGTCGGTCAGGGTGAGCCCGAGGCTGGCCGAAGCAGCGGATGCCGTGGTGATGCCGGGCACGACGCTGACCGGGATGCCGAGTTCCTCCAGCGCGCGGATTTCCTCGCCGCCCCGGCTGAAGATCGCCGTGTCGCCGCCCTTCAGGCGGACCACGTGGCGACCTTCCCGAGCGAAGCGGATCATCAGGCGGTTAATCTCTTCCTGCTTGCAGGATTCGCGGCCGCCGCGCTTGCCGACCGGCATGCGCCGGGCCTCGCGTCGAGCCAGTTCCAGCACCTCGTCCGAAATCAGCGCGTCATGGAGCACGACATCGGCATCCTGCAGCGCCCGGATTGCCTTGACCGTCAGCAGGTCCGGGTCGCCTGGCCCGGCGCCGACGAGGGTGACGCGGCCTTCGGGCTTGTCCGATCCGGTCATGGCCAGATCCTCGGGCGCAGGCGCAGCCCGCGCCGAGAGGGCCCTGTCGGCGAAGGCGCGCCACCATGCCCGGCGCAGGCTGGGCAGTTCGATCTGACGCGCAATGCGCGGGCGCAGGGCGCGGGCGCCCTCGGCCCACGCGCCGAGAGAGCGGGGCAGCATGGCCTCGATGCGGGTGCGGATGGTCTGACCCAGCACCGGCGACGTGCCGTCGGTCGAGATGGCGACGATGGCGGGATTCCGGTTCACGATGGAGCCGAACTGGACCGTGCAGAAGTCCGGGCGGTCGATCTGGTTGATGGGCACGCCCCGGGCCTGCGCGGCCTCGAACAGGGCGCGGGCCTGCCCTTCATCCGGCAGGTCGGCGACGATCAGGGCGAAGCGCTCCAGCGTCGTCATGGCCTGGGCAAGATCGATGCGGCCGAGGCGATGTCCCGTGACGATGGCCCCGGCCTCCGCCGACAGCGCGTCCGCAGCGATGACCGGCTGCGCGCCTGCCGCGATGAGAAGCTCCAGTTTCCAGGCCATGGCGTCGCTGCCGCCGGCGGCGAGCACGGGACGGCCGTCCAGCCTGTGGAACAGCGGCAGCACGGCCAGTGGCCCGATGGGGGCGGAGCGGCACTCAGACAGCTTCGGCGACCTGGACATCTTCCAGCATTCTCCTGATTTCGCTGATGCAGGAACCGCAGCCGGTTCCAGCGGCCGTGGCCTGTCCCACTTCCGCGGGGGTCGAGGCGCCGTCGCAGATGGCGGCGCGGATCGCGTTGGCGCCGACGCCGTTGCAGGAACAGATCAGCGCGCCTGGCCCCGCATTGGCGTCACCGGGCCGTCCGGCCAGCAGCATCGCGCGATCGCGAATGTCCGGGATCGGCTCGCCAAGTAGCCCGGTGAGCCAGTTGCGCTCGGCAGCGACCGGATCGGGCGCGGCGATGAATGCGCCGTCCAGCCTGTCGCCTTCAAAGGCGGCCAGGCGGAAGGCGCCGGTGGCGTTGTCGAGGTATCGGAGCGCCTGGGATGCGAAGCCCATCGACACCGCGGCCTCCGCCGGGTCGCCTGAACCGGCGCATTCGAAACGGAAGCCGGGTCCGCTCCGCGCCAGCGCCCAGTAGCTCAGCCCCTCGAGAGCAGGCCGGGCGATCGACACGCCGAAGCCGTACCAGCGCGGCTGGAAGGGGCGGATGTGGACGCGGGCAGACTTCAGCGCCGGCTGGCCGGAAACCGGATCGGTCAGCCCGGGCACAAGAACGTCGACACGCGCCGCGCCGGACCACTGGCCGGACCAGTGCATCGGGGCGAACACCGCGCCCTTCTGCTGGGCGTCCGTGATCATCACCCGCAGGATCGCCTTCTGTTTGCCAGCCGAGACTTCGGCAAGACCGGCTTCCGCCAGTCCGATCCGCTCGGCGTCGGCGGGGTGAACGGCCAGAAACGGCTCCGCCAGATGACCCGACAGGCGGGTGGAGCGGCCGGTGCGGGTCATGGTGTGCCACTGGTCCCGGATCCGGCCCGTGTTCAGGATCAGGCTGTCGTCGGCGGCGGCTTCGTCGCGCGCTGCCGTCGGCGTCGGCACGAAGCGCGCCCGCCGGTCGGGGTTGAAGAAGCCGCCCGAGGCGAAGAAACGCCCGCCACGCTTGCCATTTCGTTCCGAGGCAGGCCACTGCGTTGGGCGCAGCCGGTCGTAGGCCGCGCGGTCGATCTCCGAGAGCGCGCCGATGTCGAAGTCGCGGCTGCCGTCATTCCCGAAGCCGGAAAGCGCCGCATATTCGCGGAAGATATCGTCCGGGCCCCCGAAATCGAAGGCGCCGCCATGCCCCATGGCGCGGGCGACGTCGCAGATGATGCGCCAGTCGGGGCGCGACTCGCCGGGCAGCGGCAGGAAGGCGCGCTGGCGGCTGATGCGGCGTTCGGAATTGGTGACGGTGCCGTCCTTCTCGCCCCAGGCGGCCGCCGGCAGCAGCACATCGGCCAGCTTCGCGGTGTCGGCGTCGCGCTCGACGTCGGAGACCACGACGAAGGGGCAGTCCTTCAGCGCCTGCCGGACCATGTCGGCCTCGGGCATCGAGACCGCCGGATTGGTCGCCATGATCCAGATCGCCTTGATGCGGCCGTCGGCGACGCCGCGGAACATGTCGACCGCCTTCAGGCCCGGCCGATCGGCGATGGTGGGCGAGTACCAGAAGTCCTGGACCAGCTTGCGGTGATAGGGGTTTTCCAGGTCCATGTGGCAGGCAAGCTGATTGGCCAGGCCGCCGACCTCGCGTCCGCCCATGGCGTTGGGCTGACCGGTGATCGAGAACGGGCCGCAGCCAGGCTTTCCGATCCTGCCGGTCAGCAGGTGGCAGTTCAGGATCGCATTGACGCGGTCGGTGCCATCGGCGGCCTGATTGACGCCCTGGCTGTAGACGGTGACGGTTCGCTCCGTGGCCTGGAACAGGGCAAAAAAACTGCGCAACTGCTTCTCGCTCAGGCCGGTCGCGGCGGCGGTTTCTTCCAGTGATGCGCGCGCCGCCGACAGGGCCTTGAACAGGCCCGTCGTGTGATGGGCGACATAGTCGAGATCGCGGCCGTCGCGCTCGGCCAGCCAGGTCAGCAACCCGTTGAACAGCGCGACATCGCCGCCCGGACGGATCGGCAGATGCAGGTCGGCGGCCTCGGCGGTCGGCGTGCGGCGCGGATCGATGACCACGACCTTCATCTCCGGCCGCTTCTCCCGCGCCGCCTGCAGCCTCTGGAACAGCACCGGATGGCACCATGCCAGATTGGAACCGGTCAGCACCACCAGGTCGGCCAGCTCCAGGTCCTCATAGGTCCCCGGAACCGTGTCGGAGCCGAAGGCCCGCTTGTGCCCCGCGACCGAGGACGCCATGCAGAGCCGGGAATTGGTGTCGATGTTGGCCGAGCCGATGAAGCCCTTCATCAGCTTGTTGGCGACGTAGTAATCCTCGATCAGCAACTGACCGGAAACGTAGAAGGCGACCGAGTCCGGGCCATGTTCGGCGATGGTCGTGGCGAACCTTTCCGCCACGTGGCTGATGGCTGTGTCCCAGTCAGTGCGCTCCCCGCCGATTTCCGGGTGGAGCAGCCGACCTTCCAGCCCCACGGTCTCGCCCAGCGCCGCGCCCTTGGAGCAGAGACGACCGAGATTGGCGGGGTGCTCCGGATCGCCGGCCACATCGACGGTCTCGGGTCCGAGCCGCCGGGCCAGCACGCCGCACCCGACCCCGCAATAGGGGCAGGTGGTGCGGGTCGCGGGCATGCCGCCGCTGTCAGGCATCGGCTTCCTGACCCAGGCGCAGGCAGGCCTCGGTGATCAGTACCCGGCCGTCGCGGACCTGGGTGGCGAAGGTCGCGACCGAACCTTCGTCGGCGCCCTGGGCTTCGCCGCTTTCCAGGCTGATGACCCAGTTGTGCAGCGGGCAGGTCACCGACGCGCCATGCACGATGCCCTGGCTCAGCGGACCCTGCTTGTGCGGGCAGCGGTCCTCCAGCGCGAAGACCTGATCGTCGACAGTCCGGAAGACCGCGATGCAACCGCCCGCCGTCTTCAGCACCCGGCCGCCGCGCCGCGGAATGTCTTCCAGCGAGGCGATGTCGAGCCATTTCTCGTTGACGTGTTTCATCAGGCGACGGCCTCCAGTCCGGTGATGGGCAGCGGGTTGAACTCATGCGCGTCCTGGCCCTTGGCCCGTTCTTCCCACGGGTCGTTCTGGGCGAACTTCTGCGCATGGACAAAGCGGGCATGGAGATCGCGGCGGCTGTCCGCGTCCTCGACCACGGCTTCCATCACGTGATCCATGCCGACGCGGTCGAGCCATTTGTGCATCCGGTCGAGGTAATGGGCCTCTTCCCGGTAGAGCTGCAGCAGGGCGCAGCAGTACTCCATCACCTCGTCGGCGGTATCGACACGGCAGAGCAGCTTGGTTTCCTTCACCTCCATGCCGGCGGCGCCGGCGAAGTGAAGCTCGAAGCCGCTGTCCACGCAGATCACGCCGAAGTCCTTGATCGTCGCCTCGGCGCAGTTCCGAGGGCAGCCGGAGACCGCCATCTTCACCTTGTGCGGCGTCCACGAGCCCCAGAGGTAGCGCTCCATGCGCACACCCAGATCGACCGAGGCCTGGGTGCCGAAGCGGCACCATTCATTGCCGACGCAGGTCTTCACCGTGCGCAGGGCCTTGCCATAGGCGTGGCCGGAGACCATGCCGGCGGCGTTCAGGTCGCCCCAGACCGCGGGCAGGTCCTCCTTCTTTACGCCCAGCAGGTCGATGCGCTGGCCGCCGGTGACCTTGACCGTCGGGATCTTGAACTTGTCGGCCACATTGGCGATGGCGCGCAGTTCGTCCGGCGTGGTGATGCCGCCCCACATGCGCGGCACCACCGAGTAGGTGCCGTCCTTCTGGATATTGGCGTGCACGCGCTCATTGATGAAGCGTGACTGCTGGTCGTCGACATACTCGCCGGGCCAGGTCGACAGCAGGTAGAAGTTCAGCGCCGGACGGCACTTGGCGCAGCCGCAGCTGGTCTTCCACTGCAGTTCCTGCATCACCGCCGGGATTGACTTGAGCTGCTTGGCGACGATCAGGCGGCGGACCTCGCCGTGGCCCAGATCCGTACAACCGCACATGGATTGCACCGCCGGGCGCGCATAGGCGTCGCCCAGTCCCAGCTCCAGAAGCTGCTCCACCAGGCCGGTGCAACTGCCGCAGGAGGATGAGGCCTTGGTCGTCGCCCGGACGGCTTCCAGCGTGGTCTGGCCGCCGTCGATGGCCGCCACGATCTTGCTCTTGCATACGCCGTTGCAGCCGCAGATTTCCGCGTCATCCGGTAAGGCTGCAACGGCCGCCATAGGGTCCAGCGGACCCGCTCCGGCGAAGCCCTGACCGAAGATCAGGGTCTCGCGCATCTCGGAGATGTCGGTCTGGTCCTTCATCAGCTGGAAGAACCACGGTCCGTCGGCCGTATCGCCAAAGAGCACCGCGCCGACGATCCGGTTGTCGCGGATCACCAGGCGCTTGTAGATCGACTGGCTGGCGTCGCGGAGCACGATCTCCTCGCGGTCGTCGCCTTCGGCGAAGTCGCCCGCCGAGTAGAGATCGACACCCGTCACCTTCAGCTTGGTCGCCGTGATCGAGCCTCCGTAGATCAGGCTGTCATCGCCGGCCAGCCCGGCGCCGACCGACTTCGCCATCTCGTAGAGCGGCGCGACCAGTCCGTAGCAGGCGCCGCGATGCTCGACGCATTCGCCGACGGCGTAGATGGCCGGGTCGGACGTCCGCATGTTGTCGTCTACAAGGACGCCGCGGTTGACCTCGATACCGGCTTCCTTCGCCAGTTCGGCGTTCGGCTTGATGCCGACGGCCATGACCACGATCTCGGCGTCGATCTCGGTGCCGTCGTCCAGCCGGACCGCCTTCACGGCGCCGGCGCCGTCGCCGACGATCTCGTGCGTGTTGGCGCGGGTCACAACGTTGATGCTGCGCGCCTCGATGGCGCTCTGCAGCAGGTAGCCGGCGCTCTGGTCCAGTTGCCGCTCCATCAGGGTGGGCATCAGGTGCAGGACGGTGACGTCCATGCCGCGCATCTTAAGGCCCGCGGCTGCTTCCAGTCCCAGCAGTCCGCCGCCGATGACGACCGCGCGTCCTCCCTTCTCCGCCGCCGCCAGCATGGCGTCGACATCGTCCAGATCGCGATAGGTCAGCACGCCGTCCAGATCCTTGCCGGGCACCGGAATGATGAAGGGCAGGGAGCCGGTCGCGACGATCAGCCGGTCGTATTCAGCGACCGTGCCGGCCCGGGAGATGACCTTGCGGGCATCGCGGTTGATGGCGATGACTTCCTCGCCGCGGATCAGGTTCACCCTGTTGTCGGCGTACCACTGATCGTCGTGGATCAGGATCTCCTCATAGGTCTTCTCGCCGGAGAGGACGGGGGAGAGCATGATCCGGTTGTAGTTCACGCGCGGTTCGGCGTTGAACACCGTCACCTCGTAGCGGTCGGGGTCGCGCTCGAACAGTTCTTCCAGCGCCCGGCCGGCGGCCATGCCATTGCCGATGACCACAAGTTTCTCTTTCATTTCAAGCTCCTGTTGGATGCAGGATTGACGACGCCATCTGCATCAGAAGTACCAGGCGACGACGTTGCGAAGCCCCTCCGTGCCGAAGACGGGAAGTGCGACGATGGATCTGAAGCCATGCCTCAGCGCAGCCCGTTCGCAGGGATTTGCGCCGTCGCTCAGATCGGCGATCGCCCGCGGAATGCCGGTTTCGGCGACGCGGCCGATATGGCCGGCGCCGGGCTGGATGAAGCCCGCCGGGTTGGCCGCGTGCGGCGCGCCCTCGATCTCGCAGACACCATCCTCGAAACGCAGCCTGCCGCCGCCGGCGTGGCTCCAGATCTCGAAGCGCCGCGCGATCGGCGTGCCGCGCGCCGACAGCAGCGCCAGCACCTCGCAGCCCGGCGCGTTGCCGGATACGGGAATGCCGAGACCCATGGTCATGCCCGCCGCGCCCGCGCTCTCGGAACGGATGAAACGGTGGCTGGTGCCCAGATCGCGGATCAGGACCGGCCGTCCGTCCTGCCAGACCCGGCCGGGAAGGCCCTGTCCAAGCGGGAAGTGGGTGCGCCGAGAGATCCACTCGAAATGCTGCGCCGAGCCGTAATAGCCGTCGGCCAGCGTCATGGAATCGCCCGGCAGGGTGCCGGCCTGCCAGACCTCGATGGCGCCGACATGCGCGCTGTCGGCGCCGCACAGGAACACCACAACGGCCTTGAAGCCGGTGTTGGAATAGACCGGGATCGCGACGCCGCAGGTGAGCCCTTCGGCCTCAGCCGCCTCGGTCCGCTTGAAGTAGCTGCCCTGCAGGTCGTTCAGCACGATGGCTCCGCCCTGCGACCAGGCGCGGCCCGGCAGGCCTTCGCCATAGCCGAAGCTCTCGCCGCCACTGATCAGGGCGAACTTGTCCATGCCGCCATAGATGCCGCTGGAAAGGGTCAGGCGCTGGGACTGCTGATCCAGCGTCCACACCTCCGTCGCGCGGATGAAGGTTCTTGTCGGGACGGTTGCCGATCCGGTGTCCGTCCGCACGGCCTCGAGGACGCTCACGCCGCTTCCTCCCGTGTCTCGTCGCCGGACTCGTCGGTGGTTTCCGGCTCGGCGGCCGGATTGGCGCCGCCTTCGTACTCTTCCAGGAAGGAGAGCAGCTGCTCGCGGTAGCGGTAGTAGTCCGGATGCTCCAGCAGCGCCTTGCGGGTGCGCGGCCGGGGCAGGTCGACATCCATGATGCGGCCGATGCGGGCTTTCGGCCCGTTGGTCATCATCACCACGCGGTCGGCCAGCAGGATGGCCTCGTCGACGTCGTGGGTGACGCAGATGGCGGTAACCTGGGTCCGCTTCCAGACGTCCATCAGGACTTCCTGCAGTTCCCACCGGGTCAGGCTGTCCAGCATGCCGAAGGGCTCGTCCAGAAGCAGCAGCTTCGGCGAAAGCGCGAAGGCGCGTGCGATGCCGACCCGCTGCTTCATGCCGTTGGAAAGATCAGCGGCCAGGCGGTCCATGGCGTCGCCGAGGCCCACCCGCGAGAGGTAGTACTCGACAATATCGTTACGCTCGGACGCCTGGGCCTTCGGATAGACCCGATCGACGCCGATCGAGACGTTCTCCCGCGCCGTCATCCAGGGCATCAGGCTGGGCGCCTGGAAAACCACGGCGCGCTCGGGGCCGGCGCCGTCGATCTCGCGCCCGTCGAGGACCACGGAACCTGAGGAGATGTCGTTCAGGCCAGCGGTCATCGACAGCACGGTGGACTTGCCGCAGCCCGAATGACCGATCAGCGAGATGAACTCGCCCTTCTTCATCTTCAGTTCGACGCCATCGACCACGGTCAGCGGCCCTTTCGGCGTCGGATAGACCTTTTTCAGGTTGATGAACTCGAGATAGCGGTCCTCGCGGGGGCTGTCAGCGGCCTCCAGATAGGCCCGGGGCGGCTCGTCGCCGTTCTCCTCCTGGGTGATCGGCACGATGTTTGGCAGGCTCAGCGTCTCGTCGGCGCCGGCGCCGCGCTCCATGCCGACCTGCATCAGGTACTGCGTGATCCCGGCGCGCAGTCGCTTGAACTCGGCATTGTGGTTCATCGCCGTGCGTTCGCGCGGGCGCGGCAGGCTGACCTTGAACTCCGGGCCCAGCGTGGCGTTGGGACCCGGGTTCAGCGGGATGATCCGGTCGGCCAGCAGGATCGCCTCGTCCACGTCATTGGTGATCAGCAGAACCGTCTTCCTGTCGCGCGCCCAGATGTCGGTGATCTCGTCCTGCAGCTTGGCGCGGGTCAGCGCATCCAGCGCCGACAGCGGCTCGTCCAGCAGCAGCACTTCCGGGCTCATGGCCAACGCCCGGGCCACGGCGACGCGCTGGCGCATGCCGCCGGACAGTTCCGCCGGCTTGCGGTCGGCGGCCGGCGTCAGGCCGACCATGTCGACATAGCGGTCGACGCGGGCGGACCGCTCGGCCTTGCTCTCGCTCCTGAAGACGCTGTCGACGGCCAGCGCCACATTGCCCCTGACCGACAGCCAGGGCATCAGCGAGTAGCTCTGAAAGACCACGCCACGCTCCGGGCCGGGACTGTTGACAGTCTTGCCCTTCAGCACGACCTCGCCCTCGTCCGGCTGGATCAGGCCCGCGATCGAGTTGATCAGCGTGGTCTTGCCCGAGCCGGAGAAGCCGACGATGGCGATGAATTCGCCTTCCTCGACGGTCAGGTCGATTCCGTCCAGCACCACCTCGCGGTCCTTGCCCGCGCCGTAGCCCTTGGTCAGGTTCTTCAGTTCCAGAAATACCATCTGTCAGCCCTCCTCAACGGGTCGCCGAGTGGGTGAACATGGTCTGCAGCGCCATCATCAGGCGATCGAGCAGGAAGCCGATGATGCCGATGGTGAAGACCGCGACCATGATCCTGGCGAGCGAGGACGAGGAGCCGTTCTGGAACTCGTCCCAGACGAACTTTCCGAGGCCGGGGTTCTGGGCCAGCATCTCGGCGGCGATCAGCACCATCCAGCCGACGCCCAGCGACAGGCGCAGGCCGGTGAAGATCAGCGGCAGGGCCGAGGGCAGGACCAGCTTGAACACCTGCTTGGACCAGGACAGCTGCAGCACACGGCCGACATTCATCAGGTCCTTGTCGATCGAGGCGACGCCGTAGGCGGTGTTGATCAGGGTCGGCCACAGCGAGCAGAGCGTCACCGTGATGGCCGAGACCACGAAGCTTTTCGGGAACAGGTCCGAATTGCCCGCATAGACCGCCGAGACGACCATGGTCACGATCGGCAGCCAGGCCAGCGGAGAGACCGGCTTGAAGATCTGGATCAGCGGATTGACGCTCGCGTTCACGGCCTTGGACAGGCCGCACAGAATGCCAAGCGGCACCGCGACCAGCGTGGCCAGCAGGAAGCCGAAGCCGACGGTGATCAGGCTGGTCCAGATCTGGTCGACATAGGTCGGCGCGCCGGTGTAGTCGCGCCACTTGATACGGTCATGCTTGCCGGCCTCGGCCAGCTTCGCGTTGCGCTTCTCCTGCCGCTCCATGAAGGCGGCTTCCTTGTCGCGCTCGCGGTTGTGGTCATCCCACAGGTTCTCGACCTGCTCCCAGACCTGGGCCGGGCCGGGCACGGCGCCCAGAGAGGTGTTCACCAGCGGTGCGGTCTGCGCCCAGACGACCAGGAACAGCATGATGCCGACCAGCGGCAGCCCCAGGCCGCGGCCGAACTCCTTGAGCTGGTGACCGGCCGGTTCGCCTGCGGCGATCTTCAGCAGCGGCGTCACCCAGCCCAGGGCCAGCATGTTGAGATAGGCGTCGGCCTTGCCGATCAGAGTGAAGATGCGCTCGGAACGGCGCTTGCGGGCCTCGGCGGTCGAGGGATCGATGTCGGTCACGGCGCTCATGCTGCCAGTCCTCTTCGGAATTCGGGTCGGTTGCGTGGTGGCCGGTCCGGCGGGCGGGAGGTGAGAGCGCCCGCCGGACCGTCCTGTCAGTGGCCTGTCAGCCGCCGACGACGCTGTTGCCGTTCACGATCTCGGCGCCCTTCAGGCCGATCGGGAACTTCTTCAGGTAGTCGTTGGGCTTGCGGCCGTCGAAGGTGATGCCGTCGATGAACTCGGTCTGCGGCGGACGGTAGCCGTCGGTCTCCCAGGGGAAGTCGGCTTCCTTCACCAGTTCCTCGTCCACCAGCATCCGCGCGGCCTTCAGGTAGATGTCCGGGCGGTAGACCTTCTTCGCGACCTCGTCATACCAGGCGTCGGACTTGCCCTCGGTGATCTGGCCCCAGCGGCGCATCTGGCTCAGGTACCAGACGGCGTCGGAGTAATAGGGGTAGGTCGCGAAGTAGCGGAAGAAGACGTTGAAGTCGGGAACCTCGCGCTTGTCGCCCTTCTCATATTCGAAGGTGCCGGTCATGGAGTTGGCGATGACCTCGGCGTCGGCGCCGACATATTCGGAGCGCGACAGGATCTCGACCGCCTCGGGCCGGTTGGCGTTGTCGTTCTCATCCAGCCACTGGGCGGCGCGGATCAGCGCCTTGGTCAGGGCGAGCGTCGTGTTCGGGTACTTCTCGGCGAACTCGGCGGTGATGCCGAAGACCTTCTCCGGATTGTCCTTCCAGATCTCGTAGTCCGTGATGACCGGGACGCCGATGCCCTTGAAGACAGCCTGCTGGTTCCACGGCTCGCCGACGCAGTAGCCATAGATGGTGCCGGCCTCCAGCGTCGCCGGCATCTGCGGCGGCGGGGTCACGGAAAGGAGCACGTCGGCCTGGATCTGGCCGGTGATGTTCTCGCCCGAGTAGTAGCCCGGGTGCAGCCCGCCGGCGGCCAGCCAGTAGCGCAGCTCGTAGTTGTGGGTCGAGACCGGGAAGACCATGCCCATGTTGAAGGGCTTGCCCTCGTTCCGGTACTTCTCGACCACGGGCTTCAGGTAGTCGGCCTTGATCGGATGCACCGGCTTGCCGTCCGCCTGCAGCGGAATGTGCTTCTTCATCTCGGCCCAGACCTCGTTGGAGACCGTAATGCCGTTGCCGTTCAGGTCCATCGAGAACGGGGTGATGATGTGCGCCTCGGTGCCGAAGCCGATGGTCGCGGCCAACGGCTGACCGGCCAGCATGTGGGCGCCGTCCAGTTCGCCCGTGATCACCCGGTCCAGCAGAACTTTCCAATTCGCCTGCGGCTCCAGGGTGACGAACAGCCCCTCGTCCTCGAAGTAGCCCTTCTCATAGGCGACCGCGAGCGGCGCCATGTCGGTGAGCTTGATGAAGCCGAACTTCAGTTCGTCCTTCTCGACGTCGAGCATCTCGGCCTGGGCGGCGCCGGCGAGTCCGATTGCGGCCATCGCCGTCAGCGCCACCGCGCCGCGCCTGATTGTCCTGAGCAGATTGATCCCCACGATCACGCACTCCTCTTCTTCTTGACGCCCGTCAGGTGCTCGCATGGGCCCCGAACAGGCAAAAAAATAGCCGCCAACCCGCGCCGCACCGGTTCCTCGGTGCGCGTGCAGGTGGCGGCTTCGCCACATTGGACCGGCCATGGTCCGAATTGTCTTCTGACGCCGTCGTTGGCGTCGACCCCACTATTACAAGCCTTGTGCCAATCCGGATTCGGGCAAAAAACTCATTTGAATCAGAAGATTAATGAGTTGATGAAAAAACAGACACCAAAAGTTTCTGATCAATAACTGTGCAGAGCGGCGAAATTATTGTGCACCTGCACAAATCACGCGCTGTAGGCCGAGAGCTGCTGCAGATAGCCCGGCAGGTCGGCCGGATCGAACGCGATCCCGTCGATCGACGCCTTGCGCGGCCCGTCGCTTTCGGGGCTCTCGACGCCCAGGGCGCGGGCCAGGATATCGGGCCGGTAGACATTGCTGGCCCGGTCGGCGTCGGCGGGGCTGAAGTCGGTCTGCCCCCAGCGCGCCATCTGACTGTAGATCCAGGCCGCGCCTGCGGGGCTGGGGAAGTTCACTTCCGAGCCGGCGAAGGACAGGAACTCCGGCTCATGGCGTCGGCGCTGGGCAGGATCGATGATCAGGCAGCCTGAGAAGGCCCGCTTCAGGATGCGCTGCGGTGCGCCGACAAACTCGGGCGCCGCCAGCAGGGCGGTCATATCGTCCAGATTGGCCGGGTCCATGCACCAGTCGGATGCCGCTGCGAGACTGCGCAGTAGCCGCTCCAGGGTGTCGCCGTGCCGCAGGGCCCAGGCTTCGGAAACGCCCAGCACCTTCTCCGGCGCGCCGGGCCAGATGTCCTGTTTCACTGCCACGATCGATCCGAGACCCGCATCGACTGCCAGGCTGCCCCAGGGTTCGCCGGCGCAGAAGCCGTCGATCTGCCCGGCGCGCAGGCTCTCGACCATCATCGGCGGCGGGATCACGACCAGGCGCATCATGCCGTCCGGGTCGCCGCCGGCGGCCGCCAGCCAGTAGCGGAGTTCGTAATTGTGGCTGGAGAATGGAAACACCATCGCCATGACCGGCGGCGGGTCACCAGCTTCCGCGCGTTTCGCGGCCACCGACGTGAGCGCCATCGCGGCCGCCATGGCGCCTTGCCGCCAATCAAGGCCAGTCGCATCGAGTTCCGGGGCGAGACGGCGGCTGAGCACGATGGCGTTGCCGCCGGACCCGAAGGCGAAGGGGGCGATCATCGGGGCGGTGACATGGCCGATCCCCAGGGTCGACGCGATCGGCATGCCCGCCAGCATCTGCGCCACATCAAGGTGGCCGACATTGATCCGGTCCCGCACGCTGGCCCAGGACGCCTGGCTGCGCAGCTGCAGGTCGATGCCCTCCGCCGCGGCGAATCCCCGCCGCGCCGCCACGATCAGGGGCGCGCTGTCGGCCAGCGGTACGAAACCGGTGCGCACAGGCTCCAGTTTGCCGGGCTGTTGGTGATCTGTGTGGGTCATGCCCATACCTCGCTCATTGGCGGCCGGACGGATTCCGCCGGCCCCACGTGTTCTTCCAGTCGCTCAGGCGCGCCATTGCGCCGTCAGAGCCTGTCCGAACGCTCGCCATTGAGCGCTCCCCCGATGCCGCCGGTTCAACCCAGCAGATCGGCCGCGGTGATCACGCTGCGCGCGATCTCCGCAATCTTCTTCTTCTCGTTCATCGCCGCCGTGCGCAGCTGCGCATAGGCGGCGGGTTCGTCGATGCCCTTCATGCGCATCAGAATTCCCTTGGCGCGATCGATGACCTTGCGGTCCTCCAGCGCGCCCTTGGTCCGCTCCAGCTCGTCGCGCAGCCGGGCAAAGGCGTTGAACCGGCTGATGGTCATGTCGACGATCGGCTTCACCCGCGACTTCACCAGTCCGTCGACAATATAGGCCGAGACTCCAGCCTCGATCGCTTCGTCGATCATTTCCCGGTCCGAGTGATCGACAAACATGGCGATCGGGCGGCGCACGTCGCGGCTGACCTGGAACATCTGCTCGACGACGTCGCGGCTGTGGTCTTCCAGGTCCATCAGGATGACGTCGGGATCGATGGCGAACAGGCGCGAGAGCAGATCGGACGTGTCGTCGATCAGCGTGATGTCGATATCGCTGGCGTCGGACAGGCCATCGATCAGGATCGCGGCCCGCACCGGGTTCCGGTCGACCACCGCCACTTTGAGTGCGCCATTGTGCATTGCGGCATTATTATGATGCGATGCACAATGGGAGGTCAAGCTGGATTGCCGGTTGATGAAGGTTGGCGGCCATGCACAGGCCGGCCAGCCGTTCGGAAACGCGGAAGGATGCGCCCGCCGTCGCCTCCGGCCGCCGGTCCACCGGGGCTTTCCCGCTGGTTCCGGCCACTATCCGAGGATGATGGGCTGGATCAGGCAGTCCTGGATCTTGCCAAGAAGTCTGGGCATCGCCACGGGCTTGGTGTCGAAATCGGCGCACCCGACCTGAATGCTCTTTTCCCGGTCGCTCTGCAGGGCGTGGGCCGTCAGCGCGATCACCGGTATCTGGCGCGTGCTGGGGTTCGACTTGATGCGCCGGGTCGCTTCCCAGCCATCCATCTCGCCCAGTGCGATATCCATCAGGATCACGTCGGGCGCTTCCCGGACGGCGGTCTCGACGCCGCTCGGCCCGTCGACCGCCGTGCAGACGTCGAAGCCGATCCGGTTGAGACGCCGGCTGAGCATGTCCCGGTTCATCTGGTTGTCTTCGACCAGCAGGATCTTAGGCATGGGCGGTTCCTCGCGCGACGCCGGGAAGTTCGGCCTGGGCAAAGAGATGCCGGCTGAATTCCTCGTCTTCCATGAGTTCCAGGGTGGTGAGCAGCCGGCCCTCGTCGACGGGTTTCAGCAGGAATTCGCAGGCGCCCGCATCCTTCGCACCGGACGGGTTATCGATCACGCTCTGGACGATGACGCCGATTTCCTCGGTTTCCTCGTCGCCCTTCAGATGGGCAAGCAGGCTGGTGCCAGAGTCGTCCAGCAGGGTGTTGTCCAGAATGACGGTGTCGGGCTTCAGTTCACGCACCAGGCGCAGTCCCTCGTCAACGGTCGCGGCGGTGCCGACGGTGCAGTTCTGCTGCAGCAGGATCCGTTCGACGCGTTCCAGATCCATCGGATCGCTGTCGACGATCAGGACCGTCCGCTCCGTCAGCGCCTCGCGAACCTCCGGCGCTTCCGCGTCCGGCTGGCGCAGGGCAGCCGGGCCGATGCTGTTGCCGGTCGCGGGCAGGGGCAGCCAGATGGTGAAGCACGATCCAACGCCGAGCTCGCTGCGGGCGGTGATGTATCCGCCCATCAGACGGCAGAGCTTCTGGCTGAGCGACAGGCCCAGACCGGTGCCGCCGAACTTGGCCGTCACCTCGGGCGAGGCTTGGCTGAAATTTCGGAACAGGTTGGACAGCTGCTCGCTCTTGATGCCCATGCCGGTGTCCTCGACCTCGATGCACAGCCACTCGGCGTCCGACAGTTTCCGCCGTTTGGCGCGGATGTAGACATGGCCGTTGGCGGTGAACTTCGCTGCGTTGCTGAGCAGGTTCATCAGCGCCTGACGCAGCTTGGTCGAGTCGCCGTGGAAGCTGCCCAGGCTGGGGTCGCAGTCCAGGGACAGGTCGGTGAAGTTGCGGGCGACGAGCTGACGGCAGGTCGCGGCGACGCTGTCGACCAGCGTGTTGACCTCGAATTCCTCGTTGTGCAGCTCCATCTTGCCCGCCTCGATCTTTTCCAGATCGAGCACGCTGGTCACCAGTTCCAGCAGGTGATGGCCGGCTTCAAGAATGCGCTGCAGGTCGGCGACCTCGGTTTCGTCGCGGCCTTCCAGTTCTGCGTCCTCCAGCAGGATCTCGCTGTAACCGATGATGGCGTTGAGCGGCGTGCGCAGCTCATGGCTCATCCGGGCGAGGAATTCGGACTTGGCGTTGTTGGCGCGGACGGCGACGTCCTTGGCCTCGACCAGCTGCTGCATCGTGTGCCGGTGATGCTCGAACTCGCGTTCCAGCTCGGACTGCGAATCGACGACGCTGGCGTAGTAGACGGCCATCATTGACACGTAGAGCGCGGCCGACAGGGTCGACACGACGCCCAGACCCGCCATGTCCTCCAGCGGCACATGGGTCGGGAACCCGCTGCCGTAGAGGCTTGTTCCGTAGAAACCCACCAAGTTCAGGCAGATGATCGCGATGACGAAGTATTTTACTTTCCGGTCCGGCCCGAAATAGAAGAAGGCGAGCAGCGGAACGGTCAGGTACCAGACCAGAAACGGCGAACTCAGGCCGCCATAGTGGTAACAGCCCCACAGGATAGCGAAGACGAGGTTCTGAACCGATAGCAGCCCGATGACGTTGTAAAGTTTTTCGGGCTCGAAATAGGCGCTGAGATGCTTCAGCAGGAAGGGCAGCAGCCAGAAGGCGGAGATCGAGAGCGCAAGGATCTCGACATGCGGAAACGGCGCCGGATCCAGCACGTAGAGATAGAGCGTGATCGTGTGGCCCAGGAAAGGCCCGAAGGTATGGCTGAGCAGGAACATCCGGACACGCTTCATGGCGTACCGGTCCTTCAGCAGCTTCGGCGGGAAGATCCACTCCAGATAGGCCTCGAGCAGACTGTCGGTCTTGAGCGCTGTAATCATGGTGTCTCCTTGCGGACAACGCCCCGTGGGCGGAGCGTTGGTCTGCGGCCTAGTTGGCCGCCGCCTGGCAATACTCGGGGGTGGCCTGAACGGACCCCGTCAGCTTCTCGCGCAGGGTCGCCACCCGGATCGGCTTGGTCAGGGAGGCGATCACGCTGAGCCCCTTGGCCTCCGCCAGCTTTGCCGCCAGATGCACCAGGGCGTCGGTCTGGCCGCTGATGAAGATGATCTCACCGTTGTAGTCGCACTTGATCAGCTCCTTCAGGAGTTCGATGCCGTCCATCTGGGGCATGCAGAGATCAAGCGAGATGATGTCGGGCCGCCAGGCCTCGACCACGCCGACAACCGCCGACGGATCGCACTCGGAACGGGTCTCGTAGCCGCACCGCTCGGCGACCCTGGAGGCCAGGGCTGCAGAGTCGGGGTTGTCATCGACCGCGAGAAAGCGGCCAGCGCTGCTCCGCATGTCTTTCCTCCATCTGTCGTCTCTGCCTGCCAACGGATTACGCGGCCTGTTCGGCGGCGGTCGTGCGCGTCTTCGGTCCCTTTGGCGCGATGACCGACCGACCGATGTTGCACCGCCGGTACTCGATCTCGGCCAGATCGATCGCCTGACGCAGGGACGCGACCAGGGTGTCGATGTCTTCATGGGTATGCTTGGCCATGACCTGCAGGCGGATGCGCGAGCCGTTGCGCTGCACGGCCGGGTACTCGACCAGGTTCACGATGGCGCCCAGCTTGCCCAGATACTTCATGGCGATCCGCGCCATGGCTTCCGCACCGATGCGGGCAGGCACGATCGGGCAGGGGTCGCCGAGCACCTCGATATGCGAGGTCTCCAGCTTCTTGCGCAGGTACTGGATGTTGTCCATCAGGGTCCGGCGCAGTTCCTTGCCTTCGTCCGACCGGACGATGCCGAGCGTGGCCAGCACGATGGCGGACTGCACTGGCGACAACGCGTTCGAGAAAGTCTGCGGCGCACTGTAGTACTTCAGGTATTCCTTCACCGCGCGGGACCGGGAGGCGATGAACCCGCCATTCGAGGCGAAGGTCTTCGAGAAGCTGCCGACCACCAGATCGACCTTGTCGAGCATGCGCTGCAGCGACAGGTGTCCGAGACCGTCCTCGCCGATGCAGCCGAGGTCGTGGGCCGCGTCGACCAGCAGCGTCGCGTCATATTCGCGGCAGATCTCGTGCAGCTCGGACAGGTTGGGCGTGTCGGCATGCATCGAGAACAGGCTCTCGGTGACGACGATGATGCCGTTGGTCTTGTCCTTGGCGCGGATGGCCCGAAGCTTCCGCCGGGCGCCGGCGGTGTTGAGGTGGCCGTAAAGGTGAATGTTCTTGGTGGCGGCAATGGCGCCCTGCTGCATGCAGGAATGCGCCAGCACATCCATGACGACATGATCGTTCGGCCGCACAAGGCCCTGGATGGCCGCGTAGCCGGCGGACCAGCCGGTCGGGTAGAGCGTGATGTTTTCCATGGTCAGGAAGTCGGCGAGTTCCTCTTCCAGACGCAGGGAGTAGGACGTGTTGCCGAGCAGCGCGGCGGAGCCCGCACTGTGCACGCCGAAATCGTCCATGGCGTCCTTGGCCGCGGCGATGACATCCGGGTGGCTGGAAAGGCTCAGGTAATCCTGGGAAGCGAAGTTGACGCCGGAGACCGAGCGGCCGATGTCGTCCAGCGCGGTGCTGGAGGTGCGCGGCGCTTCGTGGGCAGAACGGGAATAGGGCCAGAGGTCATGGGCGCGGCGCAGGTTCTGCCATTCGTAGAACGGTTCCGTCCGCTGCAGCAGGTCGCTGCCCTGGGGCTCGCGGTATTCGCGAAGGTTGCCGGTCAGTGCTTCGATTGGCGCGGGGCAGGCATTCTCGACTTCAGTGGTCATCGTGGGGTCCCTCATTCTACATCGCTGCCCTCACACACACCGCCCGGCAGCAATTCCGAGTCCGGTTCAGCAACCTTTCTCGGCTGGCTGAGAATGCCCCAAAGAGTCCTAACGGATGGTAAACGCGGACCGGTTTACATTAGGTGCCCTGGCAACTTTCCGAAAAAAAATCCGAAAAGCGATGAAAAATGATCAATCATAAGAGAAAAAAGCCGGTAAAATTTTCGGAAAGTTTGAAAAAATTCGACTTACTTGATGGTTAATTCTGCGTCGAGGCAGCCTCTCAGGCCCCCATTGCTATCCGATTGCGAGTTTTGGAAGGAAATGACCACAACCCTGATGCGGTGGAAGGGCTGGGTGTGGTGGACACCCCGGAGAGGTGAAATCGGCTGCAGCGAGTCAGGAGGCCCCGCCGGAAATCCGCCTGCTGGCGATGCTGTTTCGTCCGGGGCAATGGCGACAGGGTTTCGTGGCGTATGGCTGCCGGTTTCGCCCGGCACAGAGATCGGGAACACGCCGCCGCCGACGGCCAGAAATCTGGCAAGTCGCTGATCAGCCGGCGGATTTCTCAACCAGCAAGGGTATTCGAACTCGCCAATTGATTGCTTTCGGCGGATTTTGGGAAAATTCTACGAAATCGGCGAGTTTTTCGGCTCGTTTGCAGATCCCGCCGCGTCCATTCAGTTGCATTACGAAAACGGCAAGTGGTATGAAGTTGCTGCGTGGGGAACGGGATCTGGGAATCGGAAGATAATCCGGCGATCCTGGAGCATTGGGTGCTGGGCGTGCATTGCAACTTGAAACCTTCCGCGCGGTGGGCCGCCGTGGCAGTGGCGCTTGTCCTGCTTCTGGCTGGGTGCTCGCGCAACGAGTATGCCGATATTCCTGCAGCGGAGTCAGCCGCTCCGCCGCCGAAGACGCTTGACTCGATCGCCGAGGAATCGCCGACATATCAGAGGCTTGCTACCCGGTTTCCGGACCCGTTCACCGGCCCTGTGCCGGAGACCGTGAAACCCGAGGAGGCTCCCGCCGTGACGGAAGGGGCTGATGCCGGGGTGCGGCGCACGATCGGGAAAACGCCGGCCAAGGTAGCCGATCCGTCGGCGCCGTCGGATCTGGGCGAGACCATGACGCCCTACCGCAACAGCTATGGCGGCCTGCGTCCGGCGCCCAGCGACCGGCGGCCGTTCCAGCTTGGTGAACTGACCGTCGTCGACCTTGTGCAATACGCGCTGGTGAACAACTCGGAACTGGCGGAAGCGGCCGAGGACATCACGCTTGCCGAGAAAGAGTATCTGAACGCCATTTATGGCTACCTGCCGCGCGTCACCTTTCAGACAACCTATACGCGCGTCATCCAGAACGTGATTGAGACCGACAACGCGGTTTTCCAGGCCGGCGTCGCGCAGTTCCCGGTGCTGAACAACCAGATCAACATCAACCAGACGATCATCGACATCTCGAAGCTGCTGGAGATCGGTTCGGCGCGGGACAACAAAAGCGTCGCCCGGGCGGCATACCTGTCGGAGGTGCACCGCATCTCCTTCGAGGTCGTGGACAACTACTTCCGCGCGCTGGCGGCGGAAGCGAGCGCCAGCAGCGCCCGCGAACGTTCGGCCCTGATCTCCGAACAGATCGCCGCCGAGGAGAAGCTGGTCGCCGCCGGACAGAGTGTCGAGCGCGCCCTGGTTTCGCTTCGGCTGGAGCAGGCAGAAGCCGACATCGAGGCTCCCGAGTTCGAGCAGGAATACGCCGAAGCCGTGGCGACCCTGACGCGGCTGACCGGCGTCTATTTCGACGATGTCGTGCCCTATCAGGTGCCGTCTGCCTTCATCGATGAACTGGCGGCCCTGCAGCTTGACCATCTTTACTCGGAAGCGCTGGCGGCGAATCCGAACATCCTGCAGCGGGTCTACGAGATCCAGCGCCAGCGCACCGAACTGCGTCGGGCCCAGACCGCCGACTACATGCCGACGCTGGAGTTCTTCGGCACTGGCGAGCGTGAGAACCGCGAGGCTTCCCGCTTCGGTGGTGGTTCCGTCACCCAGGACGTCTCCTTCGGCGTGCGCATGCGGATGCCCCTGTTCAACGCCAACGGCGTTGGCTACGAGAACCGCGAGGCGGCCAGCAACCTGCGCGCAGCCGTGCTGGACGAGGTGACCACCCGGCGCAGCATCGAGGCGGAGTTGAAGACCCAGCTCGACCGCATCCGCATCCTGAAACGCGCCATCTCCATCGCGCAGATGACGCTGGATCTGTCCCAGAAGCTGGTCGAGGCGGATGCCAAGGCGGTGGAGGCTGGTCAGGCCTCGGCCCCGATCGTCCTGGTGCAGAAGCTGCAGCGCCGCCGGGCAAAGGAACAGCTTGACCAGTCCCGTTATGAATCCATGCGCGCATGGTCGCGGATCGCCTATGTCACCGGCCGAAGGCTGTCGGATTTCCTCGGGGTGCCGTCGGCGGCTGGGGAATAACCGGCATGACACTGTGTATCCGCCGAGCACTGCGATTTTCGGGCCGACGCAGGGGACCGGTGTTGGCCGCCTGTCTGCTGCTGTCGATGGGGACAGGCGCGTCGGCCGATGATCGCCGCGCCGCCGACCTGCCGCTGCACGGGCTGGACTGCAGCATCTTCCCCGCACGCAGCGTGGCGCTCGCCTCGGACCTGAACGGCGTCATCGACGAGGTTGCCGTGGTCCCCGGTCAGCATGTCGAGAAGGGCGACCTGATCGCCCGGCTAGACACCGACCTTCTGGTCGCGGAGTGGAAGTTCTACCAGGCGCGCGCCGACGCCAAGGGCGCGATCGCGGTGGCGACCGAGCAGTTGAAGACCGCAGAGGCGAAATACCGTTCCGCCGAGAAGGCGCTGAAGTCGAAGGTGATCAGCCAGGTCCAGTACGAGGAAGCGCTGGGCGCCTATCGCGCCGCGGAGAGCCGGCTGATCTCGGAGAAGGAAGTGCAGGCCATCGCCCAGGCCGAGGCCAGGCGCGCGCGCCTGACGGTTGCCAAGGGCGAGATCAGGGCCCCGGTTTCAGGCGTCGTCGGTGAGGAACTGATCGCGCCCGGCGAGTCGACCTTCGAGCGGCCCGTCGCTCATATCGTGCAGGTCAATCCGATGCGGGTGGAAGTCTTCGTGCCGCTGCAGCGGTCCCGCGCCATCCTGGCGGGCGACAGTTTCCAGATCGCCGCCGGGCCGGGTTTCGCCGAACGCCTGCCGGTCAGCTTCGATTATGTCTCGCCTCTGGCGGATCAGTCGTCCCGCACCATCAAGGCCTATTTCCGGCTTGAGAGCGATGCTGTCGCCCCCGGCATGCAATGTGTTTTCCTGTCCGATCCCGGGACCGCGGGCCCGGCCGGAACCCAGTGAGGGTAGCGTAGAATGGGACTGTTTCGCCGCGCCAGGCCTGCCCGCCCCCGCTCCGATGGACGCCAGCGTATCCGCGCCGAGATCGCGCCGCCGATCCAGCCGATGGAGCCTCGCATCATGCTGGATGCGACGCTGGATCTGGACCCGGGGATCACGGATTCGATCGACCTGTTCCATGCCGTCTTCGGTTCGGTCGACGCCCAGCGTCAGCAGGCGCTCGGCGAGATGCGGCAACTGGCCGACGACCTGAACGCCCAGGTCGGCTTGATTGCGCCGCTTCTGGACATCGCCGGCGACAGTTTCGACCTGCAGAATCCCGATCTGGACCCCAACAATACGCTGGAGGACGCCTCCGACGACATCACCCTGTCCGAAGCGGCCTCGGCCTCGGCAGACGCGCTGATTGGCGACAACCTGTTCGGCTTCGTCGAACAGACGGTCAACAGCATCGTCGCCGATCTGGAGGCCAATCTGGACCAGTTCATTGCCGACGAGACCGCGAACCTCGTTGCGGCGCTGAACGCGAATGTCGCCGGCATCAATTTCGGCGGCGGCGCGTCCGTCGGCGGCAGTTTTGTCGAGGCCGCGGATGTGAGCGCGCTGTTCACCTTCGACAACCTGATCAGCGCCGACAGTTTTGCAACTGCGGTCAGCGACGTCTTCAGGACCGATCTGGAAGCCGCCCTGGGCGGCAACTTCGACGAGGGCGACCTGACCCTGCTTGGCGACGGGCTGGGCGAGGCCTTCACCGGTCAGGCCGCGGGATCACTGGCCGATCTGTTCTCGATCACCCTGACCGATATCGAGAGCCAGACGAATGAGGGTGGTTTCGCAGTAACGTTTACCGACCAGGCTGGCGTCGGTGGAGGGGGACCAGGAGCTGGCGGCGAGCCGGGCCGCGTCATTGAAGTGGGTATCACTCTGCCGGCAGTCAGTTTCGACCTGGATTCCCTGCTCGACGAGGCCGGTTTCGGCTTCTCCCGCGGGGATATCCAGCAGGCTGTCACAACCTTCACTGTCGCGCCGACATTCACCTTCGATCTGGTGGTCGATCCGGCGAATACGGGCGGGGGCGACAATGAATTCTCGCTCTCGGCGACGAACTTCGACGCGCCGCAACTGCTAACCCTGGGCGGGGATGTGTTCGACGCCGATCCCGGCGATCCCGTATCCACGAGGTTCGGTTTCCTGGATGTCACCCTGACCGATGTCCGGATTGCCGAGATCGCCATCCAGTTCACCGGTCTCGACAGCATCGATTTCTCGGGTGCGATCGATTTCTCCGCCGGCACGCCGACCGTCGCCTTTACAGGCGATGTCAGCGGCGTTGCCATCGCGCCGGTGATCACGCCCGTCGGCGGGGCACAGACCGCGATCACCAACGACACCGTCTTCAACCTGCTGCGCATCGATGTCGAAGGCAGCCTGAACACGCAGGACGATGACGGCGCGCTGGAAGCCGCAGATTTCGAGGCCGCGGGCCAGACCGCCATCGATTTCACGGCCAGCGCCAGCTTCAACAGCCTGCTCGCCACCGCCGGCGACGATTTCCTGGCGGCATTCCTGAACGCGTCCGATGTCGGCGCGAGCTTCGACGTGACCACCGGCGGGCTCGACGCGGGGGTCGAGGCCGCGCTGGAGTCCTTCGTCGGATCACTGGCCGCGACCAGCGCCGCGGACGTTGCGGTTTTCCTGGACCGACTGGGAGACAATCTGGCCGAGGTCGCCGATGCGGCGATCTTCAACATCGATCTGCCCTTCACCGATCTGAACCTGCTCGACGCCTTCGAGTCGGTCGCCGATTTCGGCGCCTCGCTGGCGGATCTCTTCACCTTCCAGCTGGCCGATATCGGGCTTGGCAGCTCCGTCGTGTTGTCCGGAGCCAACACGGTCACTGGCACGGCGCTCGACTTCGCCGCCGGGGCCGTTCTCGGCGGCTTCCCGCAGCTCTCGCTGATCGTCAGCCAGGGCGACGTCGATTCCCAGATCCGGGTGCTTTCGCCTAATTCAGATGGTGGATTCGCAAGCATCGAGGAGCTTGTTGGAGCCTTCAATGACGCATTCGGCGCTACTGATGAGTTGAACCTGGATCTTCCGTTCAATTTCAATGTCCGGGCCAGCGCCGACGGCGACGCCCTTGCCTTCGCGCTGGTCGATGCGGGCGGCGACAGCGTCACGATCAGCGTCAATCCGGCCGAGACCGCAGCGGCGCTGACGGCTTCGGGGCTGGTGACCTGGGTCAACGGACGGCTGGCCGAGATCGTGCCCGACAGCCGCGTGATCCTGACCCAGCAGGGCGAGATCCTGTTTCGCCTGCCCGAAATCGGCGGCACAACCACCATCGCCGATCCTGGCGACTTCCAGACCGACGAGCTTGGCTTCGGCGTTGCCGACGATCTTGCGCTCACCGCCGATCTGACCGCCAGCGCGACGGCGACGCTGAACGGCATCTTCGCCTTCGATGTGGCGGGCTTCATTTCCGAACTGGCCAGTGATCTGGGCGACGATGGACAGGACACCGACGCCGTCTTCACCCAGCGGGCGCAGAACGGCGGTAGCCTCGGCACGGCGGCCAGTGTGGCGGCCGGCGGCGTGAACCTGTCCGATCACGCCTCCTTCCGGGATGTCGAGCTGTTCGGGCGGCTGACGGCGACCGCCTCCTCGATTTCCGGCACGGCCGATCTGGGCATTGTCAGCGCCACTTTCGGGGCCAATGACGCCACCCGGAACAGCATCAGCGTCGACGCCCAGCTTGATGTCACCCTGGTCGAACGGCAGAACGACGGCAGCTTCGATTCCACCCTGACCTTCACCCGGATCGCGACGGCGCTGACCGGCAGCGACGGCCGCCCGCAGGACCTGCTCGGCCGTTTCGAGCTGCAGGGCGGCCTGATCGTCGACGCGGACACGGCGCTGCTGCGTCAGGAAGCCAATGTCTTCGCCGCCGCACCCGGCGATGGCGAGATCGCCGCCATCGCGCTGGTGGTGCTGGACGACGTCACCATCGACGTGACCGGCCTGTCGGGCATTGCGGCCGATGCCCTGAACGGTGTCCGCATCGCCAGCCCGGACATCTTCGATATCGACACCTGGATTGTTGCGATTGATTCTCCGATTGCCGAGACCCTGACCAGCATCCGCGGCAATGACGTGCTGGATACGGCCACCAACATCGCCGGCGTTCTGGTGGAGCTTGGCGAGTCGCTGAGCCAGGATTTTGCGCTGCTGGACACGCCGATTCCGCTGCTGAATGTCAGCCTGCTGGATTCCGTGAATTTCGCCGAGGACTTCCTGCAGGGCGCGCAGGCCGCCCGCAACGATCCGGACCAGACACTGGGCCGTCTGGACACCATCCTGGAACAGGCCTTCGGAGACGACACGGTCGAGCTGGCCTGGGACACCGGCCTGCAGACCCTGACCATGAGCCTCAGCCTGAGCTTCCTGGACGATGTGGACGGCAGCACGCCCTTCAGCTTTGATCTGGACCAGCTACTGGGCGACGGCCTCGCGACCGTGCTGGGGGCAGAGGCGGCGGAACTGATCACCGGCCTGGTCGACGTGAAGGGTGACGCCGCCATCAGCTTCGACCCCGATCTGCTGCTCGACTTCACCATCGGCATTGATCTGTCGGAGGTGCTGGGTGCGGGCGGCGCGGTTGACGGCGCGACCCTGCTGTCGGCGCTGACCAGCGTTGCCGTAATCGCCAATGCGCCGGGAACGGGCAACGAACTGCGCATCACACGTTTCAACCAGACCGACAGCAGCCGCGCCTCGGTCGCGATCGACTTTTCCGATCTGACCGATATCGACAGCGTCGTGACGGCGATCTCGGACGCCTTCGCGGCCAATGCCAGCTTCGCCAATGCTTCGGTCAGCTTCGACGCCGACGCCGGCACCTTCATCGTCGAGGATACCCAGGCCGACGCGCGCGATACGGCGGGCGCCGACCTGATCTTCGGCGGCGAGCTTGAGGCGGCGGACGCCCAGACCGGCGCGGTGGACCTTTCCGGTGTCGACCTTACAGGGGCCATCAGCTTTGATCTGGCCTTCAATGGCGGCGATCCGGTGACCGTCAGCCTGGGTGCCGATGCCGGGCGGACGACGCCGGCCGCCTTCGTCGATGCATTGAATCAGGCCTTCCTGGATATCGACGTCGCCCGAGCCGACATCACGCCCACGGCGATCCCGACTTCCACCGTGCCGCTGTCGCAGCTTGTGACCGCAGCGCTGGACGGCAACGCGCTCACCTTGACTCAGACCAGTTTCACCGCAGCCAACGGCTACGACGACGCCATCTTTGCGGTGCAGGGCACGGACATCAGCCAGCAGATCGAGTTCCGCTTCGACGATCTCGGCGGCTCCAATGCTTCGCAGCTTATCGGCTATGCCGACGGCGAGCGGATCGCCGCGGCCGGTGGCGCGGTGTCCGAGCAGCTTGGCGCGGGCGGCGGCTCGGCGCGTGTTTTCCTGGATGTCGAGAATACCGGCATCGAACTTCAACTGACGGCCGGCGTGGCCGAGGGGCTGAACGTGCAGGTCGCGCTTGGGCCGCTCAGCGTGAACATCGTCGACGGCACGGCGCTGCTGGACAGCGGCGCGGGCGACGGCACGCCGGGGTCGATGCGCTTCGGCATCCTGGACGTCGACAGCGACGACAATGACGGTCAGTACGACCTCGGCGACCTGGCCGACCTGTTCAGCAATTCCGATCGCAGCCTGCTGGAGCTGTTTTCCTTCACCACGGCCTTCGGCATCAGTATCGACCTGCCGCTGTCCGACACGACCGGCCTGTTCGATCCGGCGACCGACGGCATTACCTTCAATGCCGATCTGCTGACCACCATCGAGGGCGCAGACTTCACCACCTTCGACATCGCCAATGTCGGCGATTTCTTCGAGGGCTCGATTGTCGACATCTTCGTCAACGGCGCCATCGATGTAGATGACATCGAGATCAACCTGCCCGACATCGGCGAGGCGCTGGCGAACATCAACGTCCTCGATATCCTGAACGATCCGCGTCTGGTGCTGGGTGGCCTCGACACCATCATCAGCAATGTTTCCGGCGTGATCGGCGGCTTCCTGGATGCGATCTCGCTGCCGATCATCGGCGACAACCTGTCGGCGGGTCTGTCGGTTCTGGACGAGCTGCGCTTCAACATCATCCAGCCGGCGCTGGATTTCGCCAACCAGCCTGACGATGACGGCGAGCTGCCGACAACCGTCGATCTGCTGACCGGCTTCGTCAACGACGCCATGAACGACCTGTTCGAGACCGATGGCGTCACCTATCTGCAGGCTTTCCTCGACACTTCCGGTTCGACCGAGGAGAGCTTCCTCTACGGCGCGTTCTCCTTCACCGGCGAGCTGTTCCGGGAGGCGCTGGATATCGGCTTCGACTTCGGCATCCCGGGCCTGGAATTCGAGGTTTCCGACAGTTCGGCCATCGTGCTTGCGGCGACCTACTCGGCCAATATCGGGTTCGGCATCGACCGGCGCGGCCTGTTCTTCCTGAACGATACGGACGAGACCGAAATCTCCATCGACTTCACCGTCGACGCCGGCGATTTCGAGGGCTCGTTCACCGTCGCGCAGTTGCTGCAGCTCACCGCCTTTGCGGTCGAGGATCCGCTCGACCTGCCTGAAAACACCTTTGCCGAGCGCCCGGATTTCGAAGGCGGCGAGAGCGGCGATCTGAGCCTCACCGCGTCGCTGGGCGTCGACCTGTTCAAGGATCAGGGCGACGACGAGGAGCGCGATCTCTCCGGCATCACGGTGCAGAAGAATGGCGAGGACATCGTCTACGAGAAGTCGGTTCTGATCGGGCAGCTGAAGTTCGGCGATCTGGCCGGCTTGTCCTTCACCGCCGAAGCCGATGTGAACCTGCAGCTGATCGCCGAGGTCATCGATCCCACGACGGGCAACTCGATCGAGCTCAACGGCGCCGACATCGTGCCCAAGGCGGTCACCGAACTGGTTCTCGACGCCAACTTCGATAGCGCCCGCGACGGCGACAAGTTCTCGCTCGACACCTTCATGTTCAACGACCTGCGCGTCGATGCCTCGACCATTTTCGAGAGCTTCATCGCGCCGATCACCGATCCGGTCGAGCCGATCCTGGATCCGTTCCAGGCCATCGCCGATGTCACCAACACCTTCCCGATCAGCCTGGCGCTGGGCGCGCTGGAGACGATCTATCCGGTGCTGTCGATCCCGCTGACCATCATCAACATCGTCGATGCGGTCGCAGACCTGCAGGATCAGCTGCAGGACACCGGCGGCTTCATCGTCTTCGGCGATTTCGACTTCTCGGGCTCCGGCGACGACCTCGCCAGCGGCGATACCAACTCCTCCGACCTCGAGCTGGACGAAGCGGAGTTCAGCGACGCCGGCGGGGTTCAGTCGAACGGACGGTTTGGCGGCGCGGGCCTGCAGATCAGCCTGCCGATCCTTTCCGACCCCTCCAACGTCTTCAACCTGATCCTGGGCAATTTCGATCAGGTCGATCTGGTCGAGGCGACCTATTCGCTGATCGATTTCGACTTCGAGTTCAACCTGGTGGAAAGCCTGCTGGAAGCGATCAGCATGCCGGAGGAGCTGGCCGAAGCGCTGAGCAGCTTCCTGACCGCGGAGCTGGAAGCTCGCGCCTTCGCCGGCTTCACCATGGGCTACGACCTGAGTGGTGTAGGCAATTTCCTGAATACGCTGGACCCCGCACGGCTGCTGGACGGCATCTTCATAGACAGTTCCGACGGGGGCCTGGTCGACCTGTTCTTCGGCGCAAGGATCGAGGCGTCGATCGACATTTCGTTGCTCGGGACGGGTATCGAGGCGGGCGCCAGCGGCGGCGGCGAGATCTTCTTCAACATGGGGTTCAATGACCCCAACAATGACGACAAGCTGCGTATCCCGGAGATCATCCGCATCGGCGAGGTGGTGGCCGACCTGTTCGATGACGGCGAGTTTGTCGAGGCCATCGAGACCATGTTCAAGGGCTCGGCCGGTTTCTCGCTGTTCGCCGAAGTCTTCGGCAAGGTGAAGGCATTCGGGGCGACGATCTTCTCCGGCACGATCGAGCTGTTCGATGTCAGTGTCAGCGTCGATTTCGGCGGCCTGCCGCTGCCGGTCGAGTTTGCTCCGGAGCTGGCCGACAGCGGCGCGGCGGTCCTGAATGTCGGCGCGCGGGTCGGGCAGAGTTTCTCCGACGCGACCGAGGATGGCGACGAGATCATCACCATCACCGGGCCGAACTCTCCCTTCGACATCAACTACCAGAATGGGAATGTCACCAATACCGGCTCGATCGACGATGCGGCGACGGCGCTGATCATTCCGGCCGGCGTCGGCAACAACACGATCGACCTGTCGGGCATCAACGACACCACGCCGACCTTCATCACCACCGGCGCTGGCGTGGACCGGATCACCCTGCCGAACCAGGGATTCCACGTCGTTTTCGCTGGCGACGGCGCCGACACGATCCAGGTCGATGGCGCAGCCACCGGCACCTATTACATCTTTGGCGGCGGCGGGGCCGACACGATCGAGATCAATGGCGGGGACACCATCATCTTCGGGTCCGACGATTTCGGACTGGCGCGGGCTTTCACGGCGCAGTTCGGCAGCGGCGCAAACACCTTCGATCAGGCCGCCGTCGACGCCTTTCTGGCGACCGCACTGGGCGATTTCGAGCAGAACCTTGACGACCTGACCACCAACTACACCGCCCAGACCCAGGATGTCGCCGACGGCGCCGCCGACACGATCCGTGTGGCCTCGGGCTTCAATCACCGCATCTTTGCCGGCGCAGGCGATGACGTCATCGAGATCACGGGAACCACCGACACCGGCAACGTCACCATCATGGGCGGCGCAGGCACGGACACGATCACGGCGCGTGGCGCGGATGTCTTCGTCGAGGGTGGAGCCGGATCCGACATCATCGTCCTTGGCGACGGTGCCAACCGCGCCTTCGGATGGGGCGCACAGGCCGACGAGGGCGGCCTGGGATCGAATGCCAAGCTGAACGCGCTGGTGCTGAAGGATGGCGGCGACCTGATGATCGGCGGCGCATCCACGGATACGCTGATCGGGCAGACTGGCGACGATATCCTGCAGGGCGGTGCAGGCGCGGATTCGGTCCGCGGCGGCCTGGAGAACGACATCCTGACCGGTGGCGTCTTCGACATCGAGACCCGTGCGGGGGCGGATATCGACCTGCTGACCGCCAATCTGCATGTGAACCAGACCCAGACGTTGATCGTGAAGACCCTGGATCTGGCCGACGGTAACGACATTCTGGTCGGTGATGGCGGGCTGGACGTCATCCTGGGCGGCGGCGGCAATGACAATCTGAACGGTGGCGCGGGCAATGACCTGCTGGCCGGCGATTTCGGCCAGATCCTGCTCTCGTCGAACAAGGTGGCGCAGCAGTTCACCGCCATCGACGTGAACTCGACCAATGCCGGCCCCGACACGCTGGACGGCGGCGATGCCAACGATCTGCTGGTCGCGGGCGGAACCGATGCGGTCGGCACCGTCGAGATCCTGACCGACACGCTGGGCAGCAACATCTTTATCGGTGACTACGCCAATGTGGACGGCGCGCGCATCCTGGAGGCTCCGACAGACATCGTCTCGGTCGATGCGACTCTGCGCGGCGGCGCCGACAGCATCACCGGCGGCCGTGGCGACGAGATTGCGGTCGGTGGCGAGGGTGCGGACACGGTGAGCCTGGGCGAGGGTGTAAACCGGATCCTGGGTGACAATGGCTCGATCGACATCAACGGCACCTCGCTGACCTCGGCGTCGTACGAATTCGCCGGCAATGACGTGATCACCACGGGCAACGCCATCGACTTCATCATCGCCGGTTCGGGCAACGACACGATCTCCGCCGGCGACGGCAACAACCTGATCATGTCGGACATCGGCACCATCGATCACGATTCGCAGTTGGCGGCCGAGAGCCTGACCGCGGATTCGGACGTGAACGGCCGCGACGGCAATGACAGCGTCACCTCCGGCGCGGGCGATGACATCGTCGTCCTGGGCGGGCTGAACGACACGCTGGGTGCAGGCGAAGGCAACAACCGCGTGCTCGGCGACAGCGGTCTGATCGACTTCACCAACAGCCAGATCACCACGACCTCCGACGCTCAGGCCGGACAGGACCAGATCACCACCGGCGCGGGCATCGACCTGATCGCGGCGGGGTCCGGCAGCGACACCATCGTGGCCGGCGACGGCGACAACCTGATCCTGGCCGATATCGGCCTGATCGATCACCAGCGCGATCTGGAAGCCGACACGCTGCGTGCGGATATCGACGCCGATGGCCGCGACGGCGACGACAGCGTCACCTCCGGTTCGGGCAATGACTTCATTGCCCTGGGCGGCGCCAACGACACGCTGGACGGCGGCGGCGGCAACAACCGCATCCTCGGCGACAGCGGTCTGATCGACGTCACCAACCGGCAGATGACCACCGTGAATGACGATCAGGCGGGCGAGGACAACATCACCTCCGGCGCGGGCATCGATTTCGTGCTGTCCGGATCGGCCAATGACACGCTGGATACCGGCGATGGCGACAATCTGATCATCACCGACACCGGCACGCTGAACCATGCCGCCGATCTGACGCTGGTCGACATGACGTCCGACTTCCAGGCGCTGGACGGCGCGGACAGCCTGCGTTCCGGCTCCGGCCGCGACTATGTCATCATGGGCGGCCAGGGCGACATTGCCGACATCGGCGATGGCGACAACCGCCTGCTGGGCGACAGCGGCCGCATGGACCCGCTGGAGACCGGTACAGCTGGCCGGATGGAATCGTCGGACACCGGCGATGGCGGCAACGACACCATCGACAGCGGCTCGGGCCGCGACTTCATCTTCGGCGGCTTCGGTCAGGACGTGGTGCGTTCGACCGATGGCGACGATCTGGTGGTCGGCGACAGCGCCGTGCTGCTGCACACGCCGGTGGTGACCGAGAACATCCGCCTGCAGATCCAGTCCCTGTCGCCGGAGATCGGCGCCGCCGACCTGATCATCTCGACCGGCGGCAATGATGTGCTGGTGGGTGGCACCGCCAGCGACACGCTCAGTTCGGGCGATGACGAGGATATCGTCGTCGGCGACTGGATGCGGATCGACTTCCCCGACTTCACCGGTGCAGACGGGCTGATCACGCCAACAGACCAGGCGGTCGAGGGGCAGGACAGCATCGACCTCGGCGCCGGCAACGACATCGCCTTCGGCGGCGGGCTGGAAGACACGATCAACACCGGCTCCGGTGAGGATGTGGCGGTCGGCGACTTCGCCGAACTGGATTTCGTCAACAACACGGACACCAACCGGCTGCTGCTGACCGACCAGCGGCTGGGCGCGAGTGATTCCATCGTCGGGTCCGGCTTCGGCGACAACATCATGGTGGGCCAGTGCGGCGACGACACCATGATCGGCGGCCGCGACGAGAACCTGATGGTCGGCGATCTGGCGATCTTCGAGTTCGTGAACTTCGCCGATGTCGTGAACGGCCAGAGCGCGCTGGACCGGCTTACGCTGATCGAATCGATCAACTCGAACGTCCGGGGCAATGACCGGATGATCGGCGGCGAGGACCGTGACGTCATGCTGGGCGGGTTCGGCGCCGACTTCTTCCAGGGCAATGCCGGCCAGGACATCGTCATGGGCGACGGCTTCATCGTCGAGATCGAGCAGAACGGAAGGCCGAGCCTGAACGGCGTGCAACTGCCGCAGGACGGTGAAGTGCGCCTTTCCACCAACTTCGCCTTCCTCGATGGTGGCCTCGACACGCTGAACGGCGGCCAGGGCGCGGATGTGCTGATCGGCGGCCTCGGCCGGGACGAGTTCATCGGCGACACGGCGAACGATTTCCTGGCCGGCGACAGCGCCTTCTTCCGCCTGCTGGGCGACCGGAATTCCGATCGCGGCACGGGCGATCCCGCGGTCGACGGCCTTTCCACACCGGCTTTCCTGCGCGTGCTGCAGAGTAACTTCCCGGGCCTGGGGGCGAACGATCTGGTCTCTGACGCCCAGATCAATGAGTCGACCTCCTCCACGCTCAGCATTCGCAAGGCCGACTTCGGCCGTCAGGAACGCTCCACCGGCGCTGATGCACTGACCCTGGGGCGTGGCCTGTTCGAGGGCGGGCAGCTGCAGACCGATCAGGATGTCCGGGAACTGGCCCGCGAATTCGCCCGCAACGCCCGCGAAGCTTCGGGCCAGTTGAGCGACTTCGTGCGCAGCCCGGAGTTCATCCAGGATCTCACGGCCTCGATCGAGCTGGGCGTGCAGGCGGACATTGCGGCGGAGAGCTATCGCCGCGATGCCCTGTCCACGATCTTTGCCGGCCGCATTCCGACCACCATGGAAACGTACATGGTCGAGAAGCTGCTGGACGAGGCGCTGCCGCGGATTATTTCCGAAACCGCGCCATTCGATGATATCGATCTGCCGGATGACGGAGGCGGCCCTCCGGAAGTGCTGCTGAATCCGCCCACGAATGGCGCCCAGCCTGTACCTGAAGAGCTGCCGGTTCCGGCCGCAAACTGATCAAGCGAGGAAGTTCCATGACAGGTCCCACAGACGAAGGATTCAAGGAAACGAAGTTCGGCGACGTCACGCTGACCTGGGACGACAGCAAGGTCGAAAGCAACTACGCCAACATCGCCACCGCGACAGCCAGTCGCGAAGAATTCTTCCTGCTGTTCGGTACGCATCAGAACTGGCAGGGCAGGCCCGGCGACGGGCGCGTGACCGTGCGGCTTTCCGACCGGATGATCCTCAGCCCCTTTGCGGCGAAGCGGTTGGCGCTTGTGCTGTCACAGACTGTAGCGGCCTATGAAGAACGGTTCGGCACCATCAAGGTCTGAAAGCCCGGCCCGACAGGACGAGCGGGCGGCGCTCGCGGCTCTGGCGGCCGATGCGATCCCCGGCCTTCGCCAGGTGGCGCTGGCGGTTCTTGGTTCAGCCGGCACGGTCGAGAGCATCTTCGGGGACCCGTTCGATACTGCGTTGACGGCGCAGGTCCTGAAGCAGGCTGCGGGACGCCCCGCCGGGCAGGCCACGCACATGTCTGTCGGGGACCGGATGATCCTTTCCGTGCGATTGGGCGCGTCCGAGCGCATCGTCATTGCCGGCATCGACAAGGCGCAGGCCCCGCCCGTCGGCCGGCTGACACGTACCTTTCTGACCTTCGCCGGGCTTCTCGCGGGCTCGCACGCAACGGAAGGCGCCATCGATACCGTCTCCCGCGACCTGCTGGCCGGGCTTGCCGCCATCGGCGGTCGCAAGGGCCGCGCCCGGCACTTCGCGATGCTGGACCTTGTGCGCCGGCTTCTGAACTCCAACGCGCGGCTGCTGCTTCTGCGCAAGGGTCGCGTCGAGCGGGTGATCTCCGACGAGAACCGCAACGCGCCGCGCAACCGCTCGCTCCGCATTTTCGCCGAACAGGGACTGCGCGAAGGCGAGACCCTGCTGTCCGCTTCTCTGGAGAGCGAGGGCAATCTGGGCGTCGAGGGGCCGCTGTTCTGCCAGAAGTTCGGTCTGCGGAATTTCGCGATCGGCCTGCCTGCGGTACAGGCTGACGAGGGCATCGGGCTCTATCTCGCGGACGCGACGCCGGAAGCCGCCTCGGCGCTGCCGCGTTTCGTCGAGATGCTCAATCTGGGCGCGGGGCAGTCGGGCCGGTCCCGCGCCGCCTGGGCGCAATGGGCCGCCGCCGCCGCGATCCCGCTGGCCCTTCTGGTCTGGCTGATGCTGCCCGCGGATTTCGAGATCACGGCCGAGGGAAGGGCGATACCGGCGCGGAGCGTTACCGTCGCCTCCCTGCTGGAGGCACGGCTGGACCAGCGGCTGGTGGCAATCGGAGACCGGGTGTCGGCGGGCGATCCGCTGGTGCGGCTGGAATCCGAACAGCTCAGCGCCGAGGAAGCGCAGGCAGAGCTGGATCACCTGCTGGCCGAACTCAACGCCCGCGAGGCCCGCGCCAGCGGCTCCTATGCCGAATACCAGATCGCCGAGCGTAAGGCCGACCTGTCGGAGGCGCGGCTGGCGCAGGTGCGGGAGCGGTTGACCTGGCTGTCCGCCGCCGCGCCTGAGGCCGGAAAGGTGATCGACCTGGTGCCGCAGAACCGCGTCGGCGACATCGTCGCGCGCGGTGAGCGTCTGGCCGAGATCCAGCTTGGCGAAGAGATGCGGGTCGAGATCGACCTGGCGCAGGAAGATGTCCGCTTCGTCCAACCCGGCCAGACTGGCCGCTTTGTGGTGCGCGGACTGATCGACGGGGAGTTCGCGGTGACCGTGACCGAGCCGGCCTTCACCTATGCGGACGAGAAGGCGAAGGCGCTGAAGTTCCAGACCACGGCGGATGTCGGATCCGCCGGGGGGAGCACGCTGGCCAACGGGATGAGCGGGATCGTGCGTCTCTCCGCCGGCCGCCGGCGCAATGTCGAGATCATGGGGCGCTATCTGATGGACTGGTTGAGGCTGACGGCATGGAAGCAACTCGGTCTTCGGCTCTAGGCTGGGTGAAGCTGCACCTGCTGCCGGGCCGCGACCGGCACCATGTGCTGCTCTCCGACGCCCGGTCCGAGAAGTATTTCGACCTGGATGGGCCGGTTGCCAGCCAGATCTGGCGGCGGCAGAACCGTGCGCGCGGCCGGCGGGCCGAGTTGCGCGAAGGCTCTGCGCAGGAAGCCGAGATGCAGGCTCATCGCTTCACGCAATGGCTTGCCGACGACGGCCGGCTTTCAGCGCAGAAGCCGCTCAATCCCCTGTTCATCCAGATCAGGCTATTCGAGGTCGGACCGTATCAGGCGGCGCTCTCCGGCCTCGCCCGGGTCTGCATGTCCTGGGCGGCGCTGGGGATCGTGCTGCTGCTGGGGCTCGTTGGCCTGTGGATGTCGGTGGCCAATGACTGGGCCATCCTGAGCGGGCCGCAGGCGGCGCTGACGCCGGAGACGCTGCTGACCTTCGCGCTGCTGACGCCGTTCCTGAAGATCTTCCACGAATTCGGCCACGTGCTGGCGGCGACGCGCTGCGGGGTCTCGGTCCGGCATTGCGGCTTCTATCTGGTGGGCCTGTTTCCGCTGCCCTTCGTGGACTGCAGCGAGGCCGAGCTGCTGGATTCGCGGCGGCAGCGGCTGACCATCTCGCTGGGCGGGCTCTACGCGGATTTTACCCTGGCGGCAGTCGCGCTGATCGTCTGGCACCTGAGCGGCAACGAGACCACGAGGGCGATCGCCGCCAGCGTGTTCCTGTTCAACTCGGTCCATACGCTGATGTTCAACATCAACCCGTTCCTGAAGCTGGACGGCTACTTCGTGCTGCTGGACCTGCTGGGCCTGCGCAACCTCTACTCGAAGAGCTACATGGCCCTCAGGGTGCTGGCGGGGCGGCTGCTGCGCTTCGACCTGGCCGGCGTCGGCGGGGTCCTGGCCGAGTTCGGGCCGAGCATTGCCTATGCCGTGATCTCCTTCGGCTTCAAGATCTGGATCCTGATCTTCATCGCCTGGCAGGTGCTGCCGCAGGCCTTCGGGCTGGGAACGCTGCTGGTGATCTGGGGCGTCGGCGGCATGTTCTTCTCGCCGCTGATGGCCAGCTCCTTCGGCGCGGGCAAGGACGCGGGGCGCGTGCCCATGCCGCGCCGGAACTTGGCCATCTGGGGCGGCATCATCTGCGTCGGCGTCGGCGCGCTCTTCCTGGTCCGCATGCCCTTTGTCGAGCCGGTGCCGGTCAGGATCGACTTCGGCAATCTCTACGCCCTGCGCGCGGCGGGCGGCGGCGTGATCGACATGGCCCGTCCGGCCGGCCCGGTGCGGCAGGACGAGATCCTGCTTCGCCTGAGCGATCCCGAAGCCGTTGGCGACCGCGCCGTCGCCGTGCGCCGTCTGGCGCTGGCAGAAGAGGCGCTGCAGGCGGCGCGGGGCTCGGGGCCGCTGGCGGTCGAGGGCGCACAGCAGCGGGTGCAGACGGCTGCCACCGCAATCTCATTGCTGGACGAGCAGGCCAACGCGCGCATCATCCGCGCCAGCCGAGACGGACATTTCCGGCCGCTGCACGCCAATCCGGCGGGCAGGCGGGTCGAGCCCGGCGAGGCTGTTGGCGTCCTGCTGCCGGAAGGCGGCCCGCTGGTCTTCACCGGCGAACTGCACGAGCTTTATGTCAGCCTGTTCCGTGACGAGTTGCAGGCTGTGCGGCTGCAGATCGGCGAACACTATTTCGAAAGCCCGGCCGTCAGAACCCACCTGACCGATGAGCGCACCACGCCCCCCGATGGCGGGGCCGGCGCCTACCGCTTTCAGGTGACCGTGGAAGACGCCTCGGAAGCCGCCGTGTCCGGCCCGGCCATGGTGCGTCTGGTGTTCCGCGACGCGCCGCTCAGCGAGCGTGTCGGTTTCTGGGCGCGCAAGCTCTGGTTCGCCTTCCGCGCATCCCAGCTTCGCGCCAGCGCACCGGCGGCGGAATAGAAGCCGGCCTCAGTTGTCGACCGTGCGGCCGCGCAGGGCGGGCAGGCCGACGCCGGTGCTGTCGAAGCCGCCATCGACCGAGATGATCTGGCCGGTGACATAGCTCGCCGCGTCGGAGCAGAGGAATGTGATCACGTTGCCCAGTTCGGTCTCGCTGCCATAGCGGTTCAGCGGGATATTGTCGTGATAGGCGGCGATGATCTCCGGCGTATGCACCGCCATGGACAGCTTGGTCTTCACCGGGCCTGGCGCGACGCAGTTGCAGCGGATGCCGTATTCGCCCAGTTCCGCCGCCTGCTGCTTGGTCAGGTGGATGACCGCGGCCTTGGAGGTCCCGTAGGCGACGCGGAGTGTCGACGCCCGCAGGCCCGAGATGCTGGCGATGTTGACGATGGCGCCTTTCGTTTCCTTCAGGGCCGGCGTCAGCGCCTGGGAACACAGGAAGACGCCGTCCAGATTGGTTTCCATGACGGTGCGCCAGCGCTTGAAGTCGGTCTCCTCGATGGGGCCGAAATCGGCGACGCCGGCATTGTTCACCAGGGCGTCGATGCGGCCCAGCGCGCCGGTGGCCTCTTCGGTCATCCGGTCGACCTGATCCGGATCCGAGACGTCATAGACCAGCGGCACGACAGAGTTCAGACCGCGTGCGGCCTTCATCAGTTCGTCGCCATCACGGTCGACCATGGCGACCCGCCGGCCCTGCTCGATGAACAGCTTGGTGGTGGCGAGCCCGATGCCCCGGGCCGCGCCTGTGACGATGGCGGTCTTCTCGGTCATGCCGCTCACTTCACGCGTTCCAGGATGGAGCAGTAATTGGCGACCGATGCACCGCCCATGTTGAAGACGCCGGCCTTTGTCGCGCCGTCGATCTGCATGCCGCCGGCCTCGCCCGCCAGCTGCATCGCCGCCATCACATGCATGGAGACGCCGGTCGCGCCAATGGGATGTCCCTTGGACTTCAGCCCGCCCGATGGATTGACCGGCAGGCGGCCGTCCTTGGCGGTGATGCCGTCGCGGATCACGCGGTAACCCGCGCCGCGCTCGGCGAGGCCCATGGCCTCGTATTCGATCATCTCGGCGATGGTGAAGCAGTCATGCGTCTCCACCAGATCGAGGTCGTCGAGCGTGAGACCGGATTCCGCCAGCGCTTTCGCCCAGGCGGTGCGCGCGCCGTCAAAGGCGGTGACGTCGCGGCGGCTCAGCGCCAGGATGTCGTTGGCCTGCTGGCGGGCGCGGAAGGCGATGGCCCGCTCCATGTCGGCGGCGACATCCTCATGCGCCAGCACCAGCGCGGCTGCACCGTCGGAGATCAGCGAGCAGTCGGTGCGCTTCAGCGGCGGCGCGACATAGGGGTTCTTGTCGGAGATGCGGTTGCAGAAGTCGAAGCCGAAATCCTTCTGCATGTGCGCGTAGGGATTGGCGACGCCGTTGGCGTGGTTCTTCGCGGCGATCATGGCGAGTTCTTCGGACCGGTCGCCATAGCGCTGGAAATAGGTCTGCGCGATCTGCCCGAACAGGCCGGCGAAACCGCCGTCGATGTCGGCCTCTTCGGGGCGGTAGGAACAGCCCAGCAGGATGTCGCCGGTCTCGGCGGTCGGCTGGGAGGTCATCTTCTCCGCGCCGATCACCAGCGCGACCTTGCCGCGACCGGCATTGATGAAGTCCGCGGCCGTGTTCAGCGCCGCCGAACCGGTGGCGCAGGCGTTCTCGGTGCGCATCGCGGGAACGCGGGCAATGGCCTCATGCGCCATCCCGGCCAGCGCGCCCTGGAAATCCTGCTTCGTGAAGCCGTTGTTGTAGACGCCGACAAAGACGCCATCGACGTCCTCTGCCGCCACGCCGGCATGGTCCAGCGCCGGTCCGATGACCTCGGCCATCAGTTCCTCGGTGGTCGGGGCCTCGGACTTGCCGAACTTGCTGTGGGCCCAGCCCACGATCTGCGCCTGGTTCATCGCCTTCACTCCTCCCGCTGACTGCGCGCCTTCAATGCCACAGGCCACGCCGGGCGCGAAACGACATAGGGTCGCAAGGAACCGCTACAGGTGCGAGTTCCGGCGACCAGGCACCACGTGCCCTGGACTTGATCCAGGGCCCATGCCTGAGCATTGCCGCAGACGAGGTGCCCGAGGAAACACTCAAGCAGGGGTCCTGACTTACGTCAGGACGTTTAGATGCATGTTGATCCTGCTGGAGGTGCAAACAGCCTAGTAGGGCAATCCCACATAGTTCTCCGCGAAGGCCTTCTGCGCGGCTTCGTTGGTGCGCAGGAACTCCAGGTCGGCGATCTGCATCTTGCTGTCGAAGGCGGACTGGTCCGGGTAGCGGTGCAGCAGCGAGGAGAACCACCAGGAGAACCGCTCGGCCTTCCAGACGCGGGCGAGCGCACGGTCGGAGTAGCCCTGAAGGCCGGAACTGTCGCCCTTGCGGTAATGGTCGATCAGCGCGGTGCTGAGATAGTGGACATCCGAGGCGGCGGTGTTCAGGCCCTTCGCGCCGGTCGGCGGCACGATGTGGGCGGCGTCGCCACACAGGAACAGCCGCTTCCAGCTCATCGGCTCGCAGACGAAGGAACGCAGCGGTGCGATGGATTTCTCGATCGACGGGCCGGTGACAAGTTTCGCCGCGCTCTCGGCGGGGATGCGGCGCTTCAGTTCGTCCCAGAAGGTCTCGTCCGACCAGTCACCGGGATCGTCGGTCAGGGGCACCTGCACGTAATAGCGGCTGAGCCCAGGATTGCGCATCGAACAGAGCGCGAAGCCGCGCTCGGAATTGGCGTAGATCAGTTCGTCATTGACCGGCGGCGTCTCGGAGAGCACGCCCAGCCAGCCGAAGGGATAGATCTTCTCGTATTCGGTCAGCACGCTTTCCGGGATGTGATTGCGACTGACGCCGTGAAACCCATCGCACCCGGCGACGAAATCGCAGTCGATGCGGAGTTCTTCATCGTTGCTGGTGCAGGTGACGAAGGGGGTGTCTGCATCGATATCGTGCAGTTTCACATCCTCGGCGCGGAATATCGCTGGAAGCCCGGTCTGGCCATGTGCGCCGTAAAGGTCCTTTGTCACCTCGGTCTGACCGTAGATGATCAGTTGCTTGCCGGTACGTTCCCTGAAGTTGATCTGGAACATGCCGTTCGGGAAAGAGATGTTGACGCCGTCATGCGGGATGCCTTCGGCCTGCATCCGGCCTGCGACGCCGGCTTCCTCCATCATCTGCAGCATGCCCTGTTCCAGCAGCCCTGCCCGGATCCGCGAGAGCACGTGTTCCTTCGTCTGGCGTTCGATGACCACGCTGTCGATGCCGTTCCGGTGCAGCAGCATGGACAGCAGCAGCCCCGATGGCCCACCCCCGATGATCGCGACCTGGGTCTTCACGCCCGCCTCCCTCGTTCACGCGTCTTTTGCGGATCATACACGGCCCGCTGTAAATTGAAGCCGGAACGGGAGGACGGCATGACAGAGACCGACAACCGCGACGATGTGCTGGGCCGGGCCCGGGTCCGCGACAATGCGGAACTCGAGGCCTATTACAGCGATCTTGAGGGGCTCGAGACCGGGGCGCTCTGGACCGTCGCCAACGAGATCGAGCCCTGGGAGCCGACGCCGTCGTCGACGCCGGTGATCTGGCGCTATGCCGATCTGCGCGAACAGGTGCTGCGGGCGCTGGAGCTTGTGCGGCCCGAGGATGCCGGCCGCCGCGTGGTCTATCTGCGCAATCCGAAACGGAAGGACGTCAGCGCCGCCTGCGGCTGGCTATTTTCCGGGATTCAGGTGATGCGCGGCGGCGAACGGGCGCCGGCGCACCGGCATGCGGCGTCGGCGCTGCGTTTCATCATGGAGGGCGAGGGGGCCTACACCGTCGTCGAAGGGCACCGTATCGAACTCGGCGCGCGGGACTTCGTGATCACGCCGAACGGAACCTGGCACGAACATGGGGTCGCAAAGGGGAATGGCGTCTGCATCTGGCAGGACGGGCTGGATATTCCGCTGACCAATGCGCTGGAAGCCAATTTCTACGAGGTGCATCCGGACGATTATCAGTCGACCAACCTGCCGGTGAATGACAGCCCCATGGCCTGGGGCGCGCCCGGCCTGATGCCCGGCGAGGACTGGGAAGCGCGCCACTCGCCGCTGATGAAATACGCCTGGGAGCCGACCTACGAGGCGCTGCTGAACTACGCGAAGGTGACCGACGGCTCGCCCCATGACGGCGTGATCATGCGCTACACCAACCCGCAGACCGGCGGTCATCCGATGCTGACCATGGGCGCGTCGATGCAGATGCTGCGGCCTGGCGAACACACGAAGGCGCACCGCCATACGGGCAATGTGATCTGTCAGGTGGCGAAGGGCGAAGGCTTCTCGGTGATCGGCGGCCGGCGCTTCGACTGGCGGGAGAAGGACATCTTCTGCGTCCCCGCCTGGACCTGGCACGAGCACGCCAACGCCAGCGCCTCGGACGACGCCTGCCTGTTCTCCTTCAACGATTTCCCGGTGATGGAGAAACTCGGCTTCTGGCGCGAGGAAGCACTGGCCGAGAATGACGGGCGGCAGGAGGTTTCGGGAACCGGCTGATCGCTGGATTGGTGGCATTTGACCGGGTTTCTTCTCCCCCCTTGAGGGGGGGGGCGCAGGGGTCGGAGGGGGGTGCAGCCGAAGGCTATCTGCCGAAGCGTCAGAGACACATTCGGCTTCGCCGATTCACCCCCTCCCTGACCCTCCCCCCTCAAGGGGGAGGGAAGGGCTGGTCTCAGTCTGTGACCGACCGGTGCTACGTCCGCCGGCCGTTTGACCAGACGCCGCGCATCGCCGGAACGCCGTCGACGACCGAGAAGCGGATCAGGTCGGCGCGCTGGCCGATGGCGATATGGCCGCGGTCATTCAGCCCGGCGGCCTCGGCCGGGGCCCGGGTGACGGTGCGGATGCCCTTCGCCAGATTGTCCTGATCCAGCCCCAGCTTCACCGCACCCATCAGCAGCGACGAGGGCGCGTAGTCCGATGACAAGATGTCCAGCAGGCCCTGCTCGGCCAGATCGGCCGCCGAGACATTGCCACTGTGGGAGCCGCCGCGCAGGTAGTTGGGCGCGCCCATGATCACCTTCAGGCCGTGCTGGTGACAGGCCTTCGCCGCCTCCGCGGTGGTGGGGAACTCGGCGATGCGGCAGCCCTGGTGACGGGAATTCTCGACATCGGTCTCGGTGGTGTCGTCATGACTCGCCAGGGTCGCGCCGAGACGCCGGCCCGCGGCCAGCGATGCTTCCTGGTGGCGGTCGCGGACACGGGCCGAGAGTTCCTTCAGCCGCCCGAAATAGGCGTAGATCTCGTCGCCCTTCATGCCGGACTTGCCGCCGACATACTGCGCCATCTTGGCTTCGTCGCGGAACTGCCGCTGGCCGGGCGTGTGATCCATCAGCGACAGGATGCCGATATCGTCTTCCGTGGAGAACTCGTCCAGTTCCTCGGGCAGGGTCTCGGAACAGACCTCGGCGCGCAGGTGCAGGTAGTGGTCGATGCTGAGCACGCCGGCCTTCTTGTGGGCGATGATCGCGTCGGCCACGGGGCGGGCATATCTCTGATAATCCGCGTTGTCCTCCCGGATGATCGAGCCGACCCGGAGCGCGTCGAACACCGTTGTGACGCCGACACTCGCAAGCTCGCGGTCATGCGCCAGTACCGCGGCCGGCCTGGGCCACGAAACACCGGGACGCGGGCGCATGTGGCGCTCCAGATTATCGGTGTGCAGCTCGACGAGACCCGGCGCCAGATAGTCGCCATCCAGATCCTCCGCACCGGTGGGGACGCTGCTGCCGGTATCGATCCGCGCGATTCTGCCATCTTCGATCACCAGCGATCCGGTGATCACTTCATCATCCAGCACAAGCCGTGCGTTCGCGAGTACGCTGTTCATCAAGGTCTCCTGTCAGCCCGTGTGGCTGGTCTTGTCATGAAAACGTGACAGTCTTCTGTCAAAGCGCTGCCGAAGAAGAAAAGGGCCGTCATGTCCGGATACCGCCGATACGCCATCTACTACGTGCCCGAAGACGGAAGCCGGCTGCAGACCTTCGGCGCAGGCTGGCTTGGCTGGGACATCATTTCGGGTGCGCCGGGCGAGCGGATCGAGGCGCAGGGGCTGCCGGTCGATACAGCGGATCTGACCCGTGATCCCGCCCGGTACGGGTTTCACGGCACGCTGAAACCGCCTTTCCGCACCGAATCGCCGATCGGCGACGTGATCGATTCGGCCGAGCGGCTTGTGGCGGGTATCGATGCCTTCGAGGTGCCGGCCATGAAATTTGCGGGAATCGGGCGCTTCATGGCGCTGATCCCGGCGGAGCGTTGCGCCGCGCTGGAGAACCTTGCCGTCGCCCTGGTTCAGGGGCTCGATCATTTCCGGCTGCCGCCGACCGAGGCCGAATTGGTCCGCCGCCGCCGCGCTGGCCTGAGCGCGCGGCAGGAAGAGCTGCTGCAGCGCTGGGGCTATCCCTATGTCGGGCCGGAGTTCCGTTTTCACCTGACTTTGACCGGGCCCGTCGACCCGTCGCATACGGATGCGGTCGCGGAAGCTCTCAGGCCGTTGACTGCGCCCTTCGAGGCTCCGTTGCCGGTCAGCAGCGTCGCGCTGTGCGGCGAGATCGATGGCGGTCCTCATGACGGGCGTTTCCGGGTCATCAGGCGTCTGCCGCTTCGGGGCTGAGCGCGGCCAGCAACCGCTCGGCGCCCTGCGCCACGGTGCCGTCATTCATGACGATGCGCGCGCCCTCGGGGGCCGGTTCGCTGGCGCGGGCCAGCCGGGCACGGATGTCGGCTTCCGTTTCCCGGCCCCGCGCCGCCAGCCGAGCCGCCAGCACGTCGTCAGAAGCGGTGACGACGACGATCTCCAGGTCCGGATACGCCTCGCGATTTCCGGGGAGCGCCTTTCGGGAACCGTTGTAGATCACCGTCCTGCCGTCACCGACCTGATCGAGAACCGTCCCCGGCACGCCGTAGAACAGCCCGTGCGCTTCCCACCAGAAGACGAACTCTCCGGCCTCGCGGCGACGGATGAACTCTTCCTCTGTGGTTTCCTCATGCGGTTCGCCGCCGGCGCTTTCGGGACGGGTGATCACCCGCCGGGCGAGCACGAGGTCCGGACGCCGCGCCAGCGCTGCGGCCAGCAGTGTGTCCTTGCCCGCGCCGGAGGGGCCGACAACCGCGATCAGGCGTCCGGTCATGCGGCCGCTGCCGGGGTGAAGGTGCTGACATCGACCTCGCGGTCGCAGACCCGCTCGCGCGCTTCCTGATCGTGGAAGATGCCCAGGATGGCCGCGCCGCGGGCCTTGGCCTCCTCGATCAGGCACAGCACCACCTCGCGGTTCATGCGGTCCAGACTGGCGGTGGGTTCGTCGAGCAGCAGCGCCGGGAAGGTGTGCGCGAAGCCGCGTGCGATGTTCACGCGCTGTTGCTCACCGCCGGAGAAGGTGAGCGGCGACAGGGACCAGAGCCGCTCCGGTATGTTGAGGCGGGTCAGCAGGTCGCGCGCCCTGGCGCGGGCAGCTTCCTCTTCGGTGCCGATAGCGAGCACCGGTTCGGCCACCACATCCACGGTCGGCACCCGGGGCACGACGCGCAGGAACTGGCTGACATAGCCGAGCGTCTGGCGGCGAAGCTCCAGGATCTCGCGCGGTTCGGCCTGCGCCACGTCCATATCGCCGACGAAGACCTGCCCGCCCTGGGTCAGGTAGTTGCCATAGACCATGCGCATCAGCGTCGACTTGCCGGAGCCGGACTGGCCGGTCAGGGCAACGCACTCGCCGGGCTCGACCGTCAGTGACGCGCCTTCCAGCACCGGGATTACGGCGCTGCCCTGATTGTGCAGGGTGAAGGACTTGCGGGCGTTCTCGATGCGGATCATGGCGGTCACACCTGCAGGACGGAGGAGACGAGGAGCTGGGTATAGGCGTGCTGCGGGTCGTCCAGCACCTGATCGGTCAGGCCAGCCTCGACCACATGGCCCGACTTCATCACCATGAGCCGGTCGGCCAGCAGGCGAACCACAGCGAGATCGTGGGTCACGATGATCGCCGACAGGCCAAGCTGCCGGACCAGCCCGCGCAGCAGGTCCAGCAGCCGCGCCTGAACCGAGACGTCCAGGCCGCCGGTAGGTTCGTCCATGAAGACCAGCCGCGGGCCGGTGACCAGGTTGCGGGCGATCTGCAGGCGCTGCTGCATGCCGCCGGAGAAGGCCGACGGCCGGTCATCGACGCGGTCCTCGTCGATTTCCACACGGCCAAGCCAGTCGACGGCCTGGCTGCGGATGCTGCCATAGTGCCGTGCGCCGACGGCCATCAGCCGCTCGCCGACATTGCCGCCGGCGCTGACGCTCATGCGCAGCCCGTCGCGAGGGTTCTGATGCACGAAGGCCCAGTCGGTGCGGCCGAGCATGCGCCGCTCGGGCTCCGACATCGTCAGCGTGTCCTTCAGGCCGTCGACGCGGGTGTCGAACAGCACCTCGCCGGTATCCGGAGCCAGGTGTCCGGCGAGACAGTTGAGCAGGGTCGACTTGCCCGAACCGGACTCGCCGACAATGCCCATGACCTCGCCGGGATAGAGATCGAACGAGACGCCGGCGCAGCCGATGCGGTTGCCGTAGTAGCGGCTGACCTCCCTGACCGAGAGCAGTGGGGTCATGCCGCGTCCTCCTTCACCGGCGCGCCGAGCGGGCCGTTATGGCCGGCGGCCCGGCGCTCGCCGCAGTAATCGGTGTCCGAGCAGACGAACATGCGCCCGCCCTCGTCATCGATGATGACCTCGTCCAGATAGGTGTCCTCGGCGCCGCACATGGCGCACATCTGCTCGGCCCGCATGCGCTCGAATGGGTAGTCCTCGAAATCGAGGCTCTGCACCTTGGTGTAGGGCGGGATGGCGTAGATGCGCTGCTCCCGCCCCGCGCCGAACAACTGGATCGCCGCGCTTTCCAGCTTGGGGTTGTCGAATTTCGGGATCGGCGAGGGATCCATCACGTATCGTCCCTCGACCTTCACCGGATAGGCGTAAGCGGTGGAGATGTGGCCGTTGCGGGCGATGTCCTCGTAAAGCTTCACATGCATCAGCCCGTATTCCTCGAGCGCATGCATCTTCCGGGTCTCGGTTTCGTGCGGTTCCAGGAAGCGCAGCGGCTCCGGTATCGGGACCTGGTAGACCAGCACCTGATCCTCGTTCAGGTCCTTCTCGGGGATGCGGTGACGAGTCTGGATCAGGGTCGCTTCGGAGGTGCGTTCGGTGACCTTCACGCCGGCCGTCTTCTCGAAGAACTTGCGGATCGAGACGGCGTTGGTGGTGTCGTCCGCCCCCTGGTCGATCACCTTCATGGTGTCGTCGGGCGTCAGGCATGCAGCCGAGACCTGCACGCCGCCGGTGCCCCAGCCATAGGGCATCGGCATCTCGCGCGAGGCGAAAGGCACCTGATAGCCGGGAATGGCGATAGCCTTCAGCAGGGCGCGCCGGATGGTGCGTTTGGTCTGCTCGTCCAGATAGGCGAAGTTGTAACCGCTCATTCCGCCGCCTCCTGCGCGCTCAGCGCCCCGGCGCGGATCTTGCGGACCAGCTCCAGCTCCGACTGGAAGTCGACATAATGGGGCAGCTTGATGTGCTCGACGAAGCCGGTCGCCTGGATGTTGTCGGAGTGGTAGAGCACGAATTCCTCGTCCTGCGCCGGCGCGCCCTCGGAATCCTCACCCAGCTCCTTCCAGCGCAACGCCCGGTCGACCAGCGCCATGGAGATCGCCTTGCGCTCGCTCTGGCCAAAGACGAGGCCGTAGCCGCGGGTGAACTGCGCCGGTTCGGTCTTCGAGCCGACGAACTGGTTCACCGTTTCGCATTCGGTCACCGTGATCTCTGCGATCTCGATGGCGAACCCGAGTTCGGGGATTTCCATCTCGACCGAAACCGCACCGATCCTGAGTTCGCCGACGAAGGGATGGTTGCGGCCATAGCCGCGCTGTGTCGAGTAGGCCATGCCGAGCATGAAGCCCTCATCGCCGCGGGTCAGCGCCTGCAGTCTGAGCGCCCGGTTGGCGGGCAGTTCCAGCGGCTCCCGGGTCAGGTCGGGCGGGGTGTCCCCGCTCTGCCGTTCGCCCTGGCTCAGGCCGTCACGGTTCAGGTGCTCCACGACATGGGGCGTCGGGCCCTCGGGTGCGTCGCTTTCCCGCGCAACCGGCGCCTCGCCATTGGCGGCCAGCTGGAAGTCGAGCAGCCGGTGGGTGTAGTCGAAGGTCGGGCCCAGCACCTGACCGCCCGGCACGTCCTTGAAGGTGGCCGAAATCCGCCGGTCGCAGGCCATGGCCGAGGTCTCGACCGGCAGCGACGCGCCGAAGCGGGGAAGGGTGGTGCGATAGGCGCGGATCAGGAAGATCGCCTCGATCAGGTCGCCCCGCGCCTGCTTGATCGCCAGGGCCGCGAGGTCCGGATCGTAGAGCGATCCCTCGGCCATCACCCGGGCGACGGCCAGCGCCATCTGCTCGCGGATCTGATCCGTGGTGAGTTCGTCGAGCGCCGTGTCGCCGCGCCGCTCCTCGGCCAGCCACTCATGTGCGGCCTCGATGGCGCGTTCGCCGCCCTTGACTGCGACATACATCAGACCGCCTCCACTCTGGTGCTGCGAGGCAGGGCCGCCAGCCGCGCGCCGGCGGTGAAGAAGAAGTCGAGGCCCAGCGGGAACAGCGCTCGGTTGGCGCGGAAAGCCTCGATCTCGGGCACGGAAAGCCAGGCCACCTCCCGGATGCCCGGGCCGGTGAGCCGCGCCCCTTCCGAGGCCAGGCGGACACTCTCGACAATCAGAGTAGCCGACCGGTCGGGATACTCTGCGGAACCGATGCCGAAGCGGTCGAGCGGCTTCAGCGCATCCCAGGCGCCCAGCGCGAACTGGGCTTCCCCAGCATCGACCAGCGGTGCGCCGCAATGGAAGGTGATCCAGTCGCGGACTTCCGGGCGATTGTGAGTCTCGGCGAGAAACACTGGCGTTTCCGGATCGCAGAGCGTCAGCAGCACGCATCCGGCGGCGATGGAGAGCGGCGCCGGCGGTTCAGCGCCTTTGACGGTCTCGATCCGGCCGGGCCGGGCCATAGCGTTGAGTGCGGAGCGAAAGACGCGCGCGGCCTCGACCGGTGCGTCGGCGAAAGCGCCCTTGAGTGCTGTGCCCTGCATCAGTCCTCTCCCCGAACCATGGTGAAGAAGTCGACGCGGGTCGCCGCGGCCTTGCGGGCGCGGGTCTGTCGCCGGCCTGCCATCCCGGCCTCGATCGGCGACAGGACGTCGGCCTGTATCCGCGCCGCATCGGCGGTCTGCATGGCGGCGTCGATCACGGCCGCCAATTCGGCCTTGGGCTTGTCACGGCCCTGGACGTAGCCGTGCCCGACCTCGCCCGTGACAAGCCGGACCGAGCAACGGGTGACGGTGATCTCGCCCAGATTGAACGCGGCGCCGGTGGCGCCCATGCGGCCGCGGGTCATGACGCCGCCGATCTCCGGCGCGCGGATGATCTGGTAGTCGGGCGCAAGTCCGCAAGCGTGCCATTGGCGGGTCAACTGGTCGGAGGGAGCCTTTGCCAGCAGCGACAGCCACTTTTTTCGATCGTTCTGCATATTCAACCTTGCAAGTTGTCTACATTAATATACAACTAGACAAATTTTCTACGCGAATATGCCCGATGAGAAAAGGGCGAAGTTGTGAAATCTGGATGACAGTCGATGAATGACGGAAGCCTCTGGCGGGAAATCGGCGGAACCCTGCGCAAGGAGATCGACGAGGGACGCTACGGTCCGGGCCAGAAACTGCCGAGCGAGGCGGAGCTGGCGACGCGGTTCAGCGTCAACCGCCACACCGTGCGGCGCGCGCTTTCGGAGCTGCAGAACGAAGGATTGACCTATTCCAGGCGCGGCGCGGGCGTCTTCGTCACGGCGCGTCCCATGGACTATCCGCTGGGCCGCAGGGTCAGGTTTCACCAGAGCCTGGAAGCGGCCGGACAGACCGCCAGAAAGGTGATGCTGCGGCTGGAGACGGTGGCCGCGGCCCCGCGCGAGGCGGCGGCCCTGGAACTGAAGCCCGGCGATCCGGTGCATGTCTGGGAAGGTATCGGCTTTGCCGACGGCGTCCCGGTCAGCCTGTCCCACAGCTGGTTCCCGGCGGCGCGGCTGCCCGGTTTCAAGGAGACGATGGCGGAAACCGGATCGGTCACCGAAGCCCTGAAAGGCGAGGGCATCGCCGACTACACCCGCGCGCGCACCGATGTCAGCGCCGAGGCGGCGGGTTCGCTCCATTCACGACATCTGCAGGTGACGCGAGGCGCGCCGCTGCTGCGCGCCGTCGGCATCAATGTCGACACCGATGGCCGGCCCGTGGAATACGGCCGCACTTGGTTCGTCGGCGACCGCGTCAAGCTGACCGTGAACGGTTCCCGGTCAGTCTAGCCGGATTCGGCCATCCGCTGCGCCTCGACCACCGCGAGTGCGGTCATGTTGACCACACCGCGGGCGGTCACTGACGGCGTCAGGATGTGCGCGGGCCTGGCCGCGCCGAGGAGGATCGGCCCGACCGGCAGGGCGTCCGCCATGTAGCGCACAAGCTGGTAGGAGATGTTGGCCGCATCCAGGTTGGGCATGATCAGCACGTTGGCTTCGCCACTCAGTTGCGCCAGCGGGAAGGTGCGGTCGCGATAGGCCTCGTCCAGCGCGGCATCGCCATGCATCTCGCCCTCGACCTCCAGATCCGGCGCCATCTCTCGTATCCTTTCGGTTGCGCGGCGCATCTTCGAGGCGCTGTCGCTCTTCCGGCTGCCGAAATTGGAGTGGCTGAGCAGGGCGACCTTCGGTTCGATGCCGAATCGCCGGACCTCGTTGGCCGCCATGATGGCGAGTTCCGCGATCTCCTCTTCGCCGGGCTGATAGGAGACATAGGTGTCGGCCAGGAAATACGCGCCCTTGTTCAGGATCATCAGGCTGAGCGTCGAGAAATCCCGGACTCCATCCGCCAGCCCGATGACGCCCCGGATATGATCCAGATGCCGGTCGAAGCGTCCTTCCAGCCCGCAGATCATGGCGTCGGCATGTCCGAGTTCCACCGCCAGGGCGGCGATGATCGTGGGCCGGGTCCGCACCAAGGTCCGGGCGCGGTCGGCGGTGACGCCGTGACGCCAGGTCCGCGACAGGTAGGCGTCGACATACTCGCGGTACCGGGAGTCCTTCTCCGGATTGACCAGAACGAAGTCCTTCTCCGGCTTGATGGTCAGGCCGAACTTCACCAGCCGCTGTTCGATCACTTCCGGGCGGCCGACCAGGATCGGCTGGGCGAGGCCTTCCTCGACGGCGACCTGTGCGGCGCGCAGGACACGTTCGTCTTCGCCCTCGGCGTAGATAACGCGGCGCGGATCGGTGCGGGCCTGACTGAAGATCGGCTTCATGATCATGCCGGACCGGAACACGAAGCGTTCCAGGCTCTCCTCGTAGGCCTCGAAATCGGCGATGGGAAGGGTGGCGACGCCGCTGTCCATGGCGGCCTTCGCCACCGCCGGCGCAACGTGCAGGATCAGCCGGGGATCGAAGGGATTGGGGATCAGCGATTCGGGGCCGAACAGCTTGGCCTCGCCGCCATGCGCCTTCGCCGCGACGTCCGAGGACGCGGCCTGCGCAAGCTTCGCGATCGCCTCTACTGCGGCGAGTTTCATCGCCTCGTTGATGCCCGTCGCGCCCACGTCCAGCGCGCCCCGGAATATGTAGGGGAAGCAGAGCACGTTGTTGACCTGGTTGGGAAAGTCCGAGCGCCCGGTGCAGATCATGGCGTCGGGCCGATGCTGCTTCGCCACGTCCGGCATGATCTCCGGCGTCGGGTTGGCCAGTGCGAGGATCAGCGGATCCTTCGCCATCTGCTGCAACAGGTCGGGCTTCAGCACCCCGCCGGCGGACAGTCCGAGGAAGATGTCCGCGCCGCCGATCACATCGGCGAGGGTCCGGGCGTCGGTTTCCTGCGCAAAGGCCGATTTCCAGCGGTCCATCAGGGTCTCGCGACCCTTGTAGACAACGCCCTCGATATCGGTGACCCAGATGTTCTCCCGCTTCGCGCCCGATGCGATCAGGATGTTCAGGCAGGCCAGCGAAGCGGCGCCTGCGCCGGAGGCGACGATCTTCACCTCGGCGATGTTCTTGCCCGAGAGCTGCATGGCATTGCGCACGGCTGCGCCGACGATGATCGCCGTGCCGTGCTGGTCGTCATGGAAGACGGGGATGTTCATCCGCTCCCGTAGTTCTTCCTCGATCTCGAAGCATTCGGGGGCCTTGATGTCCTCCAGATTGATGCCGCCGAAGGTGGGCTCCAGCATGGCGATGGCGTCACACAGGCGCACGGGATCGGTGCAGTCGAGCTCCAGATCGAAGACGTCGATGCCGGCGAACTTCTTGAACAGCACGCCCTTGCCTTCCATCACCGGCTTGGACGCCAGCGGCCCGATGGGGCCGAGACCGAGCACCGCGGTGCCGTTGGAGATCACCGCGACCAGGTTGGCGCGGGACGTGTACTGGGCGGCTGTCGCGGGTTCGGCGGCGATGGCCTCGCAGACCGCCGCCACGCCGGGACTGTATGCCAGGGCGAGGTCACGCTGGTTGCCCAGCGGCTTGGTGGGGTTGATCTCGACTTTGCCGGGTTTCGGATGGCTGTGATAGACGAGCGCCCCCGACCTCAGCTCGTCGGAAATGTTCTGAGCCATCGCGATTGCCTCCCTGACTGCCTTGTCCGGCGCCTGTTGGGCACAGCTTGGCGGATCGTGGGCAAATAGCCAACGGACTCGCCATCGGAGGCTCACAGCTCTCCGGTACCGGCAGAGCGCGTCATCAAACTGTCATCGCGCTGAAACGAGACTGTCGCTTTGGATTGGTAGCGTCCCGCCGACTTCGGAAAAGGGGGCGGCGGTGCTTCATATTGACAGCCTGACCAAGGACTTTGGCGCGATGCGCGCCGTCAATCAGGTCAGTTTTTCGGTCGAAGTACCTCAGATGATTGGCATTATCGGACGGTCCGGCGCGGGCAAGTCCACGCTCTTGCGGATGATCAACCGTCTGACCGATGCGACCGCGGGCAAGGTCGTCTATCGCGACCGAGACATCCTGGGCCTGAAGGGCAACGAGAAACGATCATGGCAGTCCGACTGCGCCATGATCTTCCAGCAGTTCAATCTGGTCACCCGTCTGGATGTGGTTTCCAACGTGCTGCACGGCACGCTGAACCGCCGCTCGACGCTGGCGACCATGTTCAACCTGTTCCCACGCGCCGACATTCACCGCGCCATCGACCTGCTGGAGCGTCTGGGCATCGCCGAGCACGCGTCCAAACGCGCCGAGGCCCTGTCCGGCGGTCAACAGCAGCGCGTCGCCATTGCCCGGGCCCTGATGCAGGACCCCGAGATCGTGCTGGCGGACGAACCCATCGCCTCGCTGGACCCGATGAACGCGGACACGGTGATGAAGGCGCTGCGCCGGATTCACGAGGAAGACCGCAAGCTGGTCATCTGCAACCTGCACACCCTGGATACGGCGCGGCGGTTCTGTGACCGCGTGATCGGCATGCGCGACGGCGACATCGTCTTCGACGGCCCGCCGGCGGCGCTGACGACCGACAAGGCCCGCGAGATCTACGGCGCCGGTGAGGATTTCGACGAGGCCGCAACCTCCACCAGCATCGATGCGCTGGAGCGCGAGAGAAAACTCAAGGTGATCGCCTGAGTGTCCTGCCCCGGGCGTCTTCAACCCGGGGCTTTAAGAGAAGGGGGAAGGGACCCATGAAGAAACTGCTTGCTGTTGTTGCAGCGACCGTGGCGCTGAGCGGTGCGGCCGTGGCCGAGGAATCGATCAAGGAATTCCGCATCGGCATTCTTGGCGGCGAGAACGCCCAGGACCGTTTGAATTCGAACGAGTGCCTGCGCGCAAAGACCGAGGAACTGCTGGGCGTGCCGACGAAGCTGTTCGCTCCGGCCGACTACAACGGCGTCATCCAGGGGCTGCTGGGCGGCACGATCGACATGGCCTGGCTGGGTGCTTCCGGTTACGCCAAGACCTTTCTGACCGACCCGAACGCGGTGGAGCCGGTTCTGGTGAAGGTCAATACCGATGGCGGCTACGGCTATTTCTCCATCGGCTTCGCCCGCAAGGATGGCGGGGTGAAGAACCTGCAGGACCTGAAGGGCAAGGTCTTCGGCTTCGGCGATCCGAACTCGACCTCGGGCTATCTGATCCCGTCCATCGAGATCCCGCAGGCCACCGGCGCCACCATGGATTCGGGCGACTATTTCGGTGAAGTGAAGTTCACCGGCGGTCACGAGCAGACCATCGTCGCGGTCAACAATGGCGACATCAACGCCGGCGTGACCTGGGCCGACGGTCTGGGCAACTGGGAAGACGGCTTTCAGTCCGGCGCCCTGCGCAAGGCGGTCGACGCCGGCCTGGTCGACATGAACGACCTGGTCGAGATCTGGCGCTCCAAGCCGATCCCGGAAGGCCCGATCGTGCTGCGCAAGAGCCTGCCGGCCGACGTCAAGATCCTGATGACCGGCCTGATGGCTTCGCTGAAGGCTTCCGATCCGGATTGCGCCTATGGCGTGATGGCCGGCGAGGCCCGCGGCCTGGAGCCGATCACCCACAAGGCCTACGAGATCATCATCGAGGCCCGCCGCCGCAAGTCGCAGTAACAAGTGGCCGACGGATCGACGCCGCCCCGGACTCCGGTCCGGGGCGGTTCGTTTCTTCTGATCCTTTCACCGGGTTTCTTCTGTGACTGATTCCATGGCCGGGACGGCCGCCCCGCGGCCCCTGCATGACGAGTACATGGCGCTTGTCCGCCGGCGGCGGCTGTATTCCTTCGCCATGATCCTGGTCTTCGGCGCGCTGCTGATCAGCGGCTTCCGGCTGGCGGACGACCGCAATGCCGGCGGTTTCTGGGCCGGCATCGCCCAGATCGGCGATTTCCCGGCCGAGGTGCTGAGCGAGGCGTTCGAGAAGTTCACGGAACTGCCGGCGCACCTGTGGACCTTCCTGCCATCGCTGATCGAGACGGTGAACATCGCCGGCGCGGCGACGCTGGCCGGTGCACTGATCGCGATCGTTCTGTCGCTGCTCTCGACGCGCGGACTGGCGCGCTGGCCGCGGCTGATCGAGGTGTTCCGCCGCGCCATGGACATCATGCGCGCCATCCCCGAGATCGTCATCGCGCTGGTGCTGATCTTCGTCCTCGGCGGCGGCCCGGTGCCGGCGATGATCGCCATCGCCTTCCACACCGCCGGCGCGCTGGGCAAGCTGTTCTCCGAGGTCAACGAGAACGCCGACCGCAAGCCGGTCGAGGGGCTGGCCTCGGTCGGCTCGACCTGGACGCAGCAGATGCTGCTCGGCGTGATCCCGCAGGTCGCGCCGAACTGGTTCAGCTATGCGCTCCTGCGCTTCGAGATCAACATCCGCGCGTCGGCCATTCTCGGCTTCGTAGGCTCCGGCGGCATCGGTTACGACCTGCGCAACGCCATGTCCTGGGGCAAGGGCCGCTATGACGAGGCGCTGGCGATCTTCATCCTGCTGTTCCTGACCATCGTCGTCGTCGATCAGGTCTCCAGCCGCATCCGGCTGCATCTGGTGGGGAGGAATGCATGAGCGCAGCCACCGACACGGCGCTCGGCGCGCTCAAGCTGGAAGCCGACCGCAGCTTCCAGCGCAAGCGGATGGTGGCCTTCGGCGTGCCTGGGCTGATTCTCGTCTACTTCGTCTATCTGTTCTTCGCGTTCGATGTCCTGGGCTTGGCCGAACGCGCCAAGGTCAGGAACGCGGTGACGCTGGTGGCCGACAGCTACAGCCACAAGACGCATGTCGCGCGGTCGAACCGTGGCCCGGTGACATGGGATGTCGCGATCGAGGGCGAGAAGAAGGGTGCCTACGAAGAGGGCATGACCCTGCCCGAGTGGCTTACCTTTCAGGGCGAGAACGCCCGCGTCGATACCGGCGAGGGCTTCGTCGTGCAGTGGGACGGGCCGCTGGTCCGGATCACCGTGCCGGACTACGGCGTCATCGAGGCCCTGCCGAAGCGCAGCGGCATCGAGCTCTCCCTGCCGGGCGTGAAGCCGGACTGGATCAACGCTTCGAGAACGCGTGTGGCGATCACCACGCCCCATGGCCGCGTCTCGGTCACCAAATCGAAGACCGAGGTCTTCATCTATCATTTCGGCTGGGAACTGTTCTGGTTCACCCTGGACAGCCCGTTCCATGGCAAGGGCCCGCTCGAACTGCTGGGCCTCGCCCTTGGCGGGGAGCGGGTGGAGCCGGAGCGATCGAACGTTGCCGCCATGGCGCACGACTTCTGGAACAACAGGATGTGGCGGCACAACGAAGTCGCCTGGGCCATCTTCGAGACCATCGTGATGGCCTTCCTGGGCACCTTCGGCGCGGCCATTGTTGCCCTGCCGCTGGCCTTCCTGGCGGCGCGCAATTTCACGCCGCTGAAGGGCCTGATGTTCGGCCTCAGGCGCGTCTTCGACCTGCTGCGCGGCATTGACGGGCTGATCTGGACAATCATCCTGGCCCGCGCCTTCGGACCCGGCCCGCTGACCGGAGGCCTGGCGATTCTGCTGACCGACACGGGCACCTTCGGCAAGATGTTCTCGGAGGCGCTGGAGAATGTCGACAGGCGCCAGATCGAGGGCGTGCACTCGACCGGCGCCAAGCCGCTGCAGCGTTACCGCTTCGGCGTGATCCCGCAGATCATGCCGGTGTTCCTGTCGCAGCTTCTCTACTATCTGGAATCGAACACCCGCTCGGCCACGGTCATCGGGGCCATCACCGGCGGCGGGATCGGCCTGCTGCTGATCCAGGCCATCAATACCCAGAAGGACTGGGAGGAGGTCAGCTATTACATCGTGCTGATCGTCCTGATGGTGATGTTCATGGACACCCTGTCGGGCTGGCTCCGCCGCAAGCTGATCGGCGGCAGCAACTGAGCGCCGCCCGTCCGGGAACCCGATCCTGAAGAGAGAGATGGTAGCGGGAGAGGGACTTGAACCCCCGACACGCGGATTATGATGCTTCTATTCAGCCTTTCAAAATCAACTGCTTATATTGCTTATGTCGCATCTGTGTCGCATCAGGCCAACAAAGCGTGTTCGCCGCGCGTGAATTCCTCGGCCTCGTCAATCCTCGACGGCAGCAGGTGGCCATAGGTGTCGGCGGTCATCTGGAGGGAGCTGTGGCCCAGCAGCACTTGCGTCCGCTTCAGGGATATTGCCAACCCCCGGCGCTCCTTTTCGTTGATGAGCCATGAGGCGAAGAAGTGCCGCAACGCATGAATCCCGTACTTCGGTGCCAGGATAGGCTTCCCGTCAGCGTCCACCCGACCGCTCTGAATTGACGCGCCGCTGGCAATCCATGCCGGTGCAAATACCCGAGCATACAGGTTGCCATGGTTCTCCACATTGCCGGCCCCGTTCGGGAAGACGAGATGATCGGGTTTCGACGTTTCTCGGATCGGATCGTCATTCTCGTCGCGTCCGACAATCGGGCGCGGGCAAGCCAATCGCCACTCCCGGAGAGTGTTGGCAAGCATCGCAGTCATCGGAATTGAACGCTGGCCGGCTCCAGACTTGAGGGGGCCGAGTTGATTCCAGCGGTCGGCACGCTGGCGGACATGGACCTTCTTCGCCTCGAAGTCGAGATCGCTCCAGCGGAGGCCCCGCAACTCCGACGCGCGAAGGCCGGTCCGCGCCGCCGTAAGAAAAAGCGCTCGACCATATCCGCTCAGGCAGATCAGTGCGTCATTCACCTCTTCGGCTGTCGGAATATCGACGCCAACTTCGAGCCGTTTCCGATGGCGGCTTGCCTGTGCCTTGTGTCGCCGCTTTTTTGGTCTCTCTCGGACAACATTGCGCGAGACGTGCCCCGCCTCCTGGGCATCCGCGATCAGCGAACCCAGACTTGAAACCACCTTTCGGACCATCGTGGGCGACCGCCCGTGATCGCGGAGCCATGTCTCGAATTCGGCGACCATCGGCGCTGTCAGTTCGGAAAGCTTCACGCTCCCAAGCTTCGGTGAAATATGCAGATCCAGATGCTGCCGATACTGCCGAACCGTCGAGCGCTCAAGGCCATCTCTCTCCGCACGATCAAGCCAGTTCGCCCCCGCTTCAACAACCGTCAGGCTGCCGCTGGCCCTCGTATGGATACCGCGCTTGACCTCGTACTGAGCCTCGGCCAGCCATTCGTCAGCATCCTTTTTCCGGGCGAACGTCTTCAGCGCGCGCTTTCCATGCTGGTCCCTGTAATCCACGACCCAGGCAGTCTTCTGTTCACCCTGCCGGGTCTTCCAGTTTCGCTTTCGGATCGAAGCCACTGCACGTCTCCTAGTATGAATATCCAGAGTATGTTGCAAATTTTCCGCCTGTCAACGTTGCACAATAGCTTGTGGCAGCGGCTTCTCTGCGGGCCATGACTTGACAGTGCGTCCGTTGTGTGGCAATGTCTCCCAATGCTCTTGAGTTCGGTTTTCAGTCATCAGCCGCGCAAGCGGGCGAAGCGCAACGTAAGGGCGCGCCGCCGCAAGAAGGACGAGCTTGTGCGGATGCTGGAAAACCTGCCGACAAAGGCATCGCTCGGGGAGCAAAATGGGTTGCAGTTAGGTAGTCACAGAGAAGCGCGCGCGGGCCTGCTGTCCGAGGATAGTTGAGTCGAAATAGGAAGGCGAAAACCTTCCCGCCAACCATAGCGTGAGAGCGCGCGCGAAGAACGGGGCCGACTGCTGGTATCAACGGCTGAAGCGATTGCTTCAGCTAGGATGCTGGCGGTGTGTTCATGTGCCAGCATCCTCAGCAAGAGGACCGGCGCAATGGAAAGCCACAATGCCCCGCTTCGTGACGACCTACTGAACGGCGTTACCGAAATCGCAGAACACACTGGAGAGACGCGCAGACGCGTGTACTACCTCTTGGAAAAGGGTCTGATCCCAGGATTCCAGATCGGCAAGCGGTGGTACGCGAGGAAGTCTGCGCTACAGCGTGCCTACAGCTGCGAGGCCGCGTGACTGATGCGGCCCACATGGAAGCGCCCGGCCACTTCGGTTGAAAGTGGCGCGGGCGCGGGTGTTTCCGAATGGCAGCGGCAACATCCGAATACTAGCGCATTTTCCCTGTATCAGCAAGGCGTTGAGCCGGGCGGTGCCGCATGACGGCGCGCCAGAATCTTCCCAATCGGCGGCCCGCTCTGGTCATCAATCTGGAGCATGACCGGCTCGCTTACACGGCCTCAATCGGTTTCGATCTGACCGGCAGGCCGCGCGAGATTTTCGCCCGGTGCCGGAAGCCCAACTCCGCAATGGATCTGATCGCTGACGACCTGTCCGTGGTCTTGTCCCTTGCCCTTCAGCACGGCATCGAACCGGGTGCGCTCCGGCATTCCATCGGACGGATTCACGGCAAGCCCGCATCGCTTGCTGGCGCGTTGATCGATGCTTTGGCGGAGGTGTCGCCGTGATCTCCGAAGTTATCATCAAGCGAACCAAACCGAAGGGACTGCGCTGGCCGCTCTACTGCGTTTGGGGCCGCATGTTCGAAGGTGACTTCTGGTCGCTCTACCATGTCGCGGCGAACGACCTGGCGGCCAAGGATGCGGCGCACGCGGTCCTGGGACAGCTTCAGGACATGGCTGACGATCTCATGTGGTCCATGCTGACGCTGCCCGCCGCGAAGGGTATCCCCGACCTCGCCTATCGGACAATTCCCGAGCATGACGCCATAGGGCGATGCACGGTCGAGCGGCAGCAGGAGAGGGACGCACGTAGGGCAGATCCGGAAAGTGACGCGGCATGAAGCAGTTTGCAGCGCCGCTCAATCTCGAATGGTTCGGGGAAACCCGACCATCTCTTGATCAATCCGACTTTGTGGAAGGCCTTCTGGGCGAGGGACAGCTTTCAGTCCTCTATGGCGAGAGCGGCTGCGGCAAGACCTTCTTTGCTACAGATCTCGCGCTTCATGTTGCCTTGGGCCGCGAATGGCGCGGGCGGGACGTGGAGCGCGGCGGAGTCGTCTATGTTGCGGCCGAGGGCGGATTCGGTGTCCGCAACCGCCTCGCTGCCTTCCGCCAACATTTCCAGATTGAGGACGATGCCCCGTTCGCGCTGGCGCGTTCGCCAATTGACCTGTTGCGAGAAGATGGCGACCGGGCATCGCTGAGCCTTACCATTGAGGAAGCGGCGAATCGAACGGGCTGCGGCGTCTCGCTGGTGATTCTGGACACCCTGTCCCGCGTGTTGGCCGGCGGCAATGAGAACTCTTCGGAAGACATGGGCGCGCTTGTCCGGAATGTGGACCAGATCCGGGACAGGACAGGCGCTCATGTCATGTTCATTCACCACTCAGGAAAGGATGCGGCAAGAGGCGCACGCGGTCACAGTTTGCTGCGGGCAGCCACAGACACGGAAATCGAGGTTTGCCGTGATCAGGCACTCAAGGTTTCAACCGCGCGAGTGACGAAGCAGCGGGACATGGAAGAAGGGGCCGAATTTCCCTTTTCCCTGCTGTCTGTCACCCTTGGGGAGAACCGGCGGTCAAAGACGGTCACAAGTTGCGTTGTGCAGGTCGAGGAGGCTCCTACTCCGACAACGCGCAATCGCTCCCTGTCAGGTAGCAAGGGCATCGCCCTGAAAGCCCTACGCAACGCTGTTCTAGACGCTGGGGAGCCGCACACAGCTTCCAACCATGTCCCCCAGGGCGTCCAGACTGTGCCCATCGATCTATGGCGGCGGTACGCATATGCGGCAGGCATTTCAGGCGGGGAAGATGAGAGCGCGAAGAGGAAAGCATTCGGGCGCGCTCGGGATGCACTCATCAACAGCGGGCACGTCGCTGTCTGGAATGATGCCGTCTGGATTGCCGAATGACCGCGCCAGTCAACGGGACAGGACAGGACACCCCTAAAGGGGATGTCCCTGTCCGTCCCGCCTGCTACCGGTCATGGGGCGAGCGGGACAATTCAGGACATGTCCCGCCTTTGTCCCGCAATGTCCCGCCTTTGGATAGCACGGCAGGGCGCGCAATCCGATGACCAGCCCCAGAAACAACAGGCCCAGCAAGGCCGCGATCCGTCAGAAGCGATATCGGGACCGAAAGAATCGAAATGTCTTCATCTGGCAAGTCGAGGTGTCTGAATTTCTCAAGAACGCTCTTCTGAGATCCGGCCATCTTGAAGAAAGCGATCTTGAGAATCCGGATGACAGAGCCGCCGTACTGGGTTGGCTTCTCGAAAATACAGTCAACGTCGAAGAATAATCCGTTACGCGTCACGAATGGCACCAAATGTGTGCTTTAACTTTGGCAGCACACAAACTGCTTGGAAGACTGATGACCAAGACTTCACTACCTCTTTCCTTCGATCCGAACACGGGCACGGCGCTGGTTCCGATTGGACTCTCCGAACTGACCCTGAAGCGCTTCGAGAATTGCGGTTTTGTCGGGCAGGAAGACACGGCGAACGCAATTGCACTCGGCGAACGCATCAGCGTCATCGTCCGCGAACTGGCGGAGGAGTTGGAGAGTGTGACCACCGCAAGCGAGGCTAAAGCATGAGCGCGCTACCGATGCCGCCGGGGTTTCCGCAGATGATGCCCCAGCAGGATCCGACCATGCTCGGACGGTTGGGCGGCCTGCTGACTGGTAGCAACCAGTATTCTCCGCTTTTGAATGTGGGCCTCGGCCTGCTGGCGGCGAGCGGGCCTTCGGTCACTCCGAAATCGACGCTCCAGAGGCTGGCTGAGGGGCTGCAATACGGCCAACAGGTCACAGCAGGCCAACAGTCCATGCTAGGCCAGCGGGAACAGCGCCTGATGGCGAACGAGCTGGCCCGTCAGAAGCTGATGGCGGCCGCAGCTGAACGAGAGCGCAAGGCCCGTGCGGGGGAATCGGTTGCAGCCCTGATCCGGGAGTTCGGGCCGAAGACTGAAACGCGTCAGCCGGGCATGGGAGAGCCCTCGACGACACCGGGGGTCATAACCGCTCCTCAGGCGTCTGCGCTGTCGGCGCTGGGCCGCCTCGATCCCGAGTCCGCACTAAAAACGCTGTCCGGCCTGATCAATCGTCAGCCCTCCTCGCTGGAGGAGAAGGCCCAGGTACTGGAGGCCCGCCTTGGCCGAAAACTGACCTCTGAGGAACTGCTAGACCTCGGAAATGCTGGGGGCACGACCGTCAATGTTGGGGGTGGACCGCTCGACAACCCGATTCCGCTCGCGCAACTGCCGAGCGTGAAGCTTCCAGATGGCAGCACGCCCAAGCCTGGCACGACCTTGCGAGAAGCGCAGGATGCTGGAGCGACGATTTCCACCCCGCAGCAGGAAGAGGCCGGACACAGGTTCGATACCGCGTTGTCGGTTGTTGATCAGCTGGAATCGCTCGGCCTCGGCGAGAATGGGGTTTTCAGTAACATCGAACCCGGCATCCAGAATCGCGGCGAAGCGGCGCTTGGTCTGTGGTGGGACAGGATTACGCAGGAAGACCCGCGGGCTTCCCAGTTCAATGATCTGGCCGACGGCACTTTATCGACGATCATCCGCAATCTGGGTGAGAAGGGCTCGCTGTCAGACAACGATCAGCGCCGGGCGCGGGCTCTCATTCCCCAGGTTTTCCCCGTTCCCGACACAGCCGAAGTCGCCCGGAAGAAGCTGGCCGATCTGCGCAATCTGCTCAACACCGCTGCAGGTCGGCGGAGACAGCCGGCCAATGCCGACAACGATCCGCTGGGAATTCGCTGATGGACCTGCAAACCATCAGGAAACAGTACCCGCAATACGACGATCTGTCTGATCAGCAGCTCGCGGATGCTCTTCACCGAAAGCACTACTCGGACATTCCGAAGGCGGAATTCTATTCGAGAATCGGTCTGGGGGATTCATCTCCTGTGTCGAGCGGCCCAGCCCCCACACGACCAAGAATGCAGCATCCGGCGGAGCAGGCGGGTGAGCCGGTACCCGAGGCCCATTTCTCGGATGGCGTAAAACGTGGCCTCGCTACGGGCCTTTACCGCAACGTCCTGAATACCCCGGAGGTGATCGCCCAGGCGGCGCTCATGCCATATCAGGAACGGCCGAAGGAACTTTACGGCCCCGATCTGGATCCCTTCCGCCTCCTCTTCCGAGGCATCGAATCGCTGACTGGATACGACGTGATGGAGGCGGGAAAGGAGCTTCGTTCCCGGCCCCGTGTTCTGCCCAAGGTGACACCCGAGGACGTTATGGGGGCAAGCCGGGCGGTTGCAGATGCGCCCGGCTTGCTGTTGAGCGGCCAAGGGATCGATGGGCTGCTTTCGCGATCCATCGCGACCGAGGAGGCGATGACGGAGCGGATTCGGCAGCAGGCGCCGGTGGGCATGGCCGTGGGAAATCTCACGGCTGATGCTGCAACCCTCGCCGCCGGCCGCGTGCCGCTTGCCCTGGCGCGGGCGCGCAGTCCGAAGGCGGTAGAGACCGTTGCGAAGACGCTCGAACATGCCCGCCTCACCGTTCCCGAACTCGGCAGGAAGATCGCGCAAAGTGGGGCCATGAAGCGGCTGGCGCGCGGCGCTGGACGTGCAGCCGAGACTTCCATCGAGGGGGCGGCCTTGTCGGTCCTGAATGATCCCGAGGCAAGTAGGGAAGAGGTGGCCGCTGTGATGGCCGGGGCTGGCGCTGGACAGGCGGCCGGCTCCGTCGGTCTGACGACGTTGAAGACTGCATGGCGTAATCCGGTCAAATTCGGGATGGCAACAATTGGCCTGATCGCGATGGGCCGTCAGCTCCAGGAGTTCGCCCCCGGCGCGAACAACCTCTTCGATGCGTCGGACGACGTTTTCAACAACACGAGCTACCTGCTGACTGCGGGCTTCGCGGGAGTGCTGATGGGGGCGGGCCGAATGAAGCCCGAGAACGCCAGCGCCGCAGTGAACCTCATGGCCGATGGCCTGACCAGCATGCAGCGTGGCGCAGCGATTTCCGTCATCAACGATGCGGTCAAGGCACATAGCGCCGGGGACGACAGCCTACAGCGCGTTGCAGCGGCGATGGTGCAGAACCCCTCGGCCTTCACCGAGGAACAGCGCACTCGCTTCGAGAAGGCTGTGACCAGCGAGGACCGATCTGCCCTGGCGGAAGCGCAGAACCTCCTGACCGAGGATGACTTCCGCCAGCGTCTCCGAGGTGTCGAGACAGGCATCAACGCCGAGATCCGGCGCATGGTACGAGCCGACACGAAAGAAGCCCCTGCCTTCCGCCCCTCACAGACAGCGCAGGCGGTGCAGCGCGTGCTGGGCATGAACCGCTCAAAGGAGCTGGGATTTGAGAATGGATCGCTGCCCCGTGAATTCATCCGGAAGGCTTTCGAGGGCGGCTATGCCGATCAACTGAAACGACTCGGGAAAGCACAGTTTGAAGAGGCCGGCGGCATCCTGCTGGAGCGCATGATTCGCCAGAATTCGACCGATCTGAGGCTCGACGGAGAGAAGTTCCGGGCTGCCTGGGACGCCCTGCCGGAGAAGTCCAAGCGCCTGTTTTCGAAGAAGGTCCGCACGGCCATCAAGGCATTTTCCGAACAGCCGGGCGTGACAGGCGTCCCGGACCACATGGCCCGAGCCCTGATCAATCCCGACTCGCAACTCGTCGCGCTGCTGAACCGCAACCCAACCGAAAGGTGATCCATGGAACTTGAAGACGTTCAGGAAATCGAAGCCCCCGAGGATGACTTCGCCGACGAAGAACCGGCGGAGCGCCCCTATTATCGGACCGTTGAGGAAGCCGCCGAGGCGCTGCGGGATATCCGCAACCCGCCCGAGCCGGAACCCGAACCCGAGAAGCCCAAACCGAAGGTCGAAGAAAGTAGCGATCCGGGCGCGGTCTGGACGACGGAAGACGTGCAGACGTTGCACACGCTGAAGACCGAGGCCGATGCCTTTCAGAAGGACTTGGCCGAATTCCAGAGGATCAAGAACGGCGTCGATCTGAACGAACTGGAACGGACCGATCGGGCGAAAGCCCAGATGTTCCGCGTCATGCTCCGCGAAGCCGAAGCTGACCTCCGCCAGCGGCAGGAAGCCATCGGCAACGCCGCCCGCATCTTCCAGGGCAAGGCCCATGAACACGGCTACAAACAATCCCTAAAAAAGGCTCAGGGCGAGAAGGCGAAACTGCTGGAGAAGCGACCCGACTTCGACATGCAGCGTGTCGTCGCCTACGTGAAGGAGAACGGCGGTACCGAACAGGAACTTGCCAGCATCAGCGACCATCGGCACTTCGTGGCGCTCTGGGATGCCTGCAAGGCGAACTCTCCGGCCAGGGTGCCGAAGTTCCGCAAGCGCCCGACCGCAGCTGAGATGCCAGCCGATCTGGCCGAGGCCGAAGCCCGCTTCCGCCGCACGGGCCGAACGGATGACGCCGCACGGGTGAGAGCTCTGCGCAAGCATCACCGCATCGCGCCGCCGGAAGGCCAGCCGAAGATCAAAGACCTACGCAAGAACCTGAAGCGCACGGGACGGATTGACGACGCCGTGGCGCTGCTCAAGGCGAAAAGGACCGCAGCATGAACTTCAAGATCACGCCGACGAAGACAGACCGCGAGCCGGTGAACGCAGGCACGGCAGACAAGCTGGATATCCTGGCCGGAAGGAAGAAGGGCGAGATCTACAACGCCCGTGCCCTGAAGCTGGACACGGGCCAATGGCTGATGCGCATCGGCGTCGATCCTTTCCGGCTCTATCAGGACTTCGGGGGCACTTGGTTCGAGATGATGAGGTGCGCCCCCGACGATCCGGCCCTCGCCGACCTCGAACCGGACATGACCGTATTCGGTCCGTCTCCTTCCGAAGTCCAGATGGCCGAACGTCAGGAGCGGGAACGCCGGCAGCGGCAGGAAGATGAAGAAGCCCATCAACTGCGCCGGAAGACCTATTGGCGCGATCACCTGGCCGCCAACAGGACGCGGCGCGAAGGAGCAACGACATGACCGACAAGCCGAGCAAACGCAATCAGACCGCACTCGACGCTCTCAAGAAGCGGGGCATCAACTACGAGATGGGCAAGGGCTCCCGACCGGAGAAGAAGGCCACACCGAAGAAGCCCAAGCGGTAGAGACGGGGGGGGCTCCCCCTGCTCTGCAAATCTTCGACGCGGGGACCGGTCGGGGCCATCGCCTGTGAGAAACGTTGAGAATTTTCCGAGGAGCTAGCAATGGGTGCGAGAGGGCCGAAATCGGGCGCGGAACTTAGTGTCGTATCGGTCGAGCCAAGAATCGGCCGTCCGCTGCCACCTGAGTACCTGACCGAAGACCAGCAGGAGGAATGGCGGGCCGTGGTCGCCCGGATGCCTCCGAACTGGTTTCAGCGTGAGGCGCAGGGGACGCTTGAGGCGTATTGCAGGCACGTGATCCGGCAGCGCTTCCTGGCGGCTGAACTGGACCGCTTCGAGGCTGAGTGGCTTCGGGAGGACGGCGGACCGGATCGATACAACAAGCTAGCAGCAATGGCCGAGCGGGAGACACGGGCCATTCTGGCCTGCGCCCGGTCCCTGCGGATCAGCAATCAGAGCCGATACGACCCGCTCACCGCTGGCCGGCAGTCACGCGGCGATTCTGGGCGGAAACGTCCATGGGATTTCGATCCCGAGGCCGAATCAGAGATGAAGTCCTAGCGGTTGCTCCTGCGCCAATCCCAAGGGGGCACAAAGCGCCCGCGCCAGATGCCGAGACGGTTGCGGCGTGCGGCCTCTTTCTCATCGATGTAATCGGTCGAATACCGGCGATACGCCATTGCCCAGCCGTTCCGGACGAGCCAGGCATTCAGATCCTCCCGCCCCAGAAAACACACAGCGATCAAGCGCCCATAGCGGTCTGAGCCCGAGACACGGCACGAGATGGGGGCGCGCCCGATCTTGTCAGAAAGCACAGCGGACGCCCGCTGACCGCATCGCCAGTTGCCATCATCGGAGCCGCAAAGCTGACGACTCTCCGGCGCGTCGATCCCGTGAAGGCGAATGCGCTGCCCACGAATTTCGATGGTGTCGGCGTCGATCACAGAGGCAACGCCAGAAACACCTTCGGCGGCAGCAGGTGAAGTTGCGAGCAAGGCAGATGCGACAAGCTTGAAGAAGACCGATCCGAGCGAAATGATGAGCGTCTTCAGCATCATCGCGAGCCGGTAGCCAAGACATATGAGAAGATGGCGACCAAACCCAGAAGCAAGGTCAGCATGAACAGAGCCTGGCAAATAAGGGACAGACACCCGACATTTAGTCGAGCCGCCTCCTCTGCGGATTTGAGGTCTCTCAAGGTAGTCACCGCGCCCGCGCACACCGCCAGGGCGACTAGGACGTCTTGAATTCTGACCGACTCCAGCCCGCCTCCCGACTGTTGGAGCGCTGCGTAGATCCGCACAAACGCGAAAGGGAATATGTCGATTGCCCCGAAGAACAGGCCTCTGAGCAAATCAATCAGGTCACCGATGGTCACGACGGTCCGCCTGACCTGAAGAGCGCTGCCAGCGCGATGATGGCGGAAAGGCCAGCAATCCCGATGGCGACCCAAGCCCGGACACTGGCGCGCCTGGCAATGTCATTCGCCTGTTCGGCGGCTGTCGCGCTGCGCTCGGCGGCGTCAGCAGACCGTCCTGCCAGCGCCAGATTGCCCGCTGCAACAGCCGCCTGATCTTCCCGGTCAATCCGCTCCAACTCGGCCTCAACGAAAGCACGCTTCGCGTCGTTGAACTTTCCAGCCATGAGGCGTTGTCGATATCGGTCCGGGCCATCCGGCTCCCGTAGCTCATCGAGAATGCGATTCTGTGTATCCGGATCAACGTCAGGCATGTCGATATTCTAGAGTTGACCGCCTTCGCCGCAATGGCGCAGCATTGAGAGCGAGGCAGCCGGGTGCGCCAACACCCGACCACCTCTAACCAGATGCGGACCTTACGGGAGGCCCGGCACATGGCTGAGAAGCCGATTAGCACGATTCCAGAAGTAGCGCATGACGCTCCCCCTCGGGCGCGTCTCGTCTCCCTGTTGGCCGCGAACCTCAATTTGGGAGACCACCATGAACATTACCCGTCGCAACGCCCTCCTGGGCTCTGTCGCCGCCGTTGCATTGCCTCTGCCGGCCATCGCCAAAGAGAACCCTGACGCCGAGATCGAAGCCGCCTTCGAGCACTACAAGGCCGTCAGCGCCCATTACAGCGAAATGGATCGCCGCGTGGACCAGATGGAACTGGAATTGCTGGGACCAAGGAACGATCCAGTCCAGCCGGAAGAGAAGAAGGAGCCGATCTACCCAGATCAGCCTGATTTTGCGTGGCGTCTGAGCCCAGAAGGAGAGGCGGAGTACAGCGCTTGGGTTTCCAAGACAAAAGCATACAACGAGGAGCGCAACGCCCGCCGCGCTCTGTTTCCAGAGCTGGTCGAGGCCCAGCTAGAAGTCGAGGCACACCTTGACGGACCGGTCTATGACGCTCAGCGAGCCGTCGAGGCCATCCCCGCAACGACGATGCGCGGGCTCCTGTTGAAGATACACGCTTTCATGCTCGACCCGAATCTGGACCCTGAGGAGCTTCGCAAAGAGGCGGTAATCATGGATCTCCCCGCGTTCCTGATAGACGACCTTCTCCGCATCGCCGGGAGGGCGTGATGGCGACCATCTGCGGCTGCCACAACGGCGCTCAGGTGCTTGGTGGCTGTCTCGAAGCCACTGTCGGACAGTGCCGTCACTATCTTGAATCCCTCGCTGAGCGCCTTGTGGAAGCTGGGAAGCTGGCGGACGCTCACGTCCTCATCGATTGGCTCGACAGTGCCGATGCAGTGACCGATGAGATGGAAGTGGACGACGAGGATCACGGCAATCTGACGGAGGATGACATTCTGACAAACGAGGCCCGCCAGATCGGCCGGGTCGGGCTTGGGTCAAAGCGAACCGTCGAACTTTGGAACGCCGGTATCCTGTGAACCGGGGATGAGTGGGGCCGTCCTTCGGGGCGGCCCTTTTCATTGCTTGGCGCGTTCGCTTAGATGGCTGCAACTCAATCCAGTTGAAGGCACGGCCAAGATGACCATTAGCGAGATTTTCAGGGAAGAGCCGGTCAATCGAGGGGCGGAAAAAGGCACCATCCGCCGATATGTCTTGGTACCCAATTCTCGGTCAGGTGAGTTCCCGGTGTATCGCCCTGGCAGCGGCTCCCCAATAGCCAGCGAGCGAATTTCACCCGGCCCCACCACTTTGGACGATGTTTGGCGTCTGCTGAAAACTGGCCACCGAGTCCGTATGACCTGGAGGGGGCGAACGCAGACGCAGCGCAATGTCTTTGGGCTGGAAAATGGGATTCGGAAGCGATAGGCGTACCAACCGCTAGTTTACTGCCTCTCCCGCACCACGCTCGGTTCGCCGCAACTCGGCCACCGCGTTCGATATCCGCCGCCATGTCGCGGCCCCGTCCAGATCCCCGCAATCCAGCAACTCGTCGGACCGCGTAGCCGTCACAAACTCGGCGCTCTCCCCATGATGCTCGACCATGAGCCACGCGGTCCGCCATATGTCGATCTCTGCGATCATGGGACGGTCAAGCTACTAGGTTGCGAGGCCAACCCTGAGGGCCTCAAACACGAGGTAGGAAGCCACCCCAAACACGACCAGTGACGCCACGACTGAGAGAACCATAACGAGAGCCAGTAGTCTGCTTGCAATGTCCCAAGTTTCGCCGGCGTCGGGCAAGTCAAGCCGACTGACGCGCTTCCTATCCTCATGTGCGGACCTAGTGACCACAGACTGATAGAAATACGCTACTGCCGCTCCGGCCATCGCCAGGAACAGCCCGGCAAGATACCAGTCGGCATGGCCGACGACTTGAGCGGCAACATCGCTCTTCTTGTCGATAAGACGTCCAGCGAAGGCCAGCAGTGCGACGAGCGCGCCTGCGTTCAATACGATACTCGTGCGCAGCGTAACCAGCCCGATACTGACTGCAAAGCCATCGCTCTGCTCGATCACCTCGTTTAGGTGTTGCCAGTGGGCCTCCTCCCTTCGTAGCTGGGAGTTGTAGCGAGCCAACTCGAATTCCTTGTCGTCGCCCATCTGGATCACCCCCTCGGAATGTTCAGCGCGCCACAGAAGATGGCAACTTGCGACCGACTGCATTCTGAAGCGCGGCAGCTTGTCCAGCAATCCCCGCTCAAGTTGCATGCTCAACTCCGGCCATGCCAACACCGATCCGCCTCACGAGCGTCGCCGACTTCGCCGCGTTCAGCGTCCATGCGTTCTGTGACGACTGCCAGCACTGCGCCACGCTGGACATGCAGGCCCTTGCGCTGCGCCTGGGCGGTGATCATCCATTCGACCGGCTGAAGCGGGCGCTGCGGTGTAAGGAATGCGGATCGAAGGCCGTATCGGTCAGCGTGGGCGGGACGCCGGGCGATACTGGAGCCGAGCCTTGAACGGTTGATTTAGCGGAAGAGTTCATTCCGCTTCGCCCAGATCTCAGGGCGACGATGGCGGCGGTGCTCAATGTAGTACCTGTAGTCTTCCAGTAGCCCCTGCCGCTTCTCATTCATCATTCCCGCCCGCTCAAAGAACGCCTCAATTGTGTCTGGGCGCGCAATCTCACTCAGACCACCGTTTCGGATAGCATGCCAATCCGAACTAAACTCTTGAGGTAAATCTTGGGGCACTCTCGAGCCCCCGGTACAAAGTAGCCTATAATCATGCTCGGTCGTCAGGTAGATATACGCCAAACTCTTATCAATATCGTCGTCAGAAATTCCAAGTTGCCGTTGATACTGGATAATCTCTTTGACAACCTTATCTTTGTCTTCGTCTGGAATGCCGCCCATCCTCCCCGACATCGCAACGTTGATCAATGTGGTCCATGCGAATAGTTGAGCCATTTCCCGGACTTCAGTGATCTGCCCCCCTGGCTTCTTGAAGGGCTTGCCGTGTCGTAGCCTCAAAGCCTCCGGGCCCCGCCTTCAAACTGTCGAATTTTTCGATGTTGCCAAAAATCAGGAATGCGACACTCAACAGAGCCATCGGCCAACTGCCGTTCTGGTCAGCGATGGCTACTCCGGCAGCTATCAGGGCGAACAACCCGCCTGCCGCGTTGAAAACCCACTTCGCATCAACTCGAACCATGCCCGCCTCCTAGTCACAATTCGACCGACCTTATCAGATACTGGTCCGCCTACTGCGTGTCGCAACCATGTTGCACGGAACTACCGCGCCCCATTTGTAACCGTTGAAAATCAATGGGATACAGTTGCAACATACGCAACATGACACAGCAGCGACAATCCAGCAGTCAGCGCCTATAAATATCTGATTTGATTGAGAGAAGTGTGGTAGCGGGAGAGGGACTTGAACCCCCGACACGCGGATTATGATTCCGCTGCTCTAACCAGCTGAGCTACCCCGCCACGACGGGCGCGATATAGTGGGCCGGGCGGACGCCTGTCAAGCGCCTATCCGCCCGAACCCCGAACCCGCTCAGAGATCGGAGAGCAGGGGTCGCACTTCCTGCGCGAAACGGGCGAGCTGGTCGTTCTCCTCGCCTGCCGGGCCGGTGGGATCCATGACGAAATGGCGGACGCCGGCGGCGTGGAACTTCCGGATCGCGTCGGCCACCTGCTCCGGCGTGCCAAGCGCGGCGTAGCGCTTGGCGGGGTTGCGGAAATCCATGGCGTAGCGCCGGGACAGATGCTCGGTCGCCTTGTCCCAGGCGGTGTCGTAGTCGTCGTCGATGCGGAAGAAGTAGAGGTGGCCGGTGCCATAGCTCATGTCGCCCCGTCCGGCGGCGTCTGCGTGGCTCTGAATGTCGGCCATGTTCTTCTTGTACATCTCGGGCGAGACGACGTAGCTGATCCAGCCGTCGCAGAGGGTACCGGCGCGTTTCATCGCCGCCGGCGAGCGGCCGCCGACCCAGATCGGCGGGCCGCCCGGCGTGACCGGAGCGGGCAGCATCTGCGATTCCGGGATCTCGAAATGCTCGCCGCTGTGGCTGATCTTCTCGCCGGACCAGAATTTCCGGATGATCTCGATGGATTCGGAGACGCGGGCGCCGCGTTCCTTGTGGGGCACACCGTTGGCCGCGAACTCGATCGGGAACTCCCCGCCGACGCCCATGCCGAAGACGAAGCGGCCGCCGGATATGTGGTCCAGCGTGGTGCCCAGCTTGGCCGAGGCGGCCGGCTGGCGCAGCGCCGTCAGGTAGATGCAGGTGCCGATGGTGACCTTGTCGGACAGCGCCGCGATCTGCGCAAGCTGCAGCAGCGGGTCCAGGATCGGCACCGCGAACAGGATGTGATCGCCCGCCCAGATGCTCTCGTAGCCATTTGCCTCGGCCAGCTTGACCGAGGCGATGGCCGCCTCCCGCGACCAGTTGGTTACCTGGAATCCGAAGCGCGTGTCATCAGCCAGCTTCAGCGCCATCCGCCTGCCCCCCCCTTTGCTTGCGTCACCTTCCGCGCCACTATTCTGGGGACAGATGGTGCGATGCGCCAGACGTGGGGAGGTAAAATCATGCCTGTACGTGCGGGAATGGGTTTCGGCGAACTGCCGTTCAGCGGCGCGGACGCCTTCTGGGACTGGATCGACCTGCTGGAGGAAGGCGGGGTCAACAGCTACTGGCAGTCCGACCGGATCGCCTCCAGCCGTGTGCATCTGGAGCCCATGGTGGCGCTGGCCGCCGTTGCGGGCCGGACGAAGAAGCTGAAATTCGGCATGAATGTCGCCTCGCTGGCGCTGCGCGAGCCGGTGCTGCTGGCCAAGCAGATCGCCACCATCGACTACCTGTCTGGCGGCGGGCGGATGCTGCCCGGATTCGGCATTGGCTCCAAGCTGGCGCCGGACTGGGAAGCCACCGGCACCTCGCTGAAGGGGCGCGGCGCGAAGTCCGACGAGGCGCTGGAGATCATCATGCGGCTCTGGAAGGGCGAGACCGTCGATTACGAGGGCCAGCACTTCAACATCAAGGGCGCCAGGATCTCGCCGACCCCGGTGAACCCGCGCATCCCGATGTGGATCGGCGGATCGACCAAGGCGGCGGTGGACCGCACCGCCAAGTATGGCACCGGCTGGCAGGCGGCATTCGAAAGCCCCGAACAGCTCCGCCCGGTGATCCGGGCGATCCGGGACACGGCCATCGAGAAGGGACGCAAGGTGCCGGAGGATCATTTCGGCGCAGCCTTCCCGTTCCGCTTCGGCACGCGCGATGACGAACAGGTGGCCACCGAGATGGAGCGCTTCGAGAAGCGGCTGCGCAAGGACCCCACGGACTATTTCGTGGTCGGGGACGGCGGGACCATCCTGAAACGGCTGGCCGAATATGCCGATGCCGGGGCGACCAAGTTCATCCTGCGGCCCATCGGTTCCGGCGACGCCGATCTGATGGACCAGACCCGGCGCTTCATCGAGGAAGTGCAGCCCGAACTGGATGCGATACCGATCCCGGAACACGCAAGGGCCGCCTGACAGGCTTAACGGGGCCTTCATCATTCGCGCGTAGGGTGGCAGGGCTGTCAAAGCCGTGAGGCCCCGCCATGAAGGACGTATTGCTGGAATATACCGTCATCGAGGACATGGTCCGCGTCGCCGCCATCGACGACGTGACCGGGACCGAGGCGATTCTGATCGGACCAGCCAGCGCCGGCCGGGAAGCGCTGGGCCAGGCCGCGGCGCAGAAGCTGGAATACGTGCTTGCCAAGCGCGCCGCAGCGGCCGAAACGCGCCGTCCGCGCCCGGGCTACTGGGCCTGAGCAACCCCGCCCTGCCGCAGCCGCACTTCTCAATCCCCGCCGCACGCCTGCTATAGTTCCCCCTGCATTGCCGGAGGGGAGGCCGTCATGCGACTTACCGTTGCCGAGACCATTGCCGTCAGGGCGCTGAGCCAGCCCGACCATGTCGCCATCGAGGTGCTACAGGGCGGACCGACGCTGACCTATGGCCAGTTGCTGCCACGCATCGTCGCCCTGGCCGACGCCATCCGGGATACGGTCGAGGGGCCGCATGGCAGGATGGTCGGGCTGTTCCTGCCGAATGCCGCCGACCACGTGCTGGGCTATCTCGCCTGTCAGTGGGTCGGCATGGCCGCCGTGCCGGTCAACTCGCGGCTGGCGGAGCCGGAGATCGAGTTCCAGATCTCGGATTCGGGTGCGAAGACCATTCTCGCCGCCGCTCCCTATCTTGACCTGGCGCGGAAGATCGGCGCCCGGTGCGGCGCCGAGGTCATCGACGCTGACGCTATCTCTACGCCGGACAGCGTCGACCGCCCGGTTTTTGGTGAACACGGCTATGGCGAGCGGTCCTGCGTCGTCGGCTACACCTCCGGGACGACCGGCTTTCCCAAGGGCGCGCTCTATTCCAACGACCACTACCTGACCGCGCAGATGCGGTGGGGCTGGGAGTTCGGCCTGACCGCGGATCATGTGATGCTGGTGCCGGGCCCGCTGTTCCACCTGTCCTATGCCGGGCTCTCCATGGGGGCGCTGATGATCGGCGCTCGGGTCCGGATCATGCAGACCTTCGAGCCCTCGCTGGCGCTGGACGAACTGTCGGAGACCTGCACCTTCGCCTTTCTGGTGCCATCGATGACCACGATGATTGCCGAGGAATGGAAGAGGCGCGGCAAGCCGCCCGTCGACGCCTTCCGCTTCATGATCTCGTCCGGCGCGCCGGGTCCGCTGTCAATGACCGTCGAGGCGATGGAGATGTTCCACAACGCCCGCATCGCCGAGGCCTATGGCTGGACTGAGGGCGGCTGGGTCACCTTCGAGGTGAAGGAAGAGAAATCCCTGCTGGCGCACTCGGTCGGCTGGCCGACGGCGGGCAACGAGGTGCAGGTTTTTCGCGAGGACGGGACGCCCGCGCCCGTCGGCGAGCCCGGCGAGGTGGGGGTGAAGTCGGTGACCCATTTCTCCGGTTATCTGGGCCGGCCCGACGCCACGGCCAAAGCATGGAAGAACGGCTACGTCATGTCCGGCGATGTCGGCATATGGCAGCCGGACGGGCGGCTCTGCATCGTTGACCGCAAGAAGGATATGATCATTTCCGGCGGCGAGAACGTCTACACCGCCGAGGTCGAGCGTATCCTGGTCGAGCATCCGGGAGTGCTGGAGGCGGCGGTCGTCGGCATTCCGGACGCGAAGTGGGGCGAGATGGTCACCGCCATGGTGGTGCCGCGCGAGGGCGCGGGACTGACGCCGGAGGCGGTGATCGGCTACTGCCGGGACAATCTGGCCCACTACAAGGCCCCGCGCCGAGTGGAGATCGCCACCGAACTGCCGCGCAATCCCATGGGCAAGGTGCAGAAGTTCCGCATCGTCGAGGCTCTGAGCGGCGAATAGCCATAGGATCGCGGACGCCGATCTGGAATAGTCGGGGGCCAATGGTTCCCGGTGCGAAGAGGCAGTTCCCGGCATGAGGCGTTTCGTTCTGATCGGCATTCCCCTGATCGTCATCGGCGGGGCCGGCGGCTATTTGTATTACTGGAGCGTGCTGGCCGAGGGGCTGCAGCGGGGCTTCCAGAGTTGGGTCGAGCAACGTCGCTCCGAGGGCGTCGAGGTCGGGCATGGCGTGGTCGAGGTCACCGGCTTTCCCTACCGCCTGGAACTGCACATCCCGGCGCCAATGCTCTCCGCGCCGAAGCTCACCGCGGCCCCGGCATGGTCCGCCGACAAGCTGACCCTCTATTTCCAGACCTGGGAGAAGGGGCACGGCATCGCCAGCATCGAGGGCGTGCAGAAGTTCGCCTGGACCGAAGGCACGGTGCGCCGGAATGCGGGCCTGTCGACCGAACGCACGCTGGCCTCCTTCCGCTTCACCGACCGGGGCGAGATCACCCGGCTGGACACCGACATGCACAAGGTGGCGATCACTGGTTCGGTCGTGCTCCGCTCTGCCGAGCGCCTGCAAGGGCGCGGCGAGTGGCGGACGATGGAAAGCGGTGACCGCGCCTTCGATCTGAAGCTGCGCGGCGAGTCGCTGAAGGTCGATCCCGAAGCCTCGCCGCTGGGCGAGGCCATCGACCTTGCCGATCTTGCTGTCGAGGCCGAGCCGCTGCCCGCTTCCGTCGCGCCGGAGGATCTCGACGCCTGGCGGGACGCCGGCGGAGTGCTGCAGATCAGCCGCCTCGACATCCGGACCGGACAGCTATCGGTCTCCGGCGACGGCACCTTTGCGCTTGACGCCGAGCGGCGTCCGGAGGGCGCGGCCGCACTGACGGTGCGCGGGGCGGACGCCTTTGTCGATGCCGTGGCGGCCGCCGGTCAGCTTGGGTCTGGCGCGCGGCTGGGGCTGCGGCTTGCCATTGCCGCGCTTGAAGAGACTGACAGTGAGGGGCAACAATTCTTCCGCGTCCCGATTGCGCTGCAGGAGGGACGCCTGAAGATTCTGGGCGTGGGACTGAGCCGTGTGGAGCCGCTGTACTGACCCCTTCATCCAATCTGGAGCACGAACCATGAGACGTCTTGCCGTATTCCTGCTTGCCCTGCTGGCGCCCGCCCTGGCGCTGGCGGAATCGCCCTGGCCGAAGGACGCAGAGGTCTACATCATCTCGCCCGCCGACGGGGCGACGGTCAGCAGCCCGGTCCGCGTGGTCTTCGGCCTGAGCGGCATGGGCGTCGCGCCGGCTGGCGTCGAGCGCAAGAACACCGGCCATCACCACCTGTTCATCGACATGCCGCCGCCCAGCGGCGAGGACCTGGTCTACAACCTGCCGGCCGAGGACAATCTGCGCCATTTCGGCGGCGGTCAGACCGAGGCGCTGATCGAACTGAGCCCTGGCACGCACACCCTGCAGCTTGTCATGGGCGACGCGAACCATGTGCCGCACGATCCGCCGCTGGTGTCGAAGGTCATCACCATCACCGTCAAGTGACGGAGGAATCTGGCGCTTTTGGCGCCGGTCCCCGACGCGCCCCTGCCCCCTGTTACGGTTCGTTGACAGGGGGTATGGGCGTTACTATTGTGCGCCGCACCATCCGCAGGGGGAACTCTGTGGAGCGTGAACAATTACGCTGTGTATTGGGGAGGCGTCCGCCCCTGAGATCAGGCGGGCGCCAGTTTGAAACTGGATCAATCCTGGAGATCGCGGGAGATGAAGGTACTCGTCGCTGTCAAGCGCGTCGTTGACTACAACGTCAAGGTGCGCGTGAAGGCCGATCAGAGTGGCGTTGAACTCGCCAACGTTAAGATGTCGATGAATCCGTTCGACGAAATCGGTGTCGAAGAAGCCGTGCGGATGAAGGAAGCCGGAACGGCCTCCGAAGTCGTCGCCGTGTCCATCGGCGTCCAGCAGTGCCAGGAGACGATCCGCACCGCGCTGGCCATGGGCGCCGACCGCGGCATCCTGGTCAAGACCGACGACGAGGTTCAGCCGCTGGCCGTCGCCAAAGTGATGAAGGCCATCTGCGACGAGGAAAAGCCGGATGTCGTGATCCTGGGCAAGCAGGCCATCGATGACGACAGCAACCAGTGCGGCCAGATGCTGGCGGCGCTGCTGGGCTGGAGCCAGGGCACCTTCGCTTCCGAGGTCAAGATCGACGGCGACACCGCCGAGGTGACGCGCGAGGTCGATGGCGGCCTGCAGACGCTGAAGCTGAAGATGCCGATGGTCGTCACCACCGACCTGCGCCTGAACGAGCCGCGCTACGCGTCGCTGCCGAACATCATGAAGGCGAAGAAGAAGCCGATCGACACCAAGACGCCGGAAGATCTGGGCGTCGACATCGCGCCGCGCCTCAAGACCCTGAAGGTCGAGGAGCCGCCGAAGCGTCAGGGCGGTGTGAAGGTCGAGGACGTCGATCAGCTGGTCGACAAGCTGAAGAACGAAGCGGGTGTGATCTGATGAGCATTCTTGTCATTGCGGAACACGACAATTCCGAACTGAACCCGGCCACGCTCGCGGCGGTCACCGCTGCCGGCAAGATGGGCGGCGACATCAACGTCCTGGTCATCGGCTCCGGTTCCGGTGCCGTTGCCGAGGCGGCCTCCAAGGTCGCGGGCGTCGCCAAGGTGCTGCACGCCGATGATGCGGGCTACTCGCACGCCACGGCCGAGAACCGCGCCGCGCTGATCGTCAGCCTGGCCGGCGACTACAGCCACATCGTCTCGCCGGCGACCACGTCGGGCAAGAACGTGATGCCGCGCGTTTCGGCGCTGCTGGATTCGCAGCAGATCTCCGAGATCACCGGCGTCGAGTCCGCCGACACCTTCGTCCGCCCGATCTATGCCGGCAACGCCATGGCGACCGTGCAGTCCTCGGACGACAAGAAGGTCATCACCGTGCGTCCGACGGCCTTCGAGAAGGCTGCTGCCGAGGGTGGCTCCGCCGCCGTCGAGAGCGTCGCCGCCGCCGCCGATCCGGGCCTGAGCTCCTTCGTTGGCGAGAAGCTGTCCGAGAGCGATCGTCCCGAACTCGCCTCCGCCAAGATCGTCATTTCCGGCGGCCGCGGCATGCAGAACGGCGACAATTTCGAGATGCTCTACAAGGTCGCCGACAAGCTGGGCGCCGCCGTGGGCGCATCCCGCGCCGCCGTCGACGCCGGCTTCGTGCCGAACGACATGCAGGTCGGTCAGACCGGCAAGGTCGTCGCGCCCGAGCTTTACATCGCCGTCGGCATTTCCGGCGCGATCCAGCATCTGGCGGGCATGAAGGACTCCAAGGTCATCGTCGCCATCAACAAGGACGAGGAAGCGCCGATCTTCCAGGTGGCGGATTACGGGCTTGTGGCCGACCTGTTCCAGGCTGTTCCCGAACTTGAAGGCAAACTTTGAACGTCCCGGCCGGCGTCCGGCCCGGTGAACGGGATGGAGAAAAGATGAGCGAAGCATCCTCGATCCGTTCGATCGGCGTCATCGGCGCCGGCCAGATGGGCAACGGTATTGCCCATGTCTGCGCCCTCGCGGGCTATGACGTCGTTCTCAACGACCTCAGTCAGGAGCGTCTTGATCTGGCGATCGAGACAATCGACGGCAACCTGGCCCGCCAGGCGGCCCGCAACCGGATCAGCGAGGAAGACCGCGCCGGCGCGGTCTCCCGCATCCGGCCCACGGTCGAACTCTCGGCTGTCGGCAAGACCGATCTGGTGATCGAGGCTGCGACCGAGGATGAATCGGTCAAGAAGCAGATCTTCCAGGCACTGACCGAGCATCTGGGCGAGAACACGCTGATCGCCTCGAACACCTCGTCGATCTCCATCACCCGGCTGGCGTCGGTGACCGACCGTCCCGAGCGGTTCATGGGCATGCACTTCATGAACCCGGTGCCGATGATGAAGCTGGTCGAGCTGATCCGCGGGATCGCCACCGAGGACGCAACGTTCTCCGCGGTTCGCGAAGTGGTGGTCAAGCTGAACAAGACGCCGACCGCCGCCGAGGATTTCCCGGCCTTCATCGTCAACCGCATCCTGCTGCCGATGATCAACGAAGCCGTCTACACCCTCTATGAGGGCGTCGGCTCGGTCGACAGCATCGACACGGCCATGAAGCTGGGTGCCAACCACCCGATGGGACCTCTGGAACTGGCGGACTTCATCGGCCTGGATACCTGCCTGGCGGTGATGCAGGTGCTCTATGAGGGCCTCGCCGACACCAAGTACCGACCCTGCCCGTTGCTGGTGAAGTATGTGGAAGCCGGCTGGCTGGGCCAGAAGACCCAGCGCGGGTTCTACGACTATCGTGGCGACGCGCCCGTTCCGACCCGGTAAGGCGATCGCGTTGGTCGCCGGCTAACCTCCGTTTCGACCGCCTTTCGGGGAACGAGCATGACTGACGGCCCCAGACGTATACTCTTGTCTCCACCCCATATGGGCGGGCGGGAACTCGAGATGGTTCGAGAGGCCTTCGACACCAACTGGATTGCGCCTGTCGGACCGCATGTCGATGCATTCGAGGCCGAGATTGCGGCCAAGGTCGGCACAGGGGGAGCCGTAGCGCTGTCATCCGGTACTGCGGCCATCCACCTCGCGGTGCGGCTGCTGGGTATCGGGCGCGGTGACCGCGTATACTGCTCCTGCCTCACCTTCGTGGCCAGCGTCAATCCGGTCCTGCATGAGGGCGCGGAGCCGGTCTTCATCGACAGCGAGCCGCAGAGCTGGAACATGTCGCCGGCCGCACTGGAGCGGGCGCTGGACAGGGACAGCAAGGCGGGAACACTTCCGGCGGCGGTCATTGTCGTCAACATCTATGGCCAGAGCGCGGATATGGCGCCGATTCTGGAACTGTGCGACGCCCATGGTGTTCCGGTCATCGAGGACGCCGCCGAGTCGCTTGGCGCGCGCTACCGCAACCACGCCAGCGGTACGCTCGGCAGGTTCGGTGTCTATTCCTTCAACGGCAACAAGATCATAACCACCTCCGGCGGCGGCGCCCTGGTCGGCGCGGACACCGAGGCACTGGCTGAAGCCAGGTGGCTGGCCCAGCAGGCGCGAGATCCGGCACCGCACTATCAGCACAGCACGGTTGGCTACAACTACCGACTGTCCAACGTGCTCGCTGGAATAGGACGGGCGCAACTGGGCAAGCTGGATGATCGGGTGCGCCGCCGCAGGGCGATCTTCGATCGTTACCGGCAGGAACTATCCGGGATTGACGGCGTCGGGTGGATGCCGGAGCCCGAATGGAGCTACAGCAACCGCTGGCTGTCAGTTATCACGCTGGATCCCGACAGGCAGGCTATCCGCCCGGCAGAACTGATGTATCGCCTCGACCAGAGAGACATCGAGGCGCGGCCTGCGTGGAAACCAATGCAGTTGCAGCCGCTGTTTGACGGTGCGGAGTATTTTGCCCACGAGGAGGGGCGGTCGGTCAGCGAGGAAATCTTTCGGACAGGGCTGTGTCTGCCGTCAGGAACGGGCATGACTGCCGACGAACAGGGCCACGTCATCGACGCCATTCGGGAAGCACTGGACTGACCATGAACCGCGCCACGCGAATTTTTCCCCCCTTGCGCTGGGCTATCGGGGGCTTCGGTGTGTTCGCGCTCATCGTTGGCGGTGCGGCGCTGGCTTTTGAACTGAACAACGGCTTCAAGCTGTTCCACCTGCACAGCTCTTATGTTCGCCAGAACGTCAATTACCAGAAGGGTATCGTCGACTACCGACCTGAAGGCCATTACTTCAACTACGGTGTCTGGGCCAGCCGGTATGGCGAACGCGTGCGCAAGTCGGAAACCGGGATGCCGATGGTGAACTATGGCGGCGAGTTCCACTTCAATCCGGTAACCATCGCCGAATACGGACTGGCCGAGCATGGCCGCTGGCTTTCTGGCGAGCGCACGAAAGCAGATGTGGAGAAGATCGCGCGGTTTCTGGTCTCGATGCAATCACCGGACGACGGCGCCTTCCGTTACAGTTTTTCCTGGAAACACTATCTGTCTGATGCGCCGTTCGAACCGGGCTGGGTTTCCGGGATGGCTCAGGGACAGGCTCTCAGTCTGTTCTCGCGCGCGTACCGCCTGACGGGCGACGAGAGCTTCCTTGTTGCCGGAACCAAGTCGCTCTCGTTCCTGATGACGCCGATTGATGAGGGCGGCGTCATGGGAGATCTTGAAGATATTGCTCCGGATGCTTCCGAACTGCCCTTCTTCGAGGAATATGTTCTGAGTCCGCAGGTTTATACCCTGAACGGATTCATCTATGCGATGATCGGACTGTATGACTGGTCGGAGCTGCCGGAAGGCAGCGTGTCAGACGAAGAGCGCAAGAAGGCGCGAGTTCTGTTCGATCGCGGCATCCTTGCGCTTGAGCGGTTGACCCCGTTCTACGACATGGGCGGTTGGTCGACCTATGATCTGGGACATGTGACCCGCGACCGCAAGCACCATGTGAGCGCCCGATATCACGGCACGCATGTCTACCAGCTGCACGCGCTCGCCCGAATCAGTGGCAGTGAAGTGCTGGCCGCGCTCCGCGATCGCTGGGCAGCTTATCTCGATCCGGAGCAAAACCTGTATCACCGGGTGGCGACTTGGCGCTACCGGTGATATCTGGCATTCGCCGGAAGTCGCTGAATCGGGAAAAGAGGCGGAAAGAAGTATGGACCTAAAGGGCGCACATGTCCTGGTGATTGGCGGGGCCGGCTTCATCGGCAGCTTCGTGGTTGCCGAACTGCTGAAGCAGGATGTCGCCGAAGTCGTCATCTATGACAATTTCGCGCGCGGCGCAGAAAGCAATGTCGTCGAACAGCTCGCCGACCGGCGCTGCCGGCTTTATCCCAATGGCGGCGATATCCGTGAAATCGATCTGCTGAATGACGCCATGAAGGGCATGGACTGTGTTGTCCACCTGGCGGCAATGTGGCTGCTTCACTGCAAGGATTTCCCGCGCACGGCCTTTCACGTCAACATCGAGGGCACTTTCAACGTGCTGGAGGCCTGCGTCGCCAACAACGTGAAGCGCTTGGTCTATTCCTCTTCGGCATCCGTTTATGGCGACGCAGTCGAAGTGCCGATGACCGAGGAGCACCCGTTCAACAACCGCAACTTCTACGGCGCCACCAAGATCTCCTGTGAGGCGATGTGCCGGGCATTTCATGACCGCTACGGGCTGGACTATGTCGGCCTGCGATACATGAATGTCTATGGTCCGCACCAGGATCAGACGGCGGCCTATACCGGTGTGATCCCGATCATGCTCAACAAGATCGACGCCAACGAACCGCCGGTCATCAATGGCGATGGCAGTCAGGCGTATGACTTCATCTATGTCGAGGATGTGGCCCACTGCAATGTGAAGGCGCTGACTTCGGCGGCGACAGACGATTTCTACAATGTGGGCACCGGCGTCCAGACGTCGATCCGGGAACTCTGCGACCTGATATTGGAGATGCGCAGTTCCGACCTGGAGGTGGAGTACCGCCCATACAGCGCCGATGACGCACGGGCGCTGGTGCAGAACCGCATCGGCGATCCCACGAAGGCGGCGCGCGATCTTGATTTCACCTTCCGCTACGATCTGCGCGAGGGCCTGCAACGCTTGATAAACTGGCGGCAACGCAACGCCGACTGATTCGGAGGCCGTTCCCTTGAACCAACCGAAGCCCGCGCGAAACATCGCCATTTCCCTTCCGTCCACTGGTGGCGAGGAGATCGAGGCCGTTCGCGAACCGATCCTTTCGGGCTGGCTGACCCAGGGGCCGAAGGTCGCCGCATTCGAGGAGGCGTTTGCGGAGCGCCATCAGGTTCCGCACGCGCTGGCCGTGACGTCCTGCACCACCGGCCTGCATCTGGCGCTGGCTGCACTGGGCGTCGGACCTGGAGACGAGGTGATCGTTCCGGCCTTTACCTGGGTGGCGACCGCGAATGTCGTGCTCTACTGCGGTGCGACGCCAGTATTCGCGGATGTGGAGCGCGAGACATTCAACATCGACATCGCCGACGCGGCCGCGCGCGTGACGGAGCGGACGAAGGCGATCATTCCGGTCCACCTGTTCGGCCGCTGCACCGATATGGATGCGCTGAAGGCGGCTCTGCCCGGCCAAATCGCCATTGTCGAGGATGCGGCCTGCGCCGCCGGGGCGTCCTGGAGAGGCCGGCCGGCGGGCAGCATGGGCGATGCCGGAGCTTTTTCCTTCCATCCGCGCAAGTCGGTCACCACCGGCGAGGGCGGCATGGTCACGACCTGTGACGCGGCGCTGGCCGAACGCATGAACATGATGCGCAATCACGGGGCGTCGATCTCGGAAGAGCAGCGCCACCTCGGTCCGCGCCCCTATCTGCTGCCGGACTTCGATGTTCTCGGGTTCAACTACCGCATGACCGACCTGCAGGGCGCTGTCGGGCTGGTGCAGTTCGGCAAGCTGGATGGATTTATCGATGAGCGGTCGGCCCGCGCCCGTCAGTACAACGAGGCCTTCGCCGACATCGACTGGCTGAGCTGCCCGTCCGAGCCGGAAGGTGGGCGCCACGGCTGGCAGGCCTATGTGCTCTATGTCGATCCGGAAGGGGCGCCGATGCCGCGCAACGAGATGATGGAACGGCTGCAGACGATGGGCATCGCAACGCGCCCCGGCACTCACGCAGCCCACATGCTGGGCCTTTACCGCGGCCGGCTGGGCGTCCGGCCCGACGATTATCCGGCGGCGCGCGACTGCAATGATCATTCCATGGCGATACCGCTGCACAACCGCATGACCGACGATGACTATGCCTATGTGGTCGAGGCGATCCGCGGCCTGGCCGGCGGCTGAACGGCCATGTGCGGAATTGCCGGTCTGATCCATCTGGACGGCGCGCCGGTCTCGCCGGTGGTGCTACAGGCCATGACCGACTCCATTGCCCACCGTGGACCCGACGGCGAAGGGCACTGGATTGATGGCGCGGTCGGGCTGGGCCACCGGCGGCTCGCCATCATCGACCTCTCGCCGGCGGCCAGCCAGCCGATGGTCACTGCCGGCGGCCGGTTCGTGCTGAGCTACAATGGCGAACTCTACAATTTCCGCGAACTGCGCGCCGAGCTGCAGGCGCTCGGCCATGGCTTCCACTCCACCGGGGACAGCGAGGTCGTGCTTGCGGCCCTGGCCGAGTGGGGCGAGGCCGCGGTCGAGCGGTTCAACGGCATGTTCGCCCTGGCTTTCTGGGACCGGCAGGAACGGCGATTGCTGCTTGCGCGCGATCGTTACGGCATCAAGCCGCTCTATCACGCCCGCCAGGGCGCCGGATTCTGGTTCGGCTCGGAACAGAAGGCCATCACCGCCGACCGGACGTTTTCCTCCAGGGTGGACCGTCCGGCGCTGCTGGAATACTTCACCTTCCAGAACATTTTCACTGACCGGACACTGATGCAGGACATCTCGCTCCTGCCGCCGGGCCACGTTGCGGTGCTGGATCTCAACCGGGATACGCCGGAACTCGTCCAGAGGCAGTACTGGGACTACGACTTCCGCGAGCCAGATGGGCGGGACGATGACACGGCCTATCGCGAAGAGCTGGACCGGCTGTTTCAACAGGCAGTGAACCGTCAGCTGGTCACCGATGTCGAGCTGGGCAGCTATCTGTCCGGCGGCATGGATTCAGGCTCGATCACCGCGATTGCGGCGCAGTCCTATCCCTACATGAAAACCTTCACCTGCGGTTTCGACCTGAACTCGGCGTCGGGGTTGGAATTGGCCTTCGACGAGCGGGCCAAGGCCGAGTTCATGTCCTATCATTTCCAGACCGAGCACTACGAGATGGTGCTGAAAGCGGGCGACATGGAGCGCGTGCTGCCGCGCCTGACCCGCCATCTGGAGGAACCGCGCGTCGGCCAGAGCTACCCGAATTACTACGCCGCGCAGCTCGCCAGCCGGTTCGTCAAGGTGGTGATGTCGGGCGCAGGCGGCGACGAACTGTTCGGCGGCTATCCCTGGCGCTATTACCGGGCGGTCGTGAACAATGATTTCGAGGACTATGTCGACAAGTACTACCTGTTCTGGCAGCGGCTGATTCCGAACACGGAAATCAAACAGGTCTTTTCGCCGATTTGGAAGGACGTCGAGCATGTATGGACCCGCGACATCTTCCACGACGTCTTCCGGCATCATGCCGACCGGCTGTACACACCGGAGGAGTACATCAACCATTCTCTCTATTTCGAGGCGAAGACCTTCCTGCATGGCCTGCTGGTGGTGGAGGACAAATTGTCCATGGCGCACGGCCTAGAAACTCGGGTTCCCTTTCTGGACAACGACCTGGTCGATTTCGCCATGCGATGTCCCGTGCGCCTGAAGCTGAACAACTTGTCCGACGTGGTTCGAATGAACGAGAACGAGCCCGGCCGTAAGCGGAGATCCTATTTCGAGAAGACAAGGGACGGCAAGCAGATCCTGCGTGATGTCATGGAGCGGCACATTCCGAACGAAATTACGTCGGCGGTAAAGCAGGGTTTCTCGGCGCCGGATGCGAGCTGGTTCAAGGGCGAGTCCATCGATTTCGTCCGGCGCGCCCTGTTCCGCGAGGACGCGCCGATCTATGACTATCTCGATTATGGATCGGTCACTGGTCTGGTTGGCCAGCATCTTTCGGGGGACCGAAATCGCCGGTTGTTTATTTGGTCGCTGCTGAACGTGAACGAGTGGTTAAATCAGACAGCCTTTTTCGACCTTGCAAAGAGAAAGCCATCAACCAATGAAAGCTGAAATTGAGCGCATCCAGGAAGCCTACCATCAACGTCATTCTGAAATTAGAAAGCATTTTCATAGAAGCGTCTCCTTTGGAGATGTATTTACAGATAGATGGGAACGAGCTCGAGATGAAGGATTTGGCGAAGGAACAAGTGTCTACGATAATGTGTTAATTATTGGAGATGTCAAAATTGGAAAACATGTATGGATAGGACCAAATTGTATACTTGATGGAAGCGGTGGATTGGAGATTGGCGATCATTGCTCCATCTCCGCAGGTGTGCAAATTTATACCCACCACACAGTCCGCAAGGCGGTTAGTATGGGGAATGAAAATATAGACCGAGCGCCGACATATATTGGTGATGGTGTTTACATAGGGCCGAACAGCATTATACAAATGGGGATAATTATTGGCGATAGAGTTATCATTGGGGCAATGTCTTTTGTAAATAAAAATATAATGAACGACGAAAAGGTTGCAGGATGTCCGGCAAAATCAATCTAAATATTTATGATCAAGTATGAAATAAATTAGGTTAATGAAAGTAATGAAAATCATTCACGGCACCGTGAATATAGCCGGCATTGGCGGCCACCTGGCCGCCTGGCAGCGCGGCAACGGCCACGACGCCCGCTTCGTCGTCTATCGACGCAATCAATATTTCAACAATCACGACGAGGCAATCTTCCCGCTGGAGGGCGGGCCGACCTGGCGGCTGGCGCTGCACTGCGTTTGGACCTTGTTTCGAAACGCACTACGTCACGACGTATTCAACTTCTATGGTGGACGCAGCTTCCTGCCATGGGGCCTGGACTTGCCCCTGCTGCGCCTGCTGGGGCGGAAGGTCATCATGACCTATTGCGGCAGCGAAGTGCGCCAGTGCTGGATCGAGGCCGCGCGCAACCCCTTCTGGTCGCGGGTCGTGCCCGAATTAGCGGGAACGCCCAACGTGCCCGAACGGGACAGACAGAAACAGCGCATGATGCGCTGGCACGCACTTTGGTGTCATCGAATTCTTGCACCAAGGGACCTCTTTGCTCATGTCCACCCCTATGTTCCGGCCCGGAAAATCGTTACAGACATCTGGGTGCATAATCTCTCCTCTGTCGGTTTCAGTGAAGAGCCGCCGCCGCCGGACGGCCGTTCCGGCAAGGTGATCATGGTCCACGCGCCGAGCGCACCGAAACTGAAGGGCACCGCGTTCTTCCGCGAGGCCGTCGAGATGTTGAAGGCGGAAGGGCAGCCAATCAAATATGTCGAACTGACCGGCATGCCCCATGCCGAGGTGCTGCGGACCATCGCGCGGGCGGACATCGTACTGGATCAGCTTCTGATCGGCGGGTTCGGCTCACTCTCGGTGGAAGGCATGGCGCTGGGTCGGCCCGTGATCTGTTATCTGCTGGAGGACGTGAAGCGGGAACATTATCCCGATTGTCCAATCGCCAACGCCACGATCGAGAACGTGACCGATGTACTGCGCGACCTGGTGGCTGACAGCGCGCGGCGATTGCGGCTCGGCAGAGAAGGCCGGGCCTTTGTGTCGAGGCATCTAGACTATGAAACTGTCAACCGGCGAATGCTCGAACTATACCGCTCGATCTGAGCGACTCGTGGCCGGACCAATCCTGTGTTGAGCAGCGTCGTCAGGCACGGAGCGGTATACACCTTGGGGGCCGTAATCAGCCGCGGCCTCTCCTTCTTCCTCCTGCCTCTCTATACCCACGCCCTCTCTCCTGCGGGCTATGGCCTGTTAGACTATCTGACCGTCATCGGCTCCTTAGTTGCCGTCTCGCTGGCGCTGGAAGTATCCCAGGCGCTAGGCCGCTTCCTACCCGACCGACGTGACGACGCGGCGGGCAAGCGCAGCCTGTCGTCGACTGCTGTCTGGTTTACCATCGCTGTCCACCTTCTCCTCCTCGCCCTGGTGACGGCGCTGCGGGATCCCATCGCAGCCCTGCTGTTCGACAAGAATGCAGTCGGGGCGGCCGCGGCTCTGCCCTGGGCCGCCGGCGCCTACCTGACCAACGCGCTGGTCAACCTGGCGCGCAACCAGCTCCGCTTCGAATTGCGCCCCAAAGCAAGCACCCTCGTCGCCGTGGTCCACGCGGCCGGCGTTCTGTCTCTGACAGCCCTGTTGCTGCTTACGGCCGAACAACCCGAACCGGCACGGGCTTTACTTGGCGTGATCGGCGGCGGCGTAGTCGCCAGCATTGTCGGCGCGGTGCTCGCCTGGCGGGCTATCAGCTTTCGCTTTAGCCTCCATGATCTGCGGATGATGTTGGTCTTCTCCACACCGCTGGTATTCTCCAGCGTCGGCGTGATCCTTTCGCAACTCGTCGACCGGCTGATCATCAACAGCTATCTGGGGCTCGAGGCCCTCGCACCCTATGCGCTGGCCTTCCGGGTATCGCTTGTCGTGACGCTCGCGATGGTCGGCTTCCAGGGCGCGCTGACGCCGCTGATCTACACGCATCACCGCGAGTCAGGGACGCCGGGCCAGATCGCCACCCTGTACCGCTGGTTCGTGGCGATGGCGCTGCTGCTTTTCACGGGGATCACCCTGACAGACCGCTGGATCATCGCGCTGATCGCTCCCTTGGCCTATGCAGAAGCCGAGCACTACGTTCCGCTACTGGTGCTGTCGAATGTTGTCGCGGCAATGTACATCTTCATGCCCGGCATGGGTCTGGCGCGGCGGACGGCAATGATTGCCGCCGTGAACCTCGCTGGAGCGGCCGTCAATCTCGGCCTCAATTTGGTGCTGATTCCCAGGCTTGGGCCGTTCGGCGCGGCGCTGGCGACGCTCGCGGGGGCCAGTATGGCCTTTCTGGGCTATCTGTATTTCAGCCAGCGGTTCTATCCGGTTCCGCACAACTGGCTCCGTCTGGTTGTGTCGGCGGTGGCGGTGATCGCGGTCGTGCTGTTGATCGACGACAGGACAGCCAGTGATCTTCACGCGGCGCTGATGTCGGCGTTGGGTCTGCTCATTGCGCTTGCCGTGATTCACCTGTCCGGCGTTCTCCGCTTCCCGGAGGTGCGAGATTTTCTCCGCCAGATATTGCGGCCTGCCGCGCCGTCAGCGTAAACCTTCCGCCAATCGCTCAGCATCGGGAATCGAACACTTGATAGCCAGCATCGCCGAACTGAAAGACCGCCCCGTCCGCTTCGCCATTGTCGGTTGCGGCCGCATCGCCGAAAAGCACTTTGAGGCGCTGTCAAAGCATTCCGGCAACGCGGATTTGGTGGCGGTCTGCGATACGGATCCGGGTGCACTGCAGAAGGCTTCGGATCAGCACGGCGCGCCGGGCTTTGAACGGATCGGGCCGATGGTGGAGGCGGCGCAGCCGGACGTTGTTGTCCTGACCACACCCAGCGGCCTTCATCCCTCTCAGACCATCCGGGCGGCCGGGCTGGGATGTCACGTCATGACGGAGAAGCCCATGGCCACGCGCTGGGCGGATGGCCGGGCCATGGTCGAAGCATGTGACGAAGCAGGGGTCCAGCTTTTCGTGGTCAAACAGAACCGGCGCAATGCGACGCTTCAACTCCTCAAGGAGGCGGTGCGGCGCGGCCGGTTCGGTCGCATCTACTCTGTAGCAATCAACGTCTTCTGGACCCGTCCGCAGGAATACTACGATAGCGCCAGCTGGCGCGGCACGTGGGAGTTTGACGGCGGCGCGCTGATGAACCAGGCGAGCCATTACATCGACCTGCTGGACTGGCTGATTGGCCCGATCGAGAGCATTCAGGCCCAGACTGCAACCCTGGCAAGGAACATCCAGGTGGAGGACACCGGCGCGATGCTTGTGCGCTGGCGCTCTGGGGCGATCGGGACAGTAAACGTTTCGATGCTGACATGGCCGAAGAACCTGGAAGGGTCGATCACCATCATCGGTGAGAAGGGTACAGTCCGGGTGGGCGGCGTTGCCGTTAACGACATCCAGCACTGGGAGTTCGCGGAACCCGACCCGATGGACACACAGGTCGAGAACGCCAGTTATGACACGACCTCGGTCTATGGTTTCGGTCATCCTCTCTACTATGAAAATGTCATCAAGGTTCTGCGTGGCGAAGCGCGGCCGGAGACCGACGGGCGGGAAGGCCTGAAGTCACTGGAGGTTCTGATAGCGGCCTATCTTTCGGCGCGTGACGGCCGCCGGGTCAGTCTGCCTCTGGAGTATTGAGATGGGCGTGATGGTCCACGAGAGCGCCATTGTCGACGACGGCGCGGAAATCGGCGACGGCAGCCGGGTCTGGCACTTCGTACATATTTGCGGCGGCGCACGTATCGGCAGGGACTGCTCGTTCGGGCAGAACGTTTTCGTCGGCAATCAGGTTCGCATCGGCGACAACGTGAAGATCCAGAACAACGTCTCCGTCTATGACGGCGTGACCCTGGAGGACGATGTCTTCTGTGGCCCAAGCATGGTCTTCACAAATGTCTATAACCCGCGTTCGGCGATCAACCGCAAGGATGAGTACCGACCGACACTGGTGAAGCGAGGCGCGACGATCGGGGCCAACGCGACGATCGTGTGCGGCTCGACTGTTGGTGCGCACGCCTTTGTCGCCGCCGGTGCCGTCGTGCGACAGGACGTGCCGGACTTTGCGTTTGTCGCAGGGGTTCCGGGCCGTCACCTGGGCTGGATGAGTCTGTTCGGAGAGCGCATCCCCCTTCCGCTGCACGGGGATGGCGACTGGCGGTGCCCCCATCTCGGCGATCTCTATGTTCTCGAAGCAGGGCAGCTTCGGGTTGAGAAGGGAAGCAACTGAACATGCAGTTCGTCGATCTGAAGGCGCAATACCGGATTCTCAAGACAGAAATCGATGCGGGTATCGCCCGCGTGCTGGACCATGGACGCTTCATCAACGGCCCAGAGGTCGGCGAGTTGGAAGAGAAGCTGGCGGCCTATGCCGGTACCGGCCATTGCATTGCCTGCGGCAATGGCACCGATGCGCTTCAGATTGCCTTGATGGCGCTGGACGTAGGGCCGGGAGACGAGGTGATTGTCCCGGGTTTCACCTTTATCGCCACCGCGGAAGCCGTGGCCCTGCTAGGGGCCAGCCCGGTCTTCGTTGATATCGATCCGGTCAGCTACAATCTGGATCCAGCGTTGCTCGAGAGCGCGATCACGCCGGCAACGAAGGCGATACTCGCCGTGTCACTTTATGGTCAGCCGGCGGACTTTCCCGCTATCAATGCCATCGCGCAGCAACACGGCCTGGCGGTCGTCGACGACGCCGCCCAGAGCTTCGGCGCCTCGCAGAACAATCGTCGGGCCGGTGCGCTGGCCAACATCAGTTGCACCAGCTTCTTTCCGTCTAAACCGCTCGGCTGTTACGGGGATGGCGGCGCCATGTTCACCGATGATCCGGAATTGGCGATCCTCTTGCGCAGGATCGCCAACCACGGACAGGAACGGCGCTATCGCCATGTCATGATCGGGGTGAACAGTCGGCTCGATTCCATTCAGGCGGCGGTCCTGCTGCCCAAGCTCGCGGTTCTGGACCGGGAGATCGAGGCGCGGCAGGCCGTCGCAGAAGCCTATACAGCTTCGCTCCGGCCACTCGGCATTCGCACGCCCCGCATCGCGGAAGGCAATCTGAGCGCATGGGCACAGTATACGATCGAGGTCGATGACCGGACCGGCCTTGCTGATGCTCTGGCGGCCGCGGACGTGCCCACGGCGGTGCACTATCCTATCCCCCTCAATCGCCAGCCGGCATTTGACGATCTCGATGTGGCGTTGCCGGTCAGCGAAGCGGCCGCGGAGCGGGTGATCAGCCTGCCCATGCATCCCTATCTGGAAGAATCGGACATCGCACGGGTAACAGCAGCCATAGCAGCCGCCCTGGGTTGACCCGCATCGGCATCATTGAAGGCGTCAGCGAACCTCGCCTTGGCGCGCTTCTTCGGCCCCGCCCGGCCCCATGCCGCAGGTCTCGTCCATCGCCGCCGCCAGTCTTGCCGCAAGCCGGTCGAAGCCGTGGTTGGCAATGACATAGTCACGTCCCGCCTCGCCCATCCGACGGCGTTTGGCCGGATCAATACGCATGACCGATTCCATTGCGTCGGCGAGCTGTTCGGGCTGGCCCGGTGTGACCGTGATTCCTGCGCCCGCGTCGTCGACCGGATTGTTCGCGGCCTTGCAGGCAAAAACCACCGGCCGCGCCGCGGCCATGAAGTCGAAAAGCTTGTTTGAACTGATGCCATATTTGAACACTGGAGCGTCGACCAGATTGAAGACGAAGGCGTCAGACTGCGCCGCCAGTTTCGGTATCTCGCGTTTTGGAACCGCATCCTCGAAAGTCACCGTCGAGAGCTGCAGTTCCCTTGCCAGCGACTGCAGACCGGGTTTCAGTGGGCCGTCGCCGATCAGACGGAACTTCACTCCCGCCGCCTTGTCCCGCTGTTCGATCAGCGCCACCGCCCTGAGCACATTATCGAGGCCGTTGGCCTCGCCATGGGCTCCGAAATACATGAAGGTGAAGGGCCGATTGTCGCCTTCCGGGATCGGCTCCGCTGGCGGCAACTGGGTCAGGTCGATCCCGTTTGGAATCCAGAGCAGCTTCTCGTCGGGCACGCCGAGGGGGGCTGTATACTCGCCGATCATGGGCAACAGGGTGATGATCCGATCGGCGCGCCGGAAAAGCCAGCGCTCGATGATCCGCATCACTCTTGCCGTCACCGACCGCTCACCGATCCGGCCCAGATCGATCAGCGTCTGGGGCCACAGATCGCGGACTTCGAAATAGAACGGAACCCGATGCCGTCGCGCCAGTCTTGCGCCGGCGATTGCTGCGAACGGATGCACGCTTGAGCCGATCACAAGGTCGGGTCGGGGCAGAGGGCCGGTCAGGGTGCGGTCGAGTGCGCGGAATGTGTAGCCGAGCATGTTGCGGATTCGCCCGGCGCCATTTCCCGTGTGCTTCGAAGCGCGCAGCCATAGAAAGGGAACATCGCCGAATCTCTCGAGCCGGAAATCTTCTCCGTCCCGTAAGCGCTGTCGGCCTGTGTTGTGTTCCACGCTCGCGGCAATGATTGTGGCGTTCCAGTCATGCTTGCGCAGGGCGCTGGCCAGGCTGAAATGCCTGGTCCCGCCCGGGTGTCCGGGTTCCTGGGCATAGTGGTTCAGAATCCAGACCTGCCTCATGACGATCCGGTGGCTCCCAGATGCTTTGCGATTGTCGTGGCGGCCTGGCCACCGCCGTACAGTCCGGCATTATCGGCGACAACGCTGTCCACCATTGTGTCGAAGGCGGCCAGAATGGCTCCACGGGAGGCGCCGGCGAGACGGTTTGCCCCACATTCGACAAGCTCCACCCATTCTGTCGAATCCCGCAACGTCACGCAGGGAGCACCGAAGAAGAAAGCCTCCTTCTGCAGGCCGCCGCTGTCGGTCAGAACTATTTTCGCCCGCTGCAACAGCCAGAGCATCTCCAGGTACCCCTGTGGCTCCAGTGGCTGGAAACGGAGCTTCATGCCCGACCTTTCCAGTGCGGCCCGGGTTCTGGGGTGTATTGGCCAGATGATCCGGCAGTTACGTGAGATCTCGTTCAAGGCGCTCACGATCTCCTCAAGCCTGCCCGGTTCATCCGTGTTCTCGGCCCGGTGCACGGTCACAAGAGCGAACGGCTCATCGTCGGTGACGCCGCTGACCGGTTGCGCCGCCCGGGCGAAATACAAGGCCGCGTCCTGCATCACATCGCCGACCTTTAGAACCCTGCGGTCGCCGTCACGAACTCCTTCTGCTGCCAGATTGCGGATCGCGGCGTCGGTGGGGCAGTAGAGGATGCTCGAAAGCTGATCAGTGAGGACCCGGTTGATCTCTTCGGGCATGCGCCGGTCGAAGCTGCGCAGCCCTGCTTCGACATGTGCGACCGGAATGCACAGCTTGGCCGCGGCCAGCGCGCCTGCGAGCGTGGAGTTCGTGTCGCCGTAGACCACCACCATGTCGGGCTGGAGATCCTGAAGAACTTCTTCAATCGCGGTGAGCATCCGTGCGGTCATTGCGCCATGGGGGCCACCGTGAATGTCGAAACGGTAATCTGGCAGGGGAATGCCGAGTTCGCGAAAGAAAACGTCCGACATGTTGGCGTCGAAGTGTTGTCCGGTGTGGAGAATTCGTTCGTCAAGTCCGGCAACCTCGTGAATGGCGCGGGAGACAATACTGGCCTTAACGAATTGCGGTCTGGCGCCGACAACGGTCAACAGCTGCACCTCGACCCTCCCTCTCGCCGGGTTTCATATTGCCTCGCTTCCGCACGCGGCCTATCAGGATCGTCTTCCTTCCTGCCAAACGGATTGCGTTTGAACATGACCAGCGGCCAGCGGCCAGAATCAGCCATCAAGAACGTTGCCGTCAGCCTTGTCGGCGTTGGTGCGCCGTTGCTTGCGGTCGGGCGTATTCCGATGTTCATCGCTCTCGGGACCGGCATTGTTCTGGGGCTCGTTCTGATGATCTTACGGGACCGCCAGGGCTTCATGACCCGTGCGAAAGAGAATCTTCTGCTTCCCGCCCTTGTGGTGTCTTTCCTGATCGTCACAACGATTGGTGCGGCGCTGGGCGAACGCCCCGAGGTTTCCCTGCCGAAGGCGGCGGACCTTGCCATGCTTGCGGTCTTGCTCTGGGTCGCCGTGCAGTTGGCCCGAGATTGCACGGTGCGGGAAGCGCGTCTTATGATTCTGGCCTTCCTGATCGGTGTGCTCTTCGCCATGGCGTTCAGCCTGGGTGATAGCCTGTCATGTATTCGAAATCTGCAAGGCAGTGAAGGCTATGAATGGTGTGTCAAACGAGCCCGTCATCGGGGAACGGCGTTCGCAGTGATGTTCCCCGCAGTTGCCGGCTCAGCCTGGTGCCTGTTTCAGGGCGCACGGCGAGGATTGCCGGCGGCGGCGGCGCTGTTCCTCTTTCTGCTGGCGCTGTCGGTGCTGCTTTCGAACGGAAGAACCGCCTGGGTAACGCTCGCAGCAGGTACGGTTCTGCTGACAGGTCTGCTGATCTGGCGCGGCCACTTTGACGGATTCTGGAAACTCTGGGTGGCTGTGCCCGCGGCGGCAGGTATCTACTACTTCATCCTGACAACCGTTCATCGGTCGATGCTGGCAAGCCGGACATCCACGCTGGACAGCCCCGAATTTGGCGCATTCAACGGAAGGGAAACGGCCTGGCGGGAAGCGATCACACTGTGGCAGGAAAACCCGCTGCTTGGCGCCGGTGTCTGGTCCTACCGACACCTGGTCGATCATTTCAACCACCCGCACAATTTCGCTCTGGAGTTGCTGGCCGAGACCGGAATTCTGGGAGTTCTGACCATCGGCGCGGCTCTGGTGGTGGGGGCGGGGCAGGTGCTGAGGCGGACAGCGGTGGGCCCCGCGAGTGCCGGATTTGCCGCCAGCATCGCATGTTTCTTCCTGGCCGCTTCTGCGGCCACGTCGGTGTTCTATGGCTGGTGGCTGTGCATCCTGTTCGGCGTGGTCGTGGTTGGCGTGGCGGCGCACCGGATCGAAGCGGAGGACCCGGCTTGATCTGGAAGCGCGCGATGGACGTTCTTCTCGTGCTGCTGGCCGCACCCTTCCTTCTGCCGATTGGCTTGGCCACGGCGTTCATGGTAGCCCGCAGGCTGGGGAGGCCGGTGTTGTTCGTGCAGGTCCGGTCGGGATTGTGCGGACGTTCGTTCCGCATCCTGAAGTTCCGGTCCATGACCGATGACCGTGATGCCGAAGGCAAGCTGCTTCCGGATGAGGATCGACTGCCGCCGTTCGGCCGCAGGCTGCGATCAACCAGCCTGGATGAACTGCCGCAGCTTTGGAACGTCCTGAAGGGCGAGATGAGCCTCGTCGGGCCGCGTCCCCTGCTTCCGCAGTACAACGAGCGCTATTCGAACAGGCAGAAGCTGCGGCTGAATATGAAACCGGGCATCACCGGCCTGGCGCAGGTAAGCGGGCGCAACGCCCTGACCTGGAGCGAACGCCTGGAGCTGGACGCGCAATATGTGGAGAACTGGAGCCTGATGCTGGATATTCGGATTATCCTGCGCACCATCGGTGCCATTCTCAGACGGTCCGGCGCCGAGCCCGTTGACCGACCGGTCATGCCGGAGTTCCTTGGGGACAGGGAGGAGGACCGGTGAAGGGCACGGGAGGATATGCAATGAAGATCGACACCGGCACGGAACAACTGCTGTGCGAGATCCGGGATGGGGTGGCGATCATCACGCTGAACCGGCCGGAAGCGCGCAATGCGCTGTCGGATGACCTGTCTCCGGCGCTGCGCCGGATGCTGCGTCAGATGGGCGACGACGAAACCGTCGGGGCGCTTCTGATCACAGGGGCCGGGACGGCGTTCTGCGCTGGCGGCGACGTCAAGGGCATGGCCGGTCGTTCGCCGCGCAAGGCGCAGATGACGCCGGACGAACGCATCGCCGATCTGAAGAAGCGTCAGCGGCTGCTGACCGGCGCCATCGTCACCTCGCCGAAGCCCGTGATCGCGGCCATGCCGGGACCGGCGGCGGGCGCCGGGCTCGCGATTGCGCTGGCCTGCGATATCCGCTTTGCCGCCGACACGGCCTTTGTCGCGACCGGCTATGTCCGCGTCGGGCTGACCGGGGACTACGGCATTTCCTTCCTGATGACCCGTCTGGTGGGTACCGCGAAAGCGCGGGAACTGATGTACACGGGCGAGAAGATCACGGCGGACCGCTGCCTGGAACTCGGTCTGGTCAATCACCTTGTCCCCGCCGAGGACCTGTTCGAGACGGCTTTCGCCTTTGCAAGACGAATCGCAGCAGGCCCGCGCATGGCGATAGCCGGCATCAAGGCCAATCTGGACCGCGCCTCACACGCCGAGTTTCTGTCGGCTCTGGATCAGGAAGCAGAGATCCTGGTGCCGGCTTCGCAGCATCCGGACCACAGGGAAGCTGTCGCCGCCTTTGTCGAGAAGCGGGAGCCGCTCTTCGGAAAGGGCTGATCAGTCGGTTGAAACAGCGTTCCGGATGGCGTTGACCGAACCCCAGCCGCCGCGCGTGCGCTCGAACACGACATCGGCCGGTTCATGGGTGACCATCATGTGTGTGGCGTTGGCGTGGATCAGCCCGCCCGCGCCGTCGGCGATCATGCAGTGGCCGGGGAAGAAGACGACATCGTTGCGCTGAAGTCCGGCGGGGCTGTCCGGAATCGGACGCGATACGCCCAGTTCCGCCGCGAGCATGTCCGAATCGCGCGGCGGCAGCAGACCGCAGGCCTGATGCGTGACCTGCACCAGACCCGAACAGTCCAGACCCAGTGTCGAGCGGCCGCCCCAGAGATAGGGCGCCCCAAGGAATCGCAGGGCGATTGCTGCGGGATCGCTCTCCGGCATCCCGATGGGGCGGACGTGGCTGGCGATGATGTGCCGGCCGTCGTCGAGTTCGGCAAACTTGCCGCTGACCGAGCGGATGGCGATTCGCGCGCCGAGCGTCAGCCGTCCGGCAGGGCGCAACTTGATGCTGGGCTCGGGGAACAGGTGGCTCAGGCGGGCGGAAACGATGTGGGTGGCGGGCGGCGCGTTCGCGGTCAGGCTCGCGCTCTCGACATAGCCGACATAGCCGTCCAGTGCGCCTTGGCACCAGCACCAGCCGTTGGCCGCCTCATAGACGTCGACCGGCTCGCCGGCGAGCAGTTCCGAGATCTGCATCGCATCCGGTTCGGGCTTCGCCCGGATGGCGGCGACTTCGGCGCCGACGGTCCGGCGCACCGGTTCCGCATAGCGGCCAGCCTCACAGGCTGCGCGAAGATAGTATGCGGCCAGATCCGGCCGGAAGGGATGCCGCCGGCGATCGAGCGCCTCAGCCATCCGCCCTGAGTTCGTGACGCTCGGCATCGCGCACCAGATTGGCGAAGGTCTCCAGGAAGACCACGCCGTTCTCGGTACGCTCGACCAGGACGTTGCGGCGGTCGGTGTTGTCGCGCTGGCGGCGCGTCAGGCTGCGGGTGCCCAGCGCATCCAGCGCGCGGCTGACCGCAGGCTTGGAGATGTTGAGGGTTTCGGCGAGGCCGCGAACCGTATGCGGGCCGGGCCGGAGATAGACGTTGAGAAGGATCGCAAGTTGCCGCGTCGACAGGTCAGGCGCATCGGAAGCCACAAAGCGGCTCACCGCTCCACACCATACCGAAAGCAGACCCAAATTCTGTCCTGAATCGCCCATGCGACGTTGCTCCTGTCTCGAAAACACGCGGAGACTGTCACAGCTGCAACTCGTTCGCAAACTGTACTGGTGGATGGCAGACCTGCGATCACAGCAAGGAAACGCGCGAATATTTGCTCTATCAACTGATTGACAACCCCTTCAGGCTTCAATGGTTGCAAGATCACACGCTAGTTTCGATATCGAAACAAAGCCATGGCCAGATTCATGGTTAATTTTTTGGTCAGCCCATGCGTCAGATTTCCTCTCAATACTTGCCTCGACTGGACAATTGTGTCGCGAAGATTTGACTTTTCTGATTTTCTTCCGCTGCCGGAACGGCTTGTGTCCGGGAGATTCGTCCGGTCGATGCGACGGCGCGAATATGTCAGGGTGCATTCCCGATACGTGAACGAACCTCCGGAGAAGGCTGCATGATCGGAAAATCCCGGTTGCGGAAGGAAGACCTGCGCTTTGTTACCGGTCGCGGGCGATACGCTGCCGACATCGAGGCAGGCGAGGCGCTTCGTGTCGAGTTCCTGCGCTCGCCGGTGGCGCATGGGCGGATTGTCGAACTTGATGCCGATGAAGCGCGCCAGGTTCCGGGCGTGATCGCCATCCTGACAGGCCGGGAGGCCGAGGCGGACGGTGTCGGCAGAATTCCGACGGGTGTCACTGTGCAGAACCGGGATGGTTCCGACATGCGCCCGGCTCCCTGGCCGGTGCTGCCGACCGAGAAGGTGCATCATGTCGGTCAGCCGGTGGCCATGATTGTCGCCGAGACCCAGGCAGCCGCGCGTGAGGCGCTCGATCTGATCGTGCTGGACATCGATCCGCTGCTCGTCGCCATGCACGGCGCGGCAGAGCCGGAGATACACGCGGATGTGCCGGGCAACACCTCCTTCGACTGGCAGGCGGGGGACTTCGACGCCGCACGTGCCGCCGTCGAGACCGCCCCGCACATGGTCGAGATCGAATACAGGCAGAACCGGATGGCGGGCGCGCCGCTGGAGGGCCGCGCGGGGCTGGCGGAAATTGGCCCTGACGGGGAATCCGTCACGTTGCATCTGGCGACCCAGGGCGCGAACATCGCCCACGCCATGATCGCCCGGGCGGCGCTGGGCTGGCCGTCGGAGCGGCTGCGAATCGTGGTCCCGGATGTCGGCGGTGGCTTCGGTCCGAAATTCTTCACCTATCCCGAACAGGTGGCGCTGACCTGGGGCGCATGGCGGCTGAAGCGCAGCCTGCGCTGGGTCTCCGAGCGGACCGAGAGTTTTGTCTCCGAGTCCCACGCCCGGGACCAGATCGTTCATGCGCAGCTCGGCTTCGACGATGACGGCCGCTTCCTGGCCATCGCGCTGGAGACCGAAGCCGACATGGGCGCATTCCTTTCCGCCTTCGCCGCCGGCAATCCGACCGATGGCCTCGCCAAGATTCTGACCGGTCTCTACCGCATTCCGGCGGGCGGCATGCGGGCGCGGGGTTATTTCAGCAACACGGTGCCGGTCGACGCCTATCGCGGCGCGGGCAAGCCGCCGGGCGTCTACTGCCTGGAACGGTTGGCCGACATGGCGGCGGCCCGGCTGGGCATGGACCGGGCCGAGATTCGCCGGCGCAACCTGCTGCGCCCGGACGAGCTTCCCCACACCACGCCGCTGGGCAAGGTGCTGGATGGCGGAAGCGACTACGCCGAAGCGCTGGATGGCACGCTCGGCGCACTGGACTGGCCGGGCGTGGACGCGCGCAAGTCGGAAAGCCGCGCCCGGGGACGGCTGCGTGGCGTCGGCCTTGCCTGCAACCTGCATCCGATCGGCGGCTCATCGACCGAGACCAGCAAGGTCACGCTATCCGGCGACGGCAGCGTGGTGGCATGGACCGGGACACAGTCGACGGGCCAGGGGCACGAGACCGTCTATGCGCAGATTCTGGCCGAACGGCTGCAGGTCCCCTTCGAACAGATCTCGGTGCGCCAGGGCGATACGGCGGAGCTGAAACGCGGCGGCGGCACCGGTGGCTCCTCGTCGACGGTGATCTCCGGCACCACGCTGACCCGTGCCGCGGACGAAGCCATCCGGATCGCGCGGGACCGTGCGGCGGAGAAGCTGGAAGCCGCGCCGCAGGATCTGGAATACGCAGAGGGCGTCTTCACCATCGCCGGAACCGACCGGAGCATCGGCATCTTCGATCTCGCTGCGGACGACCCGATCCGGGCCGAGCATGAGTTCGCAGACGAGGTCGCCGCCTACCCCTATGGCGTGGTCGGCGCCGAGGTCGAGATCGATCCGGACACCGGCGAGGTCCGGCTCGAGCGGCTGCTGACCACCGACGACGCGGGCCGGATCGTCAATCCGATGCTGCTGGAAGGCCAGTCGCAGGGCGCGCTTGTGCAGGGGGCGGGACAGGCCCTGATGGAGCATCTGGTCTATGATCAGGACGGGCAGGTGCTTTCGGGCTCGCTCATGGACTATGCCATGCCCCGCGCGCTGGACGTGCCGCACGTGGCCGCGAACTATGTCGAGCACCTGTCGCCGACCAACATTCTGGGCATTCGCGGCATCGGAGAACTGGGGGCCAATGGCGCGCCCGCGGCAATCGCCAACGCGGTCTTCGACGCCTTGGCGCCGCTGGGCGGAGAGGCCGCCGATCTCGGCCCGCCCTTCTCGGCGCACCGCGTCTGGCAGGCGATCCGGAAGATGACGAGTTGACCATTGTGTCGCTCCGCCGAATTGAGGTATCTCCGGCGGCGCGTTGGGGCGTCGCCAAGTGGTAAGGCAACGGTTTTTGGTATCGTCATTCGCAGGTTCGAATCCTGCCGCCCCAGCCATCTCCGCCCCGCCACGCCGCCGCATGACGTGATCCCCACGGGAGGGTGAAGATGACCGCGCCGCTCTATCCTCATCTGCCGGAAGGCATTCGCTCCGACCGCGCCGCCAACAGCAACGGCCTGGACATGCATTATCTGGAGGCTGGGCGCGCGAGCGATCCGGTCATCCTGCTGCTGCACGGCTTTCCGGAACTCAGCTTCTCATGGCGCAAGGTGATGCTGCCACTGGCGAAGGCCGGCTATCGCGTGATTGCGCCGGACCAGCGCGGCTATGGCCACACGACCGGCTGGGACGGCCGCTATGAAAGCGATCTTGCCGCTTGCCGCATGACCAATCTGGCGACCGACATTGTCGGCCTTCTGCAGGCGCTGGACATTCCTGAAGTGGCGCTGCTGGCAGGGCATGATTTCGGCTCTCCGGTGGCCGCGCATTGCGCGCTGATCCGGCCCGACCTGTTCCGCGCGCTGGTGATGATGAGCGCGCCCTATGGCGGAACGCCGCCGCTGCAGCGTCCGGAAGGCGGTCGCGATATCCACGCGGACCTGGCGGCGCTGGACCGGCCGCGGAAGCATTACCAGTGGTACTATTCGACGCGCGAGGCCGAGCCGGACATGCTGCAGGCGCCGCAGGGTCTGCACGCCTTCTTCCGCGCCTACTACCACATGAAGAGCGCCGACTGGCCGGGCAACCGCCCGTATCCGCTGAAGGCATGGACAGCGGACGAGCTGGCGAAGATGCCGGAATACTACGTCATGGATCTGGACCGGGGCATGGCCGCCTCCGTCGCGCCGGAAATGCCGTCCGAAGCGGAGATCGACGCCTGCCGCTGGCTGACCCGCGACGAGATGGAGGTCTACGCCGCCACATTCGCCCGCACGGGCTTCCAGTGCGCGCTGAACTGGTACCGCTGCATGACTGACCCGGCGCAGTCCCGCGACATGCGCGTCTTCGCCGGCGCACGGATCCAGGTGCCGGCAAGCTTTATCGCGGGTGCGCAGGACTGGGGCATCCAGCAGCGGCCCGGCGCCCTGGAGGCGATGGCCGAAAAGGCGACGGCCGACTGGCGCGGCACGCATCTGATCGACGGAGCGGGTCACTGGGTGCAGCAGGAACAGCCTGAGGAAACCGTGCGGCTGATGCTTGAATTTCTAGAGGACCAGTAGGCCGATCAGCAGCGCGCCGACGGCCACACCTGCCGCGCCGGCGGCGGCCACGGACCAGATGAGGCGGATGCGCTGGGTGCGCATGGCGGCCTGCTGATCGGGCAGGCCATCGAGCCGCTCCAGCGCCTGTTCGGCCCGGCCCAGCAGGCGCGGCACGCGTTCCGCGATGTCGAAGGCCGTGTCCACGATATCCGCAATGCGCGCCTCGGGGCCCAGATTGTCCTGCGCCCAGGCCTCGACCACCGGCTGCGCGGCGTTCCAGAAGTTGATCTCGGGGTCGAGATCACGGGCGACACCCTCGACAGTGACCATTGTTTTCTGCAGTAGCAGAAGCTCGGTCCGGGTCTCCATGTCGAAGGTCTTGGTGATCTGGAAGAGCTGCGCCAGCAGCCGCCCGATGGAAATCTCGCTCACCGGCCTGCCCCGGATCGGCGCGCCGATGGAGCGGCAGGCCTGCGCGAACAGGTCCACGGACTTGTGGGCAGGCACATAACCGGCCTCGAAGTGAACCTCGGCTGCACGGCGGTAGTCCCCGGCGATGAAAGCGCCCAGCATCTCCGCCATGAAGATGCGGGTCGGCCGGTCGAGCCGGCCCATGATGCCGAAATCGACGGCAACGATGGCGCCGTCTTCCTCGACGAACAGGTTGCCGTGATGCATGTCGGCGTGGAACAGACCCTCCTGCATGGCCTGTTTCAGGAAGATGCGGATGACCCGCTCGGCCAGTTCCTTCCGGTCCACGCCTGAGGCGGCCAGCGCCTCGCGGTCGCCCATTGGGATGCCCCGCACCCGCTCCATGGTCAGCACGGTCTCGCCGGTGCGTTCCCAGTCGATGGCAGGTGACCGGAAATCCGGATCGCCCGCGAAGACTTCCCGGATCTCGTCGGCGGCGGCAGCCTCGAGGCGGAAGTCCATCTCGATGGCGACGCTTTCCTGCAGCGTGCGGATGGCGTCGACCGGCTTCAGCCGCCGGACCGCGGGCTCCGCGCGTTCGGCCATGTCCGCCAGCCAGAAGAACAGGCCCAGGTCGGTCGCCAGCTTGTCGGCAATGCCGGGCCGCAGCACCTTCACCGCCACCTCTCGGATATCGTCGCCTTCGCGGACGGTCGCGTAGTGCACCTGTGCAATCGATGCGGCGGCAACCGGCGTCTCGTCGAAACTCTCGAACAGATCCGCCAGCGGCTTGCCCAGCGCCTTCTCGATCTCCTTCCGCGCTTCGGCGAAGGGGAAAGGGGGCAGCCGGTCGCGCAACCGTCCCAGATCGGAGGCGATGTCCTCGCCAAGCAGATCGGCGCGCACCGACAAGGCCTGGCCCAGCTTGATGAAGGAGGGGCCGAGTTCCTCCAGCGCGGCGGCCAACCGCTCGCCGGGACGCAGGTCGCGTGAGCGACGCCGCAGCAGTCTTCCGGGCAGGCCGGCAAAGCGCAGCAGGATCGGCGGCGCATCGAACTGCTGCAGCGGGAAAAGGGCGTCGTGGCGCGCAAGGGTCCAGCCGATGCGCATCAGCCGAGCGAGATAGCCTGCCCTGCGAAGCATCCGGCGCGCCCCCGCCTCAGATCCGCCAGCCGCGATGGATGGCGGCGACGCCGAAGGTCAGCGCCTCGTGCCGGACCTGCCGGAAGCCGGCTTCCGCGATCATGGCGGCGAAGGTCTCGCGGTCCGGAAAACGGCGGATGCTCTCGGCCAGATAGCGGTAGCTCTCGGCGTCGCCGGCCACGGCCTGCCCCAGACGCGGCAGCACCTGGAAGGAGAACACGTCATAGGCGGCCTCCACAGCCGGATCGACATTGGAGAACTCGAGGCAGAAGAAGCGGCCGCCCGGCTTCAGCACCCGGCGGATATCGCGGAGCGCCTTCGGGATACGTGTTACGTTGCGGATCCCGAAGGCGATGGTGGCGGCGTCGAAGGTGTGATCGGCGAAGGGCAGGGTCTCGGCGTCGCCGACGCTCCAGGAAATGCCCTGCAACACGCCCCTGTCGATCAGCCTGTCGCGCCCGGCCTCGACCATCGCCGCGTTGATGTCGCACAGCGTGATACGCGCGCCGCCCCCCGTCGCCCTGGAGATCCGATGCGCGATATCGCCCGTGCCGCCCGCCAGGTCCAGGATCGCCTCACCGGACCGCGGGCGCAGTTCGCTGACAAAGCGATCCTTCCACAGCCGGTGAATGCCGCCGGACATCAGGTCGTTCATCAGGTCGTACTTGCCAGCGACCGAGGTGAAGACCTCACCGACAAGCGACGCCTTCTGCTCCGCGGGGACTTCGCGGAAGCCGAAACTGGCGCTTTCTCGCGCGTCATCCTCGGGCGGCTGGCTCATGTCGCCGGACCATAGCGGAGGGTCAGGGGCTGCGCTACATTGCGGCCCATGCCAGAGCTGCCGGAAGTAGAGACCGTTCGTCGCGGGCTGGAGCGCCGCCTGAAGGGGCAGGTGCTTGCCCAGGTCGAGGTGCGTCGCCCCGACCTGCGCTTTCCCCTGCCCGAAAGGCTGGCCGAGCGCCTGACCGGCCGGCGCATCGACGACCTCCGCCGACGGGCGAAGTACCTTCTTTTCGATCTGGATGACGGCAACACGTTGATCGGTCATCTGGGCATGTCGGGCCGGATGAACATCCACGATGCCCGGCCCAACGCCGTCGCGCCGCACGAGCATGTTGTCTTCGTCGCCGCCGACGGAACGACGGTCACCTTCCAGGATCACCGGCGCTTCGGCTATTTCGACCTGCATCCGACCGTCGACCTGCCCGCTCACAAGTATTTCGCCAGTCTCGGCCCCGAACCCCTCGGGAGTGATTTTACCGGCGCCGAACTGACACGGCGGCTCACCGGCAAGAAGACGCCGATCAAGGCGGCGCTGCTGGATCAGCGCGTGGTCGCGGGCCTGGGCAACATCTATGTCTGCGAGGCGCTGTTCCGCGCGGGCATCTCGCCGAGGCGCAGCGCCCTGTCGGTGGCGGGAACCCGGGCCGAGCGCCTGGTCCCGCACATCAAGGACGTGCTCAACGACGCCATCGCCGCCGGCGGGTCGACCCTCCGGGACTATGTGCAGACTTCCGGCGAACTGGGCTACTTCCAGCATGATTTCCGGGCCTATGGCCGCGAGGGCGAGGCCTGCCGCAAGCCGGGCTGCGCCGGATCGGTGAAACGCATCGTGCAGTCGGGCCGCTCCACCTTCTATTGCGGGAGCTGTCAGCGATGAGATGGTTCGCACTTGTCCTCGCACTGCTGCTGCCGCTTGCCGCCATGGCCACTGACGGCTGGCTCGACGAGCTCGAAATTCCGCTGATGGAGGGGCTGGCGGCAGCCGAGGACGGGGAGACGGTGTTCGAGACCAGCGCCGGACGCATCGTCGAGATCGAGACTTCCGGCGCAGTTGCGCCAGACGCCGTGCGGCGCTACTACGCGACGGCCCTCGCGGGGCTGGGCTGGCAGGCGGATGCCGCCGGCGGTTTCGTGCGCGACGGCGAGAGACTGCAGATCGAGATCACGGGTGACGGCGCTCGCACCGTCGTCGCCTTCCGCCTGACGCCGCAATAGGCGCGGGCCGACATGACTGGGGGAGAACCGACATGGGTTACGAATGCATCCTGACCGACACGCGCGGGCCGGTGGGTCTGATCACGCTGAACCGGCCTGACGCGCTGAACGCGCTGAATAAGCAGTTGATGGACGAACTGACCGATGCGCTGGGCAATTATGAAGCCGACGAGAATATCGGCGCGGTGGTCATCACCGGTTCGGCCAAGGCCTTCGCCGCCGGCGCGGACATCAAGGAGATGCAGTCCAAGTCCTACATGGACGTCTACATGGAGGACTTCATCACCGCGAACTGGGAGACCACCAGCCGGACCCGCAAGCCTGTCATCGCGGCGGTGCGGGGCTATGCGCTGGGCGGCGGCTGCGAACTGGCGATGATGTGCGACTTCATCCTGGCCGGCGAGAGCGCGAAGTTCGGCCAGCCCGAGATCAATCTGGGCGTCATTCCCGGCGCCGGCGGCACCCAGCGCCTGACCCGCTTCGTCGGCAAGGCCAAGGCCATGGAAATGTGCCTCACCGCGCGCATGATGGACGCCCAGGAAGCCGAGCGGGCCGGTCTGGTCAGCCGCATCATCCCTGACGACGATCTGGTCGAGGAAGCGGTGAAGACCGCCACCAAGATCGCCCTGCTGTCGCGCCCGTCGGTGATGATGGCGAAGGAAGCGGTCAACAAGGCCTACGAGACCACTCTGCGCGAAGGCATCATGGTCGAGCGTCGGCTGTTCCACTCGCTGTTCGCCACCGAGGACCAGTCCGAAGGCATGGCCGCCTTCGCCGAGAAGCGTAAACCCGCCTTCAAGAACCGCTAGGTCTCTGACGCGCCCGATCAGGTCATGCAGCCCTCGGGCCTGACCCGAGGGTCCGCAAAGCGGCGTTCGCCATCAGCTCCTTTCGCAGGTCCTCGGGTCAGGCTCGGGGACCTCAGAATCATGTTGTGCTGAAACGGGCCTGTTGCTCGGGCTAGACCTCAGATATCACGGTCCTTGAGCTCGTCCTGGAGCTTCTCGACTCTCGTCCGCACGTCGGCCATGTGCGGATTGATCAGCAGCGCCTGCTCGAAGCTCTTCAGCGCGGCTTCAGGCTGGTTCAGGCGGTCATAGATCATCCCCAGACCCGCCAGCGCACCGAAGTGCCGGGGCTCGAGCTCGAGCACCCGCACGATGTCCTCGATCGAGCCGTTGTAGTTGCCGCGCATGAAACGCAGGGTCGCGCGGCGGTTCCAGCCCTCGGCGAAGCTCGGCGCCAGATCGACGACCGCGTCGTACTGGGTCTCGGCCTGTTCGTGCAGGCCGCGCTGGATGGCTTCGGAGGCGTCCAGCATCAGCAGGTCGACCGTCTCGGAGCCCGACTGGTGCCAGACCTGCCAGATCTCCTGCTGCACGCCATCGGCCTCGACGGTCTCGACGCTGTGCAACTGACCGAAGAGCTGGTCGAGCTTGGGATCGGTCTGATCGGCCTGGGCCGGACCGGCGAAAAACAGGGCCGCCGCCAGCGGCAGCAGAATACTGATCCTCATCATCGGACCATGATGACTCAGCCGGTTGGGAGCGTCGAGAGGCCGGCGATCACGAATGGTGGAGCCAAAGCCCTTGAACGCGCGGGGTGCTTCGCCTAACTCTCCCGCCGTCGCCGGACAAGAATGATGAATGGCCTGCGGGAACAGGGCGGCGGCGCAAACATTGAAACACGGGAGACCAGGCGCGTGGAAGCGATGCTTGAGGTTTCAAATCTGGTCCGCCGCTTCGGCGCCTTCACGGCCGTCGACGGGATCAGTTTCATGGTAGGACGCGGCGAGGTGCTGGGCTTTCTTGGCCCCAACGGCGCCGGCAAGTCCACAACCATGAAGATGATCACCGGCTTTCTTGGCGCGACCGAGGGTGAGATCAAGGTCGGCGGGGTCGACGCCATCGCCAATCCGCTGGCGGCCAAGCGGCTGATCGGCTACCTGCCCGAGGGCGCGCCCGCCTATCCGGACATGACGCCGGCAGGGTATCTGAACTTCATTGCCCAGATCCGCGGCGTGCACGGGGCTGAGCGCAAGCGCCGGATCGAGGAGATGGTCGAGCGGATCGAGCTGCAGCGGGTGCTGCACCAGCCGATCGAGACCCTGTCCAAGGGCTTCAAGCGCCGCGTCGGCCTGGCGCAAGCGCTGCTGCACGATCCCGAGATCCTGATCCTGGACGAGCCGACCGACGGCCTGGACCCGAACCAGAAGCATCAGGTGCGCAACCTGATCGCCGAACTGGCGCCGGAGAAGGCGATCATCATCTCCACCCACATCCTGGAAGAGGTCTCGGCGGTCTGTTCGCGCGCGATGATTATCGCCCGCGGCAAGGTGGTCGCCGACGGCACGCCGGACGAACTGATGGCCCGCTCGCGCTTCCACAATGCCGTTGTCGTGCAACTGCGCGGCGAAAGCATTCCGGCTTTCGACACGATCCGCGAGGACGTCGCCCGGGTGCCGGGCGTTGAACGCGTCGAGACCGAGGGCGATGGGCGCATTCTGGTCTTCCCGGAACCGGGCATGGCGGTGGCCGATCAGGTGGCGCAGCTGGCCCGCGCACGCGGCTGGGAAGTCGCCGGCTTCCATGTCGATCAGGGGCGGCTGGACGAAGTGTTCCGCTCCATCACCATCGGCGAAGGAGAAGCCGCATGAACGCGCTGACGATCTTCCGGCGCGAACTGGGCGGCTATTTCGCGACGCCCGTCGCCTATGTCTTCATCGTCATCTTCCTGCTGACCACGGCTGCCTTCACCTTCTACCTGGGCAACTTCTTCGAGCGCGGGCAGGCCGATCTGAAGAGCTTCTTCACCTATCTGCCCTGGCTCTACCTGTTCCTGATCCCGGCCATCGGCATGCGGCTCTGGTCGGAGGAGCGCAAGACCGGGACGCTGGAACTGCTGCTGACCCTGCCGGTTTCCGTGCCGGCGGCGGTGATCGGCAAGTTCCTCGCGGCCTGGGCCTTCACCGGCATCGCGCTGGCGCTGACCTTTCCGCTCTGGATCACGGTCAACTTCCTGGGTGAGCCGGACAATGGCGTCATCCTGGCCGGCTATGTCGGCAGCCTGCTGATGGCGGGCGGTTATCTCGCCATCGCGTCCTGCCTGTCGGCGACGACGCAGAACCAGGTGATCGCCTTCGTGGTCGGCACAGTGGTCTGCTTCGCCTTCACGGTCTCGGGCGCGCCGCTGGTGCTGGAGTTCTTCTCCGCCTGGGCCCCGGATGCGGTGCTGAACCAGATCGCAGGTTTCAGCTTCCTGACCCATTTCCAGTCCATCGTCGAAGGCGTCATCGACGTGCGCGACCTGGTCTACTTCGCTTCGCTGATCGCGGTCTGGCTGTTCGCCAACGTGATCATCATCGAGCAGAAGAAACAGGCGGGCTGAACCATGATGACCCAACGCTTCATCAATTGGTCCGCGATCCTGCTGGCTGCGGTGCTGTTCCTCTCGATCAACGTGATTGCCGGCAACCTGCTGGGCGGCAGCCGCATCGACCTGACCGAACGCCAGCTCTTCACGGTTTCGGACGGCACGCGCAAGCTGATCACCGGCCTGAGCGAGCCGGTGACGCTGAAGCTCTACTACTCACGCTCGCTGGCCATCAATTCGCCCGAAATCCGTAATCACGCCGAGAACGTGATCAACATGCTGGAGGAATACGAAGCTATCGCCGGCGGCAACATCCGCCTCGAGATCATCGACCCCGAACCCTTCTCCGAGGCCGAGGACCGCGCCGTCGACGCCGGCCTGTCGGGCGTGCCGATCGGGCAGGGCGGCGAGAACTTCTATTTCGGCATGGTAGGCTCGAACATGACCGACGACGAGGAATCCATCGGCTTCTTCTCGCCGGAGCGGGCGCGGTTCCTGGAATACGACCTGACCCGGACCATCTTCGGCCTGTCGAACCCGGACCGGCCGGTGCTGACCGTGATCAGCGCCTATCCGATCGAATGGGGTCCCGGCGGCATCCAGGGCGCGATGCGCGGCCAGAGCCAGCCCTATGCCATCATGCAGCCGCTTCGCGAGTTCTTCGACGTCCGCGTGGCCTCGAGGAACTTCGAGACGATCGATCCGGAGACGGATGTGCTGATGCTGCTGCACGCGCGCGATCTGACCGAGAAGCAGATGTACGCCATCGACCAGTTCATCGTGAAGAACGGCAAGGCCCTGATCTTCGCCGATCCCTTCTCTGAGGTTGGCGCCAGCCTGCCGCCCACGGACGGCATGCCGAACCCCCTGGACCGCCACGAATCGGTGTTGCAGCCGCTGTTCCAGGCCTGGGGCGTCGAGGTGGAGCGCGACAGGATCGTCGCCGACCGTGGCTTTGCGACCCGCGTCAATGCCGGTCAGGGCCGCCGTTCGATCATCGACTATGTCGGCTGGATCAGCGCCGGTCCGGAGGCCCTGAACGGTGACGATGTGGTCACCGCGGAACTGCAGATGCCGCTGCTGATGCCGACGGCCGGCCATATCCGCCAGACCGAGAACGCCACGCTGAACGCCCGTCCGCTGGTGCTGTCCAGCGAGGACGCCCAGCTGGTCGAGGCCTCCAAGTTCCGCCACCGGCCCAACCCGCAGGCGCTGCTGGCCAATTTCCAGCCGTCCGGTGAGCGGTTCGTGCTGGCCGCCCGGCTGCGCGGCCAGGTGAAGTCGGCCTTCGAGGCGGCCCCCGAGGGCGTCGAGGGCGAGCATCAGGCGGAATCGGAAGGCTCGGTCGATCTGATCATGGTCGCCGATGCCGACATGATGGAGGACCGCTTCTGGGTGCAGCGCCAGCAGATGCTGGGCCAGCAGATCTCCCAGCCCACCAGCGGCAATGGCAACTTCATGGTCAACGCACTGGACAATCTGGCCGGATCCGCCGACCTGATCAGCCTGCGCAGCCGCGCCGAGGGCGACCGCCCGTTCGAGCGTATCCAGGACCTTCGCCGAGACGCCGAGCAGCGCTACCTCGCCGAGGAAGAGGCGCTGGTAGCGAAGCTCTCCGAGGCAGAACAGAAGCTGGCCGACCTGCAGAGCAAGGCCGGCGGCGGTTCGGGCGACCTGCTGTCCGCCGACGAGCAGAAGGCGATCGACGATTTCCAGGCCGAGATGCTGGAAACCCGCCGCGCCCTGCGTGCGGTGCAGCTCAACCTGCGCCGGGAGATCGAGGCGCTGCAGTCGGAAATCCAGGTGGTGAATATCGCCCTGATGCCGGCGCTGGTGCTTCTGATCGCGGTGTTCGTGGCGCTGATCCGGCGGCAGCGGCGCATCGCCAGCCAGCGCGTAAGGGAGTCCTGAGAGCATGAAACGGCAATCCTGGCTCATTCTTCTGATCGTCACCGTTGTGGTGGCCGCGGCGGCGTTCTGGACCGTGACCGACCGCGCCGCGCGGCTGGCCGAACAGACCTATGGCGACCCGCTGTTCCCCGATCTGCAGGGCGACCGCGTCAACGCCATCGCCGAACTGCGCTTCGACACAGGCCATGCAAAATGGTCTCTGAAGCGCGATGACGACGGCAGGTGGGTCATGCCGGAACGCGGCGGCTATCCGGCCGACCCTGACCGTGTGAAGCAGGCGGTTGTGGCCATCGCCAGCGCGAAGATCGTTGCGCCCAAGACCGCCGATCCGGCGCAGCACCACCGCCTGGACCTGAATCCGCCTGAAGCGGGACTGAAGTCCGAGGACGACGTGAAGACCGTCGCCGTCACCGTGCTCGACGGGTCCGGCAAGGTGCTGGCCGAGATGCTGCGCGGCCGCACCAAGGCGCTGCCCACAAACCGCGATCCGGGGCAGGCCTATGTCCGCCGCGCGGATGAGGACCGGACCTGGCTGGTGGAAAGCCGTCTGGATATCCGCAAGGACCCGACGGCCTGGCTGGACAAGACCCTGATCAAGGTGCGCAAGGAAGAGTTCCGCGCCGTGACCGTCGCGCATCCGGACGGGGCGGTGCTTTCGCTGAAGCGCAACAGGTTCGGCACCCTGAATATCGAGGGGCTGGACGAGAGCATGGCCGAGGACGACATCCGTCTGACCGCGGTGCAGCGGGCGCTCGAGTTCCTGCCCTTCGCCGATGTGAAGCCGGCGTCGGAAGTCGACATGACCGGCGCCACCGAGATGACCATCGAGGCCGATGACGGCACGACCGTCGTCATCCGCTCCGTTCCGGCGGGCTTCGAGGTCGATGACGATCCCGGCTACTGGGTGACATTCGAGATCGCCCACGACCCGACCAGTGTAACGGCGGAGGAAGACCTTCCGGTGCCCGGGCCGAACGACGAAGGCAAGAAGCGCGAGGTGGATGTGGAAGCCGGCGCCGAACGCGCCGCCACGGGCGCGGAGCGGACCCGCGGCTGGGCCTACCTCTTCGCCGAATTCACCGCACAGAACTTCCGGCGCACGCTGGATGAGGTTTCGGACAAGAAGGAGGGTAGCTGACCATGACAGCCGAAAACTTCCAGTTCCAGGCAGAGGTCTCGCGGCTTCTGCACATCGTCACCAATGCGCTCTATTCCGACAAGCAGATCTTCCTTCGGGAACTGATCTCCAACGCGTCTGACGCCTGCGAGAAGCTGCGCTATCTGGCGATCGCCGATCCCGCGCTGACCGAATCCGATCCGGAATTCCGCATCGCCATTACCATCAACAAGGATGCGGGCACGCTTTCCATCTCCGACAACGGTGTCGGCATGACCCGGGACGAGCTGATCGAGAACCTCGGCACCATCGCCCGGTCCGGCTCGACCGCCTTCATGGAACAGCTGGAAGAGGCGAAGTCCGGCGATCTGTCCGTGATCGGCCAGTTCGGCGTCGGTTTCTATTCCGCCTTCATGGTGGCGGACGCGGTCTCGGTCACCACCCGCCGCGCCGGCGAGGAACAGGCCTTTACCTGGAAGTCCGGCGGCACCGGCGACTACACGATCGAGGACGCCACGAAGGACGGCCGGGGCACCGAGATCACGCTGCACATCCGGGACGATCAGAAGGAGTTCCTGGAGCCCTATCGCCTGCGTTCGATTATCGAGACCTATTCCGACCACATCGCCTTCCCGATCACTATCTCCGGCGGCAAGGATGGCGAGGATCTGGAGGATGACGAGGCGGACAAGCCGGTCAACCGCGCTTCGGCGCTCTGGACCCGGTCAAAGTCCGACATCACCGAGGAGCAGTACACCGAGTTCTACCGTCATGTCGGGGGCGGTTTCGACGAGCCGTGGCTGACCCTGCATTCCCACGTCGAAGGCAAGGTGGAGTACCGGCTGCTTCTGTTCATCCCCACCGAGCGGCCCTTCGACCTGTTCAATCCCGACCGCAAGCATCAGCTCAAGCTCTACGTGAAGCGCGTCTTCATCACCGACGAGGCCGAGGGGCTGGCGCCGAGCTATCTGCGCTTCCTGCGCGGCGTGGTGGATTCCGAGGACCTGCCGCTGAATGTCAGCCGCGAGATGCTGCAGAACGAGCCGCTGTTGCGGCACATGCGCAGTCAGATCGTCAAGCGCGTGCTGACCGAACTGGAGCGCAAGTCGAAGAACGACGCAGAGGGTTTCCGAAAGTTCTGGGACGCTTTCGGTGCGGTGCTGAAGGAAGGCATCTACGAGGATCACGAGTTCGGCGAACGCATCCTGAAGCTGGCCCGCTTCCACACCACCAATGGCGACGAGACGACCGACCTGGCTGGCTATGTCGAGCGGATGAAGGAAGGCCAGGAGGCCATCTACTACATCACCGCCGAGGATGCCGACGCCGCTCGCAAGAGCCCGCAGCTCGAGGGCTTCCGCGCCAAGGGCGTCGAGGTGCTGCTGCTGACCGATCCGGTCGATGATTTCTGGCTCAATGTGCGTCCAGCCTTCGAGGAGAAGAGCTTCCGCTCGGTCACACGCGGTGGCGCCGACCTGTCGAAGATCGCCGGTGGTGACGAGGACAAGTCCGAGGACGACGCCGACAAGCCCGGCGAGACCGAGATGGGCACGCTGATCGCGGCGCTGAAGACGGCGCTGGGCGATGCGGTGAAGGATGTCCGCCAGTCCGACCGGCTGCAGGAAAGCCCGGTCTGCCTTGTCGCCGACGAGTTCGACATGGACCTGCGGCTGGAGCGCATGCTGAAGGCGCACAAGCAGGTCGACGAGGCCTCCAAGCGCATCATCGAGATCAATCCGCGCCACGCCCTGATCCGCCGCCTGGCCGAAAAGGTGAAGGCCGACGGCGTCGAGGGCGAGTTCGAGGAAGCGGCGAAGCTGCTGCTCGACCAGGCCCTGATCATCGAGGGCGAACCCATCGCCGATCCCGCCGCGTTCAGCCGCCGCATGGCGGACTTCATCGCCAGGGGACTCTGACCCGCAAAGGTCGCGCTTGTGCGGCGGCCGGACCTGGACAAGTTTGCTCCTGAAGCCGGGCGCACGGGGAGATGCGTCCGGCATGGCGGGAGGGACGCATGTATCCGGGGCTGTATGCCGAAACGCGGCCGGACCATCCGGCGATCATCGACGCGCGCAGCGGCGCGGCCATCACCTATGCCGAGCTGAACCGGCGGTCGAACCGCACGGCGCAGTATCTGCACGCGCAGGGGCTCCGCCGCGGCGATCACATCGCCATCCTGATGGAGAACAATCCGCGCTACTTCGAGGCAGGCTGGGCGGCGCTGCGCTCCGGCCTGTTCGTGACGCCGATCAGCCGCTACCTGCCGCCGAAGGATGTGGCCTACATCCTGGATGACTGCGGCGCGAGAGCGCTGTTCACTTCGGCTGCGCTGGCCGAGACCGTGCGTGGTCTGGACAGCGTCGAACATGGCTGCGGCATGATCCTCGTCGATGGCGGGACGGAAGAAGGCCTGCCGGATTGGGACGCGGCGATGGCGGGCTGTCCCGACATGCCGCTGGCCGATGAGCCGCTGGGGCAGATGATGCTCTACTCGTCCGGCACCACGGGACGCCCCAAGGGCATTGTCCGTCCGCTGGAAGACAAGCAGGTCAGCGAGGGCTTCCGCCACGGTTACAGCGTGCAGGACTTCGGTTTCGATCAGGACACGGTCTATCTGTCGCCCGCGCCGCTCTATCACTCCGCGCCCTTCGCCTGGACCCATGGCGTGCTCTGCAATGGCGGGACGGTTGTGGTGATGGACCGCTTCGACGCCGAGGAGGCGCTGGCGTATGTCGAGCGCTACCGCATCAACGCCAGCCAGTGGGTGCCGACCATGTTCGTGCGCATGCTGAAACTGCCGGAGGAAGTGCGGAACCGCTACGACTTGAGCAGCCACCGGGTTGCCGTGCATGCCGCCGCCCCGGTGCCGGTCGAGGTGAAGCAGCAGATGATCGACTGGTGGGGGCCGATCCTGGTTGAGTATTACGCCGGCTCCGAAGGCAATGGCCGCACCGTGATCTGGAGCGACGAGTGGCTGCGCAAGCCGGGCTCGGTCGGCCGCGCCAACATCAACAGGCTGCACATCTGCGACGATGACGGCCGCGAACTGCCGCCGGGCGAGAGCGGGCTGATCTATTTCGAGCAGGTGGAAGGCGAGCCCTTCAGCTATCACAACGATCCGGAGAAGACCGCCGCCAGCCGCCATCCGCAGCACCGCACCTGGTCGGCGCTTGGCGATGTTGGTTATCTGGATGAAGAGGGCTTTCTGTTCCTCACCGACCGCAAGAGCTTCATGATCATCTCCGGCGGCGTGAACATCTATCCGCGCATGATCGAGGACGCGCTGGTCGTGCATCCGAAGGTCACCGATGTCGGTGTGATCGGGGTGCCGAATGACGAGTTCGGCGAGGAGGTGAAGGCCATCGTGCAGCCCGCCGACCCGGCCGAGGACCGTTCCGCACTGGCCGAGGAACTGATGGCCTTCGCGAAGGCCAACCTGGCCGGCTACATGGTCCCGCGCTCCATCGACTTCACCGACGACCTGCCCCGCCTGCCCACCGGCAAGCTGAACAAGAACGAACTCAAGGCCCCCTACTGGGAAGGCCGCAAGGGGAAGATCTAGAAAAGGGAGTTGAGGCAGCGACTGCCGTTTCCCTCCCCCTTGAGGGGGGAGGTCAGGAGGGGGTGAATCGGCGAAGCCGAATACGGCGCCTTACCCTGAGCCGAAAGCCTGCGGCTGCACCCCCCTTCGGCCGCTTGCGGCGGCCACCTCCCCCTCAAGGGGGGAGGGGAAATCAGGACATCATCGACCCCCACTCAGCAAGCGAACAAAAACCGCACACCGGCCCTTTCCGAACGGCCCTCGCTGACGCATATTCGGGGGCATGGCCACTTCGCTCGGACAGATCGACAGCACCTTTCAGCAGGCGTTGAAAGAGGCGGAAGCGCCCATCTGGCTGCCGGAGCGGCCCGAGCGGCCGGAGAAGAGCGAGGGCGGGCGCAGGCTCACCATCGCTTCGGACTTCGAGCCCGCCGGCGACCAGCCGCAGGCCATCGCCGAGCTGATATCGGGCACGCGCAATGGCGACCGCGATCAGGTGCTGCTCGGCGTCACCGGTTCGGGCAAGACCTTCTCGGTCGCGCATGTCATCCAGGAAGTGCAGCGCCCGGCGCTGATCCTCGCTCCCAACAAGACGCTGGCGGCGCAGCTCTATGGCGAGATGAAGTCGTTCTTCCCGGAGAACGCGGTCGAATATTTCGTCAGCTATTACGACTACTACCAGCCGGAGGCCTACGTCCCGCGCACGGACACCTATATCGAGAAGGACGCCTCGATCAACGAGCAGATCGACCGGATGCGCCACGCCGCGACGCGGGCGCTGCTGGAGCGGGACGACGTGATCGTGGTGGCCTCTGTTTCCTGCATCTACGGCATCGGTTCGGTCGAGACCTATTCCGACATGACCATGGTCGCGAAGGCAGGCCAGCGCATCGATCAGCGCGCCCTGATCCAGCGGCTGGTGGAGTTGCAGTACCGGCGCAACGACAACGCCTTCCAGCGTGGCGCCTTCCGGGTGCGCGGCGACACCGTCGAGGTCCATCCCAGCCACCTGGAGGACAGGGCCTGGCGCTTCTCCATGTTCGGCGACGAGATCGAGGGCATCGTCGAGTTCGATCCGCTGACCGGCGCGAAGTCGCAGGATCTCAAGGAGATCAAGCTCTACGCCAACAGCCACTACGTCACCCCGCGCCCGACCCTGCAGCAGGCCGCCAAGCACATTCAGGAGGAACTCAAGGTCCGCTTGGAACAGCTGCACGGCGAGGGCAAGCTGCTGGAGGCGCAGCGGCTGGAGCAGCGGACGCTGTTCGATCTGGAGATGATGCAGGCCACCGGCTCCTGCGCTGGCATCGAGAACTATTCCCGCTATCTGACCGGCCGCCCGCCCGGCGCGCCGCCGCCGACCCTGTTCGAATACCTGCCCGAGAACGCGCTGCTCTTCGTCGACGAGAGCCACGTCACTGTGCCCCAGATCGGCGGCATGTTCCGGGGCGACTTCCGCCGCAAGTGGACGCTCTCCGAATTCGGCTTCCGCCTGCCGTCCTGCGTCGATAACCGGCCGCTGAAGTTCGACGAATGGAACGCCATGCGGCCGCAGACGGTCTATGTCTCGGCCACCCCCGGCGGTTGGGAACTGGAACGCACCGAGGGCGTCATCGTCGAGCAGGTCATCCGCCCGACGGGTCTGGTCGATCCCGTGACCATCGTCCGCCCGGTCGAGAACCAGGTCGACGACCTGATGGCCGAGTGCCGGGAGGTCAATGCGAAGGGCCAGCGCGTGCTGGTCACCACGCTGACCAAGAAGATGGCCGAGGATCTGACCGAGTACCTGCACGAGAACGGCGTGAAGGTGCGCTATCTGCACTCCGACATCGACACGCTGGAGCGGATCGAGATCATCCGCGACCTGCGCCTTGGCGTCTTCGACGTGCTGGTGGGCATCAACCTGCTGCGCGAGGGGCTGGATATCCCCGAATGCGGGCTGGTCGCCATCCTGGACGCGGACAAGGAGGGCTTCCTGCGCTCCGAGACTTCGCTGGTGCAGACCATCGGCCGCGCGGCGCGGAATGTCGATGGCCGCGTGATCCTGTACGCCGACAAGATGACCGACAGCCTGACCCGGGCGCTGGACGAGACCGAACGCCGCCGCAACAAGCAGATCGCCTACAACAAGGCGCACGGCATCACGCCGCAGTCGGTGAAGAAGAACATCGCCGACGTCATGCAGTCGGTCTACGCCAAGGACTCGCTGACGGTCGATGTCGGCGACGACGCGCCCGAACTGCTGACCGGCAAGGACCTGGAGGCCGTCATCGCCGATCTGGAAAAGAAGATGCGTGAGGCCGCCGCCGATCTGGAATTCGAGGATGCGGCCCGGCTGCGCGACCAGATCAAGCATCTCGAGAGCGCCGAACTGGAGATCGCCGCCGACCCCATGGCCCGCCCCAAGGGCCTCGCCGAGGCGCTCGCCTCCTACGCGCCCGGTGCGACGAAGAACAGCAGCTCCAAGGCCCAGGGCAAGGGCCGCTATAGCCGCGGCCGCACCAAGTCAGGCCGTCCAGGCGCTCGGCCTAGCGTGAAGAGCCGGAAGAAGTAGAGAAGCCAATACGGCAAAAAGGGACTTGATATGCGGGATTACCCTAAGCTAACTGTGTTTTTGCAACCTGAGCGACTGGGTGAGGGCGATACTAGAAGGCAGGTTGTGTTTCGGGTGTGATAACAGTGAGCAAGAGCTCTTATGTGGGGATTTGTCGAGCAGGCAGGAAGGAGAATTGCTCCTTTCTATTACGTTACATTTTTCGTCGTTACATTTGTCGGCGGATTTACAACAATTTTGGGATTCATAAATCGAAATAGCGAAGTATTTGTGGAATTTTTTCCAGAGATAATTCCAAGAAATATTGAAATTTTTCTGTATCAAAATCGATATTTTATTGGATTTTTATCTATTAGTCTGATATCATTACTTATATTGATGCGAAGAGCAGCCTATAGAAAAAGAATAACAAAGGCAATTGATGAGCTGGGAAGTTTTTCAACTACAAGCCATGCATTTTATAATGAATGTATGGTGTTTTTGGCGCAAAATCCAAGTGTAGATCATGAAAAATTCCAAGAATTTTCAAAGCAATGCGTACTTCATGCTGAATTAACACTAAATCGTGTGAATTGTATTGTGTCTGAATATTGCCGTGTCAAATGCCACGCTAGTCTCAAGTATTTTGATAGATTGTCAGGTAGTGTAAGCACGATAGCTCGTGATGGATTGGACAACGGAATAAGAAAAGATGTTGATGTTGTTCTTGACTCTTTTGACTATAAAGAAAATACAGCGTTCAGAAAAATCATAGAAGATGAAGATTGTTCTTGGTATAGTGGAAACTTTCTGAGATTGCGGAAGTATCAGAATATCAACAAGGAATGGAAGAAATACTATAATTCAACCATGGTTGTTCCAGTTTCACTGATACGGAGAGCTTCCGGCATTAATGACCAAACCGTTAACGGTTTTCTGTGTGTTGACAGCAAGGCTCACAAGTTCGCCGATAACGAACTCTCCAAGTTGCTTTTCATCTGTGCGAGCGTATATGTGTACCTCCTCGAGATTACAGAACTGTTGCAGAAGGCCGCCGAATCAGGCAATACGGTTGAACAATCAACGCGGGTAGAACGATGAAAAGTGGTTCCAAACGTCAGGCGACGAAAATTCCCGAAACTCAACTTTCAGGTGTGGTAAGGGTATTCTCGATTGGTCGCAGAGCGATTTCGGAGGCGGATCGTGAACTCCTCCAGTCTGATTCTCCGGTAAGGAAAATAGAAGAGTTGCGGTCCAGTGATTCGGGCCAAGGCACTCTACGATTTAGTGACAGAGTGCGTATTAGTGCCGACACAAATGAAATAACAGAGCTCAAATCTGAGGTGGCCTTGGCCTGACGGGGCCCGCCTCTGCTTGTTATGATTTGAGGCGATCCGCGTGATTTCAACGCCGCCTTTTGCGCAAGTGCGTATCACTGCGTCCGCGTCCACAGTGTGGCGCCACCTCAACCAACCCGGGAATCTGAAGCTCTGCCATCCGTTCTGCGCGTCGACCGATGTCGAGCGCTGGCCGGGTGTGGGGGCGCGGGATTCGATCACCTACTACTCGGGCCGCACGCATCACCGAAACTTCGTCGGCTGGCACGAGGGCGAGGGCTATGACATCGAGCTCGGCGAGCCGCCGATGCGGACTGCGCGCGTGGAGTGGCGCATCGCCTCCGAGGGCGAGAACCGGAGCCGCATGAGCATCGAGGTGTTCCCGCTGTTCCCTGACGATTTCCCGAAGGAGAAGAAGCAGCGCATCCTCGCCCGGGAATTCGGCGCGGACCTGCAGCACTATCTGACCTGCGTGGTGAAGGGCATCGCATACTGGGTCGAGACCGGCGCAGCAGTGAAGGAAGACCAGTTCGGCTGGAACCCGATCTTCTCGCGGCCGCGCGACGCGTGATGCTGTCACCCCCGCCTTGTGCGGGGGCTGGTTACGTACCTTGTGGTGGGCGTTGCAGTTGGTGATTGACCGCTGGACCGGACCCCCGCATGAAGCGGGGGTGACACTTGGGTGTCGAACGAGACAGCTTCGCCGGAAACGAAACCCCATGATCCTCCGCATCGACTGCATGACCCGGCTGGAAATCGGCGACGCCATGTCCCGGGTGCGGGATGCGATCGCGCGGGCGAACGGGCGGATCGCGGATCACAAGCTGATCGACCACAAGCTTGCCGAGTTCAACATCTGGCTGCCCGATCGGGGCTTCGAGACCTTTCTCGATCGCCTGCCGGAACTGGCCGTCTATGTGGAGAACGCCGTCAGCCCGGACCGTGTGCGCGGCCGTGAGGTCCGCTGCCGGCTGGCGCTGAGTTTCGAGGCGGCCTGAGGCGGACAAGGGGCACTGGCCGGGCATGATGGTGTGTGCAGGGTGGTCCGCATGCAGAGCCGGTTTGGCCTGCATCCGCACCCACTTCTCATGGCGGCACGGGTGCCCTAGCTTCCGGCGTTCCAACCGCTTCCCGTGAGCCTCATGCGCCCCGCCAGTTCTCCGCCCCGCCTGTCCACGCTGATCCTGCTGACGGCGGTGGCGATCCTGACGCTGAACATGTTCCTGCCGGTGCTGGCCAACATCGCCGACGCTTTCGCCACCGACTACACCACGGCCAGCCTGGCCATCGGCGGCTATCTGGCCGTGACCGCCGTGGTACAGCTGATCGCCGGCCCGCTGTCGGACCGGATCGGGCGGCGGCCGGTGGTGCTCGGCGCGCTGACCATCTTCATCGTCGCCTCCATCGGCTGCGCCCTGGCCGAGAGCATCGAGGTCTTTCTCGGCTTCCGGGTCCTGCAAGCGGCGGTCATCTCCTGTTTCGCCATGTCCATGGCCGTGGTGCGCGACACCACCTCGGAACAGCAGGCGGCGGGGGTGATCAGCTACATCACCATGTCGATGGCCGTCGCGCCGATGCTGGGACCGGTGCTGGGTGGCGTGCTGGACACGCTGCTCGGCTGGCGGGCGAATTTCTGGTTCTACGCCGCGGCCGGAGTAACCGTCTGGCTGCTGGCCTGGGCCGATCTGGGCGAGACAAGGGCCGCCGGTGCGCCGGGCAGGAAGCAGGGCGGCTATCTGGCCCTGCTGACCAACTCCCGGTTCTGGGGCTTCGCGTTCTGCACCATGTCGTCCACCGGCGCATTCTACGCCTTCATCGCGGGCGCGCCGCTGGTCGCCGCCGAAACCTTCGGCATCTCCACGGCTGCGCTGGGCGTCTTCATCGGCTCGATCACCGCCGGTTTCATGGCCGGCAGCTTCCTGTCCTCGCGCCTGTCGAAGCGGTACGAGGTCACGACCATGATGCTGATGGGCCGGGCCGTGGCCTGCGCCGGACTGACGGCGGGGCTGCTGGTGGTGCTGTCGGGGCAACTCGACATCTGGACCTATTTCGGCGCGACCATCTTCGTCGGCCTGGGCAACGGGCTGACCATGCCCAGCGCCCATGCCGGCATTCTCTCGGTCCGGCCGGACCTGGCGGGCACGGCGGCGGGTGTGAATGGCGCGCTGACCGTCGCCGGGGGCGCGGTGATCACCTCGCTGACGGCGGCGCTGCTCGGCCGGTTCGATCCGCCCGCGACGCTGATCGCGATCATGCTGGGGAGTTCCCTGATCGGGCTGTTCGCGACCCTCTGGGTCCGCGCGGCGCGTCGCGCCGATGCGGCGGCCGCGTCCTAGTCTCCGCCGCCGGCGGGAAGCGGTCCCGGCGACGCGGTCTTCACCTTCGCCTCGATCTCTTCCAGTTCGCGGTCCAGCGCCGCGGCCTGGTCGCCGCGCGGCTTCGCCATCCAGGCGATCAGCACATAGGCCGCCGGGGTCAGCAGCAGCGTGAACACCGCCGCCAGTCCCAGCCCGCCGAAGACGACCCAACCGATGGCGGCACGTGCTTCCGCGCCCGGGCCGGAGCCCAGGATCAGCGGCAGGCCGGCCAGCACGGTCGAGACCATGGTCATGGCGATGGCGCGCAGCCGGACCTGGGCGGCTTCCCGTGCGGCTTCAAGCACACTGGCCCCGCGATCCCGCAACTGGTCGGCGAATTCGACCATCAGAATCCCGTTCTTGGCCATCACGCCCACCAGCAGCAGCACGCCGATCTGGCTGTAGATGTTGATGGTCGTGCCGGTCAGCCAGAGCGCGTAGATCGCCGCGCCGACGCCGAAGGGCACGGTGACCATCACGATCAGCGCACTGGTCAGGCTTTCGAACTGCGCCACCAGCACCAGGAATATCACCACCAGCGCGATGATGTAGGTCGCCTGCACGTCCGAGGAGGTTTCCTCCAGCGTCGCCGCTTCGCCCAGGAACAGCAGGCCGAACTCTGACGGCAGTTCCTTCGCGGCGAGCGCCCGGATGGCGTCGACCGCCTCCCGCTGGCTCAGGCTGGGCGGCAGGTCGGTGCGGATCTCGACGGCGCGGCGCTGGCCATGGCGATCCAGCTCGGCGGCGACGCCTTCCTCGCGGAATTCGACAAGCTGCGACAGCGGCGTCAGCCGGCCCTCGGCGGCAGGCACATAGAGGTTCAGCAGGTCGGCCGGATCGCGGACCACACCGGTCTTCGACTGCAGGATGATCGGGATGGTGCGGTCGTCGATGGTCAGTTCCGCCACCTGATCGCTGTCGACCAGCGCGCGGACCGTGGCCGACAGGTCTTCCATCGACACGCCCAGATTCTCGGCGCGGCGGCGGTTGATCAGCACGCTGATCTGCGGCTGTGTCGCCTGGTACTCGATGCGGACATTCTCCAGTTGCGGGATCGCCTGCTTCACGGCCTCGGCGAACGCGTCCGCCGCCTGGGCGATCTTCGGATAGCTCGATCCGGTGAGGGCGAAGTTGATGCCGCTTTCCGAGCCACGCAGACCAAGGCTGTTGCCCCGGCTGACGCCGGCCACGGCGCCCGGGATCTTGCGGACCTGCGGGTTGATGTCGTTCTCGATCTCCGACTGCAGCACGGTCCGCTCTTCCCATGGCGCCAGCCGTGCGCGGATATTGCCGCGGTTCAGGTCGTACCAGCCGGTGACCGAGAAGACGTTGCGGACCACGCCCTTCTCGACCCAGGGCCGCAGCGTCGCCTCGACCTGCTCGACCTGGCGGTCGGTATAGTCCAGCCCGGTGCCGTCCGGTCCCTGCAGCCGCACCGCGACCTCGCCGCGGTCCTCCTGCGGCGACAGTTCCTCGCCAAGCTGTCCGAAGACCAGCGCCGCCGAGCCGGCCAGCAGGCCGAACACGGTCACGGTGACCAGCGGCGCCGACAGGGCGATCGCCAGCAGCCGCGCATAGATTCCGGCGAACAGCGCGCCGAGCAGTCCGAACAGACCCGGATGCTTCGGCCGACGGCCGAGGCCCGGGATCCGCGCGGCGATCATGGGACAGAGCGACAGCGCCACGAAGGACGACAGCATCACCGTCACCGCCAGCACGAATCCGAACTCGCCGAACAGCCTCCCGGCGGTGGAGGGCAGGAAGGAGATCGGCACGAAGACCGAGACCAGAACCGCCGTGGTCGCGATCACAGCGAAGAACACCTGCCGGGCGCCGACCACGGCCGCGGCCCGCGCCGGCATGCCCTCGGCCCGCCTTCGCTGGATGTTCTCCAGCACCACGATGGCGTCGTCGACGACCAGGCCAGTGGCGATCACCAGCGCCAGCAGGGTGATCAGGTTGATCGAGAAGCCCATCAGCCAGATCGCGGCGACCGCGCCGATCAGGGCGACGGGGATGGTGGTGGCGGGGATCAGCGTCGCCCCCAGATTGCGGATGAACAGCGCCACCACGACGACAACGATGGTGATGGCGAAGCCGAGACTGATCAGCACTTCCTCGATCGCGCCCTCGATGAAGACGGCGTCGTCGGAGGTCACCTCGAAGGTCAGATCCGGGAAGCGTTCGCGCAGCCGCTCGGTCACCCGGCGGACATCCTGGGCGATGGCGACCGTGTTGGCGCGGGCCTGTCTGATGATGCCGACGCTGACCACTTCGCGCCCGTCCAGCCGGACCACGGAAACCGCATCGGCGGGTGAGAAGAACACCTCCGCCACGTCGCCCAGCCGCACCGGCGCGCGCAGCATCAGCGCTTCAAGCCCGGCCGTGTCCTCCACCGAGGCGTCGGCACGGACAATCACGTCCTGATCGTCGGAAGAGAAACTGCCCGCCGGCACGTCGAGCTGGGCGGTGCGCAAGGCATTGGAGACGTCGGCGATCGACAGGCGGTGACTGGCCAGCAGGGCAGGGTCCACCGCGACCCTGAGCACCTTCTCCCGGTCGCCGAAGAAGCTCAGGTCGGCGACACCGTCGATGGAGGTGAAGGCCGGCGCGACCTCGTTCTCGATGACCTCGGTCAGATCCTCGATCGGTAGCGTCGCGCTGGAAATGGCGATGTTGATGATCGGCCAGGCATCGGCGTCCGCCTTGACGACGAACAGATCCTCGACGCCGTCCGGCAGCTCGCGGGCCACGCGGCTGACCGCTTCGCGCACATCATTGGCCGCGTCGATCAGGTCGATGGTCGGGTTGAACTCGATGCGGATGCGGAAATTGTCTTCCTCGGAAGAGGAGCGGACGCTGGTCACGCCGTTCACGCGGGCGACCGCGCCCTCGACGATGGAGGTCACCTCGGCGTCGATGGTCTCGGGCGACCCGCCGGGGAAATTGGCGCGGACGCTGACGATGGGGCGGTCGATGTTCGGCAGTTCCCGGACCTCGACGCCCAGCAGCGCGCCGATACCGGCAATGATGATCAGCAGGTTGAGGACCACCGCCAGCAGCGGGCGGCGGACGCTCAATCCCGCCAGACCGCCCTGGCCGTTCATGATCCACCCTCCGCCGCGCCAGCGCGCTTGCCCAGCAGTTGGACCGCGCGGCCGGGCCGCAGACGCTGCACACCCTCGATGACGACAATGTCGCCCGGTACGATGTCGCCCTCCACCAGTACCAGCCCATCCTGGCGGCCATGCAGTTCCACCGGCGCCTGCATCGCCTTGCCATCGACGACGCGCCAGACATAGGGACCGCCACGCGTCCACTGCACCGCCAGTTGCGGCACCGCCGCCTTCAGTTCACCGGGCAGGAAGACGTCGACAACGAAGGACATGCCGGGCCGCAGCAGATCTTCGGGATTTTCGATCTCGGCCCGAACCCGCGCGGTGCGGGACAGCACGTCAACACGGCTGTCGATCTCGATGATGCGGGCGGGGAAGTTGCGGTTGGGGAAGGCCGGGGTCTTCGCCTCGACGCGGTTGCCCACCTGCAGCCGGGCCAGATACTCCTCCGGCAGGTCGAACTCGACGCGCAGCGACGAGCGGTCGTCCAGGCTGACGATGTCGGTTTCCACATCGACGCGCGCGCCCGGCGTGACCATCGGAATGCCTGTGACCCCGTCGAAGGGCGCGCGGATCGTACGCTTGTCCAGGGCGGTCTTCGCGCTGTCGCGTTCGATGCGGGCGACCTCGGCCTGGGTCTCGGCTTCCTCAAGCGTCACCGTGGTCGCCGAACCGCGCTGCTTCAGTCGCCGGAAGCGCTCCAGGTTCCGTTGCGCTTCGGACAGCCGCACCTCCGCCAGTTCCAGCGTCAGCCGTTCCTGCCGGTCCACCAGGGTCATCAGCGCCTGACCTTCGCGCACGCGGGTGCCGGCCTCGAAGGCGACCTTCTGGATCTGTCCGGCGGTGTCGGCTTTCAGGGTCACGGACCGGCGCGCCGTTCCGGTGCCGACGGCCTGCAGTTTCAGATCGTCGGCCCGTCCCTCGACCTCGGCGGTCAGCACGGGCTGACCCTCCGGCGCGCGCCGGGGACCGGATGCAGGCCCGTCGGTCGTGATGCCGAGATAGGCGTAGGCGGTCTCGCGTTCGGCGACAAGCCAGACCCCGCCGGCCACCAGGGCAGCCGACACCAGAACCTGCAGGGTCAACGCTACTTTTCTGTTCAATCCGAACCCTCACCATGTGAGATGGCGCATTCTATCACCTCCGCACATCGCGCACGATGAATTCGCCGAACGTTACGCGGGCGCATAGACGTCGATCTCGCCGGAGCGGCCCCGTATGGCAGTGTGGGCGACCAGGCGGCAGGCCTCGAGGCCAAGCGATTGGGCGGTTTGCTCGCAATAGAGCGTGCGCGTGCCGTGCTGCTTGTTCATCTGTTCCAGCCGCGCGGCCAGATTCACCGTATCTCCGATGACCGTGTAGGACTCGCGGTCGCGTCCGCCCAGCGCGCCTGCCACGACGGAACCGGTGGCGATGCCGATGCGGATGCGGAACCGCTCGCCGTTGAAGCTGCCGGTCTCGGTTGCCTCGTGCATGGCGCGAGCCACGTCTGCGGCGGCCGCGGCCGGGTTGGGATCGGCCAGCGGCGCGGAGAAGGTGGCCAGCAGGGCGTCGCCCTGGAATTGGGTGACGATGCCGCCGCCCGCCGCGATGGCCTCGCCGGCCCTGTCGAACCAGACATTCAGCATGTCGAGCACATGATCGGGTGTGGCCTGCTCGCTCAGCGTGGTGAAGCCCTCGATGTCGCAAAACAGGATCGTCGCCTCGCGGCGTTCCGGCACCAGCACGCCATCATGGCTGAGCAGTTCGCGGGCGACCTCCTCGGGCACGTAGCGGCCGAAGGTCTCCCGCACCAGGCGGCGCTCCTCCTCGGCCTCGGCGAAGCGGCGGAAGTTCAGCCGGCTGCGCCACGCCGCCAGCGACAGCAGCGCCGAGAGCGCCATCATGCTGAAGGCCTCCAGCAGCCGGGCGCTGTTGTCGAAGAAGTCCGGGTGCAGGAAAAGCTGCAACGCCTCGACGGGGTTCTGGTTGGCCGTGCCACCCGGAAGATCGAACCATGTGACCGTTCCCGGCAGTCCGGTTACGACCATGGTGGTGACGATCCAGCTTGCCGAGATCGTCAGTCCGACGGCGAACACAAGGCCCGGCGAGTTGGTCAGCGCCACGGTGCCCAGATAGGCGAAGAAGAACAGGAAGTATTCCAGCCGGAAGGACTGGACCAGGGTCCAGAGGTTCTCGCCGAACGGGTTGCGGAAGACGACGGCGATGAAGATGACGGTGAGGTCCAGGGCGACGAAGAAGTAGCGGCCCCAGGACTGGAACCAGCCGCGGTCGGCGACCGACATCTGCAGCAGGCTGATGAGCACGAAACCCATCGCGCCGATCATCACTTCGGCCTGGGTTTGTGCCGGGAACCCGAACGGTACGTAGATGAAGAAGGCCAGGCAGAAGATCGCGCGTCCAAGGCCGGCGACGCGGAAGCCGAAGATCTGCTCGGCCATCTGCGCATCCAGCGCCGTGCCGGGTGTCAGCGTCCCGCCGTTCAGCCAGCGGCGAAAGCGGGTCATCGTTCGCCGCCTTATGACGCCTGGTGACCGTGCCAAACACCCGCTCCCGTGACCGTTGCAACCGGCTGGCCTGCAATGCGGCGACCGTTCGCGAATGCTTCATAGCATGCGCCTCGTGGAACGGCGGTAACCTATTGTAATCGGGAGCGGTCGGGCGCGGCGGCCTATCCGGCGGCGGAGATCCGGACGCCGGCGACGCGGGAGATGGTCCGTTCCGGCGGAAAGGTCAGATGCACGGTCGTGCCTGCGTCGACCTTGCTCTCGATCCGTATGCCGCCGCCATGAAGCTTCATGACGGTGTTGCACAGCGGCAGTCCGAAGCCCGCGCCCGACTTGCTGCGGCCGGCGTCGAAATGCAGGTTGCCGTAGTTCTCCAGCAATTCGTTCGGATCCGTCAGGCCGATTCCGGCGCCCTGATCGGATACCCGGATGCAGATCGAGCCGCTGCCGAGGTGCCGGGCCCGGATCTCGACCAGTCCACCCTTCTCCGAATGCGCGATGGCGTTCGAGAGCAGTCCGAACATGATCTGTTTCACCCTTGCGGGATCGGCGCGAAGAAAGGGCATGCCGGAGGGCAGGTGGGTCCGGACCTTGATGTCGAGCTTTTCGGCTGCGGCGCTGACCATCCCGATGGAATCTGAGAGCAGGTCCTGAATGTCTATCCGGTCCTCGCTGAGGCCGCCGTCTCCGCTTTGCAGGTTCGAGAGTTCGAGGATGTTTCCGACCAGCCGGGTCAGATGAATCCCGGCGGAGTGGATCGTCCCGACATACTCCTCGTTCCTTTCGCTGCCCACGGAACCGAAGGCGCCCATCTTCAGCATCTCGGAATAACCAACAATGGCGTTGAGGGGCGTCCGCAGTTCGTGGCTCATGTTGGAAAAGAAGGTCGACCTGATCCGGTTGATCTCTTCCTGCCGTTTGAGATCGTCTTCCAGTTCCTTCTGCCGGATCCGGTCCCGGATCATCCGGCGGGCGGTCATGGTCGCCCAGAACGAGATCCAGATCACCAGCAGCGCGCCGACGACGATCGGCAGCACGAACTGGCCCAGCGTCGCGGCCAGCGAGACGGCGTGACATTCGTGGACGATGAAAAGCCGTGATCCCTCTTGTTCGAGGGGCGCATCGAACCAGACGAAACGGGCCTGATCGGTTGTCAGCAGTTTCTGGCCATTCTCGGCATCCGGCCTTTCCATCGCGGCGGAATGGACCGATGACATTGCGGCAGGCGTGTCGCCCGACCAGGAGCGTGCGGTGATGTCCCCCTTGCCGTTCATGACGAAGGCGAAGACTTCAGGGGAGGACAGCAGGGGGTGGCCGGAAAGAACCGCCTGCTGATCATTGCTCTGGTTCAGGTCGTCCCGCAGTTCCGAATGCAGTGAACGCAGCACGCCCTGCTGATGCATGACGCTGAGGGATTCGGAGCTCTGATAGGCGATGGCGCCCAGAAAGGTCAGACAGAGCGTTGCAAGCAGGCCGACCGCGCCGGCGGTTCCGGCCAGTTTCCGCATCAGTTCGAGCGCGACCGCGTGCTGAAGCCTGCAATGGCGTAGACCGGGCAGAAACGCATCAGCGCCGAACCCAGATTGAGAACGCCGAAGGCGCCGAGCGCCCAGCCCAGCAGGGCATTGGGGATCAGGTGCTGATCAACGAATCCGACCCAGATGAGCGCCAGCCCGACGACAAAGCGGGCGGCGCTGTCGATGGCATGCATATTACGGACGGGCATGGTGTCTTGCTCCAGGCGGTGCAGCATCTGGCTGCAAACGATGCAGGCCGACGAACCTAGGTCCGCGCGGTTAAGCAAGCGTAAACCGCGAGGCGCGCGCGACAGCAGATGTCGTTGGCTCGGCAAGCATTTTTCACTGTTCAGCGCTGTGTTTTTTCCCAGGCGGAATGAATCCAGGGCGCCCGGTCATCGGGGGACAGCGGCGTCTTCCCGAGGACATGATCGGCCATCTTCTCGCCGACCATGATCGACGGGCCGTTGAGGTTGCCGTTCGTGATTCTGGGGAAGATCGAACTGTCGATCACGCGCAGGGCCTCGACCCCGATCACCCGGCCTTCCGGATCGACCACGGCGTTGGCGTCTTCCGCGTCGCCCATCCGGCAGGTGCCGCAGGGGTGGTAGGCGCTCTCGACCGCTTCGCGGATGAAATCGTCGAGCGCCTCATCCGAGGTGACGTCGTCGCCCGGCGCGATTTCAGGACCGGCGAAGGGTTCCATGGCGGGCTGCTCGAAGACCTCGCGGGTCAGCCGGATGCAGGTGCGGAAGTCCTGCCAGTCCTGTTCGGTCGACATGTAGTTGAACAGGATCGACGGTGCAGCCTTCGGATCGGCAGATGTCAGGCTGACCCGCCCGCGCGACGGCGAGCGCATCGGTCCCACATGAACCTGGAAGCCGTGCGCCTTCGCGGGCGCCTTGCCGTCATAGCGGATGGCGACCGGCAGAAAATGATACTGGATGTCCGGATAGGCGACGCCGGGCCTGGAGCGGATGAAGGCCGCCGCCTCGAAATGGTTGGTCGCGCCAAGGCCGGTCTTCGTGAACAGCCACTGCGCGCCGATCATCGCCTTGGAGAACAGGTTCAGGCTGGAATAGAGGCTGACCGGCTGCTTGCAGATCTTCTGGATGTAGAGTTCCAGATGGTCCTGCAGGTTGCCGCCGACGCCGGGTCGGTCGGCCAGCACGTCGATGCCGTGGTCCTTCAAATGGTCTGCGGGGCCGACGCCCGACAGCATCAGCAGTTTCGGCGAGTTGATCGAGGAGGCGGACAGGATCACCTCGCGGTTGGCCTTCACCGTCTCGACCTTTCCGCCGCGTTCGATCTCGACGGCGACGGCCTTGCGGCCCTCGAAGATCACCCGTCGCGCCAGGCAGCGGATCAGGCGCAGGTTCGGGCGTTTCAGGGCAGGCTTCAGATAGGCGTTGGCGGCGGACCAGCGGCGGCCCTTCCAGACCGTCATCTCCATCGGGCCGAAGCCTTCCTGCTGCTCGCCATTGTAGTCGGCGGTGGTCTGGTATCCGGCCTGCCGTCCCGCCTCGACGAAGGCGGCGTAGAGCGGGTTCTTCTGCGGCCCGCGGGTGACATGCAGCGGACCGTCGGTGCCGCGCCAGCCTTGCTGCCCGCCATGGCCGGTCTCCATGCGCATGAAGTAGGGCAGCACGTCGCGATAGGCCCAGCCGCGCGCGCCGGACTGCGCCCAGCCGTCGTAATCCATGGCATGGCCGCGCACATAGACCATGCCGTTGATCGAGGACGATCCGCCGATCACCTTGCCGCGCGGACAGGCTAGCCGCCGCCCGCCCAGATGCGGTTCCGGCTCGGACCAGTAGCCCCAGTCATAGCGCGGCATGTTCATGGGATAGCTCAGCGCAGAGGGCATCTGGATCAGCGGTCCCATGTCGGTGCCGCCGAATTCCAGCACAATCACCGAGTGCCTGCCGTCCTCGGTCAGCCGGGAGGCGAGGGCGCTGCCGGAACTGCCGGAACCGACGATGACGAAATCCGCTTCCGCAGCGGTGGGGAGGTTCTGCGTCATGCGGCGGGGTCTAGCGGATTCCGGGCGGCGTTTGAAGCAGAGGATATCCCAGGCGTCGTCCCCGCGCTGCGCGAGGGTCTGGCCGGCGCTCGATCACGGGCGCGGCGATGACGGGCAGGCGCCCCGGACCCCCGAGTGATCCTGCGGATCATCGGGGGCGACAGACCGGCGCGGCGCGGCGGTCGGAGTCTTGTCCTGGGACCAACCCCGGATCGCGTCCGGGCCGTCAGCTCCGGCTGATCACCACCGAGGCGTTCTGGCCGCCGAAGCCGAAGGAGTTGATCTGCGCCACATCGAAGTCGAGTGCCCTGGGCGCACCGTGCACGACCTCGAACTCGGCCGCAGGGTCGGGCTCGTCGATGTTGGAGACATGGACGAAGCGGCCATCCTGCATGCCCTTCAGCAGCGCGATCAGCGACATGCCGCCCGACGACGCGCCGGAATGCCCGAAATGGCCCTTGGTCGCGGTGACCGGCAGCGGCGCGGCGCGGCCCTTGCCGTGGACCAGGTTGATGGCGTTGATCTCGGCCGTGTCGCCCTTCGGTGTCGCGGTGGCGTGGGCGGCGAGTCCGCCGATGTCGGACGGCGTCATCCCGGCGGAGGCGATGGCCTTCTCCATCGCGCGGGCCTCCCACTGGCCGGAGGGATCGGGCGAGGAGGGGTGGAAACTGTCCGAGAGCGAACCGTAGCCGCGCAGATAGCCCAGGATGGTCGCGCCGCGCGCCCTCGCATGGCTTTCCCGTTCCAGCACCAGCATCGCCGAGCCCTCGCCGACGACGATGCCCTGGCGCTTCACGTCGAAGGGCAGCATCACCTTGCGCGGATCGTTCGATGCGCCCTCCATGCCATAGGCGCCGCCGGCGTAGTACATGGCCGGCACGAAGTCGCCGTCGCGCTGTCCCTTCGGGCCGGAGATCCCGCCCTCGGTGCCGCCGGCGATGACCACATCGGCCTCGCCCGCCCGGATCAGCCGCGCCGCCGTGCCGATGGCGTCCAGCGAAGAAGCGCAGGCCGTGGTCACCGTCAGGCTGGGCCCGTGCAGACGGTAGCGCAGCGCGATCTGGCCAGCCGCCATGTTGGCCCAGACCTGAAGCTGGGTCTTGCGCGGCACGGCGCCGGGGCCCTCGGTATCCAGCATGTACTGCGCCTTCTGGAAGGCTCGGACGCCGCCGCCGGAGGTGCCGTGCACCACGCCCAGCAGCTCGTTGTCATAGCCGCCGCCATGCAGCCCGGCCTGCTCCATCGCCTGCTGCGATGCGGCCAGCGCCATCTGCGCGAACATGTCGGTGCCCTCGGCGATCTTCGCGTCCATCCAGTCGAGCGGATCGAACTCGGTCACCGTGCCCCAGAAGACGCTGCCGCCGTCCCGCTCCGGATCGCACCAGGGCGCCAGGCTGATGCCGCTCTCGTCGGCCAGCATTCCCGCCCAGAACTTCTCCACCGAACAGCCCAGCGCCGAGACGATGCCCGTCCCCGTGATCGCGATTGCATCCATGCCTCAGTCCTCCCCGCCGCAATGATAACCCGCAAATTCGGCAGTGCGCATGTCCCGCCCCTTCGTTTATTGAGGGCAGATGAGCACGGAACGCACACCTGTCGGCCAGACCGAGTTCGTCATCATGATGGCGACGCTGATGTCGCTGATGGCGCTGGCCATCGACACGGTGCTGCCGGCGCTGCCCGACATGGGCGCCGAACTCGGCACCGCGGCCGAGACCGACAACCAGCTCATCATCTCCTTCATGTTCGCCGGGCTGGGCCTGGGACAGCTGGTCTACGGGCCGCTGTCGGACAGCATCGGGCGCAAGCGCGCGGTCTATGTCGGCATCTTCTTCTTCGTCCTCGGCAGTCTGCTGTCGCTGATCGCCACCGACTTCGAGACCATGCTGGTCGGGCGCACCCTGCAGGGCTTCGGCGCGGCGGCGACCCGCATCGTCACCGTGGCGCTGGTGCGCGACAGCCTCTCGGGCCGCGCCATGGCCCGGGTGATGAGCTTTATCATGGCGGTGTTCATCCTGGTGCCGATGCTGGCGCCGATGGCGGGACAGGTGATCCTCTATATCGGCGACTGGCGGCTGATCTTCGTCTTCTTCCTGGTGCTGGCCGCCGTCGCCTGCGGCTGGTTCGGCATCCGCCAGCCCGAGACCCTGCCGCCGCAGAAGCGCCGTCCGCTCTCGGTCTCCGGCATCTCCGGCGGCGTCTGGACCGCGGCGTCGAACCGGGTGACGCTGGGCTACACCATCGCCACCGGCTTCGTCTTCGCGCCGTTCCTCAGCTATATCAGCGCCTCGCAGCAGGTGTTCCAGAACCTCTACGGCGTCGGCGACGCCTTCGTCTTCTACTTCGCCGCCGGGGCCGGTACGGTCGGCCTGTCATCGGTGCTGAACGGCCGCATCGTCATGCGCTACGGCATGCGGCGGCTGCTCAGGCTCGCGCTGGCCGGGCAGGTCACCGCCTCGCTGATCCTGATCGCCTGGATGAGCGCCACCGGGGCCGAGCCCGGCATTGTCGGCTGGATGTGCTACCTGATGGTCTGCTTCTTCGGCGTCGGCATGCTGTTCGGCAACATGAACGCCGTGGCGATGGAGCCCATGGGCGGCAATGCCGGCGCGGCCTCGGCCTTCATCGGCTTCTTCTCGACGGTCGTCGGCATGCCCATCGGCGTCACCATCGGCCTGCTGATGGAAGCCACCGTCCTGCCGCTGCCCATCGGCTTCGCCATCTGCAGCTCGCTGGCGCTGGTGATTGCAAGGTGGGCCGACAAGGGATTGCCGGAACGGCCGGTGGGCGTGCCCGGCTGACCCACATGCTCATGCGCGTCCCGGACCCCGATCCGGGACCCATTCCTGAGCGTTGCCGGAGAAACGGGCGTTGGCGGAAATGCTCAGGAATTGGGTCCCAAATCAGGTTTGGGACACGTGGGTGTTTCAGGCGCTACGCCACCGCCGCCGGAAATTCCTGAACGCGATAGCCCGACCTAACACCACCGCTCCGGCGCAACCCACTGGGCCGCATTATACCGGTCGCCGTGGCACCAGCCGATCGGCAGGACTTCCTCGATCCGGGCGAGGTCGTCGGCCGAGAGGGTCATTTCCGCGCCGGTGACGCATTCCTTCAGGTGCTCGATCTTGCGGGTGCCGGGGATGGGGAGGACGTGGTCGCCCTGGGCGCAGCACCAGGCGATGGCGAGGGACGCCGCGGGAACGCCGAAATCGGCGGCGAGCGCGCGGAACTCGGCGTTCTTCTGCATATTGAAGTCCAGGTTCCGGCCGGTGAAGCGCGGGTTGTTCTTCATGAAGTCGATGTTCTGGATGGCTTCCCTCGAGTGCGGACGGTCGGTCAGCAGCGCCCGGCCGACGGGCGAGAAGGCGACCAGCGCCGCGCCCAGCTCCTTGCAGGCCTGCACCAGGCCGAGCTCGGGCGAGCGGGTCTGCAGCGAGTATTCCGACTGCACCGCAGCGATCGGATGCACGGCCGCCGCGCGGCGCAGCGAGGCGGGCGCGATCTCGGAATAGCCGATCGAGCGGATCTTCCCCTCCTTCACGAAGCCGGCCATGGTCTCCGTCACGTCCTCGATCTCGTGCGCGGTGTCGCGGCGGTGGATGTAGTAGAGGTCGATGCAGTCGACATTCAGCCGCTTCAGGCTGCCCTCGAGCTGTTCGCGCAGGTGGTCCGGGTCGTTGTTGAAGCGCCGCTCGGGGTCGCGCTGGATGCCGACCTTGGTGGCGATGCGGAAGGGCGGCTCGCCGCCGCGCTTCTTCAGCCACGCGCCGATCACCGTCTCCGAGCGGCCCATGCCATAGACATTCGACGTGTCCACATGGGTGATGCCGAAATCGACGCAGGCGTCCAGGATGCGGGCCGAGTCCTCGTCCGTGGTCTTGCCGTAGAAGTCGGTGAACGACATGGCGCCATAGCCCAGCGCACTCACCTCCGGCCCGTTCGCTCCCAGTTTCCGTTGCTGCATCGCTCGTCTCCCCCTCGTTTGCGCGGGGCGGAGGTTAGCGGGTGACGCGGTGAGGGGGAAGGGGAGCGGCGCCATCCGTCACGTCATGCCCGCCTCGAGCGGGCATCCAGGCGGGCAGCGGGACCGGGCCTTGCCGGTTTGGTGGGAGTTTCGCGGTTCGCCTGCCCCCCCGCTCGAGGCGGGGTTGACGAGAAGAAAGAAACTCGGTCCTGCAGCCCTCGGGCCTGACGAGTTTACCCCGGCCCCCGAGGCGGGGAGGGTCTGTGTCGCGGCGTTCGCCACAGACTTTGTTCACGGGTCCTCGGATCAAGTCCGAGGAACCCAAACCGGCTACTCTTCAAGAACAAATGGATTGCTCAGCACGCCGATGCCGGTGATCTCGACCTCGCAGACGTCGCCGGGCTTCAGGTTCTCCGACTTGCCTTCGGTGCCGAGCCAGATCACGTCGCCGGGCCAGAGCGTGATGTTGCGGGTCATGCGGACCATGAAGTCCTGCAGCGAGAAGATCATGTTGCCGGTCGGGAAGCGGATGGTCTCGCGGCCGTTGACGCGGACGGCGGTCTGGGCGGCGTCGATGTCGAACTCCGTCTCGATCCACGGGCCCATGGGCGCGAAGGTGTCGGTGTTCTTGCAGCGCCAGAAGGTGCGGTCCTGCCGCTGCCAGGCGCGCTCGGAAACGTCGTTGCCGATGGTGTAGCCGAGCACGCAGTCGAGGCAGTTGTCATGGGTCAGGTGCTTCGCATTGCGCCCGATGACCGCGACCAGCTCGCCCTCGTACTGGATCTCCTCGCCGGCATCGGCGGGGATGATGACCGGATCGCCCGGCCCGGTGATCGAGTTGATGGCGCGGTAGCCGATATCGGCGGCTTCCGGCAGCGCGGGCGTCTCGCCGCGTTCGTTGGCGACGGCGACGACATGCTCGGAATAGTTCAGCCCGGCGGCGTAGAAGGTGCGCGGCATGACCGGCGGCAGCAGCTTTGTCTCCCCCAGCGGGCGGGTGGTGGTTGTCCGTTCCCATTCGCCGAAGGGGGAGCCCGCGGCATCCACCAGAACCTCGCCCTCGACCAGCCCCCAGGTCTCCTGTCCGTCAATCAGATACCGCGCCCAGCGCATGTGCTTCTCCTCCCCGGAAATTGATGCGATTCAAGTGGCTTGAGCTGTGGACAAGCTTGCATCGCCGCCACCCGTGACTCATATTCAGTTGCATGAACAGCCTGATTCATCGCGCGTGGTCGGAGTATATCCAGCCGATGCTGCAGCGTCCCAACCGTCTGCAGGTGGCCGCGCTGTGCTACCGCCGCACGGCGGAGGGCGGTGTCGAGGTCCTGCTGGAGACGTCGCTGTCGACGCGCCGCTGGATCCTGCCGAAGGGCTGGCCCATGGACGATCTGGACCTGGCCGGCACGGCGCGGGCGGAAGCCTGGGAGGAAGCCGGCATTGTCCTGCGGCCCGAATCCCAGGCCGAGGCAGGCGTCTACCGCTATGAAAAGCGGCTTGGCGGCGGCCAGACCGTGACCTGCGAAGTGAAGGTCTTCGCCTTCGAGGTCGAGCGAATCGAGACGGAATTTCCGGAAGCGGGCGAGCGCGAGCTCCGCTGGGTCTCGCCATCCGAGGCCGCGTCCCTGGTCGAAGAGCCCGGACTCGCGGCGATTCTCCGCGATTTCCGCATTTGACCGCGGCCGGGGCTTGAACCCGGCTGCCGCTGCGGCTACGCAATCCCGAATGTGACAGGTTCATGACAGTCGGGCGTGCGGGGTTTCCTTGACGACTGAATCCGAGACGACGACGAGCTGGAAGACACTCGACAAGGATCTGAACCGGATCAGTCAGGTCGAGTACGCCACCCAGTATGTATCGCGCCCGCTGATCGGGTCCGGCATCGCCTTCGCCTTCATCGTGGTGGCTGCGCTTGGCGCCGCGGTGGTGTTCGCCGGAGCCGAGGGCTCGGTCTTCGTCATCGCCGCCGCCGCCTTCGGCGCCTACATGGCGCTGAACATCGGCGCCAACGACGTCGCCAACAACATGGGCCCGGCGGTGGGCGCGCGGGCGCTGACAATGGGCGGTGCCATCGTCATCGCGGCGATCTGCGAAAGCGCGGGCGCGTTGCTGGCGGGCGGCGACGTGGTCTCCACCATCTCCAAGGGCATCATCGACCCCGACAGCGTGCAGGACAGCCGGACCTTCGTCTGGGCGATGATGGCGGCGCTGATCTCGGCGGCGCTGTGGATCAACCTGGCGACCTGGGTCGGCGCACCGGTGTCGACCACGCATTCGGTCGTCGGCGGCGTGATGGGCGCCGGCATTGCCGCGGCGGGGCTGAGCGCCGTGAACTGGCCGACCATGGGCGCGATCGCCGCAAGCTGGGTCATATCCCCGATGCTGGGCGGCCTGATCGCGGCCCTGTTCCTGGCCTTCATCAAGTCGCAGATCATCTACCAGGACGACAAGATCGCCGCCGCCCGGCGCTGGGTGCCGGTGCTGGTCGGCATCATGGCGGGCGCCTTCGCCTCATACCTGGCGCTGAAGGGGTTGAAGAAGGTCGTGAAGATCGACCTGATGACGGCGCTGATGATCGGCGCCGCCATCGGCGCGCTGGCCTATGTGGTGACCGCACCGCTGATCCGCCGCCAGTCCCGCGGCATGGAAAACCGCAACAAGTCGCTGAAGACCCTGTTCGGCCTGCCGCTGGTGATTTCCGCCGGGCTGCTGTCCTTCGCGCACGGGGCGAACGACGTCGCCAATGCCGTCGGACCCCTGGCCGCCATCGTCCACACCGAAGCCTTCGGCGAGTTCGCCGGCAAGGTCTCCATCCCGCTCTGGGTCATGGTGATCGGTGCGCTGGGCATCTCCTTCGGCCTGGTGCTGTTCGGTCCGAAGCTGATCCGCATGGTCGGCAGCCAGATCACCAAACTGAACCCGATGCGGGCCTATTGCGTGGCGCTGTCGGCCGCCATCACCGTGATCGTCGCCTCCTGGCTCGGCCTGCCGGTCAGTTCGACCCATATCGCCGTCGGCGCGGTCTTCGGCGTCGGCTTCTTCCGGGAATGGGATCATGCACGGCGCGGCCGCCGCTCCGCCGCCCATGCGGACCGCCCGGCAAAGACCATCGCCCCCGAGGAGCGCCGCCGGCGCAAGCTGGTCCGACGCTCCCACTTCATGACCGTGGTCGCCGCCTGGGTCATCACCGTGCCGGCCGCCGCCACACTGTCGGGTGTCATTTTCGCCGCCATGACCTATCTCTTCGACTGATCTGACCGAACGGGGAGAAGACCATGGCCGAATACATTCCGCCCGCGCTGGACTGGGTGCGCAAGCAGGTCGAGCTGTACGAAAGCAGCGGCGGCCGGGAAGGCAACACGCTGATGGACACGGGCCTGCCCTGCGTCCTGATCACCCACATGGGCAACAAGTCCGGCGGCATCCGCAAGATTCCGCTGATGCGCGTGAAGGTCGATGAAGGCTATGTTCTGGTCGGCTCCTATGGCGGGCGGGAGAAGAACCCGGTCTGGGTCTACAATCTGCGCGCCAATCCGCTGGTCGCGCTGCGCGACGGCACCGAGATATGGCCGATGATCGTGCGCGAAGTGCCGCCGGGTGCGGAATATGACCGCCTGTGGGACGCCTCCGTGGCCGCCTTCGCCAACTACGCCGACTACAAGGAAAAGGCCCCGCGCCATATCCCGGTGTTTCTGGCGGAGCCTGTCTAGGCGGTCAGGTCCCTGCCTGAGCCGCTCCTCAACCAAGGCAAGGGCGGAAGCGCTCCGGCATCAGTCGCCTGCCTCAGCCGTGGTTCCACCAGGCGGTGTCGCTGTGGGCGCGCAGGTCGGCCTCGAAGGTCCAGGCCGAGCGGTGCTGGTTGGCGATGTGCCAGAAGGTGTCGGCGATCTCGGCGGGCAGCAGCAGGCCGTCGTGCGACTGCCCCTTCGCCTCGCGCAGCGCCTGGAACCGCTCCGGTCCGAGCATCTTGCCCAGCGTGTCCGGCGCATCCACGGCACCGTCGATAATGACGTGGGCGATGTGAATGCCCTGTGACGCGAACTCGGCGTTGAGCGACTGGCAGAGCAGGCGCCGGCCCGCCATCGCCGCGGCGTGGCTGTGCTGGCCACCATTGCCGCGCACCGCAGCGGTCGCCGAGGTGACGACGAACCGGCCGCCGCCGCGCTCGACCATCAGCGGGCAGAGCACCTTGGCCAGCCGGAACAGCGCGAAGGTCGCCATCCGCCAGCCCAGTTCGAACTGCTTCAGCGAGGTGTCGGCCAACGCACGGTTGCCGATCTGGGCGCCCAGATTGAAGATCACGACCTCGACCGGCCCGATGTCGCGTTCGACCCCGGCGACGCGATCCTCGATCACGTTCTCCTCGACTGCGTTCATCAGGAAGCCGGTGGCGTCATTGCCCTCGGCCCGGATTTCGCTGACCAGCCGGTCCAGGCCTTCCTGGTCCGAGCGGCGAACGAGTACCGAATGATAGCCCTCGCGGGCGAAGCGGGCGGCGGTGGTGCCGCCGATCCCCGCGCCCGCGCCCATCACCAGGCAGACAGGTTTGCTCATCAGTCTGCGGCTTCGCCGATCTTGTCCTGCGTCTTCGTGTCGAAGTCGCTGGCGTCGTGACGCTCGTGCAACTGGGCTGCAGGGTCACCCGAAGTGCGGTTGACCATGCGGCCGCGCTTCACGGCCGGGCGCTGCGCAAGCTGGTCGGTCCAGCGGATGACATTGGTGTAGGACTTGCCGTCGATGAACTCGCCAGCCTCGTAGATCAGGCCTTTCGCCAGGGCGCCATACCAGGGCCAGACGGCCATGTCGGCGATCGTGTACTCGCTGCCGCCCAGGTACTCGTTCTCTGCCAGCCGCTTGTCCAGGACGTCCAGCTGACGCTTCACCTCCATCGTGAAGCGGTTGATCGGGTATTCCATCTTGTAGGGCGCATAGGCGTAGAAATGCCCGAAGCCGCCGCCCAGATAGGGCGCGGAGCCCATCTGCCAGAACAGCCAGTTCAGCGCTTCCGTCCGGCCGGCGATGTCCTTCGGCAGGAACTCGCCGAACTTGTCGGCCAGATAGAGCAGGATCGAACCGCTTTCGAAGACGCGGGTCGGCGGGTTGGTGGAATGGTCCATCATCGCCGGAATCTTGGAATTCGGGTTCGCGCCCACGAAGCCCGAGCCGAACTGCTGGCCTTCATGGATCTTCACCAGCCAGGCATCGTACTCGGCGCCGCTGTGACCCTTGGCCAGCAGTTCCTCGAGCATGATGGTGACCTTCACACCGTTCGGTGTGCCAAGCGAATAGAGCTGGATCGGATGCTTGCCCACGGGCAGGTCCTGCTCGTGCGTCGCGCCGGAAATGGGGCGGTTGATGTTGGCGAAACGGCCGCCGCTCTCCTGTTCCCAGGTCCATACTTTCGGCGGCGTGAATTCGTCCTGCTGGCTCATCGGATTCTCCCCAGATGCTGGAATGCGCGTGTCGGGCATTGAAGCACATCACTTGGTTCGGACCATCCAAAAGTGAACTGCCGGGAACCCGTTCGTGTTGGGTCGGTGATCCGGCCGGTCAGAATCGTCTAGAGTTCAGACATGGCAAACAGTGACGCAATCGACGACGGAACGATCGCGTTCTACCGCACCGAAGCGCCAGTCTATGCGGCCAGCGGTCCCGATGGCGTCAGCCGGTTTCTCGAGACCTTCCTGGAACGCCTTCCCGAAGGCGCACGAATTCTTGAGCTCGGTTGCGGCGGCGGCCGGGACAGCCAGGAGATGCTTGCACGCGGATTCGATGTCCTGCCGACGGACGGCGTGCCAGAGATCGCTCGCCAGGCGGAAGCGCGCATTCGCCGTCCTGTCCGGGTGATGACCTTCGATGAAATGGACTTCTGCCAAGAGTTCGATGCGGTCTGGGCAAACGCTTGCCTATTGCACGTGCCGCGTCCGGCATTGCCCGATGTGCTGCGTCGGGTTCATCAGGCCCTGAAACTAGACGGGTTGCACTTTGCGAATTTCAAGGCCGGTGGGGTGGAAGGACGTGATGAGCATGATCGATACTTCAACTACCTGTCGCATGGAGACATGCTTGCCGCCTATGAGGCATCGGGCGGTTGGGACGTGATCGAGAGCGGGGATTACGTCGGCGGCGGGTATCGGCAGTTCCGGATTCCATGGGTGAAGATCACTGTCAGGAAACGCGGATGAGGGATGCTGTTCAAGTGTTGCGTTCGGTCGACGATATCCGGGTGATGCTGGCGGAGGATGCGAGTTTCATGACGATGCTGTCGACGGTGGTCGTTCTGGGTTTGCCCGACTGCTGGATCGGGGCCGGGGCCGTCCGCAACCGCATCTGGGATTGCCTGCATGGTTTGGGTCCCCGCTGTTCGGAAGAGACCGATGTCGACGTCATCTTTCATGATGAGACCGATATCTCTGTCGAGCGTGACGCGGCGTTCGAGAAGCTGTTGTCGGGCCAGAGGACTGGGCTGGACTGGCAGGTTCGAAATCAGGCCCGAATGCACCTGCGCAATGGAGATGCTGCCTACAGGGACTGCGCGGATGCGATGCGCCATTGGCCGGAAACTGCAACCGCCATCGCAGCGCGACTGGAGAACGGCCGTATTGAATTGCTCGCTCCGTTCGGGTTCGACGACGTCCTGGACCTTGTGGTCCGGCCGACACCTGCGTTCTTGAACAAGCAGGAAATGTTCAGGGCCAGGCAGGCGGCCAAGAACTGGCGCGCCCGCTGGCCGCTGCTGAGCTTCGTAGTCTGATCAGCCGGCTTCGGCGTTCAGCTTCAAGCGGTCCGCCTTGGCGTAGGTCAGCTTGGCGACGATCTGGCCGTCGGCGTTGAAGTGCAGCAGGTCGAGCCCGCGCCAGCCCATGCGCCCCTTCCTGGTGTCGAAGGAACAGGTCCAGCTGACCATGGTCTTGTTGGCCTCGGCATCGACGAACAGATCCTCGTCGGCAAAGCGCATCTTGCCGAACGAGCCTTCGAACTGTGGCGCGAAGGCGTCCCGGATCGCGTCCAGTCCTGTCGCCGGCGCGCCGTCGAACTGGTCATAGACCGCGTCGGGCGCGAAATAGCCCATGACGCCGTCCAGGTCGTCATTGTTGAAACAGGCGGTGAAATCCGCCGTCAGCTGCTTCAGCCGGTCGTAGCCAATCGAACCTGCCATGTCGTCCTCCCGCTTGTCGCCCTGTCTCCCGCCGATCATGCTGAGCCCCGGCCTGCATGATTGCAAGCATGGGGCGGAGTTCAGGGGGGCAGCATGACCGGAAACTGGCGCGACCGCGCAGGCACATTGTTCGACTGCGAGAAGCAGCCTGCGTCAGGCTCGCGAGGGATGGTCACGGCCAACAATCCGCTGGGCGCAATGGCCGGGGCGGAGATGCTGGCGGCGGGCGGCAATGCCGTGGATGCGGCTGTCGCGGCCCTGTTCACGCTGACCGTGGTCGAGCCGATGATGGTCGGGATCTCCGGCGGCGGCATCTTCCATATCCGCACGCCGGACGGTGACCACATCATCCTGGACAATCAGTCGAAGGCGCCGCTGGCGGCGCGCGGCGACATGTTCGAGCCGGTTGCGGACACGCCCGACCGCAGGCTGGAGGCCGTTGGCCGCAAGAACACGGCAGGGGTGCTGGCCATGGCGACGCCAGGAAGTCTGGCCGGCTGGGCCGAGGCGCTGGCGCGTTTCGGGACGTTCTCGCTGGCCGATGTGCTGGAACCGGCCATCCGTCACGCCTCTCGCGGGTTTGCAGCGAGCTCCTATCTGGCCGAATGCACCGACGAGGCGGCGGGAGACATGGCGGCCTGTCCGCATCTGGCAGCGCTGTATCTGCCCGGCGGCTCGGTGCTGAAGCCGGGGCACAGGGTGGTGCAGGGGGACTATGCCGAAACCCTCAGGACCATCGCGCGGGAGGGCGTCGGCGCGTTCTATGATGGGCCGGTAGGCGCGGCGCTGACCGATCACATGGCAGGCGCTGGCGGCACCGTCTCACAGGCCGATCTGGCCGACTGCGCGCCCATCCAGCGCGAGCCCATTCGTGGCAGCTACCGTGGCCACGAGATCATCGGTCCGCCGCCGCCGGCCTCCAGCGGCGTGCATATCAACCAGATGCTCGGGATTCTGGAGGGCTTCGACCTGAAGGGCACGGGATTTGGTTCGCTGGAGGCGACCCATCTGCTGCTGGAAGTGCTGAAGATCGCCTTTGCAGACCGTGTCGCCTCGACCGCCGACCCGGCCTTTGTCGACGTGCCGGTCGAGGCGCTTCTGGACCGCGCCTATGCCGAAGCGCGACGCTCGGCGATCGATCCGGCGCGCGCGCAGGACTGGGGCCCGGGCGTCGGCGCGCATGAGAGCGATCACACCACGCATATGAACGCGGCAGACGCCGACGGCTGGGTGGTCTCGACCACGCAGACCATCAACAGCCTGTTCGGCGCGCGCTTCATCATTCCGGGCACCGGGATCGTGGCGAACAATTACATGGCGCTGTTCGATCCGCACCCGGGCCGGGCCAACTCCATCGAGCCGGGCAAGCGGGTGACCACCTCGATGAGTCCGATGATGGTTTGCCGGGAAGGCCGGGTGCGCCATGCGCTGGGGTCGGTCGGGGGCCTGAGGATCTTCCCCTCGGCGATGCAGGCTCTGGTCAACCTGCTGGAGCACGGCATGAGCCTGACCGAAGCCATCGAGGCGCCGCGAGTCTGGACCCAGGGCGAGTCCGTCGAGGTCGAGCTGGGTTATGGCGATGCGGCAACGCAGGCGCTCGCGGGGCTCGGTCATGCCGTCGCGCCCACGCCCTGCGTCGGGGCCGGGATGAATGCGATCTCGATCAGCGAGGATGGCGGACTGACTGGTGCGGCCTGCTGGCGCGCGGACGGCAGCGCCGTCGGCATCGGCGGCGGTCCCGCGCGCGAGGGTGTGCGGTACTGGCCCGGACAGCCGAAACCCTGACCGGCCGGGCCGGCTGTCAGCCGGGCATCGCCATCGTGTCGATGCGGTAGGTGTGGGTCAGGCTGCGGCCGAGCACCGGATCATGCAGTTCCATGCGGAAGCTCTTCGCCGGACGGATGCCGCCGATCGCGCCGGGGGCGCCGCCGAACATGATGCCGCCTTCAGGCAGTTCTCCGCCGTCATATCCCTTGGCCAGCAGGTCCGCCGGCTCGCGCATGCTGTCGAGCGTCGCCTGCTGGTAGAGTTCCTCGCCCGAGCCGAAGTCGCACCAGGCCGAGACCTGCAGCCGGTCCCAGTGCGGTTTCACCTCATCGAAGCGCCAGAGCGAGGACGCGACGGGCTTGTCGCAGATCTGCTTCGACAGCGTCACCGAGACGGATTCAAGGTCGCGGTCGGTATGGTCCGAGCCCGTTCCGACCCAGTACTCGCCCTTGTGTTTCAACAGGAAATACTCGACCTCGCCGCTGGTGCCCTCGCCGGAGACCTGGATGGCGTCCGCCTGCGTCACCCGCGCTGCGGCGATGGGATAGAAGACCGGCACCGAGGCCGGCGGCTTCACGCCGAGTTCCTTCAGTTCCTCGATATGGTGCCACAGCGCCTTCTCGTCCCGCCCGGTCCAGCCGGCCATGACGAGGGAAGTCGCCGCTACCGACAGGGCTCCACTACCGGTCTCGAAACTCAGTTCACTCACGCCATCGCCTCCAGTCTTCGTCGTTTCCGTGCGCCGCGGACCATCATGAACGCCCCGGCGATCGATGCAAGGAAGGCGATCGAGCCGTAGTAGAACGAGGCCTGGAAGCCGAAAACGGCAGCCTCGGTCTGCAGGGCCTGGCCGAGATGGCGGAAGGCCATGGCCTCGGCCTGCAGGTCGCTCAGACCGCCGCGCGTCTCGGCGATCTCGGCGATGGTCCGGACATAGGCCTCGGTCGCGGGGTTGGCCGCTGTCTGGGTCTCGATGACGTGTTCGGTATGGTCGCTGAGCTGACGGTCGAGGACCACGGCCATAATGTTCACCCCGAAGGCCCCGCCAAGCTGGCGGGTGAAGTTCATCAGCGACGAGCCCTGCGCCATCATCGGCATGGGCAGCAGCCGGATCGAACCCGCGCTGAGCGAGGGGAAGATGAAGCCCATGCCGGCGCGGCTGATCAGGATGAAGATGGCGAGCGTGACGAAGGCGGTGTGCGCGTCGGCGTAGGACATCAGGAAAAAGGATGTCGCGAACATGAACAGGCCCAGCGCGATCATGTAGCCCGGCTCGAACCGGTCCGCCAGGCGGCCGGCAAATGTGGTGATGAACATCATCGAGAGGCCGGCGGGCAGCAGCAGCAGGCCGGACAGGGTCGGCGTCAGCTTCTGCACGGTCTGGGCGTAGAGCGGGATCAGATAGGTCGAGCCGAACAGTCCGGCCCCGAGGATGATGCTGACCACCACCGCGCCGGCAAACCCCGGTTTCCGGAATACCGACAGGTCGAGCAGGGGCGCCGCGATCCGGCTTTCCCAGTAGATGAACATTGCGAAGGCCGTAGCGGCGATGATGAACCGCCCGGCGACCGAGATGCTGCTCCAGCCCAGATCCTGTCCATCGGCGAAGGCCGTCATGAAGCAGTAGAGGAAGACCAGCAGCAGTGCGTAACCCGGCCAGTCGAAACGCGGACGTTCCTTCGCCAGCGCGCCGGCGGGGACGAACAGGTTGCACAGCACGACCGACAGGAAGCCCATCGGCACGGTGACGTAGAACGTGTAGCGCCAGCCATAGAAGTCGACCAGCAGCCCGCCGATGAAGGGCGAGGTGCCCGGCGCCATCACCACCCCCAGGCCGTAGAGGCCCATGGCGAAGCCGCGCCGCTCGGGCGGGAAGACCTGGAACACCACGATCATGGCCAGCGGCTGGATGATGCCGGCCGCCGCGCCCTGCAGCAGCCGTGACAGGATCGCGGTGTCGGCGTTCTCGGCCAGCCCGCCCATCAGCCCGCCCAGAAGGAACAGCGCCAGCGCGACATTCATGGCGAAACGCTGCCCGAAGGACTTGGTCGCCCAGTCGATCAGCAGCATGGTCGCCGTCATTGCCGCCAGAAAGCCGCTGGAGAGCCACTGCGCGGTCACCTGATCGATGCCGAATGCGCCCATGATGTCGGGAATGGCGACATTGACGATGGTCGCCGACATCACCGCCGACATGGTGGCGATCATCGCCGCGACCAGGGCCAGCCAGCGATAGGCGGGTCCGTAGCGGCGGAACATCACCGCGACCCCCTCGCTCATCGCCGGGGCATTCATGGATCAGCGGTCCACGTGGATCGCGACTTCGACCATCATGCCGGGGCGCAGGCCGGTGCGGTCGCCCTGCAGGTCGATGCGCACGGGCACGCGCTGGGTGACCTTGGTGAAATTGCCGGACGGGTTCGGGTTCGGCAGCAGGGCGAACTGGCTCGACGCGGCCGGGGCGATCCAGGTGATTGCGCCCTCGAACTTCCGGCCGGGATAGGCGTCGACGGTGACCGTCGCCCGCGAGCCGACCGTGAAGCGCGCAAGCTCGGTTTCCTTTATGTTGGCGGCGACCCAGACATTGTCCGGGTTGTGGATCATCAACAGCCGCTGGCCGGGCCGGACATATTCGCCGATCTCGACGAAGGTCTGGTCGACGACGCCGTCGATGATCGCCGGCACGTCGCGGTCGGCCAGCCGCGTCTCGAGCTGGTCCAGCCGCGCCTGAACCGCTTTCAGTTCGGCGTCCAGCGCGGCCTTGCGCTGCTCCATCACGCCGGCCTTCTTGCGTTCGGCGGCGGCGCGGCGCAGTTCGGATTCGGCCTCGACGATCTCGGCCCTGGCTTCCAGTACCCGAGCCGAGAGGTCGGCCTCGGCGGCGCGGGCGTCATCCACGGCCTGGGCGGCGATGACCTTGCGGCGGTGCAGGTCCTCCGCCCGCTTGCGCTCACGCTTGGCCTGCTCCAGCAGCGCCTCGACCGATTTCCGCCGTGCGGCGGACACCGAGATCCGCGCGCGCCCGGTCTCCTCGGAGGCCTCGATGCGGGCGATCTCCAGCTCCTGCTCGGCATCGAGCTGCACGCGCTCGGCCCGCAGCCGGGTGAGGCTGGCGCGGGTCTCGTCGACCTGCTGGCTCAGCGCCCGGGCGTCCAGCCGGACCATGATCGTGCCGCGCTTCACGCTGTCGCCGGTGGCGACGGCAAGATCGGTGACCAGCCCGCCTTCCTGGGCGCTGACATTGATCATGTCGGATGCGATGCGGGAATCGATGACGAAGACGTTCTGCTGCCGCTGGACCACCCAGTCCTGAATGAAATATCCCGCCACCGCGATCACGGTCAGCAGGACCGCGTAGCGCAGGAAGCGTGCGAACGGGCGTCGCGGCGGCAGTTTCCGGGCTTCGTCGCTCATCGTTCGGCCTCGGCCAGCGCGGTCAGACGGCTGTCGATATGGCGGAAGACATCCACGCAGGCGGCCAGCGCGTCGTCGTCGAGCCCGTCGACAAGCTCCAGTCGCAACCGGTCGGCGCGGGCGTCGATCTCGGCGATCAGGTCGCGGGCGCGATCGGTCAGGTGAACGGTCTTGGCGCGCCCGTCATTCGGGTCCGGCCGCCGTTCGATCAGATCCTGTTTCTCGAGCCCGTTGAGCAGGTGGACCAGCGTCGCCCCCTCGATGCCGACGAATTCGGCGAGCCGCTTCTGGGAAGGCGCATCGCCCAGCCGGCTGATCTGCAGCAGCACCGCCCAGCGGGCCTGGGTCAGTCCGAGGGATTCCAGCCGCTTGTCCAGACGCCAGCGCCACCGCCTCGACACCTGGACGAGGGCGATGGTGAATTCCTCCCTGAGACTGGCGCTTACCGCACTCATGAGAATATTATTAGCAATCTAACTAAATCCGTCGCATGACAAGAACGGAGCCGAGACATGCGTCAATCGCAGGTTTCCGGCCGCCATCCGGCACGAGGAATGCGAGAAGGAATCCGTCCGGAAGGGCGGGTTTGCGGTGAAACCGTGACGCCCGTCCGGTTTCGGGCCACGCAACCGGTTGGACGTGGCCTCTGGTTACCCGTCAGAATTGGCAGTCAACGTGGCCCGCGGGAGTCGTGGAAATGGCTGCGATCGATTTCGAGACCCCGGATCCGGTCAACCGGTTCCTGGCGGCATGGCAGGACTGGCGCGGAGCGCAGATTGTTCCTTCGCGAGCTCTAGTGCGCCTCGAGATGATCCCCGAGCTGCTGCAATACATTACCATCGTCGACGCCGCAGCGCCGGACCGGTTCATGTTCCGTCTGTCCGGCACGGCCATCGACCGGGTGGCCGGCAACGATCTGACCGGCGTCGACATCCTGCAACTGACGGCGCCGTCGGTTCGGCCGATCCGGGCGCGCCGGATGTGGGCCATGGCAGATCATCCCTGCGGCTGCCTGGTGGCCTTCCTGCACCGCTACCCTTCCGGCATCGATCTTCCGGCGATGGGGCTGACCCTGCCGGTCCGGCCGACCGATCCGGCGGTTCCGATGCAGCTCTGGACGCTATTCTGGCGCAACCGGAAGCTGGAGGAGAACGGGACGCCGGTCCGCAACATCATCACCGACGTTCCCGACCGCTTTGCCTTTGTGGACATCGGGGCTGGCGCTCCGGCGCAGGACGATGAGGAAACTGTCTCGCTGTCAGACCTGGAGAATGGCTAGGGGCAGGTGCGCGCGCCGCGCGATTCCCATTGGCAAAGTTCCCATCTAGTCTCGCGGCCTGTTCGATTCAGGCGGCCGTGGGGAGGCGGAAGCAATGACGGAACTTTCCTTTGCAGGGAATCTGGCGCTCTGGGCGAAAGAACGCCCCGGCGATCCGATCATCACCCATAATGACCGCGTCTGGAGCGTCGCCGAGTTCCACCGCTTCACCAACCGGCTGGCGCGCGACTACCGCCGCCTGGGCGTCGGGCGGAACGGCATGGTCACCATCGCTTTGCCCAATGGCTGGGAGTTCTTCGCCGCCGCATGGGCGACGTGGAAGGCCGGCGGCATCCCGCAGCCCGTGTCCGCGCGCCTGCCGAAATTGGAGCGGGATGCGATCATCGAGGTGGCGAAGGCCGCACTCGTCGTCGGTTCGAACGACGCTTCTCCCAATGGCTGCCCGGTGCTGCCTGCCGGGTACGAGCCGGAATCGGATGACGAAAGCGATCTGGACGAGGTGACCGCCGATAGCTGGAAGGCGCCGACCTCAGGCGGTTCCACGGGGCGGCCGAAGCTGATCGTCGCCGCCAGTCCGCCGCTCTACGATTTCGAGACCTCCATCCTGGGCGTTTCGGACAATTCGTGGCTGCTGATGGAGAACTACCGGAATCACCTCGTCGTCGGGCCGCTCTATCACAACGGGCCGTTCATCTTCTCGATTCAGGCCATGCTGAAGCGCAACCATGTCGTGGTCGCTGACCGCTTCGACGCCGAGGACTGCCTGCGCCTGATCCAGGACCACAGGATCGACTGGATGATGATGGTGCCGACCATGATGCACCGGATCTGGCGGCTGCCGCCGGATGTGCGCAACAGCTACGACATCTCCAGTCTCCGCGTGATGCTGCACCTGGCCGCGCCGTGCCCGCCCTGGCTGAAAGAGGAATGGATCAACTGGCTGGGCGCCGACCGGATCTACGAACTCATGGGCGGCACTGAAGGCACCGGCGTCACCTGGATCACCGGCGAGGAATGGATGACCCACAAGGGCTCGGTCGGACGGCTGATGCCCGGCTCGTCGATGAAGATCGTGCGCGAGGACGGCACCGAAGCGGAGCCGGGCGAGGTGGGCGAGGTCTACTTCCTGCCCGACAACGGGCGCGGCTCGACCTACACCTATCTTGGCGCGGAATCGAAGGCGATCGAAGGCGGCTGGGAAAGTCTCGGCGATCTCGGCTACGTGGATGCCGAGGGCTATCTCTACCTCACCGACCGGCTGGCCGACATGATCCTGGCCGGCGGCGCGAACATCTATCCGGCGGAAGTCGAGGCGGCGATCGAGCTGTTCCCCGGCGTCCGCTCCTGCGTCGTCATCGGCCTGCCGGACGACGATCTCGGCAACCGCGTCCACGCCATCGTCGATGCGCCCGGCGGCGTTGACGAAGACGAGCTCAAGGCCTTCCTCGCCGAACGGCTCGTCCGTTACAAGATCCCGCGCTCCTTCGAGTTCACCACCGAGGGCCCGCTGCGCGACGACGCGGGCAAGGTGCGCCGGAAGAACCTCCGGGCGGAGCGTTTGTAGCGTTCCCAGTGACCCTTGACGTGCCTGTTCCGGGACTTGATCCCGGAACCCATGCCTGAGTGCTTCCGAAAACACCACGAAGACGGAGAGGCTCAGGCATGGGCAACGGGATCAAGTCCCGTTGCAGGCCGAGAACGAGACTACGCCGCGCGCATGCCCGCGAGGCGCTGGGCGATGATGGCGTCGGCTTCGGACATGATGCGGTCGATCAGTTCCTTGCAGGTCGGGATGTCGTGGATCAGACCGGCGACCATGCCGCAGGACCAGACGCCGATATCCATCTGACCTTCCAGCATGATCTTCGGATAGACGCCGGCGACCTCTTCCATGATGTCCTGGAACTTCAGGTCGGCGCCCTTCTCGCGCTCGGTCTGCAGCACCTTCTCGGTGGCGGCGTTGTTCAGAACCCGTTCGGTGTTGCGCAGCGGACGCATGACCAGCCGCGTGTCGAGTTCGGACGCGGCGACGATGGCCTGCTTCACGTTCTCATGCACCGGGGCTTCCTTGGTGGCGATGAAGCGGGTGCCCATGTTCATGCCCTCGGCGCCCATCGCCAGAGCGGCGACCAGGCTGCGCGCATCGGCCATGCCGCCGGAGGCCACGAAGGGGATCTTCAGTTCCTCGGCCGCGCGGGGCAGCAGAATCATGTTCGGAATGTCGTCCTCGCCGGGGTGACCGCCGCATTCGAAACCGTCCACCGAGACCGCGTCGCAGCCGATCGCCTCGGCCTTCAGCGAATGCCGGACCGAGGTGCACTTGTGGATGATCTTGATGCCCGCTTCCTTCAGGCGCGGCAGGTGCTCCTGCGGGTTGCGGCCGGCGGTCTCGACGACCTTGATGCCGCCCTGGATGATGGCGTCGATATAGCCCGGATAATCCGGCGTGGTGACCGAGGGCAGGAAGGTGAGATTCACGCCGAAGGGCTTGTCGGTCATCGAGCGGCACTTGGCGATCTCGTTGGCGAGGTCTTCCGGCGTCTTCTGGGTCAGGCCGGTGATGATGCCAAGGCCGCCGGCGTTGGACACGGCGGCCGACAGTTCGGCAAAGCCGACATAGTGCATGCCGCCCTGGATGATCGGGTGTTCGATGCCGAACAGTTCGGTGATGCGCGTCTTCATGGTGGTTCCCCTGGTCAGTTTTCTGGGTGCAGCACCGAGCGCCGCTCGGCCTGCATGTCTTCGGAAATCGCAAAGCTTGTGGTCACCGCCTGGATCGGCTCGTTGCAGGCGGAGCAGACCAGATGCGGTTTCGTTTCATGGCCGCATGCGGTGTGGGTCAGCGTGATCGGCGTCTCGTCCGGCGTCTCCAGCCAGCGGTCGCCCCAGCTCTTCATCGCGATGATGACCGGCCACAGGTCCCGGCCTTTCTCGGTCAGCCGGTATTCGTGGCGCAGCGGCCGCGTCGAATAGGCCTCGCGCCGCACCACGCCTTCGGCCTCCAGACGTTTCAGCCGGACGCTGATCAGATGCGGCGAGGCGCCGGTCAGCTTCTGCATCTCGTCGAAGCGCCGTGTGCCCAGAAACAGCTCGTGGATGATCATCTGGGACCAGCTGTCGCCGATCATCTCGGCGGTGCGGGCGACGGTGCAGGTGCGTCTGGACAGGTCGGATTTGGGCATCAGTCACTTCAATAATTGAATTGAGTGACTTCTATTTTTGAATGAACTTCGAGTCAAGGCCTTTCGCCGGGATTGCGGCGGGGCTACGATCCGCGCCGCAACAGGGGAGAGATTGCATGTACACCGTCGTTGGAAAGCCGGGCTCGCGCACCATGCGCGCCATCTGGATGCTCGAAGAACTGGGCGAGCCCTACGAGATCGTGGTCGCCGGCCCGCATTCGGAGGAAGTGCGGAAGGGCAATCCGGGCGGCAAGATGCCGGCGCTCTGGGATGATGGCGCGGTGATCCACGACTCGGTCGCGATCTGCACCTATCTGGCCGACAAGCACGGCAAGCTGACGGCGAAGGCGGGCACCCCGCTGCGCGCCAAGCAGGATGCGCTGATGCAGTTCACGGTGGACGAGATCGAGGGCGCACTCTGGACGGCGGCAAAGAACAGCTTCATCCATCCTGAGGAGTTCCGCTCCGCCGACATCCGCAAGACCTGCGACTATGAATTCGGCAAGGCGATGGCGACCCTGGCCGAGCACCTGGAAGGCAAGAGCTTCCTGACCGGTGAGGACTTCACCATCGCCGATCTGATCCTGGGACACTGCGGCGGTTGGGCCCAGATGGCCGAGTTCGCGATTCCCGCCGGGCCGATCAGCGACTACTTCGCCCGCGTCCGTGGCCGCGACGCCTTCAAGCGCGCCGTGAAACGCGGCAAGGAAGCCGAGGCGGCTGCGGCGGCGGCGTAGACGCTCGGTCATGCCGGGCTCGTCCCGGCATCCGGTCTTGTCTAGGACATTGGGGCGAAGCCGCACCGGAACCCCGGCACAAGGCCGGGGTGACGGACACGGGTTGGCTTCAGTTCCGCGCCAGTTCGCCGATCTTCTTGTGCGGGATCGGGCACTGGGCATTCGCGGCGGCGGGCCCGATACGCCTGGCCACGGCGCCGTCGCCGGTGATCTCCACCTGATGATTACCCGCGCGAACCGAAAAGCCGCCTGAGGCAAGCGGCTCGGGCGCACCGATGTCGATGCCCTTGCAGCCCAGATCGGCGGCCACCAGGAACTGCGCCGTCTTCGACTTCTCCTTCGTGGCCAGCGTCAGATGCCACTGGTTCTTCCAGTCCGGCACGAAGAAGGGATCCGGATCCTCGGGAAAGACGTTGCTCTGGGATGTCGTGAAGGCGGGCGCCGACAGGACGCGGAAGCAAACCTGTCCCTCGCCCTTGCGGATGGCGAAAGCGCCCTCTCCCTTGTCCTCGATCTGCTCCCAGGCGTGCAGGTTCCACTCCCATGTTCGCGCCTCGTCGGAGGCGAGATCGTCGTAGATCAGGGCCAGGTCGGGGCGGAGATAGGTGATCGTGCGCTTGGCCTTGCTGAGCGCCCCCTGATAGGCCTTGGTGGCATCGCCCGAGGTCATGTCGTAGTCGCCGCAACGGGCGAAGTTCGTCACCTTGCCCTGCGCCGACCGGTTCTGTTCCGGCTGGCCCTGACCGCCGTCGAAGGTGATGGCGTTGTGCGCCTTGGTCTGCATCGTCCAGGCCAGGTGATGTTTCGACTTCCAGGTGTCGTAATAGCCGCTGTCGATCGCCAGCGACTCGCCGCGGCCATTGATGATGAAGCTGTTCTGGTCGGCGTGACTGTGGCTGAAGCTGCCATAGGGGCTCGACTTGAACAGGATCGAGTAGCGCTGCGGGTCGTCCAGCGCCGAGTGCATCACCACCCAGCCGATCGACGGGAAGATGGCGGTGTCGGGCAACTCGACGTGGTCTTTCCGGATGAAAGGCCGTGCGGGTTCCTCGTAGAGCGGGCCGTAGAGATGCAGGTAGAATTCCGGCCGCTCGGGGTCCCACTGACTGGCGAAGCGGCGGCTGATCGGCGTGTCGATCCGCTGGCGGTACATCATCGCCACCAGCGCCCAGACATCGGGAAAGACATTCTCGCCGCCATCGCCGAAGGAAGAGTTCGGCGTGCCCGGCGGCACCAGATAGCTGAAGAACACGCCGGCCTGTTTCGGCCAACCCATCTGGGCGGGATCGACGCCGATGGCGTTCTTGATCACGTCCCAGTAGTGCATGTTGTTGACGGCGTCCCAGATGCCGTAGTTCACGCCATTGCCGAAGCCGCCATCCTCGCCGCCCCAGGGATTGTTGACCGCCAGATAGATCGGATAGGTGCGGAAGAACCAGTTGCGGGCGCGGGGCGTGTCGCGGGCCATCAGGGTGGCGATCGCGGTCACCGCGCCGGCCTGACGGAAGCCGTGGCTGTTGTAGGGTTTCAGTTCCAGCGCCCGCTTGGGGTTGACGACATACTGATCGAAGGCGGCCTGGGTGCGGTATTCGATCATCCGCTTCAGGGTTTCCTTCGTCTCCTCATCCATGTGCTTGTGGGTGATGTCGTAGGTCAGCGCCAGCGCCAGTGCGATGCGCAGGTTCGACAGGTCCGACGAGCGGACGCCCGTGGAATGATCGGGATCCCATTCGGCGAGATACAGCGCCCGCCGCCAGGCCTCCTTCATCGCCGCCTCGTCGCGGGTCAGGTGATAGGTGTAGACGGTCGTGCCAAGCTGAACGGTTGCCTTGTTCACCACCTGGGCGATGAACTTGGCCACCCGGATACGCTCGTAGTAATCTTCGACCTCGAACGTCGCGGTCGGCGGTTCGGGATCGAGTTCGCCGCCGACGAACTTCTCCGAGACCGTCTTCATCACGCCCCGGAAGACCTGCTTGCGGCTGCCCTGTCTCAGATCCCGGCGCAGTTCGTTGAAGCCTTCCTTGTCCGGAAAGCTGCGGGGATGGCGGCTCTCGAAGGCGCGGTCCCAGGCTTCCTGCACCGAAGGGGCGACGAAAACATGGGCCTTCTCGTTGATCGCGAAACCGCGCCACTCGCTCCAGGTCTCGGGACCAGTCCGGTCGTACCAGCGCCGCGCCCGCCAGCGCCAGTCGCCCACCTCCAGCGGAGCATCCAGCAGCAGGTGATTGTACTCGGTGATCCGCTTCAGCTTCTGGCCGGATCCGCCGACCTGCTCGATCTCGAGCTCGTAATTGACGTTCTCGCCTTCATAGCGCCAGCGGAAGACCGGCGGATTCTGCACCACCAGCGCATCGTTGAAGGGGTAGACCGGCATCTCCAGCTCGGTCTGCGGCGACAGCCAGTCATTGACTTCCCGAAGCTCCGGCAACGTCTCGATGTAATACAGCCAGGGGTCCGCCGGCCGGTCCGATTGTGCTACGGCAGCCGTACCCGCAAACACGAGCGCGGCGGCAAGGGTGACAACTCGTTGCAACATGAAACCTCCGGTGATCAGACGCGCTGCATCATGCAAGAAAGAGGCAGGCCGATCAGGGGCGACGGATGGCAATAAGGGATTTTGTCAGTCCCATCACCCGTTCGCTTGCAATTTCGGAATCCGGGAACAGGGTCTGCATCTGCCGGCGGGTGAAGAGACGGAAGTCCGGGCGGGTTCCCTTCGGCCAGAACCGGTTGGTGAAGCGGATGGTCGGCACCATCAGCCAGCGTGGCATCATCACGATGAAGACGGGCAGCCAGGAATGGCTCTCGACGATGAAATACTTGTAGGGCGTCTGTACGAAATAGCCGCGGGTGATGCGCCTCAGTTCGGATGCGAACTGACCCTGATAGCGGTCGGCGTTCTGGTTGAAGCGCCGGTCGTCGGTCATCCAGCGCATCTCGTCCTTCGGCCCGGTGACATGCTCGATGACCGAGGAACAGAAGACGATGTCGAACTGGTTGTCGGCAAACGGCAGCACATCCTCGTCACCCGCCAGTTGGACCGTGTGGTAGCCGCGGTCGGCCGCCTGCGCCAGATCGCTTTCGGAAATGTCCGCCACGGTCACGTCTGCCGGGCCCTTCAGGATCGAGGCAATATGGCCCCCGGTGCCACCGCCGAGGTCGAGAATCCGGGTTTCCGGGCTGATGTCGAAGCTGTCGAGGAACATCTGCCCACGTCTGGCGCGCTGGCGGGCGGAAAACGTGCGGAACAGGCGCCAGAGCATGCGGACCCCTCGATTGACTTTGTGGCGATACCGGCACTAGACCGGCAGGTAACTTGCATCCGTGCCTTGTATAAACGCTGACAGGGCCCGTGCCTATGCGGGGAATTCGAGGGGTGGGAACAGGGTGCCAGGGACGGCCCGCAAACCAAGAGTGCTGATGGTCGGGCCGTTTCCGCCGACAAAGGGCGGCGTGACCACCTTCATGCTCAACGTCATCAACTCGCCGCTCGCCGAGCGCTTCGACTTCGTGGCGCACACCACCTCGCGTCCGCCGAAGAAGAACGTGGTCGACAACTACGGCTATGCGGCGATGTTCAAGGGTGGGATCGGGCGTCTGGTCGCCGCTGCCTGGGCGACGCTGTGGCACCTGATCAGCTTCCCCTTCGTGCTGGTCCTCCGCCGCATCGATCTGGTTCAGATCCAGTCCTCGGACTTCCAGACCTTCTGGGAAAGCTGTCTTTACATGATGATGGCGAAGCTGTTCCGCAGGCCGGTGATGATGCGGCTGGGCGGAGTCTTCGACAAGTTCTACGAGGGCTCGAGCCCGCGCGTGCAGGGCTGGATCCGCCGGGGCGTCGGTGCGCCCGACATCCTGATTGTCCAGTCCGAGAGCTGGCGCGCCTATCTGGAGGGCGTTGGGAGGCGCGATGGCGTCATCGTGCTCTACAACTCGATCCCGGCGGCATCGATCACGCCTGTCGAACAGCCGCGCAACGAACCGCCCCGTATACTGTTCTTCGCCGGCTCGGAATCGGTGCGGAAGGGGGCGCAGGTCGTGATCGCAGCGCTGAAGCGCCCCGAGATGCAGGGCATCGCAGCGCTGTTCCGCTTCATCGCCGTTATCGATCCGCTGAAGAGCCAGATCGAGACCGAGGCTCTGACCCAAGAGATCGAGCTCATGGATTTCATCGAGCATCCGGCGTTCCTGAAGGAGCTGCGCGGCGGCGACATCTTCCTGATGCCGTCCTTTGGCGAGGGCTTTCCCAACAGTCTGCTGGAGGCCATGGCCGCCGGCTGCGCCTGTGTGATCACGCCGGTCGGCGCCGTGCCCGAGATTGCAGACCATGAGGTCGAGGCGCTGGTGATGCAGCCTGGCGATGATGCGGCTCTCGCGGCGCACATCCTTAGGCTGGTGACCGATCCGGCGGGGCGGCTTCGGATGGCCGGGGCAGCCCAGGACCGTCTTCGCCGGCAGTTCACGGCGGAACAGGTGCTGAAACGCCTTGAAGATGGATATCTGACACTCCTCGGCAGGGCGGCGGCTTGATGGCGGGCGCTGGCGGTTCGGACGGGCTGACGCGGATCATCCACCGGGGCCGGTGGTACCGGAACCGTCTTGCCGCCATGTCGGCTGGCGAAGTCGCCCATCGCATCGTCGAGATGTCCCGTCGGCAGCGCTACAAGCTCGGCGCGCCGTCCCGGGTCGTGAATTATGATCCCGGCTCGATGGCCTTGCCGCAGTGGCCGGGCCTGGCCGAGGGTGTCGGCCGGCTGGCGGCCGATCCCGGATTGATGGCCGGCTGGGCCGGTCATGCGGCGGCGGTGGCCGAATGCCGGTTCGAGTTCCTCGGCATAAGCTGGCCTGAAGCGGCTGAAACCGGGCAGATGCCGGACTGGCACCTCGATCCCGTGACCGGCGACCGCTGGCCGGCGACGCAGTACTGCTTTGACATCCCCTATCGCCACGCGGATGCGTTCGGCGACGTGAAGAATGTCTGGGAGCTGTCGCGCCTGCAGTATCTCCAGCCTCTCGCCGCCTATGGCCTGATATCCGAGGACCGCGCCATCGTGCGGCTCTGCATCGATCACCTGATGTCCTGGATCGAGAAGAACCCGCCCTATCTCGGCGTCAACTGGCCGTCGATGATCGAGGTGGCGTTCCGCATCGTCTCTATGATCGTGATCTCCAGCCTGCTGGGCAGTCACTTCAGCGATCAGGAACGGCGGGTGCTGCTGCGCTCGCTCTATCAGCACGGCTGGTGGATCGAACGCTTCCCGTCCCGATACTCCTCGGCAAACAACCACCTGGTGGCCGAGGCGGCGGCGCTATTCATGCTGGGCACGCTGGCGCCCGACCTGCCCGGCGCAACGCGCTGGCGCACTTATGGCGCGCGGCAGATCGAACGCGCCGCCCGTGAGCAGATCGCCGCCGACGGCGTCGGCCGGGAGCAGTCGCCGGCCTATGCCGCGCTGACGCTGGAATGGCTGTTGCTCTGCGGCGATCTCGGCCGCCGCGTGAACCAGCCCTTCACCGACGCCTTCTGGCAGCAGGTTCTGCGCGCGGGCGAGTTCCTGAAGTGGATCACCGACCGCCAGGGCAACCAGCCGCGCATCGGCGATGACGACGACAGCCACGTCTTCGGCAATGGCATGGGCATCGAGCCGACGGTGAACTCCATCGTCGCCTGTATCGCGTCGGCGACCGGCGAGCCTGCCATTGCGCCGCCGGTGCCGGTCTCGCATCTGCGCAACGCGCTTTTCCCGCCGCCGCGTCCCGACAATGTCTGGCCCGTCGGCGTGCGTCATTTCACCGAAGGCGGCTATACGGTCGACCGGCGTCCGGCCCGTGACGGGGCGCCGGGCCACCTCATGGTCTTCGATCACGGACCACTGGGGTATCTGTCCATTGCCGCCCATGGTCACGCGGACACGCTGGCGGTCTGGCTGCATGTGGACGGCCGCCCGGTGCTGATCGATGCCGGCACCTATCTCTATCACGCCGGCCACGAGTGGCGGGACCACTTCCGTGGCACCGTCGCCCACAACACGCTGACGCTCTCGGGCGAGAACAGTTCCGAGATTTCCGGGCCGTTCAACTGGGCCCGCAAGGCCGAGGCGCGGGTCGTTACCCTGGAAGGCGGCGCCGATGACTGGGCGGTGACGGCGGAGCACAACGGCTATCACGAGGCCTACAAGGTGCTGCACCGCCGCCGCGTCGCCCGCACCGCGCCCAACCAGTTCACCATCACCGACATGCTGACCGGACAGTCCGGGGACAACCGCGTCGAGATCGGCTTTCTGGTCTCGCCGGCGCTGGAGGTGACGTCGACGGGGACGGGCTTCGTGATCAGGGACGGGCAGCAGACCCTGCTGAAGATACTCAATGACAGCGCGCTGCCGGGCTGGGTCGAGACCGGCAGGACGCAGCCCGAACGCGGCTGGCACTCGCCCTCCTTCGGCATTCGACAGCCCGCGCCGCGCATCGTCTTCGCCGGTCGGTTGACCACCGGACAGGCGGTGGATTTCCGGCTGGTAGTCGGCGAAGGTTGATTACAGAACACAGGGAAAGCGTCCGACCGGGCGCCCAGTCTCCAGGGAGTTTCATCCAATGCGTCTCAGCGTTTTCGGCATGGGCTATGTCGGCAATGTTTCCGCCGCCTGCTTCGCCTCCGACGGGCACACTGTGATCGGCGTCGATCCCAACCAGACCAAGGTGGCCCTGATCAATCAGGCGAAGTCGCCCATCGTCGAGCCCGGCCTGGCGGAGCTGATGGAGGAGGCGGTTTCCGCCGGCCTGCTGTCGGCGACGCCCGACGCGGCGCGTGCGGTGATGGAGACCGACCTGTCGCTGGTCTGCGTCGGCACCCCCAGCCAGCAGAACGGCAATCTGGACCTGAAATATCTGGAGAAAGTCTGCGAGGAGATCGGTGCGGTCCTGAAGACCAAGGAGAAGCGCCACATCGTCGTCATCCGCTCGACCATGCTGCCCGGCACCATCCGCGAGACCGTCATTCCGACCCTGGAGAAGGCATCCGGCAAGACCGCCGGCGTCGATTTCGGCGTCTGCAACAATCCCGAGTTCCTGCGCGAGGGTTCGGCGGTGCGCGACTTCCGCGAACCCCCCAAGACCGTGATCGGCGAAAGCGACAAGGCGTCCGGCGACGCGCTGGCGGCGCTCTACGCTCATCTCGACGCGCCGCTGATCCGCACCGACATCGAGGTCGCGGAAATGGTGAAATACGCCGACAACGCCTGGCATGCGATCAAGGTAACCTTCGGCAACGAGATCGGCCTGATCTGCAAGAAGCTGGGCATCGACAGCCACAAGGTGATGGACATCTTCTGTCAGGACACGAAGCTGAACATCTCGCCCTATTACATGCGTCCCGGATTCGCGTTCGGCGGCTCCTGTCTGCCCAAGGATCTGCGGGCCATCACCTACAAGGCCCGCGAACTGGACCTGCCGGTGCATCTGCTGAACTCGGCCCTACCGTCCAACCGCTGGCAGGTGGAAAGCGGCGTCAACATGGTGCTGAACAAGGGCAAGCGGAAGGTCGGCATCCTCGGTTTCAGCTTCAAGGCGAACACCGACGACCTGCGCGAAAGCCCGCTGGTTGAGGTGATCGAGCGCCTGCTGGGCAAGGGCATGGACCTGAAGCTCTATGACAGGAATGTCAGCCTGGCCCGCCTCACGGGCGCCAACCGCGACTACATCACCAAGGCGATCCCGCACATCTCGGAACTGATGGTCGATTCCATGCAGGAAGTCATCGACCACGCCGAGGTGCTGGTCGTCGGCAATGGCGATCCTGCCTTCCGCCGTGTGCCGGAGCTGATGCGCGAGGGGCAGGAAATGGTCGACTTCGTCCGGGTCATGGACGAGCCCAGCCAGCCCGGCCGCTATGATGGGGTGGCGTGGTAGGTCTTTCCGACAGGCGGCCGGTCGGTTACCTATCCGGACATGACAGACACTGCGCCAGCCACCGGCATGAAACGCCAGATTCCGAACCTGCTGACCGGGTTCCGGATCGCGGTCATTCCGCTGCTGATCGCGGCCTTCTACATGGAGGCGCCGTGGAGCACGTGGGGGCCGCTGGTGCTGTTCCTGCTGGCCTCGGTCACCGACTGGCTGGACGGGGTGCTGGCGCGGGCCTGGAACGCGGGCTCGAAGCTGGGCCAGTTCATGGACCCGATCGCCGACAAGCTGCTGGTCGTCGCCGTGATCCTCATGTTCGCCGTCGACGGGCGGATTGGCGGGGTTCACGTCGTGCCGGCCATCGCCATTCTCTGCCGCGAGATGTTCGTCTCCGGCCTGCGTGAATTTCTGGCGTTCCGTGCGGTCGAGGTCCCGGTGTCGAAACTGGCCAAGTGGAAGACCGCGACCCAGATGGCGGCGCTGACGGTGATGCTGCTGCCGCTGGCCGAGGCCCGCCTGCCCGGGCTGGTCCTGTTCTGGATCGCGGCGGCTCTGGCCTTGCAGACGGGTTGGGCCTATTTCAGGGCGGCGATGCCGCATTTGCGCGAGAACGACTGATGAAGGTACTGGGGCTGGCCGGCTGGAGCGGGTCGGGCAAGACAACGCTGATGGTGCGTCTGATCCCGGCACTGAAGGCGCGCGGACTGTCGGTCTCGACGGTCAAGCACGCGCATCACCGTTTCGACGTCGATACGCCGGGCAAGGACAGCTACCGCCACCGCGAGGCCGGCGCGACGGAGGTGATGGTCGCCAGCGGCCAACGCTTCGCGCTGATGCACGAACTCCGTGATGCACCGGAGCCGCCGCTGGCCGATCTGCTGGCGAAGATGTCGCCGGTCGATCTGGTGCTGGTCGAGGGCTTCAAGCGCGAAGGCCACGCCAAGATCGAGGTGCATCGCGCCGACAATGGCAAGCCGCCGCTGTTCACCGATGACGACGCTATCATTGCGGTCGCCACGGACCGGGACATGGAAACCGGCACGCTGCCGAGGCTGGACCTGAATGATGTCGAGAAGATCGCCGACTTCGCCGCCAGCTGGGCGGGCGGGTCATGAGCCAGATCACCGATGACTGTTTTGCCTTTGGCGGGCCGCTGATGCGGGCGGGCGAGGCGCTGCGCATCATCGCCGAACGGACCCCGGCGGTGACGGGCAGCGAATCGCGCACCCTGATGGAAGCCGAGGGTCATGTGCTGGCCTCGGAGGCGCGGGCGCGATCCTGGTCGCCGCCGCATGACAATGCCGCCGTCGACGGCTACGCGATCCGGGGCGAGGACCTGAGCGCCGACATGGAAACCGGGTTCCGCGTCGTCGGCCGGGCCGCGGCGGGGCATCCGTCCGGCGCGCCGCTGGAACCTGGAACGGCCATGCGCATCTTCACCGGCGCGCCGATGCCGAAGGGCGCGAACACGGTGGTGATGCAGGAGGACGTCGCGCTCGACGGTGAACGCATCGCCGTGCCGCCGGGGCTGAAACCGGGCAGCAACCGCCGCTGCAGGGGCGAGGACATCGAATCGGGCAGGCTTCTGCTGCCTGCCGGAACCCGGCTTGGCCCGGCGGAACTGGCGCTGGCCGCGGCTGGCGGGCTCGACCGGCTGCCGGTCCGGCAGCGGCCGCGCGTGGCGGTGCTCTCCACGGGCGACGAGATCACGCCAGCCGGCGCGCCGCTGAAGCCCGGCAGCGTCTATGACGCCAACGCGCCCCTGCTGACGGGCCTGCTCCGCCGTCTGGGGCTGCCGGTGGATCATCTGGGCATCGTGCCGGACAGTCTTGCGGCGACGCGGGAGGCACTGGTGCAGGCCTCCGCGGCCGATCTGGTGATCACCTCGGGCGGCGCATCGACCGGCGACGAGGATCATGTCCGCGCCGCCGTCGCCGAACTGGGCGCGGTGCATCTGTGGCGGCTGGCCGTGAAGCCGGGCCGGCCGCTGGCCTTCGGGCATGTCGGGGGCACGGCCTTTGTCGGATTGCCCGGCAATCCGGTGGCGGTCATGGCCTGTTTCCTGATGTTCGTCCGTCCCCTGATCGACCGGCTGGAAGGCGCGGAGCCGAAACCGCTGCGCCGCTGGCCCGTGCGGTCGGGTTTCGCCATGAAGTCGAAGCCGGACCGGCTGGAATGGCTGCGCGGCACGCTGACGGCGAGGGACGGCGACCTGATTGCCGAGCGCTATCCGCGGCAGGGTTCGGGCATCATCCATTCCCTGACCGACAGCGACGGGCTGATCGAGATCCCCGAGGACGTGACAGCGGTGGCCGAGGGTGACAGGTTGGGCTTCATCAGTTTCAGGGAGGCGCTGGCGTGAAGCTGCTCTATTTCGCCTGGGTCCGCGAGCGCATCGGCGCGCATGAGGAGGATTTCGCCCTGCCTGCCGGCGTCGCGACGGTCGGCGACCTGATCGCGCATCTGGCCGCGCGCGGCGACGGCTACGCCCACGCCTTCGCCGATCCCGCGCAGATCCGCGCTGCCGTCAATCAGGAGACCGCGCAGCCGGGTGACGCCGTTGCCGACGGCGACGAAGTAGCGTTCTTCCCTCCGATGACGGGCGGTACCCAGGGTGCTCCGGCGTTCCGGCCCCCGAGCCGGAACCCATTCCTGAGCACCGATGGAAACCGCGGCGTTGGCGGAAAAGCTCAGGAATGGGTCCCGGGTCAGGCCCGGGACGCGTCGGAGTCAGGCGAAGACCAATGACCGTTTCCGTCCAGCGCGAGGATTTCGATCCGGCGGCCGAGCAGGCGGCGATGCTGGGCGGCCGCGTGGATGTCGGCGGCGTGGTGAGTTTCATCGGGCTGGTGCGGGATTTCTCCGACGGGCGCGGCGTCGGCGCGCTGACGCTGGAGCACTATCCCGGCATGACCGAGAAGATGCTGGAGAAGATCGAGGTCGAGGCGCAGGAGCGGTTCGACGTTCAGGCCACCCGCATCGTCCACCGCTACGGCCGGATGGAGCCGGGCGAACGCATCGTGCTGGTGCTGGCCGCCTCCGCCCACCGCGGCGAAGCCTTCCGCGCCTGCGAGTTCCTCATCGACTGGCTGAAGACGAAGGCGCCCTTCTGGAAGGTCGAGGACACAGAGAAGGGCGCCGAATGGGTCGAGGCGCGCGGCAGCGATGACGATGCCACCGCGCGCTGGGATCAGGGTTAGGCGTCCGCTTCCCGCTTCCGGTTGAAGTCGAAGAAGTCGTTGCCCTTGTCGTCGATGACGACGAAGGCGGGGAAGTCCTTCACCTCGATCTTCCAGACCGCTTCCATGCCCAGATGCTCGAAATCCATGACCTCGACACTGGTGATCTGGTCCTGGCCGATGCGGGCCGCGCCGCCGCCGATGGAGCCGAGATAGAAGCCGCCATTCTTCTTGCAGCTGTCGACCACCTGCTTGGAGCGGTTGCCCTTGGCGATGGAGACCATGGAGCCGCCGATGGCCTGGAACTCCGGCACATAGGGATCCATGCGCGCCGCCGTGGTCGGACCGAATGCGCCCGAGGCGCGGCCTTCCGGCGTCTTGGCCGGGCCGGCGTAGTAGATCGGGTGATCCTTGAAGTAGGACGGCAGTTCGCCGCCCTCGGCCACGCGCTTCGACAGTTCGGCATGCACGATGTCGCGGGCGACGATCATGGTGCCCGACAGGATCACCGGGGTTTCGACCGGCAGCTTGGTCAGGATGCCGCGGATCTCGTCCATCGGCAGGTTGAGGTCGATCGGCACGGCGTCGCCCGAGCTGACCTGGGTCGAGGGCAGGTAGACAGACGGATCGCGCACCAGTTCTTCCATGAACACGCCGTCGCCGGTGATCTTGCCCTTGGCCTGGCGGTCCGCCGAGCAGGAGACGCCGATGCCGATGGGCAGCGACGCGCCGTGGCGCGGCAGGCGGACGACGCGGACATCGTGGCAGAAATACTTGCCGCCGAACTGCGCGCCGATGCCCAGGTTCTGGGTCAGCTTGTGGATTTCCTGCTCCAGGGCGATGTCGCGGAACGCATGACCACTCTCCGAACCGCTGGTCGGCAGCTCGTCATAGTACTTGGTCGAGGCCATCTTCATGGTCTTCAGGTTCTGCTCCGCCGACATGCCGCCGATGACGATGGCGAGGTGGTAGGGCGGGCAGGCCGCGGTGCCGAGCTTGGGCAGTTCGTCGGCGAAGAACAGCATCAGCCGCTCGGGATCGAGCACGCGGCGGGTCTGCTGGAACAGGAAGGTCTTGTTGGCCGATCCGCCGCCCTTGGCGATGAACAGGAACTTGTAGTCGCTGCCGGTCGTTGCCTCGATGTCGATCTGTGCGGGCAGGTTGGAGCCGGTGTTCTTCTCCTCGAACATCGAGAGCGGCGCCATCTGGCTGTAGCGCAGGTTGCGGCTGGCCCAGGTGCGCTGCACGCCCTCGGAAAGCGCCGCGCCGTCGTCGCCCTCGGTCAGCACGTACTGGCCCTTCTTGCCGGAAACGATGGCTGTGCCGGTGTCCTGGCAGGATGGATATTCCATCGCCGCCGAGATGTTGGCGTTCTTCAGCAGTTCGAGGGCCACGAACTTGTCGTTCGCCGAGGCGTCGGGATCGTCCAGGATCGAGCGCAGCTGCTCCAGATGCGCCTTGCGGAACAGGTGGCTGATGTCGCCGAAGGCGGTCTCGGCCAGATGCGCGATGGCGTCCGGCTTGATCATCGTGAACTCGTGACTGCCCAGCTTCTCGCGACTGACGCCGCCCACATCCAGCTTGCGGTAGTCGGTCTTGTCCTCGCCGAGCGGAAACAGCGGTTGATATCCGGCCATCTCGATCCCCCTAAGTGACCCCTTCATCCATACGGATAGAGGAGACCACAAACGGCGCGCGGGTGCAGCAATTGATTGTACTGATATACGGCGCTGCTACATCAACGTTGGTGTCAACTACCTACAAGACGGCTTTGATGCTATGGTTCCAGCGCACTTCTGGATTGAGGGAGTGTGTGGAATCATTATCTTCTGGTAGAATATTTACCATAGCGAATCGATATTAGAGCTGAGATCGTTGTCAATCATTTCAAAAGTTGAAAAGCGCCAAGACGTAAACTCGGAGCGTTATTATTGGTCTGCGCTCAGGCGATTTCTTGATGTATCTGCAACTGCTCAACTTATTTCTTCATTTCACGAACTAGATAAAAAGCAAAATGAAAATGTAAAGAAGCAATCGACCCAAATTCGGTATGCGCTCTTGATGTCAATTCAGTATTATGAGGCTTCTCAGAATTCTGAGTTATACACGAAACCAGTATTTTTGTATTATGCTTGTATGTGGCTTGCTGTCGCAGAGTTCTTGTTTAAGGGAACGGGTGACGTGAGTTTAGATAGGGCTCGCGGCGAGAACAAGCATCATGGTTTGGAATTTGTAATAGATTCTTCAAAATTTACTTATGATGCCCTGGAATTTGCGGAAAAGCTGCGGGCAAAGCCAATGATCTCTTCAGGAAGATATAAAGGTACGTTTGAATTATGGAGGCAGACGGCGCGAAAGATGCCTCTTTGTGGCGATTTCACAGAGGTTTTCGGCATGGGCAATGCGACTGGAGTAAGGCCTCTTTTTCACTCTGAGGACCGACCTCCGATTCCATTGGAGTCAACTGGTACAAGCCTAATTGATTGTTGGGGGCGGATCCCGTTTATGGTTCGTCCGCTGACGGACTGTGGGTGGATTAGTGACTTTCTCAGAACAACAATCACGGCCATATCAGGTGGGGTGGAGAATTATATTACCACTAGTATCATGGTACATCCATGTGACCCAGCCAAGGAAATTGAATTCACTGAAAGGTTTTTATTTGACCCTAATGACATCGAGAATATCAATTTTACCAAGTTTCCATCTGGGTTTTCATTGCAAACTAAATCACCCAAGGTGGGTCTGGGGCTACGTAGATTTGATCATAGAGGGGCTGTCGAATTTCCGGATGGATGCAATTATGGAGATCAAGTATGGATGTATAATGGTGCGATAGAGTATACAGAATTTGAAAATATTTATATTTCACTTTATATATTAAGTAATTTATCTAGATACTATCCAGATTTTTGGATCGATCATACGACAAATCATACTTTATTCTCGGATTTATGCGATCAATTTTTGAGTGAGTCGGCTGAATCTATTGCCAGATTGGCATACTCCGAGCTATCTCGGACATACCATTTCCGCTGATGCTTGGATAGCATTGCGCCTCCGGTAGCAACGCAGCTCCTTTGATCACACCCAGGGGCAGTTCGAATTCCGGTCGCCGAAGGTCTGTCCGTTGGAGAAGCGGGCGATGTTGAAGGGTTTCAGGGTTTCCGGCATGGCGTTGCCGGCCAATGTCTCGGCGATCATCCGGCCGACGCCGATCATCTTGAAGCCGTGATTGCTGTCGGCGGCCATGAAGACATTGTCGGCGATGTGGTCGAAGACCGGGACGTTGTCCGGCGTGAAGGCGCCGATGCCGCCGTTGCGGCGTTCCTTGAAGTCGGCGCGGCAGCCCTTGAAGCGGTCCATCAGGTAGCTGAGCGTGGCGCAGAAGTAATCCGCGAACCAGTCGTCGGCCTGATAGTTGTCGTTCAGATGGCCATAGGGCTCCAGCTCCGCTTCCGGCCCGATCTGGATCGGGATGGTGCCGCCCTGCACGCCGGGCCGGCCGACGCGCTCGGCGGCGTAGCGGACATAGGTGTAGAAGTGGTCGGAAATCTCCCGCCCGTCCTCGGTCACCACCGGCGTGTTCATCAGCTCCACATGCAGCACCGGCGCGTCCTTGCCCTCGGCGTTGCGGAAGTCGGCGCCGGGCTTCAGGAAGACCTCGCCTTCCAGCAGCCGCCAGAAGGTCCACATGTCGAAGTCCTTCTCCACGTGGCCGTCATTGTAATGCATGTCCAGCTTGTCGGACTTGCCCAGCCAGCGCCAGTGCACCGGGTTCCAGGCCCCGGCGGCCAGCACGACCTGCTCGCAGCGGATATCGCCCACATTCGTCTTCACTGCACTGACCGTGCCGCCGGTCATCTCGTAGCCCGTGACCTCGACGCCATAGACCCGCTGCACGCCCATCTGGCGGCACTTCTGGTCCAGGCCCCAGACGGCCATGTGGGTGCCGGCATAGCCCGAGGGGCGCTCATGCAGCACGCAATGGGTGACGTCGGTGTTGAAGTCCGGCCAGATCGACTTCAGGTGCCGGCGCGCGTCGTCGCCCAGATAGAGGTCAGACGGATAGCCCTGATCGTTCTGCGACTTGTGGATCTTGATATAGTCGGCTTCCTGGTTCTCCTCGCCGACCGAGATGTAGCCGACCTGCTGGAAGCCGAAATTGACCGGATCCTCGGTCCAGACATCGACGCTTTCGCGCAGGATACCGTGCAGCGGGCCGGTCATGTACATGTTGCGCACGCAGCCGCAGGCGAGGCCGGTCGCGCCCGCGCCCGGACCCTGCTTGTCAATCAGGACGACGTCCGAGCCCTTGCCGCGCCCGGTCTCTTCCAGCTTCTTCGCCAGATGCCAGGCCGTCGACATGCCGTGCACGCCCGCGCCGACCACCACGAACATGGCGCCTTCGGGCAGCTTCGCGACGTCGAACAGCGGCACGACCGCGGGGTTCACGATCTTGCCGTCGACGGTCGGGGGCAGGGGACGGTTCTGGAACGGGTAGAACTGGTCATGCGCGGTCATGGGCGGATCCTCCTCAATTCGTGGGCCGGATCATGCCGCGCCCCGGCCCGGCGTGTCATCCGCGATGCGACGGCGGCAGGCCTGAAAGCGGTCAGGAGGCCACGATGGCCAGGGCGACAAGCATGGCGGTTTCCGAGATCAGGCACGCCGCGCCAAGCACGTCACCGGTGTATCCGCCGAACGATCTGTCCGCGCGCCGGATCGTCCATGCCGCCGCTCCACCACCGGCAAGTGCGACGATGGAGGCTTCCAGAATGCCGCCACTCAGCAGAGCCCAGACGGCCAGAAGGCCGAAGGCGATGATCGCCGCCACCTTGCGGCTTTCCGCCGAAGGCGCACCGGCGTTCCGGGCCGCGCCATCCGGGCGAGCCAGGCGTGAGGTCAGCATCACCTGCACCAGCGTCGCCCGTGAAAAGGCGCAGATGACGACCAGGGACATGGCGGCATCGACACTGGCGACGGCGGCCACCCGCGCCGCGAAGACAATGATCAGCGCCAGCACGCCATAGGCGCCGATGCGGCTGTCGCGCATGGCCGCCAGCTTCTCCGCCTTGCCGCCGCGCGCACCCAGCCCGTCGAAGAAATCCGCCAGACCATCTTCATGCAGTCCGCCGGTGAGAAGGGTCAGCGTTGCGATCGCCAGCACGCCCGCCAGCAGAACTGGCGCGCCGGTCCACTCGACCAGCACGAAGACCGACGCCGCGACTGTCCCGACCATCGCCCCGACCACCGGGAAGGCCCAGGCACTGTCCGCGAGCGATGGCGCCTTTTCGCCCTCCCCCTTGAGGGGGGAGGGTTGGGGAGGGGGTGTATCGGCGAAGCCGAATTTGTTACCGATTTTCGAGTCCGAAGCCTCCGGCTGCACCCCCCTCCGACCGCTGCGCGGCCACCTCCCCCTCAAGGGGGGAGGGGAGGAGCCACCGTCCTCTTGAGGGAACTGTACGGGCAGACGCGTGAGCCATGTCAGCGCCACGGCAAGCTCGTCGTTGAGGCGGGTCGGGTTCATGGCCGTTTCACCACCAGGGGCAGGCCCGCCGCGGTGAAGACCACACAGTCCGCGGCCGCTGCGACCCGCTGGTTGAGGATGCCCTGCGCGTCACGGAACCGGCGGCCCAGAGGTGTGTCGGGGACGATGCCGAGGCCGGTCTCGTTGCTGACCAGAACCGTCGGTGCGATGCGCGCCGACAGAGCGCCGAGCAGGTCGGCGGTTTCCGTTGTCAGATCGGCCTCCGCCAGCATGCGGTTCGAGAGCCAGAGCGTGAGGCAGTCGACCAGCGTGGGCGTGTCACGGTCAGCGCTCACAATGGCTTCATCCAGATCATGCGGCGCCTCGATGGTCACCCAGTCGCCGCCGCGGTCGGCCTGATGCTGTGCGATTCGCTCGCGCATCTCGTCGTCCCAGGCCTGCGCTGTGGCGATGTAGGTGGGTGTCCGGTCCGTTGCGGCAACTGTCAGCCGTTCGGCCAGCCGGCTCTTGCCCGACCGCGCGCCACCCAGAACAAGTGTCAGGCGCGGAACATCTGGCGCTCCGAGCAACTCCGTCCAGGCGTCCGGCTCAGGCATTCTCCAGAATCTCCGCGGCCTCCATCCAGCGCAGTTCGGCGGCCTCGACGGCCTGCTGGGCGAGCGATTTCAGCTTGCTGAGTTCGGCGATCTTCTCCGGCGGGCCGTTGTAGACCTTCGGATCCTGCAGCTTCACGTCGATACGCCGGATCTGCGCGTTCAGCTTCTCGATCTGCTGCTCCGCGTCCTGCATGTCCTTGCGCGCCGGGGCCAGTTCGGCCCGCTCGGCCGCCCGCTTCTTGCGCTCGTCGCGGCGGTTGGCCTTGGGCTCGACCGAGCCTTCCTTCGCCGCCGGGCGCGCGGCCTCGGCGGCCTCGGAAAGGGCGAGTCGCTTGTAGTCGTCCATGTCGCCGTCGAAGGTCCGGACCCCGCCGTCGGAGACCAGCAGCAGCCGGTCGGCGACCGACTCGACCAGATGCGTGTCATGGCTGACCAGGATGACCGCGCCGGCATAGCTGTTCAGAGCCTGCACCAGCGCCTGACGGCTGTCGATGTCGAGATGGTTGGTCGGTTCGTCGAGGATGATCATGTGCGGCTCGGCCTGCGCCATCAGGCAGAGCGACAGCCGTGCCTTCTCGCCGCCGGACAGTTCGCCCGCCGGCGTCTCCACACGCTTGTGATCAAGACCGAAGCCGTCGAGCTTGGTACGGAGCGTCGATTCCGTGTCGTAGGGACAGATCTCGCGCAGGTGCTGCATGGCGTTCTGGCGCGGGTTCAGTTCCTCGATCTGGTGCTGGTGGAAGAAGCCGATCTTCAGCTTCGACGAGCGCCGGACCTGACCCTTTTCCGCCTGCAGCCGTCCGGAGATGAGCTTCGCGAGCGTCGACTTGCCGTTGCCGTTCGCACCCAGCAGTGCGATGCGATCGTCCTCGTCGATACGGATGTCCACCCGCCTGAGCACCGGCTTGCCGGGCTCGTAGCCGACATCCACTTCGTCGATTGTGATGATCGGCGGCGACAGCCGGTCCGGTTCGACGAAGGGAAAGCGCGGGGCGCGGGCATCTACGACGGCGGCGACCGGCTGCATCTTCGCCAGCATCTTCAGCCGGCTCTGCGCCTGCCGCGCCTTGGAGGCCTTGTAGCGGAAGCGGTCGACGAAGGCCTGGATGCGGGCCCGCTCGCCGGCCTGCCGGTTGGCCAGCTCGGCCAGATGGCGCTGTGCGGTGCGGCGACGCTCCTCGAAATTGTCGTAGCCGCCGGGATAGAGCGTCAGCTTCATCTGATCGAGATGCAGGATGTCGGTGACCGCGCGGTTGAGCAGGTCGCGGTCATGACTGACGATCACGACCGTATGCGGGTATTTCTGCAGGAAGTTCTCCAGCCAGAGCGTGGCTTCCAGATCCAGATGGTTGGTCGGCTCGTCCAGCAGCAGGATTTCCGGTTCGGCGAACAGCGCGGCGGCCAGGGCGATACGCATCCGCCAGCCGCCCGAGAAGGCGCTGCAGGCCCAGCCCTGCCGGTCGGCGTGAATGCCGAGGCCGTCGAGGATCGCCGCCGCCCGCGCCGGGGCCGCGTGGGCGCCGATATCGGTCAGCCGGGTCTGGATCTCGGCGATGCGTCCCGGGTCGGTCGCCGTCTCGGCTTCGGTCAGCAGGCTCTCGCGCTCGGCATCGCCGGCCAGCACGGCCTCGATGGCCGGACGGTCGCCGCCGGGCGCCTCCTGCGCAACCGTGCCGATCTTCGCGGTGCGTGGAATCTCGACCGATCCGGACTCCATCGTCTGCTCGCCCAGGATGGCGCGCAGCAGGGTGGTCTTGCCGGTTCCGTTCGGCCCGACCAGCCCGACGCGTTTGCCCGTCGGAATCCGCGCGCCCGCGCCTTCGATGAGAAGGCGGCCCGCAATCCGGATCGTGATGTCTTCCAGCACCAGCATGCAGCGGCTTATAGGCGAGTTGCGAGCGCCGGGCCACATGGCTATAAGCCCGCGGAGTCCATTGTGCGCTGCGGCAGAGTCCGGGCGCGTTTCACCCGTCAGAAGCCAGAGGAATTCCTGAAATGGCCATCCAGCGCACCTTCTCCATCATCAAGCCCGACGCCACCCGCCGCAACCTGACCGGCCAGATCAACGCCATGATCGAGGCCGCCGGCCTGCGCATCGTCGCCCAGCGCCGCGTCAAGCTGTCGAAGGAAGCCGCCGAAGGTTTCTATGCGGTCCACAAGGAGCGCCCCTTCTTCAACTCGCTGGTCGAGTTCATGACCTCCGGCCCGGTCGTCGTTCAGGTGCTGGAAGGCGAGGACGCCATCGCCGCCTACCGCAAGGTGATGGGCGCGACCAATCCCGAGCAGGCCGACGAGGGCACGATCCGCAAATCCTTCGCCGAGTCCATCGAGGCCAACTCCGCGCACGGCTCCGACAGCCCGGAGAACGCCGAGATCGAGATCAAGTACTTCTTCTCCGACCTCGACATCGTCGGCTGAGGTCTAGCCCCAGCTGACCAGCTCGTCCACCGCGCGATCGAGCTGGCTGAAGTGATCGATCCACCGGTCCGCGTCCAGTTCGCGGGCCGGTGTCTTTCCGTATCCGAAGGTCACGGCGATGACGGGCACGCCGGCATCGCGCGCCGCGCCCGTATCGCTCGCCGTATCTCCGATCATCACTGCATTTGACGGATCGCCGCCGGCCGCCTCGATGGTGCCGGTGAGGTGCCGCCCGTCGGGTTTGCGGTACGGAAAGCTGTCGGCGCATTTGACGGCGTCGAACATGGGCCGGATGCCCCAGAATGCGAACTGCCGTTCCGTGAAATCGGCGCGCTTGTTGGTGCAGATCGCGACGATCGCCCCGCGCGCCTTCAGCCGCCGGATTGCGTCCAGCGCCCCGGCGAAGGGTTCGCTGCGGTCGGCCAGGTGGTCGATGTAGCGGCCCATGAACAGGTCGACAAGGCGCTTGAATTCATCCTCTTCCGGTACGCCGCCGGTATCGCCGAAGCCGCCCCGGATCATGGGCGCTGCACCGTCGCCGATAAGTGTCTTGATTCGCTCATAGGGCACCCGGTTGCGCCCCTCCCGGATCAGCAGCCAGCAGACGGTTGCGTAAAGGTCGGGCGCCGTGTCGGCCAGCGTCCCGTCGAGGTCGAATACGATTGTCGGCCGGGTCATCTGATCTCCCCAGAACTGGCGCGCGATCTGCAAATCACTGAAACACGGTTTGAATTGGTGCTGCAGAATGGGCCGTGGCATAGCATTTCGCAGCGGACTCGAGGGACAGAATTATGGGTGACAGACCAGTAGCAGTGGTAATCCTCGCGGCGGGCATGGGCACACGCATGAAGTCGGCGCTGCCGAAAGTGCTGCATCCGGTCGCCGGCCTGCCGATGATCAACCACATCCAGAAGGCGCTGGCGCCGCTGAACCCTGCCAGGACCGTCGTCGTCACCTCGCCCGGCCAGGACAATGTCCGCGAGGCGGTCGCGCCTGCCGACACGGCGGTGCAAACCGAAGCGTTGGGCACCGGACACGCCGTCCTGGCCGCTCGGGAGCAGCTTGAGGGGTTCGAGGGCACCTTGCTGGTGCTGTTCGGCGACACGCCGCTGCTTCAGACCGAAACCATTCAGGCCATGGCCGACATCATGGAAGGCCCGGAAGACCCGGCTGTTGCCGTGCTCGGCTTCTGTCCGGCTGATCCGACGCTCTACGGCCGTCTGGTGACCGATGCCGATGGCCGCCTGGAGGCCATCGTCGAACACCGCGATTGCAATGAAGAACAGCTGAAGATCGGCTTCTGCAACGCCGGGATCATGGGCCTGGACGGGCGCACGGCGCTGCAGTTCCTCGACCGCATCGGCAACGACAATTCCAAGGGCGAATACTACCTGACCGACATCGTCGCCATCGCCCGCGCGGCAGGGCGGACCTGCGTCACCGTCGAGGGCGATCCGGAAGAGGTGATGGGCGTCGACCACCGGGGGAAGCTGGCCCAGGCCGAGGCCGTGGCGCAGCGGCGTCTGCGCGATGCGGCCATGGCCGGCGGCGCGACGCTGGTGCTGCCGGAGACGGTCTACTTCAGCCATGACACCGAGCTTGGCCGGGATGTCACCGTCGAGCCCAACGTGGTCTTCGGGCCCGGCGTGAAGGTGCATGACAATGTGCGCATCCGGGCCTTCAGCCATCTGGAGGGCGCGGAAGTGCATCCAGAAGCGGAAATCGGCCCCTATGGCCGCCTGCGTCCGGGCGCGGAAGTGCGTGCCGGCGGCAAGATCGGCAACTTTGTCGAGGTCAAGAAGGCGGTGATCGAGGAAGGCGCCAAGGTCAATCACCTGACCTATATCGGCGACGCCCGTGTGGGCGCGAAGGCCAATATCGGCGCGGGCACCATCACCTGCAACTATGACGGCTTCTTCAAGTATCACACGGATATCGGGGCCGGTGCGTTCATCGGATCGAACACGGCGCTGGTCGCGCCCGTGAAGATCGGCGATGGCGCAATCATCGGCGCCGGCAGCACCATCGCCAGTGACGTGCCTGCTGACCAGCTTGCCCTGACCCGCGCGGACCAGGCCGGCAAGGACGGCTGGGCGGCCCGGTTCCGCAAGGTGCAGTCGGAGAAGAAGGCGAAGAAGTGATAGCGACGGCTCCCCGGACTTGATCCGGGGGCCATTCCTGAGCATCGCCGCAACCGGAAGAATGCCAGGACAGGCTCAGGAATGGGTCCCGGATCAGGTCCGGGACTCGGTTAAGGAGAAGAACGAAGATGTGCGGTATCGTTGGTGTTGTCGGCAAGGATGATGTGACCCCCCGCCTGGTCGAGGGTCTGAAACGGCTGGAATATCGCGGTTACGATTCCGCGGGCGTGGCGACCCTGATTGGCGACGAGATCGGCCGCCGCCGGGCCGAAGGCAAGCTGATGAACCTGGACAAGGTCCTGGCCGACAGTCCGCTGGATGGCGACATCGGCATCGGCCACACGCGCTGGGCGACCCATGGTGTTCCCAACGAGGCCAACGCCCATCCCCACGCTACCGACAAGGTCGCGCTGGTGCACAATGGCATCATCGAGAATTACCGCGAGCTGGCGCGGGAACTGACGGCGAAGGGCCGCACCTTCGCCTCCGAGACGGACACCGAGATCGTGGCCCACCTGATCACGGTGAACCTGGAAGAGGGCATGTCTCCGAGAGAGGCCGTCGCCGCCGCGCTGAAGCGGCTGGAGGGCGCCTTCGCGCTCGGCATCATCTTCGCCGGCGAGCACAATCTGATGATCGGCGCGCGGCGCGGCAGCCCGCTGGCCATCGGCTTTGGCGATGGCGAGATGTTCCTGGGCTCGGACGCCATGGCGCTGGCGCCGATGACCAACCAGATCGCCTATCTGAAGGAAGGCGATTACGCCGTCCTGAGCCGTGACGGCGCGGAGTTCTTCGACGAGGACGACAATCCGGTCAGCCGAGAGGTCAAGCAGTCGGCCATCTCCGGCGCGATGATCGGCAAGGGCAACCACCGCCACTTCATGCTGAAGGAGATCTACGAACAACCCGCCGTGGTGGGCGACACGCTTCATTCCTACCTCACCCCGGCCACCGGCGAGATCAAGCTGCCGGAGATGCCGTTCGATCTGGGCAAGGTGTCCAAGTTCACCATCATCGCCTGCGGCACGTCCTACTACTCGGCCATGGTGGCGAAATACTGGTTCGAGCAGATCGCCCGGGTGTCGGTCGAGATCGATGTCGCCTCGGAGTTCCGCTACCGCGAGGCGCCATTGACCGAGGGCGGCGTCGGCATCTTCATCTCCCAGTCCGGCGAGACCGCCGACACGCTGGCGGCGCTGCGCTACTGCCGGGAAAACGGCCAGCACATCATGGCCATCGTCAATGTGCCGGAGAGCTCGATCGCCCGCGAATCCGACGTGGTGTTGCAGACCCTCGCCGGACCGGAGATCGGCGTCGCCTCGACCAAGGCCTTCACCTGCCAGCTAGCCACGCTGGCCTGTCTGGTGATCGCCACGGCCCGCGCCCGCAACGCCATCGACGAGGCCGAGGAAGACCGGCTGGCCCGATCGCTGGCGCATGTCCCGGCGCTGGCGGCGCAGGTTCTGAACCATGACGAGGAAATCCAGACCCTGGCCGGCCGCATCTTCGAGGCGCGCGACGTGCTCTATCTGGGCCGTGGCACCGGCTATCCGCTGGCGCTGGAAGGCGCGCTGAAGCTGAAGGAGATCAGTTACATCCATGCCGAGGGCTACGCTTCCGGCGAGATGAAGCACGGGCCCATCGCGCTGATCGACGAACTGGTGCCGGTGATCGTCATCGCGCCGACCGACAACCTGTTCGACAAGACGGTCTCCAACATGCGTGAGGTCATGGCCCGCGGCGGCAAGGTGATCTTCCTGTCCGACAGGGAAGGGCTGGAGGAAGTCGGCGCCGAGGCCTTCGCCTCCATCGAACTGCCCGACGTCGATCCCATCGCCGCGCCGCTGCTCTATGCCATTCCGGTGCAGTTGCTGGCCTATCACATCGCCGTCCTGAAGGGCACGGACGTGGATCAGCCCCGCAACCTCGCCAAGTCGGTGACGGTCGAGTAAACCGGAGCGCATGAACAACCAGTCTGCGGGGGGACCGCTGCAGGCGGCGCTCCCGCATGTGGCCCTGTTCTTCTCGGTCATCTTTCTCGGCAGTTCCTTCGTCGCGGCGCGCGCCATCATGGCGGGCTCCGACGGGCCGGCCACGCTCGCCATCGCCCGTTATGGCGGCGCGATCCTCTGCCTCGTCCCCTTCGTGGCGGCGATGCGGCACTGGCGGATCCCGCTGAAGATCGTGGCCGGGGCGATGCTGCTCGGGCTGATGCAGTTCGGCCTGTTCCACCTGTCGATCAACACCGCGCTGCAGGAAATCCCGGCGGCGCGCGGCGCGGTGATCTTCGCCCTGATTCCGATCCTGACCATGCTGATCGCGGCTGCGGCCGGCCGGGACAGGATCTCGGCGATGATGATCTTCGCCGCCGTGCTGTCCTTCGCGGGTGTGGCGCTGGCCGTGGGCGAAGCCGCCTTCCGGCCCTCGGCCCAGGGCGCCGACAGTCTCTGGGGGGAGGCGCTGTTCCTCTTCGCGGTCTGCTGCGGCGCGACCTACAACGCCTTCTCGGCCCGCATCTACCAGAACCATTCCGTGCTGGCGGTCTCGATCGTGACCATGCTGGGGGGCGTGACCTTCCTGCTGCCCTTCTCGTTGTTCGAGGGCGTGGCGGAGGTCGCCGGCGGCTGGGACGCGAATGATCTCTACTGGCTGCTCTGGCTCATTGTGCCGGGCGGCGCGGCCAGCATGGCCTTCTTCAATTTCGGGCTCAGGCGTCTCGGCCCCGCCCGCGCCGCCATCTGGGTGCCGCTCAGCCCGATCGCCGCCACCGCCGCCGGCGCGATGATGCTGGGCGAAACCATCACCCCCCTGTTCCTGGTCGGGCTGGCCTGCGCGGTGGCCGGCCCCTTCATCGTTTCATGGAGCCGGATGCGGGAATCCCGTTAACAGGTTCCTCAAGACCCCCCCCGGGTTCCGCTGGGGCAAAATTTTTTTTCTGAATTTTCTTGAGTATTTTCTGGAAGGTTTCGGCAAGTTGGAAATGCCCTCAATTCATTGAAAAAAATAAAGAAAATAGATTCAGACGGGCTTTGCTTCAAATTCTCCGCAAACACACCTCAAAGGCCATCGGGATATTAGAAGGGGTTTAAAGGGCCCCGATCAGAGTGGCGCCATCGAATGAAGCCGAGGGACCCCAATCCCGAGACGTGAGGGCGGCGAGATGGACCTGCTGAGCGGACTGGCCGAGAACGAAATCCTGGATCCCGTCGAGGAAGTGGTCGAGGACGTCCTGTTCGAAGAGCCCACCAACAATGGCAATGGCAACGGCGGCGAGAACGGCGGCGGCGAGGGTTCTGGCAACGGAAACGGCGGCGGTGAAGGTTCCGGCAATGGCGGCGGAAACGGCAATGGCAACGGCCTTGTCGATGATCTGCTTGGCGGCGGTGACGGGAACTTCAATTCCAACGCCGGCGGCAATGTCATCAACAAGGTCATGAAGATCGCCAACGGCAAGAAGTATGGCCAGGGCGGCGACGGTGATGACGAGATCACCATCGAGCGCAATGACGGCGGCGTGGCCTTCGGCGGCAAGGGCAACGACAAGCTGACGGGTGGCGCCGGCAACGACAAGCTGATCGGCAAGTGGGGCAGCAACCTGCTGGACGGCGGCGAGGGCGATGATGACGTCCGCGGCGGCGACGGCGCCGACACCATGATGGGCGGCAACGGCAACGACCGTGGCGCTGGCGGTGACGGCGATGACGATATCAGGGGCGGCCGTGGCAACGACATCCTGCGCGGCGACAAGGGCCGCGACACGATCGACGGCGGCGATGACGACGACAGGCTGTTCGGCTTCGCCGACGAGGACAGCATCATGGGCGGCAACGGCGACGACATCGTCCGTGGCGGCCTGGCGAACGATTTCCTGTTCGGCGGCGCGGGCAACGACATTCTGCGCGGCGGCCAGGACGAGGATCACCTGGAAGGCGGCGAAGGCGTTGACCAGCTGTTCGGCGGCAATGGCAATGACAGCGTCCGGGGCGACGCCGGCAACGACCGTCTGGAAGGCCAGAGCGGCCGCGACACGCTGGATGGCGGCGACGGAAACGACGACCTGCGTGGTGGCAGCGAGGACGACCAGATCTTCGGCGGTCTGGGCGCTGACTATGCGCTGGGCGGCACCGGCGACGACCTGATCGAGGGCGGTGACGACAATGACCGCCTGTTCGGCGAGGGAGGCGACGACAGCGTCACCGGCGATGCGGGCGACGACCGCGTGATCGGCGGCAGCGGCGCGGACACCCTGTTCGGCGGGCTCGGCAACGACGTCGTCAATGGCGGCACCGAGGATGACCATCTGTTCGGCGGCGACGGCGCGGACACGATGGGCGGCGCCTCGGGCGACGACTCGATGCTGGGCGAGGCTGGAGCGGACCGGCTCAATGGCGGCACCGGCAATGACAGCATCTTCGGCGGTCTGGGTAACGACGCCATCGACGGCGGCGGCAATGCCGACCTGATCGACGGTGGCGATGGCGACGACTCGATCACCGGCGGCGCGGGCAACGACGTCCTCAACGGGGGCGCGGGCCATGACCTGTTCGTTTCCGACGAGGGCGATGACATCCTGACCGGTGGCGAAGGCGCCGAGTGGTTCTATTACGAGAACGAGAATTTCGGCCACGACACGATCACCGATTTCGACGCAGCCGGCGGCGACCTGCTGGACCTCTCGGCGACGGGCCTGACCCGCGCCGACCTGACCATCACCCAGGTATCCGAGACCACGATCCGGATCGACGTCCCCGACAATCGCTCCATCACCCTGGACGGCGTCTCGGAGTTCGACATCAACTCCGCCGCGCTCCATTTCGGCGCGGACGACGGCGCCGTCGAGGTGCGGGATTTCATCGCCAACGGCTCCTTCGAGAACCTGGCCGACAGCATCGGCAATGTCCTCCAGTCGCTGAACGGCAACGGCAACGGCGTCCACGATGCGACCGAAGTCGCCTGGTACAGCGAGATCGAGGGCTGGAAGAGCAACGACGGCAAGATCGAGATCAAGGGCGAAGACAACGCGACCTCGGGCGTCAAGACGGCCGCGGGCGACTTCTACGTCAACCTCGACGATGGCAGCAGCCGCGCCTACAACGAGAACAACGAGCTCCATCAGGATGTCCAGGGTCTGACCGAGGGCCGCAGCTACACGCTGCAGTTCGATTTCGCCAACCAGGCGGGCGACTCGGACGGCCACATGGACGTGTTCTTCGGCGGCGAGAAGGTCGCGAGCATCACGTCCAATGACGGCAGCTTCGCCACCAAGACCTTCCAGGTGACCGGCGGCGCCGGCGACGGCTCGGACCGGCTCTCCTTCCAGACCGGGAATACCGGCCGTGAAGCAGGCGCCTATGTCGATAATGTCAAGCTGCTGGGCTACGCCGATACCGACGGCGACCTGACCCCGGTCGGCGAGAGCAGCGGCGTCGATACCGTGATCGGCGGCGCTGGCGACGATACCGTCGTCGAGCCGGAAGGCCGCGAGTTCATCGTCAATGGCTCCTTCGAGGACTTCATCGGTGCGGGCAAGATCAAGGACACCTTCAATTCGGACCGCGACGGCGTCCAGGAGGATCACGAGGTCTTCTGGTACGAGAAGCTGAATGGCTGGACTTCGGACGATGACGCGATCGAGGTGAAGGGCCAGAACTTCGCCGGCGAGGACGGCATCCGCGCCACGGACGGCGACTACTATGTCGAGCTGGATGACGGCACGTCCCGCGATTTCAACGACAACCGGGATATCTCCCAGAAGGTCGAGGGACTTAAGGACGGCGAAGCCTACACACTGACTTTCGACAGCGCCAATCGCACCGGCGATTCAGACGGCCACATCGATGTCTTCTTCGGCGGCGAGAAGATCGGCACCGTCTCCTCGAATTCGGGCGAGTTCCAGTCCAACACCTTCGAGGTCGTCGGCGGCGCCGGCGACGGCAAGGACGAGCTGACCTTCGAGACCGCGAAGACCCACAACGAGAGCGGCGCGCTGATCGACAATGTCTCGCTGATCGGCCTGGCCACCGGCGATGAACTGACCGGTGACGACGGCCGCGACAGGCTGAAGGGCGGTGACCTTGATGACACGCTGACCGGCCAGGCTGGCGACGACAAGCTGGAGGGCAAGGACGGCTTCGACCAGCTCTTCGGTGGCGCCGGCAGGGACGAACTGAAGGGCGGCGACGGCAATGACAAGCTGTTCGGCGGCAATGGCAAGGACAGGCTGAAGGGCGAGAAGGGCGACGACACCCTGTCCGGCGGCTTTGGCGACGACGAGATGGAAGGCGGTGACGGGGCCGATATCTTCTACTTCGAGACGCTCGGCTTCGGCGACGACAAGATCATGGATTTCAACGCTTCCGAAGGTGACCGCCTGGACTTCTCCCGGATCGCCAATGAACTGTCGGACCTGAACATCTTCGAATCACGCGGCGACACTCACATCGTCCTGGGCGACGGCAGCTCGGTCGAGCTGGAAGATGTCCGCCTGCGGGACTTCAATGCCGAGGAAGTCTTCCTCTTCGGCTGACCGGAACACACAGGGATAGCGCATGCGAAGGGCTCTGTCGGACGGCAGGGCCCTTCGCATTTGCACAATCATCAGAATGGCATAAGCCTCGCATTAGTAGTTTGTTAAGGGGCGTGCGAGGTATCCGGGTAATGGATTCTGCCCGAGTTGGTCCGAGTTAGAACACCTCGCTCATATTGCAAATGGCGCCTGTCCCGATTCGGGACGGGCGAGGAGTAGCGAACATGTCGATGCTGTTTCATATTTCCGGTCTTGACGCGCTGAGGGGCGTGGCATTCGCGACGATCAACGGTACGCCGGGCAATGATCTGTTGAACGGAACCAATGACGCCGACCGTATCTTTGGCGGCGACGGCGACGATACGGCCAACGGCCTGGGCGGCAACGACACGCTGCGTGGCGGCGAGGGCGACGACGTCCTGAACGGCCGCGCCGGCGACGACCGGATCCGGGGCGATGGCGGCGACGACACCATGACCGGCGGCCCGGGCGACGACTTCATCACCGGCGAGGACGGCAATGACAGCATCGTCGGCAACGAGGGCGACGACACGCTGGGCGGCAACAATGGCGACGACACCATCAAGGGCGACGCAGGCGACGACGATATCGCCGGTGGCGCGGGCCGGGACGAGGTCGACTACCGCGGCTCCAATGAAGACATCCATGTCGATCTGGGCGCGGGCGGCAACGATGTCGGCCTGTCGGTCAGCGTCGATTTCGGCACCGATCAGCTGGAATCCATCGAGATCGTGAAGACTGGCGGCGGTAACGACTTCGTGGCCGGCGACAACGCCAACGAGGAGATCGAGACCGGCGCCGGCGAGGACACGCTGGTCGGCAATGACGGCGACGACCGCCTGGAAGGCGGCGACGACAATGACGAGCTGTTCGGCGGCAATGGCGAGGACACGCTGCGCGGCGACGGCGGCGACGATTACGCCGAGGGCGGCGCCGGCAATGATGCGATGTTCGGCGGCGACGGCTCCGACGACCTGCAGGGCCAGGACGGCGACGACAACATCTCCGGCGAGAATGGCGATGACTTCCTGTTCGGCGGCGCTGGCGACGACACCATCAACGGCAATGACGGCAATGACGACCTGGACGGCGGCGACGGCAATGACGACCTGCGCGGCGGCAATGGCAATGACGACATCCAGGGCGGCAACGGCAATGACAAGCTGGCCGGCGAAGATGGCGACGATTTGCTGGATGGCGGCGATGGCAATGACGACATCCGCGGCGGCAACGGCAATGACCATGGTCTGGGCGGCCTGCTGAAGGACATCCTGTTCGGCGGCGCTGGCGATGACACGCTGGACGGCGGCGACGACGATGACACGCTGTTCGGCGAGGCCGGCGACGACGACCTGTTTGGCGGCAACGGCCGCGACGACATCCGCGGCGGCAGCGGCAACGATAACGGTCTCGGTGGCCTGCTGCAGGACACCCTGTTCGGCGGCGCCGGCAATGACACGCTGGACGGCGGCGAGGACGACGACATCGTCCGCGGCGACGAGGATGACGACATCCTGTTCGGCGGCGCTGGCAATGACACAGTGCGCGGCGACGACGGCGACGACTGTGTCCACGGCGAGGATGGCGACGACTTCGTCACCGGCGGCGCGGGCAACGATTCCATGGAAGGCGGCGCCGGCAACGACCAGATCCTCGGCGATGCCGGCGATGACTTCGCCGATGGCGGCGCGGGCGATGACGATGTTCGCGGCAATGATGGCAACGACACGCTGGATGGCGGCGAAGGCAATGACACCGTGCTGGGTGGGAACGGAGACGACGTTCTGTCAGGCAATGACGGCAATGACCTGCTCAATGGCGATGCCGGCAATGACACGCTGTTCGGCGACGCGGGCGAGGACAGTCTCCGCGGTGGCGACGGCGATGACGAACTGAATGGCGGCGACGGCGGCGACTCGCTGACCGGCGGCAACGGCAACGACCTGATGAATGGCGATGCCGGCCGCGACTCGCTGGAGGCGGGCGCGGGCGACGACACGGTCGATGGCGGCGCCGACTGCGACACCATCGACGGCGGCATCGGCAACGACCTGATCGATGGCGGCGACTGCGACGACGACATCATCGCCGGCGAAGGCGATGACACCGTCTTCGGCGGCTCGGGCGCCGACGTGATCGAGGGCAACCTCGGCAACGATTACATCGAAGGCAATGACGGCATCGACTTCGTCCTGGCCGGTCGCGGCAACGACACCGTCTATGGCGGCGACAACGGCACCTATCTGGGCGAAAACCTGATCGTCTCGGTCACCACCGAGGAAACCGGTGGCGGCGACGGCGGCTGGGGTGACAACGGCTCCGGCGGCTCGAAGGGGTCACACGGTTCCAGGGGTTCGCGCGGATCCAAGGGTTCGGACGGCTCCAAGGGTTCCGGCAAGGGCTGGGACTGGGGCGGCTCGAAGGGCTCCGACGGTTCGAAGGGGTCGCATGGTTCCAAGGGCTCGGGCGGCTCGAAGGGATCCGACAAGAGCTGGGACTGGGGCGGCTCGAAGGGTTCCGATGGCTCGAAGGGTTCGCACGGGTCGAAGGGCTCTGGCGGCTCCAAGGGTTCCGGCAAGGGCTGGGACTGGAACAGTTGGGGTAGTTCGAAGGGCTCCGACGGTTCGAAGGGATCGGGTGGCTCGCATGGTTCGAAGAGTTCCGGCAAGTCCTGGAGCTGGAGCGGCTGGGGTGGTTCCGGTGGCTCCAAGGGGTCGAAGGGCTCCGACGGTTCGCACGGCTCCAAGGGTTCCGGCAAGGGCTGGGACTGGGGCGGCTCGAAGGGCTCCGACGGTTCGAAGGGTTCGCACGGATCCAAGGGCTCGCACGGTTCCAGGGGCAGCAAGGGCTCCAAGGGTTCCTTCGACTTTGGCGATTACCTGAACGGCGGCACCATCACCGAGACCCACACGGCCGAAATCCCCTGCACCGGTATCTTCCGGCTGCAGCTCGACCTGACCGGCGAGCTTGTGGACTGGTGCCGCAAGTATGCGCCGAACGGGCTGGTGGAGATCACCGTCGGCGGCGTGGCTGTGGCCTCGCTGAACGTGCTCGATGGCCAGCAGAGCTTCTCGACCGATCTGATCCTGCATACCGGCACGACCGAGATCGAGATCACCGGCCTGGGCGGCAAGTTCGACGCCATGGTCCAGAACGTGACGCTGAAGCAGGTCATCACCGAGACCCTGTTCGGCAATGAAGGTGACGACATCGTCTATGGCGATGGCGGCAAGGACTTCATCGACGGCGGCGACGGCAATGACACCGTCGACGGCGGCGAGGGTGACGACCTGGTCTGCGGCGGCGCCAATGACGACTTCATCATCGGCGGCCTTGGCGCGGACACGATCCATGGCGGCGACGGCTACGACACCGCCGACTACTCCGGCGCGACCGAGGGCGTTGCCATCGCCTTCGCCGCTACCGATCACTACGGCATCGGCGGTGAGTACAGGAACGTCGAGGAGGGTGGCCTGGCCGGCGAGGCCGAGGGCGACACCTTCATCGAGATGGAAGCCTTCCTGGGCACTTCCTTCGACGACACGATCTTCGGCGCCAGCACCGAGATGAAGTACGAGCTTGGCGACGGCAATGACCTCTTCGACAGCGACTGGTCCACCAGCGCCGCCGACAAGGTCTTCGCCGGCGCGGGCGATGACACGGTCTGGAGCGGTTCGGGCAACGATCTGGTCGATGGCGGCGACGGCAACGACCGGCTCTACGGCGAGAATGGCGACGACACGCTGTCCGGCGGGCTGGGCAACGACACCATGGCCGGCGGCGACGGCAATGACAGCTTCGTCTATGACGGCGCCGCGTTCGGTCACGACGTGATCTGCGACTTCGGCAAGGACGACGTGCTCGACTTCTCGGCCAGCGGCCTGACCTTCACCGATCTGACCATCTCGAAGAGCGGTGGCGATCTGGTGATCACCCTGGACGCCGACAACTCGGTGACGCTGAAGGATGCCGGCAAGCTGAAGCTGACCGAGGAGAACTTCCTGATCGACGGCTTCGTCGGCGGCAACATCATCGACGGCAGCGCCTGGAACGACAGGCTCAAGGGCACGGATGATGACGACATCATTTCGGGCCTGGGCGGCCACGACAAGCTCTACGGCAAGGACGGCGACGACCAGCTGTTCGGCGGCCTGGGCTGTGACGTGCTCTACGGCGGCGACGATGACGATGTCATCAATGGCGGCACCGGCAACGACTACCTCTACGGTGGCCGCGGCGCCGACATCTTCGCCTTCACGGACGATGATTTCGGATATGACCGGATCCGCGACTGGTGCGAGGCCGACGGCGACAAGATCGACGTCAGCGCGCTGAACCTGTCCTTCAACGACATCCGGATCATCGACATCGGCCGCGATGTCCTGGTGAAGCTGGGCGACCACGGTTCGATCCGGATCGAGGACACCTATACCAGCTCCATCGGCGAGGACGACTTCCTCGGCCTGATCTGAAACGCGGCAGAACGCGACATGGAAACCCGTGGCCGGCAACAGCTGCGGGTTTTCGCGTTTCCGGGCGCCGCAGCCTGTGAGACCTGTCAATTCCGGGCGTCATCCCCCTGCCAGTCGGGCTTGACCTGGGGTATGGTTGATTTTCTGTAAGCGGGCGTGAGTGCGGTGCGACATGCAGAGCATCTACGAACAGGCGATCGAGGCGCATGCGGCCGAGGCTCCCGCCCAGGAAGAGATGCGTGTGGCCAGGATCTGTCCCTGCTGCGGCGGCGACCACGATGAGGCCGAACACGCCGGTCTGAAGGAAGACGACGGCAGCAGCGGTGGCGGCGGCGCTGGCGGCAGTTTCGTCACCACCGGCACCAAATGGGGCGAGTCCCAGACCGCCGGCACCAATGGCGGCATCGTCACCTGGTCGATCGCGACCCTCAACCTGCAGGATTCGCAAGGCAACACGATCACCCGGCTGGCCGACTTCATGCCGGCCGGTTTCGAGGCCGACATCCAGGCGGCCTTCGACGCCTGGGAGGCCGTGGCCGACATCAGGTTCGTCCGTGTCGAGGATGGCGGCGGCGTCTTCGACATCGATCCCATCGCCGACATCCGCATTGGCGGCGAGGCCATCGATGGCATCGGCAACGTGCTCGGCCGGGCCTTCTTTGCCGGCGAGTTCGGCGTCTTCACCGCCAGCGCCGGCGACATTGTCTTCGACACCGCGGAAGACTGGCTGTCGGGCGCCCCCGATCCCGCGAACGGCACCTCGATCTTCCAGGTGGCCCTGCACGAGATCGGTCATTCCATCGGCCTGGACCATACCACTGCGAATCCGGCGGTCATGAGAGCGATCCTGGACGAGACGCTGACCGAACTGCAGGCCGACGATATTGCCGGCATTCAGGCGATCTACGGCAATGCAGGCGTGGTCGCCGATCCCACGGAAGTCGCCGGCACGGCGAATGACGACACCATTGCCGGCGCAGGCACGACCAACGCCATCTCCGGCGGCGACGGCAATGACAGCCTGACCGGCGGCGCCAGCTTCGACGTTCTTCAGGGTGGGACGGGCAATGACACCCTGTCGGGCGCGGCCGGGCGGGACAAGATCGCGGGCGGCGCGGGCAACGACAGGCTGGACGGCGGCGCGGGCGCGGATCTGATGGCCGGCGGCGCCGGCGACGACACCTATGTTGTCGATGATGCCGATGACGTGGTCTTCGAGGAAGCCGGCAGCGGCGTCGACACGGTCGAGGTCTCCGGCGGCGGCAATTTCTCGGTCGTCAACAACACCGAAATCACACAGATCGTCGACAATTCGGCGACCACCGTCTTCGGCTCCAACGGCGACGACCTGATCATCGGCGGCGGCGGCGGTGATCAGCTGCAGGGCGCAGGTGGGACCGACACGCTGCGCGGCGGCGATGGCAACGACAATCTATTCGGCATTGCCGGCACCAACCTGCTGCAGGGCGAGGGCGGCAACGACTTCATCCAGGGCGGCGGCGGCAGCGACACGCTGGATGGCGGCGCGGGCAACGACGCCATGGCGACAACCGCGGGCAACGAGACTTTCGTCTACGGTTCCGGCATCGACACCATCAATCCGGGCTTCGTCGCCGGCGCTGGCGATGTCGACGTCATAGACCTTTCCGCCCGCAGCGACGTGTCGAGTCTGGCCGATGTGATCGCGCTTTCGGTCAACTTTTCCAACGCCATGTCGATCCGGTTCGAACAGGGCGTCGATGAACTCATCATCTTCGACATCAATACCGGCGACCTGGCCGAGAGCGATTTCATCTTTGCTGTGGTTCCGGGGCAGTCGATCACGGGCGACAACAATGCCAATACGCTGACCGGCACTGATGGCGACGACACCATCGATGGCCTCGGCGGCACCGATTCCATCAATGGCCTTGCCGGAAACGACAGCATTCTCGGCGGCGACGACAACGACACGCTGACCGGTGGCTCGGGCTCGGACACGATCGAGGGCGTGGGCGGCGCCGATCTGATCTTCGGCGGTGATGGTAATGACACGCTTCGCGGTGAGTCGGGGCCATCGACCCCATCAGGAACCTTTGGCGCAGATACCGTGTTCGGCGGTGGAGGCGATGACAATGTCTTCGGCGGGATCGGAGCCGACTCGCTGTTTGGCGGTGACGGAAATGACCATGTCTTCGGCGGCGGCAGCGGCCTCGACACGCTGGATGGCGGGGCCGGCAACGACCAGCTTGGCGGCCAGGCCGGCAACAATGAGATATTCGTCTACACCGTCGGTGCGGACATCCTGAGCGGCTTCACGGCGGGTGGCGGATCAGGCGATGTCATCGATCTCACCGGGCGGAACGACGTAACTGATTTTGCCGGAATTCAGGCTATCGCCAGCAATGTCGGCAGCAACGCCGTGATCGATTTCGGCGGTGGCGACAGGATCTCGATAATTGGCCAGAGCGCCGCGAACCTAACAGAAGGGGATTTCATCTTTGCGGCGGCATCGGGGCTGAACCTGGTCGGTGACGGCAACGCCAATACCCTGACTGGCGCCGAAGGCGACGACACGATCGATGGGCAGGGCGGCGCGGACTCGCTGAGTGGCCTTGCGGGCGCGGATTCGATCCTGGGCGGCGCCGGCTCGGACACGCTGGATGGTGGCGATGGCAATGATACGCTGCTTGGCGGGGTCGGCTCGGACAGGCTGATTGGCGGGCTGGGCGACGACAGTCTCGATGGCGGGGACACCGCGACCGACGTGGCCGACTTCACCGCAGCGACCGTTGCGGTCACCGTGGATCTCGCGGCGGGCACGGCAACGGGTCTGGGCAATGACACACTGGCCAATATCGAGCGGATCGAGGGCGGTACGGCCGGTGACACGCTGCTGGGCGACGACAGCAACAACACAATCTCCGGCGCGGGCGGTTCCGACTCGATCGACGGCCGCGGTGGCGATGACCTGTTCGGCGCCAATCTCGGCACCGGCAACGACACCATCATCGGCGGCGCGGGCAATGACCGCTTCCTGCTCGTCAATGCGGCCAATGCGGCGGCCAGTGTCACTGTCGTCTCGACCGGAGACGACGACACGGTCACCAGCGGCGCCGAGAGTTTCCAGCTCAACACGGTCGAGGAGATCGAGTATCGCGGCGGAACGGCTGCGGACACGCTGGACGCCAGCGGCGCATCGGCGAATTTCCTGATCACCGGCGGTGCGGGAAACGATCTCTTCACCGGTGGTTCGGGCAGCGACACCGTCACCTACACCGGCACGGCGGAGAACTTCCTCGTTACAGTCTCCGACGTCGATGGATCCGTCGTTCTCGCTGATACAGTAGGCAGCGAGGGTACCGACACCATCACTGGCGGCATCGAACAGGTTGATTTCGCCGATATCAGCTTCGTCATCGATCAGACCGCGACCGGCGGCAACGACACCATCACCGGCAGCGGCGCGAACGACGCCATTGTCGGCCTTGCGGGCGACGACAGCCTGAGCGGTCTGGCCGGCGTCGACGTGCTGGTCGGCGGCGCGGGCGCCGATACGCTGCTCGGCGGTGCCGACAATGACGATCTGGACGGCGGCGAAGGTGGCGACAGCCTCGATGGCGGCGCAGGTAATGACACCCTTCAGGGTGGACGGGGCACCGACACCTATGTTGGCGGAGCTGGTGATGACCTGATCATCGTTGACACCCAGGGCGATGCCAATTTCACAAACGAGATCATCATTGGTGGGGCCGGCAATGACACAATCGATGTATCGAACCTCGGCAACGGTTTCGTCATCGCGAATTACTCCGGTCTCCCGGCGGCCCTTTCGGCGGCGATCGATGCGACGACCATTACGATCACCAAGCCCGGCGGCGAAACCGACATAATTTCGGGTTTCGGAACCTTCACCCCACTGATTGGCGGTACGTCGTTCAACGACAGCTATGTCGTCAGCGCCGTCAACGCACCAAACCGCGTATCATTTGAGGCGTCGGCCGGTAACGACAGTTATGATGGCGGAGCGAGCCAGGCGAGCGTGGACTTTTCTGGCGCTGTTTCGGCGGTCACCGCCGACCTCGGCGCCGGGTTGGCAAGCGCAGATGGTTTTGGTGGTCAGGACACGCTGAACAACATCTTCCTGCTGAGCGGCTCCACCTTCGATGACAGTCTGACCGGATCGGCCAACGTCGACTTTCTCTTTGGCGGCGGCGGCGCAGACACGCTGACCGGACTGGCTGGCGGAGACTCACTGTTCGGCGGCGATGGCAACGATACAATAAGCCTTGGCGCTGGCAGTGATTCCGTTGACGGCGGTGATGGCGATGACTCGATCCTGTCGGCCAGCGGGAATGACCAGGACGGTGCGTTTGAAATCGTCCGGGGGAGCGCAGGCAACGACACCATCAATTTCGATGATCCGGGGAATGGCTTCTTCGAGCTGGAATATGCGGCGCAGGGCGCCGGCATCCAAGCCGTCATTGGAAATGACACCGGCACGATCACAAAGCTGGCCGGGGGCGTGGATCAGCTTCTCAACATCCTCCAACTCGATGGATCGGGCGGAGGCCTCCGGGTCGAGGGGTCTGCTTTCGCCGATACAATCTCCATCGATCTGGCGAGCACCGCGGAGTTTGCCGATTTTGTCGGTGGCGCCGGCAACGACACCCTGACCGGTGGCGGCGGGTTCGATCGTCTGTCCTATTCCGCTTCCACAAGCGGCGTGAGTGTCAATATCGGCACTGGGATCGCGACGGATGGATTTGGCGGCACTGATACTTTCTCCCAGATGGATGAGATCCAGGGGTCGAACTTCGCCGATACGCTGACGGGCAGCTCTGGAGACGACCGCTTCATTCTGCGTCGGGGTAATGACACCGTTGACGGCCTCGGCGGTACCGATCTGGTTCGCTACGACCGGGCAGGATTTTCGGCCATTGACGTGGACCTGGCCGCTGGAACCGCCACCGGTACCCATTTCGGAATTGGTTTCACGCACACACTCGTCAGTATCGAGAATATTCGCGGGTCGGGAACGAATGCCGACACCCTTCGGGGTGATGCGAACGCCAACGGGTTCCGGGGCGGCGGCGGATCGGACCTGATCGACGGTCGTGATGGCGTCGATGGCGCGGACTATTCGAACAGCACTTCCGGCATCACCGCCAACCTTCAAACAGGATTGGTCAATGACGGGCTTGGCGGCACCGACACCCTTGTATCGATTGAGCAGATTGAGGGCTCGGCATTCGGCGACTCCATTTTCGGGGATGACGCAGATAATGGCTTCAGCGGCGGAGACGGCAACGACACGCTGGATGGCGGCGGCGGCGCGGACGGCTTCTTCGGCGGAGGTGGCGACGATCTTTTCACTGGGGGAACAGGGACCGATACGGTCGCCTATTCGGGCATCTCAGAGAACTTCCTGGTCACAATATCCGATGTCGATGGTTCCATCGTGCTGGCCGATACGGTGGGCGGCGAGGGCACCGACACCATCACCGGCGGCGTTGAGGTAGTTGCCTTTCAGGATATTGCGTTTGTCATCGATCAGACCGCGACCGGCGGCAACGACACCATCACCGGCAGCGGCGCGAATGACGCCATTGTCGGCCTTGCGGGCGACGACAGCCTGAGCGGTCTGGCCGGCGTCGACGTACTGGTCGGCGGCACGGGGGCTGACACGCTGCTGGGCGGCGATGACGGCGACGACCTGGATGGCGGTGACGGTGGCGACAGCCTGTTGGGTGAAGCGGGCAACGACACCATTGTCGGCGGCGCAGGCGCCGACCGGCTGGACGGCGGCGGCGACAATGACAGTCTGGAAGGCGACGGGGACAACGACACCCTGCTGGGCCAGACAGGCAATGACACCCTTTTCGGCGGGGACGGTACCGACCTGCTGCTCGGCCAGGGCGGCGAGGACACGGTCTCGGGCGGCGCCGGCAATGACGATGTCCGAGGCGGCACCGAGAACGACTCCGTCTCCGGTGATGCAGGCAATGATGTGCTGCGCGGAGAAGCCGGCAACGATTCCCTGTTTGGCGGGGCGGACAACGACACACTGGATGGCGGTTCGGGTGACGATCAGATGTCCGGCGGCGCGGGCAACGACGTCTATCTGGTCGACAGCAACGGCGATCAGGTCGTTGAACTGGCCGCGGAAGGCATCGATACGGTCCAGGCCAGCGGCGTCACCTATGCCTTCGATGATAATGTCGAGGTTGTGCAGATCGTCGGCGGCCTGTCATCCACCATCATCGGCGGCGCGGCGAACGATACGGTCTTTGGCGGCACCGCTGCGGATTCGATCACCGGCAATGACGGCGACGACTCGATTCTTGGCGGTGCGGGCAACGACACGATCTTCGGCGGCAATGGCGCCGACTTCCTGCGTGGCGATGACGGCAATGACAGCATCGAGGGCGGCGCGGGGCTGGACACCATCACCGCCGGCGCCGGCGATGACACCATCGTCGGGGGCAGCGAGGCCGGCAACCTGCAGGGCGGGGCCGGAAACGACCTGATGACCGGTGGTGTCGGCAACGACAGTTTCAATGGCGAGTCCGGCAACGACACCATGACCGGTGGTCAGGGCGACGATCACTACGCCGTCGACAGCGTCGGCGACGTCGTTACCGAATTGGCCGGTGAGGGCACCGCCGACCTCATCATCACCACGCTGAATGCGCTGACCCTGGTGGCGAATGTCGAGGACCTGACCTTCGTCGGCGCGGGCGATGCATCGCTGACCGGCAATGCCGAGGACAACACCATCATCGCCGGCGCGGGGTCCGATACCCTGGACGGCGCGGCGGGCAATGACAGCCTGAGCGGCGGCGGTGCGGCTGACACGCTGACCGGCGGCGACGGCAACGACACGCTGGACGGCGGCGGCGGCGCGGGCGACCGGCTGGATGGCGGCGCGGGCGATGATTCGCTGGCCGGTCAGGCCTCGAACAACGAGACCTTCATCTACACCGCAGGTGCGGACACGATCAGCGGCTTCGAGGCCGGGGCCGGATCGGACGATGTCATCGATCTGTCGACACGCAACGAGTTCGCCAATCTGGCAGCGCTGCAGGCGGGCTCGACCCAGTCTGGCGCGGATCTGATCATCGATTTCGGCGGCGGCGAGAGTCTGCGGCTGGTCAACGTGCTCAGCGGCGACCTGACGGTTGCCGACTTCATCTTCGGCGGCGAGCCGGACCAGAGCCTGGTCGGCGACAATGATGCGAACACGCTGACGGGCGGTACGGGCAACGACACCATTCTCGGACTCGGCGGCCCGGACCAGCTCAATGGCGGCGACGGCAACGACTCGCTCGAGGGCGGGGACGGCGCTGACACGCTCGACGGCGGCGTGGGCAATGACACGCTGCAGGGCGATGTCGGCACCGACCGGTTGATCGGCGGCGCGGGTGACGACCTGTTGAACGGCGGTGAAGGGACCTTCGATGTCGCCGATTTCACGAACGAGACGGTCGGCATCACGGCGGATCTCGCGGCGGGAACGGCCACGGGTGCAGGCGCCGACACGCTGACCGGTATCGAGCGTCTGGAAGGCGGTTCGGGCAATGACAGCCTGTCGGGCGACGGTGCCGACAATGTCATCTCCGGCGGCGTCGGCAACGACACGTTGAACGGCCGGGGCGGCAATGACCTGTTCGGCGCGGATATCGGGACCGGTAACGATACGATCACCGGCGGCGACGGCACGGACCGTTTCCTGCTGGTCAACAATACCGGCGGCGCGGTCTCGGTCGGGATGTCGGCGGCCTCTCTCATCACGAGCGGCGGCGAATCCTTCAGTCTGAGCACCGTCGAGGAGTTCGAATACCGCGGCAGCGATCTTGGCGACACCGTCACCGGCACCGCGACGCCGCTGAACGTACTGGCGGAACTGGGCGCGGGTGCTGACCTTGCGCAGACCGGAACCGGCAATGACACCATCAACGGCGGAGACGGCGCGAATACGCTGATCGGCGGTGATGGCAATGACAGCATCACGGGCGGCGTCGATACAGATACGCTGGGCGGTGGCGACGGTCTCGACTCGCTGTTCGGTGGGGGTGGCGTCGACAGCCTGGACGGTGGCAATGGCAATGATCTGCTGTTCGGCGGCGACGGGGCTGACCTTCTGCAGGGCGACGCTGACACGATTGGTCCGGGCGGCCTCGACACGGTTCATGGTGGCAGCGGCAACGACACGATCTTCGGCGGCGCAGTCGTCTTTGGCGGCGACGGCGACGATTTCCTGAGGACCAATGGCGGCGATGTCTCCGTCGAGGGTGGCGCCGGCAATGACGATTTCCTGGGCCAGTTCGGCGGCAGCCAGACCCTCATTGGCGGCGACGGCGACGACACGATTTTCATGGGCGGCTCGGACGGCGACAGCCTGCTGGGCGGCGCGGGCAATGACTCGATCACCGCTGAAAACAGCGACGACACGATCTTCGGCGGCACCGGCAACGATTTCCTGCGTGGCCGGGGTGGCGCCGACAACATTTCAGGCGACGACGGCAACGACCAGATGACCGGCGAGGCCGGCAACGACACGCTGGCCGGCGGCACGGGCAACGACACCTATACCGGCGGGTCGCAGGACGACACCTTCGTCTACACCGCCGGCATCGACCGGATCTTCGATTTCACCGCCGGCGCGGGTGTGGCCGACGTCATCGACGTCTCGGCGTTCACGAACATCACCAACCTGACCGAGCTGCTCGCCATCTCGCGGAATTCCGGCACGACGATGGTGATCGAGTTCGTCGATGGCGTGAACGAACTGCTCATCTCCAACGTCAACACCGGGGATGTCGTCGCGGATGATTTCATCTTCGCCGAAGCGCCACAGAACCTGATCGGGACCGCCGGAGCGGATTCCATCGATGGCGGCAATCTGGACGACACGATCAGCGGCCTGGCCGGCAACGACAGCCTGAACGGGCTGGCGGGCAATGACACGATTTCGGGTGGCGACGACGACGACACGCTGACCGGCGGCGACGGCGGAGATTCGATCGATGGCGATGCGGGCAACGACACGCTGCGCGGCGACGCCGGCGCCGACACGCTGACCGGCGGCGCGGGCAATGACAGCTATTCCGGCGGCGCGGACAACGACCTGTTCGTCTATACCGCGGGCGTCGACATCATCGACGACTTCACCGCAGGCGCTGGCGTCGCCGACGTCATCGATGTCTCGGCCTTCAACAGCATCGCCGATCTGGCTGATCTGCTCGCGGTTTCACGCAATTCCGGCTCGATCATGGTCATCGAGATCAACGACGGCGTGAACGAACTGCTGCTGCGCAACGTGAACACGGGCGATGTTGTTGCGGATGACTTCGTTTTCTCGGCCAATCCCGATCAGACGCTTACCGGTGACGAGAACGCGAACACCCTGACCGGAGCAGCCGGGAACGACACGATAAGCGGTCTTGGCGGCATCGACAGCCTTTCGGGTCTCGGCGGCAATGACAGCATCATTGGCGGCGCCGACAACGATAACCTGTTCGGCGGGGATGGCGACGATACCCATGCCGGTGGTGCGGGCAACGATTCGCTGATTGGCGGGGCGGGCAGCGACCGGGCGGTGTTCGCGGGCAATCTTGCGAACTTCACCTACACGCTGGCGACCGACGGCGCGCTGATCGTCACCGACACTGTTGGCGGCGAGGGCGTGGACACCCTGGACGGTATCGAGACGCTGACCTTTGATGACCAGACGGTGGCAGTCAGCCTGCAGAGCGCGGGCAATGACACCTTCTTCGGCGGCACCGGCGCCGACATCATCGCCGGGCTCGACGGTGTCGATGATCTGCGCGGCAATGGCGGCAACGATCTGATCGATGGCGGCGGCGCGGGCGACCTGATCCTCGGCAATGCGGGTGAGGACACGCTGCAGGGCGGTCTGGCGCGCGACACCATCTTCGGCGGCGACGACAACGATTCGATCATCGGCGGCGATGACGTCGACTCGCTCCGTGGCGACAATGGCGACGACTTCATCGATGGTGGCGACATTCTCGACTTCATCTCGGGCAATGACGGCAATGACACGCTGATCGGCGGCGGTGGCAATGACCGCATGTTCGCCGGCAGCGGCAATGACTCGCTGCAGGGCAATACCGGCAACGACCAGATGTTCGGCGACGCCGGCGCCGACACGATCTTCGGTGGCGCCGGCATCGACCGGATCGAGGGCGGCACTGAAGCCGATAGCCTGGATGGCGGCGATGACGGCGACGTGCTGATCGGCGGCGGCGGCGATGACAGCCTGTTCGGCGGCGCCGCGCAGGATCAGCTCTTCGGCGATGCAGATAACGATCTGCTCGTGGCGGGCGCGGGCAACGACTTCCTGCGCGGCGGTGGCGGCAACGACACGCTGCAGGGCGACGCCGGCGTGGACGGCATGCGCGGCGAGGACGGCGACGACAGCATGTCGGGCGGAGACGACACCGACATCATGGAAGGCGATGCCGGCAACGACACCATGTCGGGCGACGGCGGCAATGACCGCATGCTGGGCGGTCTGGGACTGGACGTCATGTTCGGCGGTCAGGGCATCGACCGTCTCGACGGCGGCGACGGTGCGGACAGTCTGGATGGCGGCACGGAAGCGGACGATCTTCTTGGCGCTGCGGGTAATGACACGCTGATCGGCGGCGGCGGCGATGACCGGCTGTTCGGTCAGGACGATGACGACCAGCTTTTCGGCGGCCTCGGTGCGGACCGTCTTGACGGGGGTATTGGCAACAACCTGCTCGATGGCGGCGATGGCAATGACACGCTGATTGGCCGCACCGGCGCCGACACTCTGACCGGCGGCAACGACAATGATCTGCTGTTCGGTATCGAGGGCGCGGACAGCATGGATGGTGGCGCCGGTCTTGATACCCTCCAGGGTGGGACCGGCAACGACACCATGACCGGCGGCACGGGCAACGACCTCGTGTTCGGCGAGAACGACAATGACAGCCTGGATGGCGGTGATGGCGATGACCGCGTCGATGGCGGTCTCGGAGATGACTTCGCGACCGGCGGCCTTGGCAATGACACCGTCATCGGCCGGGGTGGCGCGGACACGCTTGCCGGCGATGCCGGCGACGATCTGATCTTCGCGGGCTCGGGTAATGACAGCGCCGATGGCGGCGCCGATAACGACCGGCTGGTCGGTGAGGCTGGCAACGACACGCTGGCAGGTGGCGCCGGTAACGACTTCATCGAGGGCCGCGATGACGACGACTCGTTGTCCGGCGGCGACGGGCTGGATCAGCTACAAGGCCAGGATGGTATCGACCAGCTCGACGGCGGCGCCGGGGCGGATACGCTGTCCGGCGGCGCCGGCGACGATACGCTGGTTGGCGGCACCGGGGCGGACCGGTTCCAGTTCCTGAGTTCCGATGGCGCCAGCAGCAACGACATCGTGACCGACTTCGAACAGGGCGTGGACAGCTTCCTGCTCAGCGGCCTGACGGTACAGACCGTCGTGGATGCCGACGTCGATGGCGACACGCTGGTCGACGACACGCTGGTGACGTTCAGCAATGGCGCAACGGTCGGACTGATCGGCGTCACGGGACTGGTCGAGGCAGACCTGTTCTGACGCCGGCGCCGTTGCTGGCGCACGCCGGAGCCGTCACACTTCCCGGATCAATTTCCGGGGGGAACCGATGGCCGTTTTCGATCTTGAGACAACCGACGCCCTGCTCAGCACCACGCGGGCCGTTCGCAAGCGACTCGATCTGGAGCGGGCGGTGCCGCCCGAGATCATCCGCGAATGCCTTGAACTGACGCTGCAGGCACCGACGGGCAGCAACCGGCAGGGCTGGCGCTGGATTGTGGTCACGGATGCGGCCAAGCGGGCGGCGCTGGCCGACCTCTACCGGCAGGGGGCCGGAAACTACCTGACCGACGGCGAGGCGCAGTCGGCAGCGGCGGGCAAATCGCAGGATGCCCGCGTCTTCGGATCGGCGCAGTATCTGGCCGAGCGGCTGCAGGATGTGCCGGTCCACGTCATTCCCTGTATCCGGATCGATCACCTGCCCGAGAACCCGCCGCGCCGAACCTGGGCTGGTCTGATGGGCTCGATCATGCCGGCGGTGTGGAGCTTCCAGCTAGCGCTCAGGGCGCGGGGGCTCGGCTCGGTGCTGACCACCCTGCATCTGGGCAAGGAGGAAGAGGCCGCCGAACTGCTGGGCATTCCCGACGGCATCATGCAGGTCGGGCTGTTGCCTGTCGCCTGGACGAGGGGCACGGATTTCAAACCCGCGAAGCGGCCTCCGCTCGATGACATCCTCCACTGGGACAGCTGGGACGTATCGCGCGACGGCCCGGAGAGCTGGTAACAGGCGAGCACGTTCGGGTTTTCAACCGGTCCGCCCAAGCGCTCCCTCCCCCTGCGAAGGGGGGAGGGTCGGGGTGGGGGTCGAAGACGGCGAAATTGGTCCATCTGTGAGCCCGTTTGCAATGCCGCCGACCCCCTCCGACCGCTCTGCGGCCACCTCCGCCTTCGCAGGGGGAGGAGATGGAACGATCTACAGGATGGCCTGAGCGTTGAGCGGGGAGCCGATGGCGCCGGGCAGGTGCAGCGGCGAGGAGGTGAACATGAAACGCCAGCCCTGATCGCGCGCTGCAAGCGCCGGGGCAAGGCCGGAGAAATCCGCCATTTCGGCAAAGGCCATGCCCAGCAGCGGGATCATCCGGCGGTGGAGCGAGCCGACCTTCGGATCGCCGGGCACCACCTCCACCGCCGGGTTGTCGCAGACGATGGCGGCGGGGTGCCAGTCCCAGAGCCGCCGGGCCATCTCCGCCGAGCCTTCCAGGCCGGAATGCTGCACATTGGGCGCATAGTCCGCCCGCTCGGCCGCCGACAATTTACGGTAGGCCTCGACCCAGCCGAAACGGATGCAGAGCACGTCGCCAGTCTCGATCACCAGCCCCTGCCGTTCGGCGGCGGCCTCCAGATCGGCGGCGGTGACGACGAAGGGCGTCAGCGCGTCGTAACCGCGCCCCTCGGCTTCCAGATGCGCGCCGACATCCAGCAGCGCGCCGCAACCGGCGATGCCGTGCTCGACCCAGTGCTCGATGCCCAGCCGCCCCGGGCCTTCGCCGAAATCGTCCGGAATGCCGGTCCAGTAACCGTGCTCGCGGGCGCGGATATGGCGCAGACCGTCCCATTGGCTGGAGGCCTGCATGAACAGCCCGTCCACCGAGTCATCGAGCGTGTTGCGGTCAAGATTGTAGATGTCGTGGCTGAGCGGCTTGCGCCCGAACAGCGGCGGATCGGGCAAGGTCAGCGGCAGGGTGAGGTTCACCGCCTCGCCGGTCGCGACCAGCGCCGCCGCCGCCCGCCGCCGCTCCGGCGTCAGCAGGCCGATGGATCCCAGATCATCGTCGCGTCCGAACACGTCCCAGGCATGGGGAAGGCCGAGCCCCTCGATCAGCGGCAGTTCGTCATAGGCGGGCAGGTTCATCGGTTCTCAACTCCGTAACAGTGCGTCTTCTTCCCCCCTCCCCCTTGAGGGGGGAGGGTCGGGGGAGGGGGTGAATCGGCGAAGCCGAATTTTGCTCGAACTCTGGTGCAGGAAGCCTTCGGCTGCCCCCCTCCGACCGCTCGCGCGGCCACCTCCCCCTCAAGGGGGGAGGAGATTGATGCCGTACAATGACCGGCCTACCGCACCTTCGAGATGATCTGGTCGGCAAAGTCGCGGAAGTTGTCCCGCATGACTTTTACGGGCGGCAGCAACGTCACTTCCTTCAGTCCCGCCTTCTCGAGTTGGCCCAGCCGTTCGACGATCTCGTCGGGCTCTCCCACCAGGCCGCCGGAAATGCGGATCATGTCGGGGGTGATGAAGCGGCGTTCCTCGGGCGGGCAGAAGGCGCAATGGCCCTGGTGCAGCATCAGATGCCGGCGCTCCGGTGGCATGCTGGCCTCGACATAGGCCTTGTAGTCCTCCCAGGTGCCACGCACGCGGTCGGAGACGAAATCGTCGCGGCCCCATTCCTGATAGAGCTCGTACCAGTAGTGCAGGGTGGACACGACCTGGGCGTCGATCTCGTCGATCACCCGCTCGCTTTCCAGCGTCTCGCCGGGCCGCATGACGCAGGCGAAGGTGAGGGCGGCGGTGTGAAAACTGTCGTCGATCTCACGGCCGACCTCTGCCGCGCCTTCGCGAATCGTGCCCAGATTTCGATCGAGCACGCCGAGCGGCTCGTTGCCGGCGCAGATACGGCCGTCGCCATAGGCGCCAGCGGCCTTCAGAGCCTTGGGTCCGTTGGCGGCGACATAGATCTCGACCGGCTGTTCGGTGTTCACGCTTTCCAGTTCACGGTCGAGGAACTTTACCGGCCGGGTCTCGCCGTCCAGTTCGTATTCGACCTCCTCGCCATGCAGCAGGCCGCGCACGACGCGCAGATAGTCCCGGAAGGGTTTCGCCTTCATCGGCCGCGCGCCCATGATCCGCATTGCGGTGTGGCCGGTGCCGATACCCAGGAAGGTCCGGCCCGGCGCAAGCCTGTTGATCGAGGCGATGGAATGCGCGGTGACCGGGGCCAGACGCGTGCCCGCGATGGCGACACCGGTGCCCAGCCTGATCCGCTCGGTGTGCCAGGCGGCGAGCGACAGCGTGGCGTAGCTGTCCGACCAGATCATCTGGCTGTCCGGCGCCCAGCCGTGGTCGTAGCCGAGATCCTCGAGTTCCCTGAATATCTGCCAGTCCGCGATATTGGTCGCGACCATGCCGCCGAATTTCATCCGGCCCTCCCCGTCATGTCTCCCCGGCAGGCAGCATGACAGGGCTCGGTGGTGGGGCCAAGGCGGGTCAGATGCTGGGAATGTTGTAGGACTTCGGTTGCTGGTCTTCGGGCAGGGGTTCGATCGTCACGCCTTCGCAGGCGGCGGCGAACAACAGGACGAGGAGTGCGGCAGTGAATTTCGGCAGCATGGCGGAGTTTCCTTGGCTTTCATGGCCGGGCTGCCGCTAAGATGGGCTGCCTGTCTGCGCAGACCAGCCGGCTTCCGTTCAACTCTGTGTTGACCGCGCGCGAGCTATTTCTCCTGCGACGTCAGCGCGGTGAATACGCCCAGGCCGACGAAGATGCCGCCCGACAGCCACTGCATGCCGCGGCTGTGCAGCACGCGGCTGCGGACCCAGTTTCTCGCCGTGCCGGCCAGGATCCCGTAGGCGCTGTCGGAGAAGAAGGCGAGCACCGCGTAGATCACGCCGAGCAGCAGCAACTGGTTCCAGACCGCACCCGCCGCCGGATCGGCGAACAGCGGCAGATATGCCAGGAAGAAGATCGCCACCTTCGGATTGAAGACGGTGATGATCACGCCGTCCCGGAACAGCCGGCGCATCGGCTGGGGTGGCGGCGGCTCGCCCGGGGTGAGGCGGCTGCGGGTCAGGATCATCTGCAGCCCGATCCAGATCAGATAGGCCGCGCCCACATACTTCACGATCGCGAATGCCGTGGCCGAGGCCACCAGCAGCGCTGACAGGCCGATCACCGCAAAAGCCACATGCGCCAGCGCACCCACCGACAGCCCCGCCGCCGACACCACCGCCGCCGTCCGCCCCTGAAACGCCCCGCGCGTGACGACGTAGAGCACGCCGGGACCCGGCGTCAGCAGCACGATCATCGAAGCGCCGATAAAGGCGAGAAGGGTGGTGGTGGGGATCATGATCGCTACTCTGCCTCAGATCGGGCTGATCGCCCGTTTTTTCTTCGGGCCCGGGTCGTGCGGGCGGAGGGGGGAGAGGCGCAGCGCTTCGGCGAGGACCTGGCGGGTCTGGCGGGGCCAGATAACGTCGTCGATGCCGAAATGCTCTGCGGCGCGCAGCGGGGTGAGGTTCTTCCGGATCTCGGCTTCCAGCTCGGCCTTGCGCGCCGCCGGGTCGGGCGCGTTCTTCCAGTCGCGGGCATAGGCCACGTTCAGCGCTGTCTCGATGGACATGGCGCACAGCTCCGACGTCGGCCAGACCCAGCAGCCGTCGGCGTGGAACCCGCGTCCGCCGTTCATGGCGTAGTAGCCCGCGCCATAGCCCTTGCGCACCATCACCGAATAGCGCGGCACGGTGGCGACGCCGAGTTCGTAGAGCATCTTGGCCGAGCGCAGGCCCAGCGTCGTCGCTTCCGCGCCCGAGCCGACCAGAATGCCGGGCATGTCCACGAAGTAGACCAGCGGCAGGCCGTAGGCGTCGGCGATGGCGATGTGGCGCGCGGCCTTCTCGGCGGCCTTCGCGTCCAGCATGCCGGCCAGGAACTGCGGGTTGTTGGCGATCAGCGCCACCGGCCGGCCGCCGATCCGGGCGAAGGCGGTGGTCATGTTCTTCGCATGGGTCGGCTTGATCTCGAAGAAGCTGTCGCGGTCGACCACGGCCTGCAGCGCCTTGCGCATGTCATAGGCGCGGCGCGGATTGTCGGGCACCAGCGTATCGATGCCGTCATCGGCGCGGTCGTCGGGGTCATCGGTCTCCACCACCGGCGGAGCCTCGGACGCATTCGAGGGCAGGTAGGAGAGATAGCGCCGGATCGCCGCGAAGCAGTCCGCTTCGGTCTCCGGAGCCATGTCGGCCACGCCCTGGGCGTCGGCCTGGACCTTTGCACCGCCCAGCGTCTCGGTGTCGATCTCTTCGCCCGTGGCCGCGCGGACCAGCGGCGGGCCGCCAATGCCCATCTGCGAATGGCCGCGCCACATGATGCGGAAGTCGGCGAAGCTGGCCATGTTGGTCGGCCCGGCATAGCCCGGCCCTAGGATCGCGGTCACCACAGGCACCCAGCCCGACAGCCGCGCCAGCCGCCAGAACACGTCGCCAGCCGAGGCGAAATGGCGGCTGTCCAGCCCGTCCTGGATGCGGTGGCCCGCGCCTTCCTGCAACCAGATCAGCGGATAGCCGTTCTTCTCGGCCATCTCCATGATGCGGTGAGTCTTCTCGCCGCCGACCACGCCGACCGAACCGCCCAGGACTGTGAAGTCGTCGGCCAGGATATAGACCGGCCGCCCGTCCACCTTGCCCCAGCCGGTGATCACGCCATCGGCGGGGGCGTCCAGCTTCGACGTCAGTTCTGTATCGCGGGCCGGTTCGACCAGCGCGCCAATCTCGCGGAAGCTGCCGGGATCCAGCATCGCCGCCACCCGCTCCCGCGCCGTCATCTTGCCGCGCCCGTGCTGCTTCGCGACGGCTTCCGGCCGCCCGCCATCCATCACCGAGGCGCGCTTGGCCTCGACGGCGTTCATGCGGTCTTCGCTGCTGTTCATGGATCGCGTTCTCTCGTCATGCCCTGCCGCGCTGTCTCTGGGTGTCATCCCCGCCTTGAGCGGGGATCCAGGCAATCCGCCCGTAGCCAGTTGTCAAACGAGGGAACCTGTTGAGGACCTGGCCCCCCGGTCAAGCCGGGGGAGACGGTGAATGTGTGCAATCGCCTACAGCTGCGCGCTGGGGCGGTCCCGCATCTTGCTGTACCAGGCGAACAGCGCCGGTTTGCTCTCGTCGATCTTCAGCTTGATGATCCGCTGGAAGTCGAGCAGCACGAAGGCGGTGATGTCGGCATAGGAAATCTGGTCGCCGACGACCCATTCGCGGCCCTGCATGCGCCGCTCCATCAGTTCCTGGAAGCGGGCGGCGCGGGCCAGGCCACGCTCGGCCAGTTCGGGGATCTGCTCGTAATTGTCGGGGCCAGGCAGGGCGCGGCCCTTCATGTGCGGGTTGGAATTGCGCAGCGCTTCCGCCGTCGCCATGCCGCCCTGCTGCTCGGCGATGGCGGCCCAGTCCATGATCTCGCCGGTCTCGGCGGGGGTGCGGCCCATCAGGGCGGGATCGGGGAACTTGCGCTCCAGATAAGTGGCAATGCCGATATTCTGCGTCAGGGTCACGCCATCGTCGGTGACCAGCGCCGGCAGTGTGCAGTGCGGATTGATCTTCCTGAACTCGTCCGTCATCTGCTCGCCCTTGGCGATGGAGATGTCGGTGGTCGGGATCTCCAGCCCCTTTTCGGCGATGAAGACGCGCGCGCGGCGCGGGCTCGGCGCGGTGGAGCAGTCGTAGAAATGCATCGGATGGTCCTCCCCAGGAACGGTGATGAGGAGGAGTGTAGCCGGTCAGGTCCCGCTGTCATCCCCGATGACCGGGTGGCTGCCCGGCGCCGTTGCTGGCGGCGCCGGGCAGGCCGGGTGCATTTACTTGACCTTCGCGCCGCCGATCACCGGCTGCGACCTGCCGCCGGCGATGCTGGACAGCACGGGGGCCTTGGGTTTCTCCTGTTTGGGCTTCTTGGGTTCGCGATTGCTGCGATGCTTGTTGCCCTTCGACATTTCTCTGCCTCGGTGTGGTTGCGCCGGCCGGAGGCATTGCTCGCCCCGGCGGCTGTGGGTTTCCGGCAAGAAGTCTGGTCACCCGGAGCCCTGGGCCGGAGCCGAGGACGGGTTGTACCGAGGTTGCCGGACGGGGATGGTTGCTGGGCATCCACGGTCCGGTCCTGATCAGAAGAATAGATGATGACGCCGCCGAAGCGCGCCAAGGGGTGGCAAGGGTGGTGGCGAAAATATTTGTTGGGCGTGGCGGGTGGCTCTCTCGATCTGCCGCCCGTCACAGGCCCTCGGGTCAAGCCCGAGGGCTGCAGCCCATGAATGGAGTCCTCGGGCTTGACCCGAGGACCTGTGAACCGGAAACACCCGGATCGCCCGGGCGACAGCCCCTCCACTGTAGTCCTCGGGCTTGACCCGAGGACCTGTGAACCGGAAACACGGAGTCCATGTACGACCGCAGCTACTACGTCTACATCCTGACCAACCGGACGCATCAGACGCTGTATATCGGCATGACCAACAGCATGCGCCGGCGGCTGGAGGAGCACCGGCAGGGCGTCTCGACGTTTACCGAGCAATACAGCGTCAGGAAGCTCGTCTACTACGAGATCCACCATGACGTGAACGACGCGCGTCAGCGGGAGCGATCGCTGAAGCGGTGGTTGCGGGCCTGGAAGGAAGCCCTGATTTCGGAGATGAACCCGGACTGGGTCGATCTGTCGGAGGGCCTGCCCTTCGATTGACCACTCTTTTCAGGTTGCCCTCGATCAGGCACCCGTCACAGACCCTCGGGTCAGGCCCGAGGGCCGCAACATAGGAATGGAGTCCTCGGGTTTGACCCGAGTATCCGCGAGCCTGAATCATCCGGACCGGTCTTGCGCGCCTAGCCTTGGGTCCTCGGGTTTGACCCGAGGACCTGTGAACCCACGGTCCAGTCAGACTCAGGCGGCCTCAACCTTGTCCACGATCGCGGTGATGTCCGCCATGATCGCGGCGAGGTCGAAGTCCTTGGGTGTGTAGCAGGCGGCGATGCCCGCGGCTTTCAGGGCGGCTTCGTCTTCGGGGGGGATGATGCCGCCGACGACGACGGGGATGTCGCCCAGGCCTTCGGCGCGGAGGCCTTCGAGGACCTCGCGGGCCAGCGCGGCGTGGCTGCCCGACAGGATCGACAGGCCGACCAGATGCACGGCCTCTTCCAGCGCGGCGTTGACGATCTGCTTCGGCGTCAGGCGAATGCCTTCATAGACGACTTCCATGCCCGCATCGCGCGCGGCGACGGCGATCTGCTCGGCGCCGTTGGAGTGGCCGTCCAGACCGGGCTTGCCGACCAGGATCTTGATGCGTCGGCCCAGCCGCTGCGAGACCGCCTCGACCTGCTTGCGGACCTCGGCGAGGCCATCGGCGGCGACGCCCGCGGCTCCGCCCACGCCCGTCGGCGCGCGGTACTCGCCATAGACGCGGCGCAGCACGTCGCCCCATTCGCCGGTGGTGACGCCGGCCTTCGCGGCGGCGATGGAGGCTTCCATGATGTTGCGGTCCTCGCGCGCTGCCTCGGCCAGATTGTCCAGCGCCGCCTTCACCGCGGCCTCGTCGCGGCCCTCGCGCCAGGCGGTCAGGCGGCCGATCTGCTCCGTCTCGGCGGCGTCATCGACCTTCAGAATGGCGTCGGCGCTGTCTGCGAGCGGTGAGGGCGCGCTTTCCTGGAAGCAGTTCACGCCGACGATCTTCAGATCGCCCGACATGATCGCCTGCACCCGGCGCGCGTTGCTCTCGACCAGGGCTTCCTTCATGTAGCCGCTCTCGACCGCGGCGATGGAACCACCCAGCTTCTCGATCAGCTTAAGTTCCTCGCGCGCGCCGGCCTTCAGTTCCTCCACCTTGGCGTCGACCACGGGGGAGCCGTCGAACAGATCGCCATATTCGAGCAGGTCGGTCTCGTGCGCCACGATCTGCTGCAGGCGGAGCGACCATTGCTGGTCCCATGGGCGCGGCAGGCCGAGCGCCTCGTTCCAGGCCGGCAACTGCACGGCGCGGGCGCGGGCCTTCTTCGACAAGACCACGGCCAGCATTTCCAGCAGGATGCGGTAGACATTGTTCTCGGGCTGCGGCTCGGTCAGTCCGAGACTGTTCACCTGCACGCCATAGCGGAAGCGGCGGTTCTTCGGATCGTCGACGCCATAGCGCTCCAGCAGCAGCTCGTCCCACAGGTCGACGAACGCCCGCATCTTGCACATTTCCTCGATGAAGCGGATGCCGGCATTGACGAAGAAGCTGATGCGGCCGGCCACCGCGCCGAACATGTCGGCCGGGGTCTCTCCGCGCTCCTTCACCGTGTCGAGGACAGCGGTCGCGGTCGCCAGCGCGAAGGCCAGTTCCTGCTGCGGCGTCGCACCGGCCTCCTGCAGGTGATAGCTGCAGATGTTGGTCGGGTTCCATTTCGGCATCTCGGTGACCGTGAAGCCGATGACGTCGGAGATCAGCTTGAGGCTCGGCGCGGGCGGGAAGATGTAGGTGCCGCGCGAGAGATACTCCTTGATCAGGTCGTTCTGCACCGTGCCCATCAGCTTCGCCCGGTCCGCGCCCTGTTCCTCGGCCACGGCGACATAGAGCGCCAGCAGCCACGGCGCGGTGGCGTTGATGGTCATGGAGGTGTTCATCTGCTCCAGCGGGATCTGGTCGAACAGGGTCCGCATGTCGCCGATATGGCCGATGGGCACGCCGACCTTGCCGACCTCGCCCTTCGCCAGCGCGTGGTCACTGTCGTAACCGGTCTGGGTGGGCAGGTCGAAGGCGACCGACAGGCCGGTCTGTCCCCGGCTCAGATTGGTCCGGTAGAGCGCGTTCGATGCGGCTGCGGAAGAATGTCCGGAATAGGTGCGGATGAGCCAGGGTCTGTCGCGCTGCGGCATATCAGTCATTTCACTTCTTCCAAAACCTGTTTCTTGTACGAACGAAAATTACGTCTTGCATCGGGCGGCGGAAATATCATACCAATCGCCGCACTGCAAAACGATCTTTTGCCGCTATGCAGCATAGATGGGGTAGACTTTGTGGTCCAACCCTCTGTGCCGCATGGCGGACAGTAGTATGAAGAACTGGAAGGAGCGAGCGGCTATGGCTGAGATTCAGGCGGTCGAGACCCCGAACCCGGAGCTGACGCAAGGCGAGATCAAGGACCTCTACGAGGTGGGCGAGATCCCGCCGCTGGGCCATGTGCCGAGCAAGATGTACGCATGGGCGATCCGCAAGGAGCGCGAGGGCACGCCCGACAAGGCGATGAAGGTGGAGGTCGTCGAGACCCCCGAGCTGGACAGCCACGACGTGCTGGTCCTGGTGATGGCTGCTGGCGTGAACTACAACGGCGTCTGGGCCTCGCTGGGCACGCCGGTGTCGATGTTTGACGTCCACAAGCAGCCCTATCACATCGCCGGCTCCGACGCCTCGGGCGTGATCTACGCCGTCGGCAGCCAGGTGAAGCGCTGGAAGGTCGGCGACGAGGTCGTGGTGCACTGCAACCAGGACGACGGCGATGACGAGGAGTGCAACGGCGGCGATCCGATGTTCTCCAATTCGCAGCGCATCTGGGGCTATGAGACGCCGGACGGCGCCTTCGCGCAGTTCTGCCGTGTGCAGGACCGCCAGCTGATGCCGCGTCCGCGCCACCTGACCTGGGAAGAGAGCGCCTGCTACACGCTGACCCTCGCCACCAGCTACCGCATGCTGTTCGGCCACCGGCCGCACATCCTGCGTCCGGGCGACAACGTCCTGATCTGGGGCGCGTCGGGCGGCATCGGCTCGATGGCGGTGCAGCTCTGCGCCACGGCCGGCGCCAACGCCATCGGCGTGATCTCCGACGAATCCAAGCGCGAATTCGTCATGTCGCTGGGCGCCAAGGCGGTGATCAACCGCAACGATTTCAACTGCTGGGGCCAGATGCCGACGGTAAATTCCGACGAGTACAACGCCTGGACCAAGGAAGTCCGCAAGTTCGGCAAGGCGATCTGGGACATCACCGGCAAGGGCAATGACGTCGACTTCGTCTTCGAGCATCCGGGCGAGGCGACCTTCCCTGTCAGCTGCATCATCGTGAAGCGCGGCGGCATGGTGGTCTTCTGCGCCGGCACCACCGGCTACAACCTGACCATGGACGCCCGCTATGTCTGGATGCGCCAGAAGCGGATCCAGGGCAGCCACTTCGCCAACCTGAAGCAGGCCAGCCAGGCCAACCAGCTGGTGATCGAACGCCGCATCGACCCGTGCATGTCGGAAGTCTTCTCCTGGGACGACATTCCGAAGGGCCACATGAAGATGTATGCGAACCAGCACCTGCCCGGAAACATGGCCGTGCTGGTCTCGGCCAAGGTCCCGGGCCTGCGCACCATCGAGGACAGCATTGAGGCCGGCAACGGCTGAACGCAGTCTTCGGACTGATCTGGAGATGGCCGGTTCCCCGGGACCGGCCATTTTCTTTGCGGCTCCGGTTTCGCGCCCTATCATCCTTCCCGGAACATCCGGGGAGGCTTCCATGAAATTCGGCGTACAGATCTTCGCCACCGACTATTCCATCCGGCCGGCGGCGCTGGCCAAGGCGGCGGAGGAACGGGGCTTCGAATCGCTCTGGTTCCCCGAGCATTCGCACATTCCGGCCTCACGACTGTCTCCCTGGCCGGGCGGGGCGGATCTGCCGAAGATGTATTACGACGTCATGGACCCGTTCGTGTCGCTGGGCTCGGCGGCGTCGGTGACCTCGAAGATCAGGCTCTGCACGGGCATCTGCCTCGTGATCCAGCGCGATCCCATCCAGCTGGCCAAGGAAGTGGCGACGCTGGACACGATCTCCGACGGTCGCGTGATCCTGGGTATCGGCGCGGGCTGGAACCAGGAGGAGATGGAAAACCACGGCACCGACTTCGACCGCCGCTTCAAGGTGATGCGGGAGAAGGTCGAGGCGATGCAGGCGATCTGGACCGAGGACAAGGCCGAGTATCACGGCGAGTTCGTGAACTTCGATCCGGTCATGGCCTGGCCCAAGCCGGTGCAGAAGGGCGGCCCGCCGATCATCCTGGGCGGCGGTTTCCCGGGCGGCGCGAAACGGGCGATCAGGTACGGCAATGGCTGGATGCCGATCAACGGGCGAGGCTGGGACATCACCGAGACGCTGTCGCAGTTCCGCCAGATGACCGCGGAAGCAGGTCGCGAGCCGGATGACGTACCGGTTTCGATCTTCGCCGCCCCGACGGGCGACGACCAGATCAGGACGCTCCGCGATGCCGGCGTCGAACGCCTCGTCTTCGGCCTGCCGCCGGAGAAGGAAGACACCATCCTGCCGATGCTCGACAAGCTGGCGAAGGCTGCGGGGCTTTAGGAAACGCCTCGTTTGCGGGAATGCTCAGGAATGGGTCCCGTATCAAGTACGGGACGCGCCTGAGCTGATCGCGGTTCTCCGGAAACTCCGAGGCGTCCCGGACCCCGATCCGGGACCCATTCCTGAGCAGCGCCGTTGATCAGCGGCTGAGGAGAGGTTTGCTTACAACCTTTCCGGCATCTGCCCGACGCCGATCAGGACGAGGCCGAGCGCGTCGGCGTCGTCCGCCGGCGTCAGGCTGATCCGGCGGCCGGCCATCTGCAGCAGCCAGATGCGGTCGTCGTCGGAGAGGCGGACGAACCCCTTGGCCCGCAGCACGTTCGCCGGCAGGGCCTGAAGCCGGGCGGTCAGATCGGCGCGCGCGACGGGCGCCTCCATCGGCACGGTCCGGGTCTGGAAATCCGGGCCGTGGTGGTGGCCATGTCCATCCGGCGCCCGGCCCGCCGTCGAGAAGGCGAGCGGCATCGAGAGCTTCCCGTGCTCGGTCTCGATGCGGATGGCCGTCCCGTTCAGGTCGTCGAGCCGCTTGCGCAGGGCAGCGAGATTGACGGAATCGGCCAGGTCGGTCTTGTTGACCACCAGCAGGTCGGCGCATTCGATCTGCTTCCGGACCATCTCGCCAACCTGATCGTGATCGATCCACCGCGTGCCGTCGGCCCCGTCCACCAGCACTACCACGCCATCCGGGGCGAGATCGGGGTCCAGCACGGCAACATCCGCGATGGGGCCTGGATCGGCGACGCCGCTGGCCTCGATCACGATGTGGTCGCACGGGTCGTCCATCGACAGCAGGGCCAGCAGCGACTGGGTCAGCCCGTCGGAGAGCGAGCAGCAGATGCAGCCGTTCTCCAGCGCGATGGTGCGTCCGCCATGGCTGCGGATCAGCCGCTTGTCGATGTTCAGCGCGCCGAAATCGTTGACGAACACGGCGTAGCGCACGCCTTCCGACTGCGTCAGCAGGTGGTTCAGCAGTGTTGTCTTCCCCGCGCCGAGAAAGCCGCCGATGACGGTGAAGGGGATGGGCATGTCAGCCCTTCGCCGCCTCGAAGGGCTTGCCGCCGAGAATGGTGCCCCAGATGCGCACGTCCTTCAGCTTCTCCGGCTCGACCTCGGTGGGATCGTCCTCCAGCACGGCGAAGTCGGCGAACTTTCCGACCTCGATCGAGCCGACCAGGTGATCCTTCTTCAGCGTGTAGGCCGCGCCCAGTGTGATGGCATGCAGCGCGACTTCCTCCGGGATCCGCTCCTCCTCGCCCAGAACACGTCCGGTGCGGGTCAGCCGGTTCACGGCGCACCACGCGGTGAAAAGCGGCGCCAGCGGCGTCACCGGCGCGTCGGAATGGATGGCGAAGGGCACGCCATACGCCATCGCCGTGCCGCAGGCGTTCATCCGGTCGGCCCGGTCCGGACCCATGGTCAGCGCCCGGTGCTGCTCGCCCCAGTAATAGATGTGGTTGGCGAACAGGTTGCAGCACATGCCCAGCGCCTTCATGCGCCGGAAATGCGCTGGCGAGGCCATCTGGCAGTGCTGCAGCGTGTGCCGGTGATCGCGGCGCGGATTGGTGTCCTGCGCCTCCTCGACGGCGTCGATCATCAATTCGATCGCCTCGTCGCCATTGGTGTGCATGTGCACCAGGTAACCGGCGTCGTGATAGGCCTTCAGCTGCTTCTTCAGCACTTCCGGCTCCAGATTCCAGACCCCGTTCGGTGCGCCGTTGTAATAGCCGGGCCATTTCATGCGGGCGCTGAAGCCCTGGATCGAGCCGTCGGTCATGATTTTCACCAGTCCGGTGAACAGCTTGTCATGGCCGTGTTTCGAGAACTCGGCGACGCGGGCGAGGCCTTCCTCGATGCTGGTGTTCACAGCGCCGAAGGCGGGCATCATGCGCACGGGAAAGTCGTCGCGGGTAGTCACGTTCAGGAAGGTCTCGCGGGTCGGTTCGTCCAGTGGCGAATGCAGGTCGGTCGCCGTGGTGACCCCGGTGTTCACCCCGTTCTGGCCGAAGCGGACCAGCGCTTCGGGCGTCAACCCGTTCATGAACGGATTGCCGACCGACTTGTAGGCCATGTACTTCGCCGAGAACTCCGCCAGTTCGCCGGTCGGGTTGCCGTCCGCGTCCTTGATGATGCCCTCGATATTCACGTCGCCGTTGATGCCGCCGCGGCGCATCACTTCGGAATTGACGTTCAGCAGGTGACCGTTGGAGTGCAGCACCAGGATCGGCCGCGTCGACGATACCTCGTCCAGATCGGCGGCGATCATGCGCCGTCCGGGGAAATAGATCGGATCGAAGCCCCAGGCGAACAGGGTTTCGTCCGGATTGCTCATTCGCTGCTCGGCTTCCTTCAGCCGGGCGACCACCGCCGCGATGGAGTCCGCGCCGGGCCAGGTCTTCCCGGAGGGATCGCGCCGATCATCGAATCCGACATAGGCGTATTCCCACATCGTGCCGTCCATTGTGTGGCAATGGCCTTCGACAAAGCCCGGCATCAGCACCTTGTCGGCGAAATCCGTCTCAGGCGCGCTGTCACCCCAGCCCCGCACGTCGTCCAGCGTGCCGACACCAAGGATGCGTCCGTCCCTGATGGCGACATGGGTCGCGACCGGCCGGTGCGGGTTCATGGTGATGATCTTCTTCGCGGCGAGGATGCGGATGCCGGACATGCGGTTCTCCCTTGCCGATCCAGGCGGTAGGCTGAGGGCGAAGCAGAACACAGGGGAGTGAGCATGACCACAACGGAAATCGCGACCCAGGCGGCGGCCTGGCTGGAGACGCAGCACATCAGCGGCGCGGCCTATGTCCCGCTGCCGGACCAGTTCATGCCCTCCGAAATCTCCGGCGCCTACCGCATCCAGCAGGCCTATGTGCAGCGTCTGCAAATGGCGGGGCGGCCGACCTTCGGCTGGAAGATCGCCCTGACTGCCGAAACCATGCAGCAGATGGTGGGCGTGGACCGCCCCGTCGGCGGCGTGATCTGCGCTGCGAAGCTGCATGAAAGCGGCGCGCAGCTGCCGGCCGACGGCTATGGCCGCATCGCCTTCGAATGCGAAGTGGCGCTGCGGCTGGGCCGTGACCTGCCGGCGGGCGATGCGCCTTTCGACGAAGCGGCCATTCGCGCGTCGGTGGATGCCGTGGCGCCGGCCTTCGAGGTCGCGGACGACCGGAACGCGGACTACAAGCGGCTGGATGCCTTCAGCCTGATTGCCGACAACGCCTGGAATTCGGGCATGGTGCTGGGCGCCGTGCACGGACCGGAAGTGCTGGACGGTCTGGCCGAGGCGAGCGCCGCGCTGACCATCGACGGCGCGGAAGTCGGGCGCGGCGTCGGGGCCGACGCGCTGGGCCATCCGCTGAACGGGCTGCGCGTGCTGGCCAACGAGATGGCCGAACAGGGCGCGTCAATGAAGGCGGGCGACTGGATACTGACCGGCACCGTCATCCGCACGCAGTTCCCTGCCGCCGGGTCCGAACTGGTCTACACCCACAGCACGCTGGGGGAGGTGCGGGCGTCGGTGGTGTAGGACGTCTGACAACCAGTAGATGGAGTCCTCGGGCTTGACCCGAGGACCTGTGGACAAACCCGCAACCGCCGCGACACAGACCCTCGGGTCAAGCCCGAGGGCTGCAAAACTGGTGCGGGCCCCCGTGGCCTGTCGCCCTGCCTACAGCCATCCGCCCAGTTCGCGGCGGACGATGGTTTCCAGCATGTCAATGTGGCCGGGACTGTCATTGAGGCAGGGGATGGTGCGGAAGTTCTCGCCACCGGCGTCCTCGAAGCTGGCGCGGCCTTCGATGGCGATCTCCTCCAGCGTCTCCACGCAGTCGGCCGGGAAGCCGGGGGTCACCACGGCGACCGACTTCATGCCCTCGCCGGGCAGCGCTTCCAGCGTCCTGTCCGTGTAGGGCTGCAGCCATTCGCGGGGTCCGAAGCGGCTCTGGAAGGTCATGCGGAACTGCGTCCCGTCCAGTCCCAGCCGCTCCCGCATCAGCCGCGCGGTCTTCGCACAGTGGCAGTGATAGGGGTCGCCCTTCTCGAAATAGTCCTTCGGCAGCCCATGGAAGGAGGCGATCACCACATCGGGGCGGCCATTGGCTTCGAAATCGGCCTCGACGGACTGCGCCAGCGCCTCGATATGCGCGGGGTCGTCGTAGTAGGGCGGCACGGTCCTCAGCGTTGGCTGCCAGCGCATGGCGCGCAGCGCGTCGGCGGCCTTGTCGACCACCGTCGCCGTCGTCGTGGCGCTGTATTGCGGATAGAGCGGCAGCATCAGGATCCGGTCACAGCCCTGATCCCTGAGTCGCTCAAGGACTGATGCTATGGACGGGTTGCCGTAGCGCATCGCCCAGTCGACGGTGACATTCGGTTCGCCGAAGCGGCCGGCCAGCGCCTCGGTCATCTTTCGTGTGTATTCCCTCAGCGGGCCCTCGCCGGTCTCATGGTTCCAGACCTTGGCGTAGGCCTTCGCCGTCTTGGCCGGCCGGAAAGTGAGGATGATCAGGTTCAGGACGAAGAACCAGATCGCCCGCGGCACCTCGATCACCCTCGGGTCGCCGAGGAATTCACGCAGGTATCGGCGCACGTCGGACGTGCTGGTGCTGTCCGGCGTTCCCAGATTGACCAGCATGACGCCGATCCGTCCCTGATTGATCTCCGGATGCCCCTCGGGCATATGCGTCCGGTCTGTCGTCATCGAATTTCCGCCCCCGGCGTCAGTTCCTTCGTTTCCTGATACGACCGAAAGGCCGATTGGATGCCCGAATTCGATACGCTGTTCTGGGCCATGGGCGCAATGTCGCTGGCCGCCGGATTGATGCGGGGCTTCGCCGGCTTCGGTTCGGCGCTGATGCTGTCGCCCCTGCTGTCGCTCTATTACGGACCTGTGGCGGCGGTGCTGATCATCGGGATCATGGAGATCGCGGTCAGCATCCAGCTGCTGCCGCGCGCGCTGCGCGAGGCGCAGCGTCCCGTAGTGGTTCCGGTGACCGCGGCGGCCGTGCTGATGATGCCGCTGGGCGTCGTCATCCTGAACGTGGTCGACGGTCAGACCATCGCCACGGTCATCGCCCTTATCGTGCTCGCCTTCGTCGCCGTGCTGGCCAGCGGCTGGCGCTACGCCGGAGCGCAGAGACTGCCCTATTCGCTGGGCGTCGGAGCTGTCTCGGGCGTTCTGATCTCCTCGACCTCGATCGGCGGCCCGCCCTTCCTCATCTACATGATGGCCGGACAGCAGACCGCACAGCAGGTGCGCGCCAACATCATCGTCTTCTTCGCGGTGCTGGAGCTGATCATTCCCTTCGTGCTCTGGGCCGGGGGCAAGTTCGACTGGGGACTGTTCATCCAGGGCGGCTTCTACTGCCCGACCTACATGCTGGGCGCGTGGATCGGCAGCCGCCTGTTCCGTGAGTCTTCGGAGACCCTCTATCGCCGCATAGCCCTGGTGATTCTGACGGCGGTCGCCGCCTATGGACTGATTGTCCCGCTGCTCTAATTCATCAGCACGTTGAGCGCGATTTTGGTGTCTTTATCTGCAATGCAAGCTGACAACTTCATTGAAGAGAAGTTCAGGTTAAGCACTCCAGCGACAGACAGAATCTGTCGGATCTTTGTTGGCGAACCACATCGGCTACCCGTCCTCGCCAATTCGAGATGTTTCTTATTATTTCGGTCGTGAAGGGAAACTTGAACACATGAAATGGTGGCAGCGCTTGGAAGATGCCCGAAGGGATGCCCAGTTGACGCGAGCGGAGCTCGCGCGCCGGGCAGGTCTAACCCGCGAGGCCCTGCAAAAGTATTCGCGTGGTGAAGTCGAGAATCCGCGCGGAGAAACCCTTGAAAAGTTGGCTGCGGAGCTCGGAGTGACTGAGATGTGGCTTCGGTTTGGAGCGAGCCGAAGTGTCGATCCCGAACCGGCTTCAATGACCGCCCCGACCGGGCTGGATCTTGTCAAGCGCATGCTCACCACGGGACGGAATATCGCCACCATTGGCGAGACGCTCGACTTCAACCTGGTGGCGGCCGAGCATGGTAAGGTCCGTTTCGCCGGACATCCGGGACCGAAGCATCTCAACCCGCAGGGCATCGTGCATGGCGGCTACGCGGCGACGCTGCTGGATTCGGCTGTAGGCATCGCGATCTTCACCGCGCTGCCGCCGGGCAAGACCTTCACCACGCTGGAATTGAAGGTGAACTATACCCGCGCACTGCCGAAGGACGGCTCCGAGGTCGTGGCCGAGGGTGAGATCATCCATGTCGGCCGCACGACCGCAACGGCGGAGGGGCGGATCACCGACGCCGAAGGGCGTCTGTACGCGCATGCGACCACCACCTGCCTGATACTGGACATTCCGGCACAGCGCGGCACATAAGGCGTCGTTTCGTCCTAGGGGAAGCAAGTCATGTCCGCAATCACCACCCGGCCGCTCTGGCTGATGCTGATCGCCGGCACCATCATCGTTCTGCTGAACATGGGGTTCCGGGGTGTCTTCGGCCTGTTTCTGGAGCCGATCTCGTCCTCGATGGACTGGGGCCGAGGCGTGCTGGCCATGACCTTCGCCATCCAGAACCTGGTCTGGGGCGCGACGCAGCCCTTCGCCGGTGGTCTGGCGGACCGCTACGGCTCGGGCCGTGTTATGGCCATGGGCGGTCTGATCTACACGATCGGCATCCTGTTGATGACCCAGTCGGCCAGCCCCGTCGCCATGCATCTGACGGCGGGCGTGCTGATTGGCATGGGGCAGGGTTTCGCTTCGCAGAGCATCGCCATGGCAACCGTCGCCCGCAACGCGCCGGAAAAGAGCCGCACGCTGGCCATGTCCATCGTCACCATGGGCGGTTCGGCGGGCATGTTCATCTTCTCGCCGCTGACCGCGCTCTGGCTCGGTGAGTACGGCTACATCACGACGCTGTTCATCTTCGCGGCGTTGGCCGCCCTGATCATCCCGCTGGCCGTGGCGATGGCGGGCAAGCCCGGCGTTGTCGCCATGCAGCAGCAGACCTTCGGCGAGGCGATCCGCGAGGCGGCTTCGCACCGGGGCTACTGGCTGCTGATCGCCGGCTTCTTCGTCTGCGGCTTCCATGTCAGCTTCATCGGCCTGCATCTGCCGGCCTATATCGTCGATGTCGGTCTGGACCCGGTGGTCGCGGGTACGGCGCTGGCGCTGGTCGGCGCGTTCAACATGGGCGGTGTGCTGGCCTCGGGCCTGCTGGGCGACCGCTATTCCAAGAAGTATCTGCTCAGTTTCCTGTACTTCGCCCGCGCTGCGGTGATCTTCGGGTTGCTGATGCTGCCAGTGACCGAGATGACCATCTATGTCTTCGCCGCCCTGATGGGGCTGCTCTGGCTGTCGACGGTGCCGCTGACCACGGGGCTGGTCGGGCAGATCTTCGGACCGCAATTCATGGGCATGCTGGCCGGCGTGGTCTTCTTCAGCCATCAGGTCGGCTCGTTCCTGGGCGCCTGGCTGGGCGGCGTGCTGTTCGAGGCGACGGGGTCCTACGACGTGGTCTGGTGGATCAGTGTCGGTCTTGGCGTCTTCGCCGGCGTGGTGCACTGGCCGATCGACGACCGCCCGGTGGTGCGCGCCGCGCAGCCCGCTTGACGCTCCTGCATTCCGCGTGATCAGAAGGCGGGCATGAAGACGCCCGCCATCATGCTGCAGGGAACCGGCTCCAGCGTCGGCAAGTCATTGCTGGTCGCCGGGCTGTGCCGGCTGTTCGCCAACCGGGGACTGAAGGTCCGCCCCTTCAAGCCGCAGAACATGTCCAACAATGCCGCGGCGACGCCCGACGGTGGCGAGATCGGCCGCGCCCAGGCGACCCAGGCGCTGGCTTGCCGGGTACCCGCCTCGGTGCACATGAATCCGGTGCTGCTGAAACCGGAGACGGATACCGGCAGTCAGGTGATTGTCCAGGGCAAACGGCTGACCACGGCCCGCGCACGCGACTACGCGAAGCTGAAACCGGCCCTGCTGGACAAGGTTCTGGAAAGCTACGGGATCATCGGTGCCGAGGCTGATCTGGTGATCGTCGAGGGGGCGGGCAGCACAGCAGAGGTCAACCTGCGCCGTGCGGATATCGCCAACATGGGCTTCGCCGAAGCGGCGGACCTGCCGGTGCTGCTGGTGGGCGATATCGACCGCGGCGGGGTCATCGCCCAGATTGTCGGCACACACGCGCTGATACCGCCGTCGGAGCGGGAGCGTATCCGGGGCTTCATCGTCAACCGGTTCCGGGGCGATCCGGAGCTGTTTGCCGATGGCCGCGATCTGATTGCCGAACGGACCGGCTGGCCTGCAATTGGCGTGGTCCCCTGGTTCGCCGATGCCGGCCGCCTGCCCGCGGAGGACGCTGTCGAACTGCAGGACCGTTCTTCGCGCAAGACTGGTTCATTCCGCATCGTCGTGCCTGCCTTCAGCCGCATTGCCAATTTCGACGACCTGGATCCGCTGGCGGCGGAGCCTGGCGTCGATCTGCAGATCGTTCCGGCGGGCCTGCCGCTACCGCGCGACGCCGACCTGATCCTGCTGCCCGGCTGCAAGTCGACGACCGGCGAGATCGCCTTCATTCGCGAACAGGGCTGGGACATCGACATTATCGCTCATGCCCGGCAGGGCAGGTACGTGCTGGGCATCTGCGGCGGCTACCAGATCCTCGGCCGCAGCGTTTCCGATCCGGACGGGATCGAGGGCGCGCCAGGTACCATGTCGGGGCTGGGGCTGCTGGATATCGAAACGGTCATGTCGGCAGAGAAGCGCACGGAACCGGTTGTGGGGCGTCATCCGCAGAGCGGCGCGGCCCTGAGCGGCTACGAGATCCATATCGGCAGGACTGGGGGACCGGACCGGGACCGCGCCTGGCTGGAGATCGGCGGTGAAGCGGAGGGCGCTGCCTCGGCTGACGGGCGTGTCCGGGGCACCTATGTCCACGGCCTCTTCACGGGCGACGCCTTCCGCCGCGCCTTTCTGGCGCAAGCCGGCGGGGCCGGAAACGCCGGCTACGAACACGACAGCGCCGTCGATCACACCCTCGATGCGCTCGCCCGGCATCTGGAAGAGCATCTGGATGTTGACGCCATCGCCCGCATTGCGGAACTCTGAGAGCCTCGAGGGGGAGGGCAGAATGAGCGAACCGTACCGGATCATGGGGCAGAACGGCTCGCCCTATTCCATGAAGATGCGCGCCATCATGCGCTATCGCCGCATTCCGCATCTCTGGGACCAGCGCAGTCCCCGGGCCACCGAGGAGACCAAGAACTTCCGCCCGGCGCTGATGCCGATGGTGAAGTTCCCCTCCGATGGCCAGTGGCGGGTGGATTCGACGCCGATCGCCATGGAACTGGAACAGGTCGAGAGCGGGCGCTCCATCCTGCCGCCCGATCCGGCGCACCGGTTCATCTCCGACCTGCTGGAGGACATGGCCGACGAGTGGCTGACCAAGGCGATGTTCCATTACCGCTGGCACTACATGGAAGACCGCAACTACGCGGCCTACTGGATCGCCTCCGACAACACGCCCTCGGGTGAGGGCGCGACGACGCAGCGGCGGAAATTTGCGGACATGATCCGCGAGCGCCAGGTCGGCCGCATGGCTCTGGTGGGCTGCACCGACCAGAACAAGCCGGTGATCGAGGAGAGCTATCACCGGGTCCTGCATGCCATGGAAAGCCGTGTCGGATACCAGTCTTTCCTGTTCGGCGGACGGCCTTCGCTCGGCGATTTCGGTCTGTTCGGACAGCTGAAGACGCTGGGCGACGATCCGACCGGCCGCAGGACCATGATCGCCGAGGCCCCAACGGTGGTGCACTGGGTGCGCCATGCCGACGACCTGTCAGGTCTGGAAGGCGACTGGATGAACCCGGAAGCGCCCCTGCCCGGAGCAGTCACCGAACTGCTGCGGCTCTGCGGTGAGGCCTACCTGCCGTTTCTGGCGGCGAACCTGGCGGCGGTCGAGGCTGGCGCGGATCAGGTGGAGCTGACGATCTTCGGGAAGACCTATGCGCAGGCGCCGTTCCGGTATCAGGTGAAATGTTACTCGCGGTTGCGGGCGCTTTACGACCAGTTGGAAGATTCCGTCTGCGCCAGACTTGACCCCATCCTTGAAAAGACCGGCTGCCTGCAGTGGCTGACCAGATAACTGCGCCGAGCGACTCGGCGCAGATGGTCGGTGCAGCCTGCCTCAGTTATTTGGGATTTGGTTCGGGACCGTTATAGTTCATGGGCGAATCACTTGGGTGTGGGTGACTGGCGCATGTCGATATCCGGACGGGCAGAGATCTGCGGCGCGGAAGGCCTTGATCTTCCGCCTGATCTGACGCCGGCGCTGAACGGGCTGCTGGCCTACTGGCTCGGCATGCCGCGGGACGGCGGCCGATTGCCCAGAAAGAAGCGATTCGATCCGCTGGATCTGCCAGGCCTGTGGCACGGCCTCGTCCTGATGGAATTCTGCGGGGTGCCGGACCGGCTCGATGATCTTGTGATCCGTTATTCCGGGGAATGGGTCGATGCCCGCCATGGCTGCTCCATGGTCGGCGAACGCCTGTCCAGCCTGGTCGACGAAGCCGAGTTTCACCGCAGCATGCCGGATCTTCGTCTTGCCGCGCAGAACGGCGCGCCCCATTACAGCAGTGGCCAGCACGAGCACCGGAAGCGCGGGCTGGTGAACTATGAAAGGCTGGTCGTTCCGTTTGCGGACGAGGCCGGAGAGCCGGCCTATCTGGTCGGGATGTGGCACTGGCCGTCTCATCGCACCGGTGAGGCTGGCGGCGACCTGCATCATGTGAGCAGCAGGAAACCGGCGTCGGTGAAAAGCTAGGCCTCAGGCCGCACCTGTCGTTGCCGCGACCTTGGGCGCACGGCCGCGCATCAGTTCCGCGATCATGGCTGCACTGCCACAGGCCATGGTCCACCCCAGCGACCCATGCCCGGTGTTGAGCCAGATGCCGCGCACGCCGGACGGCCCGATCAGCGGTATGCCGCTGGGTGTCATGGGACGCAGTTCGGTCCAGAACTCCGGCTCTCCTCCGTACTCCAGCTCCGGATAGATGCGGTCCAGGTCGGCCAGCAGCGAGTTGGCGCGATGCTGTTCCAGGTTCCGGCTGTATCCGATCAGATCGGCCTTGCCGGCCGCGCGGATGCGGTCGCCGAGACGGCTGACCACCATGCGGCGATGCTCGTCGGTGACGCTGATGTGCGGACCCTCGGCTGACCCCGCCAGCTTCCTTGTGACCGAGTAGCCCTTCAACGGGTAGATCGGCAGATCAAATCCCAGCCGCCGCGTGATCTCTGGCGAGCCAAGACCGCCACAGATCACCAGCGCCTCTGCCGGGATGTACTCCGCCGTCGTGTCGATGCCCTGAATATGGTCGCCATGCACCACGATCCGGCGGCATTCGGTGTTCCAGAGGAAACGGACGCCCATCCGTGACGCCTCATCCGCCAGCGCCGCCGTGAATTTCGCGGCGTCACCGGTTTCGTCGCCGGGGGCGAGAATGCCGCCGGCGATCTCCTTTCGGCGGATGGCGGGCAGCAGGGCCGGTTCCAACTCGCCGATCCCGTCGGGCTCCACCGGCGACATGGCCACGCCGAAGCGCTGCATTGCCGTGATCGCGGACAGCGATTCGTGAAGCTGCTCCTGTGTCCGGAAAATCCGGAGAATGCCACGGTCCTCGCGGTCATAGGCCAGTCCGGTGCGCTCCCGGATCTCGCCCAGCCGCCGCTGGCTGAACAGCGCCAGCTCGACCATGCGCGCGGCGTTCCTCTCCCACGCGCTGGTGCGGCAGTTGGCCAGGAACCGCGCCAGCCAGACCCATTGTCGGGGATCGGCAGTCAGGCGCAGGCGGAAGGGTGAATCCTTCTGCCACATCCATTCCAGCGCCAGCCGAAGATTGTGCGGGCTGGCCCAGGGCACGGATTCGGAGGGGCTGATCTGCGCGCCGTTGGCGAAGCTTGCGCCCTGGCCTGGTCCCCGTGCCGCGTCCAGCACGGTCACGGCATGGCCCTGATCGGCCAGTTCCCACGCCGTGGTCACGCCCGTCACGCCGGCCCCGATCACGATGATGTCCAAACGTTGCTCCCGTGAATTCGATTGCGCGGCCCAGGGCCGGCGGCCATGCTGCCGGCATGAGGGTCATATACAGTTCCAGACAGCAATTGCACGCGCCGCGGTCCTTTATTCGCAGTGGGCAGGTCGCGCCCTGTCCCGAGTGTCCGGAACGCGCCGAGCGCTTCCTGACAGCCATCGAGGCGGCCGGTCATCCGATCGCGGAACCGCAGGCCTTCGGGCTCGGACCGGTCGCCGCGGTTCATGCCACCGATTACCTGAACTTCCTCGCCACGGCCTGGGAGCGCTGGCGCGCCCTGCCCGATCCGGGGCCGGAAGTCGTGGCAAATGTCTTCCCGGGGCGGCGGATGAGCGGACCCCCGGAGCACATCGTGGGCCAGGCCGGATACTTCATGGCAGACGCCGCCTGCCCGATTGGCGAAGGGACCTGGGTTGCGGCGCAGGCGGCTGCCGACTGCGCCGTGACCGCCATGACCGCGGTGCTGACTGACGGCGGTCCGGTCTACGCGCTCTGCCGCCCGCCGGGGCACCATGCCTTCTCCGACATGGCCGGCGGCTTCTGTTTCATCAACAATACGGCGGTTGCCGCCAATCACGCCGCGGCGCAGGGCCGCCGGGTGGCGATTCTGGATGTCGACGTGCACCACGGCAATGGCACGCAGGGCATCTTCTATGCCCGCAGCGACGTGCTGACGATCTCGGTGCATGCGGATCCGGCGAACTACTATCCGTATTTCTCGGGCTATGCGTCCGAGCGGGGGGAAGGGCTGGGGCAGGGCTACAATCTGAACCTGCCGATGCCGCACGGGTCCAGCGACGACGACTATGTGGCCGCCATCGGTCAGGGGCTGGAGCGGGCCCGGCTGTTCGGGGCGGACCTGCTGGTCGTGGCGCTGGGTCTGGATCCGCAGGAGAACGATCCCCTGGGCGTGCAGAAGGTCACCACCGAGGGCTTCCGGCGCGCGGGCGCACAGGCTGCAGGAGCCAGACTGGATACGCTGATCGTGCAGGAGGGCGGATATCTGTGCGACGAATTGGGCGCCAATCTCGCCGCCTTCCTTGACGGTTTCGAGAACGGCTGAGAGCGGCGCTCAGGGACAGCGGGCGTTCAGCGCGGCGTAGGAAGCCGGGGTGTCCAGCTCCCTGTTTCCCCGTTCGATCTCGGACATTGCATCGGTACGAAGCGCCTCGACAGTCTCCGCTGCGGCGTCGCCGAGCATGTGGAAGGCGTCTTCGACGCTGTCGGCGCGAACCGGCCGGACGAAGTGGTCGGCCTCTAGTGCGGCCTGCAGCCGCTTGCGAAAGCCGGCAAGGCCCGCTTCTAGAACGGCGACATGCTGCATCTCGTGGTCCAGCGTGACCCTGTGGCGGCAACTGGCCGGCCCCAACTCGCTGACGATGTAGACCTCCAGCTTGGCCACATCGATGTCCACGTCCAGCCGGCTGATCCGGAAACAGTCGGGATGCCGCTGGGTCTGCTCGATGGCGATCTGATACCGGGTCACGACCCGCGACGAGGTCAGTCCGTCGAGCCGTTCGGGCAGGAAGGAAGCGCCGGCTGCGTCCGATTGCCGGATGCCGGCCAGCTGGTCGCGGTCGAGGTTGGTGATGACCGTCGGGGCGGGAATCGGTGCGTCGACGGTAATGGACGGCGGCGGGGCCGGACGGCAGGCTTCAGCTGCTGGTGTCGCATCAGACGGGACTGACCAGCCCAGGGTCAGCGCCAGCGCCGCCGCGGGGACCGCGGGGCTGTATCTGGTCCCGAAGATCATCGGAAAAAGAGCGCCCGTTCTTGTTAACCCAGCTGGCAGGCGCCGGTGTCGACGCCATTCGTTTCAGATATCGGATGCGGATGACAGGTTTGCAACAGCATCATGTCCCGGCTTCTGCGCCCAATGAAGGTGGCGCGTTCTGCGAGCGGTTGGGGCGGATGCTCCATAAAAGAAAAAGGGCGACCCGAAGGCCGCCCTTTCCCAAAAACCGGATGAACTCCGGATCTTATTCGTAGGTCCGCTTCTTCTTCTTGGGACCGCCGATGATGTAGAAACCACCATCGGCGCCCGAGATCACGCCGGCGCCCTGAATTTCGCCGGGCGGACCCGGCGGGGGATCAGAGGCTGGCGTGTGGTCACTGCAGGCTGCTAGCGAGATTGCTGCGAGCGCGACAATTACCGTTCCAATCCGAATCAGCGGATTACGCATCAGAACGTGACGCGCATGCCTGCCAGAGCAACCTGGTTGCCGTCAACGCCAGCATTGTCCGCACCGAAGTGGTTACGGAACGAAGCGAAGGCGGAGACACCCGGGGCCATGCCCTGGACGATGCCGATGCCGATCGACTGATCGTTCAGCGCAGCGCCAGCACCGGTGCGGCTGGAGTAGTCAATGGCCAGGCCGGTGGAGCCACCGTCCATGTAGTTACCCTGGTGGGCCAGGCCCACGTAGTAGTAGCCATCCTCGTCGTTGGTCGCGTCGTTGAAGCGGACACCGAAGGCGCCGTTGACCGCGATCACGCCGAAGTTCAGGCCAAACGAGCCAGCAACAGTGTTGTCCGCACCGGCGGTCCCAGCGGAGTCGGTGTCATAACCGATGCCGAACAGAATGCCGACGCCACCCAAGTCGCCACCATAGCGCAGAGCAGCGCGGACGTCGCCGAACTGGTCCATGGAGACAGAGGCGGCAGCGCCACCGAAGCTCGGAGTGGTGTAACGGATCGAGTCACCACGCGGACCGTCGCCGATCGCAACGAAGGTCTGGCCCACATTGTTCAGAGCGCCAGTCAGGTGCTCCGGATTGATGTCGGCCAGCGAGGCATAGTTGTACGAGTTGTGCAGGATGCCGTCGGTCGCCTCGCTCTGGTGGCCCAGAGCCAAGGTGCCGAAGCCGCCACGCACGAAGACGTAGGACTGACGAACGCCATAGGTGTCGTCGCCGCCGTCGTTGTTCGCACGGGTAACGGCGCTGACGCGGATCGAGGTGTTGGACTCGATTTCGCCTTCCAGACGCGCGCCGTAGGTCATGCCGCCAGCCGTCGTGTCAGCGTCGAACCGGAAACGGGTCGACGATGCGTCGTTGTCCACGAAGTTGACGCTGGAAGCGCCGTTCGCGTCGCTGATGAAGGTCATGCCACGGCTGACGTGACCCGAAACCTTCAGGTTGACGCCCTTGACGCCCTTCGCGGCGCCGTCGCCGCCGGCCTTCAGGGCCTCGACTTCCTTGGACAGAGCGTCGATCGCCGCGCCCTGAGCCTTGACCTGGTCTTCGACGCTCGCATGAGCGCCAGCATAGGCGTTACCGGCAGCCATAATGGCGGCGGCGGCAACACCCGCGAGAAGATGCTTGTGGTTCACCTTGTTTGCCCTCCTAAAGGAATAAACGCACTTCCTCCACCGCCAACGCGAACGGAGATACCCCCTGGTCGCTCGCGGCTTGAACCCTGTTACGCCAGAGACTTTGCCGGTGCAAGCGGTTGCGGCCCCGGCAACAATTCCTGCCGATTCCTTGATCATTTGCACTTTCCGAGTGCAAGTATTTGAAAAATAATGGAAAAAAGATATGTCGAGCCTGGGTTCGAGCCCGAAGCTGTGGCTCTGCAGACATATTTTCGGGGGTGCTGTTGCGGGAGTGCAACACGATCCGGCGGTTACCGGTCTCCCCTGATTCCCGCCGACAAGTCCTTGAGCGCGCGAATGATCTCCGGATCGTCCGGCGTGATGCGGGAGGCGCGGACATAGGCGTTGACCGCCTCGTTCAGCCTGCCGCGCTGGCGGTAGGTCGACGCCAGGGCCTTCCATGCCTCGCCGTCTTCGGGCGCGCGCTCGACGCGAGCTTCCATGGCGGCGATGCCGCCGGCGGTCGCGGTGACGGCGCTTCCGGACGGTGCGCGGTTGGCTCCGAACCAGGCGACGGCGGCGGCGGCTGTCATGGCCGTGACGGCGATGAGTAGGAACGACGGGCGCATGCGGCTTACCTTCCGGAAGCTTCGGGAGTGACGATTGATTCAAAAGGGTTATCGGCACGCATGAGGTCCGAATCAACACTTTCATCAACCGATTGTGCTGTTAAACTGCGCTGCGGGGCATGGCTTGCCGGATCGTGGGATCAGGGGTTCTGCCGGCTGTGGCCGCAACGAGTGTGAGGCAACACAATCAAGGGGTGACAGACATGTTCGTGTCTGGACTGAAACGTATGGGACTGGCGCTGTTCGTGGCGGCCGGTCTGGGACTGGCCGGCGGCGCCGCAAGCGCGGCCGAGAATGTCGGTCCGGATGAGTGCAAGGACTGCCATGGCGCCGAATACAAGGTGTGGGAAAGCACGCCGCATGCCGAATCCTACAAGGACATCCACAAGCGGGATCTTGCAGACAAGGTGACCGAGGCGGTGGGCGAGCGCAGCATGAAGCGCTCGGACACCTGCGGACAGTGCCACTACACGCAGGCGCCGAAGAAGGCCGGCGGCCGCACGGGCAACAATTTCGGCCCGTCCTGCGAGAGCTGCCACGGCCCGGGTTCGGAATACATCAACATTCATAATGTCTACGGACCGAAAGGCACGAAGAAGGCCGACGAATCCGCGGAGCACAAGAACAAGCGGTATGAAGATTCCGTGGCGGCCGGGATGCGCTGGCCGCGGTGGCGCAAGGACATCCCCGCGATGCCCGCCAGCCAGAACTACGCCGTGGCTCAGAACTGCTTCAACTGCCACGGCATGGCACGCGACACGTTGGACGGCGATACCGCCGGCAAGATGCTGGACGCGGGCCATCCGCTGAATCCGGACTTCGAGCTTGTAAAATACAGCCAGGGCCAGGTTCGTCACCGCTTCTATGAGAGCCAGTCCGAGAACCCGGAAATGACTCCGGCCGAGTTGTCGCGTTTCTTCGTGACCGGCCAGGCTGCGTCGCTGGTGCAGGCGGCTAACGCCATGAGCAAGACCAGCCACGCCAAGTATGTGGCCGCGCAGGAGGCTCGTGCGGCCAAGGCCAAGGCGGCGCTGGGTGCGCTGGGCATGGCCGAGGCGGACGCGCTGATCGCGGATCCGACCGAGGAGAAGGCGCGCGCGCTCGTCGCCAAGATCTACTCGGAAGACATGGATCTGACCGGCAAGGTCGGCGGCATGCTGCCGGCCAAGGGCGACTACAAGTAAGTGGCCCCTGTTCCCCGGCGGCAACAGTGTCGCCGGGGAACAGGCCGTTTGCGGCTGCCGAGGCTTGCCTTGGCGTCGCGATTCGGCAAATGTATGTAAAGGGGTAGGTCCGGCGGACGGGTGAATCGCACGGGCCATGCAGGGGGCAGATCGGACATGGTGACAGCCGTCGAAACGATGGCCCGGCCGCAGCGTTGGGCGACTCCTTTCGGGCCAGAGATGACCGAGGATGTCGTCGATGAGCTGATGCAGCTTCCGGTGTTCCGGGACATCGACGAAGACCGTTTCCCCGCCAGCACGCCGCTGCGGGGCATTCTGCTGAACGATACGAGAGTGACCGTCTATCAGCCGGGCGAGATCGTCGTCCGCGAAGGTGATTACGGCAACTCGGCGTTCCTCATCATTGATGGCTACATGAGGGTGGTGCTGAACCCGAACCTGCCGCAGAACATGCTGGGCCGTCTGAGCACGAAGAAGAAGGGCATGTTCGAGGCGCTGAGTCAGCTCTGGACCAATAGCTGGCGGCCCGAAGTGCGTGACCCCGATCGCTATCAGAATGCGGAGGCTTCCGGTTCGAGCGGCGGCATGGCCGGCGTGTTCCTGCAGGACATTCCCGTCATCCTGGACAAGCACCAGACAGCGCAGCTGGGCCCGGAGATGATCTTCGGCGAGCTTGCCGCGCTGGGCCGCGTGCCGCGCACCGCCTCGATCTTCGCCGAGAGCGAGGTTCGGGTGCTGGAGATTCGCTGGCAGGGCCTGCGTGAATTGCGCCGCTTCGACAGCACCTGGAAAAACAAGATCGATCAGGCCTACCGCAAGAACGCGTTGCACAACGCGCTGCAGGAAGCGCCGATGTTCAAGCATCTCAACGAGGCGCAACTGAAGGCGGTCGAGGACCGGACCCTTTTCGAGACTCACGGCGCCTTCGACTGGCACACCAGCTACAAGCGCATGCTGGCGCAGGGCCGTGAGATGGAGCATGGCACGCCGATCGCCAAGCAGGGCGACTATCCAGACGGGATCCTGATGGTCCGCGCCGGTTTTGCGCGCGTCTCGGCGCAGCTCGGCAATGGCGAGCGCACGCTCACCTATCTGGGTGCGGGCGACGTATACGGCCTGGAAGAAATCTACCGCTCCTGGCGGGACAAGGACTCCGACATCGTCATGGAGACGTCGCTGACGGCGCTTGGCTATGTCGATCTGCTGCGCATTCCGCGGCAGGTGCTGGAAGAGTATGTCTTCCCGACCATGGAGCCGCCGACCCAGCGGCTGGCGGAGCTTGCCGGCGCCGAGATCAGTTCGGACGCGCTGAAGGAATGGGCCGTCGGACGACGCTACATCAACGGCACGCGGGCCATGCTGATCGACCTGAACCGCTGCACGCGCTGCGACGACTGTGTCCGGGCCTGCGCCTCAACCCATGGCGGCAACCCGCGCTTCATCCGTCACGGCGCGACCTTCGATCACTGGATGGTGGCTAATTCCTGCATGCACTGCGCCGACCCGGTCTGCATGATCGGTTGTCCGACGGGCGCCATCCACCGTTCGATGCTCGACGGTTCGGTGGTAGTCAATGACGACACCTGCATCGGCTGCGGCACCTGCGCCGCGTCGTGCCCGTACGACAATATCCGGCTGGTGCAGGTGGCGAACCTGCAGGGCGAGCCGCTGGTCGATGGCGAGCACAAGCCGATCCTGAAGGCCACCAAGTGCGACTTCTGTTCCAGCAATCCGGGCGGGCCCGCCTGTCAGCGCGCCTGTCCGCATGACGCGCTGCGCCGGGTGGACTTCCGCGGTCCCGATCCTTTCCGGGAGAGCTATCAATGAGGGCCGTCCACCGCGCCTATCTGATCTTCTGGCTGGCCGCTGGCGCCGCCTTCATCTTCCTTGTCTGGAATTCCTGGCAGACCTGGCTGCAGAACGGCGAGCCGGCCATCGTCACCGGTTACACGCTGGCCGGCCTGATGGTCTTCCTGGCGCTGTTCAACTCGCGCAAGAAGCTGTCCATGATTCCCCTGGGGCGGGCGGCGTACTGGACCGCGGCGCATGCCGTTTTCGGTACCCTGACGCTGGCTCTGTTCTTCGTGCATACGGGGACGTTCTGGCCGGGCGGCGCCTATGAACAGCTGCTCGCCATCCTGTTCTACCTGGTCAGCATCTCCGGCATTCTCGGCTACTGGATGCAGAAGGTCATTCCGCGCCGCCTGACCGAGAACGGCCTGGAGATCATCTGGGAGCGGGTGCCGAACGAGATCGCCCAGATTCGCGAACAGGCCGAGACCATCGTCGAGGAGGCCGCAGAGAAGACCGCCTCCGACACGCTGGCGCGCTACTACTCCGAAACGCTGGCCTGGTACTTCCGGCGTCCGCGGTTTCTGGTCAGCCACTTCTTCGGCTTCCAGTCGGGCCGCGCCTACATCCGCCGCGAAACAACGGCGATCGCCCGGTATCTAGACGATGACGAACGGGGCTACCTCAAGCAGATCGAGGATCTGGCCCATATCAAGAACCGCATTGACTTCGCCTACGCCGTCAACGGCATGGCGAAGATCTGGCTGCTATTCCACGTGCCTCTGGCTGTTGGCGTCCTCATGCTGATGATCTGGCACATCATTCTTGTCCATGTGTACCTGCTATGATCACTGACCAGGATAGATTCAGCTATCAGAAGAGCACGTACGAGCGGCCGACGTTCCCGTACGTGTGCGGCCGCGCCTGCTCTTTCGGCAAGCCATGCCCGAACGGTCCGAACTTCAACGGATCCTGTGGCGGCACGACCGAATGCACGCCGTATCGCAATGGCGATCGCTGGGAATGCCGGCGGGCCACGTCGGCCGGCGGACCCTGCGCCGACGGACCGCTGCCGGACGGCACCTGCTGCATGCAGCATCCGCCATGCACGCCGCGCCCGTCCCTGCGCCGCCTGCGTCAGCGGATCTCGCTGCTGGTGGTCGTTTTCATCGTCGCGGCCATCCTGGCGTTCCTGCAGTTCCGGCCCGAGGCCTTCCAGACCGACGTCGCCCAGGCTTCGTCGCTGATGCCGGGACCGCTGTCGGGCGCCCATTCCAATTTCGCGCTCGACGAAAAGGGCTGCACGGCCTGTCACGAGGCGCACGGCAAGGGCGTGCTGGCCTGGGCCGAGGCCTTTGTCACCAGCCAGAGCGTGGGCGAAAGCTGCACCAGCTGCCACGCATTCGGCGGACCGAAGAACTCACCCCACAACGCGACCTTCACGACCGCGGCCTTCAAGGCAGATTCGCCGTCGGCGCAGATGCAGACCGATTGCGTGATGTGCCATACCGAGCACAAGGGCGAGGATGCGAACATCGCGCCGATGAAGGACGCCCAGTGCAATAGTTGCCATCAAGCAACGATCTCCGGTTTTTCTAAGGATCATCCGGACTTCGGCGACCGCTATCCGCACGCCAGCCGGGGGGCGATCCAGTTCAATCACGTGAAGCATTTCAACGAGCATTTTCCGAAGGAGAATGTCACCAGAACCTGCGTTGAATGCCACGACACGAAGCGGGCAGGCCTGACCGTTCCGGCCGGAAGTTTCGAGCAGAACTGCGCTTCCTGCCACACCGACGGAATCGTCGATCGCCCGTTCTATCTGATCGGCGTTCCGTTCATGGAAGAGGATCCATTCGACGCCGAGGCGGTGGCCGAGGTCTGTGGCCTGACTCCCGATCAGATCGAGTATCTGCAGGCCCGCGCCGACGGCGACAAGGATGCCGAGGCTCCGGAGCCCTACGAGTTCTTCTATGAGGACGAAGGCGATAATATTACTGCGATTTTGGCTCTCGCCCTGGGTGTCCCGAACGACGATCTCGACGCCTATACCACGCCTGTCGGAGAGCTTTACATGGAGATCGCCGAGGGTGGCGCGACGCCCTTGGTGGACCGTATCGAGGCTCTGCCGGGTGAGCCTCGCGCCGCCGAACTGCTCCGTGGACTGGACGGTGAACTGCTTCGCCGGGCGGCCTGCGCCTGGATGCAGAAGACCTACTACGAGGCGCCCAGTGAATCCGCCGGCGGCGGATGGACGGCGAGCGATCTGACGGTCACCTACGTGCCGACGGGGCATGCCGATCCGGTGGCCCGGGCATGGTTCAATTACGCCGTGAATGCCCCCCTGGCCGCAGAGGCCGCTGGGGCAGGTGAGGACGTTGTTGCGGGCGCCGAGGCGCTTCGAGATGCGTTGCTTGCCGACTCGGGTTTTGGTAATTGCACCAAATGCCACGCTGTGACTGAGGTCACCGACAGCGAGGGGGCGAGTGGGGATAGTGGTAAGCGGTTAGTGGTCGAATGGGGATTTCAACCGGTGGATGACCGCCCTTACATGAAGTACGACCACGGCCCGCACATCAATCTGCTGGGGCCGGGAACGCTGTGCACCACGTGTCACAAGCCGAACCCGAATGCGGAATACGCTGCCTCATTCACGCATTTCGATGCGAACGACTACCAGGCCGGGTTCCAACCGGTCGCCAAGCAGACATGTACGGAATGTCACACCAGGGCAAAGGTCAGGCAGGACTGTCTGCTTTGCCACGAGTACCATCTTGAACCCAAGTTCAACGAGTCGATGATGGGCGCACAGGTCCATCAGCCGGAGAGCACGGGCAAGGACGGAGGATGATGATGATAGAGGCTACCGAACGTCGGCCCAGTATCGTCGGCTGGCGCTACCTTGTAGGGGCGCTGGTTGTGGCGTTTACGATGGCCGTGGGTCTGGGGGAATCCCGGGCCCAGAGCAACGCTGAGCAGTTGGCTGACCAGAGCCACACGGAGCTGTTCTCGGAAGACGAGTTTCCGAGCGCCTCGAAATGCGCGGCGTGTCATGAGGACATCTACCGCGAGTGGTCCTCTTCCAACCACGCCTACGCGTCGATTTCGCCGATGTTCCACAAGTTCGAACAGGCGATCACCAATCTGACGCAGGGCACCATTGGCACCTTCTGCGTGCGTTGCCACCAGAGTGTCGGCACCACGCTGGGCGAGAGCCGCGCGGCGCCGCTCTGGGAACGTAGCCAGGTGGCCCGCGAGGGCATCACCTGCATCACCTGTCACCGGGTGAAGAGCAGCTACTACAAGGCCAATGGCGAACGCCGCATCGAGCCGGGCAAGATCTACGACAAGGTCTACACCAACTCGGACGGCGAAGGCCTGAAGAAGGTTCTGGAAGACAAGAGCTTCTACCGGGTCGCGACGAACGACGAGGAGCGTGGCAACAAGATCCACACCGAAGTCGTGAAGTTCGAGCAGATCTCCAAGTCGGAATTCTGCGCGTCCTGCCACCAGGTCGCGGTGAACCTCGGCATCAAGCTGGAGGTTGTCTGGGACCAGTATCGTGACAGCCCCGCACACGCGAACGGCGTCGCCTGTCAGGAATGCCACATGGGCAAGACCCCGGGCGTTGCCGACGGCTACGCGAAGGGTCCGGCTGCGGTGGTGAACGGCGAGGAAATCAATCCCGACCGTGACCGCCACAACCATGCCTTCTACGGTCCGGGCTACCCGATCGCGCATCCGGGCATCTTCCCGCACAATCCGTCCGCCGAGAACTGGACCATCGAGGAATGGCTGCAGTTCGACTGGCGCGCTGGTTGGGGCACCGAAGAGTTCGAGGAGAAGGTCTACCACGGCGAGATCGAAGTCGCATTCCCCGAAGTCTGGGATTCCGAGGACGATCGGTTCGAGGCCCGTGAGATCATCGAGGAGAACCTCGAAGGTCTGGAATACAAGAAGGAACTGCGCCGCCAGGTCATGGAAAACGGCTCCCATCTCGATGGTCCGTTCTTCGACGACATGCCCCAGGTCGGCCGGGACTTCGCGTTCCACTACACGGTCGAGAACATCAATGACGGCCACAACCTGCCTTCGGGCAGCCTGGGCGCGCAGCCGGAGATCTGGCTGAACGTCGCGCTGCAGGATCCGGACGGCAACACGATCTGGGAAACGGGATATGTCGACAGCGATGGCGACATGGCCGACCTCCACTCGATCGATGTGCAGGAAGGCCGCATCGCCCACGACCGGCAGCTGTTCAATCTGCAGACGAAGTTCCTGACCACGAACCTCAAGGGCACCGACCGCGAGATGTTCCTGCCGGTGAACTTCGACGTCGACCAGCGGCCGTTCCTGCGGCAGCCCAACACCCCGACGACCGTTCTCAACCATCCGAACCTCATCCGGATGGAAGCGCGGTCGATCCCGCCGCTCGGCAAGCGTGACGCCGAGTACACGGTACCGGGTGAACTTCTGACCAAGCCGGGCACGTACCGTCTGTCAGCGCGCATGCGCAGCCGGGCCGAGCCGATCTACTTCATGCGCTTCGTCGGCGCGACGAAGGAGATGGAGCAGTCGATGAACCAGTGGATGCTCGACATGCATCCGTACACTGTGGAAATCGAGGTCAAGTAAGAGCGAACGGACCGGGCGGCGCCGGAGGGGTGCCGCCCGGACCGATTTACGAAGGACCGGCGGGTCCTTTGGGGGGATGAATTTGGAGATGGGTGAAGTGCGTCACTACAGGAACGGCATCGCCGGACTCACAGCAGTCGCGGCGATCACGATTTTCTCCTCAGGTGGGCTCTGGGCCGCCGAGGACTACAATCCCAAGATGTCAGAGGGGGCCAAGCGCGTCGAGTTTCAGGCCGACGCCTTCAAGCCCGATCCGAACTACGAGGATGTCCCATACGACATTCAGGCACAGATCGCGATCTATGGCGGCAAGTCGGAGGTTGAAGCCCCGCGTCCGCTGTTCGAGCTCGGTCAGCCGCAGTATGTCGATGGCCAGTTCACCGAGCCATCCTACGTCTTCGGCAAGCTGAACCCGACACAGTTCGCCATGCAGGCGTTCGGCGACTGGCGGACCGCCATCGCCTTCAACGACAATGGCGCGAACGAAGTCGGCCAGATTGCGACCCGCCTGAACATCGACATCGATTTCAAGATCACGTCGACCGAGCGGCTGCACGCCTTCATCCGTCCGATCGACAGCGGCAACCAGTTCACCCGCTGCGAATTCTTCGGCGGCGACAAGGCGGGCCAGTGCGAGGTGGAAACCGACCTGAACCTGGAAACCCTGTTCTTCGAGGGTGATCTGGGCGCCATCGCGCAGGGCTTCACCGGCCGCTACTACCAGGGCGACTATCCGTTCTCCATCGGTCTGCTGCCGATCTTCCTGCAGAATGGCCTCTGGGCGAACGACGCCATCCTGGGTGGCGCCTATGCCATTCCGGCCATGAACTCGCCCGACCTGGACATCTCCAACATGGAGTTCTCCTTCTTCGTCGGCTTTGACGAGGTCACCAACGCAGCCATCGTTGACAACAACGGCCAGACGGCGGCGCACAACGCCAATGTCTATGGCGCCGCCGCCTTCATCGAGGCCCAGGAAGCCTATATCGAAGCCGGCGTCGGCTTCATTGACGTCGACGACGACAAACTGGGCGACCAGGATCTGATGAGCTTCAGCGCCTCGTTCACGAAGCGTTATCACGACATCCTGTCCTACTCGATCCGTGGTTTCGCCAGTCGGCAGGACCGCAACGACAACCAGCAGGATCGTGGCAACGGCATGGCCGTCCTGCTGGAAACCAGCTGGATGACCCACAAGCCTTACACGCTGCTGCCCTACGCCAACTTCTTCTTCGGCACCGGGCGTCCGCAGTCGCTGATCAACAACAACGGCCTGCTGATCAACACCGGCATCAACTTCGAGACCGACGCCCTTACCGGCTTCCCGGCGCTCGATGCCACGGCTGCTGACGCCTTCGGCGGCGCCATTGGCGTGCAGTATCTGTTCAATCTCGACCAGCAGCTTGTGGTCGAACTGGCCGGACAGCACGCTTATGGCAACGATTCGGCGCTGGCCGGCGATCAGCTCGCGCTCGGCGTGCGCTGGCAGCTTCCAATCAGCAAGGCCTGGATCATCCGTGCGGACGCAATGTACGCGGTCAATCAGAATGCGGACGATCTGACCGGCCTGCGGTTCGAGGTCCGGCGGAAGTTCTGACCTGATGCCCCGGCCGGTGAATCCCGGCCGGGGCTCAGCGTCCAAACAGGGGGTTACGACGCGATGGAAATGGGACCGGTAAATTACGTCGCCTTGGCGGTGTTGGTCTTGATGGGGCTCTATGTCCTGTCGCTTATCTGGAACAATTTCCGCGCCGCCGGCGTCGTTGAGCGCGGCGTCAGCGAGGAGATCAATCTGCTGAAGGAGCGGGTCGAGCGCATCAAGGCCGTCCGCGAGTTCGACAAGCAGAAGAACGAACTGTCTTGGAACGGCGTACGCAAGTTCAGGGTTGCGAAGAAGAACCCGGAAAACAGCGAAATCTGCTCGTTCTACCTGCAGCCCCATGACGAACGCCCCCTGCCGCCGTTCGAGCCGGGCCAGTACCTGACCTTCAAGCTCGACCTGCCGTCGGCGAAGAAGGTGACCACCCGTTGCTATTCGCTGTCCGACAGCCCGAAGAGCGAGTACTACCGCGTCTCGATCAAGCGGAACCCGCCGCCGAAAGATCCGGCCAAGGCCGACATCGGAAAGTCGTCGTCGAACTTCTTTCATGACAATGTCCAGGAAGGCGATATTCTCAACGTCCAGGCGCCGGGCGGCGATTTCTTCCTCGATATGCACCGTTCGACCCCGGTCGTGCTGATCGGCGGCGGCATCGGCATCACGCCGGTTCTGTCCATGCTGAACGCCATTGTCGAGAGCGGCTCAAAGCGGGAGACCTGGTTCTTCCTCGGCATCCGCAATTCGCGTGAGCACGTGTTCCGTGAGCATCTGGAAGCCATCGACCAGGCGAATGAGAACGTTCACGTCCGGATCGTCTATTCCGGCCCGAGCGACGACGATGTGCAGGGCAAGGACTATCACCATCAGGGCCGCGTCGGTGCGGACCTGTTCCGGGAAGTCCTGCCGTCGAACAACTACGACTACTATTTCTGCGGCCCGCCGCCGATGATGGAAAGCCTGTTCCACGGTCTGCGTGACTGGGACGTTCCGGAGAACCAGATCCACTTCGAAGCCTTCGGTCCCGCGACCGTGAAGTCGAAGAAGTCGGCGGACAAGCCGGCCGGCGATGCGGCTCCTGCCGGCGGTACCGGCTTCAAGCTGAAGTTCACCAAGTCCGAGAAGGAAATCGTCTGGGACGGCTCGGCGGACTCCATCCTGGAATTCGCGGAAGCCAACGATATCGACATGGATTCAGGCTGCCGGGCTGGCGCCTGCGGCACCTGCATCACGGCGGTGCTGTCCGGCGAGGTCAACTACAACACCGATCCCAGCGCGGATGTGGACAAGGGCTCCTGCCTGACCTGCATCTCGACGCCGAAGACGGACATGGAACTCGACGCCTGATCCATAGGGGCATCTGACAGAATGGGGCGTCCGGATTTCGTGATCCGGACGCCCTTTTCATTTGCCGCCTCGCGCCGGATGATCGGCGCATGACTTCCCTCGACGCGCTACTGCGCGACATCCGGGCCTGCCGCATCTGCGAGCCCCATCTGGAACACGGCGTCCGGCCCGTTCTCGGGGTGGGTGCAGGCGCCAGGATCCTGATCGCCGGCCAGGCGCCGGGTATTCGTGTCCACAGGACTGGCATTCCCTGGAATGATCCGTCCGGCGACCGCCTGCGCGACTGGCTTGGGGTCGATCGGGAGACCTTCTACGACACCTCGAAGTTCGCGATCGTTCCGATGGGCTTCTGTTATCCGGGCACGGAAAAGGGGAAGGGCGACCTGCCGCCGAGATCCGAGTGCCGCGCGACCTGGCATGACCGTCTGATGGCCCTGACGCCTGGCATCGAGCTGACCCTGTGCCTGGGCCGCTATGCCATCGACTACCACCTTCCTGCCCGGAAGGGCTCTGCCCTGACCGACACGGTGCGGGCCTGGCGTGAGCTGATGCCGACGCATCTTGCATTGCCGCATCCATCGGGTCGCAACAATGGCTGGCTGAAGCGCAATCCGTGGTTCGAAGCCGAGGTGCTGCCGCTTCTCATGGAGCGGGTCTCCAACCTGGTTGGCCCGGGATGACAGGCCCCCGGAATCCTGCGCCTGTCAGTGCAGCGAGGCCTCCTCATCCGCATCATCATCGGGATCACGGGTGGCGAAGATCTGGCCGCCGTGATGGTGCATCAGACGCCATTCGCCATCCTGCATGCGGAAGATGTTGGTTGCGGCGACAACGGCGTCGCCGATTTCTTCCTCGCAACTCACGATGGCGATGACGCCCACGATCACCCCATGGGCCCGCCGGACCTGGACCGGCGGCGGGCTGGACAGGATATCGAACCAGGATTCGAGAACGTCGTTCCGCCCCTGCAAGGTTGCGTGGCCCGGATGGGTGCATAGGATGTCGTCATCAGCAACCCAGAGCGCCACCATGGCCTCCAGATCGCCGGTCCGGAATGCGCGATAGAATTCCGCATTCGCCTCCAGTAACCCGGTCATGTGGATATCGGAGTCTGTCATTGAACCTGTTTGCCTTTCGACGCCCGTCACCGGCGCTGACCGTCCTTGTCATGCTGGCGGCGATCCTGACCGGTTGCACCCAGGAATACCAGTCCGCCGGGCCGACCGTCCGGAAAGCCGCGATCGAGGGTGACGTCTTCATCATGCCCGACGATCAGCCGCTTCGGGTGCGGATAACGGATGCCGTGGGCCCGCCGCGCGCCGCGGTCCTGGCCCTGCACGGCATCAACGACTATGGCCATGCTTTCCAGGAGGCGGCCGCCCGCTGGGCGAACGAGGGCATTGTCACCTATGCCTATGACCAGCGTGGATTTGGCGCAAATGCCCGCCCCGGCATCTGGCCGGGCGCCGAGACGCTGGTGTCCGATCTGGGCCATGCTGCCAGTCTCGTCCGGGCGCGCCATCCGGATCTGCCGCTCTATCTGGTCGGCGAAAGCATGGGCTCTGCGGTGATCATGGCGTCGTTGGGCGGCGACAGTCCGCCCGCCGTTGACGGCGCTGTCCTCGGCGCGCCGGCGGTCTGGGCCCGTCCAACCATGAGCGGATCCTATCAGCGCGTGCTCTCCGGCATGCGCTCGATGATGCCGGGGCTGGTGCTCCGGGGCAGTGGTCTGGGCCGCCAGGCCACTGACAATATCGACGTGCTGATCGCAATGGGACGGGATCCGCTGGTGATCAAGGGCGCGCGGGTGGACGCCATCGCCGGCCTGGTCGACCTGATGGATGCGGCCTATCACGCCGCGCCGAATATCCGCACCCCGCTGCTGGTCCTGTTCGGCAAGCGCGACGAGATCGTGCCGCGACGGGCGGTGGCGCTGACCGTGGCGCGGATGACCAACAATCCGGTCATCGCCGTCTATGAAAAGGGCTGGCACATGCTCTACCGCGACCTGAACAGCCCGATCCTGCAGAACGACGTCCGGCACTGGATCATGAAGGGCGGGCGCGACCTGCCCAGTGGCGCCGACGATCAGCGCGGCTATCTGCTGGACGAAACGGCCTCAGCCGCGGGCAAGCCGTCCTAGCTCGTCCTCGACGAACTCCATCCGGTCCTTGCCCCAGAACAGCTCTGTCCCGATCAGCATGGACGGCGCTCCGAATACGCCGCGGTCCAGCGCGTCCTGCGTCTCGGCCGCCAGCGTGCCTCGAACCGCGTCGCTCTCGCACTCGGCCTCGAATGCGTCGGGGTCGACACCCAGGCCGGCGGCGAGGGGCCGTAGGCCTGCGAACCCGGCAATCGTGTGGTCGCCTCGTTCCCAGTAGGCATCCAGCACCGCGCCGATGAAGGCGTCCTCCCGGTTCCATCTGCGCATGGCGATGGCGCCGCGCAGCGCCCGGCTGGTCTTGATCGGGAAGGTATCGGGAAACCGGAACGGCAGATCGTGCTTGTCGGCCCACCGCATCAGGTCACGCTTGCGGTTCTCGATCTTCGCCGCGGGCTCTTCCATCAGCACGTAATTGTGGTGACGGAAGACCCAGCCGAGGTTGAAGGCGCGGGGCACGATCCGGGCTCCGTGCCGCGCCGCGATCGCGGGAAGCAGCTTCCAGGCGAAATAGGTGTTCGTGCTGCCCGGATCCCAGAAGAATTCGATCTCGATGTCCTTCATCACCCACAAACCGCCCTGCCTGACCATATTTCGCTTGTGAAACGGTGCCATATTCTCCATAAGCGGCCCGTTATTATCTTTCTACTTCGAACCACTGCTTCCGTTCATCCGGCACACAGTCGATCGATCAAGACTGATTTTGCCGGGCTGTCGCACCGTGCGGACAGCAACAAGAACAGGAGAATACGGATATGGCCACTGGCACCGTGAAATGGTTCAACTCGACCAAGGGTTTCGGCTTCATCGAGCGTGAGGGTGGCGGACGCGATGTGTTCGTTCACATTTCCGCCGTCGAACGCTCGGGCATCGGCTCCCTCGAGGAGAACCAGAAGGTTACCTTCGATATCGAAGCCGGCCGCGACGGTCGCGAATCCGCGACCAACCTCGCACTGGCCTGACGTCGGGCCTTCGGGTTCCGAAGGCAAGTCACCAGTTCGACGGGCGCCGCTTCCGCGAATATGCAGGAAGCGGCGCCCGTCGTTCTTTCGCCGCCTGAGGCGGCCCAACCGGTCAGGTCGAATCCGGACGCTTCGCCTGGAAACGGCGCATGCCCGACAGCCAGCGGTCGACGTCATTGGCCTTGCGGCGCATGTACTCGGCGACCTGCTTGTGCGGGATCATCAGGAACTCTTCCTTGTCCATGGTCTCGATCACGCAGTCGGCCAGTTCTTCCGGCTCGATCATGCCGTCGACCGAGGCTACCGACACGTTGCGGCCCGAAGTCATGGCCGTGCGGACGGCCTGCGGCGCCAGCACCGAGACATGCACGCCCCGGTCGCCATAATTGATTGACAGCCACTCGGCGAAGGACACAGCGGCATGCTTAGTCACCGAGTAGGTGGCCGAGTTGACATGGGTCAGCAGGCCGGCCGCCGAGGCGGTGTTGATCAGATAACCCTCACCACGCACCGCCATCTTCTCGGCCACGGCGCGCGCGGCATAGACATGGGCCATCACATGGATGTCCCAGTTCAACTGCCAGTCCGCGTCGGACGTGTCCACGCCGCCCATGCGGGCGATGCCGGCGTTGGAGACGAAGACGTCGATATGGCCGTATTTCTCCTCGGCCGCGGCCACCAGCGCCTGGATGTCGGCTTCCCGGGCGACATTGGTGACGACCGCCAGGCCGTTCACGCTGTCGGCGACTTCCTTCAGCTTGTCTTCCTGCAGGTCGGCGACGACGATGCCCTTCGCCCCTTCCGCATGAAACCTTTCGGCCAGCGCCTTGCCGATGCCCGACGCGCCGCCGGTGATGACGCAGACTTTTCCTGTCACTCGCATGGTCATTCCTCCCCAGTGATGCGGGGTTTGTAGCATGGGTTTTCCCGCCGGGGGAATCCCGGGGGGCTGCAGGAAATTCATACCGGAACCGGCTGCATTCCCGGCTTCCGGGGGGCTCCGGCATCTGCGTTCAGCCAGGCGCAATTCCGGCCGCCACAGAGGCGCCCGGCGGGCTTGACCTGCGCGGTATCGCCACCTTTATTCGCCCTGCGCGCGCGCCATATCGGGTGCGTTGGGGATCACCACGCCGCGTCCTGCGGCGATGAAAATTTCACGAAACAATGGAGACCTGCACGATGGCCTTTGAACTGCCGGATCTGCCCTATGCCGACAATGCGCTCGAGCCGCATTACTCGGCCAATACCTTCAGCTTCCACCACAAGAAGCACCACAACGCCTATGTGACCAAGGCGAACGAACTGGTCGCCGGAACCGATCTGGACAAGGCCAGCCTGGAAGAGGCAATCGCCGAGGCACACAAGGCCGGCAATCAGGGCCTGTTCAATCAGGTCGCGCAGATCTGGAACCACACCTTCTTCTGGAACTCGATGGGCCCGAACGGTGGCGGCGAGGCGACCGGCGACATTGCCGACGCCATCAAGGCCGATTTCGGCTCGACCGCCGACCTGGCCGCCGCGTTCAAGGCCTCTGCCGTTGGCAATTTCGGTTCGGGCTGGACCTGGGTGGTGCTGAACGGCTCGAAGCTGGAGATCGTCAACACCTCCAACGCCGGCACGCCGCTGACGGACGGCCTCAAGCCGATCCTGACGGTCGACGTGTGGGAGCACGCCTACTATCTGGACTACCAGAACCGTCGTCCCGACTTCGTGCAGGCCTTCTTCGACCATCTCGTGAACTGGGATTTCGCCAACGCCAACATGAAGGCGTAAGGCTGCCGTCCGCCGACGGGCCCGGTACTGTTGCCGGGCCCGTTCAGGCGATGCTCAATTATTGGGCAAGCCAACTTTCCTCTAGGTAATTGTTACAGTAATATTTTGAGATCGATTCGCTTTAGGTGATTCGGATCGATCAAACGGCGGCCCTTGCTTCGATTTGACGAGCCGCCAGTCGCAAACGACTTGTTCAAGATCTGGAGGGGACCTGTGGCCGCTATTCTGAGCAGTCTTCGCAACACGGTCATTGCCGGCATAGTGCTGGCGGTGCTCGTTGTCGTCATCCTGGGCGCCTGGCATGGCCAGGGGGCGGAATTCGATCACACCTGGTGGGCATTCTTCTTCCGCTGGCTGCACGTGCTCTCCGGCGTGATGTGGATCGGCCTGCTGTGGTACTTCAATTTCGTGCAGATCCCGAACATGCCCAACATCCCCGACGAGCAGAAGCCGGCCATCGGCAAGGTCATCGCGCCGGCGGCCCTGTTCTGGTTCCGCTGGGGCGCCATGGCGACCATCATCACCGGCCTGATCCTGGCCTGGATGAACGGTTATCTGGTCGAGGCGATCACCATCGGACTGATGGACAATGTGCCGAAGCACACCGCGATCGGCCTTGGCATGTGGCTGGGCGCCATCATGTGGTTCAACGTCTGGATGATTATCTGGCCGAACCAGAAGCGGGCCCTTGGCATTGTCGAGGCGGATGCGGACACCAAGGCCGCTTCCGCGCGCAAGGCGATGCTGTTCAGTCGCACCAACACGATGCTCTCGGTCCCGATGCTGTTCCTGATGGTGTCGGCGCAGAACATCTTCTGAACCAGGGCAGCCCCCGGGCTGCGGACGACAAGACGGAAAAGGGTCCGGGTGTCATGCTCGGGCCCTTTTTTTGTCACAGCCGCGCCACCCGATGATCACCGCGAATACGTGACCATCGTCACATCCTCGGAAACAGGGAGTGTGAGGCGTGAGAACGATCGGAACCACAATCGCGGCAAGCCTGCTGGGTCTGCTGGCGGCATGCAGCCACGATGTCCAGACGACGTCGGGCAAGTCCTATCTGGATGGCTACCGGGCCGCTGCGGCCGGCGCGGGCGATCAGATCAGGGTCGACAAGATCGACCGCACACGAAGCGGCGCGCCGCAGACGATGGTGCAGTCATCAGCGGCTGGCGCCAGCCAGCAGCCGGCCATGCAGCCGGATGTGGACGCCATGGTGGTGAAGGCCGCGATGGTCGAGCCGCTGATCCGGTTTCCCGCCCGTATCGGTGTCGTGCGGCTGAAAGGCGGACAACGCGCCTCGGTTCCCGAGGGCGAAGGCCCGGCCTGGATTGAACTGGCCCGGAATGTCAGGGAAGAGATCGGCGAACTGATCCCGCTGAACCACATGCTGGCGGATGCGACCGCATCCTCTGTCGGTTTCAGCCCCAGCGGCATGACCACGCTGGAGAGGGAAATCGCAAAGATCCGGATCGGAGCTGCGCGTCAGCATCTCGACGCGGTGATCATCTACGAGGCTTCGGCAAACTCGAAGTCCGAACGGTCCTTCGCCTCGCTTATCGATCTGACCCTGGTCGGCTATTTCCTGGTGCCGACGCGGATCGTCGAGGCGGACGCCACGGCCACGGCGATCATCATGGATGTCCGCAATGGCTACATGTACGGCAACGTCACCGCCACCGCGGAGAAGACAGGCCTTTCATACGCCACCAGCACCTTTCAGGCGCGGAGCGAGGCCGAGGAGAAGGCAGTCTCGAAAGCCACGGGGAACCTGACCCAGGAGATCGGCAAGGCGCTGTTCAAGCTGAAGCGCGACCTGCTGGTGAAACGGGCCGTCGTACCGTCATAGAGAGCATTGCGGTTACCTTCGGCGAGGGACCGTCCGGCGGCCGGGCGGTCTCCTTCCATTTCCGGCAGTGCTGCGGTTTCGGGCATCCGCTTGACCATCATGCGGGATCGTGGCGGCGGTCACAGAATGGACACACCCAATCGCCGCCAATGTGGTAATATTCAACCGCGCGCTACCCTCACGCCCAATGAGCGCGCAGGCGACGTATCCCTCTGATTGGGGTCGGGGATCCGAAGCCGAAAAGAAGGACCGTCCGGGAAACCGGGCGGTCCTTTGTGTGTTGCGACGTTCTGGCGCACCGTGTATCTGTCTCAATTGAAATCGCGGTCGCAACGATCGGCCGCCAGGGAGATTTAGAGGGAGTAAGTGATGTCGGAGCGTCCGTGGCTTGGTTCGATGCCCCCCGGCGTGGCCTGGGATACCCAGATCGACGCCTATCCGGTGCAGCAGATTCTCGATGACGCGGTGGCCAAGTGGCCGAACCAGCCTGCGCTCGACTTCATGGGCAAGAAGACCACTTACCGCGAGCTTTCCGACATGGTCGACCGGGCGGCCAAGGGCTTCCAGTCGCTGGGCGTCGGCCCTGGCGTGCATGTCGGTCTGTTCCTGCCCAACACCCCGCACTATGTCGTCAGCTTCTTCGGCATCCTGAAGGCCGGCGGCACGGTGGTGAACTACTCGCCGCTGGACGCCGCCAAGGTGCTGGAACACAAGATCGGGGACAGCCAGACCGATATCATCGTCACGCTGGATCTGAAGGCGCTGTATCCGCAGATGGCGGGCATGCTGGGCAAGACCCGGCTGAAGAAGATCGTCTATGGCAGCCTGTGCGATGTTCTTCCCTGGCCGAAGAGCTGGCTGTTCCCGCTGGTCAAGGGCAAGGAGATCGCAAAGATCCCCTCGGACGAACGCCATGTCTCGTTCAAGAAGCTGCTCGATAATGACGGCAAATACCAGGCCCACGCCCTCGACGACGTGAACGAGGCTCTGGCGGTGCTGCAGTATACCGGCGGCACCACCGGACTGCCCAAGGGCGCCATGCTGACCCATGGCAATCTCACCTCGGCGACCAGCATGTATGTCGTCAACACGACGGGCGAGGAGGAGGTCCTCTCGCCGGGCAACGAGCGGATCATCGCGGTGCTGCCGCTGTTCCACATCTATGCGCTGCAGATCAACATGCTGCTGGCGATGAAGTTCGGCGCCGAGATCATCCTGCATGCGCGTTTCGAGCTGGAAGCGGTGATGAAGGATCTCGGCACCAAGAAGCCGACCATGTTCCCGGGCGTGCCGACCATGTTCACGGCCATCGTGAACCACCCGGACATCACCAAGCTGGACCTGTCGTCGCTGAAGTTCTGCGCCTCGGGCGGCGCGCCGCTGCCCATCGAGATCGGCAAGAAGTTCGAGCAACTGACCGGCTGCCGCCTGTCGGAAGGCTGGGGCATGACCGAGACCGCGCCGGCTGGTGTGTCGACGCCGCTGCATGTGGATATCCGGCCCGGTTCCTGCGGCGTGCCGATGCCCGGCATCGACTTCAAGTTCGTCGATGTGGACGACGCCACCAAGACCCTGCCCATGGGCGAGCGCGGCGAGATCTGCATCAAGGGCGCGAATGTCATGAAGGGCTACTGGAACAAGCCCGAAGCCAATGCCGAGGCCTTCACAGAAGATGGCTATTTCCGCACCGGCGATGTCGGCTACATGGACGAAGACGGGTTCCTCTACATCGTCGACCGGACCAAGGACATGATCCTGTGCGGCGGCTTCAACGTTTATCCGCGCAACATCGAGGAAGCGATCTATCAGCATCCCTCGGTCGAGGAAGTCTCGGTCATCGGCATTCACGACGAATACCGCGGCCAGGCGCCGAAGGCCTTCATCAAGCTGAAGGCCGGCGCCCCCGGTTTCACCCTCGACGAGTTGAAGGCGTTCCTGTCCGACAAGCTGGGCAAGCACGAGATGATCTCCGACATGGATATCCGCGCCGAGCTGCCGAAGACGCTGGTCGGCAAGCTGTCGAAGAAGGAACTCTACGAGGAAGAAGAGAAGAAGCTGGCCGCCAAGGCGGCGTAGCCGCACTTCAACTGTTTCTGCCTTGCTGGGGGCGGTCCGGATTGCCGGGCCGCCCCTTCGCGTTCCGGCGCCGCTCCCCTAACATGGAGCAGGGGAGGAGACCGACATGCAGGAACGTAAGGATATCCGGTTCGCCGCAAACGGTGTGGACCTTGCCGGCTGGTTTTATCCGGCGGGCGAGGGCGCGCCGATCGTGGTGATGAGCCACGGGCTCTCGGCGATCCGGCGCATGAATCTGGATGGTGTCGCCCGGATTTTCCAGCAGGGCGGGCTGGCGGTTCTCTGCTACGACCACCGGAATTTCGGCGACTCGGGTGGCGAGCCCCGACAGGAGGCCGATCCCTGGGCGCAGGTGCGCGACATGCGGGACGCCATCAGTTTCGCCCGCACCCTGCCAAGCGTTGATTCGGATCGCCTGGGATTGTGGGGCACCAGCTACTCCGGCGGACATGTTTTGACGGTCGCCGCGCTGGACCGCCGGGTGAAGTGCGTCGTCAGCCAGGTGCCGTTCACCCACGGCCAGCGCACATTCGATGCCTGGGTGCCTGAGAAGGCCAGAGCCCGCACACTGGAGCGGATGTTGAAGGACCGGGAGGCTCGCTATGGCGGCGAGGATCCCGTCACCGTGCCGTCGGCCATCGAAGGGACCGAAACGGAAGAGTGGGTCCGGGAGACGGACGTGGAAGGCGTCTATGTCAATGCGCTGACCCTGCGCAGCCTGGAAATGCTGCGCGAGTACGAACCCTGCAGCTTCGCCGCCCGCATCGCACCGACGCCCTTGATGATGATTGTCGCCGATCGCGACACCCAGACCCCGGTCGCCAGGCAGATCGAGACTTTCGAACTGGCGGGCGAGCCGAAGAAGCTGGTTCGCCTCGATTGCCGCCACTACGACCCTTACTCGAGCCACCGCCCTCAGGCGGCCGCGGCTACCCGCGACTGGTTCCTGGATCACCTCTGAGCGGTCACCCCGCCCGTCCGGTCACGCCCCGTGCAGGCCGACGATGGCGATGGAGGAGACGTTCTGGTGCGGGAAGCCGCCCAGATTGTGGGTCAGGCCAATGGTCGGGTTGGAAAGCTGCCGGGCGTCAGCGCGGCCGAGCAGCTGGTTGTACATCTCGTACAACATCCTGAGGCCGGAGGCGCCAATCGGGTGCCCGAAGCATTTCAGGCCGCCGTCGATCTGGGCCGGCACGCCGCCATCGGCGTCGTAGAAGCCGTCCAGGAAATCCTTCCAGGCCTCGCCTTCCTTCGAGATGTAGAGGTCTTCGGCCGTGACCAGCTCGGTGACCGAGAAGCAGTCGTGGCATTCGAACATCGAGACCTGCTCGCGCGGGTTGGTGATGCCGGCTTCCTCATAGGCCCGCTTCGCCGCGTGACGCGTGGTCAGGAAGTAGCTGCCATCCCAGCTGTTGTGGCTGGATTCAAGGCCGTTGGAGACGGCCAGCTGCAGCGCCTTCACTGTCACCATGTCCTTGCGGCCGAGCTTCTGCGCCACCTCGGTCGAGCAGACAATGGCGGCGGCGGAACCGTCTGACACGCCGCAGCAGTCGTAAAGGCCCAGCGGGTCGGCAATCATCGGCGCGTTCAGCACGGTGTCGGTGTCGATCACCTTCTGCAGATGCGCCTTCGGGTTCTTGGCGCCGTTGGCGTGACTCTTCACCGAGACCTGGGCCATGGCGCGTTTCAGGTCGTCATCGGAAACGCCGTGCTTGGTCTTGTAGGCGGTGGCGAGCTGCGCGAAGGAGCCCGGGGCCGACATGTTGGCCCAGGTCATGGCCGAAACCGCGCCGGCCATGTTCTGCGGCAGGCCGCCATAGCCGGTGTCCTTCAGCTTCTCGACGCCGCAGGCCAGGGCGATGTCCGCGGCGCCGGAGGCCACCGCATAGACCGCGCCGCGAAACGCCTCGGTGCCGGAAGCGCAGTAGTTCTCAACCCGGGTCACCGGGATGTAGGGGAGGCGGAGCGTCGTCGCCAGCGGCAGGGCCGACTTGCCGACATGCTGGTCCTCGATCGCGGTGGAGAACCAGGCCGCATCGATCTGACTGGTCTCGATCCCGGCGTCGGCGATGCACTCCTCATAAGCCTCGACGATCAGATCCTCGGCGTTGCAGTCCCAGCGTTCACCGAATGTCGAGCAGCCCATGCCCAGAATGGCAACCTTGTCCCGAATACCCGACGGCATGTCTCATCTCCCCGATCAGCGCCCGTTGCATGAAAAATCGTTCGCATGTGTACCATATGCGACGCTGGTACAGGAAGGGGATGGCATCGCCGGACGGAGGCAGGATTGCAGGCTATGTCCCCTGTCATCCGCACCTCGACACACCCGCCTCAGTTGCGAATTTCGTACCGATATTTGCCGTCGCTGTTCGGTTTCGGCCAGATCTTGCATACAACAGGCTGATCTTCATGTTCAGGGTATTTAAGTGCCCGCTTCAGTTGTTCGAGAATGGCTTCGAGTTTGTCGCTGGTCATCTTGAGCCTTTCAAATATTTTCGATCAGGCCGGGTTTCGGAGTGAAGCAATCATTTCTCTTTGTCGCTTGTACGCCTTGCATCCAAGCATGGATGCCAACGAGACCCCCTCGATCTGCAGAAGTTTCATGTCGTCCCGAACAAGGGCTTCGTTCTTTTCCCTGTCCTCGTCGATGAACGCCTCGATCCGGGTTGTATTGTCATCCGGTTCGATCTTGTCGACGCAACCGAGGTTCCGGCCAAGGATCTGTTCGACACGGCCCTTGAAGAGTTCCTGAAGCTCGGGCTTCTTGGCCAGTTCCGTGGCCGCCTCTCCGGATGCGAACAACTGGGCGAGCTTGAGCGTCTTGTCCGTTGCGAAGTCGCCATCGACATCCAGATCAATGGAAGCCAGAACAGAACCGTATTTGTCCTCGCTGTTCGCATCTGACGTTTTCTTCCCTATTGGCAGGGACGAGAACTCGATGCGTTTGTATCCGAAGACAATCGACTCGGGCCCCGATGTCCCGAAACCGAACTTGGCGCCCACCGTGGTTCCGGTACCGAACACCATGACTCGCTTGGCGCCCTTGAGTTTCGGAGCTGTGTCCTGTCCCTTGCCGCCGGTCACCAGACGCGCCGCGTCTCCGGTCGCATAGACCTGACTTATCGAGGGATTGAAAATCTCCAGATCGGAGTTCAGTGCAGCAGCCACAGGCGGCAAGGCGCCGGTTTCGTAGGCCGGTCCGATGACGCCCTCGAACCGGTTGTAACCGATCGTTGCGTCGGCGGTGCGCGTGTCGCCCTGGATGCCGATCGAGGTGGTGGTCACGAAATTCACCCGTTCGGTCGTGCCGCAGGCGGCGACGGCGGTGCTTACGGCAATCAGGGCCAGGATCTGCGTATGTCTCAACATGGCTTGCTCACTGTCGATTGTTTCTCATTGCCGCGGTGGCACCGCGTTTGCTATGGCGCTGTCCGGGCCGATGGCCACGCGGTGGCGGTCGACGTAGCCGACGGCCAGGGTCGTGCTGCTGCCCGCATCGGAGAACAATCCGACCCCCCAGTTCCGCACTGTTGAGCCAGCGCCTCCCGTGCGGCAGTCCGTCATCCGCAACCCGACATGAACGACGGATTGGGCGACCTCGCGCCAAACGCCGTCTGACAGAGTCGCATAAGACGGCGTGCAGCCCTGAAGCGCCGGCCCCAGATCCGCAAACCAGGTTCGGGAGACCCGGGACCAGCCCATCGCCAGGCCCCAGCCATCTTCGGTGGCCAGCACCGTCGCACCGATGTTCCGAACGGTCACCCTGCGGCTGCCGAGCGCGTCCTCTTCGCCATGCATGACCGCAAGACCATAGGCTTCCAGCCCGCCCTCTTCGGTCTCCACGATCACCGCGCAGGCCGACACCGCAATTCCGGCGGCAATTCCGGCAACCATGGGGCAGAGCCTTGGCAAGGACCGGTCTCCCTTCGGTTCGAGACAGGAAAGGACGCTATCGAATGCTACCAGGGCACGTAAAAATTGGCAAAGAAGCACAATTCTAGATTGGTAGGTCGAGCCGCCGCAACCGGATTCTTGGCGGCCTCAACTTTCGCGTCCGCCCGGAATGCAGCATGGCCGGATCAGCCCTGCAGGATGTATTGCGCGCCCTTCTCGGCAATCATAAGCGTCGGCGTGTTGGTGTTGCCCGACGTGATCGTCGGCATCGCTGACGCGTCGATCACGCGCAGGCCGTCCAGCCCGATCACTTTCAGCCGCTCGTCTGTCACGGCGTTCCGGTCGTCGCGGCGGCCCATGCGGGCGGTGCTGACCGGGTGGAAGATCGTGGTGCCGATGTCGCCGGCGGCCTTTGCCAGCGATTCCGGATCGTCTCCGACCGAGGGGCCGGGCAGGAACTCTTCCGGTCTGTATTTCTGCAGGGCCGGCTGAGCCATCAGACGCCGTGTGACGCGGATGGCGTCGGCTGCGACGGTCCTGTCCTCCGGCGTGTCGAGATAGTTCGGGGCGATGATGGGCGCGTCGTTCGGGTCGGCGGAGCGCAGCCGGATGGTGCCGCGCGAGGTCGGCCGCAGGTTGCAGGCGCTGACGGTCACGGCAGGGAAGCGGTGCAGCGGATCGCCGAACTTGTCCAGCGACAGCGGCTGGATGTGGAACTGGATGTTGGCGCGGTCGTGACTGGCGCTGGATCGGGTGAACATGCCGAGCTGCGACGGGGCCATGGTCATGGGTCCGCGCCGGAACAGCGCGTATTGCAGGCCGATCCCCAGCTTTCCGGTCAGCGAGTGATACGTCTCGTTCAGCGTCTTGACGCCATGCACCTTGTAGATCGCCCGCTGCTGCAGGTGGTCCTGCAGGTTGCGGCCGACACCGGGCATCTCGTGGTGCACGGCGATGCCATGTTCGCCCAGCCATTCTCCGGGGCCGACGCCCGAACGTTGCAGAATCACCGGCGTCGCCACCGCGCCGGCCGACAGGATCACCTCGCGCCGCGCCTTCGCCTCGTATGTCCGGCCGTCGCGATGGAAGACGATGCCGCGCGCCCGCTTGCCGTCGAAGCTGACCCGGTCGATCAGCGCGTGTGTCTCGACCCGCAGATTCGGGCGATGCATCACCGGCTTCAGGTAGCCCCGTGCCGCCGACCAGCGCACGCCCTTCTTCTGGTTTACATGAAAGTAGCTGACGCCCTCATTGTCGCCGGTGTTGAAGTCGTCGACCCGGGGCACGCCCATCTCGGCGGCGGCCTCGGTGATGGCGTCCAGCACCTCCCAGGTCAGGCGTGGCTGCTCCACGCGATATTCGCCGTCATCGGCGTGGTGTTCGTTGGGGCCCATGAAGTGCTGGTCCAGGGCGCGGTAGACCGGCTGCACATCCTCCCAGTCCCAGCCTTTCAGGCCCATCTGCCGCCAGACGCGGTAGTCCTCGGCCTGCCCGCGCATGGAGATCATGCCGTTGATGGCGGAACAGCCGCCCAGCGTCTTGCCGCGTGGATAGATCAGCGAGCGGCCATTCAGTCCCGGCTCGGCTTCCGTCTTGAACATCCAGTCGGCCTTGGGATTGCCGATGGAGAACAGGTAACCGACAGGGATATGGAACCAGATCCAGTTGTCCTTGCCGCCGCCTTCCAGCAGCAGCACGCGGTTCTTCGGATCGGCCGACAGCCGGTTGGCCAGCAGACAGCCCGCCGTCCCTGCGCCCGCGATGATGAAATCCCATTCGCCCTCGAACGGTGCGATGTCGTCTCTGCCAGTCATGGCGCGATTGTCGGGAGGGGCGAAGCGATTGGCAAGCCATCCTTCGAACGGCACTATGGCCTCGACTTTGGGGAGGACGACATGCAGCAGGCACAGGATTTCCGCGAGGAGTGCGACGCGCTGAAGGCGCTGATCGCGCCGCTATCGGATGCCGATTTCGAAAAGGTCACGGCGTTCAAGGACTGGACCATCAATGACGTGATGGGCCACCTGCACATGTGGAACTGGGCCGCAGAGCGCAGCATGAACGCGCCGGAGGAATTCCACGAGATGCTGAACGGCCTGCTGGCCCACCGCGACAAGGGGGGCACCATGCCGGAATACGAACACGGCTGGCGCAAGGGCCTGTCAGGTCGGGCATTGGCCGACGCCTGGGCCGAGACCTATCAGCAGGTGGCCGATGAATTCGCGACGGCGGACCCGTCCCAGCGGCTGCCCTGGGGCGGTCCTTCAATGAGCGCACGGTCATCGATCTCGGCCCGGCTGATGGAGACATGGGCGCACGGGCAGGAGGTCTATGACGTGCTCGGCGTCGTCCGGCAGAACCACGACCGCATCCGCAATATCGTCATCCTCGGCGTGAACACTTTCGGCTGGACCTATGCCTGCCGTGAGGAAACGCCGCCCGGCCCGATGCCGCATCTGCGGCTTACGGCGCCGTCCGGTGCACTCTGGACCCATGGTGACGAAAGCACCTCGGAACTGATCGAAGGCGCGGCTGAGGAATTCTGCCAGGTCGTGACCCAGACCCGGAACATCGCAGACACGTCGCTGCGGGTCACCGGCCCGGTCGCTACCGACTGGATGTCGAAGGCCCAATGCTTCGCCGGCGCCCCGAACCCGCCGCCCGCCCCTGGAACGCGGAGGACGGCTACGGGGTAAGAACTGCCACTATGTCGCGGCCGAAATGCTCAGGCATGGGTCCCAAATCGAGTTTGGGACGCGCCTGCGATGGCCGAGTGATCACCTCAAACTCATTCGCGTCCCGTACTTGATACGGGACCCATGCCTGAGCGTCGAAGCCGTGCGGGGCGGTGGAGATCGCGGTCAACGTTCGACCGAGGCAGTTCTGACACTCTTCGGTCGCGCGCTCTGCCAGCCACTCCATCCCAGAGCGCGCGAATTCCTTACGCCTTGACCGTCGGAATCGTGAAGTCCGGGCCGATCTGGACGCCGCCGGGCCAGCGCGAGGTTACGGTCTTGATCTTGGTGTAGAACTTCACGCCCTCGGGCCCGTGCTGGTTGGTGTCGCCGAAGGCCGAGTTCTTCCAGCCGCCGAAGGTATGGAAGCTGAGCGGCACCGGGATCGGCACGTTTACGCCGACCATGCCCACCTGCACCTTGCGGGCGAATTCACGGGCGGCGTCGCCATTGTGGGTGAAGATCGAGACGCCGTTGCCGAACTCGTGCTCGGTCGGCAGGCGCATGGCGTGCTCGAAATCATTGGCGCGGACCACGGACAGGACCGGACCGAAGATCTCTTCCTTGTAGATGCGCATGTCCTCGGTCACCCGGTCGAACAGGCAGCCGCCCATGAAATAGCCGTTCTCGTAGCCCTGCATCTTGAAGTCGCGGCCGTCGACGATCAGATCGGCGCCTTCCTCGACGCCCAAATCGACATAGCCCTTCACCTTGGCCAGATGCTCGGCGGTAACCAGCGGGCCGAAATGGGCGTCCGGGTCATTGGACGGGCCGACCTTCAGGCTCTCCACCTTCGGAACCAGCGTCTCCAGCAGCTTCTCCGCCGCTTCGTCGCCCACGGGCACCGCCACCGAGATCGCCATGCAGCGCTCGCCAGCCGAACCGTAAGCCGAACCGATCAACGCATTGGCCGCCGATTCCATGTCAGCGTCCGGCATGACGATCATGTGGTTCTTGGCGCCGCCCATGGCCTGGCAGCGTTTGCCGTTGGCCGCGGCGGTCGAGTAGATGTACTGCGCGATCGGCGTCGAGCCGACGAAGCTGATGGCCTGAACGCGCGGATCGTTGAGGATGCCGTCGACCGCAACCTTGTCGCCATTGACCACATTCATCACGCCCGGAGGGGCGCCGGCCTCGATCATCAGCTCCGCCAGGCGCATCGGCACGCTGGGGTCCTTCTCGGACGGCTTCAGGATGAAGGTGTTCCCGCAGGCGATGGCGATGGAATACATCCACATCGGCACCATGGCCGGGAAGTTGAACGGCGTGATGCCGGCGACGACGCCCAGCGGCTGGCGCATGGAATAGAGGTCCATGCCGGTCGCCACCGAATCCGAATACTCGCCTTTCAGCAGATGCGGGATGCCGCAGGCGAACTCGACGACTTCCAGGCCGCGCTGCACCGAGCCCTTCGCGTCGGGCACGGTCTTGCCATGCTCGGACGACAGCAGTTCGGCCAGCTCGTCCATGTTCTTCTCGATCAGTTCCTTGTAGCGGAACATGACCCGCGCCCGGTGCATCGGCGAGGTCGCCGCCCAGGCCGGGAAGGCTTCCTGCGCATTGGTAATGGCGCGGTCGAGCTCCTCGGTCGAGGCGAGGGCGACTTCCTTGGTCTGCTCGCCCAGCGTCGGGTTGTAGACCGGATAGGTGCGTCCGGAAGCGCCGGCGACCTGGGCGCCGTTGATGAAGTGACCGACCTGTTGCATGCGTGCGTCCTCCCCGCCGGATGTTCGTGTCCTACGCGGGTTGTAGGCCCATGCCGGGCGGCGGGCAAGGCGGCGTGACGCAGGGCAGGTCGCCGTGTGCTATGCTGGCTGCCCGGGTCGGATCGCGAGGTAGTGTTGAATGCGTTTTACCGGATGGCTCCTGATTTCAGGTCTGATGCTGTTGCTGGCCGGGTGTGGCGGCCTGACGGCGCGCATATCCTCGACGGGCCTGCTGCCCGCGCAAGCAACCGGCGAGACGATCGCCGTGGTGGCCGCGCATGACGTTCTGGACCGTTCGCTGTTCTTCAGGCGCACACGTGGGATGATCGAGACCGAGCTCCGGGCGAAGGGCTTCACGGTTGTGCAGCCCGGCGATGCGCCGCTCTACCTGGCGCTGGCCAGCTACGAGGCCGGCGAGGGGCGGACGGAGACCTTCACCACCGAGCGCCTGTTCCCGCGCTATGTCTTCCGCAAGGACATCGGCAATGTCTTCGTCGGTTATGACCGCATCGTCGAAGTGCGTCAGGTCGAGACCTTCGGGCGGCAGGTCCGCCTGGTGATCGAGCGGATGGACAATCCGGACGGGCCACAGCGGGTCTATGAAGGCACGGCGGAATCGCGCGGCCGCTGCCCCAACATCAACGAGGTCGCCGGCGTGATGTACCAGGCGCTGTTCCGGAAGTTCCCGGAAGGCTCCGGCCAGGTGACCGTCGAATCCGAAGTGACCTGCTGACCGCGGCGTTCAGAGCGCCAGGCCGAAAGCCTGGAGCGCGCCAGCGATCAGGCAGCCCCACATCGGTATCGCGAACCAGAACCGCCTGGCGATGACCGCGTAGATCAGGGTCAGGGCGAGAGCGATCGCCTGCATTACCGTCTCGCCTGTTGCCGCGCCCCAGATTGCAAGTCCACCGACCATGATCACGGCGATGCTGTGGCTGATGTGAAAGCCGAGCATCGCGCGCCAGAAGTCGTGGCCGCCCGGCGCCAGCCGCACCCGCGCGCGTTTCATGGCTTCGAGCAGTTCGCGGTCGTTCGGGGCGAAGTACTTCGGAGGTCCGGCGAGGTCGCGCAGTGTGTAGAAGAGGTGGACGAGGCCGAGCAGAGCCATGACCCCGCCGCCCGCTGCTCCGAACCAGATCGTCATCGCTTCCTCCTGTGCCCGGTCATGTTGTTGACGCGGGCATCGGCAGGAATGTGACGGCTTGTCGCCTCAGGGGCGGTGCATGGCAAAGATGCGCCGGACCCATTCTGCGCCGGACCGGTTGGCGAAGCGGGCGATCAGGGCGCGGGTGGGTTCCGGCATCGGCTCGGGCCGCTTCATCGCCGGATGGTCGGGATTGACGACGGTCGCAAGGATCGAGGCCGCCGTCAGGTCGGCGATCGTGAAGCGTTCGCCGACGAGGTAGTCCGCACCGGAAGTCTCGCGCTCGATGAAATCGAAAGCTTCCTCTGCCGCGACCAGACCATCTTCCACGTCGGCTTCACTGCGGATGCCGTTGCCCTTGCGGATCATGCCGGCGGCCAGCGGCAGCATCGACCGGTAGAAGATCCGGGTCGCCCAGGGCTTGTCGCCGGCGAAACTCTCGGCGACGTAGCCCGGATGTCTGAGCATCGAGGCCAGCACGGTGCGGCGCAGCCTGGGGCCGATGTCGTCGTCGAACCAGCGCTGGATCTCCAGCACTTTCTCGCGCTGGGCCGGCTCGCCGGGCATCAGGGGCGGTTCAGGGAAGCGCTCGTCCAGCAGGGAGAGGATCGCCGCCGAACCGGGCGTGACCTTGCCGTCAATCACCAGAACCGGCGTCTTCGTCTGCCCGGAGAGCTTCTTCATGGTGCGCATGTGCGGACCCGGCAGCACGGTGTGCGTCTCGTGCGCGATGCCCTTCAGGGCCAGCGCCCAGCGGGCCTTCTCGTTGTAGGGCGAATACTGGAACTGCCAGAGCTGGATCACGCCATCTGCCTTGCCGCCTGATGTATCATGTTATATGTCATATCTTATGTTGAATATCATGGAAAGCCGGATCGCCAACGGCGCTGCCGCCGCATGACGGTCTCTGCCGAATACCGGGCGCGGAACCGGACCGCGGTGCTGAGGGCTGCTGCGCGGCTGTTCCGGCTGCATGGCTATCACGGGGTCAATATCGACCGGATCATGGCCGAGGCCGGGCTGACCCGCGGCACCTTCCCGACCTATTTTCCCTCGAAGCAGGCGCTGTTCCGGGAGTCCATCGGCTTCGAGCCGGATTTCGGCCGTCGGCTCTCGGAGCGCCCGGGCGATGATCCGGGCAGCGAGGCGGCGGATGTCGTTGCCGACTATCTGGATCCGGCGCATCGCCATCTGACCTGGCCCGGCTGTGTGCTGGCCTCGCTGTCGCAGGACGTGGCGCGGGGCGATGACGCGGTGCGCGCAGAGCTGGCGGCTGTGGTTGAAGGTTTGGTGCGGGAGTTCGCGAGGGGCCTCGATGGCGAGGATGCGCAGACAATGGCGCTTCAGGCGGTGGCGATGACCGTGGGCGCCCTGTCGCTTGCGAAGGCGGCGGACGGCGCGGAGTTGGCCGACCAGATCTCAGCGGCCGCAACCGAAGGTGTCCGTGACCTTCTGTTGGGCGGCGACGCTACCACTCCTCGCCGAAGGGCCTGATCTCCACGTCGAAGGACCATGCCGAACGGTCCTGATGCACGACATGCCAGATTTCCTCGGCGATGGCCGACGGCTTGATGAAATAGTCGTCGGGCTTGTCCTTCCCGGGGCCGGCGCGCGTCCATTCCAGATCGATCATGGCGTCGATTGTGACATAGGCGACATGGACACCCTTCGGTCCCAGATCGCGGGCCATGGCCTGCGCCAGAATGCGCTGTGCCGCCTTGGTGGGGGCGAAACCGGCGAAGCGCGCCTTGCCGCGATGCGCCGCCGTGTTGCCCGTCGCGATGAAGGCGCCCTCGCCGGCAGCGATCATGTCCGGCGCGAAGGCCTGCCCCAGATGCAGCAGCGTCATGGTGTTGATGCGGAAGTTCCGTTCCAGCACCTTCGCCTCGATCTCCAGAAAGCCGCCAAAGGCCGCCCCGACCGCGTTGTGGACGACGACCGTTGGCGATCCCATCTCCGACTTCACGCGGGCGCACACATCCAGCAGCGCATCGGCGTCGAGCACGTTGCACGGATAGGCCTTCGCGCCCCCGATCCCGGATTCCAGTGTCGCCAGCCTGTCCGCATCGCGGGCCAGCATGGCGACCCGGTAACCGCCCTCGGCGAAGCGCCGGACCACCGATGCGCCGGTGCCGGGGCCGACGCCAGTGACCAGGGCCACCTTGCCGCTCACAGCCGCGCCACCTTCTTCAGGACCGGCAGGATGTACTCTCGGAACTTCGCCGGGTTCTCGGACATGGGGAAGTGGCCCATCTCCTCCATGATCTCGGCCTCGACGCCGGGAATGTCCGTCGCGGTCCTGAGCGTATCCTTGGGCGTGCAGGAGAAGTCGTATTCGCCGGTCAGCAGGAAGACCGCGCATTTCGTCGTGTCGATCAGATGCGTCCGGTCGCGGAAGTCGGAATCGGCGCGATAGAAATGCAGGTCGCCCTTGAAGACGCCCGGTCCGCTGGAGAGATAGCCCCAGAGCGTCTCCCAGCGGTATTCGTCCGGGCTTTGCGGCGCGACCAGGCCGGAAATCATCGCCGCGCAGACTTCGCCGCCATGCACGTCGGGACGGTGCAGCCAGTCGGTGTCGTACCAGGGCTGCTGGTGGTCCGAGGCCTCCAGCCCGATGACCGCGCGGAAATAGTCGGCATGCGCGCCGGCCATGTGCAACACGATGCGGCCGCCCATGGAGCAGCCCATCAGCACCGGGTTCTCCAGTTCCAGCGCCTCGCAGAAGGCCATGATCGCGGCGTCATAGGCCTCCGTGGTCAGACGGTAGTCCTCGTCCTGGTAACCCACATAGGGGTTGGACTTGCCGTGGTGCGGCAGGTCGAAGGCAATGACGCGGAAGCGGCTGGTGATTTCCTCGTCCAGCATCAGGTGGCGGAACTGCCGGCTGTCCGCGCCGGCCGTGTGCAGGCAGACCAGCGGAATGCCCTGACCGGCTTCCTCGAAATAGACTCGAGCGGCGCGTCCCTCGATGCCCAGATGCACGTAGCGGCCGGTGATCGGTTCGATGTTGGCCATGTCAGTGGTCCTCCATCGTACGCGGCGCGGCGAGGATGTCCTTGAAGTAGCGCAGATTGGCCATCAGCGGCTGCAGATTGCCGTCGATCGAGGCGCGTCCGTCCTTGGTCATGGCGAACAGATCGTGCCAGCCGGGCTTCGGCACCGGCGCCCAGAACCGTTCCCAGCTCTCGACCGGCCCGCGGATGGCGAAGGTGAAGGAGCGCATCAGCACCGGACCCCGTACCAGTTCCATGATCAGACCGTCGCGGATGTTGATGTGATACGGCGTCTCGCCGATCTGCCACAGCCACTCCAGACTGACATAGCGTCCGCGGTGGACCAGACCTGCATCGGCATGCACCGCGTCGGCAAGGTGTTCGATGGCATGGGCGGCCGGCGGGCCGCCGTGAACCGTCTTCTTCGGCATCGGACTCGCTCCCTTCTACCTCTCCCAGCGGTCGATCTTCAGAAACTGGTCGCGGTTGGCGCTGGTAATCGACATCTCAAAGGCCGAACCGGCGTCCTGGCGCATGACCGTCAGGCCGATATCGACGCCCGCCGGGCCGGACGACCAGAGCTGCTTGTAGAAATCCGCGAGACCGCCGACCGCGTTGCCATTGACGCGCAGGATGATGTCGCCGGCCTCGATCCCGGTGCCCGAAGCCGGCCCCCGGGGCGAGGTGCCCAGCACGACCACATGCCCCTGACGCTCATCGACGAAAACCCCCAGCCAGGGCCGCGCCGGCCCGCTGCGCCGGCCATGCAGGACCAGATCCTCCATGATCGGTTCCAAGAGGTCGATGGGCACGATCATGTTGCCTGGCCGGCGTTCGCCGCCCTCGACGGCGTCCTCGACATAGAGCGAGCCGACGCCGTAAAGCAGGCCGTCCATGCCGATCATCGCCGCGCCGCCCCAGTTCGGATGCGCCGGCGTCGTGAACACCGCCTCGTCCAGCGCGTACTCCCAGTATCCCTGGAAGGGGCGCTTGCCGGTCACTGTCTGCACGATGGTCTCGGAGCCGCCGCAGGAGGTCACCACGGTCGAGCCCTCGGTGAGGTCCCGCACGGTGCCGAAATTCAGGATCGGACGATTCAGCGGCGCCACGGCGCGGGCGAGGCCCAGCCCGCTCTCGAAATCATAGGCGACGACCTCGGCCTCTGTCGGGCGGTTGTCAGAGTCGAGCACGGCGACGCTCTCGGCTTCGACGATCAGGTAGCCAATGGTCAGGATCAGCCCGCCTGCGCCGATGACGATGCCGCCGCCCTGGCGCTCGGTGCCCAGCAGGGGCGCGGTGAAGGCATCCTCCGGAATCTCGGCCTGCAGCGGGGTCAGGGCCTGATGCACGGCCTCGACATCGAAGGGCAGTTCCTCGGGATCGGCCTGGGCGACGCCTGTCGCGGCCGCGGCCGGTCCGTTGCCGAACAGCGCCGTCAGGTTGGGCAGCTTGTGGCCGTTGACCTTGAAGCCTTCGCCTTCGCCGGTGTTGTCGTCCTGCTCGCTCATTCAGTTGCGCGGCTCCAGTCCGGCCTGCTGCATGCGCCAGATGCACATGTCGATCCGGTCCTGTCCGAAGAACGCCTCGCCATTGAAACCCAGCGTCGGCACGCCCCAGTGGCCGGCCTTCTCCAGCGCATCCTCGTTGGCGCGGATCGCGGCTTCGTAGTCCTCTTCCCGGCCGGCGATGGCGGCTTCCATCTCGGCGAGATCCAGTCCGGCGCGCGCGGTCGCATCCTTCAGGTGATCGCCTTCGTGCCAGTTCCTGACGCCGTCGCCCCAGATCATGAGGGAGAACGCGTCGATGAAGGCCATGCCCCGGCCGCGGTTCACGGCCTCGATGCCCAGTCGCGTCACCCGGTGGATGTAGGGCTGTTCCTTCGGGATGGTGCGGGTCCGCATGTCCATCACCACAGGGTCGGGGTCCGGCCAGGTGAAGGGCACGCCGACGAACTCCGCCACACGGAAGACGTCCTTCATCAGGTATCCCGGCCAAAGCGGATTGATGTCGGAGAAGAACCCCGGATTGCGGATGGCGATCGGGTAGACCGGGCGGACATTCACCGTCAGGTCCCAGTCGGTCTCCATCCGCTTGAACCGCTCCATTCCCAGATAGGAATAGGGGCTGCGGAAGGACCAGAACAGATCGACTTCAAGCGTCATGAATTACTCCGTCGCGGCGCGGCTGCGCTATCGGGAGAGTAGTGGAGGAGCGTCGGAAATGGGAGGGGGCGCTCAGCCCGCCGCGCGCTCTGCCCGCGTCAGGCGCGGCTGCGCCCGTTCCAGCCAGGGTTCGGCCAGCCGGTTGACGTTGGTCAGACCTTCCAGCAGGCCCGGAACGACCACCTCGGACGGGCGTTTCTGGCGCGGCATCTGCCGCAGCGCCGCGGCCATGGCCGCCGGATTGCGCACGCCGTCATCGGCCATCATCTGCACCAGACCCAGGCCGGCCGCCTGTTCGGCGCGGATGGTCTGTTCCAGCCGGGGCACGCGGCGCGGCACGATGATCGCCCGCTTGTCCAGCGACAGGATCTCGCAGAACGTGTTGTAGCCGCCCATGGCGACCACGCCCGCCGCGTCGGCCATCAGGTTCTCGAAGTGGGGATCGAAGGTGATCGCCTCGACCCGCTCCAGCTTCGCGGCGCGTTCGTGGAAACTGGCCTGCAGTTCCGGCGACATGAACGGCCCAAGCACCAGCAGCGCCGGGTAGGGCAGCAGCGGATCGCTCTCATAGGCCTTCAGCACCCAGTCGATCAGCCCGTCGCCATCGCCGCCGCCACCGGTTGTGACCAGCAGAAAGGGCCGGTTGGTGATTTCGGGCAGGGATACCGAGGCCGCGGTGCCGGGCCGCCGGGGTAGGTACCCGGTATAGGTCATCTTGCGCGACACCGACGGCGGGATCTCCAGCCCGTCCAGCGGGTTGCAGATCTGTGGCAGGCCATAGACCCAGATGTCGTCATACAGGCTTTCCAGCGCCGGCATCACGTTCTTGCGCTGCCATTCGGGCGCTAGCAGCTTCGGCTCGTCCATCACATCGCGTAGGCCCAGCACCAGACGGGTGCCACGTTCCTTCAGCATCTCCAGCGTCGCGGTGACCTCGCCGCGCAGGCCGAGCGGCTCCTTGTCGACGATAAAGATGTCCGGATCGAAGCTGGATGCCGTGTGCCGGATGATCGAGGCGCGCAGATCCAGCGTATCCTCGATGTCCATGTGCAGGTTCAGCGAGGTGTACTCGCCGTTGCGCAGCTTGATGACGCCCGGCACGCGGACGAAATCCACACGGGCGCGGAAGTCGAAGCTGCCGATGATCGGCGAGCCCGACAGAATGAGCACGGACAGGTTCTTGTGATTCTCGACCAGCGAATGTGCGATGGTCCGGCATCTGCGGAGATGCCCCAGCCCGAACGTGTCGTGGCTGTAGATAAGAACGCGCGACCCACGGCCAGAAGCCATGCGATTCCCCAATACGCCTGTTTCTTAGTTGGGCGGACTATGGCAGATCGGAGAGTCTTCGGCAAATCAGCAAATTGCCAGCCGTCACAGATTGTCGCGCTCCCAATCGTAAACTAATGTGAGCGCGCTTGATGGCACGAGGGAAACTGCGCCCGCCCATGCGGCGAGACGCAGGAGGGGACGGCATGGAAAAGAACGTTTTCAGTTTCATCTGGAAATACAGCAAGCGTCAGCAAATGGTGCTTGTGCTGCTGGCGACCATCAACATGCCGGTGACATTCTTCGGCTATACGCTGGTCGAGACCATCGTCAACGAGGCGCTGCAGGGCTTCCGCAAGGTCGAGGCGACCCAGGTCGTCAACGGCGAGGAAGTCACCAAGACCGTCAAGGAGAATATCCAGTTCCCCGAGGCGATCTTCGGTATCGGGCCTGAGTTCGACCAGGTCACCTTCCTGTTCGTGATGGTCGGGATCTTCCTGATCAACATCCTGCTGCTGCAGGGCATCAAGTACGTGCTGAACGTCTATCGCGGCCAGACGTCGGAGCGGATGCTGCGCCGGTTGCGCTACACGCTGTTCAACCGGATCCTCCGGTTCCCGCGCAAGACCTTCAAGAAGGTCAGCCAGGGCGAACTGATCTCCATGATTACCGCCGAGGTGGAGCCGCTGGGCGGCTTCGTGGGCGAATGTTTCTCCCTGCCGGTGATGCAGGGCGGTATCATGCTGATGTCGCTGGGCTACATGCTCTACGCCAACTGGGTGCTGGCGCTGGCCGCCGTCTCGCTCTACCCGCTGCAGTTCTGGATCATCCCGAAGCTGCAGAAGAAGGTGAACATGATGGGCAAGGAGCGCGTCCGCAGGGTGCGCAAGTTGTCCGAGAAGATCGGTGAGAGCGTCACCGGCGTGAACGAGATTCACACCAACGACACCACCAACCTGGAACTCTCGAACTTCGCCAACCAGCTGCACGGTATCTACTCGGTGCGGCTGCAGATCTACATCTGGAAGTTCGTCATCAAGTTCGTGAACAACTTCATCCAGCAGCTCGGCCCGGTGATGTTCTATTCCATCGGCGGCTATCTGGTGCTGACCGGCGGCCTGGACCTGGGCACGCTGTTCGCCGCCATCTCGGCGCACAAGGAAATTGGCGCACCTTGGAAGGAGTTGCTGGGCTACTATCAGCGCCAGGCCGATGCACGCATCAAGTACGAGCAGGTGGTCGAGCAGTTCGCACCGTCCGGCCTCTACTCCGACGAGCGGATCATGGCCGACGCCGAGGAAGGCATCCGCCTGCAGGGCGAGCTGAAGTTCTCGGGCGTCACCCTGACCGACGAGGCCAACAACACACTGCTGGAAAACATTTCCGCCGCCGCGGAACTGGGCAAATCCATCGCCCTCGTGGGCGCGGGCGGGTCCGGGCGCGAGGAGATCGCCGACCTGCTGGCGCGTCTGGAAGACCCGGACCGCGGCACCATCAGCTATGGCGCTCACGATCTCGGCACCCTGCCCGAATCCGTGACGGGCCGCCGGATTTCCTATGTCGGCGGCAGTTCCTATATCTTCAACATGACGCTGGGTGATAACCTGTTCTACGGCCTGAGGCACCGTCCGCTGCTGGCGAGGGAGGTCGATGGCGAGGACAAGTCGGAACTCGAGCGCTACATCAGCGAAGCAAGATCCTCGGGCAATATCGAGTTCGATCCGCAGGCGGACTGGATGGACTACGCGGCGGCCGGGGTGACCGACCGGGCGGGTCTGAACTCGGCCGGTGTCGAGGCGCTGAAGGTCGTCGGGCTGGACGAGGACGTCTACCAGTTCGGACTGCGCGGCACGATCGATCCGGAAAAGCAGCCCGAGATTGCCGACGGCGTGCTGAAGGCGCGGAAGGCGCTCGAGGAACGGCTTGGCGATCCGTCCTTTGCAAACCTGATCGAGCGCTACGACCCGGAAAAGTACAACACCAACGCCACCGTCGCCGAGAACCTGCTTTTCGGCACGCCGGTCGGCGACACGTTCGATGTCGAGAACCTGGCCGATCACCCCTTCATCCGCGAAGGCATGGAGCGGATCGGCATGACCCGCGACTTCCTGGAGATGGGCTATCAGGCCGCGGCGACCATGGTGGAACTGTTCTCCGACCTGCCGCCGGACCACGAGCTGTTCCAGCAGTTCAGCTTCATCTCCGCCGACGACCTGCCGGAGTTCCAGGCCATCCTGGCGCAGTACGGCAAGGAGCAGATCGACGACATGGACGAGGGCGAGAAGCTGCGTCTGATGTCGCTGCCCTTCAAGCTCAGCCCCGCGCGGCACCGTCTCGGCATCATTACCGAGGAAGTGCAGGCAAAGTTCCTGGATGCACGGCGCGCCTTCGCCGAATACCTGCCGGACGATCTGCAGGGAGCGGTCGATTTCTTCAACCCCGAGGAATACAACGCCGCGGCGAACATTCTGGACAACATCCTGTTCGGCAAGATCGCCTATGGTCAGGCTCAGGCGCAGGAACGCGTCAGCGCCCTGATCCGCGAGGTGATGGAAGAACTCGGCATCATCGAGACCGTCTCCGAGGTCGGACTGGCCTACGAGGCCGGCATCGGCGGTTCGCGGCTGTCGGCCGGCCAGCGCCAGAAGCTGGCCCTGGCGCGCGCCGTGGTCAAGAATCCGGACGTGCTGGTGCTCTCGGAAGCGACCGCCTCGCTGGACAGCAACAGCCAGGCGCGCATTCTCGACGGACTGCTTCAGCGGTTCAGCAATGGCGGCCTGATCTGGGGCGTGCACCGGGCGGCCATGACCGAGCGGTTCGACCAGATCCTTGTGGTCAAGGGCGGGCGCATCGTCGAGAGCGGCACCTTCGACGAACTGAACAAGGACGGGTCGGTGCTGAAGGAAATGATCGCCAACGAGGCCGCATGATGAGTGCAGATACGATCCGCAGGGTGGGAGGACCGGCCCGATGAGCCTGAACGAAGAAGTCGATCTGCTCCGACAGATCCCGATGTTCCAGAAGGTCGAGCAATCGAAACTGAAGCTGCTCGCCTTCACCTCGGAGCGGCTTGTCTTCCAGCCTGAACAGGTGATCTGCGAACAGGGCGAACCGGGCGACAGCATGTATGTCATCGTCGATGGGGAGGCCGAGGTTATCGTCAACCTGCCCACCGGGCCGCTGACTGTCGCCACGCTCAAGAAGAACAGTTTCTTCGGCGAGATCGCCATCCTGTGCGACGTGCCCCGGACCGCGACCATCAAGGCGGCGTCCACGCTGACGACGCTGAGGATCACCAAGGATCTGTTCTACCGGCTGGTCTCCGAGTTCCCGCAGATGACGATCGAGATCATGCGGGAAATCGCGGCGCGCCTGGACCGCACGACGCAGGACCTACAGACCACGCGGAACGAACTCACCGAACTGAAGAAACAGGCGGGCGGCTGAGCCCCGCCCGATGTCCCGTCTGGATAGCGTGATCGAGCGGCTGACCGCGCAGCGGGTCTGCCTTGACGACGCCTGCGCCCGGATCGCCGGGCTGCCGGGGCCGGTGCTCGAACTCGGCCTGGGCAACGGCCGCACCTATGACCACCTGCGGGCGCGTCTGCCGGGCCGGCGCATCTTCGTCTTCGAGCGCGAGGTCAACGCGCATCCCGACTGCATCCCGCCCGAAAGCGATCTCCTTCTCGGCGACTTCATGGATCATCTGCCGGACGCTCTGGCCCGGATCGAGGTTCCGGCGGCGCTGGTGCATGCCGATATCGGCACGGGCGACAAACAGGCCAGCATGGCGCTGGCCCGCGCCATTGCCGGGCCCGTGGTCGATCTTATGGCGCCGGGCGCCCTTCTGCTTTCCGACCAGCCGTTCGAGGACGAGCGGCTGACCCCTGAACCGCTGCCAGAGGGCGTCAGGCCCGGCCGGTATCACTTCGCGACGAGACGACAGGACTGATGAACGAACAGACACCCTCACGCGACCGGATCATGGAGATCCTGTCCAGCCGCCCGCTTGCGCCCGCCTCCGAGATGCTCGGATTCCGGATCATCGACCTTGATCCCGAAAAGGGCACGGCGCGCGTCGGCTATCAGGCGAAGCCGGAATTCTGCAATCCGCTGGGCGTCATCCAGGGCGGCTTCCTGACCGCCATGGTCGACGAGGCGATGGCCGTCGCCTGTGTCGCGATGGCCAATTTCTCGATCTTCATCCCGACACTGGAACTGAAGGTCAGCTTCCTGCGCGCGGGCTACCCCGGCCCGATGGAGGCCACCGGCCAGGTCGTCCGCATGGGCAAGTCGGTGGCGTTCCTGGAAGGATCGCTGTTCGACGGGGACGGCAACCTGCTGATCCGCGCCTCGGCGACCGGCAAGGTCACCCGGCGGGAGAAGATCGACGCCGCGAAGAAGGCCCGCGCCGACGGCGGGGCCTGATCACGGCACCAGCTTGTAGCCGCCGGGTTCGGTCACCAGCAGGGTGGCTTCGGAGGGCACCGGCTCGATCTTCTGGCGCAGGCGGTAGACATGGGTCTCCAGCGTGTGCGTGGTGACGCCCGCATTGTAACCCCAGACCTCGTGCAACAGGGTATCGCGCCCGACGGCCTTGTCGCCGGCCCTGAACAGGTATTTCAGGATCGAGGTTTCCTTCTCGGTCAGGCGCACCTTCTTCTCGGTCTCCTTGTGCACCATGATCTTCTGCGCGGGGCGGAAGCTGTAGGGCCCGATGGTGAAGACCGCGTCCTCGGACTGTTCGTGCTGGCGCAGCTGGCCTCGGATCCGGGCGAGCAGGACACCGACCTTGAACGGCTTGGTGATGTAGTCGTTGGCCCCGGACTCGAGGCCAAGAATTTCCTCCGCATCGGAATCCGCGCCGGTCAGCATCAGGATCGGCATCTTGAAGCCGTTCTTGCGCATGGCGCGGCAGACCTCGCGGCCATCTGTATCCGGCAGACCGACGTCGAGCAGGATCAGATCGAAATGTTCGGCCTTCGCGGCCTCGATACCGGCATGCCCGGTACCGACCTGTACTGTCTCGAACTCTTCGTGCAGTTCAAGCTGTTCGGCCAGCGTCGTGCGCAGCGCCTCGTCATCGTCCACCAGCAGGATACGCTTGCCGCCAGTCATGCCTGTCCCCTTTGTCAAATCACAAAAGTCCGCTGCCCAGAAGATTTGATCCAAATCCGGTCAATTCAACCGTGAACATTCCTGCTGCTCCATCCGGTAACCCAGTCGTGACCGGTTTTCGGCACGGCAGCCCGGCGACATCCGCCCTTCAACCGGCGGCACAGGCGGGATATTAGGACGGCATGAACCTGCCAGAGAAAACCGCTCTTGCCGCTGCCAGGCGGATCGACCGAGCCGCCGCCGATTTCCGTCGGGGCCTGCCGGTGGCCATCCGCACGCCCGACGGCGACGGCATTGCCGTATCCGTCGAGACCGCCAGCCCGGCCGAAGTTCGCGAGATGCTGGCGCTGGCCGCGGGCGGCGCGGCGCTGGCGCTGACCGCGCGACGCGCAAACGTGCTGCACATCCTGCCATCGGGCCATCCGGTGCAGCTTGTGCCACTGGACGACCGGATGACCGCGGAACTGGCCTCCAGCATCGCGGATCCGTCGGAAGACCTGAGTGGCGGACTGCGCGGCCCCTTCGCCCAGGTGAAGGACGCACCCCCGGAATACGCCACCGCCGCGGTGACGCTGGCCAAGATCGCCAAGCTGTTGCCCGCGGCCCTTGTCGCGCCCCTGTCGCCGGAAGCCGACATCCAGGGGCTGGGCCTGTTTTCCGCCGAGGCTGCAGAAATCATGGCGCGCGACGCTTCGGCCGCCACGGCGCTGCAGCAGGTGACGTCGGCTCGGCTGCCGCTGCACGGGGCCGAGAACACGCGGGTCCAGGCATTCCGTCCCGCCGATGGCGGCCTCGAGCACCTTGCCATCGTGATCGGCGATCCGCCGCGCGACCAGCCGGTGCTCTCCCGGCTGCATTCCGAGTGCTTCACCGGTGATCTGCTGGGCTCGATGAAATGCGACTGTGGCGAGCAGCTTCACGGTGCGATCCATGCCATCGCCGAGGAAGGCGGCGGCGTGCTGCTCTACATGGCGCAGGAAGGCCGCGGCATCGGGCTGATGAACAAGCTGCGGGCCTATGCGCTGCAGGATGAAGGTTTCGACACGGTGGACGCCAATCTGCGTGTCGGCTTCGAGACCGATGAGAGGCTGTTCGCGCCGGCGGCCGAGATGCTGAAGCGGCTGGGTTTCACGTCGGTGCGGCTGATGACGAACAATCCCGACAAGGTCGCGGGCCTCGCCGCCGAGGGCATCGACGTGGCCGAACGCGTGCCGCACAAGTTTCCGTCAAACCCGCACAATGCGGATTATCTGGAAACCAAGAAGAACCGCACCGGGCATTATCTGTAGGCCCCGGTGCCCGGACAGCGCGAAACCGGCACATTCTGCCGTCCCCGATCCACGTCGGTGGGCCGGTTTCGCCGGAATTCCGGGGGTTCCCGGCTGGCGCGGGGATTGCTTTGGATCAGGCCATGATCGTTCACGGACCTGCATTCTTCCCCGAACGCGGCGAGGCGCCGCCCGCCGACATCGGTGCGCTGTCTGATGCGAAGAACGGTGCGTCCGCCAATGTGGATGTCAGCTTCTGGGACCTGGTCGACGTGATCAATCCGCTGCAGCACATCCCCGTCGTCTCGACGATCTACCGGGAGGTGAGCGGCGACGAGATCAGCGGTCTGGCGCGGCTGGCCGGCGGGTTCCTGTTCGGCGGGCCGATCGGTCTGGCATCCTCGGCGGCGAATCTGGGCATCGAAATGATGACCGGCGACGACCTCGGCGATCACGTCATGGGCGCGCTCGGCATGGACACGCTCTTTGGTGACAGCGGCAGGAATGCCGGCGGCCTCGCCCGGGCCAGTCAGGCCGTGTCGGGATATCAGTCAGCCTCCACGGAACCGCACCGGATCGACGTTCCGGTGTGATCCGGAAACGATTTCGTGTTTCCGCGCCCAATCTTTGCCCCATTCGCGGCGCAATACGCCATAATCGCTTTCCATTGTGAGCCACCGGGCAGGCTTGAAGCGTACCTGTTTCCGCTTAAGTCCTGATCATGACCGGTGAACTCGATATCGACTGGGAGACCCAAGGGTGAATTACACGCGTTCCAAATCTCCAACCACAGTCCGGACAGTGGCCATTCGACGCGAAGGAGGCTGGGTGATCAGCTACGGCGTCGCGCTGCTGGTCCTGCTGGCGATGATGGCCGCCGCTTCGGCCAGTTTCGCCCGCGGCGCGCCCGAGAGCTTTGCTCCGCTGGTGAAGAAGCTGAAACCGGCGGTGGTGAATATCCAGGTCACCCAGAAGGCGGGCAAGTCCGATCCGCATCAGCAGTTCGAGGTTCCCGAGCTGCCCGAGGGTTCGCCCTTCAAGGATTTCTTCGACCGCCGCCGCCGCCAGGGACCGCGCTCGCTGACTTCGGTGGGTTCGGGCTTCGTGATCGACTCGACAGAAGGCCTGATCGTCACCAACAACCACGTCATCGACGGCGCGGACGAGATCCAGGTCTTCTTCAGCGACGGCGAGAGCCTGGAGGCGGAGCTGGTCGGCACCGATCCGAAGACCGACGTCGCAGTCCTGCGCGTCAAGCCGGAAGAAGGTGTCGAACTGGTCGCCGTGCCCTGGGGTGATTCCGACACTGCCGAGGAAGGCGACTGGGTCATCGCCATCGGCAACCCGCTGGGACTGGGCGGCACGGTGACCGCCGGCATCGTCTCGGCGCGCGGCCGCGACATTCGCTCCGGGCCCTATGACGACTTCATCCAGACCGACGCCTCGATCAACAAGGGCAATTCCGGTGGCCCTCTGTTCAACGTCGCAGGCGAGGTCATCGGCATCAATACCGCCATCTTCTCCCAGACCGGCGGCTCCATCGGCATCGGCTTCTCGGTGCCTTCCAACCTGGCCCGTCCCGTGGTCGACCAGCTGGTCCAGTTCGGCCGCACCAAGCGCGGCTGGCTGGGTGTCCGCATCCAGCAGGTGACCCCCGAGATCGCCGAGGGCCTGGGCCTGGACGAGCCGAAGGGCGCGCTGGTCTCCGACGTCACGGGTGAGAGCCCGGCGGGCGACGCGGGCATCACTTCGGGCGATGTGATCATCGAGTTCAATGGCCGCGAGATCGAGGAGATGCGTCGTCTGCCGCGGATCGTCGCCGAGACCGCTGTCGGCAAGACCGTGCCGGTCAAGGTCTGGAGGAAGGGCGAACTGAAGACCTTCCAGGTCACCCTGGGCGAGCGCGAGAAGGCCGAGCAGGTTCTGGCCGCGACCGATCCCGAGGAGACCACCAAGCCGGTCGAGCAGACCCTGAACCAGCTGGGACTGAAGCTCAGCCCGATCACCGACGCGCTGCGCGAGGAGTTCTCGATCGAGCGTGAGGATGGCGCCGTGGTGACCGATGTCGCCGAAGGCTCGTCCGCCGCTGAGAAGGGGCTGCAGCCCGGCGACATCATCGTCGAGGTCAATCAGGAGGCGGTGAAGACGCCGTCCGACGTGGCCGAGAAGGTGTCCAAGCTGGATGGCCGCAACAGCAAGTCGGTGCTGCTGCTGGTGCAGCGCGGCGACAGCCGCCTGTTCGTGGCGGTGAAGCTCGGCAAGGGCTGACGCTCTGGCGATCAACCGAACGGAAGCCCCCGGTCCCGCGGCCGGGGGTTTTCTTTTGCGCAGATGCGGCAATCGGCGCGTCGAACCGCGGGCCTGCGCAGATTAACTCCGCTGCATGACCGCTGTCGTCCAGTCCGCGCCCGCCAGGGGCCGAAACGCCGTCGCCGTGTGGCTGTTCGCCGTCGCCGCGCTGGTCTTCATCATGATCGTGGTCGGCGGCATCACCCGCCTGACCGAGTCCGGCCTCTCCATGGTGGAATGGCATCCGGTGACCGGCTGGCTGCCGCCGCTCTCCGAGGCCGCATGGCAGGCGGAGTTCGACAAGTACAAGGACTTCCCCGAATACCAGAAGGTCAACCGGGGCATGAGCCTCGACGACTTCAAGATGATCTACGCCTGGGAGTTCGGGCACCGGCTGCTGGGCCGGATCATCGGACTGGCCTTCTTCCTGCCGCTGGTCTTCTTCCTTGCGACCGGCCGCATCCGGGGGCGGGAGACCTGGTGGTTCCTGTTCCTGCTGGTCGCGGGCGGATCGCAGGGCGCGCTCGGCTGGTTCATGGTGCAGAGCGGCCTGGTCGACAATCCGGACGTCAGCCAGTACCGGCTGGCCGCGCATCTGGGGCTCGCCTTCCTGATCTTCGCCCTGCTCTGGCTCACTGCGCTGAAGATACGGGCGGAGGACAGGCCGGAGTCCGCGTCCGCCCCGGGACTGACCGCGCCGGCGGTCACTGTCGCCGCGCTGGTTCTGCTGCAGATCGTGGTCGGGGCCTTTGTCGCCGGCACCAATGCGGGCTTCGCCTTCAACACCTGGCCGACCATGGATGGGGAGATGATCCCCGGCTATCTGTTCGATGTCAGCCCGTGGTGGCTCTCCTTCTTCGAGGACATCGCCACCATCCAGTTCACCCACCGTCTGGTCGCCTATCTGATCGTCATCGCCTCGGTCTGGCTGTTCCTGCGGTTCCGGCAGGCGGGGCAGCGCAGGGCCGGCGCCATGGTCCTTCACGCCGTGCTGCTGCAAGTCGTGCTTGGCATCGCCACCCTGCTGGCCGTGGTGCCCGTGTGGCTCGGCGCGCTGCACCAGGCGACCGCGGTGATCGTCTGGGCGGCGAGCCTGTCGGCGCTCAGGACTGCATGGCTGGGTGCCGCCCAAAACCGGTAGCCGCGCCGGACGCTTTCCTGTCAAATGCGGCTCAGGTTCATTTGGGAGGAGGAACTGAATGTCTGACAAGACCATCACCTTCCCCGTCGAGGCGACGCACATCCTGATGTTCGCGCGCTCGATCGGGGATTATTCGCCGGAGCATGTCGATGCCGAGGCTGCGAAGAACACCGAGGCTGGCGGCATTGTCGCGCCGCTGACGTTCCCGCAGTCGGTCGCGCAGTTCGACCCGGACTATCACCTGCGTCTGCAGCCCGGCAAGCCGTGGTTCGGCTCGGGCAAGACGTCCTCGGGCATCGAGGGCAAGCCGGCCTCGTCCGGCGGTCTGCATGCCGAGCAGCATTTCGAGTATCACCGTCCGCTGCGCCCCGGCGACGTGCTGTCGGTGACCGTGCGCGACGGCGATACCTGGGAGAAGGAAAGCAAGCGCGCGGGCAAGCTGATGTTCTCCGAGCGCATCACCGAATACCGCGACCAGAATGGCGACCTGGTGGTCACCGCCCGCTCCGTGGGCGTCAGGACCGAGCGTCCGGTCGAGCAGGGCTGAGGGAGGCCAAGATGGCAGTCAGTGCAAATGACGTGAAGGTCGGCGACAGCCGCGAGATGCTTCTGGTCGAGGATCTGAAGCGCACCCAGCTGGTGATGTATTCGGGCGCATCCGGCGACTACAACCCGCTGCATTCGGACGACAAGTACACCAAGGAAGCCGCCGGCTATCCGGGCGTGTTCGCCCACGGCATGCTGACCATGGGCATGACCGGGCGCGCGGTGACCGAATGGTTCGGCGTCGCCAATGTGAAGAAGTACGGCGTGCGCTTCACCAATCAGGTCTGGCCGGGCGACACCCTGACCGCGACCGCTTCGGTGGTGGATATCCGCGACGAGGACGGCGGCAAGGTCGCCGAGGTCAAGGTCGAGACGAAGAACCAGGACGGCGCGACCGTCATTACCGGTTCGGCGGTGGCGAGACTGTCGTGATGCCGGTATCCGGCCGGTAGCCGGTCAGGCGGGGCAGCAGCAGCAGCCCCGCCGCCAGCACCGGCAGGAAGGCCGCGAACAGCCAGGTGGCCGCCGTCTCCAGGGTCTCCGGATCCGGGTCGGCGGTCAGACCGGCTGCATTGGCGATCAGGCCGGTCAGCGCCGCGCCGATCGCATATCCCATCAGTTGCGAGGTCGGCAGGGCGGAGGAGGCCTTCTCCTTTTCCCGTTCGGGCGCCGCGGCAACCACGCGCTTCAGGACAAAGGCCCAGAAGGCCCCGAAGCCTCCGCCCAGGCAGGCCAGACCCGGCAAGACCGACCAGATCGGACCATGGGGCGCGGCCCAGACCAGACTGACCACGCCGGCGGTCACCGCGATCGCGCCCGCCCGCATCACCCAGCCTTCGGCGCGTTCCGACGTTTGCGCGATCATCACGGCTATGACGCTCCAGGAGACGGATTCGAACGCCACGAAATAGCCACCGACCAGGGGCGAGACACCGAAGCGGATCTGCAGCAGCAGCGGTCCGTAGACAGTGAAGGCGATACTGCCGGCGGCAAACAGGATCATGAACAGGATGCCGCTGCCGGTGATCGTGCGTGGGTCCACGGCGCTGCGCGGCATCAGCCCGTTGGCTGCGCGGGAATCGATGCGGAACCAGATCGCCAGCAGCGCCAGGCCGGCGGCGACACTGATGACCGCGATGGTGGTCGAGCTCCAGTTGCCCGCGGCGGCGATGGCGACAATCGCGCCGGACAGCAGAAGCAGGCGCGCCCAGGGCGGTCGCTCGGCCTTGCCGGTCCTGCGTGCGGCTTCAGGCAAAAGCGACAACGTCAGTCCCGACAGCAGCACGGCCTGAATGGCGAAGGCGCCGAAGCCCCATCGCCATTCGCCGTAGTGGGCGAAGACGCCGCCGATCAGCGGACCGCAGAAGGCGCTGGCGCCCCAGACCGCCGAGATCACGGCCATCACCGGCGCGGTCAGCCTGGGCGGAAAAAGTCCCTCGATGCCGACGAAGGTGAGCGCCAGCATCGCGCCGCCTCCGAGCCCCTGGATCAGGCGGCCCAGCAGCAGGATCCAGATATTGTCAGCCAGCCCGCTCATCACGCAGCCGGCGGCGAACAGCAGCGCCGAACCGGTCATGCCCCGGCGCACGCCGAAGCGCAGGCCGAGCAGTCCGCCCGAGGCCCCGGCGACGATTGAGCCGACGATGTAGAGGGCGACCGACCAGCCCATATAGGCGATGCCGTCCAGTTCCCGCGCTGCGTCGGGCATCAGGGTCGCCACCAGCAGGCTGTCGGCAGCGTGCAGCCAGACGCCGGCGCAGAGGATCAGCAGCCGCGTGACCTGGCCGCTTCCGGCCAGCGCCCGCCAGCCGCCGGATTCCGGCGTGTCTGGTGTCAGAGCGTCATGGCGCGGGCGCGCGCGCCTCTTTCGATCGCCGCGGCGGGCAGGCGGCCGACGCCGAGCGACTGGCGCACGATCATCAGCACTTCCAGCTCGGTCTGGGTGGCGGTGCCGTCGGCCGCGGCGACGTCGCAGGCCAGCGCATAGGCGGTTTCCGACAGGCGGGCCGGCAGCACGTCCGAGACAGCCTGCATCAGTTCCTCGATGCCGTCCTCGCGCTCCAGGAAGGCCATGCAGCTCTCGATGTCGGCGCTGAGCTGGTCGGTGTCATAGGACCGGAAGACCGGCCAGACGCTGACCATCTCGCTCATCTGGCGGATCTCCTCGTCGGCGACCCGCTTGTCGGCGCAGGCGGTCAGCACCATGACGTGGACCAGCGCGCTGTGAATGCTCATCTGTGCGGCCATTTACGGCTCCTTCGGTTCGTCCTTGAGGAAAGACTTAGCAGCTTCAACCGTCTCGGCAATCCCGGTGCGGTGGATTTCCACATCCGGCGGAAATGCGTCACACAGGCGGGAAGGCAGCATCGGGTCCAGCATGACGAAAACGCCCCGGTCGCCTTCGCGCCGCAGCAGCCGTCCATAGGCCTGCTTCAGCTTCAGCCGCACTAGCATGTCGTCATGGGTGCGGCCGCCAAACGCCTTGCGCCGCGCCTTGTGCAGGATGTCGGGTCGGGGCCAGGGCACCCGGTCGAAGACGATCAGCCGCAACGAAGAACCTGGCACGTCGACGCCGTCGCGGACGGCATCCGTGCCCAGCAGACAGGAATCCTCCTCCGCCCGGAAGATGTCGACCAGGGTCGGCGTGTCGATCGGGTCGACATGCTGGGCGTAGAGCGGCAGGCCCGCATTCTCCAGCGGTTCGACAATCCGGTCGTGAACATTGCGCAGACGCTGGATCGCGGTGAACAGGCCCAGCGCCCCACCGCCGGCAGCCAGGAACAGTTCGCGATAGGCGGCGGCGATCTCGTCGGGGCGGTCGCGGCGGACATCGCCGACAACGTAGATCCGCGTGTTGGCGCCGTAGTCGAAGGGCGAGGGGACACTGACCCGGGCGGCTGGGCGGATCAGGTGCCGTGTCCCGGTCCGCGCCTCGGCGTTCAGCCAGTCATCCTCTTCGCCAGACCGGTCGCGCAGGCTGGCCGAAGTGATCAGCGCGCCGTGGGCCGGCTTCAGCACGGCCTCGGCGAAGGCTTCCGCCGGATCGACCAGATGGCGGTGATAGGCGACGTCGATCTCCCGGCCGCCGAAGCGGCGCAGGCTGAACCAGTCGACGGCCTCCGGCGGCCGCTCGCCGCCCAGTCCGCGCAGCATGGATATCCAGGCGGCCAGCACCTGCTCGCAGCGGTATTCGATGCCGCTGATGGCCGCCTCGACCCGGACCCGCTCGCTGCTTTGCATCTCGTCGGTCTCGTCGTCCAGCCGTGCGGCCAGCGAGAGCTTCAGGTCGTGCAGCGGGCGGCGGATATCGTCCAGCGCGCTGGCCAGATCAAGCGCCGCCTCGAGCAGTCCGTCCACCGGCGGCTCGGTCTCGCATTCCAGGCCATAGGCATTGTCGGGCTGGCTGCTGCGGGCCAGCACCTGCTGGCGAAGCTTTGACAGGAAGGCTTCAGTTACACCGGCCGGGTCCTCGGCGCGCAGCCGGCTCTGCCAGTCGAAGCCCGGCAACTTGCGCGCGGCGTGCACGGCGGCGTCCAGATGCGCCTTCGCGCTGTCGTCGCCGGCGATCAGATCCTCGATCCGCCGGGTCAGGCCACGGGCACGTCCGCGCGTGCCGCCGCCTTCGGCGCCCCTGATCCAGCGGCGGAGCTCTTGCGCCTCGGTACCGCCGAGTTCGGCGGAAAAGGCGCTGTCGGCGGCGTCAAACAGGTGGTGACCCTCGTCGAAGACGTAGCGTTTCGCCAGTCCCTCCTCGGCGGAAAGCTGCACCGCCCGGGCCAGCACCAGCGCGTGGTTGGCGACCACGATGTCGGCTCGCGCCGATTTCCGCCGCGCCGTCTCGATGAAGCACTTGCGATAGTGCTCGCAGGCCGAGAAGACGCATTCGCCCCGCCGGTCCGCCAGTCCGGTGGTGCTGTCGCTGCCGAACAGCATGGTCAGCCAGGACGGGAAGTCTCCGCCGGCCAGATCGCCGTCGCGCGTCGCCTCGATCCAGCGCGCCATCAGCGCGAGCGGCACCATGTCCGCGCGCCGGGCCGCGCCGCCCTGGACCGCCTCCATGAAGTTCAGCAGGCAGAGATAATTCTCCCGGCCCTTGCGGATCACAGCCTTCTCGGCCTTCACCATCGGGTCCGGGTAGAGCCGGTCGAGTTCCTGATCGAGCTGCCGCTGCAGGTTCTTGGTATAGGTGGATATCCATACCGAGCCGCCATTCTTTTCGGCCCAGACCGAGGCCGGCGCGACATAGCCCAGCGTCTTGCCGGTGCCGGTGCCCGCCTCGGCCAGCACGACCTCGGGTTCGTCCTGGCGTTCGCGGGGCCGGAAGGCGTGGGCGGCGCGCGCGGCATAGTCGAACTGCCCCTCCCGGCGCTCGGCTTCGGGGCCGAGAATGGCGGCCAGCCGATCGCGCGCCTCGTCGATCTCGACCGGCAGCGAGCCCGGCGGCGGAGGCGGGGCCTGATCGGCGGGCTCGGGCAGTTGCGTCCATGCGTCGAGACCGCGATAGCGCGACTTCGACCCGCCCGCACCGAGCGCCCTCAGCACCGGCACGGCCCAGGGCCAGTCGGCCTCGGCCATAGCCTGCGCCAGGCTGGCGGCGCGGTCCCGCTGCCGCTCGGGCATGCCGGTCAGTTCGCCCAGCAGAACTTCCGCGATCTGGATCAGACGCAGGGGATCGGGTGGCGACCCCGCCGGCGGCAGACCCAGCGCTGTGGCCAGACCGTCGAGGGTAGGCAGGCAGAAGCGGGCGGGGCGGACAAAGGCGAACAGTTCCAGCAGGTCATGCGTCGCGAAGCGCCGGATCTTCAACCGCCGCGCCGCCGCGGGCATCGACACCAGCAGCGGCAGCGCGCGCTGGATACGGCTGGCCGCCGCGTCGCCGCTCAGCGTCTCGATCTCGCCATCGGCGCTCATGACCACGCCGCCACGTCCGTACATGGCGAAGGCGGGAACCTGCGGAAGCGCGATCTGGGAAGCGGCCGAATCCATCGCCGCGACTATATCTGACGAAGCCGCTCAGGCTTTCAAAAACTGGGAACAGATGACGAAAATCGGGTCGCCACCATCATCTCCGAGAGGGTCATGAACCGCGGACACGCGTCGCGCTGGAGCGGTAGAGGTTTCGGCTCACCACCGAGGGGTGCGTGGCGGCGAAGGCATCGAGCAGGTCGGCCTTCAGTTCCCGGGCCGCGACGATCTTGGGTTCGTCGCCCGGTGCTTCGGCGAGCAGGTCAATGACGTGCAGCGCAAGCTGCCCCTGCCCCTGATCGCGGAGCTCCCGGGCCCGCGCCAGAACCGCGCTCCGGTCGGTTATGGCGGACAGCACAGCGGCTGCTGCGTCAGCCGGCGCGGCCGGGTGCAGGTCGGTGGCGTTGCGGCTCGTCCACCAGCCATTCTCGGCCCGGTAGATGTCGCGGACGATGTATTCCGGGCAGCCATAGACCGGCTTCATCGCCGGGTGATCGAAGATCTCCGGCGGGTACTCGATGTCGTGGATGATCTCCAGATCGGTCATGCCGGCGTTCATGCGCTCGACAACCGCCTGGCGCAGATAACGCAGCGAACGCGCGCCCACCCCAAGCACATCGGCCACGGCCTCGGCGCCCCGGATCGGCGCGCCCCATTCGGGGATCAGCAATTCCGCCCGGCGGGCCATCATGCTTTCCAGGGTCTCGGCCCAGCGCACGGCGTCGCGGATGGTTCGCAGCGGCGTTCCGACATTTGGGCAGGACTGGATCATCGCCGAGCCGCCGTAGAGAATCCGCTCCTCCGGGATCCAGAAGCCGATGGCGTCATCGGTTTCCGACGGCGCGTGAAACACCTCGATCCGCCTGTCGCCGCCCTCGATGGTCAGCGAAGTCTCGAAGGTCTCGGTGGGAAAGCAGAACAGGTCCGCCGATACGCTGTTGCCCAGGCCGCCATCGGGGAACTGCATCCGGTTGAGGTGGCCCTGCAGACCGGCGGTCTCGACATAGCGGCGGTAGCGGCGGACCAGATTGGCGTGGGCAATCAGCCGGGGCGCAGGGTCGCCGCGCTCGGCCGCATGCGCCTGATAGGCGGGAATGCCGAAATTGTAGCCGAGATGGCCGTGGCTGTAGAGGATCGCGTGGACCGGCAGGTCGGTGACCGAACGCAGTTTCGCGATCATCCGCTGCGGCAGCTTGCGGCCGCCGCCGGTATCCACCTGCACGACGCCGACGGCGGTCTCGACGGCGACGCTGTTGCCCAGCGCGCCGATCAGGTGAATGCCCGGCGCGATCGTGTCGAAGAATTCGGACGGCCGGACGACCTCCGTTTCGATGCTCATGTCGGTATTGCTCCGGAAGAAGTGGCCGGCCGGGCGCTATCGACGCCCGGCCGGGTCGGGGCGGTTCAGTCGGCCTTCGGCGGCGCCAGTTCTTCGGGCACCTTGACGCCCTGCTCCGTGTAGTAGCGGTAGGCGCCGGGATGCAGCGGCACGTTCATCTCGCTCAATGCGGACTCGAGCGTGATGATCTTCATCCAGGGCGCGGTGGCGTGGATCTCGTCCAGGTTCTCGAAGAAGACCCTCACCATGTCGTAGGCAAGTTGGTCATCCATCCATTTCTGGGTCTGGATGCCGACCCATGAGCCGATGGAATCGACGGGTTCGGTGTTGATCTGGTTGTCATAGGAACCCGGTGCGATCTGCCATACGGTGCGTCCCGGATACTGCAGCGCGGCCTTGATCAGTTCGTGATCGAACTTCTCCTTCGGGATGCCAAGGATCCGGATCGGCCGGATCAGCGCGAATTGCTGGATCTGCGGGCTGGGGATGCTGGTCGGCACGATGTAGACGTCCATCTGCCCGTCCAGAAATGCAGTCTCGGCGGACGACCAGTCATAGCGCATTGCCTCGAAGTCCTTGTCGGGCACGAAGCCGGTCACGCCCTCGACGACATCCTTCATGACCTTTGTGGCGGCTCCGGCCGGCGGCCCGAGGAAGACCTTACGGCCTTTGATGTCGGCCAGGGACTCGATGCCCGAGTCGGCATAGGTGACGATCTGGTACGGTCCGAGCGGATAGTTGATCAGGCCGCGCAGGTTCTTGTTCAGCTCGGGCGCGTTGTCGACCTTCGCGTACATGGCGGCCTTGTTCTGCATGTACCAGTTGATCGTCGGGGCGCCGGTATAGAGATCGACCTTCTGCAGCGCCGCATCGACCGCCGACTTCGTGGCCGGCTTGCCGGTGGAGATCTGGATCTCGATCGGCAGGTTCTTCTGCACCACCTGACTGAAGGCGATCATGAACTGCCCGACCGTGGTGCCGGGCGGGTTGCTGTCCATCTTCAGATAGGTCTTGTCCTGGGCCTGCGCGCTGACCGCCGCAAGACCTGCAGCGGCAAAGGCGATCGCCCTTGCCGCCGAAATCAGCCGACTGCGTCTCATTGGTTTCTCCTCCCAAAGGAATTAATTCAATCAGGTTAATTCAGCTTGCAGAAATAGCAACACCTGCGGCGCTGGTGGCGTCATGCGTGTCAGGAAGTGCAGAAAGAAGCGGCTTCTGGCGTGAGAGAGAGAATCCGCCTCGTATGACGCTGGACCGAATTCACCCGAGTGAATTAACTGGCCGGAATGTCGGGCTCCTCTGCGCCGGCATTCCGGAGCGCGACGATCAGATCCGGCGATGGCGGCGCGTCGAAGATGGCGACAATGGCATCCACAAGGCTGGCGTACTCGACCTCTAGGGCTTCCGCCGCCGCATCCTCGCTGCCTTCGGCGATCATCCTTTCCAGCCGGGCGAGCGCGTTGGTCACCATCTGCAACGCCAGCCCGAACCGCTGGCGCAGCAGTTTCCGGGGCAGATAAGGCTTCGCCCGGATCAGCTCGTCCTGCGCCAGTTTCAGACCCGTGGCGCGGGTATCCCGTTCGAACTGCTTCCAGACGGGCCGGTCGAGCCAGAGCATGCACTGGAAGCGCAGATAGTAGGTGCCTTCGGGATGGTCCCGCAGGTGGTCGATCAGCGGCTGGGCAACCGTGCGGGCGATGGCTCTCGTGTCGAGCGGGTGCCCCTCGGCGCGGGTCAGGGCCTGCCGGATCAGTTCCTTCCGGGCCTCGTTGATCGGCGCTGTGCGCATCTCGAGGATCGCGGCAACCACACCCTCCCGGGAACCGAAATGGTAATGGATGGCGCTTTCGTTGCGTTGTCCGGCCGCCTGGTTGATGCGGCGCAGCGATGTGTTCGTGATGCCCTCTTCGGCGAAGATCCTCTCCGCCGCCAGTATGAGCGCGAGCCGCGTATCGATCGTGTCCTGAGCGCGCGTTTTGCTGTCGCCACGTCCGTCCGTCGACTTCACCTTGCGCGCACGCGCCGTCATTCAGGTCTCCCTCGCCGCCTGATCGCCGGGGGGCGAGAATAGGTCAGCCGTCACGGTCCGTCGAGACGCGGGCGTGCCTGCGGCAGGCGTTTCCCTTTGCGGAAGCCTGTGTAACTGACTATGGTTCACTTAAGCAGGAAATACAGCGTGCCAGCCAGGGAGGCATGACCGTGGCAGTTGTCGAGAATACCGAGAATATGGTCGGCGGATATCACCGCGCGGGCAAGGAAGAGCTGGCGCATCTGCCGGGGAAACCGAGCTGGGTTCCGCTGAAGGGCACCATCGACTTCATCAAGGATCCGCTGGGCACGACGTTCCAGGCGCACGAGAACTACGGCAACATCTACAAGTCGCGCACCTTCATGCAGTGGTCGGTTTCCATGCTGGGACCGGACGCGCTGGAACTGGTTCTGATGGACCGGGAAAAGAATTTTTCGTCGCGCGCGGGCTGGCATCACATGCTCAGCCGGCTGTTCTCCGACGGGCTGATGCTGCGTGACTTCGACGATCACCGCGCCCACCGCAAGGTGATGCAGGTCGCCTTCAAGCCGTCGCCGATGAAGGACTATTTGCTGCGCATGAACGGTGGCATCTCGCAGCGCCTTGACGAATGGGCGAAGTCGCCGGAGTTCAAGTTCTACCCGCAGATCAAGCAGCTCACGCTCGACATGGGCGCCAGCGTGTTCCTGGGCATCGATGCCGGTCCCGAGGCGCGCAAGATCAATCAGGCCTTCGTCGACGAGGTCGCTGCCTCAATCGCGGTGATCCGCAAGCCGATCCCGGGCTTCAAGATGCACAAGGGCGTCAAGGCCCGGCGGTATCTGAGCGATCTGTTCGCCCGGCTGATCGAGGAGCGCCGGGCAAACCCGGACGCCGGCGAGGACATGTTCAGCCAGCTCTGCCGCGCCGAATCCGAAGACGGCAAGATGCTGACCGACCAGGAAGTCATCGATCACATGAACTTCCTGCTGATGGCCGCGCATGACACCACCACCAGCTCGCTGACGACGATGATCTGGGCGCTGGCCGCGCATCCCGAATGGCAGGAATATGTCCGCCGGGAGATCGCGGAGATCGGCGGCGACCAGCTCACCTATGAGGACATTTCCCGCATGGACGTGGCCGAGCGCGTCTTCAAGGAAGCGCTGCGCATGGTGCCGCCGGTGCCGTTCATCCCGCGCCGCGTGGTCCGGGACTTCGAGTTCGAGGGACAGCGCGTCCCGGCGGGCGCCAACATCTCGGTCAGTCCCGGCTATGTCCACATGATGCCGGAGCTCTGGACCGAGCCGGAGAAGTTCGATCCCGACCGCTTCAGCCCCAACCGCGCCGAGGACAAGAACCACAAGTTCGCCTGGGCGCCGTTCGGCGGCGGCGCACACAAGTGCCTCGGCATCCACTTCGCCTACATGCAGGTGAAGGCCTTCGCCTTCCAGCTTCTGCAGCGCTTCGAGGTGAAGATCGAGGACGGCTACGAGCCGGAATGGGCGCGCATCCCCATCCCGAAACCGATCGACGGCCTGCCGGTGAAGCTGGTCAAGCTCTGAGGTGTCAGGCCGGCCGGTGCTCCGTCTCGCAGAGCGCGTGGTCGGCCAGGGCTTCGATCACCCGGCACTCGCCGACATGCCCGCCGGCGCAAAGGTCCGAGATGCGCTGAAGCTCGGTCTCCAGCGCCTGCAGCCGGCTGATCCGGTCGCGGACTGCGGCAAGCTGTGTCTGGGCGATGTCGTTGGCTTCGTGACAGGGCTGCGCAAGATCCTCGCCCAGCGCCAGCAGGTCGCGCACGGCCTCCAGCGGGAAGCCGAGCTCGCGGCAATGGCGTATGAAGCCGAGCCGGTCGAGTGCCGCCCTGTCGTAGCGCCGCTGGTTGCCTTCGGTCCGCTCCGGCTCCGGCAGCAGGCCGGCCTGTTCGTAGTAGCGGATGGTCGGAACCTTCACCCCGGTCCGTCGCGCCATGGCGCCGATCGAATACATGAAATCCACCCTTGAACCTCTAGTCCCTAGAGCAATTATCTAGGAAGCCTCTTCGGAATTTGGAGGCTTTCATGAGTGCGAATTGCGGCAACCACAGCGGTTTCGACGGCGCGTCCGCTGGGTACAGGCGGCGGCTCTGGATCGTCATTGTCATCAATGCGGCGATGTTCGCCGTCGAGGCCGCGGCCGGGCACCTCTCCGGATCGCAGGCCCTGCTGGCCGATGCGCTGGACTTCATCGGCGATGCGGCGACCTACGGGATTTCGCTGGCGGTGATCGGCATGTCGCTGCGTGTGCGTGCAACGGCGGCGCTGGTGAAGGGGATCAGCCTGGGTCTGATGGGGCTGTGGGTTCTGGGCAGTACCGCCTGGGCTGCGCTGCAGCAGACGGTGCCGGAACCGGCGACCATGGGCGTGGTCGGATTTGTGGCGCTGGCGGCGAACCTGGCAAGCGTGCTGCTGCTGATCTCCTATCGCGAGGGCGACGCCAATGTGCGCTCGGTCTGGCTCTGCAGCCGCAATGACGCCATCGGCAATGTCGCGGTGATGGCGGCAGCGCTGGGGGTCTGGGGCAGCGCGACCGGCTGGCCGGACCTCATCGTGGCCGCGTTCATGGCCGGCCTGTTCCTCTGGTCGTCCGTCCAGATCGTGCGGCAGAGCGCCCTGGAACTGCGCCCGGCGGGGGCATGACCCGATGCACGCGCAGGGCGGTGATGCATTTGATTTATGCGCACCCGCGCCATTTCATGTTAGGTTCCAAAGCACAGACTGATCCACGTGGGAGGATTTTGAGACATGCCGTCCGGTATTCGCGACAAGGTAGCCATTCTTGGCATGGGTTGTTCGAAGTTCGGTGAGCGCTGGGACTGCGACGCCGAAGATCTGATGATGGAAGCCTATGAGGAGTGCCTCAAGGACGCCGGCATCGAGACGTCGCAGATCGACGCTGCCTGGTTCTCCACCGCGATCGAGGAAGTGCATGTCGGCAAGTCGGCCCTGCCGCTGGCGACTGCGCTGCGTCTCCCCTACATCCCGGTCACCCGGGTCGAGAACATGTGCGCTTCCGGCACCGAAGCCTTCCGCGGCGCGGTCTACGCCGTCGCCTCGGGCGCGGCCGACATTGCGCTGGCCGTCGGCGTCGAGAAGCTGAAGGACACCGGTTATGGCGGCCTGCCGCAGCGTGGCCGTGGCCCGCTGAACGACATGATGAACCCGAACGCCTCGGCGCCGGGCAACTTTGCGCAGCTCGCCACCGCCTATCGCCAGAAGCACGGCGTCCAGGCCGAGGATCTGAAGCGCGCCATCGGCCAGGTCTCGGTCAAGAGCCACGCCAACGGCGCCAAGAACCCGAAGGCGCATCTGCAGAAGGAAGTGTCCATGGACACCGTCCTCAACGCGCCGATGATCGCCGAGCCGCTGGGCCTGTTCGATTGCTGTGGCGTGTCCGACGGTTCCGCTGCGGCCATTGTCTGCACTCCGGAAATCGCCAAGAAGCTGGGCAAGAAGGATCTGGTCACCGTGAAGGCGCTGCAGCTTGCGGTGTCCAACGGCCAGGAAGCGCAGCACAGCTCGTGGGACGGTTCCTACTTCATGACCACCCGTCAGGCCGCCAAGCGCGCCTACGAGGAAGCCGGCATCAAGGACCCGCGCAGCGAAGTCTCGATGTTCGAGTGCCATGACTGCTTCTCGATCACCGAGCTGGTTACCGCCGAAGACCTCTACATCTCCCGCGAGGGCGAGGCCTGGAAGGACTTCCTGGACGGTTTCTACAATTCCGACGGCCAGGTGCCGGCGCAGATCGACGGCGGGCTGAAGTGCTTCGGTCACCCGATCGGCGCTTCCGGCCTGCGCATGCTGTACGAAATGTATTCGCAGCTGCTGGGCCGCGCCGACAAGCGCCAGCTCAAGGATCCGACCATCGGCATGACCCACAATCTGGGCGGCGCGCCGCACCAGAACGTGTCGTCCATCGCCATTGTCGGCCTGTACAACGGCTGACCGGTTCGGACCACCGAAACGGAAAGGCCCGGCGGAGCGATCCGCCGGGCCTTTTTCTTTGTCGGGTGTGAGAGCCGGTCAGTCGCTGACAGCGCGGCTCGCGGCGTCGACCAGAACAACGGCCTCGATGACCTTGCGGGTGGCCTCGGCGATAAGCAGCAGGTCGCCATCTACGCGGGCGTAGATGCGGCCCGGCCCGGCCGGCGGCAGGCCGCTATCGGGCACCAGAACGATCTCGATATCCGACGGCAGCGGCTCACCGACCGTGTAGCGTTTCTTGGCCTGGCCCGGCGGCAGGCAGCCATTGTTCTTCTTCGCCAGACCCGGCGGGCAGTTCTTCGGGCCGGCAGCCGCGGCGGGCTGCATGACGAAGCCGGCGGTCAGCATCGCAGCGGAGATCATCATCAGCGCGGACTTGATCGGGGTCATCGTCTTCTCCTGCATTCTGTCGGCGTTGATGAAGAGATCGGAACCGGAAGCGCCGCTCGCAAGGCGGAACACCGTCTTGTCACGCGGCGGTCACAGGATCAGTTGGCCTGGGGCAGGCGGATGCCAGGGGTTCGGCGTTTCAGGTACCAGCGCAGGAACTCGTCCATCAGTTCGGGCTCGTTCTCCAGCGCTTGCCTGACCTGGGGCAGGCCTGGCCGGTTCAGGACGGTCTCCGCCAGGATGCGGGCGTTGTAGCGGGCCAGGCCCCGGATCTGGGCCAGCACACGGCCCTGCTGGCGTTCGTCCAGTATGGGCCAGAGGATCAGTCCGATGACGACGCGCGGCTTCATCAGGTCGATCACCTGCGGGCCGGTTTCCAGCGACATCTGGAAGGCGAGGGCGGCCTCGACGCCGACGCCGCTGGTCAGCAGATGCGCCCGCGAGAGGCGCAGCCAGACATAGGGCTGGGCCGGATTGTTGCGCAGCGATCCCTTCGCCGCCTCGATCGAGGCTTTCAGCAGCTCGACCCGCCGCGGGTCCTCGGGCGCCATGCGTTCGGCGGCAAGCAGTTCGACCAGGGCAAGATCCCGCGGCGTGCGGTAGTCCGAAGGCAGGGATTGCCAGCCCAGTTCCAGCGAGCCGCGGGCGCGTTCCAGCCCGTCGTCGCCGACGGGATTGCCTTCCTTCAGACGCTCGATCACCCGTTCGCCCGTGGTCGCGGCCATGGCGCTGAGCAGCTTCGGAATCGAAAGGCCGCCGAGCAGCAACCCGACGGCCAGAACGACAAAGCCTCCGACGGAAGAGCCGATCGGGATCCCCGACCGGCTGCGGCGCTGCCTACGTGCCATAATACTTTCCGTAGCCCCGGTAGTAGTAGTAGCTGTCGCTGTAGTTGTACTTCTGGTGCTTGCGGATGTCGACGCGTGTCATGGCGACGCCGGCCAGGTCGCCATTGGCTTCCTGGATCTGGCGGATACCGGCCAGCACGGCCTCGCGCTTGGTCGAGCCCCAGCGCACCAGGAACACGGCCTTGTCGACATGGCGCAGCAGCACCAGCGAGTCGGAGACCGGCAGCACCGGCGGCGTGTCCAGCACGACGAGGTCGTAGCGGTCTTCCAGTTCGTTGATGAGCTGGCGCATGGCGACCGAGCCCAGCGCATCCGGCGGGTTCGGTGCCTTGGCGCCGGCGGTCACGTAATGCAGGCCCGACTTCAGGTCGATCTCGATGGCGTCGTCCAGATCGACCGCGCCGGTCAGCACCTCGACCACGCCCGGACCGTTGGCGACCTGCAGCGATTCATGCACCGACGGCTTGCGCAGGTCGCAGTCGATCAGGATGGTCCGCTGGCCGGCCTTGGCGGCGGCGCGGGCGACGGAGACCGCGGTCGAGGTCTTGCCCTCGGCCGGCACCGACGAGGTGAACATCACGGATTTCGGCGGACGGTCGATCGACGACAGCATCAGCGAGGTCCGGATGGTTCGGATGGATTCCGAGTAGAGTGAATTGGGTTCGTCCAGGACGAATTCTTCCGGCGTGTAGCGGCGGCCTTCCAGAACCGACAGGCGCGGCACGATACCCAGGGCGGGCACATAGGCCTGCTGCTGCAGCTGCTGCAGCGAGCGGAAGCCCGAGTCCATGTACTCGATCAGGAAGACGACCATCACCGCCAGCATGGCCGAGCCGACGATCGCCGCGGCCATGGTCAGGCTCTTGCGCGGGAAGCTCGGCTCCAGCGGCGTGGAGGCGCGGGAGATCACGCGGGCGTCGGCCTTCTGCGGCGCGCGCTCCTGCAGGTTGATCTCGTTGAAGCGGGCGAGCACGGTCTCGTAGAGCTGCTTGTCGGCGTCGCGCTGGGACCGCAGCGCCTGCAGCGTCACCTCGGCGTCCGACTGCTTGGCGATCTGGGCCTGCACGACCGCGGCCTCGTTCTCCAGGTTGCGGACCTTCACGGAGGCAAGTTCCAGATTGTTGTTCTGGGCGATGACCAGCTTGTCGATCTCGCTGCGGATCTTCAGTTGCAGATCTTCCAGTTCGGCGCGCTTCAGCAGCAGCCGCGGATGCCGGTCGCGAAGCTGGGTGCGCAGTTCCGCGATCTCGCGGACGACCTCGGCCTCCTGCTCGCGCAGGCGGACGATCAGCGTCGAGTCGAGCACCGAAGCGACGGTCTCGATGCCGCCCTCTTCCTCGAGCAGGCGGCGGATCTGCTGGTTGCGGGCCTGGGCCTCGGCATATTCCTCGCGGGCCAGAACCAGCTTGCGGTTCAGTTCCGCCAGCTGTTCCTCGATCAGGGTCAGGCGGTCGCCGACATTGACGAACCCGGTCTCGCGGCTGAACTGCTCCAGCGCCTGTTCGGACTGTTCGTACTGGGTGCGCAGCCGCGCCACTTCGTCCCGCAGAAAGGTCGAGGCGCGCTCGGTGGCGTCCGACTTCTCGGTCTGGGTCGAGTCGACATAGGCTTCCGCGAAGGTGTTGGCGATCCTCTGTGCCATGCCCGGACGGTCGGAGACGGCGGAAATCTGGATGGTGCGCGAGCGGTCCGACGGATCGACCGAGATCGCCTGCAGCAGCGTGCGGATCAGCAGCTGGCGTTCATAGGCCGCCTTCTCTTCCGGCGTCATGCCGCTCAGCGTGCCTTCATCGTCCTTGGTCTGGGTCCCGCCCCGCAGCAGGTTCAGCACGCTGCGCGCGCCCTCGACCACGGGGTCGGGCAGGATGCTCTTGATGGAATCCTTGACGCGGCGGCCGGTGGAGGGGCGATTGGATTCCTTCCAGTAGAGCAGCGACGGATCCTCGAACAGGCCCAGGCGATAGGCGACTTCCTCGGCGATCTGCGAGGAAGACAGGATCTTGGCCTGGGTCTCGTTGAAGTAGAAATCCTGCTGCTGGCTCTGATAGACGGTCTCGTTGCCGAGCACCGCATCATCGCGGATGCCGATGACGACTTCCGCGCTGGTCGAGTACAGCGGCGTCTGCGATTGCAGCCAGTACCAGGCGGCGGCAACCACCAGCGCCATGATGGCGACGACGATCCACTTCCGGCGCCAGATGATGGAAAACACCTGACGGAAATTCATCATTCCGGCTTCGTTGTTCCCACGCTCCATGAAGGCGGGCATCTCGTAGCCGTCGTCTCCATGTGCGGTATGCAGGTAACTCACGTTCGCCATTGACCTCGTACCTTGCCACCGGCTCGGAACCTGAATCGCTACGTATCATACTAGGTATTAATGATTCCGTAATCGTTTCAGTTGCTTGCGCTGTGTTCCTGAGCCTTTGTGTTACTCCAACCCCGTTGACCCTTGCTTTTTGCGTCTTTCCGACCCCTGGTTCTCAGCATGTTGCGTCTGTTGACGCGCCAACCACCAGATGTCCGGAATTCCGCCCGGGCCGCTTGGTTAACTGCAACCGGCGTGCCAGATGCGGTTGTGCTGGATCAGGACGCATACCCGGATACCAAAGGGCGCTGGGGCGGTGAGCGCTGTCACATCCCCGCTGACGGATTGGCCGGGAAGCTGTGACCCGCGGCACACCGCCAACCCTCTGCTGACGGTGCCAGAATGCCTGAGCCTTCGGGAATCCGGTCGCAGAATGTGACTCGGCTGATCAGAACAGCCGGCGGTGAACCTCGATCGTGTCGCCCGGCAGGATGATGCTGTCCTGGTCGGCGTCGAACTTGATCAGGTTGCCGGCCGAGTCTGTCCGGAAGATCGTGATCGGTTCTTCCTTGGCCCGCCGGGTGTAGCCGCCGCCGACGGCGATCGCCATGCGCGCGTTCAGGCCGGGCTGGTACTTGTAGGATCCCGGATTGCCGACCTGACCCAGAATGAAGAAGGGCCGGTAATTGGTGACCTCGACCGTCACCTGGGGATTGACGAAGAATTCCTTCAGGGCCTCGGAGAGCACTTCGTTGAAGTCGCCCGGCGTCAGGTTCTCCGCCGTGATCTGGCCGATCAGCGGGAAGGACAGTTCGCCCGCTGCGCTGACCTCGAACTCGCCGGAAATCTCGTCCTGGCCGAAGACCTTGATCTGCAGCCGGTCGCCCGGGCCAAGGCGGTATTCCTCCAGCTTCCGGGCGACATCGTCGGGAATGTCATCGACGGCGAAGACCGGGCGTCCGCCGATGGTGCCTTCCGGCGTACCCGGAGGCGTCGCCGTGTTGGTCGCCTGGACCAGCCGCCGTCCCTGGGCGTCGCGCCGCACGACCACTTCGGAAGTGCTTTCGTCCTGCTGAACCGCCGTCGCGGCGGCCGTTTCGGTCGGCGCGATGCGCTGTTCCGCTTCGGTCGGCTTCGTGAGTGCCCGCTTCTCGGTGGACACGCTCGCGGCCGGTGCGGTCTTCACGACGGGGGCGGCCGCGGGCGCAGGCGTCGGGGCAGGCGCGGGGGCCTGCGCCGGCTGCGGCTGGACGACCACCGGGGCCGCTGGCGCGGGTGCCGGCCGGGCCGGCTCGGCGACCGCGACGGCCGGCGCCTGCTGCGGCGCCTGGCGGCCATAGCGCCGGTCCGAACAGCCCTGCGCCACCGCTGCGATCAGCGTCAGGGCGGTCAGGGTGATTGCAAGCTGGTGAATCTGCCGGGCCATGGTGCGATATTCCGTTCGTTCGTGAAACGAATCAGGCGTCTGGCGCGCCTGACGATTAGTACTGCAAGGTCAGAACCAGGCCAACACGGTGCGTGCTGAACTCCCGGTTCGCGTCGTTCGACGTCAGGGTCTCGAACTGCCAGAAGCCGCGCATGCGCGAATATTCGTTCATCAGCCAGAGCAGGGCGAGTTCGGTGTCGACATTGGTCTGGCTGGTGTTGTTCTGGAGAGTGTCCGCTAGGGCGATTGCCAACTCGGCACTGGCGAGCAGTTCGTATGTTACCTCTAGTTCCGCCGCCAGATTCAACGTGTCCGTCTGGAACGCCACGTCCGGTATGTTGACATTGTTGACCACAGAGAAGCTGTTGGTCGATGTGATCTGTCGATCCCAGCCGAACTTGAAGGTCCAAGAATCGTGCGGATTCCAGACTAAGTCGATCTTCGGCAGAAAGAAGAAAAATCCATTGGAGTTTCCATCGAAGGAGTCACCAAAGCCTATGCCGGCGGCGGCTTCCAAGAATGTTACAGCGGACGCGTCATAGGTCACGCCGAAGGTTATCCCCTTCGAGAAAAAACCTCGGGTGACGCCAGCGTTGTCAGGATTGATGAAATTCCGGTTGTAGCGGAAGAAGGGCTGCGCGAAGACCGTGGTGCCGCGCCAGCCTTCCCAGCCGATCCGGAGCTTGCTGTCCCAGAGCCAGTTGTCGTTCTGATCGTTTTCGAACTCGCCGGCTCCGGCCGGGGTGTCGGTGAAATCCTTGACGGTCACCTTCGAACTGGCGTCCAGCAGCAGGCGGTCCCGTTTGTAGCGCGCCTGCAGGCTGCCGAAGCTCTCGTAGAAGACTGTGGGTTCGTCGCCGCCGGCGTCATTATCGATGTCGCTGCGGGCCGAGGTCTTGCGCTGCCAGCCGATCTCCGGCTTCAGGAACAGGAACTCGGTGACGTCGATGCGGCCGCCGATCTCGACGCCATGCTGGCGGAAGCTCTCGCGATTGTTCGACAGATTGCGCCCGAACGCGCCGAAGCCGCGGATGAAGAAGGCGTGGTTGTCCCAGTTGGACTGCAGCGTCAGTTCCGGCTTCAGCGTGCCGATGAAATCCGCGGTCTTGTTGTTGGCGTCGGCGAAGATGTTGCTGTCGAAGACGACCGAGGTCTCGACCTTCGGGAACAGCAGGAAGCTCTCCAGAATCTGGCCTCGGCCGAGATACTTGATGTCCTGGAAGACGCCGCCGGCCTCGATGCCGATCGGTTCGTACTCCGGACGCCGGCGCTGCAGCACGGCGTCCTGCTTGGCCGTGGTGAAGGGCGGTTCAGGGTCAACCTGTCCCGGGATGATGGGGTTCTGGATGACCTGTGGCTTTACCTGTCCTTCGGACTTGGTGTCGGTCGCGCCCTGCGACAGGGCCTCACCCGACGCCAGGACGGCGAGGGCCAGAACCGGCAGCATTAACCATGAGGGCCCCTTGAGGCGGAATCCTGCTCTGTCGTTTCCGACTCCCGACATATCCCCTCACAGCCCGCCGCGAACCGTCAGTTGGGGCTGACGTCGTTCTGCGGCTCGACAACAGGGTCGGGCAGATCAAGCAGGACCGCGAGGCGTTCCGGCTCGGCGTCGACGACAATGTCGGAAACCAGATTCTGGCGCGCGCTCTCGACCTGTTCGGTCGCCTGCACGATGTCCCGCGGCTGGGTGAACAGCACCTGGCGGGCCTCGCGCGAGCCGGCGAAGACGCTCTGCTCGGTGGCCGGCTCCAGAATGACGCCGGTCAGATAGGTCTCGCGGCCTTCGACCAGATCAAAGGTCAGATCCAGTTCGCCATTCTTCACTTCGGCCTCGATCACCATGACGCCGCCGGTGGTTTCACCCCGAGCATTGCCACGTCCGGCGACATTGTCGGCGGCCTGTTCGCCGTTCTGGCCGTAATAGTTGTCCGGCTCGGCCAGATAGGTCTGGTCGACCCAGTTGCGCGGCGACTGTGCTGCCACGCGGACACGTTCGCCGTTGATCTTGACCCCGGCGCCATAGGGGCGCTCGGTGGCCTCGGGCACGCCGATGTCATCGGTGGTGATCATCACGCGATAGCGCCCGTTCTCGACTGGCAGCTTCACCTTGCGGATGTTGCGGATGCCGTCGCGCAGCAGCGACTCGCCCTCTGGGCGCCGCATGGCCGAGGGCTTGGGACCCTTGATCATGTCGCTCTGCGCCGTGACCTTGATGAAACCGTCCTTGGTTTCGGCATCCGGCGGGCCGAAGTCGAAGCCGATCCGGTTCTCGCCGAGTTCAAAAGTCGTGGTAACGCGGGTCTTGTAGATGCGCGCGGCGACGAAGGAGCGGCTTGCAGCCGAAGAGATACGGTCCGCGGCCTGCTGCAGCACCTTCTTGTCGGCGACAAGGTCGCTGCGCTGCAGCTCCCGGATCAGGCTGACGGCGCGCTGAGCCGCGTTCTGTGGAAGTCCGTCCTTGTCCAGATAGCGTTCGATCGCGTCGACGCCTTCCTTGCCACCCGCCAGGGCGCCGGCAAGGGCGTCCGCACGATTGGCTTCCTGCAGCGGCTGGGCGGCCAAAGCCGCCGGAGCCAGTAGCGTCAGTACAGTAACAATATGCGACAGACGTTTCATGACACATGTTCCGATGCAAGAATCAGGCAACCTGTCCGATCAACCCTATCAGCCGACTTCTTATCAAATGGTGTCCGGATTCCCGCAATTTAACCGAACTGCCGCACGAGATCGTGACGCCTGATACCATTTCCGTCCCGATATGAGGCAAGTGTATCAAATTCATCCGCTTTCGGGAAATGCCTCGGCGAAGCCGGTTTCGCCCTGTTCAGAGACCAGGATGACCCGTGTTCCGGGATCGCGGCGCATCCAGTTCAGTTCGGTGAACCGGGCCAGCAGCGCCGCCCCCAGCCCGCCGGCCAGGTGATAACGCCGGGCGCTCCAGTCCAGGCAGGGTTTGCAGAGCGGGCGGCGCACGCCGTCAAGTTTTCCAACATCGATGCCGAGTCCGGTCATGAAGCGCCGGCCGTCGCCGGTCAGTCCGATCAGGTCGCCGTCGAGCCGCAGCATCTTCCGCTGCACCAGGCTGTCATGCATCCGCACCGCCAGCTCGCCGGCCAGATGGTCGTAGCAGACGCGGGCGCGGCGCAGCGCCGGATCCTTCGGTCCGGTCCGGGTGCGCGTGTGTCCCCGGCGGTCGGCCACGCCCATCAGCGCTTCCAGCATCTGTCCAACATCCTCGCCGGACAGCGAGTAGTAGCGGTGCCTTCCCTGGCGAACCTGCCGAATCATGCCGCCATCCTGCAGCCGGCCGAGATGACTGCTGGCGGTCTGGGCGGAAACGCCGGCTTCCTGCGCCAGTTCGGATGCGGTCAGCGCCTTGCCGGTCAGCAGCGCCGTCAGCATGTTCGCCCGCGCCGGATCGCCGATCAGTGCGCCCAGCGCGGCAATGTCAGGTCCTTCCTTCATACTTCGATGATGATCGAAGCATCTTCGTTCGGCAAGCGCCTAGTCTGCGCCCGCACCCGCATGGGAGAATCGACATGATCACCTGTTTCATCCGCTATCACATCGACCCGGCGAAGAAGGAGCAATTCGCCGAATACGCCCGCAACTGGGGCCAAGCGATACCGCGCTGCGGCGCCGATCTGGTCGGCTACTTCGCGCCGCACGAGGGTTCGTCGACGCTCGCCTATGGCGTCTATCACATCGAGAATCTGGCCGAATACGAGGCCTACCGCGCCCGTCTGGCCGCCGATCCGCTGGGTCGCGAGAACTATCTGTTTGCGCAGCGGGAGAAATTCCTGCTGAGAGAGGACCGTACCTTCCTGAAGCTGGCGTCGGCTCCGCACGCCCCGCAACCCTCACGGTGACCTGATCCAATATGCGTCCGATCCATGTCGAGTATCTGCTGCTGCTTCTGCTGGCGACCTTCTGGGGCGCATCCTATCCGCTCTTGAAGGTCGCGCTGGAGACCATTCCGCCGGTCACGCTGGTCGCCTTCCGCTGCTCGGTGGCCGTCTTGGTCCTGCTGCTCGTGATGGCGGCGCGGGGATACCGCTTTCCCAAGAGCTGGCCGATCTGGCGGCGGCTGGCGGTGCAGTCCTGCCTGAACGGTTTCGGCGCATGGACGCTGCTGGCCTGGGGGCAGCAGCATGTGGATGCCTCGCTGGCGACCGTACTGAATTCCACCGCGCCGATCTTCGTGGTGCTCGCAGGCCTGCTGCCCTGGCGCAGTGTCCGGATCGGCGGCCGCGCGACGTTCGGGGCGTTTCTGGGGCTTGGCGGCGTTGTCCTGATCGTCGGTACGGATGCCCTGACCGGGCTGGGCGACGCCTTCCTGGCGCAACTCGCCGTGCTCGCCAGCGCAATGCTGTACGGCGGAGCGGCGATCTACGGCCGCAACTTCGGGCACCTGCCTTCGGCCGTCACGGCGGCGGGGTCGATGCTCTGGTCCAGCGCGGTGCTGCTGCCGGCCTCCGCGATCCTGGAGGAGCCCTGGACGCTCGAGGTGTCGGCCGAGTCCTTCGCCGCCGCCTGCGCCCTGGCGTTCTTTTCCACTGCGATGGCGTTCCTCCTCTACTTCCGGCTGGTGCGCACGCTGGGCAGTCTGGGCGTCACGAGTCAGGCCTATCTGCGCATCGGCGTCGGTGTCGCACTGGGCGTGGTCGTCCTGGGAGAGGTCATCACGCCGGTCGTCGGGCTGGGGATCGTGGCCGCCTTCGCCGGGGTGCTGCTGATCAACTAGCCCAAGCGCCAGCATTGACCGGACCAGCCGCGCACCGGACAGTGCCATGCGGATCGCAACCCGTTTTCGCTCTGGAGCGCTCAGCCTGTCTCAGTTCGACACGATTGACCCGATATGGCGTGCGATCGCCGGTGGCCAGGTGGATTTGGCCGCGATGGACCCGGACCGCCTCATGGCGCTCTCGTCGTTGATCTCGGCGGCGGGCGTCGCGGCCTTGATCCCGGGCGTCGACAACGTGCCTGGCGAGGCGGCGGTGCGTCAGGCGCGGCTGCTGAACCGGTTCAGGCGCAGCCAGGGTGAAAGATGGGTCGCCGCGCTGAACGACGCGGGTATCGACGCCATCGCGATGAAGGGTCTCGCGAGCGCGCTGACCGTATGGCCGGATCCGGATGCCCGCGCCGTTTCGGATGCCGACATTCTGGTGCGTTCCGATGCGCTCCGGTCCGCAGTCGAACTGTTGCAGCGGAACGGCTTCACGGTTGCGGAGATGCCGACGCGCGGTCCCTGGGGCTTTGTCGGCGACGCCAGTTTCCAGCCACTGATCGGGCCGCAGGATGGTGCGAATATTGACCTGCACATCCAGGGCGACGCCTGGCCCTTCGTCAGGGCCTTGCCGGCTGAGGAGCTGATTGCCGGGAGCGTGTCAGGTCCGGTGGAAGGGGTGATGCTGCCCAGCCCGACCCACCGTTTCCTGATCGCGGCCAGCCATGCCGCCGGCGACCTGTTCACGGCAGATGCGATCAAGTCGGTCGTTGATGGCATGCTGATGCTGCGATCGCCCGAAATGATCGATTTCACCGAATTGCGAGACCGCTGCCGGCGGGGCCACATGATGCGGCCCGTCACGGTGTACCTGGCGCTGCTGCAGCGTCTCGGCGCAGACGCGCAAGCGGCAGAGGCGGCCGGGTTCCCGGTCCGGTCGGTGGAGGGGCCGGCCTTCGAGGCGGTCGTGCGGGACCACATGCAGTGCTTTGCCGGCGTCGAGGAGCCCGGCGCGTTCACCAAGATTCTCCGGGAGGCCCGGCTTTGCGCCGAGTGGCGGGTGCTGGCGTGGCGCAACTGGCGCCGGCTGAGCGGGCTGGTGCGTCCCCGCCGCGGTGATCCGCTCCGCGTGGCCTGATTTCTGGCACGAGGATTGCCTTGTAACTGTCATGATCTTAATCGATTATTCGGGAATCCTCGACTAGGACTTGGTGATGTTCGCATATCTGAATGGCGACAGCGGCGGCCTGCCTGAGCGCGGTGCGCCTCCCGAACGTCGGGTGGTCGAGGTGGGTTACATCCTGGACACCGAGCGGGCGGGCTTTATCTGGGAAGCGCCGCGCCCCTGCCGCCGGAACGACAACCAGGTACAGCATTCCAAGTCCGTCGGCGTCTGTCCGGCGGTTCTGGATTACGAGGCCCGTCTGTTCGAGGTGACCTGTCCGGTCGACGTGCATCTGCGCTTCCAGATGGATGACAAGGGCCAGCCGCAGCTGATCAACGTCGCCGGCGACAAGAGCTCCATCCGCTCGAAGCATCTGCGCCAGATGGTGGCGGTGATGCCACGCAAGGAATGGCGGCACCAGAATCGGCCCATCATCCAGTTCATCACGCCCTACATCTTCGTCGCCGACGATGTCTGCTGGATGAACCAGATGCCGGCCTTCAACCATTACCGGCCGACCCAGCTTCCCGGCACGATGATCGGCGGGCGGCTGCCCATCCATCTCTGGCCGCGCCCAATGATGTGGGCCTTCGAGTGGTACGAGCCGCAGAAGGACCTGATCATGAAACGCGGCGAACCGTGGTTCTATTGCCGCTTCGAGACCGATGACCCGAGGCGGCCGATCCGGATGGTCGAGGCGGAAAAGAACCAGGTTCTGACCGACTACATGACCGGTCTGAACAGCGTCACCAACTATGTCAGCCGGACATTTTCCCTGTTCAGCGTCGCCGAGCAGCGCCGGCCGAAGAAACTGCTGTTCCGCAAGGCGAAGGACTGACCATGGCGGATGACCGCAACGGCAAGGACGGAGAGGGCTGGTCGCAGATCGGCCGGATTCCGGTTGCCCAGCGCCCGGCAACCGACGCCGAGCGTGCGGAGATCGAGAAGAACCGCGGCGCGTCGCATCTGCATGTCGTCGCCTCCCGCCCGACGCCGAAGCCGAAAGCCGAAGTCGCCGATTTCTCCGAGGAGGAGTGGCGGCGACCGGAGCCGGTGCGGCGTCCGGCGGAAACCGGCGGCAACACCACATCCGCGCCTGTCGACGAGCCGATGAAGACCGTCGAGACGCCGGCGGAACCGGCTTCGGACGGCAAACCAGGCCACCGTATCGACGTGTTGCGGCGGCTGCTGATCCGCACGACCCGCGATCTCGGCCGGCCCATCGGCGGCGCTGACATCCAGGCCGCCGCGCCGGGCGCAGGTTCGCCGATGACGCTGGACGGGTTCCGGCTGGCGGCCGACCGGCTTGGCTTCCCGGTGACCGAGCGATCGCTCGACGCCGGTGCGGTCGAGCGCATGAAGCCGCCCTACATTGTCGTTTCCCGGGACAATCCGCTGGGCGCGCGATCCGTGGTGCGCCGCGAAGGCAGGGGCTTCCTGGTCTATGACCCGATTGCCGACGAGATGACCGCGCAGACGCCCGAGGAGGTGCTCGGGCTCGGCCGGACGGTGCTGAAACTGAAGGAACCGGAAGCCGTTTCGGTCCGGGAGAAGGGCTGGCGGTCGCTGGTCATCGCCAAGATGCGCGGTGTGCTGATGGAGCTCGCCGTCGCCTCGCTGCTGATCAATGTCTTCGCCCTGGCCGCGCCGCTGTTCATCATGACGGTGTTCAACAAGGTCGTGGGTTCCGGCGGCGGCGCCGAGGCGACGCTGTTCTCGCTGACCATCGGCATGGTGGTGATCTACGCCTTCGATCTCGTGCTGCGCATTGTCCGGGTCTATGTCTCCAGCCACACGGGCGCGCGCGTTGAAAGCCTGATCGGCGGCGAACTGGTGCATCACCTGCTGCGCCTGCCCTACAAGCATTTCGAGACGACGGCTTCCGGCGTGATTTCCGAGCGGATGCGTCAGCTCGACAGCATCCGGTCGTTCTTCACCGGACAGATGCCGCTGGTCATCGCGGACCTGCTGTTCGTCGGCGTGTTCCTGTTCGCGCTTTTCCTGATCGAGCCGCTGATCGCGTTGATCGTGTTGGTAGCGATCCCGATCTTCGTCATGCTCTCGGTGGCGACCCACAGCCGCCAGAAGAAGCTGACCGAACAGAATTTCATGGGGCAGGCGGCCAAGGCGTCGGCGCTGCACGAGACCATGGCCAATGCGCTGACGGTGAAGTCGCTCGGCCTGGAATCCGAGATCGAGCGGCGCTGGGACCACCGGTTGGGGCTCTCGGCCTGGACCGGCTACCGCAGCCACACGCTCGCCGGCATTCTCTCCGCCATCGGCCAGAACCTGCAGCAGGTGCTCAGCCTGGTCGTCATCGTCACCGGCGCGCTGCTGATCATGTCGGGCGACATGTCGATCGGCGCCCTGATCGCCACCAACATCCTGGCCACCCGCGCCGTCGCGCCGATGCGCCAGGTGGTTTCGGCCTGGCATCAGGTGCAGGAGGTCCGTTCCGCTTTCCAGCGCATTGACGAGATCATGAACGAGGAGCCGGAATCCGAACCCGGCGATCTGAGCCCCGGTTCTCCGATCAAGGGCAAGATCTCGTTCGAGAATGTCTCCTACCGCTATGCCGACGACCTGCCCTTCGTCCTGAACTCGGTTTCCTTCGACATCGAGGCCGGCAAGGTCTTCGGCATCATCGGACCTTCAGGGCAGGGCAAGACGACGCTGTCGAAACTGCTGCAGGGGCTCTATCAGCCGGATCACGGGCGGGTTCTGGTGGATGATACCGACATCGCGCATATCTCGCCGGCCACGCTGAGGCGTCAGATCGGCGTGGTGCCGCAGGACGTGCAGTTGTTCGCCGGCACCGTGCGCGAGAACATCGCCATGGGTATCGACGACAAGGATCCGGCCCGGGTCGAATCCGTCGCCAAGTTCGTCGGCGCGCATGAGTTCATCCAGAAGCTGCCCAAGGGCTACGACACCATCCTGTCGGAGCGGGGCGGGGGACTCTCTTCGGGGCAGCGGCAGTTGCTGGCGGTCGCCCGCGCCCTGATCCGCAACCCGAAGATCCTGATCTTCGATGAGGCGACAAGCGCGCTGGATCCGGGGTCGGAGGAGCGCCTGGTCAAGGCCATGAACCGCGCCCGGCGCGGCCGCACCATCATCCTGATCAGCCACCGCATGGCGCCGATGGCGATCGCCGACACGATCGCGCTGCTGCTGGATGGCCGCATCGACCGTATCGGTCCGCCGCAGGAAGTCATCGCCTTCGCCCGCTCGCGGATGCGCGAGGCGGCGATGCAGCAGCGTGGGGCCAGCGAAGGCTCCAGCAGCGGCAATGCGAGCGAAGGCGCCTGACCGGGCATGGCAAGGACCGCCGACGAGAACGCGCCGAACTACACCGATTTCCTGCCCGAGGCGCAGGCGATCAGCGAACAGCGGCATTCGCCGCTGGCCTCGATCCTGATCATGGTGATCGCCGGCTTCTTTCTGGTGATCATCCTCTGGGCCGCGCTGGCGGTCGTCGATCAGGCCGTGGTCGCGCCGGGACAGGTGCGGCCGGGCGGCAAGGTGAAGGTGGTCAACCATCCTGAAGGCGGCGCCGTAGCAGAGATCCTGGTCCGCGACGGCGATCTGATCGACAAGGATCAGGCTGTGCTAATCCTGGACGACCAGCTTATCCGCGCCGAAGTTCGCCGGCTCAAGGGCGACCTGCTGACGCTGGAGGCCGAACTGGCCCGGCTGGAGGCGGAGGCCGCCGACGGCACAGGCATCAACTTCCCGCGTTCGGTGATCAATGACCGGCCTGATCTGGTGGCGACGCATACGCGTCTGTTCGAGGCGCGCAAGGCGGCCCTGGCGGCCCAGCGGGAAAGCGCCGATCGGGAGATCGAGCAGGCCCAGGCGGAGATCAATTCGCTCCGTGTCCGTATCCGCACCCTGCAGTCCAGCGCGCAGGTGCTGCAGGAGCAGGTGGCCTCGCTGCAGACGCTGACCGACAAGGGCCATTTCCCGTTCCTGCGCTTCCAGTCGGTGCAGCGGCAGCTCAATGAAACACTTGGCGAGCTCGATCAGACCCGCGAGTCGCTGGACAGCGCCACCTCGGCTTTGTCGGCCGCGCGGTCGCGCCGCCGGGAGATCGACGACACCGCCCGCAGCGGCGTGCTGGCGGACCTGGCCGAGAGCCGTGGCGCCCGCGACCGCACCGCGGCGGCGCTGGAACAGGCGGAGACCCGGCTGGAGCGGACCATCATCCGCAGCCCGGTCGCCGGTTTTGTGCAGAACCTTGCGGTCAACAATTCGGGTCAGGCCGTGCGCCCGAACGAACCGCTGATGTCGGTCGTGCCGCAATCGGATGAACTGATTGTCCAGGTTCGCGTGGCCAACAAGGATATCGGCGGTGTAGAGAACGGGCAGGATGCGGTGGTCAAGGTCCGCGCCTACGACTTCATCAAGTATGGTTCGCTGGAGGGCAAGGTCGAGCGGATCGCCAAGGACGCCAATCGCGACGAACAGACCGGACAGGTCTTCTTCAACGTCGATATCCGCACCTCGAAGACCTATCTCGGGGAGACACCGGGCCAGTATGAGGTCCGCCCAGGCATGGAGGTCGACGCCGAACTGAAGTCCGGTTCGCGCTCGGTGCTTTCCTTCCTGACCGACCGGGTGATCGGCACCTCCGACGAAGCTTTCCGCCAGCGCTAGACCATTCGGACCGACTGCGGAACGTCTGTATATTTCTATTGCAATTGCAAATCATTCGCATATATTCGGTCAGGAAAGTCGGCGAGCAACATCTCCCCTGATCCCCAACCCCTAGGGAGCGCCCGTCTTTCACGCCGAGAGGGCCGGTTGATCCGGATGCCGGTCCTCTCGGCCTATCCCCTTACAGCGCCTCTCATTTGTCCATGCGTTTTTTGCAATGCTGCGTGTGCGAAGAGAAATTGTCACGACGGCGAAATCGCCTATTTCTAGCGAAGAAGCGGTCCTCAAGAGACCGACATGACGAGGGAGGTCTAGACGCCAACTGCATGGCATGAAGGACCGAACACATGCATTACGACAACATCAATCGCGACAGCCGCGTCGAATACGCCTCGATCGCCCATGGCCTGCCCGAATTCCGCGTGCCGAGCTTTGGCGAAATCGACGGCCGTGTGGCCTGGGCCCGCGCCCAGCAGGGCCGCTACTTCGCCGCCGGCATCAAGTCCGCGTTCAAGTGGGTGGCCAGCCAGTTCGGCATCGGACGCACCTCCACCGCCTCCTGATCTGCTGATTACTCCTTGCGGAGTATGAAGCGCTGAATCTTGCCGCTGGGCGTTTTCGGCAATGCCTCCGGGAAGGCGACTTCGCGGGGAAAGGCATGCTTGCCCAGCCGGTTGCGCACATGCTGGCGGAGTTCCTCCGCCAGCGCGTCGCCGCCTTCATGGCCCGGATGCAGGATCACGAAAGCCTTGACGATTTCGCCGCGCTCCTTGTCCGGCTTGCCGACAACGGCGCTTTCGGCGACCGCCGGGTGTTCCAGCAGACAGCTTTCCACATCGAACGGCCCGATCCGGTAGCCGGATGAGGTGATGACGTCGTCGGAGCGACCGACGAAGCTGATGCTGCCATCCTCGTTCTGCTCGACGGTGTCGCCGGTCAGGTACCACGGCCCGACCCAGTCTTGGCCCTCGCGGCCCAGATAGCCGTCAAAGAAGAACAGCGGCGACTTCGCCCGGTCGACCGCCAGAATGCCCTGTTCGCCCTGCGCGACCGGATCACCCTGTTCCGTGACCACCGCCAGCGTGAAGCCGGGCATTGGCAGCCCGGCCGATCCTTCGCGCACCGCGTGTTGCAGGCCGTGGTGGTTGTTCAGCACCATCGCCATCTCGGTCTGGCCGTAGTGGTCATAGAGATTGCAGCCCGCGTGTTGCTTGAACCAGCGCATGACCTCGGGGTTCAGCGGCTCGCCCGCGCTGGCGGCAACCCTCAGGTTCTTCCGCAAAGGTGCGGCCGCCTCCGGACCTTCGGCGATGATCATGCGATAGGCCGTCGGCGCCCCGGCGAGGTTGGTGACGCCCAGCTTCTCGATCACGGCGGCATTGCTCTCGACCGTGAACGGCCCGTCATACAGCGTGGTCTGGTGCCCCAGCAGCAGCGGCCCGGTGATGGCGTAGTAGAGGCCGTAGGCCCAGCCCGGATCGGCGATGTTCCAGTAGACATCCTCCGGCCTGAGATCGATCGCCCAGGTCATGTAGGCGTGGAAGGCGGCCAGCGCCCTCAGCGGTACCTTCACGCCCTTCGGCAGGCCGGTCGTGCCCGAGGTCGCCATCATCAGCATGCCTTCGTCGCCATGCCTCATGACGGGCTCGAACTCGGTGCTCTCTCCTTCCAGCGCCGCATTGAAGTCGATGTCGCCCTCATGGCCGCCGACCGTGGCGATCACGGGGCTGACTTCCAGATCGTCGAGCTTGAACCGATTGGCCTGGTCCGACAGCACGAACTTCGCTTCCGAGGTCTTCAGGCGGTGCTCGATGGCCTTGGGACCGAAGGCGGTGAACAGCGGCTGATAGATCGCGCCGGCGCGCCATGCGCCCAGGATGTAGGCCACCAGTTCCGGCACGCGGGGCATCAGGCCCGACACGCGATCGCCGGGTCCCACGCCATGTCGCGTCAGCAGGTTCGCGACCCGCGCCGACTGGGCGTCCAGTTCCTCGAAGGTGATGGCGCGGCTCTCGCCGGAGACGCTCTCGTAGTTCAGGGCCGTGCGGTTACCGCCCACATGGCGGCCGCAGCACTCGACATAGGCATTGATCGCGCTGCGCGGATCGCCTGACAGAACCCCGTAGGCCTGCTCGATGTCGAAGCCCTGATAGGCCGCCCTGTAGTCCTGTATGCCGCTCATGCCGTTCCTCCCCTGAAAGCCGCGCAAATGTGCGGCTCAGGAGAGGAAGCTGTCAACGGGGCCGCCGCCGGCGGTTGAACCGGTTCCGGAACTCCGAGCCGCCCACCTGGCCGGCCCAGCCATCCCCAGATGGGCGGTTTCGGCTAGTTGCCGCCTTCCAGCAGGCGGCGCGCGATGACCTGCGCCTGGATCTCGCCGGCGCCCTCGAAGATGTTGAGGATGCGGGCGTCGCAGAGTATGCGGCTGATCTGGTATTCCAGCGCGAAGCCGTTGCCGCCATGGCTCTGCAGGGCGTTGTCGGCATTGGCCCAGGCGACGCGTGCGCCCAGCAGCTTGGCCATGCCGGCCTCCAGGTCGCAGCGGCGGCCTTCGTCCTTGGCGCGGGCGGAATAGTAGGTCAGCTGACGCGCGATCATGGTCTCGACCACGGCCAGGGCGACCTTGCCGTGCACGCGCGGGAACTCGTAGATCGCCTTGCCGAACTGCTGGCGGTCCTTGGCGTAGCGCATGCCGGTTTCCAGCGCGTTCTGCGCGACGCCAACGGCCCGGGCGGCGGTCTGGATGCGGGCGCTCTCGAAGGTCGCCATGAGCTGCTTGAAGCCCTTGCCTTCCTCGCCGCCCAGCAGGTTCTCCGCCTTCACCTCGAAACCGTCGAAGCCAAGCTCGTATTCGCGCATGCCGCGATAGCCCAGCACCTCGATCTCGCCGCCGGTCATGCCCTCGGCGGGGAACAGGTTGTCGTCATCGCCGCGGGGCTTCTCGGCCAGGAACATGGAGAGGCCCTTGTAGCCGGGCTCGTCCGGATTGGTGCGGGCCAGCAGGGTCATCACGTCGGCGCGGGCCGCGTGGGTGATCCAGGTCTTGTTGCCGGTCACCTTGTAGACGTCGCCGTCCTTCACCGCGCGCGTGCGCAGGCTGGCCAGGTCGGACCCGGTATTGGGTTCGGTGAAAACCGCGGTCGGCAGGATCTCGCCCGAGCAGATCTTCGGCAGCCAGTACGCCTTCTGCTCGTCGGTGCCACCGGTTAGCAGCAGCTCGGCCGCGATCTCGGAGCGGGTCCCCAGCGAGCCGACGCCGATATAGCCGCGCGACAATTCCTCGGAGACCACGCACATGGACATCTTGCCCAGCCCCAGGCCGCCGAACTCCTCCGGCACGGTCAGGCCGAAGACGCCAAGCTCCGACATCTCCTGCACGACTTCCATCGGGATCAGTTCGTTGTTCAGGTGCCACTGGTGCGCATGCGGCGCGACCTTCTCGTCGGCGAAGCGGCGGAACTGGTCGCGGATCATGCCGAAGGTCTCGTCCAGGCCCAGCTCGCCGAAATTGCCGGTGTCCAGCGAGTCCTGGATCAGTTCCGCGATGCGGGCGCGGACCGCCGGCGTGTTGCCCGAGAAGATCAGGCGGCGCACGGCCAGCGTGGCGAACTTGTCGACCGAGCGCATCTTCACGCCCAGATCCTGCGGGCGCACGACTTCCTGCTGGTTCATCGGGATGCCGTTACCAATCTGCGCCAGATACTCGCCATAGCCGGTCTGCAGGATCAGCTGCTCCAGCTCGCCGAACTTGCCTTCCTCGTCCAGTCGACCGGCCCAGTTGCGCAACTCCCGCAGCGCCTCGACATAGGTCGCGACCCAGGCCAGGCCGTGCGCGGCGAACTGGTTGGCTTCAAGCTTTTCCGGGTCGATCCGGCCTTCCTCGCCGCGGACCATGTCGGCCACGCAGGATACTACCACCTGCTTGTAGCGATCGGCGCTGTCCAGCGCCTTGGCGGTCACGTCCAGCAGGTCGGACAGGATCAGTTCATTGCCTGAATTCTCAATCGCGGGCGCGGTGTCGGCCATCGGTCTCTCTCAATCTTTGGGCAAAATCTGGCGCAGGTTATCGCTTATTGCACTGCACAAGACCAGTGACATGTTGACCTCGGCGTCATGCGCCGCGGGTCAGGCGATCTCGAAAGCGATCTCGTCCAGGGCCTGGAACAGCCGCTCCCGATCCAGGTCGGACATGGCCAGCAGCGGCGGCCGGATCATGCGGTTCATGCGTTCGGGGAAATACTTGCGCAGCACCGCCTTGATGCCTGGCACCAGGGGCCAGTTCTGCAGGGCGATGCGCTGCGCCGACAGTTCAGCCTGCGCCTTTTCCGCCGCCTTCACGTCGCCATCCTCGATCGCTGCCCAGACCTTGCCCGCAGCGCGGCAGGTGACGTTGACCGTGGCCGATATGCAGCCCGCCCCGCCGCGCAGCCATATCGGCGTCAGCAGTTCCTCGGTGCCCGCGAAGACATTGAACTTCGGCACGCGCGTGACGACCTCCGACATCTTGTCGTAGTCGCCCGACGAGTCCTTCATGCCGACGAAGACCTCCGGCCAGGCGTCCTTCAGCCGCGCCATCAGGCCGGCGCTGAGCGGAAAGCCTACCATCTGCGGGAAGTCGTACATGTGGATGAACGGCGTCTCCCGGCCCAGCCGGCGCATGATCTCCACCGCCGTCTGGAACAGCCCGTCGTCCGAGACGGTCTTGAAGTAGTAGGGCGGCAGCATCAGCACATTGGGATATTCATGGTCGATGGCCGCATGGATCAGCCCCACCGTGTCCGGGATGGCGGGTGTGCCGACGCCGATCAGGATCCGGTCGGGATCCCAGTTGCCCTCGATCTCCTGAATCAGGGCCAGCCGCTCGTTGACGCCGATCGACGTGCCCTCGCCGGTCGTTCCCATCAGGGCCACGCCGTTGCAGCCGTTCTCCAGCAGCCAGTCGACATGCGCGGTCAGCGCGCCCGTGTCGATCGACAGATCCGCATTGAACGGCGTCACCGACGCCGCCCAGACCCCCTTGCGCGCCTGCGTCATAGTTCCCCCTCAAGCACGTGGTTTTCCAGATCCTCGTCCGCCTCATCCTCGGTGATGACGCGGCCCCGGACCGAGATGCCTGCACGATGCACACTGTCGGGATCGCCGGTGATCAGCGGATGCCAGTCGGGCAGATCCCCACCCGCGTCCAATACCCTGTAAGCGCAGGTCGAGGGAAGCCATTCCAGATCGCCGATATTGGCCGGAGTCAGTTGCGTGCAGTCGTCGACCTGCTCGAAGCGGTTCTGATAGTCGCTGCAGCGGCAGTTGTCGCAGTCCAGCAGACGGCAGGCGACATTGGTGAAGACGATCTGGTCGGTGTCGATGTCCTGCAGCTTGTACAGGCAGCACTTGCCGCAGCCGTCGCAGAGCGCCTCCCATTCCTGCTGCGACATCTGCCACAGCGGCTTGGTCTGCCAGTAGCGGCTGTCCCGAAGCGATTTCGATGCGATCGGCTTCATGCAACCCACCCCGCTTCGCGAACCGCCGGGGCATAGGTGCGGCTGACCGGGGCCTCGGTCCCGTCCTTCAGGACGATGAACAGCTTCCGCTCCCGCCGCACGACATCGGCGACGCCATTGCGCGCGACCCACCAGGATCGGTGAACCTGCAACCCGCCGACGCCCTCCAGTTCGCCCAGCGCATCGCTGAACCGGTGCAGTATCAGGTCGCTGCCGGCGGCGGTGTAGACGCGCAGATAGTGATCTTCCGCCTGGATTGCGTGCAGTTCCCGGCCCAGGGCTGCGGGTATCCGGCGCAGAAACGCTTCGCCCGGCAGCAGTGCGTGGCCGGATGCAGGAGGCTCTTCGCCGGATGCCTCGGACTGCCGCCGGCCGAGGAACATGTAGGAGACTGGCACCATCACTGCGCTGGCGAGCAGAAGAACCTGCGGATAGAGCGACAGGAACCCGATTTCGTCCATGTTCTGTGGCCGGAAGCGGGCTTCCAGCCATAGCACCTCGAAGGTCGCCGGGACCGAGGCCAGAAAACACGCGCCCAGGGTGATGATCCAGAACCTCTCCCAGCCGAAGAACGCGGCGAGCGCCGCCTGCAACAGGCGAAGCTGCAGCCAGTTCACGATGATCATGAAACCCCAGTACTGGACCCGTTCGCCGAAGCCGAGCTCGGCGAATGTGCCGTAGGGGCCGATGTTCACCGCAACCACGAACGCCGCCAGCACGATGGCGAGTTCCACCGCCACCGGCCGCAACTGCTTCAGGACGGATCCCCGGTTCCTCACGACATCTCCGTCATGCCGCCGCTCTCTGGCGGGCGTGTTCCTGTTGATCTTGACCGGAACCTATGCCGGGTGCGCCGTCAAACCAACACCTTCCGGCCGCCGCGGGCCGGTTCGGGCGCGAAATTTGGGTGACGGAGACAGCGGCTGCGGCTATTCGGGGCGCATGAGGAACCGAATGCTCGCAGGCGAGGATCTGTTCGTCGCCACCGGTGGTCTTGGCGGGGCCAGTTCGGGGCGCGTGCGGCTGCGGACCCTGATCATCGTGCGGTGGATTGCCGTGATCGGGCAGATGTTCTCGATCCTGCTGGTCCGCTACGGCCTGGGGTTCGAGCTGCCCATCGTTCCCTGCGCCATGACGGTTCTGGCCTCGGCGGGGCTGAACGCCATCCTCTCGGTGCAATATCCCTCGACCGCGCGGCTGTCCAACCGGGGCGCGACCCTGTTCCTGGCCTATGACCTGCTGCAGCTCTGCGCGCTGCTCTACATGACCGGCGGTCTGTCCAATCCCTTCGCCATCCTGATCCTTGTGCCGGTCACCATTTCCGCGACCATTCTCGGGATCGGATCGACCATCGCGCTGGCCTCGCTGGCGCTGACCTTCTCGATCCTACTCGCCTTCTGGCACCTGCCGCTGCCGTGGGCGCCGGGACAGATCGACCTGCCGTCGCTCTACAAGGGGGCGATCTGGGTGGGGCTGGCATTCGCCATTGTCTTCATGTCCATCTATGCCGGGCGGGTGGCGCTGGAAACCCGGCGCATGTCCCAGGCGCTGGCCGCGACTCATGCGGCGCTGGCGCGCGAACAACAGCTCAGCGCCGTGGGCGGCCTCGCGGCGTCGGCGGCGCACGAGCTTGGCACACCGCTTGGCACCATCCATCTGGTCGCGACAGAACTGGCGCGCGAGATGCCGGCGGATTCCGAATATCGCGAGGATCTGGACCTGCTGGTCAGCCAGGCGCACCGCTGCCGGGACATCCTGCGCGAACTGTCACGCAGCCCCGGCGATGGCGACGACGCCTTCCGCTACACCACGCTGGTCGGGCTGGTGGAGGCGGCGGTCGAGCCCTACCGGTCGCTTGGCGTGCCGGTTCACATCGAACCGCAGACCGGCCTGCCGCCAACGGTCTACCGCAGCCCCGAAGTGCTGCACGGACTGGCCAACTTCGTCGAGAACGCCATCGACTATGCCCGGACGGCGGTGTGGATCCGCATCTACTGGACTGAACCGGAGATCACCCTGCAGATCGACGATGACGGCAGCGGCATTCCGCTGGAGGTGCTGAAGACCCTGGGCGAGCCCTATCAGACCTCGCGCCCGGAAAGCGGCGGCATGGGCCTCGGCGTGTTCATTTCCAAGACGCTGCTGGAACATTCCGGCGCCCGGGTGTCGTTCGGCAATCGGGTCGCGCAGGGACGGATGCTGGGCGCCCGCATCACGGTGCAATGGCCGCGCGGGATTGTTGACCCGTCGCGCGAAGTGGCCGATGAAGACTACAGTTCTGACGCGGACATAACCTGAGAAGAAGACAGAGCCATGACAGAGAACGCCGACAGCGAGCCGATGGGCCAGATCGATCTGGAGAGTCTGGATGACCGGTCGCTGCTGATCATCGATGACGACCGGCCGTTCCGGCAGCGCCTGGCGCGCGCCATGGAAAAGCGCGGCTTCGACGTCGAGATGGCCGAGAGCGTCGAGGAAGGCATGGCGCTGGTCCGCGAAATCCGTCCGGCCTTCGCCGTGGTCGATCTCAGGCTGGAGGACGGCAACGGGCTGGACATCGTCTCGGTCCTGCATGAGGTCCGCGCCGACGCCCGTGTTGTCATGCTGACCGGCTATGGCAACATTGCGACCGCCGTGGCTGCGGTGAAGGCGGGCGCCATCGACTATCTGGCCAAGCCGGCCGATGCCGACGACGTTGCCAAGGCGCTTCTGGTGATCGACGGCGAACGTCCCGCGCCACCGGAGAACCCCATGTCGGCCGATCGCGTGCGCTGGGAGCATATCCAGCGGGTCTATGAACTGTGCGGCCGGAATGTCTCGGAGACGGCGCGGCGGCTGAACATGCACCGCCGCACGCTGCAGCGGATCCTGGCCAAGCGCTCGCCGCGCTAACGCGGGATCAGGCGACCTGCGCCTCGCGCACGGATGCGGACAGCATCTGGTCCAGATGCCGGCCCTGGAACAGCTTGACGCCCATGGAGCGGCCGAAGTCGATCGCCCGCTGATCGTCGCAGCGGCAGAAGATGATCCGGGTCGGACCGACGCGCTGGATGGATTCGCGCATTTCCGACCGCTGCACCTCGCTGTCGTCCCAGCCGTTCGGGCTCCAGACAAGCTTGTGCAGGTCCAGCTTCAGCATCTTCTTCTCGATCAGCGGCAGCGTCAGGCTGGTGACGCCGTCCAGGCAGATGCGGTAACCCCTGTCGCGCACGAAGTCCCGCGCGAAGATAAAGCCGCGGAAGTCGGCGAACAGGTCGGCGGCCTGCAACTCCAGCACGATCGTCTTCTGGGTCACCGCCCGCAGCCGCTGGTCGAACTCCAGGAACTGCGGTGACAGGATGGTCTCGATATTGATGTTGATCGAGGTCGACAGCGGCACCGCCTTCTCGACATCGGGCAGGGTGCGCAGGATGCGACGGTCAAGATACTGCGTCAGATAGGTGAACAGCACCGTGCTGGCCGTCAGGTCGACGGTCGGCATGACGGTGCGGCGCAGATTGTCGATCGAGACGAAGACCTCGTTGAACACGGGACGCACCTTGCCGTCGTCGGTCAGGGCGCAGACCGGCTGCCGGCGGATCAGCGAAGTGATGTCCATCGACGCGAGCTGTTCCACCAGACGGCCCAGATTGGCGGGCTGCAGCGGCGACAGCGGCTTCTTCACGGCGCCGCGCGGGTTGTCCTTCTCCTGCTCGATGCGGGAAAGATGTTCACGGTCGGCCCGCTCCTTGATGCTACGGACAATGGTGATGAACTCCGCCGTGTGTTCGGGCAGTTCGTACCACGTGAACAGCTCGCCCTTTCCGCCCTTCGCCAGCAGTGGATCGATGGCGAAGAGCTGGCTGATCTTGGCGACTTCCTCGGCCAGGTCCTCCTGTTTGGCGTCCTTCGCCAGGAAGATGTGGTCGTCGTTGCTGAGGCTGAACAGATAGGCGTCCAGGCGCTTGATCTGCGGGTTGAAGATCGCCGAGGCCATGCGAAGCTGGCGTTCCTGGCGGTTGCTTTCGGTCAGCCGCGAGTAATGAACATGCAGCGCAAGACGGCTGTCGGGCTGCCGCCTGATGCGCTCGACGAAATCGAGCAACCTGGTTTCCTGGCTGCTGCGTCCTTCCATGTTCAGTGCGGGCCTCGCTTGTGTCGGTGCCGTTATGATCCGGGATCGGATTTGTTATTTCACACATGAGGCTTTGAATTTCGGTTAACGGAGCGGCTGGGGGATTGACCCTGCCCAAGAACGACTTATGCCTGAGAGCGGGGCCTTCGAGGGAGCGGTCATGCGCGTTCTTTTTCTGCACAACAACTTTCCGGCGCAGTACCGGCACGTGGCGACGCGGCTGGCCGAGGAGGGCGGGCATCAGCTCGTCTTCGGCACCCAGGCGAAGAACGGCGCCATCCCGGGGGTGGCCAAGGCGCTCTACAAGCCGGCGCGCGAGGTGAAGGCGGAAACCCATCACTACATCCGCAACCTGGAATCGGCGGTGCTGAACGGCCAGGGCGTCTATCGCATGTGCATGGAACTGAAGAAGCGGGGATTCCAGCCGGACCTGGTCTGCGGCCATTCGGGCTGGGGCCCGACGCTCTACGTGAAGGACGCCTTTCCCGATGCGAAGCTGATCTCCTACTTCGAGTGGTACTATCACGCGCACGGGACCGACGCCGACTTCCTGCCCGACAACGAGATTTCCCACGACGACGAATGCCGGATCCGGACGCGGAATGCGGCGATCCTGCTGGACCTTGCGCATTGCGACTGGGGGCTCTGCCCGACCATCTTCCAGCGGGACCAGTTCCCGAAGATCTTCCACAACAAGCTGACCGTGCTGCATGACGGCGTGGACACCGATTTCTTCAAGCCCGACCCGGACGCGAAGATGGTGGTGGGCGACCTCGACCTGTCGGACGCGAAGGAGATCGTCACCTACGCCACGCGGGGCATGGAGCCCTATCGCGGTTTCCCGCAGTTCGTGGAAGCCGTGGCGCGGTTGCAGAAGACGCGGCCGGACATGCATGCGGTCATTGTCGGCCAGGACCGCGTCGCCTATGGCCGCAAGCTGCCCGACGGCAAGACCTTCAAGCAGAAGATGATGGAGGAGACGGACCTCGACCCGTCGCGCATCCATTTCACCGGTCTGCTGCCCTATGGCGACTATCTGAAGGTGCTGCAGGCCAGCCACGCGCATGTCTACATGACGGTGCCCTTCGTGCTGTCCTGGTCGCTGATCGAGAGCATGGCCGCCGGCTGCCTGATCGTGTCCTCGGATACCGAACCGGTGCGCGAGGTGATCAAGGATGGCAAGCAGGGGCTGCTCGTCGATTTCTTCGATGTCGATCAACTGGCCGAACGGATCGGCGAAGCGCTGGACAATCGCGAGAAGCTGCAGCCGCTGCGCACGGCAGCGCGCGAGGTCGTGCTGAAGAACTACGCGCTGAAGGACACGCTGCCCAAACAGATCCGCCTGCTGAAGGAAATCGCCGCCGGGAACATGCCGCCGACGCTCACCCCGCCGAAGCCCACCAAGCGCGGGCCCGGCAAGCGGAAGCGCTAGGGCGCGGCGGATGACAGGCCGGGCCTTCGCCACTCCGGAGGGGCCGGTTGCGGTGCAGGGCGCGCCGGAGGAGCTGATTGAAGCATTCCGGGAACTTGCGCCGGACTGGCCCGAATGTCCGTCGGATGGCGCCATCGGCACGGTCTCGGTCACGACGGAAGCCGCCGGACTGCGCATGACCTCCACAGGCTATGACACGCCGGATTTCCTGTTCGAGCCAGGGTTGGGCGCCGGCAACGGGCTGGCGGGCTGCCTGATCCACACCTTTGTGGCTGCCTCCCGGGACTGGATCGCGCTGCACGCCGCGGCGGTGGAGGTCGAGGGCGAGCTGCTGGTGCTGGCGGGCGACATGATGGCTGGCAAGTCGACACTGACCATGGCGTTGTCTGCGCTGGGCGGCCGCATCTGGTGCGACGACCGCCTGCCCGTCCGGCAGACCGCTGACGGCGATGAAGGCATGGCGCTGGGGCTCCGGCCGAAGCTGCGCTGGCCGCTGCCGGTTTCGACGCCGGAGGCGTTTCGGGGTCATGTCGCGGCGCGGCGCGGACCAGAGGAAGGCGCCATGCGCCTGATCGTCCCCCAGACGGGCGAGCAGGCGGGTTTCGATGCCCGGTTGCCGGTGGTGCGGCTTATCCTGCTGGATCGTCGGGACGGGGCGGGCGCACCGGTGCTTTCAGCCCCGCCGCTGGGCGACGCGGTCAGGCGGCTGGTGCCCTGCGCCTTCGCCCCGCATCTGGGCCCCGCCGGTCTGCTCGCGCGGTTGCGTTCGCTGGTCGAAGGGGCAAGCTGTGACCTGATGACCTACGAGGACACATTCGATGCCGCCGCCATGTTGACCGGGAAGGCTTGGACGTGAGCCTTCTGCAACGGGCGCCCGGCGTGAACGTTCAGGACATGGACGGCGACCTGTTCATGGTAAAGCGGGACAGTGGCGAGATCTGGCATCTCGACAGAATGGCCGCCGCCATCTGGCATGCGCTGGAGGAGCCCTCCGACCGGGATGACCTGCTTGTGCTCTTTTCCGAGGCCTTTCCGGAAACGCCAGCGGCGACGCTGGCAGGCGACCTTGACCGGGCGTTGGACGAACTGCGCGCGGGCGGCCTGATCATCTAATCAGGACGGAAATGATCTTGATTTATGGCCCGGACCCGATAGATAGAGGACTGGAACGGTTCTATATCTGAGAGTCACTCTTAACTACATGATGCGGTTAAGCAAATTGACGGATTACGCGGTGGTGATGATGGTCCAGATGGGCCAGTCGCCGGGTCGGGTTTTCTCTGCGGCGCAGATTGCCGAGGAGACCGGCGTGCCTGCGCCAACCGTCGCCAAACTGCTGAAGGAACTGGCCCGTGGCGGGCTGATGAAGTCGATTCGCGGCGTGAATGGCGGTTACGTCATCGAGCGCGCGCCGGACGGCATCTCAGTCGCCGAGGTCGTCGAGGCTCTGGAAGGGCCGATCGCGCTGACCGCCTGCGTCGATGGCGCGGATGACAACTGCACCGTGGAATCGCTGTGCGGCATGCGTGGTAACTGGAACAAGGTTAACAGTGCCATTCGTACCGCGTTGGAAGGGGTGACGCTCGCCGACATGGCGCTGCAGCCCATGACTTTTCCCGCGCCGGGTGAACTTGCCAGAGAGGAGCGTGTCTGATGGCCGCTACTGCCGAAACCGTCAAACAGGTCGAGAGCCTGGCGGAGCGCTACAAGTACGGTTTCTCCACCGATATCGAGATGGAGCTGGCGCCGAAGGGGCTGGACGAGAGCATCATCCGCCTGATCTCGGCGAAGAAGGAAGAGCCGGAATGGCTGCTGGAATGGCGGCTGAAGGCCTATGCGCGCTGGCAGACCATGCCGGAGCCGGAATGGGCCTTCGTGGACTTCCCGCCGATCGACTATCAGGACGCCTACTACTACGCCGCGCCGAAATCGGGCGACAAGCCGAAGAGCCTGGACGAGGTCGATCCGAAGCTGCTGGAAACCTACGAGAAGCTCGGCATTCCGCTGCGGGAACAGGAAGTGCTGGCCGGCGTCGAAGGCGCGCCGAAGGTTGCCGTGGACGCCGTCTTCGACAGTGTCTCCGTCGGTACCACCTACAAGAAGCAGCTTGAAGAGAAGGGCATCGTCTTCTGCTCCATCTCCGAAGCCGTGAAGACGCACCCGGATCTGGTGAAGAAGTATCTCGGCTCGGTCGTGCCGCCGGCGGACAACAAGCATGCCTGCCTGAACTCGGCCGTCTTCACCGACGGCAGCTTCGTCTACATCCCCAAGGGCGTCCGCTGCCCGATGGAGCTGTCGACCTATTTCCGCATCAATCAGGAAAATACAGGCCAGTTCGAGCGCACCCTGATCATCGCCGACGAGGGTTCCTACGTTTCCTATCTGGAAGGCTGCACCGCGCCGATGCGCGACGAGAACCAGTTGCATGCGGCCGTGGTCGAGCTGGTCGCGCTGGACGACGCCGAGATCAAGTATTCCACGGTGCAGAACTGGTACCCGGGCGACGAGAACGGCAAGGGCGGCATCTACAATTTCGTCACCAAGCGCGGCGCCTGCCGGGGGCGGAACTCCAAGATTTCCTGGACCCAGGTGGAGACCGGTTCGGCGATCACCTGGAAATATCCGAGCTGCATTCTGCAGGGCGACAATTCGGTGGGCGAATTCTATTCGGTCGCCATCACCAACAACCGCCAGCAGGCCGATACCGGCACCAAGATGATCCATATCGGCAAGAACACGAAGTCGACGATCATCTCCAAGGGCATCTCGGCCGGCAAGGCGGAGCAGACCTATCGCGGGCTGGTGCGCATCCAGCCGGGAGCGGAGGGCGCGCGCAACTACACGCAGTGCGACTCGCTGCTGATCGGCGACGCCTGTGGCGCGCATACGGTACCTTACATCGAATCGAAGAACGCTTCCGCTCGTGTCGAGCACGAGGCGACGACCTCGAAGATCTCGGACGAGCAGCTTTTCTACTGCCGTCAGCGGGGCCTGTCGGACGAGGAAGCGGTGGCGCTGATCGTCAACGGCTTCTGCCGCGAGGTGATGCGGGAACTGCCGATGGAATTCGCGGTCGAAGCCACCAAGCTGGTGGGCATCAGCCTTGAGGGCAGCGTCGGATGAGGCTGCTTCCCGTCATCATTGCGGGAATGCTTTTCTCGGGCGCGGCGGCGGCGCACGAGGAAGACGGTGCGCGCTTCCGGGCCTTCAAGCTCGACAACAATTCCATCGTCATCTTCGACCGCAACTCGGGTGCGTTCATCACCTGCGGCGTCGGGGTGCAGGACGGCATCGGCTACAGCTACAGCCGGGTCGCCGCACCGTCAGGCATGGATCAGGCAGAGGTCGACGGGCTGATAGCGGATGCCGGCAACCCGGTCCGGGCGGCCGCGTTCGACAGGAAATACGGGTCCGGCAGCGCGCGCCGGGTGCTGGACAGTGCGCCGCGCGCCCTCGGGTCGCTGGCGCAGCCGGCTGCGGGGACCTGCTTCGGCTGGCGCCGCCCGCCGGGCACGGAATAACTCCCAGGGGATCAGGGAAAGAACAGAATGCTGAAAATTGAAAACCTGCATGTCGACGTGGACGGCAAGCGCATCCTGAAGGGCATCGACCTGGAAGTGCCAGCGGGCGAGGTGCACGCCATCATGGGCCCCAACGGCGCGGGCAAGTCGACCCTGTCTTACGCTCTGGCCGGCCGGGACGGTTATGAGGTGGCCGAAGGCTCCGCCAGCTTCAACGGCAAGGATCTGCTGGACATGGAGCCGGAAGAGCGCGCCGCGGCCGGTCTGTTTCTTGGCTTCCAGTATCCGGTGGAAATTCCCGGCGTCGCCACGCTGACCTTCCTCAAGACCGCCGTGAACGCGGTGAAGAAGCAGCGCGGTGAGGAAGAGCTTTCGGCGCTGGAGTTCATGAAGCTGGTGAAGGCCAAGGCCGCCGATCTGAAGATCGACCAGGAGATGCTGAAGCGTCCGGTGAATGTCGGCTTTTCCGGCGGTGAGAAGAAGCGCAACGAGATCCTGCAGATGGCCGTGCTGGATCCGAAGTTCTGCCTGCTGGACGAGACCGACTCCGGGCTGGACATCGACGCGCTGAAGATCGTCGCAGACGGCGTCAACGCGCTGCGCGGCCCGGACCGCGGCATGCTGGTGATCACCCATTATCAGCGTCTGCTGGACCACATCGTGCCTGACCGCGTCCATATCCTGGCCGACGGAAAGATCGTGAAATCCGGCGACAAGACCCTGGCGCTGGAACTCGAGGAGAAGGGCTACGCGGCCTTCGGCATCGAGAAGGCGGCCTGATGAGCAGCGCACTGGATATCCTGCTGCGGGGCGCGGGCGAGAGTGCGGCGGCGGCGCGGCTGCGCGAAAGCGGCCTGCCGACGCCCCGGCTCGAGGAATGGAAGTTCACCAATCTGCGCCCGCTGGAGAAGTTTCTCGCCGAGGGCGGCGCGGCGGGCAACGCGCCTGCGGTTCCGGCCCCTCTGTCGGAAGGGGCGGTCCAGATCATTGTCCGCAACGGCCGTCTGGAGAACGTGTTCGGGGATGTTAACGGATTTTCAGTTAACAGATCGACATCCGGCGCCGCTCCGCGTGAGAACTCGGCAGTCGCCGATATGGTTGCCGCCCTCGCACAAGGCGCACTGACCCTTCGGATCGAGCGTGGCGCGGTTCTGGAGAAGCCGGTCGAGCTGGTGTTCCTGTCAGACGGCGCCGACGGTCCCGCACATCATGCCTCGGTCGCGATCGAGGCCGGGGAGAATTCGGAAGCGCTGCTGATCGAGCGGCACATGGGCGATGGCGGCTATCTCAACGCCAATGCGGTCACCGTGACGCTGGGCCAGAACGCGCGGCTGCGCCACATCAAGGTGCAGGACGAGAGCCCGGACGGGTTCCACCTGGCCGATATCAGCGCCGAGCTTGGCCGCGACGCCAGCTATCACCGTTTCATCCTGACGCTGGGGGCGCGGCTGGCCCGCGACGAGGTGCACGCCATCTGCGCCGGCGAGGGTGCGGAGCTCCGGCTGCACGGCGCCTATGCCGGCGCGGTCGAGCAGCACATGGACCACACCACCCATATCGATCATGCGGTCCCGCACACCTCCAGCCACGAGGTCTACAAGGGCGTGCTGGACGACCGCGCGCGGGGCGTGTTCCAGGGCGGCATTCTGGTGCGCAAGGACGCGCAGAAGACCGACGGTCATCAGCTCAACAAGGCGCTGCTGCTCAGCCCGAAGGCGGAGATCGATTCCAAGCCGGCGCTGCAGATCTATGCCGACGACGTGAAGTGCAGCCATGGCGCGACGGCCGGCGAGATCGAGACCGATCAGCTTTTCTATCTCCGTGCCCGCGGCGTGCCGGAGGACGAGGCCCGGGCGCTGCTGGTGCAGGCGTTCCTGGACGAGGTCTTCGACGGCATCCGCGAGGACGATCTCCGGGCCGCGCTGATCGGGCGGCTGCACGCGAAACTCGGCATGGGGGATGCCGCCAATGGCTGACACGCTGAAGAACAGCACGGCCTATGACGTCGACGCGGTTCGCCGCGACTTCCCGATCCTGTCGGAGAAGGTCTACGGCAAGCCGCTGGTGTTCCTCGATTCGGGGGCCAGCGCGCAGAAACCGCGGCAGGTGATCGACGCCATGTCGGCCTGCATGCAGCGGCAGTATTCCAACGTGCATCGCGGCGCGCACTACATGTCCGCGGCGACCACTGACGAGCACGAGAAGGCGCGGGAGACGGTCCAGAAGTTCCTCAACGCCGAACATTCCGAAGAGATCATCTTCACCGCCAATGTCACCATGTCGATCAATCTGGTCGCGCATGCCTATGGCCGCGCCTTCCTTAAGGCTGGCGACGAGGTGATCATTTCGGAGATGGAGCACCACGCCAACATCGTGCCCTGGCAGATGCTGGCCGAGGCGACGGGCGTCGTGCTGAAAATTGCGCCGATCGAGGATGACGGATCCTTTCTGCTGGAGAAGTTCGCGGCGCTGCTGACCGAGCGGACGAAGCTGGTCGCCATCACCCACTGCTCCAACGTGCTCGGCACCCGCGTGCCGGCGAAGGAACTGATCCGGCTGGCCCATGACGCCGGCGCAAAGGTGCTGATCGACGGGGCCCAGGGCATTGTTCACGGGCCGGTCGACGTGCGCGATCTGGACGTCGATTTCTACGGCTTCACCGCCCACAAGCTCTACGGTCCCAGCGGCCTCGGCATTCTCTACGGCAAGCTGGACCTGCTGGAATCCATGCCGCCCTTCCTTGGCGGCGGGGAGATGATCGACAAGGTCAGTTTCGCCGGCACCACCTTTGCGAAGCCGCCCTTCCGCTTCGAGGCCGGCACGCCGGCCATCGTCGAGACCATCGGCCTGATGGCGGCGATCGACTACGTGACCGACATCGGCCATGACGCCATCAAGGCGCACGAACAGTCGTTGCTGGACTACGCCACCGAAAGGCTGTCGGCGGTGGACGGCGTCCGGCTGATCGGCACAGCGCCGGACAAGGCGGCCATCGTCTCCTTTCTGGTCGACGGGCATCACCCGCTGGATATCGCGACCATCCTGGACCGCCAGGGCGTCGCCTGCCGGGTGGGCCACCACTGCGCCGAACCGCTGATGGATCGTCTTGGTGTCATCGGCACGGTCCGCGCCAGTTTCGCCATGTACAACACCCTGGCCGAGGTCGACGTGCTCGCCGAAGCCATCGAGAAGGCGAAGAGGATGCTTTCCTGATGGCCCGCGCCGAATACGAGGAATTCGCCGAGACGCTGGATGCGCTGGATGACGAGGACATGCGCTTCGAATACATCCTCGATCTGGCCAAGGCGCAGGACAGGGAAGACTTCCCCGAGGAATGGAAGACCGAGGCCAACCTGATGCATGGCTGCATGTCGCGCGTGTGGATCGTGCATGACAAGGACGGTCAGACGCACCATTTCAAGGGTCAGTCGGAGGCCGCCATCGTGAAGGGGCTGGTGCACATGATGACCCGCACCTTCTCCGGGCTGACCGCGGACGAGATCGCCGGGTTTTCGGTGGATGACGTGAAGCGGCTCAATCTGGGAGCGCTCACCTTTCAGCGGCAGGTCGGCATGATGGCGATGCTGAAGCACATACAGAAACTGGCCGGGCGCGCCCCGGCCGCGAACGAGGCTTGAGGAGATGTCGATGAACGGATCCCCGGGACTGCATGATTTCATGATGGGCGGCCCGCCTGAGGACGTCGTCGCCTATGCCGGCGAGAGCCGCGACAATGGCGCCATCGTCGATGGCGAGAAGATCGTCGAGCAACTGAAGACCGTCTACGACCCCGAAATCCCGGTCGATGTCTACGAGCTCGGCCTGATCTACCGCATCGATTGCAAGGAAAACGGCGACATCGATATCGACATGACCCTGACCGCCCCGGCCTGCCCGGTGGCCGGCGAGATCCCGCAGTGGGTCGCCGACGCCGTGGTCAAGACCGAAGGCGCCGGCAAGGTCATGGTGCAGCTTGTGTTCGAGCCGCCCTGGACCCCGGACCGCATGTCGGACGAGGCCCGGCTTGAACTGGACATGTTCTGAAGCGGCCTGGCCGCGACACAGGTCCTCGGGTCAGGCCCGAGGACTCCAACATCGGGGTGGATGTCTGGCTTCACCCCAGCACCTGCATCCCTCGGGCCTGACCCGAGGGTCTGTGAAGAAGCGTAGAAGGAGAGGCTGAGAATGTTTGGTACTCCTGGTGGAAAACCGATCCTGACGGTCAGCGATCGTGCGACGAAGCAGGTCAAGGCGCTGATGGCGCGGGCCGAGAAGAATGGCGAGACGCCGCTCGGCGTGCGCGTTGGCGTGAAGACCGGCGGCTGCTCGGGCATGACCTACAATGTCGAATACGCCACCGAGCAGAAGAAGTTCGAGGAAGTGGTCGACGCCGACGGCGTGAAGGTCTTCATCGACCCGACCGCGACCATGTTCCTGCTCGGCGCGGAGATGGACTACGAAGAGACCATGTTCCGCTCCGGCTTCACCTTCGAGAACCCGAACGAGGCCGACCGCTGCGGCTGCGGCGAAAGCGTCAGCTTCAAGATCGGTGACGACGGCAAGCCGGTCACGAACTGAGTATCTCTCCGCTGTCGCCGCGGCGAGACGGCTTCGTGTCATGGATCAGCCTGTAGCGGGACTAGATCCCGTTACCCATGCCTGAGCCAATCTGTCCGCACCTCATTGCCGCAAACGCTTCGGCATGGGCTCCGGGATCGAATCCTGGAGCGGGGATGCATTAACCGCGCTTCATTCCCAAACCCGACAGGCGTAAAATGCCCGACGGGAGGATCTGCCATGCGTGACTACAGCCATATTTCCGTGAACCCGATCACGGGCGTTCTGGGCGCCGAGATCGGGGGCGTTGACCTTACGAAGCCGTTCGAGGATGCCGTGCTGGCCGAGGTGAAGCAGGCCTTTGCCGATCATTCGGTGATCGTCTTCCGCGACCAGCCCATGTCGATCGAGGATCAGAAGCGCTTCACGCAGGCCTTCGGCGAGTTCGGTTTCGAGCCCTATGTCGAGACCATGCCCGACCATCCCGAGGTCATCGAGGTCATCAAGGAGGCGACCGAACACGGCAAGAATTTCGGCGGAAGCTGGCATTCGGACTGGAGCTTCCAGGAGACTCCGCCCATGGCGACCATCCTGCACGGCAAGGAAATCCCGCCATCGGGCGGCGATACCTGCTTTGCCAACATGTATGTCGCCTATGAGACGCTGTCGCCGGGCATGCAGGCGATGCTGGACGGGCTGAACGTGGTGCACTCGGCGCGCCGGCCCTATGGCGTTGACAACAAGCTGTTCGGCACCGAGAAGCGGGCGATGAAGATCATCAACACCGAGGAGGCGCATGCCGAGTTGGTGCATCCGGCGGTGCGTACGGTCGCCGAGACCGGCCGCAAGGCGCTGTTCGTCAACCCGGTCTACTCCATCCGCTTCGAGAACATGACGGAGGCCGAAAGCCGGCCGCTGCTCGACTTCCTGCACGCACATGCGACAAAGATCGACTTCACCTGCCGGGTGCGCTGGCAGGCGGGCACGCTGACCATGTGGGACAACCGCTGCGTCCAGCACAACGCCATGAACGACTATCACGGCCACCGGCGAGTGCTGCATCGTACGACGGTGAAGGGCGAGCGGCCCTGGCTCGACGGTCGCGGTCCGGTGTCGAACACGGAATCGATGATGGCCGAGGCCGCCGCCGGATAACGCGAATCGATCATCGCCCGATTCGCCCGGTGGTTCCGGTTCTTTCTGCTTTGTTCGCGAATGTTCCGGAAAACAGATTCAAATCTGTTCTCATCCGGCGCGGGGCAACGGCGGGAACGACTCCTTTTTGTTCCTGTTCGCGGCACTGCCGATTCGCAGTTTTCCTAACGGGCGATTGAGCATTGCTTGTTTGACAGCCGCGGTCATCCGGTCCATCTGGCTCCGTCGCCATCCGTGTGGAGCCCCATCATGCCCGACAGGCCCGGCCGGCAGTTCCTTCAGGTGCCCGGTCCCACGAATATTCCGAACCGGATCCTGCGCGCCATGCAGCGGCCCGCCATGGACTTCTCCTCGCCCGATTTCATGGATATCGGCGTCGAGTGCCTGGAGCGGATCAAGCCGCTGTTCGGCACGAAGAACGAGGTCTTCTTCTATACCGGCTCCGGCCACGGCGCCTGGGAAGCCGCCTTCGTGAACCTGTTCGAGCCGGGCGACACCATCCTGATGCCGGAAACCGGCCGCTTCTCCAAGACGTGGAGCGAGATGGGCGAGGAGCTCGGTCTGAAGATCGAGACCATTCCGAACGACTGGCGCACGGCGATCGATCCGAACGCCGTCGAGGACATCCTGCGCCGCGATACCGAGCGCAGGATCAAGGCGGTGCTGGCGGTGCATGTCGAGACCGCGACCGGTGTGCTCTCTGAAGTCCGCCCGCTCCGGCAGGCCATCGACGCAGCCGGTCATCCGGCGCTGCTGGTCGTCGATGCGATCGCCTCCTTCATGACCATGCCGCTGCCGATGGACGAACTGGGCGTCGATGTGGTGATCGCGGCCTGTCAGAAGGGGCTGATGATGCCGCCGGGCCTCTCCTTCAATGCCGTCAGCGACAAGGCGCTGGAGGCCTCGCGAGGCTGCGCCACGCCCCGCAATTACTGGTCCTGGCTCGACCGCATGGGCCGCGAGCAGTATCACCGCTTCGCCGGTACCGCGCCGGAGCATCTGTTCTTCGCCCTGCAGGAATCGCTCTGCATGATCGAGGAGTGGGGCATGGAGGCGATCTTCCAGCGTCACGCCCGGCTGGCCGAGGCGGTCCGCATCTGCGTCGGAGAGTGGGTTCGTGAAGGCGCGCTGGCGTTCAATCCGGTGGTGCCCGAACAGCGTGCCAACGCCCTGACCGTCATCCGCTGCGCCGAGGGTTACGACCCCGACGCCGTCCGTTTCACCGCACGTGAGATGTTCGATGTCGCTGTCGGGGGCGGGCTGGGCCAGGTCGCCGGTAAGGTGTTCCGCATCGGGCATATGGGCGATCTGAACGATCCGATGATCCTGGGCGCGCTGAGTGGTGTCGAGGCCGCGCTCAGGCGGTTGGGCATTCCGCACCGCAGCGGCATCGCCGACGCCATCGCCTACCTGTCCGACACGGCCGCCGAACCGGCTCGCAAGCCCGACGGCAGAAGGGTGGTCTGACCCGGGAGGAGAACATGCGCCGACGTATCGTCGTGGTCCGGCATGGGGACGATCCGCCGGACGACCGCGTGTTCGTGCACCTCTCCTGCAAGGGCTTCGAGATCGATCTGCGCAAGCCCTTCGCCGGCGAGACGCTAGGTGAGCCGGACGAGCAGGTTGCGGGTACGGTTCTGCACGGCGGGCCGTATGACGTCGACAGTTTCGAGGCCAATCCCTTCCTGCGTGAGGAATACCGCTGGATCGACGCCTGTCTGAAGGCGCGGACCCCGATGCTGGGCATCTGCCAGGGCGCGCAGCAGATCGCCCATCATCTGGGCAGCCGGGTCGGCCCGAAGGAAGGTGCGCCTTATGAGTTTGGCTATTATCGGGTCGATCCGGTGCCGGGCGGCGAGGATTTTCTCGACCGGCCGCGCTGGTTCACGCAGGCGCATTACCACATGTTCGACATGCCGGACGGCGCGCGGCGGCTGGCGACCAGCGAGGTCTTCGAGAACCAGGCCTTCGGCTATGGCGACAATGTCTACGGCCTGCAGTTCCACCCCGAGGTCACGATCGAGGGCTTCCGCCGCTGGCAGAAGGCGGATTTCGGCATGTATGGCAAGCCGGGCGCACAGACCGAGGCGGAACAGACCGAGCTGATGCTGAAGCATGATGGCGCGCAGGCAGACTGGTTCTACTCCTTCCTGGACAGGCTCTTCGGCGCACCGGACAAGGCGTGAGCTCCGCTGCCGACAATCATCTGAAGGGGCTGGCCTTCGCGCTGTTCGGGGTGACGTGCTTCATTCCTGATGCGCTGCTCTTCCGGCTGACAGATGCGGAACCGCTGACCGTAGCGTTCTGGCGCGGGATGATGGCTGGCGCGGTGCTCACCATCGGTGTCGCGGTTCTGGTGCGCGGCGGTTGGCGCGCACTGCTGCGGCCCGGCCGGATCGGGCTGGCGCTGGCGGTTGTGCAGGCGCTCAACCTGATCCTGTTCTGCGCTGCGCTCTGGTACACCTCCGCCGCCAACACGCTGGTCATCCTGGCCTCGGCGCCGATGATCGCCGCGGTCCTGTCGCGGGTGCTCCTGGGCGAGCGGGTCGCGCCGCAGACCTGGGCCGCGATCCTTGCGGTCAGCGCCGGCGTAATCTTCGTCGGCGCGGAGGGGCTGTCGCGGTTCGGCGGGCTGGGGGAACTGCTGGCCTTCGGCAATGCGGTGATGATCGCCGTGTTCTTCGTGCTGGTCCGCCAGGCCGGCGATGCGCAGATGATCCCGTCGGTGGGGCTGGGCTATCTGGTGGCGATGGTGGCCCTGCTGCCCTTCGCCGACTTCGCGCCTCTCGCGCCGGCGCAGTGGGGCTGGCTGGCGCTGAGCGGCTTCTTGATGCTGCCGGGCGCGCTCATCGGGCTCACGCTCGGCGGCCGCTACCTGCCGCCGCCCGAGGTCTCCATGCTGGTCCTGCTGGAAGTGGTGCTGGGGCCGCTGCTGGTCTGGGCGCTGCTGGGGGAGGATCCCGGGGAGCGCACGCTGATCGGCGCGGCCGTGGTGATCTCGGCGCTGTTCCTGCACGCCGTCTGGCAGTTGCGGTCTATGCGGCCGCCTCGCCAGCCGCTTCGGCCATGAGCGGCAGCCGCACGATCGCCGTGGTGCCTTCGCCGCTGGCCGAGATCAGGCGGAACTCGCCGCCCATCAGCTTCACCAGCTCTTCCGTCAGCGGCAGGCCGAGGCCGGTGCCGCCATGGTTCCGGTTATAGTTCTCCTGAACCTGACCGAAGGGCTTCATCACCTTTTCCATGTCCTGGGGCGCGATGCCGATGCCGTTGTCGGTGACCCGAATCTCCACCAGGTCGTCATTAACACAGGAAGCTTCCAGGCGGATCTTCCCGCCCGGATCGGTGAACTTGGTTGCATTCGACAGCAGGTTCAGCAGCACCTGACGCAGCTTGCCCTCGTCGGCAAAGACCGTGGTGATGCCCGGCGCCACCTCGCAGGTCAGTTCCAGATTCTTCTCGGTGACCGCGTGATCCATCATCTTGCGCGCGAAACGGAAGGTGCAGTCGATATCGATCGGTCCCGGATGCGCCTCCAACTGGCCGACCTCGGCATGGGTCAGCAGCAGGATCTCGTTCACCATCTGCAGGATGTGGGACCCGGCGCTGTGAATGCTGGTTACCTGTTCGTGGTACTCGCCGTTGGCGCCCAGCGGGCCCAGCACCTCGTCGCGCATGATCTCGGCATAGCCGATGATGGCGTTCAGCGGGGTCCGGAATTCATGGCTCATGTTGGCCAGGAAGCGGGACTTGGCGCGGTTTGCAGCCTCCGATTCGATGGCCTTCACACGCAGTTCCTGACTGGACCGTGACAGCTCGCTCAGCATTTCGTCGAAGGCGCGGGCCAGGGCGTCGATCTCCTGCGGCGCGGTCTGCACCTCGCCGACGCGGCGCTCCTCATTGCCCGAGCGCACCGCCTTGGCGACCGCAGCCATCCGCTCGATCGGCGCCGCGAGATGGCGCGAGAGCAGCCAGGCCAGGGCAATGGCGATGAGCAGACCGAGGCCGCCAACGTAGAAGGAGAGATTCTGCAGGCGTCCGGCGTGTTCCTCGAGCTCGGACAGCGGCTGCGGAACCATGACGCCCCATCCGGTCCGCGGAACTGTCGTGAAGCCGGCGATCATGTCGGCATTCAGCGCCGGGGAATAGAAGGTCGATACACCGGTCTCGCCAGCCATCATCCGCTTGACCGGTGTCACGGCGGAGATGTTCTTCATCTCCAGCCGCCATTCCTCCCGCGGATGGGCGAGAACACGGCCGTTGGCGTCGACGATGGCCGAGTGTCCCTTCTTGCCAAAGGCGATCGCCCGCTGCAGCCGGACCAGATAGTCCGTGTTCATTTCGGCGACAGCGATGGACCCGTCATCCATCCGCTCGACCAGATAAATCGACGGCTCGCCCGACTTGTTCGGCAACACGCCGGTTATCGCAATGCGGCCGGGGCTGTCCGCCGCATGCTGCTTCAGCACCGAAAACTCGGGAACCGACATTTCGGAGGGTTGCACGCCAGCCGCCAGCGAGGCCGAAACCAGCCCCCCTTCGCCGTCCAGGATGCAGGCATGCCGGAAACCCATCTCGCGCAGTAGGATCGAAAGGTTCTCGTCCGCCTTGCCTGCCGTCATCTCGCCGATGGACTTCCTGAACACGGCTTCGCTGTCCAGGCTGTAACGCTCCAGCGCATGGGAAAGGTTGCGGGCGATCAGCAGATGCCGCTCGCTGACTTCCTCCAGTTCGATCTGGTAGGCGGTCCGCTCAAGCCACAGCGCAAGAACACCAACAGGAATCACAGCAATGGCCAGAAACCCGGCGAAGAGCACGTTCCGCAGGGAAATTCTCGACCGCAGGGACGGCCTTGCGGGATCCTGCGGGAAAATCCGCCCTGCAGGTTCGGCTTCGGTATCGCCGATTTCAAGCGTCATCCGGTTCCGGTTCCCAGTTACCGCCTGCCCAGAGTGGCCAATAATGTGCGCATCGCTCCACGCCCGTCCACAATGTATCATGTCCGGTACCGGAATAAAGGTGCGTGAAGTCACAGAGTTAACTGATGCGGCCGCCTGTGGCGCGGTACGGGGCTCCCTCGGTCGTGGCGGCGGTGGCCAGGCCGGGCCGGTTCGTTCTAAGCTGTTGGCGTCGATGTCGTCTCCGATGTCGCTATCGGAACAGGCCTGCCGATGGCAGGACCCACAATGCGATCAGTGAGACCGCCGGATCGTGGGATCGTTTCGGTCCGGTCAGAAAATCAAGGACAAGTGGCCCCTGATGGCCGCGGAAAATCGAGCAAGGAGGCTCCAATGAAATTCTACAGGTCCAATTCGGGCGATGTGCCTGCCCATATCCTCGAACAGGCGGCGCATGAGCGGGCGCATGGCACCGATGTCAGCCGCCGCGAATTCATCGCCATGGCCAGCGCCTTCGGCGCCACGGCCGCCGGCGCCTACGCCATGCTGGGCCAGAGCGCGCCTGCGCATGCCGGCGCCCACGCCAAGATGGGCGGCACCGTCCGCATCCAGCAGGAAGTCCGCGCGCTGAAGGATCCGCGCACCTATGACTGGTCGCAGATCGCCAACTTCTCCCGCGGCTGGCTGGAATATCTGGTGCAGTACAACAATGACGCCACCTTCGAAGGCAAGCTGCTGGAAGGCTGGGAGATTTCCGAGGACGCGAAGACCTACGTCCTGAAGGTCCGCAAGGGCGTGAAGTGGAACAATGGCGACGACTTCACCGCTGAGGACGTGGCCCGCAACATCGAAGGCTGGTGCGACAAGTCGCTGGAAGGCAATTCCATGGCCGGCCGCATGAACACACTGATCAACCAGGACACCGGCAAGGCCCTGGACGGTGCGATCGAGGTGGTCGACAGCCACACCGTGAAGCTGAACCTGCCGCAGCCGGACATCTCGCTGATTCCGGGCATGGCCGACTACCCGGCCGCGGTCTTCCACAAGGATTACGACTTCAACAACGCGCTGAATGCGCCGCTCGGCACCGGCCCGTATGTGCCGGAGTCGCTGGAAGTCGGCGTCAAGGCGGTGCTGGTGCGCAACGCCGATCACAAGTGGTGGAACGAGGGCAACGGCGCCTGGATGGACCGCATCGAGTTCATCGACTACGGCACCGAGCCGGCCGCCTGGGTCGCCGCCGCCGAGTCCGAGGAAGTCGACACGACCTACTCGATCGAGGGTGAGTTCATCGAGATCTTCTCGACGCTGGACGGCTGGCGGAAGGACGACATCGTCACCGCCGCGACCATCGTCATCCGCCCGAACCAGCAGGCGGTCGTCGACGGCAAGACGCCCTATGCCGATGTCCGCGTCCGCCGCGCCATCCAGATGGCGGTCGACAATGCGGTCTGCCTGGAACTCGGCATTGCCGGCCTGGGCATCACGGCCGAAAACCATCATGTCGGCCCGATGCACCCGGAATACGCCGATATCGGTCCAGTGAAGTACGATCCGGAAGGCGCGAAGAAGCTGATGGAAGAGGCCGGCATGCTCGACTTCGAGCATGAGCTGATCTCCATCGATTCCGGCTATCGCAAGGACACCACCGACGCGGTCGCCGACATGATGCGCAAGGCCGGCTTCAAGGTGAAGCGGACGGTTCTGCCGGGCTCGACCTTCTGGAATGACTGGGCGAAGTATCCGTTCTCGTCGACCAACTGGAACCATCGTCCGCTGGGCGTGCAGGTTCTCGCTCTGGCCTACCGCTCTGGCGAGGCCTGGAACGAGGCGGGTTTCGCGAGCGAGGAGTTCGACAAGACCCTGGACCAGGCTCTGGCCGTCGCCGATGCCGGCAAGCGGTCCAAGATCATGGCCAAGGTCGAGAAGATCATGCAGGACGAGGGCGTCACCATTCAGCCTTACTGGCGGACGCTGACCAACTTCTCGAAGAACAATCTGATGGGCTCTGGCCATCACATCTCCTTCGAGATCAAGCCCCAGGAACTCTACTGGAAGGCTTGACTGGTACGGATTGCGGGGGATCGTTTCGGCGGTCCCCCGCTTTCCTTCCGCCCGAACTCGCGCCTTTCCGTCATCCGGCGTTGCGCCGCCGGCTGCCGTAAGGGCGAAGACCCGGAATTCAGACCGCGACAACAAGCGGTCAGTGGCGCGGCGGGGATCCGGGCCACGCTCAGGGACGGCGATAGGGGATCGGCATGTTGAGTTTTCTACTCAGACGCAGCGGGGTCATGATTCTGACCGCCCTCTGTCTGACGTTCATTGTCTTCTACCTGACAAATCTGGATCCAAATCTGGAGAAGCTCACCAAGAGCGAAGGCAACATGCGGATGACCGACGAGCAGGTCGAGGCCTGGCTCGCCCGCAATGGCTACCGCCAGCCGCTGCTCGTCCGCTACGGCGAATGGCTGGGCGTCGCGCCCGGCTGGGTCAATGCCAATGACGAGGGCAAGATCTTCGGCCGCTGCATCAGGCCGGGCATGGATCCCAAGGAGGCGCCGACATTCTGCGGCATCCTGCAGGGCGACTGGGGCCGCTCCACCGTCTTCAAGGTTCCGGTCGCGGAGATCCTGGGCGACAAGCTGGGGCTGACCGGCAAGCTGATGTTCTGGGTGATGATCGTGATGGTGCCGATGGCGCTGGTCATCGGCGTGCTGGCGGGGATGAGAGAGGGAACCCGCACGGACAGGACGCTTTCGACCTTCTCGATCCTTTCCACATCAACGCCCGAATATGTCTCCGGCGTCGTGCTGATTGTCGTCTTCGCCAGCCGTCTCGGCGGCCTGCAGTGGTTCAAGGGCACGGCGGCCTCGGCAATGGACAACCTGACCTTCGAGAACTTCACCCTGCCGGTGGCCACCATGGCGCTCTATGGCGTTGGCTACATCGCCAGGATGACGCGGGCCTCGATGGCCGAAGTGATGACCGCTCAGTACATCCGCACCGCCCGCCTGAAGGGCGTCAGTTTCTCCGGCGTGGTGTTGAAACATGCGCTGCGCAATGCGCTGATCGCTCCCTTCACCGTCATCATGCTGCAGTTCCCGTGGCTGCTGACCGGCGTGGTGATCGTCGAAAGCCTGTTCAACTACAAGGGCTTCGGCTGGACCCTGGTGGCGGCGGCAGGCAACAACGACATCGAACTGCTTATGGGCTGCTCGGTGGTCGCTGTGCTCGTGGTGCTGGTGACGCAGCTGATATCGGATATCGGCTACGTCTTCCTCAACCCGCGCGTCCGCGTGAATTGAGGAGGCAGGCATGGCACCCCTGAGCGGTATCGAAATCGCCATCCAGATCCTGATCCAGTTCCTGCCGGTCTGGGTCGGCCTGGCGGTGATCATGGGCCTGTCCTACTACTTCCGGCCGAAGCTGGGCCTTTACGGCAAGCTGCTGGGCAGCCGGATCGGCACGGTGGGACTGGTGATCTGCCTGTTCTGGCTGCTGACCGCGATCTTCGCGGACATGATCGTCACCTTCGACGCGCTGGATCAGGTATCCGGCATGAAGAACAAGAAGCCGGGAACGCCGGTGCGCGATCTGGAAGGCGCCTATTACCTGCTGGGCGGCGACAATCTCGCCCGCGACGTCTTCAGCCGCCTGGTGATGGGCAGCCGATCGGTGCTGTCGATCGCGCCGGCCGCAACGGTGTTCGCCTTCATGGTCGGCATCACGCTGGGCCTGCCGGCGGGCTACTACGGCAAGCGCCTCGACACCTTCCTCAGCTTCTTGGCGAACCTGGTTCTGGCCTTCCCCGTCATCCTGCTGTTCTACCTGCTGGTGACGCCGGAAATCCGCTCGACCGGCGTGCCGCTGGTGCTGGCCGGTGTGCTGTTCCTGTTCCCGATCATCTTCTTCTGCATGCTGTTCTGGTCGCGCTACGCCGAACAGCAGCGGAAGCTGACGATCTATCTGGCGGTGACGCTGGTTCTCGGCTTCTGGGCCTATTCCGGTCTCGCCTTCAACAGCGATCCGCTGGGCGTGTTCTACATGGACCCGAATCTGCTGAACATCTTCGTCTCGGTGGTGTTCGTGAACTCGCCCACGGTGTTCCGCATCGTCCGCGGCCTGACCATCGACATCCAGACGCGCGACTACGTGGCCGCGGCGCAGACCCGCGGCGAGACGCCCTGGTACATCATGCTCTGGGAGATCCTGCCCAACGCGCGCGGGCCGCTGATTGTCGATTTCTGCCTGCGCATTGGCTACACGACCATCCTGCTCGGAACCCTGGGCTTCTTCGGCCTGGGCGTCAGTCCGGAGAGCCCGGACTGGGGTCTGACCATCAACGAGGGGCGCAAGCTGCTCTCGATCTACCCGCATCTGGCCCTGCCGCCGGCGCTGGCGCTGATGTCGCTGGTGCTGGGCCTGAACCTGCTGGCCGATGGCCTGCGCGAAGAGTCCCTGAAGGATTGATGTCATGACCGAAGACGTTCAGCCGATCCTGGAGATCGAGGACCTCAACATCTCCTTCTTCGTCCGCGCCGGCGAGATTCCGGCGGTGATGGACTTTTCCTGCAAGGTCATGCCCGGCGAGGCCATGGGGCTTGTGGGCGAGTCCGGCTGCGGCAAGTCCACCGTGGCGCTGGGGATCATGCGTGACATGGGCAATCGCGGGAAGATTGTCGGCGGCAAGATCAAGTTCAAGGGCCGCGACATGGGCGAGATGTCGGAGGAAGAGCTTCGCGACATCCGCGGATCGAAGATCGCCATGATCTATCAGGAGCCGATGGCCTCGCTGAACCCGGCGATGAAGATCGGCCGGCAGTTGATGGAAGTACCGCTGATCCACGAGAAGGTGTCGAAGGAAGAGGCCTACGAGCGCTCGCTGGAAATGCTGAAATCGGTGAAGCTGCCCGATCCGGCCCGCGTGATGGATGCCTATCCGCATCAGATCTCGGGCGGCCAGCAGCAGCGTATCGTCATCGCCATGGCGCTGCTGTCGAAGCCGGACCTGCTGCTGCTGGACGAGCCGACCACGGCGCTGGACGTGACCGTCGAGGCGGGCATCGTCGAACTGATCAAGGAACTGGCCGAGACGACCGGCACCTCGATGCTGTTCATCTCCCACAATCTCGGGCTGATCCTGGAGACCTGCGACCGGATCACGGTGATGTATTCCGGTGAGGCGGTGGAAACCGGCACGGTCGAGGAAGTCTTCGACCGCATGCGCCATCCCTACACCCAGGGCCTGTTCAACTCGATCCCGTTGCCCGGCGCCGACAAGAATTCCCGGCCTCTGGTTGCGATCCCGGGGCAGTTGCCGCTGCCGATGGAACGCCCGATCGGCTGCAATTTCGGTCCGCGCTGCGATCATTATGTCGAGGAACTGTGCAACGCCGGCCCGATTTCGATGCGCAGCGTCGATGGCGAGCCGGCGCACCGCTCGCGCTGTGTGAGGATCGCCGACATCGACTGGAACGCGGAGCCCGAACGGCGTCTGGTCGAGGATCCGGCCCAGCCGGGCGATGTGGTCCTCGATATCCGCGATCTGAAGAAATACTACGACGTCGCGGCCAACCAGATCTTTGGCGGCGGCGACACCCGTACGGTCAAGGCGAACGAATCCATCACCTTCCAGGCTCGCGAGTCGGAAACCGTGGCGATCGTCGGCGAGTCCGGTTGCGGCAAGTCCACCCTGGCCAAGGTTCTGCTGGGGCTGGAAACGGCGACCGAGGGCGGCGTGATGCTGGGCGAGGTGGCGATCCACGACACCGAGGTCAACGACCGCAGCAAGCAGACCGTCGCCTCGGTGCAGATGGTCTTCCAGAACCCGTTCGACACGCTGAACCCCAGCCACACGGTGGGCAGCCAGATCATCCGCACGCTGGAGAAATTCGGCATCGGCAAGGACGAGAAGGAACGCGAGGCCCGAATGCTGGAACTGCTGGATCTGGTGAAGCTGCCCCGCGCCTTCGCCAAGCGCATGCCGCGCCAGCTTTCGGGCGGTCAGAAACAGCGCATCGGAGTCGCTCGCGCCTTCGCCGGCCAGCCCAAGGTGGTGGTGGCCGACGAACCGGTCTCGGCGCTGGACGTGTCGGTGCAGGCGGCGGTGACCGAACTGCTGATGGACATCCAACGTGAAGCCAAGACCACCATGCTGTTCATCAGTCACGATCTGTCGGTGGTGCGCTACATCGCGGACCGTGTCGTGGTGATGTATCTGGGCCATATCGTCGAACAGGGCACGACCGACGAGATCTTCTCACCGCCCTATCACCCCTATACCGAGGCGCTGCTGTCGGCGATCCCGATTGCCGACACCTCCGTCGAGAAGAAGCACATCATCCTGGAGGGCGACATCCCCTCGGCCATGAACCCGCCGCCGGGCTGCCCCTTCCAGACGCGCTGCCGCTACAAGGACCAGGTGCCGGACAAACATTGCGAGACCGAGGTGCCGCCCGCGCGAAACCTGGGCAACGGCCACTACGTCAAGTGCCACCTGGCCGACGACATCCTGCAGCGCATGGAACCGGTGATCAGCTTTGGCCCCCGGAAAAAGGCTTCCTGACCCGCTCGATTGGCCGAGCGGAACACGGACACTTCCATCGGAGGGGAGGGAATGCTGTAGTCAGCGCTCCTGCGTGAGCCCGCCGTGACAGAGTGCCCATGACCGATCGCCCCTTCATCATTGACGGCCTGCAGTATTCCAACTGGTCGGAGGCGATGTTCCGGGACATGAACCGGATCGGGCTGGCCTGTGTGCATGTCACCATCGCCTATCATGAGGACTTCAGGGAGATGGTGGAGCAGGTGAGCGCCTGGAACCGCCGTTTCGAGCGCCACGCCGACCTGATCGTGCAGGGCTTCACCGCCGACGACGTCCGCGCCGCCCATGCATCGGGGAAGACGGCGATCATCTTCGGTTACCAGAATCCCTCGCCGATCGAGGACGATATCGGGTTGGTGGAGGTCTGCCACCGGCTCGGCGCGCGCTTCATGCAGCTCAGCTACAACAACCAGAGCCTGCTCGCGACCGGCTGCTACGAGGATGATGATCCCGGCATCACCCGCATGGGCCGCCAGGTGATCCGCGAGATGAACCGCGTCGGTCTGGTCGTCGACATGAGCCATTCGGCCGAGCGTTCGACGCTGGAAGCGATCGAGATTTCCGAGCGCCCCATCGCCATCACCCACGCCAATCCCGCCTTCTGGCATCCGGCGCTGCGTAACAAGTCCGACGATGTGCTGAAGGCGCTGGCGGAAAGCGGCGGCATGCTGGGGTTCTCGCTCTACCCGCATCACCTGAATGGCGGCTCCGGCTGCACGGTCGAGGACTTCTGCGCGATGGTTGCCCGCACGGCCGAACTGATGGGGGTCGAACGCATCGGCTTCGGCAGCGATCTCTGTCTCGATCAGCCCGACAGTGTCGTCGAATGGATGCGCAACGGCACCTGGACGCGGGAGATGGATTACGGCGAGGGCTCGGCAAGCAATGCAGGCTTCCCGCCGCAGCCGGACTGGTTCCGCGATTCCACCGGCTTCGCCAACATCCTGCCGGGCCTGAAGGCGGTCGGTTTCTCGGATGCCGAAGTTGCCAGGATCGCTGGAGGCAACTGGCTCGACTTCTTCGAGCGCAGCTTCGGGCCGGCATGAACGATGGAACTGCGCGATCCTGACAGGGTGATGCGGCTGGAGCGGATGGGGGCGGCCTTTCCCACCCGGCTCAGCTTCATGCGCAGTCTGGTCCGCCGCATGGCGCGGGAGAGGTGGCGCTTCGAGAAGCTTCGTTTCGACGTGGACGAGAACGGCTTCGGGACGTCGGTCTTCGCCGTGCACACGCCGGAATGGACCTATTCGCTGCTGATTTTCACCCATGACCTGCCGCCGGAGAAGCGGACCGACAGGGTGATCGCCGAGGCCTGGGACGCGACCTTCAACCTGATCGACGGGGTGCCGAGCGATGCCGATATCGAGCGTCTGTCGCAGAACACGCCGCGCCAGGAAGCCGGGCGCTTCACCCAGAAGGAGCTTGTCCTGGCCCGGGCCAACCGTTCGGTGCGCCTGTTCGAACATGTCGTGGGCCGGCTGGCCGCCGGGCAGCAGCCCGACATCGATCTGGTGGTCCAGGTCGGTTACCTGATGCGGACAACCGCGGTCTACGGCAATGGCAAGTTCGGCATAGCCGACCGCGCCAGGATCGAGGACCGGCCCGAGGCGCGGGGCAGTTTCCAGATCGAGATGCTGGCGGTCTATATGTTCCGCTGGTTCACCCTCGAACTGGTCCAGCAAATGGCCCGCGCGCGCGGCGGCGAAGATGCGGCCGAACTCGATCCGGAGACCGCCCGCTATCTGGGGATCGGCAACGCCACCGGGCTCGGCATGGCGCCGTTCCTGGCGCGCCACCCGCGGCTGGTGGACCGCTGGGTCGTCGCCCGGGAGACGGCCCTCGCGCGGGTGCGGGCGATCACCAGCGCCAGCGATGCGAGCGCCGCACTGTTTCATTCGGCATTGAAGCAGGCCCGGCTGCACCTCGTGGACTGGCGCGTCGACGATGTTCAGCAGACCGAACGCATCACGCGGCTGAAGTCCGATCTGAACGTGATCGCCGAGATCGCCGGCATGTTGCTGCCCGGCGAACCTGCGCCTTGGGATCGCCTCTACCGCATCGTCGCGCTGGAATGTTCGACCGAGGGGCAGGAGCTGCTGCTGTCGCTGATGCTGGAGCCGCATGGCGCTCTTGTCGATGACCTGGCCGAGGATCTCGCTGCGTCGGAACACTGGCAGGTCGATGGCGAAGCGACCTGTGGCGAGACACTCGACCTGCTGCAATCGAATTTCGCCTGGGCGCTGGCCATCGACTTCGCCGACCCGGTGGCCAGCGAACATTTCTGGTATTATTCGGAAGAGAAGCTGGAGCCCCGTCTGGGACGCCGTATCGAGGAACCGGGGGCGGACCGGGAGATGCCGCTGGCGATTGCGCGGGACGTGAAGGCCTTCGCCGGCGCCTTGCAGGCCGAAGATCCCGACACGCCGCTGGGGGCTCTGCTCGTCCGGCAGCCGGAACACCTCTTCGCCGCCCAGCGGGTGCAGCTCAGCGAACTGCATCCCTATGCGGAGATCCGCGACAATCTGATTGCGCGCGGGATCAGGCCGATCGACATCCTGCGGTTCAAGCTGGCGCTGTTCGGGGCCAGCCGCTTTGATCCGAAATCCGATCTCTGGACCCGGATCAGCATGTATCAGGGCGCGCCGCTGCCGGGTTCGCTCGATGGGCCGGGCGTCGAAGGCTGGTCGCTCAGCGCCAGGCCGGGAGCGGCGGCGTGAACAGTCTGGCCGGTCCCTTCTCGATCTCGGAGATCGAGTTTCACGCCACCCGCGCCGTGGCTGCGGCCGGCGCGCCGTTTGGTGTCGCCGCGGCGACGGGACGGGCGCTTGGCCTTCTGGCCGCGCAGGACAGGTTGCACTGGGACCGGGTGACGGCTGCACTGACCGCTCTGGCCGAAGGCAAGACCGCGGCTTCGATGCGCAAATCCGTGGCGCTGTCGGCGCTGGCGGCCGGCCCGCTGATGGCGATCGCCTCCGGCGGCATGCTTGTCGGTCGGGATATCGATGACCCCGGTCTCGCCCGGCTCATCGCTTCGGCCCTGAGCGAGGAAGGCGCCGTGCTGCCGCCGGTCGGCGGCATACGGATTCCCGAGACGGACTGGGCGGTCATCGAAGCGTGGTTCAGCCGCTATCTGGTGCCGACCTCCGAGGCGTCCCGGCTGAGCGGGGCTGGCGCAGGACTTGTGGACACCGACTAGACGGCAGGAGAGGGCGCATGACCCGGATGAACGGCGACGAAATCGAGGCATTGGCGCGGGATGCGCTGGAGCGCTCCGGCACCCGCCCGCAATCGGCGGCCTCGCTGGCCCGGGCCGTTGCGGCGGCGGAGCTTGACGGCATCCGCAGCCACGGTCTCGTCTATGTGCCGATCTACTGCCTGCACGTGCAGTGCGGCAAGGTCGACGGTGGGGCCGAGCCTTCCGTGCTGTCGGAGAAGCCGTCGGCGGTTCATGTGGACGCCGCATCCGGCTTCGCCCATCCGGCCATCGATCTCGGGTTCGGGAAACTGATCCCGAAGGCGCGGGAGAACGGTGTCGCGGCACTCGGCATCCTCAACTCCTACAATTGCGGCGTGCTGGGCTATCACGTCGAGCGGCTTGCGGCGGAGGGCCTTGTCGGCCTCGGCTTCACCAATGCGCCGGCCTCGATCGCCCCGGTCGGCGGGCGCAAGCCGGTGATCGGCACCAACCCTCATGCACTGGCCGCACCGGACGGTCAGGGTGGAGCGGCCATCGTGCTGGACCAGTCGGCCAGTGTCGTCGCCAAGAGCGAGATCACCATGCACGCCAATGCCGGCGAGCCTATCCCGGAAGGCTGGGCCTTCGATGCGGACGGCAATCCGACCACAGACGCCGCTGTCGCGCTGAAAGGAAGCATGGCTCCCACCGGCGGCTACAAGGGCTTCGGCAACGGGCTGATGGTCGAACTTTTCGCTGCGGCGCTGTCGGGTGCGACGCTGGGCAAGGACGCCAGCCCCTTCGCGGGAACCGCCGGTGGCCCGCCACGGACCGGCCAGTTCTTCTTCGCAGTCGACCCGGGGGCTTTCTCCGGCGGTGGTTTCGGTGAGAGGCTGGTGGAGCTCTGCGCCGCGATCACGGCGCAGGAGGGCGCGCGCCTGCCGGGTCATCGTCGGGCGGAAAACCGTGCGCGCAACAGGGTGGAGGGCGTCGAGGTGGATGATACGCTGATCGCGCGCATCCGGGCTCTGCCCGAGTAGCAGGGGGAGGGGACATGCAGGACCGTTACGGGCTGAAACTGTCGACGCAGTCAGCGGCGGCGCGGGATGCTTATGCCGAGGCGATGGATGTGATGCTGGCCGGAGATGCGGGGGCGGAGCACGTGCTGGCGAAGGCGCTGGAGGCCGATCCGGATTTCGCGCTGGCGCAGGCCGCCCTGGCGCGGCAGCAGCAGTATCTGGGCGACGGCCGCGCGGCGCGTGAGGAGATGAAGAAGGCACTGGAGATGACGGCGCCTTCCACGGAACGGGAACAGTCCCACCTGAACGCCATGGATCTGCTGATCCGCGGAAAGATGCCCGACGGCTACGACGCCATCCGGGCGCACCTGAAGGAACATCCGCGCGACGCCCTTCTGGCGCAGACCTGCACGGGTGTGTTCAGCCTGATCGGTTTCAGCGGGCTTCAGGGCCGCGAGGCAGAGCAACTGGCCTTCACCTCGTCGCTGGCGGACGCCTATGGCGATGACTGGTGGTTCCTGGGGCAGCACGCTTTCTCGCAGGTCGAGGCAGGCCAGATCGGTATCGCCGACCGCAACATCGACCGCGCTCTGGCCGGCAACCCGCGCAGCGCTCACAACGCTCATATCCGGGCGCATGTGGACTACGAGGCGGGATCGGCGGCGGAAGGACTGCAGCGACTGACCGGCTGGCTGCCGGGTCTGGGCGACACCGCGATCATGTATTGCCACGTCAACTGGCACATCGCGCTCTGGTCGCTGGAATCCGGCGACCCGGACCGCATGTGGAAGACCTATGAGGCTGGCGTCGCGCCGGGCGGGGTCTGGGGCCCGCCGATCAACGTCATCACCGACAGCGTCGCGCTGCTCTACCGGGCGCAGCTTGCCGGGGTCGAAGTGCCGGCCGCACGGTGGTCCGACCTGAGCGCCTATGCGCATGAGAAGTTCCCACGGGCCGGGCTCGCCTTTGTCGATGTGCACGCGGCCCTGGCCCACGCCATGTCGGGCGACAGTGACGGTCTGGACAGCTTGATCGAAAACGCCGCTGGTCCTGCCGCGGATGTGGTCCAGGCCATGGCCAGCGCCTTCCGGTCCATGGCCGGCGGCGACTGGGACGGTGCGATCGAAAGCCTGAGCACCGTTATGGCGACGCATGAACGGATCGGCGGCAGCCGGGCGCAGCGCGACCTGGTCGAATTCTGCATGGCCGAGGCGATGCGGAGGTCGGGCAAGGCGGACGAAGCGCGCCGGATGCTGGCCATGCGGCGGCCGATTCACGATCCTGCGGCAGTGGTGGCCGGTCTCTGACAGCCAACAGCCGTTCACGTTTCGACGAGTTCGGGCAAAGCCGTTTATTTCACGTTCGCGAGGGGCGTATAAGGACAAGATGACCCTGTGGAATTTTGCTGTCAGGCCTCTGGCCGTCCTCGCGCTGTTGTTGTCATCGGGATTGCAGGTCTCTGCCCAGGACAACCGCTATTTCACCATCGGCACCGGCTCGACCGCCGGGACCTATTTCCCGGTCGGATCGCTCATCGCCGCCGCCATTTCCAGGCCGAAGGGGAGCTCCCCCTGCGATGAGGGCGGGGCATGCGGTGTCGACAACCTGATCGCCACGGCGGTGACCAGCCGGGGCTCGTTCGAGAATATCGAGGGCATTGTCGAGGGACGCTTCGATTCCGGTATGGCGCAGGCCGATATCGTCGCCTGGGCCTATCAGGGTGAAGCCGTCTATACCGGCAAGGGCAAGTTCCCCGAACTCCGGGCGATCGCGAACCTCTATCCGGAATTCGTGCATCTCGTCGCGCGCAAGGATCTGGGCATCGAACGGGTCGATCAGCTTGCCGGCCGGCGGGTCGCGATCGACCGTCCCGGATCGGGCACGCGGATCAATGCGTTGCTGATCATGAGCGCCTTCGGGGTTGATCACGATGGCATCCAGGCCGTGAGCGCAGGTCCCGAGGCCGCGATCACCGGGTTGCTCGACGGCGATGTCGATGCTGCCTTCTTTGTCGCCGGCACGCCCTCCGTCGCGGTCACGGAACTGATGGATACCGGCCTTTTCGACATCGTTCCTGTCAGCGGCGTTGCCGCGGACCAGCTCATCTACACCAATCGCTACTACTCGGCCGGTAGCGTGCCCGGTGAAGCCTACGGCCTGTCCGAAGACGTGCCCACGATCGCCGTCGGCGCCCAACTGGTGACGCGGGCCGACCTGCCGGACGAACTGATCTTCCAGATCACCGCGGCGCTGTGGCGGCCGGAAAACGAACAGCTTCTGCACTCGGGTCATGTCGCCGCGCAGCGGATGCATCTGGAGAAGGCGATCGAGGGCGTTACCATTCCCCTCCATCCCGGCGCGAAGCGGTATTATCAGGAGAAGGGACTGCTGGAGTGAGTGACTACGGTTTCATCGAGAGCACCGGCGCCGAATTGCCGGTGTTCCTGGTCGGCGTGGATCGGCTGGCGGAGTGGCTGGAGGGGCAGCCCGAGCATGTCCGGAACTGGCTGGAAGGCCGGACCGGGACCATGAAGCCCGGCGGGTTTTCCCGTCTTCCCGGGGCCGATGGCAGGGGCTCCGGCCTGCTCTGGGTGATGCCGAAGAAGCCGGATATCTGGTCCATCGCGGGGCTGCAGTCCCGTCTTTGGGACGCCGGTTTTGTACTCGACGCGTCCGCCTCGCCGGATGCGGACATGACGGATCTCTGCATCGGCTGGGCGCTGAGCACCTATCGCTTTGGCCGCTACCTGAAACCCGACGACAAGCCGAAGGCCCGGCTGGTCTGGCCCGAAAGCGCGGACCGGGACCGGGTCGCGGCCTTCGCCGACGCCATCTGCTTTGCCCGCGATCTGATCAACACGCCCGCCGACGACATGGGCCCGTCGGAACTGGAGGCCGCAGCGCGCGGGATGGCGGAGAAGTTCGGCGGAACCGCGACCTCCGTCGTCGGCGATGACCTGCTGGCGCAGAACTATCCGATGATTCACGCGGTCGGACGCGCTTCGGATGATGCGCCCCGGCTGATCGACCTCACCTTCGGCGATCCGGACGCGCCGAAGGTCACGCTGGTGGGCAAGGGCGTCTGCTTCGACACGGGCGGGCTGGATCTGAAGCCGGCCTCGGGCATGGAACTGATGCGCAAGGACATGGGCGGCGCGGCGACGGCGCTGGGTCTGGCGCAACTGCTGGCGGCCACCGGTGCGCCGATCCGTCTGCGGGTGCTGGTTCCGGCGGTCGAGAATGCGGTCGCGGGCAACGCCTACCGTCCCGGCGACATCCTCGCGACGAGGCAGGGCATCAGCGTCGAGATCGGCAATACCGACGCCGAGGGGCGGCTGGTGCTCGGCGATGCGCTGACCCTGGCTTCCGAGGAGAAGCCGGATCTGCTCATCGACTTCGCCACCCTGACCGGCGCTGCGCGGGTCGCCGTCGGTACCGAGATCGCCGCCTATTTCACGCGCGATGACGAACTGGGCGACGAAGTGACGGCGTCTGGCCGCGCGGTCGGCGACGATGTCTGGCGTCTGCCCCTGCATCAGGGCTATCGCCATCTGATGGATTCTCCCTTCGCCGATATCAACAATGCCGGCACCGGCGGTTTCGCCGGCGCGACGACGGCGGCGCTGTTCCTGAAGGAGTTCGTCACAGATCCGGACCGCTGGGTGCATTTCGACATCATGGCCTGGAACAACCGGGTGCGCCCGGGACGGCCGAAGGGCGGCGAGCCCATGGGCCTGCGCGCCATGTATCACCTGATCATGGAACGCTACGGATGAGACGCCTGACCCGCGCGATCGTGCTGCTGGCCGGCCTTGCTGTGCCGGCGGCGGCAATCGCCGGGGAAAGACCGCCCGCCGGCGCGCTGCCCGACGCTGTACTGGCGAAGGGCGAGGGCGTGGTGCGCAAGGCCTGGCTGGCGGAACCGACCGACCGCTACCGTCACGGCATTCTGGGCGACCGCATCGAGGCCGGTGCGCTGATGGTCGAACTGGAGGGCGGACGGGTTCTGGGCCTGCGCCTGCCGAAGTCCAGCGTGTTCGAGGACCGTCAGGTCCGGCTGGCCGACTTCAATGGCGACGGTGCGGACGAGATGGTCGTGGTCGAAAGCAGCCTGACCCAGGGCGCCGCCCTGGCGGTCTACGGAATCCGCGAAGGACGGTTGCAACTGGTCGCCCGCGACCGGTGGATCGGCACGCCCAACCGCTGGCTGAACCCCGCAGGAATCGCCGATTTCGACGGTGACGGGCGTCTGGAGATCGCCGTGGTCTCGACGCCGCATATTGGCGGCACGCTGCGGCTGCTGCGGCCCGAGGGACAGGCGATGCAGGTGGTCGCCGAGAAGTTCGGCTTCTCCAACCATGCCATCCGCAGCCGTGATCAGGGCCTGAGCGCGGTCGTCGACTGGAATGGCGACGGAGTGGCCGATCTGGCGTTGCCAGACAACAGCCGTCAGGCGGTGCATGTCGTCAGCTTCCGCGGCGGCCGGATCGAGGTGATCGCATCGTACCCGCTGGGCAGCGGGGTGGCCGGCGATTTCGTGACAGGCGACGGGCCGGTGATCCGCGTGCCGCTGCACAATGGGCAGACGGCGGAACTCGGGCCAGGAGGCTGAGGCGGTGGTGGTGCCGCGCCTGATCGGATTGCTGCCGATCGCCGGGAAGGGCGCACTCATCGTCTTTGCCGGATGGGCGGTTGCCGGATGGGCGGGCGCAGCGCTGCTTGCCGCCGGTCTGACCGGTGTCGTGGTCGCCGGCAACGCGCTGTGGACCGTGCGGGTGACGCGGGACGTCGCGGCAAAGCCGAGACGGAAGCGGCTGTCGTCCGAGTTCGGCGGCAGGCTGGCGGAACTCGGTGAGAAGGCCGGTTTCGAGACTTCGCCGGATATCGGCTTCATCGACGGTCCGCCGAATGCATTCGCCTGGGGGCCTCCGCACGCGCCGCATCTGGTGGTGGCGGAGAGCCTGCATGACCTGCTCAGCGAGCGGCAGCTTCTGGCGGTGCTGGCGCATGAACTGGCGCATGTCCGGGCTGGCGACGCACGCCGCCTGGTGCTGGGGGAACTGTTCGGACGGCTGAGTTATGCGGCGGCGCTGCTCGCGCTGCTGATCGCCGCCGCCGCATTTGTTCTCGACGGGCGCATTCTGGCGCCGGCATGGGCGTGGTGGGGGCTGGCCTTCGGACCGACGCTGCTGTCCGCGTTGCACCATTTCCTGTCGCGGCGCGCCGAGTTCCGGGCGGACGTGGAAGCGAGCCGGCTGACCGGCGACCCGGCGGCGCTGAGCCAGGCGCTGGCCCGGATCCAATGGGCCACTTCCGGGCACAGCCTGAAGAACACGATCGAGGAATTCGCCGGCATCACCGGCCGGGGCTGGTGGCGCACGCATCCGGCGGTCGAGGACCGCATCAACCGCCTGCAGCGGATGGCGGGCCGTCAGGCGGTCTGACTACTCGCCGGCGGCCTTTAGTTCGGGCTGGGCTGCCGGGCGCGCCGCGTCCGCGTCGGAATACACCTGAATCTCGCCGGCGATCCGTCCGCCGCCCTCGATCTCGACATCGCCATAGCGCAGCGTGCCCTTCAGGCTGCCGGTCGAGCGCACGACCAGCTTGCCGCGACAGTTCAGGACGCCGTCGAAATGGCCGGCGATGTCGGCTTCCTCGACATTGCATTCGCCGGAGAAGGTTCCGGTCTTGCTGACCGCGAAGCGCGTGGCCTCGACCCGGGCGTCGACCGAACCCTCGACGATCAGTTCGGCGCAGTTGGTGACCTCGCCCTTCAGCGTGATGCCATCGCCGACCAGCAGCTTGCTGTCGTCGTCGCGCCGCGAGGGCTGGCGCTGCGGCTCGATCGGGCTGATCCCGGTCGGGCGGCGCGGAATGTCGGCGCGCGGCCGGCGCGCCAGCAGATCCTCGGCGGGACGCGGCGTGCTGGTGCGCGGGGTGCGGACTTCGGCCTCCGGCTGCTCCGTCTCGTCGCCGTTTCCGCTGCTCTTCTTGGTGAACATGATCCTGATAGCCCCTTCCGTCGGCGGCTGTGCTTTGTGACGATATTGATAGTGATCTTCGAAGGTGGCGGCAATTGGGCGGAACGGGGAAAATCCGTATGATGCCGTGATCATTCTGTGGCGGGGAGGCCATCATGCAGGACGTCTATATCATCGGCAGCTACTCGACCCGGTTCCAGAAATGGCCGGACAAGAGCTTCAAGGACCTGACGCGCGACGCCTATGAAGGCGTGCTGGCGGACGCCGGCATGGAGAACGGCGACGACATCGAGTTCGGCTGGTTCGGCAATTGCGGCATGTGGCTGCACAACGACCAGGGCTCGATCCGCGGCCAGGTCTGCTTCACGCCGCTGGTGAACGAGGGCCGCTTCCCGGCGCGGGTGCCGATGGTGAATGTCGAGGGCGCCTGCGCCACGGCGTCGATGGCGCTGCACGGGGCCTGGAAAGACATTCTCTCGGGCCAGACCGATGTCAGCATCGCCATGGGCGTGGAAAAGATCTGGATTCCCGACGAGCCGGAGAAGATCCAGCGCAGCTTCTATGCCGGCATCGACAATTTCGACCCCGATGAATGGAAGGACTACTACAAGGCCGCCGGCGACGAGGCCGGCAAGCCCTTCGAGACCGGCGAGAACCGGACGGTGTTCATGGACACCTACGCAATGCAGGCTTGCTATCACATGAAGAAGCACGGCACGACACAGCGCCAGATCGCGGCGGGCGCGGCCAAGAACCATAACTACGGGGCGAAGAACCCGAACGCGCAGTACCAGTTCGAGATGACTACCGACATGGTGATGCAGGACCGCCCGGTCAGCTTCCCGCTGACCCGCGCCATGTGCTCGCCGATCGGCGACGGAGCTGCGGCGGCCATTGTCTGCTCCCAGGACTACTACGATGGCTTGCCGCAGAGCGTGAAGGACCGTGCGGTGAAGATCCGCGCCAATGCTCTGTCGGGTGGCAAGTACAAGAAGCTGGACGAGCCGTCGCTGTCGATGACGGCGGCGAAGAAGGCCTATGCCCAGTCCGGTCTGGATCCGAAGGACGTGCAGGTGGCCGAGGTGCATGACGCCACCAGCTTCTGCGAGGTGCTGCAGGTCGAGATGATGGGCTTCTGCGACATCGGCGAAGGCGGCCGCTTCATCGAGGCAGGCGAGACCGGTCCGGGCGGCAAGGTGCCGGTGAACACGTCGGGCGGCCTGGTCTCCAAGGGCCACCCGGTCGGCGCGACAGGCCTGTCGATGATCTACGAACTGACCACGCAGCTGCGCGGCGAGGCCGGCGAACGCCAGGTCGACGATGCCCGCATCGCGCTGGCCGAGAACGGCGGAGGCGTCATCGGTTTCGAGGAGGCGGCCTGTTCGGTCACCATCCTGGAGCGTGCGCGGGATTGATCCGGCAAAGCTGATCGAAGGACATGCTCAGGAATGGGGCGCGCATCAAGTGCGGGACGCCGGCTGGGACTGTCGCCAACGAGCACATATACACACAGGCGTTCCGGGCGAAGACCCTGAACCCATTCCTGAGCCTCGCCCTGCGATCAGCAGTTCAGAACCGGGTCATTCATACCGCGCGGTCACCGTGCCAAAGGGGCCGAAGTCGGCCACGAACTCGTCGCCCGGCTTCGGGTGCAGCATGCCCGTCAGGGTGCCGGAACTGATCATCTGTCCGGCTTTCATCCCGACGCCGGTGCGCGACAACTCGTTGGCGAGCCAGGTCACCGGCACGACGGGGTGGTCGATATGCTCTGCGGCGCGGCCCGAACGGACAAGCTCGCCATTGCGGAACAGCTTCACCTCCTGACCCGCGATATCGGCGTCGCGCCAGTTCGGGATGGCCGGTCCATGGGCGATGACGCCGCTGCCGGCGCCATCCGCCAGGATCGCGGGCAGGGCCGGAAAATTCTCATCATGAATGAAGCGGCATTCGGCCAGTTCGATGCCCGGATGAATGCTCGCGACCGCGTCCATCACCTCCTCGACGGTGTAGGGCTTATCCCGAACCGGCAGGTCCTCCCCCAGCACCACCTCGAACTCGACCTCCGGGATCGGGCTGCAGCACTCGGCGTGAATGCGGGTGACGGGCTCGGCCTGGATCAGCGGTGCGAAGACGCGGCCATAGATCGGCGCATCGGTGCGCAACTGCCGCTGCAGTTCCTCCTTGAAGGCGGCGATCTTCCAGCCGGCGACCTGCCAGCCCAGTTCCTCCTCGACCATCCGCGCAATCCGGTAGGCGGTTGCGGGATCGGGCGGCACAAGGTCGGGATCCAGACCGCTCTGTGACCGGTTCTCGCGCCTCAGGCCGGCCAGCAGCCGCGTCAGTTCCCGTTGTTTCGTCTGGTCCATGTCAGGCGCTCTTCCCCTGTGCGTGAAAGATGAACCCCAGCAGGTTCATCAGAAGTTGTGCGGCAAGGAATGCCGTCGTTCCGTCGCGGTCATAGTCCGGCGCGACCTCGACCAGGTCGATGCCGACGATCTCGCCGCGCGTCGTCAGACCCTGCAGGAACTCCAGGATCTCGTAGTAGAGGAAGCCGCCATGACTCGGCGTACCGGTCCCCGGCGCGATGGACGGGTCGAAGCCGTCGATGTCGATGGTCAGGTAGTAACGCCTGCCCTCAGGCACGCGGGCCAGAACGCCCTCCGGCCCCAGTTTCCGGAACTGGCGCACCGACAGGATGTCGGACCCGGCCTTGCGCGCGGCCTCGTAGTCGCTGCGGTTCGAGGAGGACACGTTGCGGATGCCAAGCTGGCTGAACCCGGTGACGTGGCTCATCTCCGAGGCCCGGCGCAGCGGATTTCCGTGGCCGTAGCGCACGCCGTGGCGTTCGTCGACGAAGTCCAGATGCGCATCGATATGGACGATATGCACCGGTTCCTGATCGGCGAAGGCCCGGATGCAGGGGATGTGAACCGAATGATCGCCGCCCAGGACCACCGGCAACGCGCCCGCCTTCAGGATCTTGCGGACCCCGAATTCGATGTTGTCATGGCTTTTGATCGTGTCGGTGTGGATGATGTCGGCATCGCCGATATCGGTCAGCCGCACCTTGTCCACGGGCAGATAGGTCACGTCGTCTTCATGATCATACGCGCCGCCATGGCCGAAACTGAACAGCGTCGACGCTTCGCGGATGGCACGGGGGCCGAAGCGGGCGCCGGCGCGGTACTGGGTGCCCATGTCGAAGGGCGCGCCCAGGATGGCGGCGTCGGCGTCGATCGCGTCCCAGTCCAGCGTGACCGGCTGCTTGCCGAAGGTGCAATGGCCGACGAAGGGCAGGTTCAGCCGTCCCTGATCATAGCTGTTGCCGCTCATCTCCGCCGCTCCCTGATGCTGCTCCTCGCGGTCATGGTGGTGCTGGCAGGCGTGATGGCGCAAGGGAGCAGTTTCGCGCAGCAGGCCCGCGTCGGTGTCGCCATCGTGCTGGCGGTGGATACCTCGGCCTCGGTGGACACGCATGAATTCCGCCTGCAGATGCGCGGCCTCGCCTGGGCGCTGCAGCAGCCGGAGGTGATCTCCGCCATCGAACGTAACCCGCACGGGGCGGTCGGGCTCAGCGTCGTGCAATGGTCATCCTATGAAGAGCAGGCGGTCACCCAGGACTGGACCGTGGTGCGTTCGCTGGCCGACGCCAGCAGCTTTGCAGCGGAGGTCCAGCGCACGCCGCGCCTGTTCGGCTTCCGGGGCACAGCCATCGCCGATGTCATCGACTTCGCCCGCCGGCACCTGGCCGACCTGCCGTTCCGTGCGGACCGGCGGGTGATCGACATTTCCGGCGACGGCAAGAACAACCAGCCGCCACTGTTGCGGCACGCGCGGGAACGGGCGGTGACCGCCGGGATCACGGTCAACGGGCTGCCGATCATCAGCACCGATCCGTCGATCCATCTCTACTATCAGGACGCGGTGATCGCGGGGCCCGGGAGCTTCATCGAGATCGCCGAGAATTTCGAGAGCTTCGGCGAGGCCATGAAACGCAAGCTGCTTCGGGAGATCCGCGGCGATCCGATGGTGTCGATGCGAGGGGAATGAGGGGAGATACGGATGCAGATCCAGTTGAATGACGAAGAGCGGGCGCTGCAGCAGAAGGCCCGCTATCTGGCCGAGAACGTGATCGCCTCCCGCGCGGCCGACGTTGACCGCTCCGAGGAATATCCCTGGGACAATGTGAAGGCGCTGAACGACGCCGGGCTGATGGGCCTGACGATCCCGAAGGAACTCGGTGGGCCGGGCCGCTCTTTCCTGGACGCTGTGCTTGTGATCGAGGAAATGGCGAAGGTCTGCGGCGTCACCGGCCGCATCGCCGTTGAAAGCAACATGGGCGCGATCTCGGCGATCCTGACTTATGGCACCGAGGAACAGAAACGCATGGCCGCCAGCTTCGTGCTCGGCGGCGACAAGCCAGCCATCTGCATAACCGAACCGGCGGCGGGTTCCGCGGCGACCGAGATGACAACCCGCGCTGACAAGCATGGCGACACCTGGGTGCTGAACGGCAAGAAGCACTGGATCACCGGTGGAGGGGTCTCGCGGCTGCACCTGATATTCGCCCGCGCCTTTGACGAGAAGGGCGAGGAACTTGGGATCGGCGGTTTCATCGCCGTGCGCGAGGAGGACAGGGGGCTCCGCATCGGCAAGCGCGAGCCGACCATGGGCTTGCGTGGCATTCCGGAGGCCGAGGTGATCTTCGAGGATCTGGAACTGCCGGAGAGCCGCCTGCTGATGCCGCCGTCTGGGCTGAAGCGCGGCTTCGCCGACCTGATGAATGCCTACAACTCGCAGCGCGTGGGCGCGGGCACCATGGCGCTCGGCATTGCCGCCGGGGCGCTGGAGTATGCGAAGGCCTATGCACTGGAGCGGGTGCAGTTCGGCCGCCCCATCGCGGAGTTCCAGGGCCTGCAATGGATGCTGGCCGACATGGCGATCCAGGTCGATGCGGCGCGGCTGATGCTGCAGGGCGCGGCCCGCTCGCGCGGCGCCAATGACAGCCCGTTCCCGGATCCGTACTCGGCGGCGCAGGCCAAGGTCTTTGCTTCGGAGATGGCGATCAAGGTGACCAATGACGCGCTGCAGGTCTTCGGCGCGAAGGGTTATTCGCGCAACACGCCGATGGAGCGCATGGTCCGCGACGCCCGCATGTTCACCATCGGCGGCGGCACCGCCCAGGTGCTCCGCACGGTCGTTGCCTCGCACCTGCTGGAGATGAAACTGCCGCAGACCCGCGACGGCTACATCGGCCGCAACAGCCCGCCGCCGGCGGATGCGGCGGAGTGATCAACACGCAGGCGCAGACACCGGGATCTGCAGGGCGAGGCCGCCCTTGGACGTCTCCTTGTAGGTGTCGGCCATGTCGCGGCCCGTCTCGCGCATGGTGTCGATGACCTGATCCAGGCTGACGAAGTGCTCGCCGTCGCCCTTTAGCGCCAGCCGGGCGGCGTTGATGGCCTTCACCGCGCCCATTGTGTTGCGTTCGATGCAGGGCACCTGCACCAGCCCGCCGATGGGATCGCAGGTCAGGCCCAGATTGTGCTCCATGCCGATCTCGGCGGCGTTCTCCACCTGTCGCGGATTGCCGCCCAGCACCTCGCAAAGCGCCCCGGCGGCCATCGAGCAGGCGACGCCGACCTCGCCCTGACAGCCGACCTCGGCCGCCGAGATCGAAGCGTTCATCTTGTAGAGCGTTCCGATCGCCGCCGCCGTCAGCATGAAACGCGCAATCCCCTCGTCCGATGCGCCGGGAATGAAGCGGACGTAATAGGCCAGCACGGCCGGAATGACCCCCGCCGCGCCGTTTGTGGGCGCCGTGACCACGCGTCCGCCTGCCGCGTTCTCTTCGTTCACGGCAAGCGCGTAGAGGTTTACCCAGTCCATGACGGTGAGCGGGTCGCTCAGCATTTTCTCCGGCCGGTTGACCAGGCTTTCGCGGATGGCGCGGGCGCGCCGGCGTACCTTCAGCCCGCCCGGCAGCATGCCTTCCTCGCGGCAGCCACGCTCGATCGCGCCCTCCATCGCCTTCCAGATGCCGACCAGCCGTTCGCGCACCCGGCCTTCGGGGCTCAGCGCCCGCTCGTTCAGCCGCATCGCCTCGGAAATCGAGATGCCGTCACGCTCGCAATGCGCCAGCAACTGCGCCGCGCTGGAGAACTCATAGGGCGCCTGGACATTGTGTCCGGCCAGCGGCGGCGCATCGCCGCGCATTTCCTCGAGCGTCTGCACGAAACCGCCGCCGACGGAGAACAATGTCCGCTCCGTCAGATGCGCGCCGTCGCCATCGAAGGCATGGAAGATCATTCCGTTCGGGTGCTCGGGCAGGATCTCGCTGACCAGGAATTCCAGATCGCGGCGCGGGTCGAAGCCGATCTCCCGCCCGCCATTCAGGTGCAGGCGTCCGGAATCGCGAATCCGCTGCACCAGATCGTCGGCCGCGTCTGCGTCGACCTTGTCGGGAACTTCGCCCGCCAGACCCAGGATCAGCGCCTTGTCGGTCGCATGGCCCAGCCCGGTCAGCGCCAGTGAGCCGTAGAGATCGACCCTGACCCGGCCGACCCGGTCGAGCAGTCCCTTCGCGTCGAGACAGTCCAGGAACTGCCGCGCGGCCCACATCGGCCCGACCGTGTGTGAACTGGACGGCCCGATGCCGACCTTGAACAGATCGAAGACACTGATCGCCATGGAACCCCGCTCCCGTCAACCGGACACCAGTCTTATCGGTCGTTCCGGGTGTGGGCAATTTCCTGCGCGGCGGTTTCCGCGCGGGATAACGACATATTAAACAGGCGTCTGCTGTGCTATCTGGAGCGCGAGCAGCCAGCGCATTTGCGCGCGGGAGTGGAAAGACACTTGGACACCAGGCCTTCACCACTTGAAGAGACGCGCTCCGTCTTCGTCCGGGCGTTCCTGGTGATTGGCGTGTTCAGCGTCGGCGCCAGCCTGCTGATGCTGGCCGGCCCGCTCTACATGCTGCAGATCTATGACCGGGTCATCAACACGGGCAACGTAGATACGCTGATCGCGATCTCGATCATGCTCGTCCTGGCCCTGGTGGTCTTCGCCCTGCTGGAGGGTTTGCGGACGCTGGTGGCGCAAAGGGTCGGCGTCTGGGTCGACCGGAAACTGTTTGGGCCGACGTTGGCAGGCGGTATTGCCAGCGCACTTTCCGGCACTGGCGCATCCGCGCAGGGACTGCGAGACGTGACGGCGGTACGGACCTATCTCGCATCGCCGGCGATCTTCCCGCTGTTCGACGCGCCGATCGCGCCACTTTTCGTGCTGATCCTTTTCATCATGCACCCGATCCTGGGGATCATCGCCATCGCCGGAGCGATCGTCCTGTTCCTGATCGCGCTGGCCAATGAACTGGTCACCCGCAAGGCGTTGCAGCAGGCCTCCGGCGCGTCTTCGCAGACCTTCAACAATGCCGACGCTGCCGTGCGCAACGCCGACGTGATCGCGGCCATGGCGATGATGCCGGCGCTGGCGCGTCGCATCGACGATTCCGCGGAAGCCTGGCGCGCGCAGCAGCTTCGCGCGGGCGGGCGTTCGGGCATGCTGGGGGCGGCGGCGAAGGGGCTCCGGCTGCTGCTGCAGTCGGTGGTGCTGGGCGCGGGCGCCTGGCTGGTGCTGGGCGGCGAACTGACGCCGGGCATGATGATCGCCGGATCGATCATGCTGTCGCGCGCGCTGGCCCCGGTGGAGCAGGCGATCACGGCCTGGCAGGGACTGGTGAACGCGCAGGCGGCGTGGAAGCGGCTGAAGGACGTGCTGGCCAACCGTCCGGCGCTGGGTGTCGGCACCGAATTGCCGGAGCCGAAGGGAAATCTGGTCGCCGACGGCGTGGTCTATCAGCCGCCGGGCGCACCGGAGCCGGTCCTGCGCGGCATCTCCTTCAATATTCCCGCCGGCACTGCTGTCGGCATCATCGGCCCCACCGGATCGGGCAAGACCACGCTGGCGCGGGTCATTGTCGGCACGCGCAAGGCGCAGCGCGGCGCGGTTCGGCTGGACAATGCGGACATGTCGGTCTGGGACCCGCTCGATCGTGGGCGGCATGTCGGCTATCTGCCGCAGGACATCGAGCTGTTCGAAGGCACGGTGAAGGAAAACATCGCCCGCCTGGGCGATGCCGAGGACGCCGAGGTGATCGAGGCGGCGCAGCTTGCCGGCGTGCATGACCTGATCCTGAAGCTGCCGCTGGCCTACGAGACGCCGATCGGCGAGCGGGGCGCATCGCTGTCGGGTGGCCAGCGCCAGCGCGTGGCCCTCGCCCGCGCCGTGTTCCGCCGGCCGCGCCTGATCGTGCTCGATGAGCCCAACGCCAATCTCGACTCCGAAGGTGAGGACGCGCTCGTCCGGGCTGTCGCGACCCTGAAGCAGGACGGCCACACGGTCCTGCTGATCTCCCACAAGCCGAGCCTGTTGCAGGCGGTCGACAAGATCATGGTGCTGCAGGCCGGCCAGGTGACCGAGTTCGGCGATGCCAAGGAAGTCATGGCCAAGTTTGCCGCCCAGGCCCAGAAGCCGGCGATCCGGCAGGTGCATCCGGCGGAGCCGAAGTCGTGAGCATGCAGCTTGGCCAGATCGGCGGTGGTGGTGCGCAGTCCAGCCCGTTGGACCGCGATCCGAAGCTCGGGATCGGCAAGCTGGTGCTGATCGGTGCGCTGGTCATCGGCGGCTTCTTCATCGGCCTGGGTGGCTGGGCTGCTTTCGTGCCGCTGAAAAGCGCCGCCATCGCCATCGGGCAAGTCACCGTCGATGGCCGCCGCAAGACCATCCAGCATCTCGAGGGCGGCATCGTCCGAGAGATCGTGGTCAAGGAAGGCGATGAGGTGGCCCAGGGCGATCTGCTGGTGGTGCTGGACGACATCCGCGCCCGCTCCGACGTCAACCTGCTGAACGGACGGCTGGGCGCGGCGCTCGCCATCCGCGCCAGGCTGGCCGCCGAACGCGACCGCGCCGAGGGCATTGCTTTCCCGGATGAGCTGGACCGGCTGATCGGCAATGAGGACGAGCGCATCGAACTGATCGAGGGTGAACTGACCATCTTCGAGGAACGCCGCAACTTCCTGCGCAGCCAGACCAGCATCAACCGCCAGCGCATCGAGCAGCTCAAGTCCGAGATCCTCGGCCTGCGGGACGAAGTGGTGGCGCTGAACCGGCAACTGGAACTGATCGCCCAGGAAGAGGAAGGCCTTTCCGGACTGGTCGAGAAGGGGCTGGCGCGGAAACCGCAATTGCTGGAGCTGCAGCGGCGGCAGGCAGACCTGGGTGGCGAACTGGCCCGCAACAAGGCCGCCATCGCCCGCGCGCAGCAGCAGATCGGCGAGACCGAGCTGACCATCATCGATATCCGCACCCGCTTTCTGAACGAGGTTGTCGGCCAGTTGCAGGAGGTGCAGACCGAGATCGCCGACCTGCGCGACCGCATGGCTGCCGCCGATGACGTCATCCGCCGTACGGAGGTGACCGCGCCCGTAAGCGGGGTCGTCGTCAATGTTCAGGTGAATACCGCTGGCGGCGTCATCGGTCCCGGCCAGCCGCTGATGGACATCGTGCCGAAGGCCGGTGGTCTGACCGTAGAAGCCCGGGTCTCGCCGGGCGACATCGACGTGGTGCATTCCGGCCTGTCGGCTCAGGTGCGGATCTCCGCCTTCAAGATCGCCGAGAACCCGATCCTGGAAGGCCGCGTCCGGACGGTTTCGGCCGATGCCCTGAGCGACGAGCGGACCGGCGAGACCTTCTACCTGGCCCAGATCGACCTGCAGGATCTGTCGCCGCTGCCGCCGGGCGCCGAACTGCAGCCGGGCATGCAGGCCGAAGTCATGATCGTGACCGGCGAGCAGACCCCGCTGCAGTATCTGCTGGAGCCGATCCGCATCTCGCTTCGCCGGGCGATGCGGGAGAGCTGAGCCCCGCCGTCTTCCGCCAGCCCGCAAAACAGGCTAGGCAAAACGCTCTCTCCGACGGAGCCCGACCCCATGCCAACACCCCGCAAGCGCCGCGTCCTGTTCATTGTCGAGAACCTGCCCAGCCCGTTCGACCGGCGCGTCTGGCAGGAAGCGACGACGCTGCAGCAGCATGGTTACGAGGTCTCCATCATCTGCCCAACCGGCAAGGGCTACGAGAAGAAATACGAACTGATCGACGGCATCCACATCCACCGCCACAACCTGCCGCTGGATGCGAAGGGGGCGGCGGGATACCTGCTGGAATACTCGGCGGCGCTGTTCTGGGAGTTCGTGCTGGCCTGGAAGGTGTTCCTGACCCGCGGCTTCGACGCCATCCACGCCTGCAACCCGCCGGACAACATCTTTCTGGTCGGCGGCTTCTTCAAGCTGCTGTTCCGCAAGAAGTTCCTGTTCGACCATCACGATATCAACCCGGAACTCTATGAAGCCAAGTTCGGCCGGCGGGACTTCTTCTACAAGGTGATGCTGGCCTGGGAGCGCTGGACCTTCCGCACCGCCGATGTCTCTATCGCCACCAACCAGAGCTACCGGAAGATCGCCATCGAGCGGGGGAAGATGGACCCCGACCGCGTCCATGTCGTCCGCTCGGGGCCGAGCCTGGAGCGCATGCGCATTATCGATCCGGTGCCTGCGCTGAAGCAGGGGCGGGACTATCTGGTTGGCTATGTCGGCGTCATGGGGGCGCAGGAGGGGCTGGACCTGCTGCTCGAAGCGGTGCGCCACATCGTTCACGATCTGGGCCGCACGGATGTGCATTTCGGCCTGGTCGGCGGCGGGCCGGAGCTCGAGGAACTGAAGCAGATGGCTGCGGATCTCGGCGTCGCCGACTACGTCACCTTCACCGGCCGTGCGCCGGATCAGGACCTGCTGGAGATGCTCAACACCGCCGATGTCTGCGTCAATCCGGACACCTGGAACGAGATGAACGACAAGTCCACGATGAACAAGATCGTGGAGTACATGGCGCTCGGCAAACCCATCGTGCAGTTCGATCTGACCGAAGGCCGGTTCTCCGCCGAGGAGGCGTCGCTCTACGCCGATCGCAACAATCCGCAGGATATGGCGGCGAAGATCCTGGAACTGCTGGCCGATCCAGAGCGCCGCGCCGAGATGGGCCGGATCGGGCGGCAGCGCGTCGTCGATGTGCTGAGCTGGGACCATGAGGTGCCGCGCCTGCTTGCCGCCTATGACCAGTTGTTCGAGGGCCGGCGCGGGTGAGCCTGCCGGCAGAGAAGCGGTCAGCCCCCGATGTGATGGGGCCGGTCCTGTTTCTCGCCGCCCTGCTGCTGACCGCACTGACCCTGCTGAACTTCTTCGGTCTCGAGCGTTTCGAGGCGGTCGGGACGCGCGTCTCGATCCTGCCGCCCGAGGGGCTGGTGCTGGAAAACTCCGATCCTGACGGGATCGTCCGCCATGACCTGCCGGTGCCGCTCGGGGCGGCGAAGGGCTTCATCCGGATCGTGGCGGAAGCCGAGGGCTGGGACATCCGGCCGGGCGGGCGGCCATGGCAACGCGGACGGATCGTGTTCCTGCGCCGCGATCACGACGGGGCCTTTTTGTGGGACGTGCCGCATGTGCTGGCCTTGCTGAAGGACGACCCGGTGCGCTGGACCTTCGAAGCGGTCTATCGCGGCGATGAGCGGGCGGAGAGTCTGTCGGCGCGGATCGAACTGCTGAAGGCGACGGGCCGGCTCGTTGTCTACAGCATGACCGCCACACCGCTGCGCGAGGTGCCCGGTTTCCGGGCTGGGGCGGTGCTTCTGATGGTGGCCTGGGCAACGCTTGGTCTCGCGGTGACCTGGTGGGTCTGGCGGCGGGTGAGGGGTCGGCGCTGGCTTATCGGCATCGCCTGGTTGATCGCCGCGCCCGCTCTGATGCTGAGCGTGTTGCCGTCGACCGCGGCCTCGCCGGTGCGCATGATGGCGGAAGAGGCCGTGGACCTGGCCGGCAGCCGGGAGGCCACCGAGCAGGAACGGGAGGCGGCGGTCTCCGCCAACAGCTTCCTGACCGCCAAGACCGGTCATGTGCTGATGTTTCTCGTGGTCGGATTCTTCATCGGCCTGGCGCGGGGGCGTTCCGGCATGCTGACCGTGCTCATCGTCGCGCCGGTCTTCGCCGCGCTCTGCGAACTGCTGCAGATCTTCAGTCCCAACCGCGAACCTTCCGGCTTCGATGTGATGCTGAATGTCGGCAGTTCCACGGCGGGTGTCATCGCCGCCCTGATCGTTTTGAGCCTGCCAGCCTTCGGTCCGGCGCTGCGCAAACTCTAGCGCCGTCCGGCGCCTGCGGCCGCGCCGATCCTGAGCAGCAGATTGCGGCAGATCAGACCGGCGATGGGGGAATGGGCTCCCCGCATCTCGATCTGCGCGTCCAGCACCAGACGGCGGGCGGTCGCCAGCCGCACCGGGCTCCACTGCGAAAGCTGCTGGCGGAACGAGGCCTGACGATCCCTCGGCCCCAGCCGCGCGGCCTTCATGCCGGCGTCGCGGCCCTTGCCGGATTCCTCGAAGCCCAGGACCAGGTCGAACCGGTCCAGATGGCGCAGCAGCGAGGCCATGACCATCTCCGGATCGACGGCCTCGGCAAGGCTCTTGTCGTAGAGAGACAGCGCCTTTGGCGTCCGCCCCTCGAAGGCGGCGAAGGCGATGGCGTCGAATCCCACCTCCGACTGATCGCCCAGTACGGCCTCGACATCCTCGACGGTGACCGGGCTGTCACTGCCCAGCTTGTAGGTCACCAGCGTGTCCAGCATGCGCCGGTTCGACTGCCGGTCGGGTCCCATCCGGGCGACGATCATGGCGCGGGCGTCGTGATCGACGGTCAGTCCGGCCTGGCGTAACGCTTCGCCGGCCAGCCGGTCCATGTCCTGATCATTGTCGGGATAACAGGCGAGCACCGCCGCGAAGCCGGACTTCGCGGCAAGGCTGCGCAGCTTGTTGGCCGGTTTCAGGTCCCCGGCCTCGAAGATCACGGCAGAGCCCGGTGCGCCGCCATCGAACAGCGATTCCGCCGCACGCGCCACCGAGGCCTGACCCGCATCGCTGACGCGGATCACCCGCTCGCCGCCGAACATGCCGATCTGGGTGGTTTCGTCCATCAGGCGGGAGGGTTCTTCGGAAAGCGATTCCGCGTTCAGACGGACAAGCTGGAAGGGATCCGGATCCTTGCCCAGGAAACGGGCGGCGATGGTCTCGGCCCGTTCCCTGACCAGCCCCGTGTCAGGTCCGTAGAGCACGAACACCCGGTGCGCCGGATCAGGCCTGGAGAGGTACTTCTCGACTTCCCAGGGCTTCGGTTCCATCGGCGCTCACCGCTCGCGGAACAGCAGCAAAAGCCGGGTGCGGATCGCCTCGCCGGTCATGCGCCCGGCCAGTTCCTCGGCGTCCCGCTCGGCGATCAGGGAAGCGTAGTCGTCATCGACCACATTGTAGGGGACGATGCGGCGGACGTTGCCCCGATCGATGACCTTGCTGTCCTCGCCCAGTTGCTTCAGCGTCCAGGAGGTCTGCAGCACGACATGAATGCGCGACGCTGTCTCGTCGGCCTCGATGCCCAGCCGTTCGCGGTCGCCGGTGACCGTCAGCTCCAGACGGTAGGCTGGGCGAACCGGATGGTCCGGAGCCTGGATCGCATTCAGCAGGGCGTTGCGGGTGGCGAAGCCGATCCGGCTGGCCTGCGGGACCACATGCACCTGCGAGAGACGCTGCTCCAGCGCGCCGCCGGTCTGGTAGACCGGCTCGAACCCGCAGGCCGCGAGCAGGCCCAAGAGCAGGCCGGCGATGGCGATGCGGTCAGACCACCACATTGACGATCCGGTTCGGCACAACGACGACCTTTCTGGGCGTCTTGCCGTCCATGGCCCGCTGAACATTCGGCTCGGCCAGGGCTGCTTCCTCGACGGCCTTGGCGTCCATGTCCTTCGGCAGGTTGATCACCGCGCGCTTCTTGCCCATCACCTGCACGGCGATGGCGACGCTGTTCTCGACCACCAGGGCCGGATCGGCCTCGGGCCAGGGCGCATCGACAGCCATGCCCTCATTGCCGAGCGCGGCCCAGGCCTCCTCGGCGAAATGCGGCGTCATCGGTGTCATCAGGCGCACCATGGTTTCCACGGCGAAGCGCCGGGCGGCAGGGCCTGCCTGCTGATCCTTCTCGACCGCGTTGGCCAGTTCGTGCACCCGGGCGACGCCACGGTTGAAGTGGAACCGTTCGAGGTCGCCGGTGAAGCCGTCCACCGTGCGGTGAACCGCGCGGACCAGATCGCCGTCTCCAGGATCGCCGCCGGCATCCCCCGCCGCGGCGCGGACCAGACGCCAGACCCGCTGCAGGAATCGCCAGGCGCCGTTCGCGCCTTCGTCGGACCATTCCAGATCCCGGTCCGGCGGGCTGTCGGACAGCATGAACCAGCGGGCCGTGTCGGCGCCGTACTTGTCGATGATGAAGCCCGGATCGACCGTGTTGTTCTTGGACTTCGACATCTTCTCCAGCGCGCCTTCGATGACGATCGCGCCGGTCTCCGCGTGCCGGAAGCCGGCATCGGTCTTCTCGACCTCGGTCGGATAGAGCCAGTCGCCGCCTTCGGTGCGGTAGGTCCGGTGGATGACCATGCCCTGGGTGAACATGCCGTCGAACGGTTCGTTCAGCCCGCCATGACCGGTCGCCCGCATGCCGCGGGTGAAGAAGCGGGAGTAGAGCAGGTGCAGGATCGCATGCTCGATGCCGCCGATATACTGATCGACAGGCAGCCAGTAATCACTGTCGGCCTGGCGCACCGGCTCGTTCTCGGCGTCGGCGCTGGCGAAACGGGCAAAGTACCACGACGAATCCACAAAGGTGTCCATTGTGTCGGTCTCGCGCTGGGCGTCGCTGCCGCAGGACGGGCACTTCACGTTCTTCCAGGTCGGGTGATGGTCCAGCGCGTTGCCTGGCTTGTCGAAGGTCACATCCATCGGCAGTTCGACCGGCAACTGGTCATCGGGCACCGGCACGACGCCGCAATCCGGGCAGTGGATCACCGGAATGGGGCAGCCCCAGTAGCGCTGACGGCTCAGGCCCCAGTCGCGCAGACGGAAATTGACCGTCCGTGCGCCCTTGTCGGCGGCCTCCATCCGTTCGGCGATGGCGGTCTTGGCCTCCTCGATGCCGAGCCCGTCGAGGAATTCGGAATTGATGATCCGGCCATCGTCGGTGAAGGCCTCGTCGCCAACCGAGAAGCTGGTGGCATCCTGGCCCTCGGGACAGACGACCGGGATCACCGGCAGGCCGTACTTGCGGGCGAAGTCGAGGTCGCGCTGGTCATGCGCCGGGCAGCCGAAGATGGCGCCGGTACCGTAGTCCATCAGGATGAAGTTGGCGATGTAGACCGGCAGTTCGCGGCCCTCGATAAAGGGATGCCTGACCTTCAGGCCGGTGTCGAAGCCCTTCTTCTCGGCCCGTTCCAGCGCCTCTTCGGAAGTGCCCATCTGGCGGCACTCCTCGACGAAGGCGGCGGCCTTCGGATCGGACGCGGCAATCTCCTGGGCCAGCGGATGCTCGGCGGAAACCGCCATGAAGCTGGCGCCGAAGATCGTGTCCGGACGGGTGGTGTAGACCGTCAGGCCTTCCGCAGGCCCGGTTCCGGCATAATCGAAGGTCATGCGCAGGCCGGTCGAGCGGCCGATCCATTGCGTCTGCATGGCGCGCACCCGGTCCGGCCAGCGGTCCATCGACGGCTTCGACAGTTCCTCCAGCAGGTCGTCGGCATAGGCGGTGATGCGGAAGAACCACTGGGTCAGCTTGCGCTTCTCCACGGTCGCGCCGGAGCGCCAGCCCTTGCCGTCAATGACCTGCTCGTTGGCCAGCACGGTGTGGTCGACCGGATCCCAGTTCACCCAGCTCTCGCGCCGGTAGACCAGGTCCTGCTTCAGGAAGTCGAGGAACAGCTTCTGCTGATGGCGGTAGTAGGATGCGTCGCAGGTAGCGAACTCGCGGCTCCAGTCCAGACTGAGGCCCATCGACTTCAGCTCGGCCTTCATGTTCGCGATGTTCTGGTAGGTCCAGTCGGCGGGATGCACCTTCTTGTCCCGGGCGGCGTTTTCCGCCGGCAATCCGAAGGCGTCCCAGCCCATCGGATGCAGCACGTTGAAGCCGCGGGCGCGCTTGTAGCGGGCGACGACATCGCCCAGCGTGTAGTTGCGCACATGTCCCATGTGGATGCGCCCCGACGGGTAGGGAAACATCTCGAGGACATAGTATTTCTCCCGGCCGGGATCGGTCTCGGCGCGGAAGCAGTTGGCGTCGTCCCAGGCCCGCTGCCATTTCGGCTCGGACTCGGCGGGGTTGTAGCGTTCGTTGAGTTCGGTCATCGGAATTATCCGCCTGGTGTCGGATGGTCGTTGGTGTCGGGCGGCGTAACGGCCCGGTCGATCAGAGGCTGCCGGATTCCTGACGTAGCACCAGGGCGCGGGCGATGATCGAATCGATCAGGTTGTTCGGCACGGCCTCGTTGGTCCGGACATCCTGCCACTGACCAATGTCGTTGAGCTGCTGTCGTCCGACCAGGAGCTGCATGGATTCCGCACGCAATGCGCGTGACGAAAATGCCACGTCGATCCGGAATCTTTCCAGCGGCGCTCCCGGCGGAATGTACCAATCTGTCTTGATCAGACCCTGCGGCTCGTCGACGGTTTCCAGCGGCATGAAGCCGACGGCTTCCAGCGCCGCCTGCCACATGAACGGGTTGGCGGGAGAGCCCGCTGCGTTGCCCGCCAGCGATGCTTCGGCCGAGCCCGGGTTAACCGGCTGATTCGAAACGGTTTCGTCGTCACTGCCCGAGAAGGGATTGAGCGAGCTGCACGCGCTGATGAAGGCCGCGGCGCAGATGACGAGGCCGAGACGGAGAACGCGGTGCGGATAGCTGGTCACTTGGCAGGCCCTTTTCGGTGCGGAACGGGGGTGGTTTTATCGACTTGGCAGTGGCCGCACAACCACGTGAGAGCGGCTGTGACAGCCATTATGACGTTGATCCCGGGCAACCGGCTAACCTATTTACGGCTGGTTAGGATAGTTGTGTGAAGTTCCGATCATGCGCTTCGTGTCTGTGACATTGCCGGTGGCCGTCGCCCTCGCCGCTTTCAGCGCGGTGGCCGACGATGCAAAGCTGCGCCTCAATTTCGAAGAGGCGCCGTCGGTGTCGCTTGCGCCGAGCGCTTCGGAAATCACCCTGGACGAACTGCTTTCGGTTTCCCCGCGCGGCGAAGGCCTCAACATGTCCGTTGGCGCCGGCGAAACGGCGGGCGGGCAGGGCTCCGAGATCGGTCTCGGTTATTCCGACAGCGCCCAGGGCGTTTCCTACGAAGTCTTCACCAGCTTTGCCGGCAACGGCTCCGACCGCTTCGGCCTCTCCGGGCTGAACTCCGGCGGTCTGGGACGCGGCATTTCGCTGAACGGCGATCTTTCGCTCAATCCGGGTGCGCCCGCCGACACGCGTCAGTGGCAGGTGGGTGGACGGCTGGGATATGCCGGTTTCAGCCTCGGCGCAGACTTCGCCCGCGAGTATTCGCAGGCCGAGGCCGCCGAGTACCGCGACTACCGGCTGGGCGTGACCTATGCCGGTCAGAGCTGGCGCGTGGGCATGCAGTACATGCGCTCGCTTCAGGCCAGCGAGGAGAACCTGCTCGGCGTTGCTGACGCGCTGGAGCTTGGCGGCGTCTGGAACCTCAACCGTTCGATCGACCTGATCGGCGGCGTGCAGTTCTGGGATCAGCAGGAACTGTCGGCCACCGACAACGCCAACCGCGACGCCCTCATCTTCGTCGGAACTCGCATCCAGTTCTGATCTCTGCAGCCCGGATGCGGGCGGGCCTTCAAATCAATCGTCGATCAGCACCGTGTGCGGCACCCGTCCGATGGGCACCGACCGCAACGCCTTGCGGCTCTTCACATCGATGATCGTCATGTCGTCCGAGAGCCCGTTGGCGACGAACAGCAGCGACTCGTCGCGGTTGAAGGTCATGTTCCAGGCGCGCTTGCCGACCAGAACGTAGTCCTGGACCTCCAGCGTCTCGGCATCGACAAAGGCGATGTGATTGGCACGGCCCAGCGCCACCACGGCGGTCTTGCCGTCCCGCGACAGCACTATGCCAACTGGTGTGACCTGCTCCGAGCGTGCGCCGGTGGGCGGCGGGAAATCGATGTGCCTGACGATTTTGTCGGTCGCCGTGTCGATCACGCTGACGGTCGCATTCAACTCGTTGGTGACCCAGAGCCGCGAGGCGTCGGGCGAGATGGCGAAGCGGCGCGGCCGATTGCCGGCGACGACATTGGCGCGGATCTGACGGCTGGCGACATCGACGACATGGACGATGTTGGCGACCTCTGACGTGACATAGACAGTCTTGCCGTCGGGCGAGGCCAGCACGCCTTCCGGCTCCTCGCCGGTCTCGACCGTGCTCAGGCCGGCGACTTCCTCGCCGTCCTCTTCGCCCTCTTCGTCATCATCGTCATCGTCTTCTTCTTCCTCCTCGCCGTCCCCGTCTTCCGGCTCGGCGGCGGCGACAGTCAGGTCCGGCTTCGCATCGCGTTCGGCGAAATGCGTCTCGAGGTCCAGAATCCCGAGGGCCGCGTCTTCCTCCAGCGAGATGAACAGCGTCCTGCCATCCTTCGAGAAGTCGAACAGTTCCGGATCCTCCACATTGGCGATCCGGTCCACCAGTTCCAGCTTGGCCACATCGATGATGTCGATGGCGTTGCCCTTGCCGCAGGCGACGAAGATCCGGTTGCGCTCCGGATCGAACTGCAGGTGCCGCGGCCGCGCCGCGGTCGGGATGCTCTTCACGACCTCGTAGGATTTGCCGTCCAGCACATAGACGACATTGTCCTTCTCGGACGAGACGAAGATCAGCCCCGTATCCTTGGCCATGACGGAGGTCGAGATCGCCGCGGCGGCGACGCCCGCCAGCAACAGGTTGCGGTAACGGTTCAAGTCAGATCCTCCCGGGATGCAGCGTCTTCCACGCCTTCCGGAATGCTAGGCCGCATAGGCGTGGGGGAGCAACTCACGCGGGCGTCAGGCGAGATCCTAGGCTTCGCATTCCTGATCAAAATTCGGCGGCCGTTTCTCCAGATGGCTGGCGAGACCTTCCGCCGCTTCGGGGCCGGTGAAGCCGAGCATCTCGAGCGCCACCGACGCGTCGAAGGACGGTCCGGCCATGCGGTACCAATTGTTTAGCGCGTATTTGGTGAAACGCAGCGCCGAGGGGGCGCCGTTGGCCAGGCGCTGGGCAATTTCCAGCGCCTTGTCCTGCAACTCGTCATCCTCGACGGCCAGCGAGATCAGGCCCATGCGCTCGGCCTCCTCGCCGGTCATCGGTTCGCAGAGCAGCAGATGGTACTTGGCCTTCGCCATGCCGCAGAGCAGCGGCCAGTTGATCACCGCGTGATCGCCCGCCGCGACGCCGAGGCGCGTGTGCCCGTCGACGATCTTCGCCTGTTTCGTGGCGATGGAGATGTCGGCCAGCAGGGCCGCAACCAGTCCGGCGCCCACGGCCACACCGTTGACGGCGCTGACGATCGGCTTGCCACAATTGATGATGTTGTAAACGAGGTCCTTGGCCTCCTTCCACGAACGGATCCGGGCGTGATAGTCGCCGATGATCTTCTCGATCATCGAGAAGTCGCCGCCGGCCGAGAATGCGCGGCCCTTGGCGGCCAGGATGACGGCCGATACGTCGGGATCCTCGTCGATCGCGTTCCAGATATAGGTGATGTGGCGGTGCCCGGTCTGGTCCAGGGCGTTCAGGCGCTCCGGCTTGTTCATCGTCAGACGCAGCACCCGGTCGGCGGGCATGTCGATTTCGAATGTCTGCCGGAACTCGGCGTAACGGTCGCTCATTCTCGTTTCCTCCCCATGAAACCTGAGTTGCCGAGAGTGCATGGAACCGTTCGGACGCTCAAGGGTGCGGGGGCGATCATGTTATGCTACTCACCGGTAGCCTTATGCGGGAGGAGCAGATGAGCCTGGCGGAAAAGAGCGCCGCGCCGCGCCGCGCGGATCTGAGATTTGCCGTGATCGGCGCCGGCATGTCGGGGATGCTGGCGGCGATCAAGCTGGAGGAAGCCGGCTTCCGGCATGTCGAGGTCTTCGAGAAGGCGTCGGACCTCGGCGGCACCTGGCGGGACAATACCTATCCCGGTCTGAGCTGCGATGTGCCGAGCCATGTCTACCGCTACCGCTTCGCGCCGAACCCGAACTGGACGCGGCGGTTTTCCGCCGGCAGCGAGATCTGGGCCTATCTGGATGGCGTGGCGCGGGAGTACGGCCTGCGCGACCGCATCCGCTTCAACACCGGTATCGACCGCTGCGAATGGCGCGACGGCGTCTGGCGGCTGACCACCTCGACCGGAGAGACGGAAGAATTCGACATCGTCATCACCGCGACCGGCGTGCTGCGCGATCCGGTGATGCCGGATATCGAGGGGCTGGAAAGCTTCGAGGGGCCGATGTTCCATTCCTCGCGCTGGGATCACAGCCATGACTGGCGCGGCAAGCGCGTCGGCCTGATCGGCACGGGCTCGACGGCGATACAGATCACCACCGCCATGGCCGATGAGGTCGGGAAGCTCAGCCTGTTCCAGCGCACGGCCCAGTGGGTGGTTCCGGTCGAGAATCCCGAGATTCCGGTCCAGGAGCGCGAGGCGCTGGCCAAGGATCCGAAGCGGATGGACGATCTCTACGATTTTCTCGCCGACCGGTTCCAGAACACCTTCGCCCGCGCCGTGGTCGGCGATTTCGAGGAACTGGCCAAGGTCGAGAAAGCGTGCGAGGAGAACCTGGCGACGGTCCGCGATCCCGAACTCAGGGCCAAACTGACGCCGAACTATCAGGCCGCCTGCAAGCGTCTGATCATGTCGGACGCGTTCTACGAACAGGTTCAGAAGCCATCGGTCGAGGTCGTCACCGACGGGATCGAGCGGATCGAGCCGAACGGAGTCCGGACGAAGGACGGCCGGCTGCACGAACTGGACATGCTGGTCTGCGCAACCGGCTTCGAGGCGCACAAGTTCATGCGCCCGATGGAGATCATCGGCCGCGGCGGGCACACGCTGGATGAGGAATGGGCCGAGGCGAACCGCGCCTATCGTTCGATCGGCATTCCGGGGTTCCCCAACTTCTTCACCATCGTCGGTCCGAACAGCCCGATCGGCAATTTCTCGCTGATCATGATTTCGGAGAAGCAGTTCGCCTACATCATGCAGCTTGTCGACGAGATCGCCGAGGGCCGTGCGCGGGAGGTCGAGCCGACGCGGGAGGCGACCGACCGCTTCAACGGCGATATTCTGGACGCGATGCAGAACACGGTCTGGGTCAGCGGCTGTTCAAGCTGGTATCTGGATCGCAACGGCAATCCCGCCATGTGGCCCTGGGATTTCGAGCGCTTCGACGACGAGATGACCCGCCCGGACCTCAACGATTTCAGGATCGTCCAATGACCCGACTGCCCGAACCCACCATGCTGAAGCTGGGCCGTCAGGGGGCGAACCTGCACCTGACGCTGAACAATCCGGAACGCAAGAACGCGCTGTCGGGCGAGATGGTGAACGAGATGATCGAGGTGCTGGACGCCATCGCGCCGGACCGGTCCATCCGCAGCCTGATCATGCGGGGCGAGGGCGGCACCTTCTGCGCGGGCGGCGACATCAAGGGCTTCAAGGCGGGCTTCCAGGCCGATGCCGATCCTGTCGCCATCGCCGCCAGCAACCGCACCTTCGGCGATTTCCTGATCCGGCTGAACAACCTGCCGCAGACCGTGATCATGCTGGTCGACGGTGCCGCGATGGGCGGCGGTCTGGGCCTTACCTGCGTCTCCGACGTGGCGATCTGCGACGTCGATACGCGGTTCTCGATGACCGAGACCAGCCTGGGCATTCCGCCCGCCCAGATCGCGCCCTTCGTGGTCGAACGTCTGGGCGTCACCCAGTCACGTCGGCTGATGCTGACCGGCGCGCGCTTCAAGGGCGCCGAGGCTGCCGAACTCGGCCTGGTGCATTTCTGCGAGGCCGACCGGGCCGGGATGGATGCGCGGCTGGAGGCAGTGCTGGATCAGATGGACCGCTGCGCCCCCGCCGCCAACGCCGCCACCAAGGACATTGTCATGACCAGCCGCCGGGAAAGCCTGCCAGATACGCTGGATATGGCCTCCCGCCATTTCGCCGACTGTATGCTGTCCGACGAGGGCAGGGAGGGCGTCAGCGCCTTTCTGGAGAAGCGCAAGGCCGGCTGGATCGAGCGGAGCTAGTCCGCTCTCTTCAGGAAGACGACGTGGAACTTCGCATCCGCTGACAGTTCGACACGATGCGGCAGTTCCGGGGGAACCGCCGCGGTATCGCCGGCGGACAGGCGAATGGTCGTCGCGGCGGGCGGCTCAACGATGTAGGTCACTTCGCCGGCCAGCACCTCGATCCGGCCCCAGGTGCCCGTCTTCGTCGTGTGGTTCCTGAGCAGGCCGGCCGGCACCGTGTCAGCATCGAAATCCGGCGTGGTCCTGTACGCCGTCAGGCCGTCCGGCGTTTCCAGCCGGTCGCAGAGCGGACATTCGATGCGTTCGCCGATCCTGCCGTCCCGTCCCGATTCGCTTTCGACCCACTCGCGCTCGGCGAAGGGCGGTTTGTGGCGCATGTGCTGGCGGTGCCCGCAGTCCAACTCGGCGACCCAGTCGCCGGCATCGTCGCGGTGGAACCCGGTGATGGCGCGCTTCATGGGCCTGCCGCCGGCCAGACCGGCAATTCCGTCGTCTCCTTGATCCGCTCCATCGAGAAGCAGGAGGTGACGTCGTGCAGCGGGGCGGCCGCGATCAGCTTGCGGTAGACGCGGTCGTAATCGGCGATGGACTGGACCACGATCTTCAGCAGGTAGTCATAGGTGCCGTTCAGCCGGTGGAACTCCATCACCTCGTCGATCCGCGATACGCCGCGGGAGAAGCGCTCCAGCCATTCGGCCGAGTGATCGTTGGTGCGCACCTGAACGAACACCGTGATGCCCAGGCCAACCCTGTCCGGATCGACCAGTACGACCTGTTTCCGGATGACGCCGCTCTCCTCCATCATCCTGATGCGCCGCCAGCAGGCGTTCTGCGACAGGTTCACGGCGGCGGCGATCTCGGCCACCGGACGCCCGGCATTGCGCTGCATTTCCGACAGGATGCGCCGGTCCTTCTCATCCAAGGTGTGGTTGATGGGTAATTTTCCCAACTGTGACCTCAATCAACTGAAAATTTGAGAACAATACCCACTTGAATATCAGTAGCGTTCGATTTCAAGAATTATTGTGGGGAATTCAGATGAGCCTGTTTAACCGTCTCTTCGTGCAGCATCCCGACAGCGTCGGGGAGAGCTATGTCCAGCATCTGGGGCATGCAGCGTGGTTCGCGGGCATGCTGGCGACGGCGGCCGCGGCGTGCCTGCTGCACGCCCTGGTGCCTGGCGCCTGCGAGAAGACGGGCAGCCGGATCATCACCCTGCTGCATGACCGCATGGTCGTGAATCGTGTGAAGAAGCCCCTGAGCGAAGGCGAGATGCCGCGCGAGGGCCGCTGGGCCTAGGTGACGGCGCCCGCCTTCTGGCGCAGCCGTGAAAGGACCTGCTCCAGCCCGGCCGGGCTGACCGAGCGGTATTCCTCGGCGATGCGCCCGACAACGCGGTCGACAAAGGCGTCACGGCCGGGATTGCCCTGCTGACGCCGCGCGTCGCGAACCTCGTCGCGGGCAACGCGGAAGGCGTGGAAAAGCATCGGCTCCAGGCCTGTCTTCTCGTAGAGGCGGCGGAAGGAATCGATGCCCGCGGCCTCGATGGCGGCGGTGACCTTCTCCTTCGGCAGGCGGCCGAGCTGCGCCATGCCGGCGGTGAAGAATTCCAGATCGCCGCCGGCCAGAACCCGCAGCATCAGGCTGGTGGACAGCCGGCCCGAGCGGTGCATTCGCTCCACCATCTTGTCCAGATCCGCCCATTCGTCGGATTCCCGAACCTTCTCGACCAGCGAGCGTTCGCGGCCATGCACGATCAGGTCCTCGGCCAGCACGGCCGGCAGATCGTGGCGGCGGATCAGGGTTTCCATCATCAGTTCGGAGACGGCCTGGATGCAGGCTTCGGCGACGGTGAGCGAGACCAGCTTGTCGGCGGTGGCAAGCGGCAGGGACGGGCGTTCGGCGACGGCGCCCATGACGTCGACGCTGTCCTGGAAACGGTCGATGGCGCGGTCCAGCGCGCCCTCCTGCACATCGGCGCCGGGATTGCGCAGCAGCGCATCGACGGCGGCTTCAGTCGCTCGGTCGACCAATTCGTCGGCGACCACGCTGCTGACCTCGCTGCGGCGGGCGACGGCCTTCTGGTACGGTTCACCGCGGTCGATCTGCTGGATCAGGGTTGCGTCATCCAGCAGTGGCGAAAACTGCACCACTGGCAGGGACACCTCGTTCACGTCTTGCAGCAGCCGGTCGATCAGCGGCTGTGGCAGCAGGGGCGATTCAGCGATATGCGCTGCCAGTCCGCGCCGCACCGATTCGACCGAATCGGATATCAGATGGTCGATCATCTGCAGCGCGATGCGCAAATCCTCCGGCGCCAGGCCCGAGCGTTTCAGCAGCACGCCAAGCTGGGCGGCGATGTTGCTGCGATCCGCGTCGGACAGCGCGCCAACAAGCTTGTGGACATCGGTTTCGGTAAGTGTGTCGGTCACGGCCATTCTCCTGAATGGTCAGCATGGCAGGTCATCCTTAATCGGCGCTTAACGCTGACCGGACCGCATGGTCCAATGCGCGCAGGGGAGGACAACGCAATGACCTATGAGCAGATCGAATTCAGCACCGATGGCGCGGTCGCCACGCTGACCATGAACCGGCCGGACCGGCTGAACGCGTGGACCTACAGAATGCGCGAGGAAATGGTCGATGCGATCACCTCGGCCAACAACGACCCGGCGATCGGTGCGATCATCCTGACCGGAGCCGGACGCGGCTTCTGCGCCGGCGCGGACATGAAGGATACCTTCAAGTCCCGGATGAACCAGAGCGGTTCCGAGCGGACCGCCGCCACGACAATCGACTGGGTGAAGTTCGTCCGCGAATCCAAGCCACTCGTCGCCGCCGTCAACGGTGCAGCGGTCGGCGTCGGGCTCAGCCAGATCCTATCCTTCGATGTGATCGTCGCCGCGCGTTCGGCGAAACTGGCCGTGCCCTTCGTGAAGGTCGGCGTGGTCCCGGAACTGGCCAGCTCGCATTTCCTGGTGCAACGCATGGGCTTCGGCCGGGCCAGCGAGTTTGCCCTGACCGGCCGCTTCATAGACGGCGAGGAAGCCGCTGCCTCCGGCCTCGCCGACAAGGTGGTGGACGACGATCAGTTGATGGCGGCGGCAAACGAAGTCGCGGGCGCCATCGCGGCGAATCCGGACCGGCATCTTGCCTGGGCCAAGCAGTTGCTGACGGCGAACGGCTCCGAGACCGACCTTCGGGCCGTGCAGGACCGCGAGATGGCGCTGCTGCAGCAGGCCTATGACAGTCCGGAACACAAGGAAGCGGTCGACGCCTTCCTGAACAAGCGGAAGCCTGTCTTCAGATAGGTCTCAGACGCCGAAGAACTGGCGCAGGACGCGTTCGTAGATCGCCGTCAGTTTCGGGATGTTCTCGACCGCGCAGCATTCGTCGACCTTGTGCATGGTCTGGCTGATCAGGCCGAACTCGACCACCGGGCAGGCGTTCTTGATGAAGCGAGCGTCGGAGGTGCCGCCCGTGGTGGACAGGTCCGGCTCGACTCTCAGCTCCGCGCCGATGGCGTTCTCCAGCATTGCCGTCAGGTCGCCTGGCGCGGTCAGGAACGGATCGCCGGAATTGTGCACGCTGAGCCGGTAGGCGCCGCCGACCGAATCGCAGGCGGCCCGGATCTTGGCTTCCAGCCCGGCGGCGTCCTGTTCGGTGTTGTAGCGAACGTTGAAGCGCGCCTCGCCGCGCGCGGGAATGACGTTGGACGCCGTGTTGCCGACATCCACCGTGGTGATCTCCAGATTCGACGGCTGGAAGTGATCGTTGCCGCCGTCGAGCTGCACCTCGGCGATCCGGTCGAGCATTTTCACCAGCCGGGGCACCGGATTGTCGGCCAGGTGCGGATAGGCGACGTGGCCCTGCTGACCCTCGACCACCAGATGACCGGAGAAGGAACCGCGCCGTCCGATCTTGGCCATCTCGCCCAGGCTCATCGGGTTGGTGGGTTCGCCCACGACGCAGGCGTCGATTCTCTGGCCGTTCCGGGCCATCCAGTCGAGCACCTTGACCGTGCCATTGACGGCCGGGCCTTCCTCATCACCGGTGATCAGGAAGGCGATCGAACCCTGGATGCCGTCGGCGATGACGCGTTCCGAGGCCTCGACCATGCAGGCGATGGCAGTCTTCATGTCGACCGCGCCGCGGCCATAGAGATAACCGTCATGGATCTCCGCGCCGAAGGGATCGAAGCGCCAGGCCTCCGCGTCGCCGACCGGCACCACATCGGTGTGGCCGGCGAAACAGAACACCGGTCCTTCCGCGCCATAGCGGGCGAACAGGTTCTCCACGTCCGGCGTGTCCGTGTCGGAGAAGGTCAGCCGGTGACAGTCGAAGCCCAGCGGCTTCAGCGCGCCCTCCAGACAGGTCAGCGCGCCGCCTTCCACAGGCGTCACGGAGGGGCAGCGGATCAGGTCGCGGGCGAGGTCCAGCGCGTCGGTCAAGGGTTCCGTCCTTCGTTCGCTCAGAAATCGAAGGACGGAAGATGCCTCAATGCACGTTCACCGGAAACATTTCATGCTGACGCACGGTGATGAAGGCGAGTTCGCGCGACGGCGCCACGCCCATCTGCTGGCCGGCGGCGGAGAAGATGCCGAAGGCCTTCTGGCCGCCGTCGATCTCGACGGGGCGGACATAGGCCAGCGCCGAACTGCCGATCTGGGCCAGCATTTCCGGCGTTATCTGCCGGATCTGTTCGATGTGATCAGTCATTGCTGGTCTCCTTTTCGACGGAACCGCTGATGACCTTGCGCGGGGCTTCGGCCTTGGAGCGGATGTTGATCGTCTTCACCAGGGTCTCCGAGACGGGCCGGCTGAGGTCGATGTGCAGCAGGCCGTTGTCCAGCTGCGCGTCGTCAACCTCGATCCCCTCGGCCAGCACGAAGGCGCGCTGGAACTGGCGGGTCGCGATGCCACGATGCAGGAAAATCCTTTCGGAAGTGTCTTCGTTGCGCCGGCCGCGGATCACCAGCTGGTTTTCCTCGACGGTGACGCTCAGATCGTTTTCCTCGAACCCGGCCACGGCCAGCGTGATGCGCAGCGACTGTTCGCCGGTCTGTTCGATGTTGTAGGGCGGGTAGCCGTCATTGGCCGACTTGGCGACGCGGTCGAGCACGCGTTCAACGTGATCGAAGCCAAGCAGCAGGGGGCTGTTGAAAAGAGACATCCGGGTCATGGATCGTCCACTCCTTCCTCAAAAGCGAGCACGACGGGCGGGGCGCGCAGCGCCGCGGCCCTTCACGGACCCTCAAGCAGGCATCCGTTCGCCTATATTTATGGCATGCCGCGTCAGGTTCAAGCGGCTGGAATGCCCGGACGCGCCGTGTTATCCGCCGCGGGTCCGTCAACTCCCGGGAGCCGTGCCGCCATGTCCACCCTTGTCGCTTCGCCGAAGACCGGCGCAGGCCTGACAGGCGCGATCACCGCGCCCGGCGACAAGTCGATCTCGCACCGGTCCCTGATGTTCGGGGCGCTGGCGGTGGGCCGCACCGAGGTCTCCGGCCTGCTGGAAGGCGACGACGTCCGCGCGACCGCAGCCGCCGTTGCCGCGCTGGGCGCGCAGGTCGAACGCATCGGCGATGGCGCCTGGCGCATCGACGGCGTTGGCGTCGGCGGCCTGGCGGAACCCTCCGGGGCGCTGGACATGGGCAATTCGGGCACCGGCGCGCGGCTGCTGATGGGGCTGGTCGCGGGCCATCCGATCACCGCCACCTTCACCGGTGACGAATCGCTGTCCCGGCGTCCGATGCAGCGCGTCATCGAGCCGCTGAGCCAGATGGGGGCCGTCTTCCAGGGACGCGAGGGCGGGCGGTTGCCGATCACGGTGACCGGGCCGGTAATGGCCATGCCCATCGACTACCGCAGCCCCGTCGCCTCGGCTCAGGTGAAGTCGGCGGTGCTGTTGGCCGGGCTGAATGCGCCGGGCGTGACCACGCTGCGGGAGCCGAAACCGTCGCGCGACCACACCGAGAACATGCTGCGTCAGTTCGGCGCCGAGGTGAAGAGCGCCATCGAGGATGGCTTCAATACCGTCCGCATCACCGGACAGCCGGAGCTTTCGCCCCAGACCATCGTGGTGCCGGGCGATCCCTCTTCCGCGGCCTTCGCCACCGTGGCCGCGCTGATCCTGCCGGGCAGCGACGTCACCATCCGCAATGTCGGCCTCAACCCGCTGCGCGCCGGTCTCTTCGATGTGCTGCGCGCCATGGGCGGCAGGATCGAGGTGCTGGGTGAGCGCAACGAGGGCGGCGAGCGTGTCGGCGATCTCCGGGTGCGCGGAAGCGATCTGAAGGGCGTCGTTGCCCCGCCAGCGAACGCGGCCTCGATGATCGATGAATATCCGATCCTCTGCATTGCTGCAGCACTGGCCGACGGGCCGACCGAGATGCGCGGGATCGAGGAATTGCGGGTGAAGGAAAGCGACCGCATCGCCGTCATGGTGCAGGGGCTGCGCGCCGCCGGCGTCGAGGTGGACGAGCACGAGGACGGCATGACCGTGCATGGCGGAGCTGGAAAGGCTCCTGCCGGCGGCTGCACCATCGGCGCGAACCACGATCACCGCATCGCCATGAGCTTCCTGACCCTGGGTCTCGCCGCCGCCGCCCCGATCGAGGTGACCGGCGCCGAGACCATCGCCACCAGCTATCCCGCCTTCGTCCAGCACTATCAGAGCCTTGGGGCGGAGGTTTCGGCACGGTAGAGTTTCGCAAGCGAGGATGTTCTGCTGTTGACAGTTGTCCAGCAGTCAGTTTCCGGGGGGAGGGTCGGCGTGTCTCGAAAGCAGGAACTCGAAGAGCGAAAGCTGGAAATCGAAATTCGTCACCTGGAGCGAAAGTGGTTTCGCAATCCGGCGACGCTGGCGGCCCTGTTGCCCACCCTCATCGCGCTGGCGTCCATCATCTATGCGTTCTCGAACGGACTGATCAGCGTCAGCAAGGAACGGGTCGCCAATCAGGTCACGCTTCTGGAATACCGGAAGGCCCAACTGCTCGACGCCGAGGCGCTGTTGAAGGAGGAAACGGATCGCCTGAAGGCCGAACGGACCGAGCTGGAAGCGGAAAAGCAGGCCATCGAGGCGGAAATCGAAGCCCTGAAACTGGAGGCGCGGGTCTCCCGCGTTTCCGTGCCGTTGGCGGCGCTGCGCGAGGAGGGGCAGACGATCTGGCCCCTGAACGAGAATTTCGATGCGCTGATCAGGGCGCTGGCCGACGAACCCGTGCCCGAAGCTGTCGGTCTGATCGAGGACGCGATTGAGGCGACCGGCGAAGCCGACATGAAGGCGAACCTGCTGCGCGCCCTGTTCCTGGGCACACGGGAGGAGAAGTACCACGCCCTCCTCAATCAATTGACCCGGGAGCATGCAGCGGAAGCCGGATTTCACTACTGGGAAGTATACTCGAACAGCCGCTTCTTCAGGTGGGGAGACGCCGAGGACCGGAAGAACACCGAACTGCTGATGGACCTCGCGGCTCAGGAAGGGGCCGCTGTGCTGGACCAGGGACGGTTTGTCGATCGGCTTGCCGGCATGCTGCATGAGTTTGGGGGGAGCGGCCTCTCGGTCGCCCGGGCGCATCGGGCGTGCAACGCCATTCTTGCCACTGCCATCGGTTCCGCCCTCGATCAGGCGCGGCCGCACTACGACAGGTCCGATTTCGTCAAGCTTGTCATCGCGTTGTCGCCGGAGACGGGAGCCTCGCTGTTCGGGTGGATCGTTGTCAGCGAACCCCGGAATGTGGACCTCCTGTCTGCGCTGCAGTCCGGCCTTGTATGGGGCGCAGTGACCGAGAGACTTTTCGAACCCTTCAATACGCCAAGGGGGACGAATGAAGCGGATTGGCGGCAATGGATGGCTGCTCGGTCATGGAAGATTGACGCCGCCTATTTCGAGGAAGCTGACTGCGCTGCGCCTCCGGCCTAGTTTCGTCGCTTCAGAATGGCCCGCAGCGGGGAATTTTGCTGTAGCCCGGTGACGGCGGTTGTCAGGCGGATGGCACGGTTGTAGCAAACCGATGCCTTGTCACCCGACGCCGGAGCCCCTCCAGATGACCGATACCGACCTGCTGCCCGTTCTGACCCGGATCGCCGACGCGCTGGAGCGCATGGCGCCGCCGGCTGTAAAGGAACTGGACGTGACGGCGGCTTCGGCCTTTGTCTGGCACGCCGAGAGCGCCAGCTTGCAGCCGGTGCCCGAGGTCAATCACGTGGAGATGGGGCTGCTGCGCGGCATCGACCATGTGCGCGATATCCTGACCGACAACACCAGCCGCTTCGCCGAAGGGCACCCGGCCAACAATGCGCTGCTCTGGGGCGCGCGCGGCATGGGCAAGAGCTCGCTGGTCAAGGCCGCGCATGCGTCCGTGAACGCGGAAACCGGCGGAAAACTGATCCTGATCGAGATCCACCGGGAGGACATTCACTCCCTGCCGCGGCTGCTGGGTCTGCTGAAGGCGAACCTGGACCGGCGCTTCATCCTGTTCTGCGATGACCTTTCCTTCGATCACGACGACACGGCCTACAAGTCGCTGAAGGCGGTGCTGGATGGCGGTATCGAGGGGCGGCCGGCGAACGTCATCTTCTACGCCACCTCCAACCGCCGGCACCTGATGCCCCGCGACATGGTCGAGAACGAGCGCTCGACGGCGATCAATCCCTCCGAGGCGGTTGAGGAGAAGGTCTCGCTGTCGGACCGTTTCGGGCTCTGGCTGGGTTTCCATTCCTGCAGCCAGCAGGACTATCTCGCCATGGTGCGCGGCTATTGCGACCGCTTTGGCCTGGATATCTCCGACGAGGACATGAAGGCGCAGTCGCTGGAATGGGCGACCACGCGCGGCTCCCGCTCCGGCCGCGTCGCCTGGCAGTACATCCAGGATCTCGCGGGCCGGCAGCGGAAGCCGCTGGCCTGACGCATCAGGCGGCTTCGCGGCCCCTGGCGATCCTCTCGAACAGGCCCCACTTGTCGGCCGGGCTCATCTCCCGGGCGGCGGCGGCCATCAGGACCTCCCTGAGTTCGGCTTCCAGCGAACGGCCCTGGATGCGGGCCCGCCGTTTCAGCGCTTCCAGAACCTCGCCGTCCAGGCGGCGGATGGTGACTGTCGCCATGTTGTTTTTCCTTTCTCTGTCCGATTTCAGAACAGTCCGTGCATGAACCAGGCGGGCGGGCGTTCCGGCGCGCCGCGGTCGTAGAGGCCTTCGCGGTAGAGCCAGAAGCTGCGGCCCTCGGCGCTTTCGACGCGGTAGTAGTCGCGCGTCGCCGCCGCCTCGCGTTCGGGCGCGCTCATCCCCTCCCACCATTCCGGCGCGATCCGTTCCGGGCCTTCCGCCGCGACCACATGGTGGCTCATGCGCCGCCAGCGGAATCTGGCGGGCGGCAGGTCGGGCACTTCCGCCACAGCCTCGATGGGCTCCGGCCGGGGTAGCAGGCGCGCCGGGCGCAGCGGCGTCCGGGGCCAGCTTTCCACCTTCAGCGCCGCGTCGGGCAGGGCGCGCCGTTCGGCGCGTTCGGGGATGTGACTGCCCCGGGGTTTCAGCACCTGCACGCTGTCGGGGCCGAGCCGGTTGCGCAGCCGGTCGATCAGCAGCGAGACCTGATCGGGCGAGACGCGCTGGCGGTCCAGGCGGGGCTCCACCGCCGCTAGCGGTTCGGTGCGGGGCGCCGACAGGATCAGCGCGTCGATGCCGAACCCGGCGTCGATGTGATCCAGCTTCTCCTCGAACAGGCGCAGCCAGTGCGCGGCGTCGCGCATCGCCCGGGCGCAGGTGACGCTGATCGCCGAGACTCCGCCATCGGCCAGATAGGCGGCCAGATCCAGCCGGTGCGCACCGCGCCGTTCCTGGGTCAGCCAGCGCGACAGCCGCTCGATCAGCCGCTCGGCGGCGATGGCGATGTCCTCGCGCTTGCCGATGGGTTCGCCGAAGTCCAGCCGCACGCGGAATTCCGGGCTGGGCAGCATGGGGGAGATCGGATCGCCGATGCGGCCCAGCGCCTTATCCAGCCGCCGCAGCGCCTCGGTCCCGAAGCGCCGTCCGAGCGACTGCCGTGGCATGCGGTAGAGGTCGCCGATCCGCTTCACCCCCAGCCGCGTCAGTCCCTCGATGGTTTCCTGCTCCAGGCGCAGCGCGGCGATGGTCAGCGGGGCAAGCTTCACCATGCCGCCGCCGGCTGGCGCGATACGGTCCGCCTGCGCATCGCCGCCGAAGCGGGCCAGGGCCCAGGCCGCCGCCGGGGTGTCGGCCAGTCCGGCGCGTACGGTGACCCTGGCCCGCGTCAGCCGTCCGGTCAGATCGGCAAGCAGTTCCGCCTCGCCGCCGAACAGGTGATCGCAGCCGCTGGATTCGACGATCACCCCGTCCACGCCGTCGGGCGCGGTCCAGGGGCTGTAGCGTCCGCACCAGCGCGCCAGCATGGCCAGCCCCTCGGCGTCGGCGCTGATATCCGCCGGCGCGGTCTTCAGGCCGGGCGCGAGCGCGCGGGCGTCGGCCAGGGTCATGCCGGCCTCGATCCCCTGCGCCGCCGCCGCGCGGTTCGCCGCCTGCACCCGGATGCCGCCCTGCGCCGCGATGCTGAGCGCCAGCGGCCCGGGGGCGGCCTGCCGGTCAGCCCGCGAGAAGCGGTCGGTCGGCCAGTGAGGCAGCCAGAGCGAGATGAAACGTTTCTGCATCCTGTTCCACCATCCATTGCGCAGGACGTCCGCCACGCGCGCGCCAGAGGGAGAGAGAGAAAGGGAAACCGCGCTGCGTGGGATGGATCGGCTGGCACGCAGCGCGGCTCGGACCATCCGGAAAGGCCTGAGCCGCCCATCTGGCCGGCCCACCCATCCCCAGATGGGCGGTTTCCGCTGCCTCCGCCCGCCACCGGGTGATCGCGGCACTTGTGGCGCGGTCGCCGACGGGGCCACGCAGGATCAGGCCCATGGACCCGCCCTTCGCCGCCGCCAGCTGCAGCCGCCGCGTCTCGGTCATGCCCAGCGCCGGGATCTCGCCTACCGCACCGGCGGCCGCGCCGGCTGCCAGCGCCTCCTCCATCGCCCAGAGCGCTTCCTTCTCTCGGCGGGTGGTGACGAAGATCAGCCGCGACGGGTCCAGCCCCCGCGCCGCGAGACCCGGCCCGTAGAGCCGGCCGCGTTCGCGCGCGCCGTCCTCCGGCTGGCACCAGAACACGGGCCGCGTCTCGCCGTCGCGCGCCAGCAGCCGGACGATCAGGGCCAGCGCGAAATCCGTCTCCCGCCAGCCCGCGATCTCGTGCAGGCCCGCCGTCGGCAGCCCGCCCCAGGGCAGGGCCCGGTCGATCTCGGCGACGCCGGTCGAAAGCATCTCCGCCCCGGCCGCGGACGAACCCTGGCTCTCGATCCCCGCAACCCTGTCCTTCAGTCCGGCCAGCACCTGATGCGACGCCGTCAGATTCGCCGGCTCCAGCGCCGTCTTGTCGATGTTCCGCCAGGCAACCATACCGCCGCCTCCACCATGTTCCGTTCCATTTGTTCTATTTTTGTTCTATCAAATCGGAACGGGCGAGTCAAAGGTGGGAGGAGGGTGTCAGCCCTATGGTCATCCCCACGGCGGGCGGCCATACTCAGCCCATGCCGGTATGTGAAGCAGATCCCTGGAGGGTGCAGTATTTCGAGGGCGTGCCCTGCCCCGAGGACGTGCGCGTGCCGACCGAGGACGGCGACGCCTGGTCCTGGTATCCGGATCACAAGTGGGTCTATGACAAGCTCAGGGTGGCGGAGAGCCAGGATTTCGTCTGCGGGCCGCACGGCCTGATGCCGCCGTCGTTTCCGGTCTTCTCCAAGCCGGTCTTCAACATGCGCGGCATGGGTATCGGCAGCCGCATCCTGCGCACCGAGCGTGAATACAAGGCCAACCAGCGGCCGGGCCACATCTGGACTCCGATCCTGGAGGGCGAGCACATCTCGACCGACGTCGCCGTGGTCGACGGCGAGGCGGCGTGGTGGCGGCACACCTTCGGCAAGCCGCTGGAAGGCGGCATGTTCGACTACTGGACCGTGCTGGCGGAGCCGAATCCCGCGGTCGAGGAATATTGCGGGGCGTGGTTGAGGCGAAACCTGCGCGGCTATACCGGCATGGTCAATTTCGAGACCATCGGCGCGCGCATCATCGAGGTGCATCTGCGCTTTGCCGATCAGTGGCCCGACCTCTATGGCGGCCGGCCCTGGGTGGAGGCCCTGATCCGGCTCTATGCCGACGGTGTCTGGGAATACGACGATTCCAACCGCCGCACCGGCTACAGCGTTGTCCTGTTTGGCGGCCATGGGCTGCAGTACACCCATCCCCCGGCCGATCTGGTCGAGGACATCGCCGAAACCGATGGCATCACCAGCGTGCAGGTCACCTTCCATCAGGACCGCCCACCGTCATGGCACGCCATGCCCCCCGGCGGTTTCCGGCTGGCGATCGTCAACTGCTGGGACCTGGAGGCCGGCATGCGCGCCCGCGAGAAGCTGGCGCTGAGCTTCTGGTCGACGCAGCAGCTCGCGCCTGGCCGGCGCAAGCCGCGTCCGCAGCCCGCGTCCTGAGTATCCGGGCGTGACCGAGCGGCCGATCGAGGAGATCGAGAACGTCTGGATCCCGATGCCCGACGGGGCGCGGCTGGCCGCGCGGATCTGGCGTCCGGCCGACAGCCTGACGGCTCCGGTGCCGGCGATCCTGGAGTATCTGCCCTATCGCAAGCGTGACTTCATGCGCTCGCGAGACGAGCCCATGCACCGCTACTACGCGATGGCCGGATACGCCTCGATGCGTGTCGATCTGCGGGGCAGCGGCGACTCCGACGGCGTCATGACCGACGAATACACCCAGCAGGAACTGGACGATGCGCTGGCCGTGATCGCCTGGGCGGCGGAGCAGCCGTGGTGCGACGGCGGGGTCGGCATGACCGGCATCTCCTGGGGCGGCTTCAATGCGCTGCAGGTTGCCGCTCTCCGTCCGCCAGCCCTCAAGGCGATCATAAGCCTGTGCGCTGCCGATGACCGGTATGCCGACGATGCTCATTACAAGGGCGGCTGCCTGCTGAACGAGAACATGCAGTGGGGCTCGATCCTGACGCTCTACAACGCGCTGCCGCCCGATCCGGAGATCAGCGGACCTGGCTGGCGGGAGACCTGGCTGAAACGGCTGGCGGCCGTCGAGCCGGCACCGGTGACCTGGATGCGGCACCAGACGCGCGACGATTACTGGCGGCACGGGTCGGTGTCCGAGGACCTTTCGGCGATCGCGTGTCCCGCCTTTCTGATCGGCGGCTGGGCCGATGGATACTCCAACGCCGTGCCGCGCCTGCTGGAAGGTCTTGAGGTGCCACGGCTGGGCCTGATCGGGCCCTGGGCGCACACCTTCCCGCATGACGGGGTCCCCGGCCCGGCGATCGGTTATCTGCAGGAGGCTGTGCGCTGGTGGGATCACTGGCTGAAGGGCCGCGACACGGGGCTCATGGACGAGCCCATGCTGCGCGCCTGGATCCAGGACAGCCTGCCGCCCGCGCCGCAATATCAGCAACGTCCCGGCCGCTGGGCCGCCGAGAATTCATGGCCCAGCCCCGGCATCAGGAACCAGCGTCTGTGGCTCAACTGGGGCCACCTGTCCGAGGAACCAGGAGAGCAGGACGAGATCAGCTTCTCCTCGCCGCACACGCTGGGTGTCCGGGCCGGCGAATGGTGCGGCTTCGGCGCCGATGGCGAAGCGCCCCGCGACCAGCGCGCCGACGATGGGGGCTCGCTGGTCTTCGACACCGACCAACTCGAGGATGGAATCGACCTTCTGGGCGCGCCGGAACTGGAACTCGACATCGCTGCCGACCGGCCGGTGGCGTTTCTAGTGGCCCGGCTCTGCGACGTCGCGCCCGACGGGGCCTCGTCGCGGATCTCGTACGGCATTCTCAATCTCTGCCACGGTGACAGCCATGCCGATCCCGAGCCGCTGGTTCCGGGCGAGTGGCGCCGGGTGCGGCTGAAGCTGGACGATCTTGGCCAGAATATCCCCGCTGGACACCGGCTGAGGCTTGGCCTGTCCACGGGATACTGGCCGATGATCTGGCCGGCGCCGGAGCCGGTGACGCTCTCGGTACGCCTGGGCACCGGTCACCTCGATCTGCCGGTGCGTCCGCCTTCCCAGGCCGACGCGGCGATCCGGCCATTCGCGGAACCGGTCTCGGCCGAGGGCTCGGAGCACAAGAAGCTGCGTCATCTGCCGATGCGGCGCACCATCGAGATCGACCTGACCACAAACGAGATGATCTACACGCTGAAGGGCGATGGCGGGGAACTTGGCGGCGCCTCGCTGGCGCGGATCGAGGAAATCGGGCTCGACCTCGGCTACACTATGATGAAGCGCTACCGGATCCTGGAAGATGACCCGCTGTCGGCCCAGACTGAACTGGCGCAGACGGCGATCCTGCGCCGCGGCGACTGGAACATCCGCCTGGAATGCCGCACCCGGCTGAACGCCACGGTCTCGGCCTTCCAGTTTACCGGCGACCTGGAAGCCTTCGAGAATGATGTGCCGGTGACTTCAAGGCACTGGACGGTCTCGGTCCCCCGCAATTTCCTCTAGGACGAGAGGCGACCGATAGCGGCGTCGATGATCCGCTCCAGCATCTGCGGATAGGTTATGCCCGCGAAGCCGGCCATGAAGGCCAGCTTGCCGTCATTCGCCCATGCCGGGTTGGGGTTGATCTCCATCAGCCGGGGCAGACCGTCGGCGGCGCAGCGGAAATCGAAGCGGCCATAGTCCTGCAGCCCGAACCGACCGAAGAGCGTTTTCGCCCAGCCGGTCATCCGCTCGGCGGTGGCGGTGTCGATCTCGGCGCGCCGGAACCGGATTTCCGTCCAGTAGGGCGAGTCCGGATCCGCCTTGGATTCGAAGGATAGGATCGGCGCCAGACCGGCGGGCAGGCCCGAGAAATCGACTTCCAGCGGCGGCAGGGCCTCAAGGCTCTTTCCCGGATTGCCGATCAGTCCGACGCCGTATTCCGGTCCCGGCAGGTATTCCTGCCAAAGCACCGGCTGGCCGGGCAGGATACCAGCCAGAAATTTCAGATAGGCCCGCGCCTGCCCCTCGTCATGCACCACGGCGTCCTTGGTGATGCCGACGCTGCCATCCGCCGTGTTCGGTTTCAACAGCGCCGGGTAGAAGCCGGGCAATGCGCCAGAGACGGCTTCTGCGGGCAGCCAGGCCTCGCGGGGCGTGGCCACGCCCATCGCCTCGGCCACCAACCGCACGATCTGCTTGTCGAAACACAGGATCATCGCCTGCGGAGTCGCGCCGGTATAGGGAATGTCGTGCAGTTCCAGCCAGGCCGGCAGGTTCAGTTCGCGCGTCGGCCGGTTGCCGATCCCGGTGTCGCAGAAATTCAGCACCAGGTCCGGGCGGTCCGCGGCCAGCCGCTCCAGCAGCCCGTCATGATGGTTGTGAACCGTCACCTCGAACCGGTGCAGGCTCTCGATCGCGGCGACCATCGCATCATGCGCCGCCAGGTCCTCGGGGCCATAGGCCGCGCCCAGCTTGGTCGGGTCCGAGGCACCGTGATCCCCGGTGACGATGGCGAGTTTTCTGACCTGGCGCATGCAGCCGCTCCGGCAATGGACAGTGTGGATGTCAGACCATAGCATCGCGCTGAACGGAAAGCGCATCGTCACAGGGGGAGCGGGAAATGGAAACGAAGGCAGCAGTCGCGGTCGAGGCAGGCAAGCCGCTGGAGCTGACCACGGTCAATCTGGACGGGCCGAAGGCAGGCGAGGTGCTGGTCGAGATCAAGGCCACGGGCATCTGCCACACCGACGAGTTCACCCTGTCGGGCGCCGACCCCGAAGGCATCTTCCCGGCGATCCTGGGCCATGAGGGCGCGGGCGTGGTGGTCGATACCGGCCCGGGCGTCACGACGCTCAAGAAGGGCGACCACGTGATTCCGCTCTACACGCCGGAATGCCGCCAGTGCGAATACTGCCTCTCGGGCAAGACCAATCTCTGCCAGGCGATCCGTGTCACCCAGGGCCAGGGTCTGATGCCCGACGGGACCAGCCGTTTCTCGAAGGGCGGCGAGAAGATCTTCCACTACATGGGCACGTCGACCTTCTCCAACTTCACCGTCGTGCCCGAGATCGCGCTGGCGAAGATCCGCGAGGACGCGCCGTTCGAGAAGGTCTGCTACATCGGCTGCGGCGTGACCACCGGCATCGGCGCGGTGATCAACACCGCCAAGGTCGAGCCCGGCACCAACTGCGCCGTATTCGGCCTGGGTGGCATCGGCCTGAACGTGATCCAGGGCCTGCGCATGGTCGGCGCAGACCGCATTGTCGGCATCGATCTGAACCCCGAGCGCGAGAAGATTGGCCGGCATTTCGGCATGACCCACTTCGTGAATCCCGATGAAGTCGGCCGCGACAAGGTCGTGGATGCCGTGGTCGAACTGACCAAGGGCGGCGCGGATTACAGCTTCGAATGCATCGGCAATGTCGAGGTGATGCGACAGGCGCTGGAATGCTGCCACAAGGGCTGGGGCGAGAGCGTCATCATCGGCGTCGCCGGTGCCGGCCAGGAAATCTCGACCCGTCCGTTCCAGCTTGTCACCGGCCGCGTCTGGCGCGGCACCGCCTTCGGCGGCGCCAAGGGCCGCACCCAGGTGCCGCAGATCGTCGACTGGTACATGGACGGCAAGATCAACATCGACGACCTGATCACCCACGTCCTGCCCTTCGAGCAGATCAACGAAGGCTTCCACCTGATGCATGCCGGCGAATCGATCCGCAGCGTGGTGACATTCTGACGGGGGCTCCCTGTCATCCCCGATGGCGCGAAGCGTCACTCGGGGATCCGGGCAGCGTGTGATCGGATGCGTTGTGACCGCTGGCAAGTCCAACCGGACCCCCGCGCAAGGCGGGGGTGACACCTTTGTTTGGTGATGCGCGTTGAGCCTCAAGGACATCCACAATTTCGACTACGCGGTGCTGCTCTGCGAGAATATCGCGGTGACGCGCGCGTTCTATGCCGACGTCATGGGCTTCGCGGTCGAGCACGACTCCCCGGCCTGGGTCAGTTTCCGCGTCGGCGCGACGCTGCTGACGTTGAAGACACGCGGGCCGTCGCTGGCCTGGGATGACGGGCCGAAGTCGCCTGGCTCGGCCTCTTTGCAGCTCGCCTTCCGGGTGCCGCCCTCGGCCATCGACGCCTGCCATGCGGAACTGAAAGCCGCCGGAGCGACCATCCTGCAGGGTCCGACCGACCTGCCGGCCTGGCGGCACCGGACCATCTTCTTCCGCGACCCCGAGGACAATGTCATCGAGATCTACGCGGAGATCTGATCAGAAGCGGTCCAGATCGTGGGCGAACATCATCCGGTGGCCGTCGGGCGACTGCACCGCCATCTCGCGCATGCCCCAGGGCTGGTCCTGCGGGCCGAACAGGATGGTCTCGCAGCGGTCGCGGATCTCGGTGTGATAGGTGTCGACATTGTCGAGTTCGAAATAGGCGAAGTACTGATGATCGCCCAGGTCCCTGACCGGAATGGCGTCAGGACACTCGCCCAGCATGATGGCGCATTTGCCGCGACGGACGAACTTCCAGCCCTCGGGCTCCATCCACATCTCGAAGCCCATCACGTCGATCCACCAGCGGGCCGTGGCCGCCACATCGGCAACTGCAAGCACATGGTGATGGGCCAGTACCCCGGCTTTCCCGTCCGTCATCGGAGCTCTCCGTCAAAAGCATGTGCCGTGGTAGCGGCGAGGGCTTAGTCTGCGGCGGAACGGGGCGGAGTTGAACCGCCAGAGGTCACAGGGGAGGAACATCATGACCACCGAGATCGATCTTTCGGGGCGCGCCGCGCTGGTGACCGGCGCAGGCAGCGGCATCGGCCGCCGTGCCGCGCTGATCCTGGCGAACGCCGGCGCCGCGATCGCCTGCACCGACATCAACGAGAAGACGGCGCAGGAAACCGCTACGGCGATCCAGGGATCGGGCGGCAAGGCCATTGCCCTCGCCCATGACGTGGTCGAGGAGAGCCAGTGGGAAGAAGCGGTTCAGGCCACGCAGGACGCCTTCGGCAATATCCGTATCATGGTCAACAATGCCGGCATCGAGCTGGTGAAGACCATGGACCAGATCTCCACCGGGGACTTCCGGCGGGTCATGGACATCAACGTGCTGGGCGTCTTTCTGGGTATCAAGACCTGCGCCGACGCCATGGACGCCTCGGGTGGCGGCTCGATCATCAATCTCTCGTCGGTGGCCGGGCTGGGCGGCGCGCCGCGTCAGGCGGCCTACTGCGCCTCCAAGGGCGCGGTGCGGCTGATGACCAAGGCAACGGCTCTGGAGCTGGCGGCACTGGGCAAGAAGGTGCGCATCAACTCGGTGCATCCGGGCATCATCCGGACGCCGATGATGGACGACCTGATCGCCGACGCACCGACCGAGATGCGCGAGGAGATGATCGAGCAGATGCGCCTGCGTCATCCCATCGGCCGCCTCGGCGAGGCCGAGGATATTGGCAACGCGATCCTCTACCTGGCCTCCGACCTGTCCTCCTTCATGACCGGTTCGGAAGTGGTCGTGGACGGCGGCATGACCTGCGGCGTCGGCGGACGGATGCCGGTGCGGCAGGCGTCGTAGAGAAACCGTCACCCCCGCCTGGACCTTCGCTCAAGGCGGGGGGGACGGCTTGGGACGAGCGCTAAACAGTCCTGCTCAGCGCGTCCACACAAGTGGGTAGCGGTCGCTCTCGATGGGATCGCCGGTCTGCATGGCGGCGTTCTTGAGGGCGTCGCTGGTGCCGGTTCCCGCGTAGTAGGTCGCGTCGTCGCCACAGTAGCGCACGGTGTAGCCGCGCCGGCGGCGGTCGCGGCGCGAGTTGCCGCCCGCGCCGTGCACGGTCATGGCGTGGAATGCGACGACGTCACCGGGCTTCATGTCCCAGCCGATTGTCGGATAGCTCTCCGGATCGGCGTCGATATCGGGCATGTCCTCGTAACCCTCGCCGCGCTCGTAGGGCGTGCCGCCTGGCGCGAAGGGCTCGGGCTGGAACCAGCGGTCCCAGGTGTGCGAGCCCTTGACGAACTCCAGCCGCCCGCTCTCGGTGGTGACGTGGTCCAGCGCCAGCCAGAAGCTCATCACCTGCCGGCCGCGCACGGGCCAGTAGGGCTGGTCGTTGTGCCAGCGGGTGGGCTGGTCGACGCCAGGTTCCTTCACGAACAGCTGGTCGTAGAACAGGGTCAGCCGCTCCGTGCCCATGATCTCGGCAGCCAGTTCCGGCAGAGGGCTTTCGAAGCAATAGGCCCGGAACTCCGGATCATGCTCCCAGAGCCTCAGATTGCCATGGAAGCGTCCGCCGTCGGGCAGGACGTAGTTGTTGCAGAACGGTCCGGGGTTCTCGATGTCTCGCTCGATCGCGTCGGCGACGCGCGCAACCCAGTCCGGCGGCACGGCATCCTCGATCAGGATGGCGCCGTCGCGCCAGAATGCGTCGATCTGGTCTCGTGTCAGGCTGGTCATGGTGTCAAGGATAGCGCCGGATCGCGGACGCAATCCATCCGGGAATCACGCCGCGCTGTCGTCCTCGGGTTCTTCCGTCTCGCCCGTGTCTTCCGGCGCATCGACCTTCGCCACCTCGAACAGGCTCGGGTTGCGCGGTTCGGCCGAGAGCAGGCCGGTTGCCTTCAACTCGTCGATGCCGGGCAGGTCGTTCAGGTTGGTCAGCCCGAAATGGATCAGGAACTCGTCGCTTGTGCCATAGGTCACCGGCCGTCCCGGCGTCTGACGCCGCCCGCGCGGGCGCACCCATGAGGTCTCCATCAGCACGTCCATCGTGCCCTTGGAGACGGCAACGCCGCGCAGTTCCTCGATCTCCGCACGGGTGATCGGCTGGTGATAGGCGATGATGGCCAGTGTCTCGACGGCAGCGCGCGACAGCTTGCGCGGGGTGACCCGGTTCTCGGCGAGCGCATCGGCCAGATCCGGCGCGGTGCGGAACAGCCACTTGCCGTTCACCTGCACCGGCTCGACGCCGCGTCCGCGATAGTCCTCGGCCAGCGCCGCCAGCACGACGGTGACGTCGACATCCTTGGGCAGGCGCTGGCTGATGGTGCCGAGGTCCAGAGGCTCCTCGGCGGCAAACAACAGGGCTTCGACGACGCGGACATGGTCGCGGTCGACGCTCATGCCTGGCTCCGGCTGCGGACATAGATCGGGCCGAAGAGACGCCCCTGCTTTAACTCGATATCACCCTGCTTGGCCAGTTCCAGCGCCGCGAGCAGCGTCGAGGCGGTCGCCGAGCGCCGGGTGAAGGGAACCGCGGGCGTCGGCGGCAGGAAGGCCTGCAGGCTCGACCACTCGGGCAAGGCGCCCAGCAGACGCCGCATCCTCTCCAGCGCCATCTCGACCGAGATCACCTTGTCGCGCCGGACCTTGAGCGGTTCGTTGTCGCCCTTGGCCTCGCAATGGGCGCCATAGGCCTTCAGCAGGTCGTAGAGTTCGCATTCCCACGCCGAGGAACGGTGCACGCGGATGCCCTCGGGCGCGCCCCGGCGGTAGAAGTCCTGACCCTCCCGGGCGCGGCCCATCAGCGTCTTCGCAGCTTCGCGCATGGCCTGCAGACGCCGCAACTGCCAGTTCAGCCGAGCCGCCAGTTCGCTGGCCGAGGGCTCATCGTCATCCTCCGGATCGGGAATCAGCAGGCGCGACTTCAGATACGCCAGCCACGCGGCCATGACGAGATAGTCGGCGGCCACTTCCAGGCGGAGCTGGCGGGCGCTTTCGATGTAGTCGAGATACTGCTGCGCCAGGGCGAGCATGGAGATGCGCGCAAGATCGACCTTCTGGTCGCGGGCCAGATCCAGCAGCAGGTCCAGCGGCCCTTCATAGCCGTCCAGATCGAGGACAAGCTGCACGCCTGCGTCTTCGCGCGGCGTGTCTTCCTCGAAAGCTGGCGGACCCATTTCAGGCGATTCGATCATCCCGCCAGTAAAGCACGATCAGGCGATCACATCATCCAGTTCATGCAGCAACTGGTGTCTGTCGACGCCCTCACTACCGGATATTGTGTCTGCGATCCGGTTCCAGCGTTCCAGCGCCGCTAGCGTGATCGGGCCGATGGCATCGGCGACCTCACGCATCGTGGCGAAATTGCCGGAGCATTGCAGCAGCCCGTCGCAGCCGGCTTCCAGCGCCTGACGGGCAAGCTCGCCCCGTCCGCCGGCCAGCGCCTTCATGTCCAGGTCGTCGGAAACGATGAAGCCGTCAAAGCCGCAATGGCCGCGCATCACCTCCCCGATGATTACGGGCGACAGGGTTGCCGGGCGTTCGGCGTCGAAGGCCTGGAACAACTGGTGCGCCGTCATGGCGATCGGGGCGCAGTGGGCGGCCAGGCGGAAGGGCTCGAAATCGGTCGAGAGCAGGTCGTCACGCTCGATCTCGACGCGCGGCAGGCTGTCATGGCTGTCGACCGTGGTGCGGCCGTGTCCGGGCCAGTGCTTGGAGACGGGGACCACGCCGCCGGCCTTCAGCCCGTCCGCCTGCGCCCGTCCCAGCGTCGCCACCTGCTCGGGATCGGCGCCGAAGGCGCGGTCGCCAATCACCTCATGCGCGCCGGGGATGGTGAGGTCGAGGACAGGCGCGCAGGCGATGTCGAACCCGGCCGAGCGGACCTGATCGGCGATGATCCGCCCGCTCAGCCAGGCGGCGTATTCGGCCATTTCCGGATCACGCGCCCAGACCGCCGCGATCCTTGCGGCGGCGGGCAACCTCTCCCAGTGCGGTTCGGTCAGGCGCTGCACGCGGCCGCCTTCCTGATCAACCCAGACCAGCGGGCCCTCGCGGTCCAGCACGCGGCGGATACTGTCGTTCAGCGCCCGGACCTGATCCGGCGTCTCGATATTGCGGCGAAAGAGGATGACGCCCAGCGGCTGCTCGTCGCGAAGAAAGCTCTGCTCGTCGGCGGTGAGTTCCGTGCCCGCGATCCCGAAGACGGCGGGTTTCATGGCGCCTTTGCCACCAGGCAGTCCTGTCCGGCGGCTTTCAGCTTCTGGCAGAAGCCTTCGGCCTGATCGCGCGAGGCGAAGCTGCCCGTCCTGAGCCGGTAGAACACGCCCTTCGATCCCGTGTCGACGCGGCTGACCGTCGGCGACTGTCCGCCGAGCAATGCCTTCTGTTTGCCGGCAATGCGCTTCCATGTCGCCAGAGCAGAGGCTTCATCACGCAGGGCGGCGAGCTGGACCTGCCACGTCCCGGACGGAGCAGCGACAGCCACCTGCGGTTCCGGCGCGGGCTTCGCTTCCGGCCTGGGTTCGGACGCCGTCGCGGCGGCAGGGGCGGGCGGCGGCGCGGGGACCGCAGCCTGCTGCGTCTCCTCTTCCTCGACGTTTTCTTCCGCGGCGGTCTCGGCAGGTGCGGGATCTTCCTTCGGCGGCTCCGGCTCGCTCACGGCCGGTTCCGGCGCAGGCTCGGCCTTCGGGGCCGGTACGGGATCGTCCAGCGGCTTCTCCTCGGCGGGCAACAGGCGCTCGATCCGTTCGGCGGGACGGTCGGCCTTCGCCTGGAAGGTCTCGTAGACCTGCTTGTCCTGGTCCGGGATCTCTGTGCCGCCGGGATCCTCCGGCCGCTCGCGGTCCGGTCCCTCGGGCGCACGGGCGATCGGAATCGGCTCCGGCGAGGCCGCGATGCGTTCGCCATCGGCGCTGAGCACGAACCACAGGGCCACCGCGACCGTCATGACCGCCGCCAGCAGCGCCAGCCCGGCGATCAGTTTCCAGCGGCCTGTGGCGGCGTCGGGCACTAGCGCATCTCCTCCACCGGCGTGACGCCCAGAACCTCCAGGCCGCTGCGGATCACGGTGCGCACGCCCTCGACCAGGGCCAGACGCGCCTGGGTCAGTTCCGCGTCGGCTGTCTGGATGAAGCGCAGTTCCTCGGCGTCGCGGCCGCGGGTCCAGAAGCCGTGGAAGGCCGAGGCCAGATCGTAGAGATAGAAGGACAGCCGGTGAGGTTCGGCAGCTTCGGCGGCCTGCTCTACCTGACGGGGCCAGGACGCCATCAGCCGGATCAGCGCCAGTTCCTCGGGATGGTTCAACCGGCCCAGCTCCGCCGCCTGCAGGGCGTCGCGGCTCATGTCCAGCCGCGGCATGTCGCGCTCGGCGTTGCGGAACACCGAACAGCAGCGGGCATGCGCGTACTGCACGTAGAAGACCGGATTGTCCTTCGACTGCTCCAGCACCCTGGCGAAGTCGAAATCGAGCTGCGCCTCGTTCTTGCGGGTCAGCAGCATGAAGCGGACGACGTCCTTGCCGACCCGGTCGACCAGATCGCGCAGCGTGACAAAGGTGCCGGCGCGCTTCGACATCTTCACGGGCTCGCCGCCGTCGAACAGGTTCACCATCTGACACAGCCGAATGGTCAGGTCGGCCTCGTCGTTCGAGATCGCCCGCGTCGCCGCCACCATGCGCTTCACGTAGCCGCCGTGATCGGCGCCAAAGACGTCGATCATCTGGTTGAAGCCGCGCCGGTACTTGTCCAGGTGATAGGCGATATCGGCGGCGAAGTAGGTCCAGTCGCCGTTCGACTTCCTCAGCGGCCGGTCGACATCGTCGCCCCATTCGGTCGCCCTGAAAAGCAGTTGCGGCCGGGGTTCCCAGTCCTCGGGCTTCTTGCCCTTCGGCGGTTCAAGCACACCGGTATAGACCTGCCCGCGGCTTTCCAGTTCCGAGACCACGTCCTGGATGCGGCCGTCCAGATGCAGTGTGCGCTCGGAGGTGAAGACCTCCTGATGGATGCCCATGGCGGCAAGATCGTCGCGGATCAGCGCCATCATGGCATCGACGGCATACAGCCTCAGTTCCGGCAGCCACTCGTCTTCCGGCGCGTCCAGCCAGCGGTCCTGGTCGCGTTCGGCCAGGGCGCGGGCCGGCGCGATCAGATAGTCGCCCGGATAGAGCCCTTCCGGCATCGGTCCCGGGTCCGCGCCCAGCGCCTCGCAGTAGCGATGGTGCAGCGACCGGGCCAGGGCGTCGATCTGGTTGCCGGCGTCATTGATGTAATATTCCTTCGTGACGTCATGGCCGGCCTTGGCCATCAGCGCCGCCAGCGCATCGCCAAAGACAGCGCCGCGCGCATGGCCGACATGCAGCGGGCCGGTCGGATTGGCGCTGACATATTCCACATTCACCGCCGCGCCGCGGCCCATCCGGCTGTCGCCATAGGAAGTGCCCTGAATCAGGATCTCCCGCAGGCGGTGCGCCCAGAAATCCGCCGTCAGACGAAAGTTGATGAAGCCGGGGCCGGCAATGTCGACCTCGTCCACGCCTTTCAGGTCGGCGATCTGAGGAGCGAGCTTCTCGGCGATGTCGCGCGGCTTCATCCGCGCCTGCTTGGCCAGCGCCATCGCGGCATTGGTGGCCAGATCGCCATGCGAAGGATCGCGCGGCGGCTCGACGGTCAGTCCGGCGAGATTGAGCCCGTCCGGCAGGCTGTCCTCGGCGGCGACAATGCCGGCGATCTCGTCGCGGAAATGCTGAAAGAGGTTCATTGCGAATCGCCTGTGATGCTGGCTGAAGCCTAGGTGAATCCGCCGCACTGCGCCATTGGCGGCGGAGGATCGGGAATTGACAAAGCAGGCCAGCGGTCTAAATCCCGTCAATGGATCACGCAACCGCCAAACGGGGGAATCTCGAGGCGTCATGAACGCACAGCCCGGAACGACAACGGACTTTGCCGTCACCGATGCGGCCGCGCGCCGCGTCTCCGAACTGATCAGCGCCGACGGCCGCGACGGCCTGCGGCTCAGGATTCAGGTGCTGGGCGGCGGCTGCTCGGGGTTCCAGTATGATTTTCGCTTCGACGACGAAATCACCGACGACGATCTGGTGTTCGCGAAGGACGGCGTCGAGGTACTGGTCGACAATGTGTCGATCGAGTATCTGCGCGGCTCCGAGTTCGACTACGTCGAGGAGATGATCGGTTCCTCGTTCCAGGTCCGCAATCCAAACGCAACGGCCAGCTGTGGCTGCGGCACGTCGTTTTCGGTGATGTGACTTGTTGAACCGGGTGACCCGCTGGCTGGGCGGCGGAACGGAAGCGGAGGCCGAGGCCGGTTTCGGCGAGGTCGAGATCTGCGCGGCGGCGTTGCTGGTCGAAGCGGCCCACCTGGACGGCGAGTTCACCGACGACGAACGCCAGACGATCCGCGAAGCGCTGATGCGCCATTTCTCCATCACCGGCGAGGAAGCCGACAGCCTGCTGGCCGAAGGCGAGCAGGTGCAGGCCAACGCCATCGAGATTTCCCGTTTCACCCGGGCCGTGAAATCGATGGAGGAGCCGCGCCGGATCGAAATTCTCGAGGCGTTGTGGGAAGTCGTGCTTGCAGATGGCGAACTGCATGCCTATGAAGCCAACCTGTTGCGCCGGGTCGGCGGGCTCATTTATGTCTCCGACCGGGAAAACGGGGAAGCGCGCCAACGCGTGATGGCGCGTCTGGGATGATCTGCCGGGGAGGATCCGTGACGGGTCCGGCATGGCTGAAAAGGGGAGAGGTGGCTGATGCCTTACGTCGTCACTGAAGGTTGCATCAAGTGCAAGTTCCAGGATTGTGTCGAGGTCTGCCCGGTCGACTGTTTCTATGAAGGCGAGAACATGCTCGTCATTCATCCGGACGAGTGCATCGACTGCGGCGTGTGCGAACCCGAGTGCCCGATCGAGGCGATCATCCCCGACACCGATCCGGAATCGGAGAAGTGGCTGGAAATGAACCGCGATTACTCCGAGAAGTGGCCGAACATCACCCGCAAGGGCGAGAGTCCCGCCGACGCCGATGACTGGCGCGACGTCGAGAACAAGTTCGAGAAGCACTTCAGCGAGGCGCCCGGCGCCGGCGATTGACGTAGCGTCCGCGCGGTTTTCAGCGCGGACACTCTCGAAATTCGGGTCAAATCTGTACCGCGGCCGAAAAAATGCCGTGGGAACCCTGTCATTTTTGTGTTATATATCACTCGTCTGGTGCCTATTGGGCGCTGATCGGCGGAGACCCCGAAAGCGAAACGGGCGGCATTCAGCGGCTCGTTTTTTCATGTCAGCCGACAGTGGTTCCGGGTGCCGAGCCGAATTTGGCTGCGGCCTGGCTGGACACGACAGAATGCAAGAGCCGGAAACGTCGCCGGGATAATGTCCGGGACGGGAGGAGAGCTTGTCTGTCCGTCGTGGGGAAGCCGAAGACGTACTGGTTTGAACAGATCATGGATTTGAAATGACCGAGAAGAAGGTAGCGGTGGCCCGCAAGAAGAAGGCGAAGCAGGAATATGCCGCCAATGATTACGTGGTCTACCCCTCGCACGGCGTTGGCAAGATCACCTCGATCGAGGAGCAGGAGATCTCCGGCCACAAGCTGAAGCTGTTCGTCATCGATTTCCCGCATGAGAAGATGACTCTCCGGGTGCCGACCACGAAGGCGCAGGCCACCGGCATGCGTCCGCTGGCCTCGACCAAGGTCATGAAGCAGGCGCTGGAGACCCTGAAGGGCCGCGCCCGCGTCAAGCGCACCATGTGGTCGCGCCGCGCGCAGGAATACGAAGCCAAGATCAATTCCGGCGATCCGGTGTCGATCGCCGAGGTCGTGCGCGACCTGCACCGGAACGAGGACCAGCCCGACCAGTCCTATTCCGAGCGGCAGATCTACGAGGCCGCCAAGGAGCGTCTGACCCGCGAACTCGCCGCGGTCGAGAAGATCGAACATGACGACGCGCAGACCAAGCTGAACAAGCTGCTGGCCGCCTGACCGGCCGGACAGTCCTGCACCGAATGAAGGGCCGGCCCCAGCGCCGGCCCTTTTTCTTTTGGCCCAAGGCGCGTTAGGTTCTCTCCACATTCTGCGGGAGGACACCATGGCAGGCATGAAGTTCGGCGCGTTTCTGGCGCCCCATCACCCCATCGGCGAGAATCCGATGCTGCAGTTCCGCTCGGATCTCGATCTGGTCGAACATCTCGACAAGCTGGGATACGAGGAATTCTGGTGCGGCGAGCATCATTCCACCGGCTGGGAGGTGATCGCCTCGCCGGAGATGTTCCTGGCCGCGGCCGGCGAACGCACACACCGCATCAAACTGGGCACCGGCGTCGTCTCGCTGCCCTACCACCACCCCTTCATCGTGGCACAGCGCATGGTGCAGCTTGACCACATGACCGGCGGACGGGCGATCTTCGGGTCGGGTCCCGGCGCGCTGCCGTCCGACGCCTATCTGATGGGCATCGATCCGATGACCCAGCGGGACCGCCAGGACGAAGCCATCGGCGTCATCCAGAAGCTGCTGCGCGGCGAGGAGCGGGTGACCCACGAAAGCGACTGGTTCACCGTCCGCGACGCCAAGCTGCAGTTGCTGCCGGTGCAGCGGGACATGCCCTTCGCCGTCGCCTCCATGATCAGCCCCTCGGGCATGACCCTGGCCGGCAAGTACGGCACCGGCGTCCTCTCCATCGGATCGATGTCCACCGCCGGCCTGCAGAATCTGGCGACGCAGTGGAGCTTCGCCGAGGAATCCGCGGCCAAGAATGGCAATGTCGTCGACCGGAAGAACTGGCGCATCGTGCTGATGTGGCACATCGCCGAAACCCGCGAAAAGGCGATCGAGGAATCCCGCGACGGCCTGTTCCGCTGGCACAATGAATACAATGTCGGGACCCTGATGCGGCCCGGCGTCGCCGCCTTCAAGGACCGCGACGAAGCCATCGAACTGACCGGCTTCGCCGACGGCGCGACGGCTGTCATCGGCACGCCGGACGACCTGATCCAGCGCCTGCGCGACCTGCAGGAACTGACCGGCGGCTTCGGCGTCGCCATCGGCTTCGTGCACGACTGGGCCAACCGCGAGAACACGAAGAAGAGCTGGGACATGGTGGCCCGTTATGTCCTGCCGGAGATGAACGGCATGCTGGACGCATACCGCGAGAGCCGCGAATACGTCGTCGAGCACCGCGAGAGCTTCGAGCGGGCCGGCGAGGCGATCCTGGCCAAGATCAAGGCCAATCCCCGCGCCGCGGAAGCCCTGAAGCACAGCTCCGGCCCCAACACGCCGATGGGCTCGCACCACGAACCCGACCTGAAGAAGGCGGGTAAGGAAGCCGGCGGGGACGACTGATCCGCAGCGCTTCTCGGCGCCGCACCACGAATGTCATCCCGGCCTTGAGCCGGGATCGGTTGCAATCAAGGGTTCCGGTCTGACAGCGATCCCGGATCAGCGGCGTTGCATTGTCCGGGATGACACGGGTTGCGGCCCCAGGTGGAAGGCACCGTCATCATGTTGCGTGACATCTCGTTTCAGGCGGTTGGCGCCGGACTGCTGGCGGCCTTTGTCGGCTTTGCGAGTTCCTTCGCCGTTATCATCGCCGGGCTGACCGCGGTCGGCGCGAACACGGCCGAAGCGGCCTCGGGTCTGATGGCGCTGTCCATGGCCATGGGTCTGTCGGGCGTGCTGTTCAGCATCTGGCTGAAGCAGCCGGTCTCGATCGCCTGGTCGACGCCCGGCGGGGCGCTGCTGGCGACCTCGGCGGCGTTGAGCGGCGGATTCCCGGAAGCGGTAGGGGCCTTCATCATCTCCGGCGTGCTGATTGTCGCGGCGGGCCTGTTCAAGCCCTTCGGCCGCGCGGTGCAGGCGATCCCGGCGCCGCTGGCCAACGCCATGCTGGCCGGGGTGCTGTTCGGCCTTTGTCTGGCGCCGTTCCGCGCCATTGCCGGGTCGCCGCTGGAAGGGCTGATCATCCTTGTGGCCTGGCTGGCGGTGGCGCAGGTCAAGCGGCTGCTGGCAGTGCCGGCGGCGGTCGTGGCCGCGGCGGCGCTGATCGTGACCGGGACCGAGATCGACATGGCCGCGCTCGGCCCCATCGCGCCGATGCCGGTCTGGGTCACGCCGGTCTTCTCGCTGGAGGCGCTGGGCCTCGCCCTGCCGCTGTTCCTGGTGACCATGGCCTCCCAGAACATTCCGGGCATCGCCGTCCTGAACGCCAATGGCTACCGGCCCGAACCCGGACCGCTCTTCACCGGCACGGGCCTGTTCACCCTGGCCGGCGCGCCCTTCGGCGCCCACGCGGTCAATCTCGCCGCCATTACCGCCGCCCTCTGCGCGGGACCCGAGGCGCATCCTGATCCGGCGCGGCGCTACTGGGCCGGCATCACCTCGGGCGCGTTCTATGTGTTCTTTGCGCTGATCGCGGGAGCGGCCACGGCCTTCATCGATGCGTCGCCGCCGCTGCTGATCGAGGCCGTTGCCGGTCTCGCCCTGCTCGGCGCCTTCGGCAGCTCCGCCGCAGCCGCCCTGAAGGAGGAGAGCGCCCGCGAGGCTGCCGTGATCACCTTCCTGGTGACCGCCTCCGGCCTCAGCTTCTTCGGCGTCAGCGGCGCCTTCTGGGGCCTGTTGGCCGGCGGCCTGGTGATGGTTCTGGGGAAATGGCGGAAGGGGTAGGGACGCCGCGCGTCAGAAGATGAAGTCGTCTTCGGTGAGTTCTGTCTGATCCGAGAACAGCAGGCGGACAATGTCGGTGCCGTTGTGCGAGACGAAGAATCCGACATGGACATTGCCGTCCACGGGCCGCCCATTCTCGATCGTGAGATCTTCGAAATTCAGCCCACTCTGCCGCATGTCGATCACATCGACGCCTGCGTTGCCGAAGTTCTGCACCTCGTCAAGAACGCCGCCAATTTCATCGATGAACAGCGTGTCGTTTCCGGCACCGAAGATGAAGTCATCCGCGTTGATGCCACCGCGGTAGACATTGTTCCCGGCGTCGCCCTGCATGAAGGCGCTCATGTCGCCGGCGATCATTGTGTCGTTGCCATCGCCGCCGTAGAAACCGACTTTGTTGTTGTTCAACGAGCCGAAATCACCGCCGACCAGAAGATCATCGCCATCGCCGCCGAAGAGACGGTCGCCCCGTTCGTTGCCGAGAAGCGTGTCGTTACCTGCGCCGCCGTACATGACTTCATTTTCGTTGCCGCCGATGAACAGGTCATCGCCTGCGCCGCCATGTTGTTCGCCCGCACCGTATCTGATCTGAATGAAATCGGGTCCATGGATCGTGTCATTGCCGTCACCAGCGAAGACGTCCTCCGACAGCCCACCGAAAATCAGGTCGTCGCCGACTGTCCCGATATCGTCTCCGACTGGTTCAACCAGGCTGAGGATGTTGCCCTCAAGGACTTCGATGCCTTCGAACCGCCCCATCACGCCCTGTTGCGTCGCATAGAGGCCGTTCTCCTGGTCAACATAAACGGTCTCGAGGCCGAAGCTCAGCGTGTCTTCGCCATCGCCGCCATAGAAGTCGCCGACAATGACATTTTCGAACCGGTCATTGCCGCCGAGGCCGAAATGCTGTCCTGACACGCCGTAGAGGAAGATGTCATCGCTTTCGGTACCTGTAACCTGGGGCAGGCCGTTCACTTCCTCATAAGTGAAGTTATCGCCGAACCCGATGAAATCCAGCTCTGTCAGGGTCGATACATTTGAAAGGCGGACGATATCGCTGCCATTGACCCTCAGGATCAGGTCTTCGCCCGAAACCACCTGTTCGATGTCAGCGAAACCGGCTTCAAGACTGTCAGCGACCAGAAAATCTTCGCCGGAAGTAAAATCGGTGATCAGATCAACACCGCCCGCAGTCCCGAGAGCGAAGAAATCGAGCCCGGCACCGCCGGTCAGCGTGTCGTAACCGGCGCCGCCGTCGAGCAGGTCAACGCCAGCCCCGCCGGTCAGGACGTCTGCGCCGCTCCCACCTTCGAGGACATTGAAGCCGCCGCCGCCATGGAGCGTATCGTTGCCGGCGTTGCCTTCAAGGAGATCAAAGCCCTCGCCGCCATAGATCAGGTCATCGCCGTACTGACCGCGAATACTGTCGTTGCCTTCTCCGCCGAATACGGTGTCGTTGTCCGCCCCGGCCTGAATGATCGAATTCTCGAAAGTGCCGGTTCCGACATCGGCGATCAGATCGGCCCCGGTGGTGCCATCCTGTAGTCCCGTCCTGAAGAGAGTGCCGAAGCCACCATTGCCGGTAACGTGTTCGATCCCCGAAACGGAGGACAGACGCCCGCCCAGCATCATCGTGCCGGTGGCGCTATCGATAACGGCAAAATCATCGCCCGAGACATGCAGGGTGTCATCGCCATCGCCGCCGAAGGCATGCGCATCCGGCCCTGAAATCGTGATCAGGTCGTCGCCGGATCCGCCATAGGCTCGCGCAGAGGCGAGGGGTGACGCATCGCCGCCCGTATCGACAGATATCGCGTCATTGCCGTCGCCGCCGAACGCTTCTCCGAATCCACTGACCAGATCGAGCGTGTCGTTGCCTGCTAACCCAAGAAGATTGGTAACTCCCTCCGCATCGATACTGTCGTCGCTACCCGAACCAGCGATGTCGGGACCGGGTGTCGCGGTCGGCAGCAGGCCGACAAAGATATCCTCGGTCACATTGCTGTTGTGAATGCCGGCCAAGAAAATCGACGACCCGTCGGACAATTGCAGGATTGTGTTCAGACCATCCGCACGGATCGAAATCTGGTTGATGTCGATATCCCTGCTGCGAAGGTCGATGTGATCTTCACCGACCGCAAAGTCTGTAATTCTGGCGTCCTCTGTCGCAGGGCCGATGACGAAGACATCCGCTCCCTCACCACCGGTCAGCGCATTCGCGCCAGCGCCGCCGACCAGCGTGTCATTGCCTGCGTCGCCGCCAAGGGTGTCGTCGCCATCGCCGCCGAACAGGTGGTCATCGCCGAACTGGCCGCGCAGGCTGTCGGCGCCGGCGAAGCCGTAGACGGTGTCGTTGCCGGCGGCGGCGAAGATGTTGCTGACGCCGAAGTTGGATTCCTGCGCCACATCATCGTCGCCGATCACGTCATCGCCCGAGGTGCCATTGCCGCCGATGATGCCGGCGACGATGCCGCCGCCGAGGCTTTCGATACCCCGTGCCGAGCCGGTCTGGCCGTCGACGACGTAGCCGCCCGACGGGTTCTCCGGAAACTCCTGGAAACTGGCGTCGTAGATCGCGACGCCGTCACCGACGTAGTCCAGCGTGTCGGTTCCGGCGCCGCCGTCGACAAAGCTTGTGTCGTGGACATTGATCAGATCGTTGCCGTCGCCGCCCTCGGCGCTGGCGTCGCGGTCCAGTACGGTGATGGTGTCGTTGCCTGAACCGCCGAAGGCCTCGGCCGGGGCGATTTCAGAACTGTCCGGTGTCAGGCCGATGGTGACGTCGTCATTGCCGTCTCCGCCGAAGGCGCTGCCGAAATCGGCGCGCAGGTCGATCGTGTCGTTGCCACCCAGGCCGAATATGTCATCCACGGCGACGCCGGTCAGGCTGTCGTCGCCCTCGGTTCCGGTGATCGTGTTGTCATCGCCCGGCGGTTCCTCGGCGGCCTGGCCGTCGAGGCCGGTGAAATCGCTTTCGGAGAGCTGGTCCGGGCGGACATGGAACAGCAGGATCGTCTCGCCGCCCGGCGTCGAGATCAGGGTGTGGGGGCCGCTCTCCTGGATGCCGAGATCGGCGAAGGCCACGCCGCGCCCCGACAGGTCGATCGTGTCCTCGCCGGGCGCGAAGTCGCGGATCACGTCGCCACCTTCACCTGCCACGAAGCTGTCCGCGCCGGCCCCGCCGGTCAGGATGTCCGCGCCCGCGCCGCCGTCCAGCGTGTCCGCGCCCGCGCCGCCGAAGAGGAAATCGTCGCCCAGGCCGCCGGCCATGCTGTCGTCGCCGTCGCCGCCATCCAGCCGGTCGGAACCGCCGCCGCCGTCGAGCAGGTCGTTGCCCTCGCCGGCGCGCACACGGTCGTCGCCGTCGCCGCCATATAGGCTGTCGTTTCCGGCGCCGTCCCAGATGCCGTCATTGCCGGCGCCGCCGGCCAGCACGTTGTCGCCGGTACTGCCGCGGACATAGTCGTCGCCGTCGCCGGCCGTCAGCGTGTCGCCGTCGCCCCGGTCGATCAGGCGCAGGCTGGCTGTGCTGGTCTGGCTCAGCCCGATGAAATCCGCGGCGCTCAGGGATGACGCGTCTGTGTTGTAGAGCGTCAGGCCTTCCTCGCCCCGGAACCAGACCCAGGTGTGCGGGCCCATCTGGCGGATGACGATGTGGTCGAACGACAGGCCCAGGGCCAGGTCGGTGACGTCGATCCGGTCCACCCCGGGCTGGAAATCGCGGATGACGTCGCGGCCCGAACCGGCCTCGACGCGGAAGATGTCGGCGCCATCGCCGCCCGTCAGCTTGTCGAAGCCGCTGCCGCCGGTGACGGTGTCGTTGTCCGCGCCGCCATAGACATAGTCGGTGCCGCCGCCGCCATACAGGTCGTCATTGTCGAGGCCGCCATAGATGCGGTCGAATCCGTCGCCGCCGAAAAGCGTGTCGGCGCCGTCGCGGCCGACCAGCATGTCATCGCCCAGCCTGCCGAAGTGCCGGTCGGCACCATCGCCGTCCCAGAGCACGTCGTCGCCGTCGCCGCCATCCAGCAGGTCGTCACCGCCGCCCGCACGGATGAGGTCGTTACCGTCATCACCGGAGATGCTGTCATTGCCGCCCCGACCGGTCAGCCGGTCGTCGCCTGCGCCGCCCGCGATGGAATCATCGCCGTCCTGGCCGCCAAGCGTGTCCGCAAAAGGGGTCCCCGACAGGATCTGGTCGACCTGATTCAGCCCTGCAATCAGGTCGTTTTCGTTACCGTCGCTCAACTCTCATATCACCTCGGCACCGGAACGAGCCCTTGTTTCTTTGGCTTTCCGTCCGGCAGGTGTCCACACGCCACGGTTACAATAAAATCTTAACTGCAATCTGGCGAGCAGTTTTTAATTGATGGGGCAACTTTCAAGAATCGCCTGGTAAAAATGGAGGCGTTTTTTCTCAAGCATCAGATTGTCATTACAAGTTCATTATTATTAACTTGTAATTGCGACGGCAGATAACGGACGCATCGAAAGGTGTAGTCAGAAGATGAAGTCGTCTTCTGTCAGGGTGTGCCCGGCTGAGCTCTCAAGGAGGATTTCCCTCTCATGGACTACGCCATAGCGGTCCCGGTCCGGAAGCGTAATGATCAGGTCATCGCCTGATATCTCGAAAGCAATATCCTCGAAAGCGAGCAACTCGGCGGTCAGGTCGATGCGGTCGGCACCTGCCTCGAAATCACCGATCATGGCAATTCGGGAAGCCTCGGAACCTGGGTAGTGCCAGAACGTATCGATCCCGAAAATATCCCGGCCTTCGCCGCCAAACAGCCGCTCGAGTTCGGTGGAAGCGACAAGAGTGTCATCACCAGTGCCGCCATAGAACTCGTTCGTGCCGGACTGCGATACCAGCAGGTCGTTGCCTGCACCGCCGAACAGTGTGTCGTCGCCAATCACGCCGTGAAGCGTGTCATCACCGTCACCGCCGAACAGGCTGTCGTTACCATTGTTGCCGAAAAGAGAGTCATCGCCCGCACCGCCGTACAGGAAATCATCGCCTGAGCCTGAATGCAGCGTGTCCCCGCCATCCGTGCCGGACATAACTACGGGCCCGCCTGAACCGAAATAGGCAGCTTCGAAACCTTCGGCGGTGACTTCCTGTCCGTCTCTCAGGATCCTGCCCGCCTGCAGGTCGATCTCGGACAGGCTCTCGCTGGCGCGCCTGTCGACAACCAGACTGTCGACACCGTCGCCACCGAACAGCGAGTCGCTACCGCCGGAATCGAAAACGGTGTCGTTGCCGTCACCGCCGAAGACCCGAGATGCGGCGTCATCGGCGAGCCAGATGTTGTCGTCACCGGTGCCGCCGAAGATCGTGTCCTCGCCCTTGAAATTGCTCAGCCTGTCGTCGCCGCCGCCGCCATACACCAGATCATCACCGCCCCTGGTAATGATGTAGTCATCAAGATCCGAGCCGGTGAGTTTGTCATCGTAAATCGAGCCGACGATCTCGGGGCTGAAGTCTTCAATAATGCCGCGGGCGTAGAAACTGCCCGCATTGATCCCGACCAGCCGGATCCCGTGTTCGGCAAAGTGGCCCAGCAACAGGATCGTATCGCCGCCGTCGGCGATCTTGGTGATGTCCCGGACCCCCAGTCGTTCCAGATCGATGGCCAGTCGGTCCGTGCCGATCTCGAAATCCTCGATCCGGATTTCGCCTTGAAGATAACCTTCGATAAGAAAGAGATCCGAGCCCGAGCCGCCAGTCAGAGCGCCGCCGCGTGCATTTGCAACCGACAGTGTGTCGTCACCCGCGCCGCCGAACATGAAGTCGCTGCCGAATTCACTGCTCAGATGGTCCGTTCCAGCTCCGCCGAATAGCGTGTCGATGTCATCACCGCCGAAGAGAACGTCGCTGCCCTCGCCGCCAAACAGTTCATCCGGTCCGCCGAACCCGTAAATCGTGTCGTTTCCTGCACCCGACCGAATGATCGATATCGCGTCAGTGTCTTCGCTCGCATCACCGATCATGTCGTCGCTGCTGCCGGAAGCTTCAGAAGCAAATTGCCCGGTGCTTGCAAGGCCGGCGATCGCGTCTGTCCGGTATGTGACGGTTTCGAAGCCCGAGAAGTGGCTGACGCCTGCGCCGCTTGCCAGAACTCCGGCGTCCTCGTCGACAATGATCCGGGTGCCATTCGAGAAGGCGCTGACCTGCAGCGTGTCGTCACCGTCGCCGCCATGTGCATCGGCGAAGCGGCGCAGGGTGACATGGTCGTCCCCGTTACCTGCAAAGACAGCGGTCTCGGTGTCCGAGACGTCAATCGTGTCGTTTCCTTCTCCGCCAAACACGCGATTGAGCGGATCGTCAGGGTGGTCGATGCCGCTTAGATCTGTCCAACTGGGATGATAGAAGCGGATGTTGATGTGGTCGCCGCCATCCCCGCCATAGATGTTTGCGCCTTCAAAGACGCCGAACACAATGTCGTCGCCGTTTCCGGCGGTCAGATGTGCGGATGAAAACACCGATCCATTATCACGAAGGAAAATGTCGTCGCCATCGCCGCCATCGATCCTGTCCACGCCATAGTGAAGTAGGATCTGATCGTCGCCATCGCCACCAATGAGGGTGTCATCGCCTTCATGGCCATTCAGTGTGTCATCGCCGTCGCCCCCGAACAGCCTGTCTTCGCCATCCTGGCCGTTTATCGTGTCCGCGCCCGCCTCGCCGGACAGCGTGTCGTCGCCGTCACCGCCTTTGATCTCGTCCGTGCCATCGCCACCTTCGGCGACATCCGAGCCATCGCCGCCATCCAGCGTGTCGTCGCCAGCGCCGCCGCGAAGGATGTCGTCGCCGTCGCCGCCTGTGATGCTGTCATCGTCATCGCCACCATCAGCGAAGTCGTTCCCTACTCCGCCGTCGAGTATGTCATCGCCCTGGTCGCCGCGAACGGAATCGGCCCCGTCTTCGCCACTCAGGCTGTCGTTGCCTTGGCCGCCATACAGGCCGTCGCCATCGCCGCCGCCGATGAGCCAGTCGTGGCCATCACCCCCAAAGGCAATATCGGCCCCGCTGCCGCCAAAGAGAAAGTCGTCTCCGGTCTGGCCGACGAGCGTGTCGTCGCTGACGCCGCCATACACGGTGTCATTGCCCTGACCGGCCCGCAGGGTGTCATCGCCCTGTCCGCCGACCAGAAGGTCGTCGCCGCCGATATCGGTCAGCTGGTCGTCGCCGAGGCCGCCGAAAAGGATGTCGTCACCCAGATCGCCGCGCAGCCTGTCGTCGCCTGCGTCGCCCGCGAGGATATCGTCATCCTCGCCGCCGCGGAGCACGTCGTCGCCGATGCCGCCGAACAGGAGGTCTTCACCCTCCCGGCCCAGCAGAGAGTCGCGGTCACCGCCGCCAACCAGGGTGTCGTCGCCGCCGCCGCCGAACAGGGTATCCGCGTTCTGGCCGCCGGACAGCAGGCTGTCGTCTCCCGCCAGCCCGGCAATCTCGGCCTGCAGCGTATCGGTCAGAACGTCGGACAAGTTGCCCCCTCACTCAGGCGCGCTTCCGCTCGTCAAACACGCCCGCCGAACGAACTTGCACAACGCCTTGGGCCCGAAGCTAGAATAGTGTGTGCAATCTTTCCACGAAATATGAGTTGCTGGATCAATCAAAAGAGGCAATGGCTTGCCTTGGCAGGGAGGGAATGATGATCGACATCAATGGCATGGCGCATCTGGTGGTGACCGTGAACCGCTGGGAGGAGGCGACTGCCTTCTACAAGAAGCTGCTGCCCGAAATGGGCATGAAGCTGGTCTTCGACGGGGACGAGTTCTGCTATCACGTCGGTGCGCGCACGGCGATCGGCCTGAACCGCGCCGCGCCCGAGCACGCCGGTGACACCTTCGACCAGACCCGCGTCGGACTGCATCATTTCTGCCTGCGCGCCCGCAGCCGCGACGACATCGACCGGACCGCCGAACTGGTCCGGGAGGCCGGCGGCACCATCGTCCGTGGCCCGATGGAGGGCGCCTGGGCGCCCGGATATTACTATGTCCTGTTCGAGGATCCGGACGGGCTGCGCTTCGAGGTGAATTTCGTCCCCGGCCAGGGCGTGCTGAAGGAAGGCCTGGGCCAGATCAACAGCGGTGGCGACTACCAGTAGGGAAATCCAGTTCTGCGCCTCGCGCGCATGACTCTTCACAAGGCCCGCGCTATGTTCCGCCGCAGGATTGATCCGCGGGCCTTCTGTCCGCACCTTTTGGGGAGAATGACATGAACGAAGCAGTCATCGTTTCGACGGCGCGCACGCCGATCGGCAAGGCCTTCCGGGGCGCCTTCAACAACACCGGCGGCGCCGAGATGGGTGGCCATGTGGTCAAGCACGCGGTCGAGCGCGCCGGCATCGACGGCGCCGAGGTCGAGGACGTGCTGATGGGCTGCGCCAATCCCGAAGGCACCACCGGTGGCAACATCGCCCGTCAGATCGCGCTGCGCGCCGGCCTGCCGGTCAGCGTTCCGGGCGCGACCGTGAACCGCTTCTGCTCCTCGGGTCTGCAGACCATCGCCATGGCCGCGCAGCGCATCGTCGCCGACGAAGCCGACGTGCTGGTCGCCGGCGGCCTGGAGTCGGTGAGCCTGGTGCAGAACGAGCATGCCAACCGATATCGCAGTCAGGACGAGTGGCTGGTGAAGACCCATCCGGGCATCTACCACTCGATGATCCAGACGGCCGAGACGGTCTCCAAGCGCTACAACGTCACCCGTGAGTACCAGGACGAGTACGGTCTGCAGTCGCAGCTCCGCACCGCCGCTGCCCAGCAGGCCGGCAAGTTCGACGACGAGATCGTGCCGATGGAGACGACGATGATCGTCACCGACAAGCAGACCGGCGAGACCTCGGAGAAGAAGGTCAAGCTGGAGAAGGACGAGGGCAACCGTCCGGACACCAATCTGGAAGGTCTGGCGAGCCTGAAGCCGGTCGTCGGCGATGACGGCTTCATCACCGCCGGCAACGCCTCGCAGCTTTCCGACGGCGCGTCGGCCGCGGTGGTCATGAACGCCAAGGTCGCCGAGAAGAAGGGCCTGCAGCCGCTGGGCTACTTCCGTGGTTTCGCCGTCGCCGGCCTGGAGCCGGACGAGATGGGCATCGGCCCGATCTACGCCGTGCCGAAGCTGCTGGAGCGCACCGGCCTGAAGATGGACGACATCGACCTGTGGGAGCTGAACGAGGCTTTCGCGGTGCAGGTGCTCTACAGCCGTGACCAGCTCGGCATTCCGAACGAGATCCTGAACGTCAATGGCGGCGCGATCTCCATCGGTCACCCCTTCGGCATGTCCGGCGCCCGCATGGTCGGCCACGCCCTGATCGAGGGCAAGCGCCGGGGCGCCAAGTATGTGGTCACCACCATGTGCATCGGCGGCGGCCAAGGCGCTGCCGGTCTGTTCGAGGTGGCGTAACGAATCCGTCCGTCTGGGGATGGATGGGCCGGCCAGACGGGCGGCTCATGCGTTCCCGAATGGGCACTGACGTGGGATGGGGATGGCTGGGTCGGCCATCCCGCCGTCCTCCAGCTAGAACGGGATGGTTGGGCCGGCCAGACTGGCGGCTCATGCGTTCCCGGAAATGATTGAGAACCCCGCCGGAGCAATCCGGCGGGGTTTTCTCTTGGAGATCATCCTGTCACGCCTGAGCCGCGCTGCGTGCCAGCCGCACGCGCATTGCTCCGGTATCGGGCAACGCACCACGCAGCGCGGTTTCTAGACCCCCATGATCGCGAACAGCGCCGTCACGGTAACCACCGAGAGCCCCGTACCGATCAGGATCGCGCTGGCGGAGCGCTGGGTGTAGGTGCCGTAGAATTGCGCCAGCAGGAAGGCGTTCACGCCCGCCGGCATGGCCGCGTTGATGGTCGCAACGGTTACCCAGAGCGGATCGATCTGGAAGACATGCGCCGTGAACACCCAGACCAGGAACGGCAGCATCAGCAGCTTCATCATCACCAGGGTGATGCTCTCGCGGATGTCGCCGGCAATCGAGAACTGGGTCAGCGACGCGCCGAGCGCGCAGAGCGCCGCCGGGGTCGCCGCTTTTGACAGCATGTCGATCAGCCGGTCCAGCACCACCGGCAATTCCCAGCCGGTCTGGCCGAAGGCGATGCCGGCCACCATGCCCAGGATCACCGGATGCACGGCCAGGCTCTTCACCGAATTCAGGATGATGACGAACGGACTGCGGCGCTGGCTGGCGTCGCCGCGCATGGTCTCGGTGATGATGGTCGCCAGCGGGATCAGGATCATCGGGTGGAAGGTGACGATCATCAGCAGCGGCAGCATCCCGGCTTCACCAAAGGCGGTGTAGATCAGCGGAATGCCCATCAGCACCGTGTTCGAGAAGCTTGCCGTCATCCCGGCGAGGCCGAGTTCGACATTCGGATTCCGGAAGACGAGCTTGCCGATGACCATGGTCATGGCGAACAGCGACAGGGTCGCGGCGAAATAGCCGATGACGATCGACCATTCGATCCCGCCCTCGGGCAGGCCGCGTCCGAACAGCCGGAACAGCAGCGCCGGTATGGCGGCGTAGAAGACGAAATTGGTCAGCGCCCTGACCCCTGCCGGCCCCGCCAGCAGCGGCGAACGACCCAGCGCGTAACCGATGCCGATCAGCGCGAAGACCGGAAAGACGACCTCGAAGACCGCGCCCATTCAGAAAGCGCCCGACGTTGCGTTCAGCAATGAGTTGGTCATGCTCGGGCGTCCATCTCGTGGCAATTCGGCGTCGCCCCGGCCTCGTGCCGGGGTCCGGTGCGCGAGTATTAGGTTCGCCCGGATACCGGGACAAGCCCGGTATGACGAGGTGTGCGGCTCGGTCGTCAGCCCTTTCGGGTGAACCGCGAGAGATAGGCCTTCGGTTCCGGGCCCGAATGGCTCTCCTCGAAGGCGTCGATGGCGGAGCGGATGGCGGCGTCGATGGGCAGGTTCTCCCATTGCCGCATCAGCCGCTTCTGGATGCGGACGGCCTGCGGGCCCGAGGACAGGATCGAACCCAGCCAGGCGTCGATCTGTTCGTCGATCCGGTCCTTCGGCGTCACCTTCTGCACCAGGCCGCAGATCAGCGCGTCCTGGGCGTCCAGCATGTCGCCGGTCAGCAGGATCTCGGCGGCCTTGCCCCAGCCCATGATGCGCGGGAGCAGCACCGCCTCGATCACGCTCGGCATGCCGACGCGGACCTCGGGCATGCCCAGCTTGGTGCCTTCGGAAGCAACCCGCATGTCACAGACTGCCGCCAGCTCCAGCCCTGCGCCCAGGCAGAAGCCGTCAATGCGGCCGATCACCGGCACGGGCAGCATGCGGACCTCGTTGATGGCCAGATGCAGGTTGGTGATGAATTCCCGCGCCGACGGAGCGTCCAGCTGGGACATCTCGTTGATGTCCGCGCCGCCGACAAAGGCCTTGCCGCCGGCCGCGCCCAGCACGACCGCGCGCAGGTCCTTGTCCTTGGACAGTTCGTTCGCCGCCTGGCGCAATTCCAGATTCATCGCCGTGGACATGGCGTTCAGCTTGTCCGGCCGGTTCAGGATGATGCGGGCGATCTCGCCGCCGGGCCGCTGCTCGCGCTCGACCAGAATGTTCTCGTAGTCCGCCATGTGATTATCCCGTGATGTCCGCCCAGAAATTCTCCGCCCCGCGCGCGACCGACCGCTCGCCAAGCCGCTTCCACCAGAAGCGCTGATTGCCGAACTCGGACCGCCAGGCCCAGAGCCGGCGGGTGAAGAAATGCAGCGTATGTTCGTAGGTGAAGCCGATGGCGCCGTGGGTCTGATGGCCGACCGAGGCTGCGACGCCGGCGGCTTCCGACGACCGCGCCTTGGCGGCGGCGATCAGGTACCCGGCCGGTTTGCCCTCGTCCAGCGCGGCAAAGGGCGCTTCGGCGATCACGCCGGCAGCGGCGGTTTCGCCGGCGGCCCGCGCCAGTTCCTGCTGGATCGCCTGGAACTTGCCGATCGGGCGGCCGAACTGCGTGCGTTCGTTGGCGTACTGCACCGACTGTTCCAGTACCATCTCCAGCGCGCCAGCCAGCTGCGCCGCTCGGATCATTGCGCCATAGAGCTGGATGCCGTCGGCGGGCACGTCGTTCGGCAGAGGGCGCATGTCGACATCGACGCCATCCAGTGTGACGTCGTTGCGCGGTTCCTTGGCGACGTTCTCGCCTTCGGCGATCGAGGCTGTCGAAAGGTCGAGCGCTCCGATCTGTGCCACGCCGTTCTCCTCGGCGATGATCACGGCGTTCGCGCAATCGGCGGCCCAGGGAACGCGCGAGGCGGTCCCCGAGAGCCTGCCGCCGGTCAGCGTCAGGCCCTTGCGGCCGTCGATCACTGTCGTCCGGCCATCCGGCACCGGCAGTCCGGCCTTCTCGGCCAGCCAGGTCGCCAGGATGGTCTCGCCCAGCGGGATCGGCGCGCCGTGATAGCCCTGCGCGAACAGCAGCACATGCGCATCGCGCCACTCGCCACCGACGCCGCCATTCTCTTCCGAGACCAAGGGACGGGTCAGGCCCTGGGCCTCGACCTCGTCCCACAATCCGCCATCGCCCTTGCCCTGGTCGAAACCGGTCAGCAGTTCCTTGGTGACCCGGTCGCCGAGCAGGCCGTTCACGCTGTCGGTCAGGATGTTCCTCAGTTCGCTCATCTCAGGCCCAGCCCCCGTGCAATGATGCCGCGCAGGATTTCGCGGGTGCCGCCGCGCAGGCTGAAGGACGGCGCTTCCTGCATCAGGAAGGCCAGCACCTGCTGGAAGTCGCTGCTCTCGCCCTGCAGGGTCGGTTCATCCTCGAAAAGGCGCTGGGCGATCTCCGGCAGGGCCTGTTCGAAGACGCCGCCGACATCCTTCACCACGCTGGCTTCCAGCGCCGGGTTCTCGCCGCGCTGCAGCTTGCCGGTGACGGCCAGCGACATCCGCCGAAGCGTCATCACATGCGCCGTCAGGCGGCCGAGTTCCTCGGTCAGCGCCGGGTCGTCCCGCTTCTGCGCCATGTGCAGCATCTCGATGATCAGCTGGATGCAGGACAGATAGCGCTCCGGTCCGCTGCGCTCGAAGGCCAGTTCCGAGGTGACCTGCTGCCAGCCATTGCCGACCTTGCCGATCACCCGCTCGTCCGGAATGAAGACATCCTCGAAGACGCATTCGTTGAAGTGGTGCAGCCCGGCCAGGTTGATGATCGGGCGGACCGTCAGGCCTTCCGACTTCATGTCGATCAGGAACTGCGTCAGGCCCTCATGCTTGCTGGCCGGATCGCTGTCATTGCGGAACAGTCCGATCATGTAGTCGGCCTCGTGCGCGCCCGACGTCCAGACCTTGGTGCCATTCAGCTTCCAGCCGCCGTCGACCTTTTCGGCCTTCGAGCGTGTCGCGGCCAGATCCGATCCCGAATCGGGTTCCGACATGCCGATGCAGAAGCTCATGTCGCCGGAGATGATCTTCGGCAGGAAGAACTCCCGCTGTTCGTCCGTACCCACGGCGATGATCATCGGGCCGGACTGCCGGTCGGAGATCCAGTGCGCGGCGACCGGCGCGCCGGCGGCGAGAAGCTCCTCCATCAGCACATAGCGGTCCAGGAAGCTGCGTTCCTGCCCGCCGTATTTCTTCGGCCAGGTCATGCCGATCCAGCCCTTCGCACCCAGCTTGCGCGAGAATTCGCGGTCCCGGCCGCTCCAGTTGAAGGCGCGGTCCACCGGACGCATGTCCGCCAGCGTCTCGTCCAGAAAGGCCCGCACGTCCCGCCGCAGGGTCTCTGTCTCCGGCGGCAGGGTCAGCGGTTCGAAATTGAAGAATCCCATGATCCAAGGTCCTCGTCTGTCTCCCGCCGCCAACCTATCAGCGGAACGCCGGGAATCAATCGCGGCGGAAGCGGGTCTGCCTTGCCAGCGCCGCTGTCTGACCATAGCGTCACGGTCACTACGCCAGCGGGGGAGGATTGGATGAGCGACAGCAATCAGCGGACGGGCGGGCAGCTTCTGGTCGACGCCCTGGTGCATCACGGCGCCGATCTGGCCTTCTGCGTGCCGGGCGAAAGCTATCTGGCCGCGCTGGATGCGCTGCATGACACGCCGCAGATCCGGCTGATCACCTGCCGCCAGGAAGGTGGCGTGACCATGATGGCCGATGCCTACGCCAAGCTGACCGGCAAGCCGGGCATCGCCTTCGTCACCCGTGGTCCGGGCGCCACCAACGCGACGCCGGGCCTGCACATCGCGCATCAGGATTCGTCGGCGATGATCCTGTTCATCGGCCAGGTCGCGCGCGACCAGACCGAGCGCGAGGCCTTTCAGGAACTCGATTACCGCCGCTTCCTCAGCCAGGTGACCAAGTGGACCGGCGAACTGGAGGACGCGGCGCGGGCCACCGAATTCGTCAGCCACGCCTTCCACACGGCGGCGGGCGGCCGACCGGGTCCGGTTGCGATCGCCCTGCCCGAGGACATGCTGCGCGATCACGCCGAGGCCGCGCTGGGCACGCCGTATCACGCCCCGGACTATGCGCCGGTCGTCGAGGACCTGACCCGTTTCGAGGCGATGGTCGCCGCGGCCGACAGGCCGGTGATGATCGTCGGCGGCGGCCGCTGGTCGGAAGAGACAGGCCGGAAGCTCTCGAAATTCGCCGAGGCCAACGACATTCCGCTGATGACCTCCTTCCGCTGTCAGGACTATGTCGACAATACCGGTCCGGCCTATGCCGGCGTGGCGGGCATCGCGCCGGATCCCACCCTGGTGGAGCGCATCAGGACCGCCGATCTGGTGATCGTGGTCGGCGCGCGCATGGGCGAGATGACCAGCGGGCGCTACTCCTATCTCGCGATCCCGCGCCCGGTGCAGCGGCTGGTGCATGTGCATTCCGACCCCGAGGAGATCGGCCGCGTCTATCAGGCCGATCTGGGGCTGGTGGCGACCCCGGCGGGCTTCGCCGGCGCGGTCGAGAACATCGTCGTGCGCAAGGACAAGGGCGTCGCGAAGGCGGCGCACAAGCGCTACATGGAATTCACCGAGCCGACGAAGATGGACGGGCCGGTGCAGATGGCAGAGATCATTCACCACATCACCGAGAACCTGCCGCCCGACACGATCGTCACCAATGGCGGCGGCAACGCGACGCTGTGGGTGCACCGCTTCATGCGCCACAAGCGCTATCGCACGCAGCTGGCCCCGACCTCGGGCTCCATGGGCTATGGCGTGCCTTCGGCGGTGGCGGCGAAGCTGGTGCATCCGGACCGGCACGTGCTCAGCTTCTCGGGCGATGGCTGCTTCATGATGAACGGCCAGGAATTCGCCACCGCGGCGCAATACGACCTGCCCATCGTCTTCATCGTCGTGAACAATTCGATGTACGGCACGATCCGCATGCATCAGGAGCGGGACTACACCGGACGCAAGATCGCGACCGACCTGAAGAACCCGAACTTTGCGAAGCTGGCCCATGCCTATGACTGCTATGGCGAGGTGATCGAGAAGACCGAGGACTTCTATCCCGCGCTGGAGAAGGCGCTGGCGGAGAAGGGGCCGAGCATTCTGGAAGTCCGTATCGACCCTGAGGTGCTCTCGCCCACCACGACCATCGCCGACCTCACCGCCGCCGCGAAGAAGAAGGGGTAGGGCGACGCGGCCCAGTGACGGAGCTTGGGTGCAGGAAGCTGCAGTCCTCGGACTTGATCCGAGGACCCGTGAACAAAGCCGATGGCGAACGCCGCGACAAAGACCCTCGGGTCAGGCCCAAGGGCTGCACATCGGTTTGCGGGAATAGCCGATGCCAGAACGCCGCTAACGCACTACTGTGGTGGTCTGCCAGGCGTCGTAGACCTCGCCGTCCCGGATCAGTTCGATCAGAGCCTTGTAGGAACCGGCGGGCAGCAAGCCGCGGTTGCGCTTGCCGGACCACTTCCAGGACTGCGCCTGATTCTTCGGGTGCGGATCCTGCCGGCTTTCGAAGAACAGGGCGCCGTCCGGTCCGGTGATGCGGGTGTGGATGACGTCGCCCTTGCGGATGCCGAAGACATGGGCCCAGGCGATCAGCGCTGGTACGTTGGCGGGCAGCGTTCCGGGATTGCCCCGGCCTTCCTTGATGTCGTCATAGGTCAGCTTCGGATTGCCGTGCATGCCGATGGTCAGGATGCCGCCGGGACGGTAGGCCGCCGCCGGGGCCGCATTCGGCAGCCAGAGCGGGCTGTAGCGGCCGCCGCAGGCCGCCGCCGGGGCGAGGCCACGATAGGGATCCACGACCTCGCCATCCTTGCGGACGGTGATGTGGACATGCGGGAAGGCTGCGGCGCCTGACATGCCGACCAGCCCCAGCTTCTGGCCCGCCTGGACCCGGTGCCCGCTGCGAACGATTACCGAGCCGCGCCTGAGGTGGCAGTACTGGGTGCTCCAGCCATTGCCGTGGTCAATGGCAACCGCGTTGCCGCAGTAATTGCCGTCCAGAGCCTCCCTGCCGCCGAGCTTGGTGACGTCGATGTCCTGCATGCCGTCGCGGACGACGGTGACAGTGCCGGCGGCCGAGGCGACGACCGGCACGCCGTCCCGCATCATCTGACGGTCGCGCAGCCGGAAGTCTGTGCCCTTGTGGCCGTCATAGACCAGCGGGCCGCACATGAAATCGCGTGCGCCCGGTCCGGGATCGGTGTCGACATATTGCTGGATGAAACAGTCCCGGTTCATCTCGCATTCGAGAGGCAGACCGAGACCGAACTCCTGGGCCTGAACGGGGAAAATGAAGGTCAGGCAGGCCGCGACGAGACTGGCGGACAGCCACCGCATCACGCGGCCTTCGAGGCTCCGTCGCCGGAGAGCAGGGCGTAGACCGCCTCCTCCGATTTCGCGCCGCGCAGCTTCTCGCAATTGTCGCGGTCGCGCAGGAAACGGGAAATCTTCGACAGCGCCTTCAGGTGATCGGCGCCGGCCTGCGCCGGGGCCAGCAGCAGGAACAGCAGGTCCACCGGCTTGCCGTCGACCGAATCGAAATCGATTGGCTCCTTCAGCCGTGCGAACAGGGCGCTGATCTTGCCGATCTCGGCGATGCGGCCATGCGGGATGGCCACGCCGTCGCCGACGCCGGTGGTGCCCAGGCGCTCGCGCTCCAGCACGGTTTCGAAGATCGTCCGCTCATGCAGCCCGGTCATGGCCGCCGCGTGGCGGGACAGCGCCTGCAATACCTGCTTCTTACTGCCCGCCCGGAGGTCAATGATGACCCCCTCGGACATCAGGATATCGGTAATACCCACGAAAGCGACCTATGGTTCTGGTTGTGTCAGGGGCGGCTTGCTGCCGCCGTTCTCAGCTTTCCGCCGGATCGATCCAGCCGACGTGGCCGTCGGGCCTACGGTAGATCACATTCAGGCGCTGATTGCCAATGTTGCGAAACATCACCACCGGCAGATCGCCCAGATCCATCCGCATCACCGCATCGGAAACCGTGCAGTGCGGGATCGAGGAGCGGGTCTCGGCGATGATCGTCGGATTGTCACCGGCAGCCGCCTCGTCCTCGTCATTGTCCTGCTCTTCCGCGGCCAGGACATAGGCCTGGGCGGCGGCGACCGAACCGGCGCGCTTCTGGTCCGCATGGTGGTCGCGCAGCCGGCGCTTGTAGCGGCGCAGCTGCTTCTCGATCTTCTCGGCGGCATCGTCGAAGGCGGCATGGGCGTCGCCCGCCGAGCCGCGGCTCTTCAGAAAGATGTCGTGGCCGACATGAATCTGGCAGTCGACCTGCACACCGTTCGCATCCTTTGCGAAGGTGGCTGAGCCCTCGATGGCATCGCCGAAATACTTCTCGACGGCCCCTTCCAGACGTTCGGTGACGCGCTGCGGCAGCGCCTCGCCCAGGTCAATGTGCTTGCCCTGAATGGTTATATGCATGGTTCCCCTTCTTGGCCGGGTTCTGATTGATCATTTTTCCCCATTGCGGGGGTAGCGGCCCTCGAAGCGGCGCGGACCATATGGGGGCATGGTTGGCAAGTCAAGCGACCCCGGTCACGCCATGTCGAGTTGCATTTTCTTGGCCCTGCGCCGCTGCACGGATGATGGAATCCGCATGGCTTCGCGGTACTTGGCCACCGTCCGACGGGCGATATCGATGCCCTCGGCCTTCAGGATCTCGACGATCCTGTCATCGGACAGGACAGACTTCGCCGTCTCTTCCTCGATCAGCGACTTGATTCGATGCCGGACGGCCTCCGCCGAATGCGCCTCACCCAGGCCGGTGGACGGAATTGACGCGGTGAAGAAGTACTTCATCTCGAAGATGCCGCGCGGCGTGCCGATATACTTGTTCGAGGTCACGCGGCTGACCGTGCTCTCGTGCATGCCGATGGCGTCGGCGATGGTCTTCAGGTTCAGCGGCCGCAGATGCTGCACGCCGTGGGCGAAGAAGCCGTCCTGCTGGCGCACCAGTTCGGTCGCCACCTTCATGATCGTGTTGGCCCGCTGCTCCAGCGATTTCACCAGCCAGTTGGCGTTGTTGTAGCAGTCGGACAGGTAGGTCTTGTCCTGGGTCTTCTTGGTGACCGCGCTGATTTCGGCGTAGTAGCGGTTGTTCACCAGCACCCGGGGCAGGGTGTCGGGGTTGAGTTCGACCGACCAGCCGCCGTCGGCCGTCTGGCGCAGCAGCACGTCGGGTACCGCGGTGTGGGCGGTCTCCGATTCGAATTGCAGGCCCGGCTTGGGATCCAGACGTTTCAGTTCCTTGATCATGTCGATCAGGTCTTCCTGATCGACGCCGCACTCGCGGATCAGCGCCGGAAAGTCCTGCTTCGCCAGCAGTTCCAGCCGGTCCAGCAGCGCTTCCATCGCCGGATCGAAGCGGTCGAGCTCCTGCAATTGCAGCCTCAGGCATTCCTGCAGATCGCGCGCGCCGACGCCGGTCGGCTCCATCCCCTGCACGGCGGTCAGCGCCCGCCCGGCCACCTCGGCCGGGCAGCCAAGGCGTTCCGCCAGTTCCTCGATCGAATCGCGGAAATATCCGTCCGGCTCCAGGGAATCGATGATCGACTGGGCCACGGCCCGCGCCGTCGGATCCAGGCCGGCGATATTGAGCTGTTCCGCCAGGTGGTCGCGCAGGCTGACCTCGTTGCCCAGCGTGTTCTCCAGCGACAGGTCCATGTCCTCGAAGCGGGAGGAGCCGCCGCTGCCCATCTGCCCCAGGCTGCCCGCGCCCACATCCGCGGCCGCCGGCGCGGGATCGCTGCTGCGGTCGGCGGCGCTGTCCTCGCCGTGGACGTCGTCGTAACGCACGTCCATGGCCGATTCCGCATCGCTCTGGTTCGGATTGTCGGCGGTGATCGACATCTCGCTGACCGGCTCGTCGCCGAAACCGTCGCCGCTGCGGTCCTTCACCTCGGGGCCGGAATCGGCGTCGGCGTCGGGCTGCTCCAGCAGCGGATTCCGCTCCAGCTCCTGCTCGACAAAGGTGGACAGTTCGATGTTGTTCAACTGCAGCAGCTTGATCGCCTGCTGCAGTTGCGGGGTCATCACCAGGCTCTGGCTCTGGCGGAGTTCCAGTCTGGGTGAGAGAGCCATCCGGACTACAGCCTGAATCTGTCGCCGAGATAGACGCGGCGGACGTCGTCATGGTTGACGATGTCGTCCGGCGTGCCTTCGGTCAGCACCCGGCCATCGTGCAGGATGTAGGCGCGGTCGATCAGGTCCAGCGTCTCGCGGGCGTTGTGATCGGTGATCAGCACGCCCAGACCGCGGTCCTTCAGGTGGAACACCAGGTCGCGGATCTCGCCGACGGCGATCGGATCGATGCCGGCCAGCGGTTCGTCCAGCAGCATGAAGGAGGGCCGGGAGGCCAGTGCACGGGCGATTTCCACCCTGCGCCGCTCACCGCCCGACAGCGCAATCGATGGCGTCCGGCGCAGATGGGTCAGAGTGAACTCGGCCAGCAGGTCCTCGAGCATCTGCTCGCGGATATCGCGCTCCTTCTCGACGATCTCGAGGACGGCGCGGATGTTCTGCTCGACGGTCAGGCCACGGAAGATCGAGGCTTCCTGAGGCAGGTAGCCGATACCCAGACGCGCGCGGCGGTACATGGGCAGCGTGGTGATCTCGTGGCCGTCCAGGCTGATCCGGCCATAGTCGGCCGAGATTAGGCCGGTGATGATGTAGAAACAGGTGGTCTTGCCGGCGCCGTTCGGACCCAGAAGCCCGACGGCCTCGCCCCGGTCTACCCGGAGCGACACATCGCGCAGCACCGGTCGCTGCTTGTATTTCTTGCCCAGATTGCTGGCTTCCAGGCCCGAGTTCCGATGCACCAGCCTTGGTCTGTCGCCGTCGCTCCGATCCACATGAAGGTTGTCGGCGTTCATCGGTCAGTTGCTCTGCTTCTGGGGCGTGAATACGCCGCGCACGCGACCGCTGGACGGCGCCGCCAGGGTTGTGACGCCGCTCGCCAGATCCATGCGCAGGGCCTGACCGGTCAGCCGACCGTCCTTGTTGGACAGCTGCACATTGCCCTGAAGATCAATGACGCGCCCGTCGACGTCATAGACGCCGCGTTCGCCGGTGGCTGTTTCCTTGTCGGTGTTGATGACCACCGCACCGAGGGCTTCCAGCCGCGAGATCGCACCGCCGACACCAGCGCCCCCCGACTTGCCGTCCTGACGGTAGGTCACGCGCATCTCGTTGGTCTTCAGCGTCATGCCGCCCTGGATGGCGACGACATTGCCGGTGAAGATCGCCAGTTGCTTGTCCTGGCGTACCTCCAGCTTGTCCGCCTCGATCTCGATCGGTGCGCCCGAGTCCACGCCCGGCGTCTGCGCCACGACAGGGTTCGCGAACAGCAGCAGGACCATGACCATCAGACGGGCAATCAACGCGCACCTCCGGAAGTTTCGATGACCAATCTGACACTTCCACTCAATAAGAGAGTGTTACCATTGTCCCGGATCCGGAACTGCGTGGCCTCGAAGCGGCCATATGGGCCGTGACCGCTGACCGGGCCGCCGCCGTCGATCTCGCCCCGGTCCAGGTTGATCACCGCGTGCTGGCTGTGGATCTCGTTGCCCTCGTCGGTGAACAGCGCGACGTCGCCATTCAGCGTCAGACGCTGGGTGTCACGGTCGAACAGTCCCTTAAGCGCGGACAGATGCACCCAGGTGCCGCTGTTCGTTGTGGTGTCGCCGGCGATACCGGTCAGATGCACGATGGATGGGAATTCCGCATCCTGCACGACCTTGTTGGCGGTGACGTTGACGGTCCGGTCGCCGCCGGAGACGAAACGCGCATTCGTCATTGTCGAACTCTGCGAGGTCCGGGCGATGTCGGCGAAATCCAGCGCCTTGCCGTCGGTCCGTTCGGTGAACTGCGGCCAGATGATCAGGGTCGCGACCATCACGGCCGAAAGGGCGAACAACAGGTATTTCAGCAGGAAGACATGCCGGGACCGCTGGGTCGAACCCGCGCCCGCCGCCTGTTGCCTGGGACGGACGTTCCAGCGCCGCTGCAGATGGGGGCTGCTCTGGTCCTGCATGCTCATTGCGCGCCGGTCCTGAGGCAGTCATGCAGGTGCAGCAGGCCGATGGGCGTGCGCCCGCGCATGACGAACAGGCTGGTGATCTTGCGACGCCCCATCTCGCCGGCGGCTTCGGCGGCCAGCGTCCCGGATTCGACGGTCAGGGGCGCACGGTTCATCACGTCCTCGACCGTGCAGTTCAGCAGGTCCGGGCGTTCCTCCATGCCGCGCCGCAGGTCGCCGTCGGTGATCAGCCCGGCGAGTTCGCCGTTCGGGCCGAGGATGCCGGCGCAGCCAAGGCTCTTGGCGGTCATGACGATCAGCGCATCCGACATGCGCGTGCCCAGCGGCACCACCGGCATGTCGCCGCCCTCGTGCATCAGGTCATCGACCTTCAGCAGTTTGGCGCCCAGCTTGCCGCCCGGATGGAAACGCCGGAAGTCGTCGGCAGTGAACTTGCGGCGGCTCAGAAGGGCCACAGCGAGCGCATCGCCGAGGGCCAGCATCATGGTCGTCGAAGTCGTCGGCGCCAGGCCGTTGGGGCAGGCTTCCTCAAAACTGGGGACGATCAGGGCGACGTCCGCCGCTTCGCCCATCGAGCTCTTCTCCCGCCCGATCATGGCGATCACCTTGATCGCGTTCAGGGCGGCGAAGCTCAGGATATCGGCCAACTCGCTGGTCTCGCCTGAATTGCTGAGACAGATCACCGTGTCGAAGCGGGTGACCATGCCGAGATCGCCGTGGCTCGCCTCGCCCGGGTGGACGTAATAGGCGGGCGTGCCCGTCGAGGCCATGGTCGCGGCGATCTTGCGCGCGACGTGCCCGCTCTTGCCCATGCCTGTCAGGATGACGCGTCCCGGCGTCGCCAGGATGATCTCGACGGCTTCCGCGAACCGGTCGTCGAGCCCGTCGGCGAGCGCCTTCAGCGCCAGGGCCTCGGTCTCGATGACCCGTCTGCCGGCCTCGACAGTCTGGTCGGGATCGTCGGTTGTCATGTTGCGTGCCTGATCGGCCATCTGACCGGCTGCTCCGGTTGGCGATGCTGGCGCACAGTCCCAGCATCAAGATTCGTGCCAATAATGGCTATTTGGCTTCGCCATTGCAATGGCACGGAGGTTGCTTTTCCGGTTCCGGAATCAGGTTTCGCGATCTCAGGAATGCGCGAAGATGTCGGTCTCCGGCCAGCCGGCAAGGTCCAGTTCGGCCCGCATCGGCAGGAAACGGAAACAGGCCTCGGCCATGTGCAGCCGACCCTCTCGCTCAAGCCGCGGCGTCAACGCATCCATCAACTGATGCAGGTAGAGAACGTCGGAGGCGGCGTAGTCCATCTGTTCGGGCGACAGGTGATCCGCGCCCCAGTCGGAGGACTGCTGCTGCTTCGACAGTTCGATCCCCAGCAACTCCCGCGTCAGGTCCTTCAGGCTGTGCCGGTCGGTATAGGTGCGGCACAGGCGGCTCGCGATCTTGGTGCAGAAGACCGGCGCTGTATCGACGCCCAGCCCGTTCTTCAGCGCCGCGATATCGAAGCGGGCGAAATGGAAGATCTTGGTCACCGCCGGATCGGTCAGCAGCGCCTTCAGATTGGCGGCTTCGCGCCCGCCGGGCCGGATCTGGACCAGATGTGCATCACCGTCACCGGAGGAAAGCTGGACCAGGCACAGTCGGTCGCGGCCCGGGATCAGCCCCATGGTCTCGGTATCGATGGCGACGCGGTCGCCGAAGGAGACGCCGTCCGGCAGGTCGTCGCGATGGAAATGAATGGTCACTGTTTCCGGCTCCTCTCGGCTTCGCTTGTCTGCGCCGCCCTCTGCAATAGATCGGCACTGGTAAACGCTTTGACGCCGCGCGGCCAGTGCGACCGCATGGCCCAACCGATCTGGAGACGCCCATGCCGGTCCTGGAATTCTGGTTCGAATACGCCAGCACCTATTCCCACATCGCCGCACAGACCATCGAGCAGCGCGCGGCGGATGCCGGCGTGGAGATCGCCTGGCGGCCGTTCCTGCTTGGGCCGGTGTTCATGGCGCAGGGCTGGAACGACTCGCCGTTTAACATCTACAAGGCGAAAGGGGCCTACATGTGGCGCGACATGGAACGGGAGTCCGAACGCCACAGCGTCGCCTTCCGACGGCCCTCGGCCTTCCCCCGCAACGGCCTGCTGGCGGCGAGGGTGACCGCCGCGCTGGACGGCGACACCCGCCAGGCCGGTTTCGTCCGTGCGGTCTATCAGGCGAATTTCGTCGAGGACCGGGAGATTTCCGATCGGGCGGTCGTGGCGGACTGTCTCGCCGCGGCGGGGCATGACGATCCGGCGGCGGCGCTTGAGGCCGCCGGGACGCAGCCGGTCAAGGATCTGCTGCGCCGGCGCACCGAGGAAGCGATGGAACTCGGAATCTTCGGCGCGCCGAGTTTCCGCATCGGTGGCGAGCTCTTCTGGGGCGCGGACCGTCTGGACCGCGCGCTGGAATGGTCCCGCCGCGGCTGAATGTCAGAGCGTAGCGGCGGACCCGAGAATGGCGGTGACCTGGCTGGACAGGAAACCGCCATTGCCATGCACCAGCGCGACATCGACGTCGTCAACCTGCCGCGCCCCGGCTGTCCCGGCGATCTGCTCGACGGCTTCCACCAGCGCAAACAGGCTGTACATGCCCGGATGGACGCATGAGAGGCCGCCACCATTGGTGTTCACAGGCATCTCGCCGCCTGGAGCGGTCCGGCCCTCCTCGAAATAGCGGCCACCTTCGCCTTTCGGACAGAAGCCCAGATCCTCCATGAACAGGATCGGGTTGATCGAGAAGGCGTCGTAGAGCTCGCAAACGTCGATGTCGGCATGGCTGACGCCAGCCTGGGCGTAGGCCGCCGGCCCGGATTCGCTGGCGGCGGTGACGGTGAGGTCGGGCATCATGGCGATGTTCATGTGGAAGGTCGCGGCGGCCGATCCGAGGACATGGGCGGGCTTCGCGGCCAGGTCCCTCGCCCTGTCGGCGCGTGTGACCACCACGGCCGCTCCGCCATCGGTTACCAGGCAACAGTCGCGGACACCGAGCGGTTCGGCCACACGCCGCGCCGAAAGCACGTCGTTCACCGTCAGATCGCCCTGCATGAAGGCATCGGGATTCAGGTTCGCCCATTGCCGCGCCGAGACAGCGACTTCGGCAAGCTGTTCCGGCGTCGTGCCGAACTCATACATGTGCCGGGCGGCGGCGAGGGCATAGGCCCCGACCGGCAGGCGCGGCTTGTAGACGCCTTCATAAGGGTCCGGCGCGGCGGCCGAGACAAGCCGCCCGGCGGCGGAGCGCTGATTGCTGCCATAGGCGATGAGCGCCGTGTCGCAAAGGCCGGCATCCAGCGCCAGCGCAGCCCAGGCCAGATGAGTCAGGAAGGCAGAGCCGCCGGTCCGGTTGTTCTCGGTGATCTTCGGCTGAATGCCGAGATACTCGGCGAAGCTGAGCCCGGAAATGAAATCGCCGGGCAGGCAGATGAAAAGGGCATCGACATCGGCCGGCGTCAGGTTCGCCTGTCGCAGCGCCTTCAGCGAGGCGTTGACCGCCATGTCCATGCTGGTGAAGCCCGAGGCGTCGCCGATCCCGAAGGTGGCGGCGCCGCAGATGGCGGCCTTGCCGCGCGGAAATCCGTTCATGATCGCCTCCCTCAGGCCGGGTCGAAGACGACGACCGGCGTACCGTCCTGATCGGCGATCCGCGCGGTCACGGCCATTCCGATCCGGACATCGCCTGCGGGCAGGCCTTCGACGCGGCTCATCATCCGCGGGCCTTCGGCGAGGTCGATCAGCGCCACATTGTAGGCTTCGGCGGGCGGGCGCTGGCTGATTGCGGTGGCGGAATAGACGGTGCCCCGGCCGGACGCCTCGACCCATTCCAGATCCGTGGCGCCGGTGCGCGGTTCGGCGACCCGCGGATAGAACATGAACTGCCCGCTCGAGCGGCTGCGCAGCAGCATGAATCGTCCATCGGCCAGAAAGGCCCTGTATTCGGATTCCGGTTTCACCCCGGACAGCTCATCCCCGGACATTCTCGACCTCCCCGTCCAACGTCCCCGGACCAGCTTCGCATCGGCGGTGGTGATGCGGCAAGCGGCGCAGGACGGGGTGGGGCCGGTCAGGCGTTCGCGCAGGTCAGGTTCAGGCCGCTGATCCCGATCATGCCCGAGACCCTGTGTCCGAAGGTCTCCGCCATGCCCTCGGCGCTGGCGGTGAAGCGCACACGAATGCGTCCGCCGCCATCTTCTCCGGTCTCGACATCTGCGCTGTGCAGCGTCATCGAGGCCCGGCGCAACTGGTCGAGCGCGCGTGGCAGGTGGTCCAGCGGATCGTCGCTGTCAAATCGCAGGTCATACATATCGGCCTCCCCGGTGCGGAACGCGGGGATATTAGCGGCATGACGACAGGCATGTTTCCCGAAGTTCTGGCGATTTCTCTGAAATGAAGGAGAATATCCCGTAGATTCGTATGATCGCGGGATAATATTTCGGGAGATTTTGGAATGCCGGGTCTGGAAAGGAGTTCCGCGCGGCAGCCGGATGCCATCGACCGGCGGATCATGCGGGAACTGGCGAAGGAGGGGCGGCTGACGGCGACCGAACTCGGTGATCGGGTCGGCCTGTCGAGCAGCCCGGTCTGGCAACGTGTGAAGCGGCTGGAGGAAGATGGCTTCATCGAGGGCTATGCGGCGGTCCTGAACCCGCAGCGCCTCGGTCTGATGCAGACCATCATCATCGAGGTGACGCTGGAGCGGCACGACGACGAGATCATCGAACGCTTCGGGCAGTCGCTGACCGCCTGCGAGGAGGTGATCGAGGCCTATCTGACCACCGGCGAGTACGACTATTTCATCAAGGTCGCGGTCGACAGCACCGAGGGCTACGAGCGTTTCCTGCGCGAGAAGCTCTACCGGATCCCCGGCATACGCCATACCCGCTCCTGTTTCGCGCTGCGCTGCCTGAAGCGGCTGGTGTCGCCCGTGCCGGAAGCCTGAATGCCGGGGCGCAGACCCTGGGGCGAACGCGCGCAATTGCCATCCGAGGACGCAGGGAGTAGACCGGTCGTCACGATATTCGGGCTTCAGCGAAGGGAAGTGGCCATGCGTGGACAGCGCGTCGTGGTGTTCGGCGGATCGGGATTCATCGGGCGTTATCTGGTCCGTCGTCTGGGCGCGGCCGGCGCCAATGTCACGGTTGCCGTGCGGGACCCGGAGGCGGCGCTGTTCCTCAAGCCCATGGGCGATGTCGGGCAGATCACCCCGGTCTACGCCAATGTCCGCAAGCCCAAGACCGTGGACCGCGCCGTCGAGGGCGCGGACATGGTGGTCAACCTGACCGGCGTGCTGCATCAGGGCGCGCAGCCCTTCGCCGGCGTCCATGCCATCGGCGCGCGCAACATCGCCCGCGCAGCGGCGGAACAGGGCGTGACGCGCTTTGTCCAGATGTCATCCATCGGTGCGGATCCGAAGAGCGTGTCTGCCTATGCGGCGACCAAGGGCGCGGGTGAGGCGGCGGTCCGTGAGGCGATTCCGTCGGCCACGGTGCTGCGTCCGTCGGTCCTGTTCGGGCCGGAGGATGATTTCCTCAACCGTTTCGCGGCCATGTTGCGCATTGCGCCGGTGCTGCCGCTGATCGGCGGGGGCGCAACGCGGTTCCAGCCGGTCTATGTCGGCGATGTCGCTGATGCCGTGATGGCCGGCCTGCAGCGGGACGATGCCGCGGGACAGGACTTTGAACTCGGCGGCGCCAGGGTGATGAGCTTCCGCGAGATCATGACCTTCATCCGTGATGAGGTCGGGCGTCCCGCCTTCCTCGTCCCGATCCCGTTCGGTCCTGCCAAGATCATGGGCGCATTGATGCAGATCCTGCCCAGTCCGCCCCTGACCCTCGACCAGGTGAAGCTGCTGGAAACCGACAACGTGGTCTCCGACGGGGCGAAGGGTTTCGCCGATCTGGGGATCACCGAACTGGCGGCAATCGAAGCCGTCGCGCCGGGCTATCTTGCGCGTTACCGCAAGCCGGGCAGGCAGGCCGCGCCCGGCGTTTCCTGACGGGCGCAGCGCTGGGCAGGAAATTTGACGCAAACCGGGAGCGCTTTCGCGCAATTTACAGAAAAATTCGCGTCAACATTACTGACATATGTGTTGACTCGAAGGGGCACCCTGAACTATCACCTGAGAGCAAGGACATGGCGCTTGCCAAGCATGCTTGGCCTAGCCATATTCCGCGCTCCGCTACCTGGTTAACGCAGGGGCGGAGGGGGGTCATCCGGGTGCGAAAGGCTTGCGGCAAGCGCCGTGGCGGCACCCTGAAACTTCCCTGACACGAAACCGGGCGACAAGCCCATGGAATGGATGGCATTCATTGCCACGACCGCCGTCTTGTCGACGACGGCCGTGCTCGATCATGCGAAGGTGCATGTACGACGGGGCCCCATCGAGTACGGCAGTCGGTACGAGATGGTGGAGTTCTAGCCATGACGCGACAGACTGAGACGCCCCGCGCCTTTGGCCTGCCGCCCAAACAGGGCCTCTATGACCCCGCGAACGAACGCGATGCCTGCGGCATCGGCTTCGTGGTCGACATCAAGGGCCGGAAATCCCACGACATCATCTCCCAGGGTCTGCAGATCCTGGTCAACCTGACGCATCGCGGTGCGGTTGGCGCGGACCCGCTGGAAGGCGACGGCGCCGGCATCATCATCCAGATTCCGCACGGCTTCTTCACCGAGGTCTGCGATTTCGACCTGCCGGAACCGGGCCAGTACGGCATCCTCAACTGCTTCCTGCCGAAGGATCCCTCGGTCCGGGTTCTGTGCGAGAACATCCTCGACCGCTTCGTCGTCAGCGAAGGTCAGTCGATCCTTGGCTGGCGCGACGTTCCCGTCACCCGCGACGGCATCGGCGAGAGTGTGCTGAAGGTCGAACCGACGATCCGCCAGCTCTTCGTCGGCCGTGGCGCGAATGTGGCCGATCAGGATGCCTTCGAGCGCAAGCTGTTCGTGATCCGCAAGCAGGCTGCGAACGAGATCCGCAAGGTCAATCATCCGGCCGCGCCGCAGTTCTATGTCACCTCCTCGTCCAGCCGGACCATCTGCTACAAGGGCATGCTGCTGGCCAATCAGGTCGGCACCTACTACGACGACCTGCGCGACGAGCGCGTGATCTCGGCCCTGGCGCTGGTGCATCAGCGCTTCTCCACCAACACCTTCCCGGCATGGGCGCTGGCGCATCCGTTCCGGATGATCTGCCACAATGGCGAGATCAACACCGTGCGCGGCAACGTCAACTGGATGGCTGCCCGCGGACAGGCGCTGGAATCGGAACTGCTGGGCGATGACCTGAAGAAGCTGTGGCCGCTGATCCCGGAGGGACAGTCGGACTCGGCCTGCTTCGACAATGCATTGGAGATGCTGGTGGCCGGCGGCTATTCGCTCAGCCACGCGATGATGATGCTGATCCCCGAGGCCTGGGACAACAACCCGCTGATGGATGAAGAGCGGCGCGCCTTCTACGAGCATCATGCCGCGCTGATGGAGCCCTGGGACGGCCCCGCCGCCGTGGCCTTCACCGACGGCCGCCAGATCGGCGCCACATTGGACCGCAACGGTCTGCGCCCGGCCCGCTACATCGTGACCGCCGACGACCGCGTCATCCTGGCCTCGGAAGCCGGGACCCTGCCGGTCGAGGAAAAGGACATCGTCCACAAGTGGCGGCTTCAGCCGGGCAAGATGCTGCTGATCGACACCCATGAAGGCCGCATCATCGCCGATGACGAGATCAAGTCGAAGCTCTGCGCGGCCAAGCCCTATGGCGACTGGGTGGCCGACAGCCAGCTGAAGGTCGACGATCTGCCGCCGGCCAGCGCGCCGATGCGCCCGAACCACGCCACGCTGCTCGATCTGCAGCAGGTGTTCGGGTACACGCAGGAAGATCTCAAGTTCCTGATGCAGCCGATGGCCGAGACCGGCGCCGAGGCGATCGGCTCCATGGGCAACGATGTGCCGATCCCGGCGCTGTCGTCCAAGGGCAAGCCGCTCTACAACTACTTCAAGCAACTCTTCGCGCAGGTCACCAACCCGCCGATCGACCCGATCCGCGAGGAACTGGTCATGTCGCTGCTGTCCTTCATCGGGCCGCGTCCGAACCTGCTCAACCTGGGTGGCGGCGCGCATGTGCGGCTGGAGATCCCGCAGCCGATCCTGACCAACGAGGATCTGGAGAAGATCAGGCATATCGAGGATGTGCCGGACAACGACTTCCACGCCCAGACGCTGGACGCGATCTACTCGGCAGCCGACGGACCCGATGGGATGCGCATCCGCATCGCCGAGCTGCAGGCGGAGGCGGAGGCCTGTGTCCGGCGCGGCGAGAACATCATCATTCTCTCGGACCGCAAGGTCGACGCCGACAATGTGCCGGTGCCGGCGCTGCTGGCGACATCGGCGGTGCATCATCATCTGGTGAAGGCCGGGCTGCGCACGTCGGTCGGCCTGGTCGTGGAGACCGGCGAGGCGCGCGAGGTGCACCACTTCTGCGTCCTGGCGGGTTACGGCGCCGAGGCGATAAATCCCTGGCTGGCCTTCCAGACGCTGTCCGACATGCATCCCGGCATCTCGCCGGATGACGAGAAGCGGATCCACAAGAACTACATCAAGGCCATCGGGAAGGGCATCCTGAAGGTCATGTCCAAGATGGGCATCTCGACCTATCAGTCCTATTGCGGCGCGCAGATCTTCGACGCGGTGGGCCTGTCGACGGCCTTCGTGAAGGACTATTTCCCGGGCACCCACACCCAGATCGAGGGCGTCGGCCTGGACGTGATCGCGCAGGAGACCGTGGACCGGCACCGGCTGGCCTGGTCCGACGCGCCCGTCTACCGCAACCAGCTTGATGTCGGCGGCGACTACGCCTGGCGCGTGCGCGGCGACGCCCATGTATGGACGCCGGAGACCGTGGCCGATCTGCAGCACGCCGTCCGCGGCAGCGCGCAGGACAAGTACGATGCCTTCGCCAAGTCGATCAACGACCAGAGCAAGCAGTATCTGACGCCGCGCGGCCTGTTCGAGATCGTGCCTGACCGGGACCCGATCCCGCTGGATCAGGTGGAATCGGCGGCCGATATCGTGAAGCGCTTCTCGACCGGCGCCATGTCCTTCGGCTCGATCAGCCGGGAGGCGCATTCGACCCTGGCCGTGGCCATGAACCGGATCGGCGGCAAGTCGAACACCGGCGAGGGCGGCGAGGAGCCGGAGCGTTTCGTGACCAAGCCGAATGGCGACAGCGAACGCTCGGCCATCAAGCAGGTGGCCTCCGGCCGCTTCGGCGTGACCACGGAATACCTGGTCAACTCCGACATGATGCAGATCAAGATGGCGCAGGGCGCGAAGCCGGGCGAGGGCGGGCAGCTGCCCGGCCACAAGGTCGACAAGACCATTGCCCGCGTGCGTCACTCGACGCCGGGTGTCGGCCTGATCTCGCCGCCGCCGCATCACGACATCTATTCGATCGAGGATCTGGCGCAGCTCATCTACGACCTGAAGAACGTCAATCCGGAAGGCGACGTTTCGGTCAAGCTGGTCTCGGAAGTCGGTGTCGGCGTCGTCGCCGCTGGTGTTTCCAAGGCCAAGGCGGATCATGTCACCATCGCCGGCTATGAAGGCGGCACCGGCGCTTCGCCGCTGACCTCGATCAAGCATGCGGGCAGCCCGTGGGAGATCGGCCTGGCCGAGACCCAGCAGGCGCTGGTGATGAACCGGCTGCGCAGCCGTATCGCGGTGCAGGTCGATGGCGGTCTGCGCACCGGCCGTGACGTGATCGTCGGCGCGCTGCTCGGCGCGGACGAGTTCGGCTTCTCCACCGCCCCGCTGATCGCTGCCGGCTGCATCATGATGCGCAAGTGTCACCTGAACACTTGCCCGGTCGGCGTGGCAACGCAGGATCCGGAACTTCGCAAGAAGTTCACCGGCACGCCGGAACACGTCATCAACTACTTCTTCTTCGTCGCCGAGGAAGCGCGCCAGATCATGGCCTCGCTGGGCATCGCGAAGTTCGACGAGCTGATCGGACGCACCGAACTGCTCGACAAGAAGAAGGCGATCGACCACTGGAAGGCGCAGGGGCTGGAGTTCGGCAAGCTGTTCCACAAGCCGAAGGTTGCGGCCGATGTCGGCGTGTTCAATTCCGGCCGTCAGGAGCATGACATCTATGAGATCCTGGACCGCAAGCTGATCGAACTGGCCGAGCCGGCGCTGGAGCGCGGGGAGGCGGTGAGCCACGACCTGCCGATCAAGAACAAGGACCGGACCACCGGAGCCATGCTGTCGGGGCGCGTGGCGCGCAAGTATGGTCACGCCGGCCTGCCGGAGGACACGATCTCCTTCCGCTTCACCGGCACCGCCGGGCAGAGCTTCGGCGCGTTCCTGGCCAGGGGCGTCAGCTTCGAGCTGAAGGGCGATGGCAACGACTATGTCGGCAAGGGCCTGTCGGGCGGACGGATCGCGATCTATCCGAATCCGGTCAGCCAGATCACGCCGGAAGACAGCATCATCGTCGGCAACACCGTGCTCTACGGCGCGATCTCCGGCGAATGCTATTTCCGTGGCGTGGCCGGTGAGCGCTTCTGCGTCCGGAACTCCGGCGCGACGGCGGTTGTCGAAGGCGTGGGCGATCATGGCTGCGAATACATGACCGGCGGCGTGGTGCTGGTGATCGGACCGACGGGGCGCAACTTCGCGGCCGGCATGTCGGGCGGCATCGCCTATGTGCTGGACGAGAACGGCGATTTCGACAAGCGGCTGAACCGCGAGATGGTGGACCTGGCGCCGGTCGATCCGGCCGATGTCGCGCCAGGCGGCAAGGTTGGCGATCATCTGCAGCACGATGCGACGCGCATCCGCACGCTGCTGGAGCGGCACGCGCACTACACCAACAGCAAGCGGGCGAAGGAACTGCTCGAAGACTTCGAGGGCACGCTGAAGAAGATCCACAAGATCACGCCGCGCGACTATGCGCGGGCGCTGATGGAAATGCGCGCGGAGGCCGGCGGCGAGGCCGGCATCGCGCTGGCGGGAGACGACTGATGGGCAAGGTCACGGGTTTCAAGGAGTTCGAGCGCCAGGACCGGCACTACCGTCCGGTCGAGGAGCGGGTGAAGCATTTCCGCGAGTTCGTGGTGCCGCTGTCGGAAGACGAGCTGCGCGATCAGGGCGCGCGCTGCATGGATTGCGGCATTCCCTATTGTCACACGGGCTGCCCCATCAACAACATCATCCCGGACTGGAACGACCTGACCTATCGCAGCGACTTCCGGACCGCAGCGGATGTGCTGCATTCGACCAACAACTTCCCGGAGTTCACCGGTCGTGTCTGCCCCGCCCCGTGCGAGGCAGCCTGCACGCTGAACATCGATGACGTGCCGGTGACCATCAAGTCGATCGAGTGCGCCATTGCCGACCGGGCCTGGTCGCAGGGTTGGATCGAGCCGCAGGTGCCCGAGCACAAGACCGGCCGCCGGGTGGCGGTCGTCGGTTCCGGGCCGGCCGGCCTGGCCGCCGCGCAGCAGCTCGCGCGGGCCGGGCACGAGGTCGATGTCTACGAGAAGAACGCCCGCATGGGTGGTCTGCTCCGCTACGGCATCCCGGATTTCAAGATGGAGAAGGACATCATCGACCGGCGCATCTCCCAGATGCAGACTGAGGGCGTGACCTTCTTCGGCGGCATGCATATCGGCGTCAACAAGCCGGTGAAGGACCTGATGGATCACTACGACGCCGTGGTGCTGGCCGGCGGTTCGGAAGAGCCGCGCGACCTGCCGGTGCCGGGCCGCGATCTGGACGGCGTGCATTTCGCCATGGATTTCCTGCCGCAGCAGAACCGGCGCGTCGGCGGCGAGCCGCTGAATGTCGAGCAGGAACTGCTGGCCACCGACAAGCACGTCATCGTCATCGGCGGCGGCGACACCGGCTCCGACTGCATCGGCACCAGCTTCCGCCAGGGCGCGAAGTCGGTCACGCAACTTGAGATCATGCCGGCCCCGCCGGAAAAGGAAGACAAGGGTCTGACCTGGCCGCACTGGCCGCTGAAGATGCGGACCTCCTCCAGCCAGGCCGAAGGCGCCGAGCGGGATTTCTCGGTCGTCACCACCGCGATCAAGGGCGAGAACGGCCGCGTCACCGCCATCGAATGCGCGCGCTGCGAGGGGCCTGAGAAGGGCTTCGCCGTCATTCCGGGCTCCGAGTTCGAGCTGAAGGCCGACATGGTGCTGCTGGCGATGGGCTTCGTGCATCCGGTGCTGAAGGGCATGGTCGAGGAACTCGGCGTCGAGCTGGATCCGCGCAACAATGTCCAGGCCAATACCGAGGACTACATGTCGTCGGTCGGCAAGGTCTTCGCCTGCGGGGACATGCGGCGCGGCCAGTCCCTGGTTGTCTGGGCCATTCGCGAAGGCCGCCAGTGCGCCCGCTCCGTCGACGAGTTCCTGATGGGCGAGAGCCTGCTGCCTCGGTAACCGATGCTGACGGAAGCGGTGGTGCTGGCGCTCGGCTTTGCGCTGGGAATTTCTCTGGTGTCCTACAGATCGATGGCGCAGTCGAACGGCTGGATCATCGGGACTTGGATGCGCGACGAAGCCTCCGTGCCCGCCATACTGGGATTCGTGCTCTGCGTTCTGACGGTGGGCCGTGGACTGTTCGATGTTCAGCCCTGGTGGCTGGTGTTCGTGGCCGTGCCGATCGGTTTCGGCCTGGGTTTCGTCCTTACTGTCCTGCTGAAGAACTGGGCGCCGGTGATCTTCGCACCGCTTTCTGTCATTGCCTTGCTGGGTCAGCTCTGGCTGCTGCTCTGACCGGCCCGGCTATCTGAAATTCCGGCCCTTGGGCATCGCGTTGCGGGCCGGGTTCTGTTTGCGCCAGGCGGGTTGGCCTTCCTTCCGGCGGGTTCTTTCCTGACTGTGGCGCAGCATGTCGGCCCGGGCCGTGGCCTCGATATCCAGATCGCTCTCGCCGAGGCGCTTGCGCGGGCTTTCAGGGCGGCGCACCTCGTCGGCATTGGCGATGGCGCCGGTGGCGAAGTCCGGCGACAGGGCCTCCGGATCGTCGGTCAGCGCCGCCAGTTCGGGGCTGAGATCGAACAGCCGGTCGGCGACCACGTGGATCACCTTACCTTCCCGCTGCAGCTTGCCGTGCACGCCCAGCAGCCGTGAGGTCAGCACGATCCGCCGGAAGCGCTCGAACACATGCGGCCAGATGATGATGTTGGCGACGCCGGTCTCGTCCTCCAGGGTCGCGAAGATGACGCCCGACGCCGTACCAGGCCGCTGGCGCACCAGCACCAGCCCGGCGGCCACGATCCGGCGGTTGGTGGGCAGGTCCGGGAACTCGCCCGAGCGCACCACACCATGCGCCGCCAGCCGCTCCCGCAGCAGGGCGCAGGGATGCGCCCGCAAGGTCAGCTTCAACCGCTGATAATCGGCGACGACTTCTTCGCCGACGCTCATTTCCGGCAGCTCGGTCTCGGGCTCCTCGGTCAGGTCGAAGGGCCGGTTGTGCCCGGCGGTGGCGGCGCGGGCCTCGGCGGCGGCGAACAGCGGCAGCGGTTCCGGCTCGACCGCGCGCGCCGACCAAAGCGCCTGCCGCCGGCTGAGCCCCATCGAACCGAAGGCGTCGGCGTCGGCCAGCACCCGCAGCGTCGCCTGGTTCAGTTCCGCCCGCCGCGCCAGTTCCTGCACTGTGCGGTAGCCGTTCTCCGGCCTGGCCAGCGATATCCGTCCCGCCGCCTCGGCCTTCAACCCCTTCACCAGGCGCAGGCCCAGCCGGACTGCTGTCTTCAGCCCGGTCTTCGGATCGGGCGTCACCAGATCTTCCAGCAGGTGGTCGGGATCCGAATGGTTCACGTCCACGGGCCGTACCTCGACGCCGTGATCGCGGGCGTCGCGGACCAGCTGCGCCGGGGCGTAGAAGCCCATGGGCTGGCTGTTGAGGATCGCGGCGCAGAACACGTCCGGATAGTGCTTCTTCAGCCAGGCCGAGACATAGACCAGCAGGGCGAAGCTGGCGGCGTGGCTCTCGGGGAAGCCGTATTCGCCGAAGCCCTCGATCTGCTTGAAGCATCGCTCCGCGAACTCGCGCTCATAACCGCGTTCGACCATGCCCTCGACCAGCTTCTCGTTGAAGCTGTGGATGGTGCCGACCTTGCGGAATGTGGCCATCGCCCGGCGCAGCTTGTCGGACTCGGACGGCGTGAAACCGGCGGCGACGATGGCGATCTTCATCGCCTGCTCCTGGAACAGCGGCACGCCCATGGTCTTGCCCAGCACCTCGCGCAGTTCCTCCGACGGGAACTCGACCGGCTCCTCGCCGTTCCGTCGGCGCAGGTAGGGATGCACCATGTCGCCCTGGATCGGGCCGGGGCGGACAATCGCGACCTCGATCACCAGGTCATAGAAGGTGCGGGGGCGCAGGCGCGGCAGCATGGTCATCTGCGCCCGGCTCTCGACCTGGAAGACGCCGACCGAGTCCGCCTCGCAGAGCATGTCATAGACTGCCGGATCGTCGGCAGGCACCGAGGCCAGGTCCAGTTGCCGGTCATAGTGATCGTCCAGCATGCGGAAGGCCTTGGCGATGCAGCTCAGCATGCCCAGGCCCAGCACATCGACCTTCATCAGGCCCAGGGCCTGCAGGTCGTCCTTGTCCCACTGGATGACCGTGCGGTCCTCCATGGCCGCGTTCTCGATCGGCACCAGTTCCGACAGCGGTCCGCGGCTGATGACGAAGCCGCCGACATGCTGCGACAGGTGCCGCGGGAAGCCGTGCAGGTCGCGGGCGAGGCGGATGGCTTCAGCCACGGTCGGCTCGGTCACGTCCAGTCCTGCCTCGGCGATGCGCTCCTCGTTCAGCCCCTCACGCCAGACGCTCGTCGACATGGCGTCGACGGCGTCCAGCGACAGCCCCAGCGCCTTGCCGACCTCCCGGATCGCGCTCTTGGAGCGGTAGGAGATCACGGTCGCGGCCAGCCCGGCCCGCTCGCGACCGTACTTCCCGTAGATGTACTGGATCACCTCCTCGCGCCGCTCATGCTCGAAATCGACGTCGATATCGGGCGGCTCGTTGCGTTCGGCGCTGACGAAACGTTCGAACAGCAGGTCCATCTTCGCCGGATCGACCGAGGTGATGCCGAGGCAGTAGCAGACCGACGAGTTCGCCGCCGAGCCGCGCCCCTGACAGAGGATTCCCTCCTCCCGCGCGAAGCGGACGATGTCATAGACGGTCAGGAAATAGGGGGCGTAATCCAGCTCCCCGATCAGCTGCAGTTCATGTTCCAGCAGACCCCGCATCTTCTCCGTGACGCCCTCCGGGTAGCGGCCCTCGGCGCCCAGCCAGGTGAGGCGTTCGAGGGTCTGCTGTGGCGTTTCACCGGGGGTGACGACCTCGTCCGGATATTCGTAGGCCAGTTCATCGAGCGAGAAGGTGACGCGGTCGAGAAGTTCCAGCGTCCGCGCCACCGCGTCCGGCGCGTCGGCGAACAGCCGAGCCATCTCCTCGGGGCCTTTCAAATGCCGCTCGGCATTGGTCAGCAGCTTCAGGCCCGCCGTCTGCACCGTGCAGCCTTCGCGGATCGCGGTCAGCACATCCTGCAGCCGCCGGCGTTCGGGCGTGTGATAGAGCACGTCGTTGGTCGCGATCAGCGGCAGGCCGGTTTCCGCCGACAGTTCCTGCAGCCGGCCGAGCCGCCGACGGTCGTCGCCCCGCACCCGCATCTGGGCCGCCAGATAGGCACGGTCGCCATAGGCGTCGCGGATCTGGTGCAGGAAATCCGGGTCCGGCGTCAGGGCCAGCACGATCTGCCCCTCGGCCTCGGCCGCGGCGTCCGCGAAGTCCAGATGACAGTCGCCCTTCTCCGCCCGCCGCCGTCCCAGGGTCAGCAGCCGGCTGAGGCGGGCGTAGGCAGCCCGGTCCGCCGGGTAGCAGAGCAGTTCCTTGCCATCGCGGAACACCAGCCGCGCGCCCGTGCGGAAGGGCACGCCCAGATTCTTCGCCGTCAGATGCGCGCGGACCACGCCGGCCAGGCTGTTGCGGTCCGCCACCCCGATGCCCGCCAGCCCCAGCGCCGCCGCCTGCGCGGCCAGCTCCTCGGCATGCGACGCGCCTTCCAGAAAACTGAAATTGCTGGTCACCTGCCACTCGGCATAGGCGGTCATGGCTCATCCTCACATCACGCAGGATGAGTACAAAATAAGAACATGCGGAATGAGTCAATAGCGGCTGCAGTGCCGAGCAGATTCGGTCAGCACCGGGGTGTCACCCCCGCTTCACGCGGGGGGCCGGTCTGTGGCGGAACTTCAAGGGCCTCGCCGGTGATGCACCTCCGACCGGATCCCCGCGCAAGGCGGGGGTGACGCGGAGGGGCCTACCGCCCGGTGAACTTCGCCTTGCGCTTCTCGACAAAGGCGGCGACGCCTTCCCGGTAGTCCTCGCGCGCGGCGCAGGAGGCGAACATTTCGCCTTCCATCTGCAGCTGAGCCTCGAACTCGTTCTGCTGGCTGCGATACATCAGCTTCTTGGCCTGGCCATAGACGAAGGTCGGGCCATTGGCGAGGCGGGTCGCCAGCTTGTCGGTCTCGGCGTCGAGCTGGTCATCGGGCACGACGAAATTGACCAGGCCGTGGTCGGCCATCTGCTGTGCGGTGAAACGGTCGCCCAGCAGGGTCATTTCCATGGTCTTCTTGATGCCCAGTGCGCGCGGCAGGTGATAGCTGGCCGAGCCGTCCGGCGTGGTGCCGATGTGGCAGTAGGCCAGCGTGTAGAAGGCGCTTTCAGCGGAAATGATCAGGTCGCAGGCCGCGGCGACCGAAACGCCGGCGCCGGCGGCTGCGCCGCGCACCTTGGCGATGATCGGCTTGGGCATGCGGCGCATCGAGAACATGATCGGGTGCAGGTCGTGGATCCGGTTGACGAAGTAGTTCTCGATCTCGGCCCCGGAAGCCGTCTTGAGATACTCGTGCATGTTCTTGACGTCGCCGCCGGCCATGAAGTGATCGCCTTCGCCCTGCAGCACCACGCAGCGTACGCTGTCGTCCCGCTCCAGCTCGTGGAAGGTCTTCGACATCATCGACCGCATGTCCATCGACAGCGCATTGCGCGCGTCCGGACGGTTCATGGTGACGGTGGCGATGCCGCCGTCGATGCTCGTAACCAGATCAGCCATTTCTCTCTCCCCAGGATGAATCCTACGGTTCCTTATCACGCGCGGCCGGAGGCCGGAATGCGGGAGCTGGCAGGGTTACCGAAAATTCAGCCCAACTTCTTACGCGGCATTAACTTCCTGTGGGTAACTTGACGGCATGTACCCGCGCCGCAGACATCGTCGTCGCTTCCGCTCCTTCCTGGCAAGGCTGCCGCTGTTCGTGACCGGCCTGCTGCTGGCGAGCGCCGCGCTTCTGCTGACGCAGGAGGCCATGGCCGCCGCCGGTCCGGCGACCAGCCAGGGCGTCATGCAGCTCGCGGGCCTTTTCGCGATCGGATCGGTGATCACCATTCTGACTGGATCGGTGATGCAACTGGCCGGCAGGTCGTCCGTGCGCCAGGCGGGTTTCGCCGGCATGGGCGTCGGCGTCTCCCTGTTCATGATGGCTTCGGTGTTCACCGGATCGATCTGATCGGGACCTTGCCGGTCATGCTTCCGGCGCGTTGGTGACCGGCATCAACCTCCACACGCAATCCGCCAGCGTCTCGGGCACGTAGAAATGGGTGACTTCGACGCCGTTCAACGTATGGGCGCCGGAGTGTCGGCGGCCGGTTCCGGCAGTTGGGTCAACGGGCCGGCCGCCTTCTCCCACTTCCATGCCCCAGCCCGGGCCACGGACAATCCAGCGTGTGCAGGAATGCCCCGCAGCTGCTTCTCTTCATTAAAACGTGAACAGCCTGGCTGATCTGCCTTCAATCCCTGCCGTACTGAACTGGTGCGACCGGAACAGTTTTCCGTTCGACAAAACAAGAGTCAGTAAAAATTAGGATGAGTAAATGAATTCGCATTCAGAAAAACAGGGTGTTGTCTCGGTTGAGGGGCGGCGTGGATTCCTTCGGCGCAGTTCAGGCGCCATATTGTCGGCGAGCGCAGTGGCGCTGATCGCCGGTTGCGAGAGTATGGCGGGCAGTCACTCCTCCGCCAAATCCGCCGATGATGTCGGCATCCTGAACATCGCGCTCGGTCTGGAGCATGAAGCCATCGGCGCCTATCAGATTTCGGCAGGTTCCGGCCTGTTGAGCAAGCCGGTCCTGGATGCTGCGACGATCTTCCTGGGACATCACAAGCAGCACCGCGATACGCTCGCCTCGGTCATCAGCAAGATGGGCGGCACGCCAGTCGGCGCGAAATCCAATGCCGACTATGCGAAGAAGCTGAACGCCGCCAGCCTCAAGTCCGAGCAGGACATCCTGAAATTGGCGCACAGGCTGGAGCAGGGAGCGGCCAACGCCTACATCAGCGTGGTTCCGAAATTCCAGAGCGGCGATCTCGCGCACGCCGCGGCTCGCATTTCCGCGGACGAGGTCATGCATTTCACGGTTCTGACGCAGGTTCTTGGTGGCGCGCTGCCGACCGAAGCCCTCTCATTCGGGGCCTGAACCACTTCCGACAGGCGGACCAGCCTGGTGTTGACCGGCCCTCACCATCGGGCCGGTCAACTGCCGGGATCGTTCAGGCCGCGGCCTTGACCGAATCCGTGAACGCCTTCCACTCGGCAATCAGCCCGTCCTTCGGGATCGGGTAGTAATAGGCGACGCGGTCGACCACGCCCTCATAGCGCTCACGCACCTTCGGCCCGACGTCGGACAGCTTCCCGACAATGGCGACGCGGTCGATGATGTCGTCCGGGATCAGCTTCTTCATCGCGTCCATGTCGCCCTGCCGCATGAGCTGGCTGAGTTCCTTGCCCAGATGGCCGTAGTCCATGTGCTCCAGCACGCCGCGGTAGTTCGGCGTCGAGCCATAGAAGGCGATCTGCAGGCGCACATCCTCGACCGCCTTGTCGATCTGCTCCTGCGTGTCGCCCGAGGCGATCAGCACCATGGTCTGGATCAGGATGTCGTCGACGGTCTTGCCGCGGCTCTTCGCGCCCTCGTCGATCGCGGGACGCACCACATCCTTGATGTAACCGACCGTGTGGATCGGGTGATTGTGAAAGCCGTCCGCGACCTCGCCGGCGGCGCTGCACATGCGCGGGTTCACGCCGGCGAGATAGATCGGAATGTCCGGATGATCGATCGGACCGGGATTGAAGAACGGGTTCATCAGCGTGAACTGGTAGAACTCGCCGCGATAGTCCGGCTTCGTGCCGTTCTGGAAATTGTCGAAGATTGCTTTCATGCAGGCGACATAGTCGCTGATGCGCCGCGCGGGATGGTCGAAGGGCATGGAGAAACGCCGCTCGATATGCGCGCGGACCTGCGTGCCGAGACCCAGATGCAGCCGCCCGCGGGACAGTTTCTGGATGTCCCAGGCCTGCTGCGCCATGGCGAAGGGGCTGCGGCCGAAGGCGACGGCGATGTTGGTGCCCAGATGGATCTTCTTCGTCGCCGCGGCGGCCAGCGTCAGCGGCGTGAAGGCATCCTGGCCGGCTTCGAAGGTCCAGGCGGCGTCGAAGCCCATGTCTTCCATCTTGCACGCATGCTCGCCGACCTCGGTGAAATCCAGGTCACGCAGCTGGCAGTCGATCTTCAGTGTCATCGTCGCATTCCTCCCCGAAGCGGCTTTGGTTCTTCGACAAATCTAGGGCAAGGCCGGGATGGATGGAAATGCGGATCGGCCGGGAGGCGTATGCTCTGGAGCTCCTTGTTGGCGCCGATCGTTGCGAAGCACTTCGAGGATTGAGTGATCCCGGCCACGCGATCCGATCCCAATTCGCCCTCTGACCGTGGCATACTTGCCCCTAGGTCAATGGGGTAATAGGGGGATCCTATGATGTTCAACAGGATTGGCGCGGTGGTGGCCGTGACGGTGATGGCGCTGTCGGCGCCGGCGGTGGCGGCGGATCTGTGCGAGGGCTTCGGTCCCCAGACGCCACGCGACATCGCCAGCAAGGCGGGCAGCAACAAGCAGATCTTCCCGGTGGCGCCGGCTTCGACCGAGATGAACCTCTGCAACATCCACACGCACACCAATGCCGAACACAAGGGCCCGGGCTTCTCGGTGTTCGCGGGTCCGGGCGATCACGGTGGCTGGAAGTGCGAGGGATCGGACCAGCTCACCGAAATGGAACTGCGCGATCCGGCAGACGGCCATGGCGCGTTCCACGGGGTGAAGCCGGGCGACACGATCGAGGTGCACTGGGTTCACTCGTCCTGCGACATCCAGCCTGGACCGGGGCTCGGCTCCTGCCTCAGCGCCGCCTGCGCCAACCCGACGCTGCGGGTCGAGGCCCAGGTGTTCCTGGTGGTGAACGACCCGAAAGCTCTGAACTTCGAGGACTTCGCCTATGCCGGCAATATGTCGAACGGGCGGCCGCAGCCGAAGGCGCTGCCAACCGGCACCGGGACGCCGGTGGTCTTCGGCGGTTCTACGACCGGTCCGAAATACACCGAGAAGAAGTGCTCCCCGCTGCAGGTGACCTGGAGCGTCCGTCCGCAATGCGCCAAGCTGGACATCTCCTCGCTGAACCGCTGGGCCGCCAAGGGCAACGTCTTCAAGGAAGACCACAGCCACGGTGTCCGCCAGCTGGTCAAGTCGCCCGCGCTGCTGTCGCCGATCAAGTAGCGCCGGCCGTTTCCGTCAGGGCAGTACGCCATGGCGCATCGTCGGTGAGGGCGAGGCGCTGCGGCGGCTGAGGGCGCGTTCCAGGGCGCGAATCAGACGCGGGCGGGTTTCGCGCGGGTCGATCACGTCGTCCACCTTCATGATGGCGGCGGCGGGGTAGGGGCCGCAGAGCACCCTGTACTCGGCCACCAGGTCGGCGTGCAGCTTCTCCGGATCATCTGCCGCCGCGAGTTCGGCGCGGTAGGCGGCGGTGATGCCGCTTTCCAGCGGGATGGCGTTGAAATCGGCGGTCGGCCAGGCGAATACCGCCGACTGGCCCGCGCCTTCGCCGCCCATCGCCGCTGCGCCGTAGCCGAAGCCCTTGTGGGTGACCACGGTCAGGATCGGCACATCGGCCCAGGCGAAGCTGTGCGCGACCTGCATCCCGACGCGCAGCGCGGCCTCCTTCTCCGACTTCGGCCCGGTCATGACGCCCGGCGTGTCCGTCAGGAACACCAGCGGCACGTGATAGGCCGAGCAGATATCCATGAAATGCCGGAGCTTGGTGCCGGCCGCAGCCGTGATCGCGCCGGACAGCACCTTGGGCTGGTTGGCGCAGATGCCGACAGGGTGGCCGTTCAGCCGCGCGAAACCGGTGATGATCATCTTCGCGTAGGCCGGCTTGATCTCGAAGAAACTGTCGCGGTCGATCACCCGCTCGACGATCTTCTTCATGTCATAGGGACGGCGGCGGTTCTCCGGGATGATGTCCAGCAGTTCCTCGTCGCCGCGGTCCGGATCGTCTTCCGCGGTGATCGAGGGCGGGTACGCCCAGGCATTGGTGGGCAGGTAGGAGAGATAGCGGCGGATGGCGGCGAAGGCCTCCTCCTCGCTGTCCACGGCATTGTCGCCGACGCCGGAGACCGAACAGTGCAGATCCGCGCCGCCGAGCTCTTCCTTGTCGACCGTCTCGCCAGTGCCCGAGGCGACCAGTGGCGGGCCGCCGGCGGCCAGCATCGATGTGCCCCGCACCATGACGATGAATTCCATCATCGACGCCAGCAGCGAGGAATCGCCGGCGCTGGGACCCAGGACGGCGCAGACCTGCGGCGACAGGCCGGAAAGCTTCGCCTGGGCCATGAAGTGGTGCATCGGCGCCAGACCCTGGCCGATATATTCGTCGGTCCGCGCGCCGGCGCCGTCGAACAGCCAGACCACCGGAATGCGGTCGCGCCGGGACAGCTCCATCATCCGGCACTTCTTCTCGAAGTTGATCAGGCCGAGCGAGCCGCCGAGGACAGTGAAATCCTCGGAGATGACGCCCACTGGCCGGCCGTCGATCATGCCGAAGCCGGTGATCACCCCGTCGGCGGGGGTCTGCTTGTCCTTGACCGGGGTTACCGGGGTGAGCGCGTGATCGGCGAGGCCGCCGATCTCCTCGAAGGGCGCATCGCCGTCCAGCAGCAAGGCCACACGTTCGCGGGCCGTGTACTTGCCGGCCGCGCGCTGGCGTTCCACGCGCCGTGCACCGCCAAGCGCGTTCAGCGCCTCGCGACGGCGGTTCAGGTCATCGATGAGATCCCGCATGGCGTCCGGCCCTCCCCAGCCGCGCCGACTGAGCGGCTACTTGTCCTCGGTGTCGGGCAGGGTCTCGCCAGTGGTGCTGGCGGTGCCGTCCTTGCGCTGCACCAGGCCGCGCTCCTCAAGCTGCTTCACCAGTTGATCCATCGCGGAATAGGTCTGCAGGAAGCCCTGCGGCGACAGGATCATGCGGTGGGCGAACTGGCGGGCCGACTTGCCTTCGCTGTCGCGCTGCGTCGGCGAAAGCTGGAAGAAGTCGATGCGAACGGCACCGTCCTGGATTGCGACGTTGTAGACGCCATCGACAAAAAGCTGGTTTTGATCGGCCATGATGTGCTCCCTCGGCTCAAGCCCTTCAGGTGGTTTAGGCCGAGCGGGCGCGGGCCGCAACTGCTTCGGCCTGTCTTTCCTGACGCCGCGTCGCCGCCTCCCGCTGCGCGATATAGGTAGCCGAGGCGACGATCACCGCGCCGCCGATCCAGACGCCGATGGTCGGCGCCTCGTCGAACATGAAGATGCCGATCAAGGATGCCCAGACCAGTTGCAGGAACTCGACCGGCTGGGTCACCGAGATGTCGGCGGCGCGCCAGGCCCGGGTCATGCAGATATGCGCCGTGGTTGCAAGACCCGCCACGACGGCCAGCCAGAACCATTCCTGCAGGGTCGGCCACTTCCAGACCATCATCGCCGGCACGGCCAGGGCGAACGTCACCGTCAGCGACAGCCAAGCGACGATGGCGGTAGTGTTCTCGGTTTCGGTCAGCCGCTTGGTCATGATCTTGGAACAGGCGAACAGCGGTGCGGAAATCAGGATCGCCAGCTGTCCCAGGCCGAGAGCGCTGAAATTGCTGGACAGTTCCGCCAGCGAGGTCGGCAGGTTGAACAGCACGATCATCGCGCCCAGCAGTCCCATCAGCACTGCCATGACCCGGCGGATCCGGACCTGCTCGCCCAGGATCAGGAAGGCTCCGATCGTGGCCCAGACCGGCGACGTGAAGGCCAGTGCCGTGACCTCGGCCAGCGTGATCTTGGAGATGGCGTAGAACCAGAGCAGCACGCCGCAGCCGTGGATCAGGCCGCGGGAGACATGCAGGATCGGGCGCTTCGTCTTCAGTTCACTGCGGCGGCTGCCGAGAAAGATCGGCAACAGGAACAGGAAACCGAACAGGTAGCGGATGAAGGCCGTCTCGGCGGCGTGCAGTTCGCTGGAGAGCGAGCGGATGATGGCAGAAAAGGTGGCGAAGATCAGTCCCGACAGCACCAGATAGCCCATCCCGATGAGCACGCCACGGCGGCGTTCCTCGGCTGCTGCGGCCGCCGCTTCCGAATAGAGGTGGGGGCGGGGTTCGGGATGGTCATGAGCAGGCATGGCGATACTTTAGGTTTCGAGGATCGGCTGTCCATTGCCCAGAACGCAGCCAAAGGCGCGGTCTCCGCATGACGCCTTCGCCTTGACAGCCGCGCCGGTTTGCTGACTTTTGGTCAGCAATGCCCGATACCACACAGACAGCCCGCCCCCGCCGCGCCCGTGGCGAGGAAGAGAAGGCCGCCCGGCGGCAGGCCATACTGGATGCCGCGCGTGAGCTGTTCGCCGATTCCGGCGGGGAGGTTCCGTCGGTGGATCAAGTCGCCCGTCTCGCCGGCCTGGCGAAAGGCACGGTCTATCTCTATTTCGGCGCCAAGGAAGAGATGTTCCTGGCGCTGCTGACGCAGGAACTGGGCGACTGGGTCGCGTTCATTGCCGAAGGCCTGCAGGCAGGCCCGCTGAACGCCGAGGAAATTGCCCGACGCATGACCGAGGACCTGCTGGAGCGCAAGATCATGCTCCGGCTGGCGGCGCAGTGCCACGGCACGCTGGAGCGGCAGGTGCCGGAAGCGGCCGTTGTCGCCTTCAAACAGGCGACCTCTGGCGGGCTGGCGCAGCTTGGCGCGCTGGTCGAGGAGAGGTTCCCCGGTGTCCGCCCAGGCGAGGGGACGGCACTGTTGTTGCAGACCTATGCGCTGATCATCGGGCTGTGGCAGCTCGCCGATCCGCCCCGCGCCGCGCGGGCGGTGGTGTCGCGGCCGGAATTCAGCAAGTTCAAGCCAGATTTCGCTGCAACGGTGGAACCGGGACTGGCAGCGCTGCTCCGGGCGGTTCTTGATAACTGACCGACGGTCATTTATATCTTCTGCTATGATGCTGGCTGCGTCCCGATCCGCCGGACGCAAGGGAGATGGCGATGGCGACTTTCACTCTGAACGGGAAGCAGGTGTCGGTTGACGTCGACGCGTCGACGCCGCTGCTCTGGGTTCTTCGTGACACGATCGGCATGACCGGGACCAAATTCGGCTGCGGCGTTGCCGCCTGCGGGGCCTGCACCGTGCACGTGGATGGCGTCGCCACCCGGACCTGCGTCCTGCCGGTCGAGGCGGTGGAAGGCGCGGCCGTCACGACGATCGAGGGACTGGGGCAGGGCGACAATATCAGCCGCTTGCAACAGGCCTGGATCGACGAGCAGGTGCCGCAATGCGGCTACTGCCAGTCGGGCATGATCATGGCCGCGGCCGCGCTGCTGGACGACAACCCGACGCCCAGCGATGCCGATATCGACGAAGCGATCACCAATATCTGCCGCTGTGGCACCTACAGCCGCATCCGCCGCGCGATTCATCGCGCCGCCGGCGCCTGAGCGGGAGGGAACCATGGCACGCAGCAAGAAGCCCCGCAGCCGCTCCCGCCGGGCGTTCCTGATCGGCGGTGCGGTCACCGCCGGCGCGCTGATCGTCGGCTGGCGCTTTCTCACCCCCTCGGATTCCGCCGGGCCGGACGCGCTGATGAAACCCGGCCAGGACGAGGCCGCCCTGAACGCCTGGGTGAAGATTGCCGCCGACGGCGCGGTGACCATCGCCGTGCCGCGCAGCGAGATGGGGCAAGGCGTGCACACGGCGCTGCCCATGATCCTGGCCGAGGAACTGGATGCGGACTGGACCAGCGTGCGCATCGTCGATGCGGCCGTGGACGTGGCCTATGTGAACGACGTGATGATGGGGGAGGGCTTCCCCTTCGGGCCGCATGACACGGGCTTCCTGGCCCGCAACGCACGCGACGCCGGCGGCTGGGCGGCCAGGCTGATCGGCCTGCAGGCCACCGGCGGTTCCACCAGCGTGCGCGCCGCCTGGATGCCGATGCGGCAGGCCGGCGCGGCCGCTCGCGCGATGCTGGTGGCCGCCGCCGCCGAGAAGTTCGGCGTCGCGGAGGGCGAACTGACGACGGCAGACGGCGCGGTCATCCATGCCGCCAGCAACCGCCGTGCGGGCTATGGCGAACTCGCCAGCCGTGCGGCCACCAAGTCTCCGCCGGAGGAACTGACGCTGAAATCGCCATCGCAGTTCCGCATTATCGGCACGCCGCGGGCCCGGCTGGACATCCCGGCCAAGGTCGACGGCACCGCTGTCTTCGGCGCGGATGTGCGTCTGCCCGACATGCTCTACGCCACTCTGCGTCATCCGCCCGTGGTCGGCGCGACGGTGAAACAGTTCAACCCCGCCGACGTCGCGCGAATGCCCGGCGTGCGCAAGGTGACCGCCGTGCCCGGGGCGGTCGCGGTGATCGGCGACAGCTACTGGCAGGCCAGACAGGCGGTCGAGGCGCTGGCCATCGACTGGGAGATGGCGGAGGCGAGCCGGATCTCGAACGAGGAGATCTACAGCCAGTTCGAGGCGGCGCTGGCCGAGGACGGCTTCGGCTATCAGGACGAGGGCGACGCCGTGGCGGCGCTGGAGACCGCCGGCAACGTGTTCGAAGCGACCTATCGCGCGCCCTTCCTGGCCCACGCCACCATGGAGCCGATGAACTGCACCGCCTTCCTGCAGGACGGCAAGCTGAAGATCTGGGCGCCGACCCAGGCCCCCAGCATCATGCGCTGGATCGCGTCGCAGGAATCCGACATCGCGGAAGAGGATGTCGAGGTCAACGTGACCTATCTGGGCGGCGGTTTCGGCCGGCGCGGTGAGCCCGACTTCGTCCGACAGGCGGTGGCCCTGGCCCTCGCGGTGCCGGGCCGGCCCGTGAAGCTGATGTGGTCGCGTGAAGAGGACATGCAGCACGATACCTACCGGCCTGCCGGCCTGTCGCATTTCCGCGTCAGCGTCGATCCGGAAGGCTATCCGCTGGCCTGGCACAACAAGGTGGTGGGCCCCTCGGTCTCGGGCCAGGCGACCATGCGCTATCTGCCCTTCGGCGACGATTCCAGCCCGGACCGCACCACGGTCGACGGAGCGGCGTGGCTGCCCTATGCCACGGCCGACATGCGCGTGGAGCACATTCTCAGCCGGGTGCCGATGCGCGTCGGCTTCTGGCGCTCGGTCGGCCATTCGCACAACGCCTTCTTCACCGAGAGCGTCATCGACGAACTGGCCCACAAGGCCGGCAAGGATCCCTACCGTTATCGCCGCCACCTGCTGCGGGACAATCCGCGCTACCTGAAGGTGCTGGATGCTGCCGCGGCCAAGGCGCAGTGGGACAGGGAGTTGCCGCAGGGCCGGGCGCTGGGCATCGCGCTGCATGAAAGCTTTGGCGCCATCGTGGCGCAGGTGGTCGAGATCGGTCTGGAGGACGGGCAGCCCCGGGTGCATCGCGTGGTCTGCGCCGTCGACTGTGGCGTCGTCATCAATCCCGACACCCTGGTCGCGCAGATGGAAAGCGGCATCGTCTACGGCCTCTCCGCCGCGCTCTGGGGCGAGATCACCTTCGCGGGCGGCGAGGTGCAGCAGACCAACTTCCCCGATCACGAGGTCATCCGCATGGCGACCATGCCGGAGATCGAGACGGTCATCGTCGGCTCGGCCGAAGCCCCGGGCGGCGCCGGCGAACCCGGCACCCCGCCGATCGCGCCTGCGGTCGCCAACGCCCTGTTCCAGCTGACAGGCAAACGTGTCCGCGACCTGCCCCTGTCGAAACAGGACTGGGCGGTGGGGGCTTAGGGTACAGCCCATGTCAGGCACGATGATCAGGGCTCTGTTGCTGCTTCTGGTGCTCTGCCCGCCGGCAATAGCCGAAATCATCCGGCCTGACCCGTTGATCGGTCGGATCAACCATGCGGGTTACGAGCGCCGCAGCCACTGCACGGGGTTTCTCGTCGAGGGCGGACATCTTGTGACGGCCGCGCACTGCATGCCCAATGCGGAGAGGTCGGTGCACTTTCTCGCCGGCTACGACCGGGCGGCCTTCATGGCGCATATCGAGCGGCCCAAGGAGAATTTCCTCATCGTCCGGGGGCGGGACATTGCCGTTCTCTGCAATGCGGTCGCCGACAGGTCAGGGCTGCCCTGGCTCGAGGCGCAGCCGGATCCGGCGGAACCGGTCACCATCCTGGGCTATGCCTCGCCCCGGTCCCACGTGCTGCAGCGCAAGCAGTGCGAGGTGATCCGCGCCGCGCGGGGCGAGATGCGCATCGGCTGTCCGCTCGCGCCCGGGAATTCGGGCGGGCCGGTGCTGTGGAACGGCAAGGTGGTCGGCGTCGTTTCCGCCACCAGCCAGAGCATGGCGCGGGCCTACCTGCTGGAGCCGAGGTTTCTGGACGCCTGCCGTTGAGGCCAGCCGGTCATCGGACACTTTTCACCGACAACAAATGAGTTCCTCGGGCTTGACCCTAGGACCTGTGAACAAAGCTGATCACATGAGCCGCGACACAGACCCTCGGGTCAAGTCCGAGGGCTGCAGCCTGGATTGGGAACTGGGTCAAGCGCAGGGCCGCTTCCGATCCTCAGCCCTTCGCGGCCATCTTCTGCAGCATCTCGCCCATCAGCGCGTGCAGCTTGTTCATGGCCTGCAGCGGGCGGACCATCACCTTGAAATCGGTGATCCGGCCCTCGGCGTCCCACTCGATCATGTCGACGCCGTTGATGACGATGCCGTCGAGCACGGTGGTGAATTCCAGCACCGACCGCTCGCCGCAGTCGAAGGTCCGGACATAGCGGAATTCAGGGCTGAACAGCACCTTGGTCGCCGCGATCAGATAGGCCGTGGTGATCTGTTTGCCCTTCTGCGGCGTGTGCACGACCGGCGAGTGGAAGACGACATCCGGATGCAGGATCCGGTCGAGCACCGCCGGATCCTTGGTGCGTTCGTATTCGTGCCAGCCGTCGAGATGGGGCATCCCGCGCTCCTTCAGTTCAGCTTCGCCACGTGTTCGGTCAGGTGGCGGTGGAAGTGGCCGATGGCCTGTTCGAAGCGGCCGAATGTCAGGTGGGTGTTGGCCCCGCTGGCGATGTGGTCGTTGATGCCCTTCGCCGCCTCGCGGTCCTCGATCAGGCCGGTGTCCTGCACGAAGTTGGCGTCGCGGCGCACCTTTTCCATGTCGATCTCGCGGCCCGGCACCGGTTTCGGGCTGAGCTGGTAGACCACCCAGCGAGTCTCGTTCACCGAGACCGGGTCGAGAATGATCAGGATGGAGTGATCGGTCAGCACCGAGACATGGGTGTTCGGGAAGAGCTGATAGACATCGGTCACCATGCCCTGCAGCCGGCGTTCCTCGCGCGGCTTGTCGCGCAGCTTCTCGATGCGGCGGAAGGGGAAGACGATGCGGCTGTTCCGGCCATAGGTCTCGACGATGTTGAGATTGTCGAAGCCGTAGGGGAAGAACGACTTATTGTGCAGGGCCTTGATGTGATAGCCCTCCATCGAGGTCTCGCCGATCAGCTTCCAGTTGGCCTGATCGACGAACTCGAGATTGTTGAAGGTCTGCTGTTCGTCGGTGAACAGTTCCGGCAATTCCAGAAACGCGCCGTCGGACAGTGGCTCGTCCTGGGTGATGAAGACCACCCCGCCGCGCTCCTCGACCGCATGCACCGGCGTCAGGCGATGATCCTTGGGATCCAGACTGGGGAACCCTTCTTCCGCGCCGCCGGGAATGTGCTTCAGGGCGCCGTCCAGCGCGTAGGTCCAGTTGTGATAGCGGCACTGGAAGGCGCGGCTGCAGCCTTGACCGCCTTCGGCCACCGGCATGCCGCGGTGGCGGCAGGCGTTGCGGAAGGCGCGCACCTTGCCGTCGTCACCTCGCACCACCAGAAGTGGCGTCAGCGCGGCATTGCGGGCAATCCAGTCGCCGGCGTTCGGGATGGCCGAGGACGGGCAGAATGGCACCGGCACCCGGCGCAGCACCTGGATCTCCTCGGCGAAGCGCTCCTCCGAAACGTAGTTCTCTACCGGCTCGCGCCAGACCGAGCCGCCAGCGTCGGTGGTCTTTCCGTCGATATGATCGAAAATGCGGTCGATCAGATCCTGATCGTTCAGCAGGCCCATGTCTCTCTCCCCAACTATCCTTGTCCGAAACTACCGCAGCGTGGCGGCGGGTGAAACCTGAGGGGTGCGCATGGGGGCATCAGCCGCCGGCATAGAGCCCGTGGCTGCGTCCGAACAGGCGGGTCAGGCCGTAGAGCGCGTCGATGTTGGGCGTCGGCACGCCCACTTTCGCGCCGATCTCGCGGACCACGCCGACAATGGCGTCTAGCTCGATCTCCCGCCCGGCCTCGGCGTCCTGCAGCATCGAGGTCTTGAACGCGCCCAGCTTCGCCGTGACCTGGTGCCGGTCCTCCGGCTCCTGATCGATGGGGCAGCCGATGCGCGCGCCAATGGCCGACGCCTCCCGCATGGCCGCCGAACAGAAGTCCCGCACCAGCGGATCGCCGAGCAGCCGGTCGGCGGTTGCGCCGGTCATCGCGCTGATTGGGTTCATGGTCAGGTTGCCCCACAGCTTGTACCAGATGTCGCTGCGCACATCCCCGGCGCAGGTGACGTCGAATCCCGCGCCCGAAAGCGCCTCACCGATCCTGTTCACGCGATCGCTCGGGCCGCCCGCGGGTTCGCCGATGATCAGCCCCTGGCCCATGTTGTGGCGCGCCAGTCCGGGTTCGGTGACCGAGACGCTGGCATGCACCACGGCGCCGATGACATTGCCGAAAGGAATGGCCGCCGCCGTAACGCCGCCCGGGTCGACGCTCTCCAGCGTGACATTCGTCAGCTCCGCCACGTTGCGGCAGAACCACCAGGGCACGCCGTTCATGGCCGGCAGCACGACGGTGTCCGGTCCGATCAGCGGGCCGAGCGACGGGGCGAGGGCGGGCAGGGACTGGCCCTTCACCGCGATGATCACTGCATCCTGGACGCCGAGTTCCGCGGCGTTGTCGCTGGCGGTGACGGGAGCCCGCACCAATTCACCGCCCGACTGAAGCCGCCAGCCGTGGGTCCTGAGCGCCGCGAGCGTGTCGCCGCGCGCCAGCGCCGAAATCTGCACCTTCCCCGATGCGGCCAGCCGCGTCCCGATGAACCCTCCGATGGCGCCCGCGCCGACGATGCAGATTTTCATGTGCCCCTCCATGTGCCGCTGTCCCACCCTGGCAGGTTTTCATGCGGGCTGCGCTATTGGAAGAACGCCGGACATCCGACGGGCTGGTGAAAATTTAGCCATGCCTGATCTGGATGATGAAAGATTAACCAGCATTGAATTCCATGGAGCAGCGAATTTCAGATAACTGCCTATGATATCGAGTGTTTTCCGGATCTATGGCGAATGGCACGGGCGTTGCTGAACCGGATGCAACAGGCAGCTAGGGTTCCGGCCGGGTCTTGGTCCGGCGCTGGTCCGAGAGCTGCCATCCCGGCCCATGACAGGCCGGGACACACGGCGGGACAAAATCCCGGGAGGTCTCAGGGCGACGGCGTGCCGTCGGATGAAAGAGCCTCGTTCTCCTTCTCCTCGGACGCGCTGTCGGGCGACAGAGGAGAACCGAATGAAACGCATCATCACACTCATGGCGGCGGCAATGCTGACCGCCGGACTGGCCGGACCGGCCGCGGCCGAAAAGAAGGACAGCTTCCGCGTGGCCTGGTCGATCTATGTCGGCTGGATGCCATGGGGCTACATGTCCGACAGCGGCATCATGAAGAAGTGGGCCGACAAGTACGGCATCTCGGTCGAGATTGTGCAGATCAACGACTACATCGAGAGCATCAACCAGTACACGGCGGGCGAATTCGACGGCGTCTCGGCGACCAACATGGACACACTGTCCATTCCCGCCGGTGGCGGCGTCGATACCACGGCGTTGATCGTCGGCGACTTCTCCAACGGCAATGACGCGGTGCTTGTGAAGGGCGATCAGGGCTTCGCGGACCTGAAGGGCAAGCCGGTCAACCTGGTCGAACTGTCGGTCTCGCATTACCTGCTGGCGCGCGGGCTGGAGAATGCCGGCATGTCGGAAGCCGATCTGAGCGTGGTCAACACCTCTGACGCCGACATGGTTGCGGCTTTCGCCTCCCCGGACGTGACGGCGGCGGTGACATGGAATCCGCTGGTCTTCACCATCATGGAAATGCCGGATGTGAAGAAGATCTACGACAGCGCCGATATCCCCGGCGAGATCATCGACCTGATGGTCGTGAATTCCGAGACGCTGGCCGACAATCCGGCCTTCGGCAAGGCGCTGGTCGGCGCCTGGTACGAGACCATGCTGCTGATGGCCGCCGACACCGAGGCCGGCAAGGCCGCACGCACGGCAATGGCGAGCGCTTCGGGCACCGATCTGGCCGGCTACGACGCGCAGCTTGCGACCACGAAGATGTTCTACGATCCGGCGGACGCCGTCGCCTTCACCGGCGATGCGCAGTTGATCAAGACCATGGATTTCGTCCGCACCTTCCTGTTCGAGCACGGCATCCTGGGCGAGGGCGCGCAGAGCGTGGACGACATCGGCATGTCCTTCCCGGGTGGCAAGACGCTGGGCGATGCGAACAACATCAAGTTCCGCTTCGATCCCAGCTACATGGCCATGGCCGCAGAAGGGAAGCTCTGAGACACGGGTAACCGCGGGACCGCCGACCTGCCCGGCGGCCCCGCGATCCGCCCTGTCACGAGCCCGCCCCCCAGATGCGACTGATCAACATCCGGCCCTCGCGCCCCGCAGTCATCCTGCTGGCCATGCTGCCCTTCGTGCTGGTGGTGCTGGCCTATGTGATCGGTTCGGACATACGGCGGGCGGAGAACCCCAGGGACAAGCTGCTGCCCGCCCCGGCGGCGGTGGTCGAACGGGCCGCCGATCTTGCCACCGAGCCCGACCGCCGCAGCAGGGCCATCCTGCTCTGGGCGGATACCGGGGCGAGCCTCCGCCGGCTGGCGATCGGCGTTGGCGTGGCCGCCTCGATCGCCCTGATCTTCGGACTTGTGATCGGCCTGATCCCGCTGGCGCGCGCCGGGCTCGCCTCCTTCGTCTCCTTCCTGTCGCTGATACCGCCGCTGGCGCTGTTGCCGATCCTGTTCATCGTCTTCGGGCTGGGTGAGGTCTCCAAGGTCGTGCTGATCGCCATCGGCATCACGCCCTTCATGATCCGCGACCTGTCGCAGCGTGTGCTGGAAATTCCACAGGAACAGATCGTCAAGGCGCAGACCCTGGGCGCCAGCACGTGGCAGATCGCCACCCGGGTAGCCATGCCGCAGATATCGCCGCGCCTGATCCAGGCCATCCGTCTGTCGCTGGGACCGGCCTGGCTGTTCCTGATCGCCGCCGAGGCCATCGCGGCGCAGGAAGGGCTCGGCTATCGCATCTTCCTCGTCCGGCGCTATCTCGCGATGGACGTGATCATCCCCTATGTCTGCTGGATCACGGTTCTGGCCTTCTTCATCGACTGGTCGCTCCGGCGACTGTCGCAGCGCGCCTTCCGCTGGGCTCATGTCGAGGGAGACAGCCTGTGAGTTCGGTCTCCGTCGAGAATGTCTTCAAGCTATATGACGGCCGCCCGGTGCTGGAGCGGGTGGAGGTCGAGATTCCGTCGGGCGAGTTCTGCTCCATTGTCGGCGCCTCGGGCTGCGGCAAGTCCACCTTCCTGCGCATGCTGCTGGCGCAGGAGACACCCAGCAGCGGCCAGATCAGGATTGGCGACCGCCCCATGGCGAAAGAACCAGGGCCTGACCGCGGTGTGGTCTTCCAGCGCTATTCGGTGTTTCCGCATCTCAGCGTTCGCGACAACCTGATCCTGCCACAGGACTTCGCTGGATCGGGCTTCCTCGGCAGGCTGTTCGGCTCCGCGCGCCGCAAGGCGAAGGAAGAAGCCGACACCGTCCTGGAACGCATCGGACTGTCGCACATGGCCGACGCCTGGCCGAGTCAGCTTTCGGGCGGCATGCAGCAGCGCCTCGCCATCGCCCAGGCGCTGGTGCGCCGGCCCGAAGTGCTGCTGCTGGACGAGCCCTTCGGTGCGCTGGATCCCGGCACGCGGAAGTCGATGCACGGCTTCCTGCTCGATCTCTGGAAGGAGACCGGCATGACCATCTTCATGGTCAGCCACGACCTGTCCGAAGCCTTTCAACTGGGGACGCGGGTGCTGGTCTTCGACAAGCCTCGCTGGGACCCGCATGACCCGGCCGCCTTCGGCGCCACCATTACACGAGACTTCAAGCTGACCGAAAAGAAGTGGAAGACCGACCATGTACCTGCCTGAGGAACGCCGCACCCGCAGCCACCGGCCGCAGACAACCGAACCGTCGGAGAGCCGGCGTCACCATCATCCCGACCTGTCGAAGCTCCTTGGCTGGAAGGCCGCACGCGCCGAGGCCGATATTCCCGGCAAGGAGTGGGAAAAGGAGCGGCAATGGGCGCTGCGCATGGGCCTCACCGCGGCGGACAGCATCGTAGATCGCTCGATCCCGACCTTCGCGCGGGGTGAACTGCCTCACTATGCGGGCATCAACACCTTCCTGAAGGCGCCCTATTCCGAAGATGTCACGGAATGCGGCCATTACGATGCGACGGTGCTGGGCGCGCCCTTCGACGGCGGCACCACCTACCGGCCTGGCACGCGCTTCGGGCCGCAGGGCATCCGCAAGATCTCGGCGCTCTACACGCCCTACAATTACGAGATGGCGGTCGACCTGCGCGAGCAGATGAGCCTCTGCGACGCCGGCGACATCTTCACCATCCCGGGCAATATCGAGAAGACCTTCGATCAGATCAGCCGGGCTTGCTCGCATGTGTTCTCGTCGGGCTCGATGCCCATCATTCTGGGCGGCGATCACTCGATCGGCTTCCCGACCGTGCGCGGTCTGGCCGAGTGCACGTCGAAGACCATCGGCATTGTCCATTTCGACCGCCATGCGGACATCCAGGAGAAGGATCTGGACGAGCGCATGCACACGACGCCCTGGTTCCACGCCACCAACCTGCCCAACGTGCCGGCCAAGAACCTGGTGCAGATCGGCATCGGCGGCTGGCAGGTGCCGCGCGAGGCTGTCGCCGTGGCGCGAGAGCGGGACACCAACATCATCACCATGTCGGACGTCGAGACATTCGGCATCGACAAGATCGCCGAGATGGCCCTCGAGATGGCCTGGGATGGCGCGGACATGGTGTACCTGTCCTTCGACATCGATTGCATCGATTGCGGCTTCGTGCCCGGCACCGGTTGGCCGGAGCCGGGCGGCTTTCTGCCGCGCGAGGCGCTGTCGCTGGTCTCCAAGATCGCGGCCGAGGGGCTCTGCGGCATGGAGATCGTCGAGGTCTCGCCGCCCTATGACACGTCCGACATCACCGCGCTGATGGCGACCCGGGTGATCGTGGATGCGCTGGGGTCGATGGTCGCCGCCGGCAAGCTGGGCGCGCACCGGCGCCATGTAGACAAGCCGGTCACCATCGAGAAGGGCGACTATGACGAGGCCATCCACGGCCGCCGCTGGTCGACCAGCGCAAGGGAGTCCTGAGATGCCGCACGATCATCACGGACATCACCACCACCATCATCATGACCATGGCGGGCCGGGCCACAATCACGACCACGCCGCGCCGATGCATCTGCATTCGCACATGGACCTTGAGGACCGGGCCGAAGAGATCGCGACCCTGGCCGCGCAGTTCATCGAGGGCTTCAAGGCGGCAACCGACAAGGCGTCCTATCTGCGCCTGAACGGCATCCCGCTGCAGATTCCCAGCCCGACCGGCGGCAAGGCGCTGAAGCTGGTCGACATGGCGATCGAGTCCGCCTGGCAGCTTGCGGCGGCCTCACCGGGTTTCGGCGGCGGCGACCTGAACCACATGATGTTTCCCGGCCAGATGATCGACGAGCGGGTGAACTGCAGGCTGACTTACGTGTCCCTGTCGGAGCGACGGGACATCGACCTGAGGGAGATGCTGGCGGACCGGGTCTCGGCGGACGACTGAACGCGCCAACTGCCTCTGTCACATGGCTGATCACCGCAATTCCGCCTCGACGAATTCGGGAGGCTTGCCTAGCCTTGACGTCGATGGGGGGATCCGGTTGTGGATCTGTTTGCGGCGAGGCGTTTGCCATGTCCCGTTCATCGGAGTTCAGAAGCCGGATCGACGATTCTGTGCTGACGGGCATGTACGACTACTGGCTCGCCCGGTGCGACGACGGGCGACTGCCGGCGCGGCGCGATATCGACCCGGTCGAACTCGGCGCGCTGCTGCCTTATGTCCTGCTGGCCGAGTACATCAATGGTGGCCGCCGGGTTCGATACCGTCTGGTCGGCACCAACATGGTTCGGCGCTGGGGCCTGGATTTCACCGGCAGTTGCGTCGACGAGATCATGACCGGCAGCTATCGCGACTTCCTGCACGAGCTGTTCTTCGAAGTCGCCGAGCGACGGTGCGCCGTGCTGTCGGCCGGCCGATTCCGCTGGGATGTCGGCCGCGCGCTGAGTACGCGACGGCTGTTCATGCCGCTGGCGAAGGATGGAAATAGGGTCGACATGGTCTTCATCGGCCAGACCTTCATGGACGAGATCGCGCCCGCCCAGTCGATCAAGATATCCGAGAGCAGGCCCGATCATGTCGAGACCCTGCGTTTCATCGACACCGACAGCATTGCCGGATTGCGGCAGGAGCTCTAACCGGCGGCGAACCGCGAGCTCGGCAGGCTGACCGTCACGCTGGTGCCCTTCCCCGGCGTGCTGGCGACGCTCAGTTCGCCCTGATGCAGTTCGGTCAGGCGGCGCGAGATCGCCAGGCCGAGGCCCGTACCTTCCCGTGACGTGTCGCTGCGCTGCCCGGACTGGGTGAAGGGTTCCATGATGCTCGGCAGATCCTCACTGGGAATGCCGACGCCGTTGTCCTCGACCTCGATGACGGCGCCGCCATCGGTCGAGCGGCGGACCACCAGTCGGATCTGTCCACCAGGCTCGGTGAACTTGGAGGCATTGGATACCAGGTTCACCACCACCTGTTCGATCAGCCGCGTGTCGACCAGCAGACGGGGCAGGTCGTCGTCGATGACGACCTCCAGTTTCTGTGCGCTCTTTTCGATCCGCTGGCGGGTCAGCTTCAGCACGTTCTCCACCAGTTGCGATGCATCGATCGTGGTCTCGTTCAGCTCCATCTTGCCGCTCTCGATGCGGGAGAGGTCGAGAATATCGTTGATCAGATCGAGCAGGTGATGCGCCGAGAACCCGATGGTTTCGACATAGTCGACATATTTTTCGGAACCTAGCCGCCCGAAGAGCTGCAGCCGCATCATCTCGTTGAAGCCGATGATCGAATTGAGCGGCGTCCGCAACTCGTGGCTCATCTGCGCCAGGAAGGTGGACTTCGCCCGGTTGGCGTTGTCGGCCTCCTGCATTGCCACTTTCAGCGCCGCCTCGGTTTCCTTGATCCTGGAAATGTCCTGGGTGACGCCCTGGAAATAGGCCACGTCGCCAGCGTCATCGAAGATCGGTTCCCCGGCCTCGTGCACCCATCGCACCTCGCCGCTGGTATCCAGGATCCGGTACTCGATGCCATAGGCGCGCGGCGAGGCATTCAGTGAGTCATACATCTCGAGGACGGCGGCGCGGTCGTCCGGATGCATGATCTCGGCATAGCCGCTCACATGACCGAGAAAATCATCCACCGGCCTGCCGTAAACGAGCGAAGCGTTGTCGGATGCATATTCCCAATCATTGAAATCCCTGCCCGTCCGCCAGTTGAACAGATGGGCAATGCGCTCCGCCTGCCGGAACCGGTCGTCACTCTCCTGCAGTTCCCGGTCGCGCGCCTTCTGGTCGGTGATGTCCTGCAGGGTCCCCCTGCTTTCGGCGAGTCTTCCATCCGGTCCGGCCACGAGTTCTCCGATTTCGCGGACATGCCGGATTTCGCCGTCAGGGCGGACGATCCGATACTCCACGTCATAGGGGCTGATATCCTTCTGCGCCTGCCGTAGTACGCGTTCATAGCGCTGCCTGTCATCCGGATGCAGATGCCGGACATCGGCGTCGGTGCTTGAGACCATGCGGAGATAGTCTTCCGGGCTGACGCCGTGGATGCGGGCCATCTCGTCCGAGCAGTAGACGATCCGGTCGGAGGACTCGTCGTGTATCCAGTGGCCCAGCCGGGCGATGCGGGCAGCGTCCAGATAGCGCTCTGAGAAGGTCTTCAGATCGTCTTCCGCCCGGTTCAAGGCGGTAACGTCGAACACCTGCGCTTCGATGACCCAGCTTTGCTGGATCCTGTCGAACAGCACCGTGCCCTGTTCGCGCACGACCTGTTCGTCGCGTCCGGGCACCCGGATCCGGTAGCTGACCTCGTACTGGTGGTCGCCCCTGATGGCGTCGGCGATCGCGGCATCGACCCTGTCCCGATCCTCTGCGGCGATCCGGCCACGATAGTTCATGGAACGCCTGTCCCCGTCTGGCGAAGATGTCGCGCCGAACAGCTCCTGGCATGCGCGGTTGGCGAAGATGACCGTACCGGCCTCATCGCCGAGCCGCCGGAGCGCCCCGGTGGACATCCTGTTCAGAAGGGCGGAGAGCGGACGCTCGATATCGATGAAGGAGGCGTTGCGGCGCATCGCTGACGCCGCAATCAGCGCCACACCCTGCAGCATGAACACCGCGCCGGAAAGCACGACCATCAGGTTCAGCATCCCGTTGGTCAGCAACACCGGCACGAAGACGGCAAGCACGCAGCGCAGGAGCATCGGGATCGCGCAGAGCCGGTAGGCGCTGCGCGAGCGGATGAAGATCACTGCCGGCAGCAGGATGCCCGCGACCAGCAGCCCCAGGAAGACGAGACTGCCGATGGGGCCGCCCGCCACGAACAGGAACGCGGAACCGGCCACAAGTACGCCCGCGTGGACGAGAAACAGGCTGCGGGAGGCGTTGAAGAAACGCCGGACCCCCTGGCCCAGCAGCAACACTGACAGCAGCACTACGGACTGCACCGCGGCGGACGGGACATCCAGAAGGCCGACGCTGACGCCGACTGTCCCCAGGTAGCCGACGGCAAGCAGGAACGAGGAGACGGCCCAGGGCAGGAGTTCTCGGCGCTCCGGCCACAGCAGGAGCAGGCCAACCTTGACGCAGGAGAGGGAGATCACGCCGACAGCAACCGACGCGGCAATCAGCACCGTCGACAGATCTGCAGGCGAAACGGTCTGTAGCAAGTGTGTACCCCTCACAAGCGCCGGATGACACAGTATGCATTTCCAGGCAGTCGGCAACTCACATGCTGAAACGATACCGGAGAGGCATGAAGGGATGGTGTAGATGGACCTGGGGAAACTGGCGGACCCGACAGGATTCGAACCTGTGACCTCTGCCTTCGGAGGGCAGCGCTCTATCCAGCTGAGCTACGGGTCCCCATGGGAAGCGCCTCCGAATAGCGCAAACGGCGTTGCGGCGCAATCGGTAGCCGCTGTCATTGCGCCGGCTTTCGCCGCTCCGGTTTCCATGAGCCGGCAAGCTGCCCGGTGGCAACGGTGCAGAGTCTGGTCTAGCCTGAGGACCGGTACATTGGGCGTACCCGAAAATTTCCAGAAGAAGCCTGCTTTCCACGGAGGGGTTCATGGAGGCGGTTCGCATGGAAGTGCCCGGCACACGCTTTCGCGTCAGTGTCGGCGTGCTGATGCTGTTGATATTTGCCGTGTTCACCGTGGCGCCGCTGCTGGGGGTGATGTTCTACGGCTACAACCGCAACGAGGCCTCGGCGCTGACCAACCTGGAGCACCAGGTCTCCCGGAACATGCAGCAGACGCTGCACGCTTCGGCGGCGATGGTGGAATCCGTGGGCCGCGTCATCGCCATCGTCTCCGACACTGCGGCCATGAGCCCGGTCTACTTCAAGTCGCAGCGCGGACGGCAGGTGCTCTGGCGGGCGCTCAACGCCGCCGACCAGATCGACGCCATCTATGTCAGCCTGGAGAACGGCTTTCACAGCGTGGTGACGCGGATCGACGACGACCGGCGCAAGTCGGATCCACGCATTCCGTCGACCGCCAACTGGCACGCCAGCTATATCGACCCGTTCTCGGCCGGCGCCGACCGGGCACGGCACCGGCTGTTCTTCGAGGAATGGGGCGGGGAGGCGATCGGGGCCTATTCCGACCCGACCGATCTGGATATCCGCAAGCTGCCCCATTACATCGGCGCGCGGCGCTGGGAGGCGTTGTCGGTCGGCGAGCCGAGCATCAACCCGGACACGGGGTTCCGTGTTATCTCGCTGGGTTTCCCGGTGATGCGCGCCGACAAGTTCATCGGCTTTGTCGGCGCCAACATGACCCTGTCGGACATGTCCGATTATCTGCAGAACAACCTGATCAGCGAGAACAGCGTCACCATCATCTACGACGTCGAAGGCAACCTGATCGCCAGTTCCGATTTCGGCTTGCTGCGTTCGACCGGCAGGGACGGCCTGACATCCCGGGTCTCAGATCTGGACAACGCCTCGGTTCGTGAATCCTATCAGCTGCGCCACCGCGCCCGCGCCGCCTCGCATGTCTTCGAGGACACGACCGGCCGTCAGCTCAGCATCCGCGAAATGCCTTTCCCCGACCGTTTCGGCAAGGACTGGCGGGTTCTGACCATCGCGCCAACCGAGGATTTCGTAGGCGAGCTGATCCAGACCAACCGCGAGATGGCGATGATCACGGGCCTGCTGGTGGCGCTGCTGACGGCGATCATCCTGCTGCTGGCCAATCGCATCCGTCGGGCGGTGAACCATCTTGTGCTGGAATTCAACGCCATCGGTCAGTTCACCCTGACCGACACCAGCATGCTGGATTCGATCGTGAGGGAACTGGACGTGCTCGACCGCTCGAAGGAGAAGATGAAGCTCAGCCTCAGGTCGTTCGGGCGTTATGTCCCGACCGATCTTGTCCGGCAGCTCATTGTCTCCGGCGAGGAAGCGACGCTGGGCGGCGAGCGGCGGCGGATGACGATCTATTTCTCCGACATTGCCGGCTTCACGGCGATTTCAGAGAAACTCTCGCCCGAGGAGATTGTCGACGAACTCGGTGACTATTTCACCCTGATGCGCGACTCGCTTTCGGAAAACCACGGCACGGTCGACAAGTATATCGGCGATGGCATCCTGGCCCTGTTCAATGCGCCGACGGAGATCCCGGATCACGAGACTGCCGCATGCATGGCCGCGATCGACGCGCAGCGGCGGCTGGCTGTCGACCGCACACAGCGGGAGGCAGCAGGCCGGCCCCAGTTCCGGGCGCGTATCGGCCTGGATGTCGGTGAGGTCCTGGTCGGCAACATCGGCACTGCCGACCAGTTCGCCTATACGGTGATCGGCGACTCCGTGAATCTGGCCAGCCGCCTGGAGGGGCTGTGCAAGTTCTATGGTGTCGAGATCATCGGCAGTGAGGCGCTGAAGGACTCAACAGACGATCGCTTTGAATGGCGTTATCTGGACATGGCTTCCGTGGTCGGCCGCACCGGCAGTACGCGCATCTACGAGCTGATCGGCGAGAAGGGCAGGGTCGACGCCGGGCGTCTGGCTGCCCGGGACGCCTATGAAGAAGCGGTGCGTTGCTACATGGACCGAAGGTTCGACGAGGCGGAACGCCGGTTCCACGGTCTGGCGGCGCAGGACCATGGCGATCTGGCCGCAGGCATCATGGCGCGGCGTGCGCGCAAGCTGCGCCGCTCACCGCCCGAGGAAGACTGGACCGGCGTCTACGTACACACGAAGAAGTAGCGGGACAGGCGTCTGCTCAGGCGCTCATCGCCATGCCCGACCGCGCGCCGCGACGGGAATCGAGCATGAATTCGCGGAAGCGGCGGATCAGGTCCTGATCCAGATGCCCCTCGAAAGTGGCCATCAGGTCGAAGGCCTTCTCGGCCGGCATGGCGGCCTTGTAGGCGCGCTCCTCGGTCAGGGCGGCATAGACGTCGGCGATCGCGGTCAGGCGGGTCAGGTCGTCGATCTGGGCCCCGGCCAGCCCGTCCGGGTAGCCGGTACCGTCCAGCTTCTCGTGATGATGCACCGCCATCTTGATGATGCGCTCATCCAGATCGTGCTCGCGCAGCATGATCTCTCGGGAGTGTTCCGGATGGCCCTGCATCGTCTTCCACTCTTCCGGGTCGAGCTTGCCGGGCTTGTCCAGAATGGCCAGTGGGATCATCGACTTGCCGACATCGTGCAGGAATCCGCCGGTGGTCAGATCGCTCATGTCGCTGCCGCGGACGCCGATCTCGTTGCCGAAAAAGGCGAGCGTGCCGCAGACATACATGCAGTGCCGGTAGGTGCCGTCATGGTGGCCCGAGAGCGCCGACAGCCAGCGGTCGACGTCCGAGACGTCCAGCGCATCCTTTATGTCCTCGCAGGCGGAATGGATCTGCTCCATCGGCAGCGGCTCGCCGTTCCGGCCGGCCAGCATCAGGCCGCCGAAGCTTTCAACGGAAGAGCGCAGTGCCTTGTGTTCCTTGGCGCCGAGTTTCTCCCATCCCCGTTCATAGTCGGCGCTGGCCGTCTTGATGATGGCATGATTGATCTGGTCGAGGGGACTGGACTCGGGCAGTACAGCGGCGGCTCCGAGTTCCCTGGCCAGCTCCCGTTCTTCCCGCGCGAAGTCATTGAGAAGAAACAGTGCGCCCGAACAGCGTCCGCTGCCCGGAAGCGATGACTGCCGACCGGTCAGGCCGGCCACGTTGATGATGGTGACCGTGTCCGTCTGTTTTCCGGAAATGGCCGGGTGGCCGAGAGGGTAGCTGTTGACGCGGAACATGTCGCCCAGAGCCCTGGCCAGCTGTGTGGCCGCCGGACGGCCATCATGGATAAGCACGACGCGAAGGTTCGACATTGTCGTTTCGGCTGTGTCCATTTTCCTGCTCCGCCCGTGGTTCTTCCCCAGGTCGAAAGCATGCCGGAAATTGGTAAACGAACCGCAACCAACGGGACAAATTTTCGCTAGACCGGCTGGATCCAGCGCCCGTGGTAGTCGGCGAATGCGAGGATCTTCCGTTCCGGATCCGGCCAGTGTGTGTAGTAGAGCGCGGCCTTGTGGCGGTCTTCCTCGTAGGGTTCCATCCGTACCCAGCATAGCGGCGAACGCTCGTCGGCAAGATCGCCGGCGACCTCGATCGCCGAGCGCACGGTGCGCTGTGTCTCGAACGGCAGGTACTGCCAGAAGATCGAATGATAGACCACGGTCGTGCGTCCTCCGGGCCGCAGCGCGAGCGAGGCGCTGAGCCAGTCGGCGGCATTGGCGCGGCTCAGCCGGACGCCCTGCTCGCGGGCGATGGCGATGGCGCCGTCCAGGCGCGCCAGCCGCTCCGGCTGGTCCGGCCAGATATAGCTGCGCAGCCGGAGCGCCTGGTCCGGATCGGACACATCGAGTGGATTGAGATCGCAGGCGTAGCTGCTGGCGATGTCGATGGCGCCCAAATCGGGCGCCTTCCCGCGCCATTCCGGCGTCAGTCGAACAGGAGATGCGCTGTCACCCCATTCGTTCTCGCCAAGGGAATAGTGGAAGCGGCTCCAGTGCTGGTTCAGCCCGGCGCTGGCTCCGATCTCCAGCATGAAGAAGGGCAGGCCCGTATCCCGGGCGGCCTGCTGGAACCCGAGCATCAGGACGGCCGACCGGGCAGTCTCGTTGGTCTGTGGCGGGTGATCCAGAAACTCGAGGACAAAGTCCTCGTGCCGCAGCAGTGCGGCGCTCGCCTGTCGCCAGAGCGTGTCGTCGTCGCTGCCGCCGCCGCCGGCGGGATAGGACGCGGCGAGATCGGAGTCCTTGCCCGACAGCACCAGCGCGTGCAGCGCGCCGGCGAAACGAAGGGCCACGGCATCGTCCAGCCGCCGTCCTTCCGGCCAGTCCAGAATCCGCTTCTGCACCGCGCCTTCGCCATCCATCCGGTCAGCGGCGACGCCAAGCAGGCGGCCGGTGAACGCCGAGCCCATGGACGCGCAGGTTTCGCCCTGTTTCCGGAAATGCTGCCGGATCCGATCTCCCATACCGCTCTCCCGCAGGTTTCCCGGCGGGTCCGCTTGTCGTTGTTGATTGACCGTCTGCGTAACATTTCGCAGGCGCGAAAGGAACGCCTTGACATGAACGTCAGCAGGCTTTAGGTCCGCCGCCGAACGCACTCGCACGGGCTTCCCTTAGATGGGACCACGTCACGGCGTGAGCGTCTCTGTTTGGCTTTGTAAACGCGCCGGCCACTGTGGCTGGGGGCTAATGGAGAACTGCCATGCCGTTTAAACGACGACAGACCTGACTTCGTCGAAGTCAAAGGCGGCCTAACGCCCGGCATCGGGATAACCGCCTGCCCCTCAAGGGCAATCCAGAAATCTGAAATATCGCGCTCCGGTCCGCCGCCCCTTCGGACGTCCGGAGTTTCGTCACTTGCGTTTATGGGGATTTGAAATGATGGACTTCACCAATGCCGCCGCCCTCGACGAGGGCCTGGAGCTGGATGACCGCGCCGACGAGGCGCGCAAGGATTTCTTCGTGGTCAAGGACGGCGAGTGCTTCGCCGGCACCCACCTGCTGATTGATGTCCGGGAAGCCGAGAAGCTCGACGACATCAATTACATCGACCAGGTTCTCCGGAAGTGTGTGACCGCCGCCGGCGCCACGCTTCTGTCGATCGACCTGCACAATTTCGAGCCCAATGGCGGCGTTTCCGGCGTCGCGATCCTGGCCGAATCCCATATCTCTATCCATTCGTGGCCGGAATACGGCTACGCCGCGCTGGACGTCTTCATGTGCGGCGATGCGCAGCCGGCCAAGGCCGTTCCCGTGCTGAAGCGGGCTTTCAACGCCGGACGCGTCGACGTCCAGGAAGTCCGCCGCGGCAAGGGCATGGTGGGATGACCGACTGGGTCACCGAAACCCTGCATGACGGACTGAAATCGTCCTTCCGGGCCGATCGCGTGCTGTACCGGCGACCTGTCGGGCAGCAGGACCTGGTGCTCTACGAGAACCCGATCTTCGGCCGGATGCTGGCGCTGGACGGCGTCACCCAGGTCACGGAACGGGACGAGTTCATCTATCACGAGATGCTCACCCATGTTCCGATGCTGGCGCATGGCGCGGTGAAGTCGGTGCTGATCATCGGCGGCGGTGATGGCGGCATGCTGCGCGAGGCGGTGCGGCACGCCTCCATCGAGCGCATCGTCATGGTCGAGATCGACGAGGGAGTCGTGACCTTCTCGAAGGAGTATCTGCCGGGTGTTTCGGCGGGCGCCTTCGATGATCCGCGGCTCGATCTGGTGATTGCCGATGGCGCAGACTACATGCGCGACGGCACCGAGCAGTTCGATCTGATCATCGTCGATTCGACGGATCCGGTCGGGCCCGGTGAGGTGCTGTTCACCGATCATTTCTACGGTCACGCCAGCCGGCGGCTGAGGCAGGGCGGCGTTCTGGTCACCCAGAACGGTGTCCCTTTCATGCAGAGCGGAGAGCTCAAGGGCACGATGCGGGCCTTCCGGAGCCTTTTCCAGGTCGCGACCTGCTATCTGGCGACTGTCCCGACCTATGTCGGCGGTCCGATGGCTTTCGGGTTCGGCACTGACAATCCCGCCCTGTTGCAGGTGACCGCAGCGGAGCTGGAAGCGCGGCAGAAGGCCGCCGGGCTGCAGACCCGGTACTACACACCGGACGTGCATAAGGGAGCCTTCGCGCTGCCCGGTTACGTCCAGTCCCTTGTCGACGTCTGAACAGGCGTTCCTGAATTCTGAAAGGTTGCGGAGCCTGCCATGACGGACCGGATTCGCGATTACCTCGAGCGCACGGCTCATGATGCCCCATGCCTGGTCATGGACCTGGACCGTGTGCGCGACAACTACGAAGCGTTTGCGCGCGCTCTGCCGGATACGCGCGTCTTCTATGCCATCAAGGCCAATCCGGCGCCGGAGATCCTGCGCCTGCTGGCCTCGCTGGGGAGCTACTTCGACGCAGCCTCCCTGCGCGAGATAGAGATGGCGATGGAAGCCGGCGCGACAGCCGACCGGATCAGCTATTCCAACACCATCAAGCGCGAGCGCGACATCGCCGCAGCCTTCCGGCTGGGCGTCCGTCAGTACGCCTTCGACTGTGACGCCGAATTGGAGAAGCTCGCCCGGTCGGCGCCGGGCAGCCGCGTCGTCTGCCGTCTGCTTTGCGACGGTGAGGGCGCCGACTGGCCGCTGTCGAAGAAGTTCGGCTGCGCTCCGGAAATGGCCGCCCGCCTGATGCGTCGCGCCCACGACCTGGGCCTGCAGCCGCACGGCCTTGCCTTCCATGTCGGCTCGCAGCAGCCGAACCCGATGATGTGGGACGGCGCGCTGGAGACCTGTGCGAGGCTGTTCCGCGAACTGGGCGAGCGCGGTGTCGAGATGAACATGGTCAATCTGGGCGGCGGCTTCCCCGCCCGGTATCTGCGCGACGTCCCCGAGGTCGACGCCTATGGCCAGGCCATCGAGGGCTCGCTCAAACGTCACTTCGGCAACCGTATCCCGCAGACCATCATCGAACCCGGCCGCGGCCTGGTCGGCGACGCTGGCGTTATCCGCTCGGAGATCCTGCTGATCAGCCACAAGGACGACAACGATCCCACCCGCTGGGTCTTTCTGGATATCGGCAAGTTTGGCGGCCTGGCGGAAACGATCGACGAGGCGATCCGCTATCCGATTCGTACGGCGCATGACGGCGACGATGAAGCGCCGGTGATCCTGGCCGGTCCGACCTGCGATTCTGTGGACGTCATGTACGAGAAGGAGCCGTACATGCTGCCGGTCTCGGTCGAGATCGGCGAGACGGTGACGATCGAATCGACCGGCGCCTACACGGCGACCTATTCGTCGAACGGCTTCAACGGCTTCGATCCGCTGCGCTGCGTCTGCATCTGAGGGTGGTGGGGGTCAGGTTCCGGTCTGACCCCAGGCCCTGAGTTCGGCGGCGTTCTCCTTCAGCCACCGTTCGGCGCGGTGCACTGATGGGTGCAGGCTGGCCACCAGCCGGTGGAAAGCGGGGCCGTGGTTCATCTCGGCCAGGTGCGCCGCCTCATGCGCGGCGACGAAATCCAGAACCTCCGCCGGGGCCAGGATCAGCCGCCAGTTGAAGGACAGCACCCCGCCCGAGGCGCAACTGCCCCAGCGGCTTTTCTGATCCGCGATCCGGATGCGCGAGATGCGGACGCCCAGCGCCGCAGCGTGAACGTGCGCGCGCGTCGAAAGCTGCTGCCGCGCCTGCCGTTTCAGCCAGTCGGTCACCCGGCGGTTCACATGCTCCAGCTCGCCGCAGACCAGCAACTCGGCGCCCTGACGGCGGACCCCGAAACGTCCCGTGGGCTCGTGCCGGATCGCCAGCGTCTCGTCCATCAGGGGGAAGCTGACGCCATCCAGAAAGGGGCGGGGCATCGGGCGCGCGGCCAGGCGTTCCGAAATCCATTCCAGATGATCGAGGACGAAGGCCTCGCCCTGGCGCATCGACACGCGCGGCGGCAGCACCAGAACGGGGGCGCCGTCCGCCTTGTCGATACGCAGCTTCATGCGCCGCGCCCTTGGATGGCGGATGACCCTGAGGTCCTCTGGCAGGCCGCTGTTCACTGTCGGAGAGGCACGGGCTACGCCTCTGCCGGGCTCACGCCGCCTTCTCCTTGGGCTGGCCGGCCTCGATCGCCTCGACCAGACGGCGGCGGATGCGCTCCAGCTTGGCCTTGTCGTCGATCTTCAGACCGAACATGTCGCGCACGTAGAACACGTCCACCGCGCGCTCACCATAGGTCGCGATGCGGGCCCGGCCCAGGTTGAGCGACAGATCGTAGAGCGCCCAGGCCACGTCCTGGACGAAGCCGATCCTGTCGCGCCCGTTCACCTCGATCACCGTCCAGCTGTTGGAAGCGGAATTGTCGATATAGACCGCCGGCTCCACGGTGAAGACCTGGGTGCGCTGGGCGTAGTTGGGCTTCTTGTCGGCGATGATCCGCTTCGGACGCATCTCGCCGGCCAGGGTCTTGCGGATGGCGTTCTCCAGCCGCTCCAGCCGGCGCGGTTCGTCCAGTGCGCTGTCCTCGGCGTCCTGCACGATCAGGCTGTCGATGGCCATGCCGTCATGGGTGGTGAAGATACGGGCGTCGACGATGCTGGCGCCGGAAACCGCCATGGCGCCGGCGATTCGGGCGAACAGACCGGGATGATCCTGGGCGTAGATGGCGATTTCCGTCATCGCCTTGAATGCGTCGGAGCGGGCCTCGATCTGGATATCCTTCACGTTCGGCCCGGCCCTGCGCATGATGTCGGCGTGCCAGGCCTGCGTATCCACATCCAGGCCGAACCAGTAACCGTCATAGAAACGCTCCAGGTGGGTATCCAGTTCGCGTTTCGGCCAGTCGGTCAGGCGGTCGGCGAGCTGCTGCTTCGCCTGGGCCACGCGTTCAGCCGAGGCGCGCCCCTCCAGACCGCCCGACATGGCGCTCTCCGCGCGGTAGTAGAGGTCGCGGAGCAACTGACCCTTCCAGCCGTTCCAGACGCCGGGCCCCACGGCGCGGATATCGGCAACGGTCAGGATCAGCAGCAGGCGCAGCCGTTCGGGGCTCTGCACGTGATTGACGAAGTCCAGGATGGTCTTGGCGTCGGCCAGGTCGCGTTTGAATGCGGTCGCCGACATGGCGAGATGCCAGCGCACCAGCCAGGCGACCGTTTCGGTCTCGGCGGCGGACATGCCCAGCCGCGGGCAGAGTTTCTTCGCCACCTTCTCGCCCAGCACCGAATGGTCGCCACCGCGGCCCTTGGCAATGTCGTGCAGGAACACCGCGACATAGAGCACTTCCCGGGACAGCACCTTGTGCACGATCTCGTGGCTGAGAGGGTGATCATCCTTCAGCTTGCCCTGTTCGATCTGCCAGAGCAGGCCCACGGCCCGGATCGTGTGCTCGTCCACGGTGTAATGGTGGTACATGTCATGCTGCGTCTGGGCGACGACACGGCCGAAATCGGTGATGAACTGGCCCAGAACGCCGGCCTCGTTCATGCGCCGGAGATGGATCTCCGGTTCCTGATCCGACATCAGCAGGTCCATGAAGGCTTCGTTGGCCTTCTCGTCGTTCCGCACCGGCTGCGTGATCTTTTTCCGGTTCCGCCGAATCTGCCGCAGCGCGTTCGGATGGATATCCAGATCCTCCCGCTGCGCCACCCGGAATACCCGGATCATATCAGCGGGGTTTTCGGCGAAGTGATTGTCATCCTCGACATTCAGCCTGCCGCCCTCGGCCAGGAAACCGTCTATCCGCCGTGTCCGCAGGCCGAATTTCGGCAGCCGGAAGAAGGTCTGCTTCTGATGGCTCTCTTCCTCGATCGCGGTGCAGATGATGCGGGTCAGGTCGCCGACGTCACGCGCCGTCAGGTAGTAGTGTTTCATGAAGCGTTCGATGGCCTGGGCGCCGGCGTGGTCGGTATATCCGAGCCGTTCGGCCAGACGCGTCTGCACATCGAAGGTCAGCCGTTCCTCGGGCCGGCCTGCAACGAGATGCAGGTGGAAGCGCACGGTCCAGAGGAAACGCTCGGCCTTGGCGAACTTGCGGGCTTCGCCGCTGGACAGGACGCCCTTCTCCACCAGCGCCGGCATGGTCTCGATCTGGTAGACGAAGCGGGTGATCCAGAACAGCGTGTTCAGGTCCCGCATGCCGCCCTTGCCTTCCTTCAGGTTGGGCTCGTTCACATAGCGGGAATCGCCGAAACGCTGGTGGCGCTCGTCGCGTTCGGCCAGCTTCCGGCGGACATACTCCTCGGCATTGCCGTTGATGATGTCCTTGGTGAAGCGGTTCTTCAGTTCCACGAACAGGCTCTGGTCGCCGTAGATGTAGCGGCTTTCCAGCAATGCCGTGCGGATTGTCATGTCCTGCCTCGCCAACCGGATGCAGTCGTCGACCGTGCGGCTGGAGTGTCCGACCTTCAGCTTCAGATCCCAGAGCATGTAGAGCATGTATTCGATCACGCTCTCGGACCAGGCGGTCTGCTTGTAGGGCATGAGGAACAGCAGATCGACGTCGGAGAACGGCGCCATCTGCCCGCGCCCGTAACCACCGACCGCAATCAGGGACAACTGCTCGCTGTCCGTCGGGTTCGCGGTGGCGAAGACGTCGCGGATCGCGTGCTCGTAGAGCAGCACGATGATCTGGTCGACCAGGAACGACATGGCCCGGGCTGCCTGGTCGCCAGGCTCACCCTCGACGAAGCGGCGCTCGATCTCCTCGTTGCCGGACTGCAGCGCGTCCCTCAGCAGCTTGAACACGGCATTGCGCAGATCGTCGGGACTGCTGTCCTGGGCGATCTGCTTCAGGCGCGTTCCCAGCTTCTTCCGGTCGATGATGTCACGGCGGTTCTTGATACGGTCCATGGCGCGAACCTATCAGAACGCGGCTTTTCGCGCAGGGGCTAAATCTGCCGGCCGCCGGGCGGTGTCAGCCGGCAATCGCCAGTTCGTCATCCTCGGTCTCATCGCTCTTGCGGCGGCGCGGGCTGCCCTCAGGCGCAGTCTTCCGGCGTCGGCGATCGGGACCGAAGAAGCCGGGCGAGCGCACGAAGGGCCGTGCCTTGTCGATCAACAGCACAAGACGATGAGTGATCGAATCGATGGAAACCGGCTTTGCCAGGAACTCGTTGACCCCGGCGTCGCGGGCGGCGAAGACGATCTCCGGCTCGGCGAAGCCGGAGATCATCAGGATCGGAACGAAGGGATTGGGGGATTCGTCGGCTGTCCGGATCATCTTCGTCAGGGAAACGCCGTCAATGTCCTCCATCCTGTAGTCGATGAAGATCAGGTCCGGAGCGCTGTCCCCCATCAGCTTGCCGAGCGCGTCCTTGCCGCTCTCGGCCTGGATGACCGACGACGCGCCCAGGCGCTTCAGCAGCAGCGTGAGAAGCGAGCGCATGGCCTTGTTGTCATCGACGACCAGCGCGGACACGCCCGAGAGGCTGAAGACATCCTGGCTCACAGCACGGCCTCGATCGCCTTGTCCATGTCCTCGTCGGACAGCGGTTCGGACATGTCGTCGTTGCGGCGGCGTTCACCGGTGTCCTCATGGAGGCTGGCCATGATGTCGAGACCGATGCCGCCGCCGGGCACGATGCCGCCGCCTTCCCGGCGGTCCGGTCCGAAATAGGTGCCAGTGCGGACGAAGTTGCGCGGATTCAGTATCAGGTCGGCCATGCGCGTGAGAACGATGCGGGCCGAGACCGGCTTGACGATGATGTCGCTGACCCCGGCATTGGTGGCGTTCACGATGGTGCGCCGGTCGGCATAGCCGGTGATCATCATGATCGGCACGAAGGGATTGGGGCTGTCATCGGCGGTGCGCACCATCTGGGTGAACTCGGTGCCGGTGATCGGGGCCATCTGGTGGTCCAGCAGCACCATGTCGATACGCGAACCCTTCAGCATCTGGAAGGCCTCTGCGCCGTCTTCGGCGAGCGAAACGTTGCGCACGCCCATGGAGCGCAGGATCTGCATCAGGAGGGAGCGCATATGACGGTTGTCGTCGACAACCAATACCTTCAACACGCTGAAATCCAGATACTTCAAAGGTCCGTACCGCTGCGTCGATTTACCCCTGACTGGCCGCTATCCGGACAGCCACGCGAATTGCAGCACGGAAACCTTTTAGGAAGCGTAAAGCGTTGCCTTGCCTTCAAGAGAACATGTCGGGACGGGCGAAGCCGCCAAGTTCCCTTTCCAGGATTCCCGCGACATGCAGCGCGGTCCGGTCCTCCAGGAAATTCGCCACCACCTGGACGCCGACGGGCAGGCCCTCGCTTGTCCGTCCAACAGGCACCACGGTCGCGGGCAGGTAGACGCCACAGGTCATGCCGCACCAGATGATCATGTCGACATAGTCCCGGGCCCTGCCGTTGATCTGCACCGTCCGTGCCTGGAAGTTCTTCGACTGGTCATGCGGGATGGCCGCGCGGGGCATCACCGGGCAGAGCAGCACATCCCAGTCGCCGAAGAACATGCGCCAGGCGTCGCGCAGCCGGGCGCGCTTCTCGTTCCATTCCAGCCAGCCAGCGTGATCCATCACCGCGCCGCGGGAAAAGATCGCCGTGTGGCTCATGTCGTCCGCGGCCGGTGGGGACTGACGCAGGCGATGCCGCATGCCCTCGGGCAACGACGCGCCCAGTTCTCCGGCCAGCAGCATGTAGTAGATCTCGTGGCTTTCCATCATGTCGATGGCGGGGCGGGCCGCGTCGCTCACCCGGGCGCCGGCGCGCGCCAGCGCTTCGCCGGCGCCGGCGATCAGGTCGGCAACCTCCGAATCGACCTCACAGGCGGGATCGTCGGCCCAGACGGCAACCCGGTAGTCACCGGCTTTCCCGCCGCGCGGGCCCGCAAGGTCCAGCCGCCAGCCCGGCCCATCGAAATCGTCCGGTCCTGCCATCACGTCCAGCGCCAGTTCCAGATCGGCCACGCTGCGGGCCAGGGGGCCGGCGACGCCGATATCCGCGCCGGTCAGGTTGCCCGGAGGGCCCGGCACGTGGCCGCGGATCGGCACGATGCCGAAGCTGGGCTTGTGGCCCGTGACGCCGCAGAAATGCGCCGGGTTGCGGATCGAGCCGCCAATGTCGGAACCAAGCTCAAGCGAAGTGAATCCGCTGGCCAGGGCCGCCGCAGATCCGCCGGAGGAACCGCCCGGCGCGCGGCCGGTGTCCCAGGGATTGTTCGTGGTGCCGAAGACGTCGTTGTAGGTCTGCAGATCGCCGGCCCAGATCGGGGTGTTGGTCTTGCCATAGACAATGGCGCCCGCCTCGATCAACCGCTCGACCGAGGTGGCGTGCCGGGCGGGGCGGTGGTCCTTCAGTTCCGGCGCGCCGGCGGTGCAGGCCATGCCGACGACTTCGAACGTGTCCTTGACGGTCATGGGCAGGCCGTGCAGCGGGCCCCAGCTCTCGCCGCGCGCGGCTGCCTCGTCCGCAGCGCGTGCGCGGGCGCGGGCGGCGTCGACATCTGTCGCCACGACAGCGTTGATCTCACCATTATGTGCCTCGACGCGGGCCAGATAGGCGTCCAGCACGTCCTCGGATCTGGTCGCGCCGGATGCGATCTCAGAAACCAGCTCGCTCGCGCTCTTCCAGGCTGTGTCCGACATGCTTTCCTCCCCGCGCTGCTGCCGTTAAGTCTCCCCGGATGAATGATGACCCTCACCGCCGGTCCTGTCCATGACGGCACGCCTGAAAGCCGATGTCTGGGTTTCCGCCTACATGCGGACCGTCCGTTTGCAGGGCGGCTTTGCCTATCTGGTGCGCCGTGGTGCCGAGGAGGCGGGCAGCGTCCTGATCCGGTTCGAGCGGGATGGCGGCGTGATCGTGCTGTCGCCGGGCTATGGCATGGATGGCGAGCGGCTGTGGATGCGGGCCAGCGGACCGGAACCGGTTTCCGCCATGGACGCCGCGGACTATGTTCAGCGCCGACTCAGGACCGATCCGGACCTCTGGGTTGTCGAGATCGAGGACCGCCAGGGGCGGCATTTTCTGACCGAGCCGGTCGAGGGGGAGGAACGGGCATGAGTATCAGGGCAGTCATCTGGGATTTTGGCGGCGTCTTCACGACCAGTCCCTTCGACCGGTTCAGCGACTACGAGCGGGAGAAGGGGCTGCCGAAGGATTTCATCCGCCAGAACAACGCGGTGAACCCGGACACCAACGCCTGGGCGAAGTTCGAACGCGCCGAGATCACGCCGGACGAATTCGACGGCCTGTTCCTGGAGGAGACCAGGGCGAAGGGCCACGGCGTGCCGGGCAAGGACATCATCGCCCTGCTCGGCGGCACTGTGCGCCCGGAGATGGTGGCCGCGCTGGACCGCATTCTGGGCGCCGGCTACCGCTGCGCCGTTATCACCAACAATGTTCGCGCCGGCCACGGCCCGGGCATCTCCGCCGACAGCAGGACCGCCGACGAGGTCGCCAAGGTGATGGCGCGGATGGAGCTGGTGGTGGAATCGTCAAAGCTCGGCCTGCGCAAGCCCGATCCGAAGATCTACCAGCATACCTGCGCCGAACTGGGGATCGAGCCTTCGGAGGCCGTCTATCTGGATGATCTCGGCATCAACCTGAAGCCCGCGAAGGCGCTGGGCATGACCACGATCAAAGTGGTCAGCGCCAGTCAGGCGCTGGAGGAACTCGAGGGCGTTTTGGGTATGGCGCTGCGGTAGAAGCTTGAACTCAGCCTGCTCCGGGACTTGATCCCGGAGCCCATGCCAGAGTCTTTCCGCATCCAGAGCGTTGAAGGCGATACTCAGGCATGGGCAGCGGGATCAAGTCCCGCTGCAGGTGGTCGTTTGTTGAGGCCTCAGTTCACCAGTTCCAGCCCGATCGCGGTGGCCTCGCCGCCGCCGATGCAGATGCCGGCGACGCCGCGTTTCATGCCGCGCGTCTTCAGGGCGTTGATCAGGGTGACCATGATGCGCGCGCCCGATGCGCCGATCGGGTGGCCCAGCGCACAGGCGCCGCCATTCACGTTGACCTTCTCGGCGTCCAGGCTGAGTTCCTGCATCGCCGCCATCGGCACCACGGCGAAGGCCTCGTTGATCTCGTAGAGGTCCACGTCGGCATCGGTCCAGCCGAGCTTGTCGTAGAGCTTCTGGATGGCGAAGACCGGCGCGGTGGTGAACCAGGCCGGTTCCTGCGCATGGCTGGTGTGGCCGAGGATTCTCGCCAGCGGGGTCAGGCCGCGCTTTTCGGCCTCGGACTGGCGCATCATCACCAGCGCCGCAGCCCCATCAGAGATCGAGGACGAATTCGCGGGTGTCACCGTGCCGTCCTTGCGGAAGGCGGGTTTCAGCGTCGGGATCTTCGCCAGATTGGCGTTGCGCGGCTGCTGGTCGCTGTCGACGGTGACCTCGCCCTTGCGGGTCTTCACCGTGACCGGGGCAATTTCGCCGGCGAAGGTGCCGTCGACCTGGGCGGCCTGGGCACGCTTCAGGCTGCGGATGGCGTAGTCGTCCTGGGATTCGCGGGTGAACTGGTAATGCTGGGCGCAATCCTCGGCGAAGGTGCCCATCAGGCGGCCCTTGTCATATGCGTCCTCTAGCCCGTCCAGGAACATGTGGTCCTTCACCTCGCCATGGCCGAGCCGCATGCCGCCGCGTCCGCCGGGCAGCAGATAGGGCGCATTGGTCATGCTCTCCATGCCGCCCGCGACCATGATGTCGTTCACGCCCGCCAGCAACAGGTCGTGGCTCAGCATCGCCGCCTTCATGCCCGAGCCGCACATCTTGTTGATGGTCGTGCAGCCGGTGGCGTCGGGAATGCCGCCACCCTTGGAGGCCTGCCGCGCCGGGGCCTGCCCCTGACCGGCGGGCAACACGTTGCCCATGATCACCTCGTCCACATCCGCGCCCTCGACACCGGCGCGCGCCAGCGCCGCCGAGATCGCCGCCGCGCCAAGCTCGCTGGCCGTCTGCGCCGACAGCTCGCCCTGGAATCCGCCCATGGGCGTGCGCGCCATGCCGACAATGACGATGGGATCGGTGGTCATGCTGAAACTCCTTCACAAGGAATGTTCTTCAGTTTCGGTGAAGATAGTGCGCGGGCGGGATCATGACCAATGCCGGATCGATGCAGGGGAGGCATGCCGGCTGGTCGAACGAGCCGTGACAAACTGCCGAAAATCGGGCCGAAAGCCGCAGGACGCCGGGTTTCGTTGAACCTTCGGGCCCGGTGCTGCTATAGAGCCGCCTTCCACGCTCACGAAGGGCCAGGGCCATGCGCACCGCCAGCTATGAACGCAAGACCAAGGAAACCGAGATCGAGGTCGAACTGAACCTCGACGGCACGGGCGTCTACGACGTCTCCACCGGGATCGGCTTTCTCGATCACATGCTGGAACAGCTCTCGCGCCACAGCCTGATCGACCTGAAGGTGCGGGCGAAGGGCGATACCCATATCGATTTCCATCACACCACCGAGGATACCGGTATCGCCATCGGCACCTGCGTCTCCGAGGCGCTGGGCGACCGCGCCGGCATCACCCGCTACGGCTCGGCGCTGATCCCGATGGACGAGACGCTGACCCGCGTGGCGCTGGACATGTCGAACCGGCCCTATCTGATCTGGCGGGTCGAGTACCCGCGGCCGAAGCTGGGCGATTTCGATACCGAGCTGTTCAAGGAATGGTTCCAGGCCTTCGCCCAGGCCGCCGGAATCACGCTGCATGTCGAGAACCTCTACGGCGAGAACAACCACCACATCGCCGAATCCAGCTTCAAGGGCCTCGCCCGCGCGTTGCGTCAGGCGCTGGAGATCGACCCGCGCAAGTCGGACGCCGTGCCCTCGACCAAGGGCGTTCTGGGCGGGAGTTTGTAGGCTCGTGAAGAACATCCGGAACACAGGCCTGTCCCGGGACTTGATCCCGGGACCCATGCCTGAGTCTTTCCGCTCCCGCCGCGCCGCCGTCATGGCTCTGGCATGGGCTCCGGGATCAAGTCCCGGAGCGGGCAGGACGCCATGAGCGTCGTCATTGTCGACTATGGCTCCGGCAATCTGAGGTCGGCGGCCAAGGCGTTCGAGCGTCAGGCCGCGACCCTGGACCGTGCGCCCTCTATCAGTGTTTCCGGTGATCCCCGGGACGTGCTGGCCGCCGAACGGCTGGTGCTGCCCGGCGTCGGCGCCTTCGGGGATTGCGCGGCGGGACTGAAGGCGGTTCCTGGCCTCTGGGACGCCGTCCGCGAATTCGTCGAGCAGAAGGCGCGACCGTTTCTCGGCATCTGCGTCGGCATGCAACTCATGGCCGGCAAGGGGCTGGAGCATGGCGAGCATGACGGCTTCGGCTGGATCGAGGGCGTGATCGACCGGATCGTGCCGTCGGACAAGGCGCTGAAGATCCCGCACATGGGCTGGAACGTGCTGCATACCGAGACCCCGCATCCGGTGTTTCAGGGGTTGGAGAAAGGCGCGCACGCCTATTTCGTGCACTCCTTTGCCTTCCGGGATGTGGAGCCGGAGCATCGACTGGCCGATGTCGACTATGGCGGCATGGTCGTGGCGGCTGTCGGCCGCGACAACATGGTCGGCACTCAGTTCCACCCGGAGAAGAGCCAGCACACCGGCCTGACCCTGATCCGCAACTTCCTGACATGGTCGCCCTGATGAAGAAGGGCGAACACACCATGACGGTGGAGCGCCTCAGCTCGATCGAGGAGGTCGACCTGCAGGATCTCTGCACCGCGACCGAGGATGCGATCCGCGACGGCAACGGTTTCGGCTGGCTAGAACCGCCGCGCCGCAGCGTGCTCGAAGCCTACTGGAAGGGCGTCATCCTGATGCCAGAGCGCGAGCTGTTCGTGGCCTGGCTGGACGGACGGATCGTCGGTTCGGTGCAACTGCTCCGGCCCTCCAGACACAATCAGGCCCAGGCTCACATCGCCCGGCTGACCACCTTCTTCATCGCGCCACATGCCCGGGGCCTGGGTCTGGCGCGGGAAATCCTGCGGCTGGCCGAGGAAGTCGCCGGAGAGGCCGGGTTCCAGCAGCTCGAACTGGACGTGCGCGAGACCCAGATGGCTGCGATCCAGCTCTACGAACGGGCCGGTTTCATCCGCTGGGGCGAGCGGCAGGCCTACGCCATCGTCGATGGCAAGCCGGTGCGCGGCTATTTCTACTCCAAGGTCATCGACCGCCGGAAAACGAAGAAGACAACGAAATGAACATCTATCCGGCAATCGACCTGAAGGACGGCAAATGCGTGCGCCTGCTGAAGGGGCGCATGGAGGACGCGACCGAATTCAATCCCGATCCGGCCGATCAGGCGCGGCGATTCCGTGAAGCCGGTTTCACGAAGCTGCATCTCGTCGATCTGAACGGCGCCTTCGATGGTCGGTCGACCAATGCCGAGGCGGTGTCGGCGGTGCTGGGCGCAACTGATGCGCCGGTGCAGCTTGGCGGCGGCATCCGCGACATGGCCGGCATCGACGCCTGGCTGGAACGCGGCGTGGCCCGGGTGATCCTCGGCACGCTGGCCCTCAGGCAGCCCGAGATGGTGAAGGAAGCCTGCAAGCGGCATCCCGGCCGCATCGTGGTCGGCATCGATGCGCGCGGCGGCATGGTCGCCGTCGAGGGCTGGGCCGAACAGTCGGACATGCCGGTTCTCGATCTGGCGAAGGCCTTCGAGGATGCCGGGGTCACCGCCATCGTCTTCACCGACATCGACCGCGACGGCGCGCTGCAGGGCGTCAACGCCGAGGCGACGGCGGAACTGGCGGAGGCCATCTCGATCCCCGTGATCGCCTCCGGCGGCGTGGCGAGCATCGACGACGTGCAGCGCCTGAAGGCGCTGTCGCATACCGGCATCGAGGGCGTGATCATCGGCCGGGCGCTCTATGATGGCCGCGTCGATCCGTCGGAAGCGCTGAGCGTTGCCAATGCTTAAGGCGCGCATCATCCCCTGTCTGGACGTGAAGGACGGCCGCGTCGTCAAGGGCGTGAACTTCGTCGGGCTGCGGGACGCGGGCGATCCGGTGGAGCAGGCGACCGTCTATGACGCCGCCGGGGCGGACGAACTCTGCTTCCTGGACATCACCGCCAGCCACGAGAAGCGCGGCATCCTGCTGGATGTTGTCCAACGCACCGCCGAGTGCTGCTTCATGCCGCTGACAGTCGGCGGGGGCGTGCGGGAGACGTCGGATGTCCGGTCGCTGCTGCTGGCGGGCGCGGACAAGGTCTCCATCAACACCGCCGCCGTGCATCGCCCCGAATTCGTCTCGGAAGCTGCTGAAAAGTTTGGCAGCCAGTGCATCACCGTCGCCATCGACGCCAAGTCGACGGGGCCGGACAAGTGGGAGATCTTCACCCATGGCGGCCGCAACCCGACCGGCCTGGACGCCATCGAGTGGGCGCGCGAAATGGAGCGGCGCGGCGCCGGCGAGATCCTGCTGACCTCGATGGACCGCGATGGCGTGAGGACTGGCTACGACATTCCCCTGACGCGGGCCATTTCGGATGCGGTGGGCATTCCGGTGATCGCCTCCGGCGGCGTCGGCAATCTGGATCACCTGGTCGAGGGCGTACTGGAAGGTCACGCATCAGCCGTGCTGGCGGCCTCGATCTTCCATTTCGGCGAACATTCCATCGGCGAGGCCAAGGCCTACATGCACGAACGCGGCGTGCCTGTGCGTCTGACTTGAGGCTTCAGGCGACTTCGTCTCCGACCTTCAGCGTACCGCCCTCAGCCACCGTGGCGAAGACGCCGCAATCGATGTGGCCGAAGCCGCCCTGCAGATAACGCGTCACCTGCAGGTCGCGCTCGCCTGTCTCCGGGTTGACGTCGGTCGCGGCGCAGCGGTCGATGCGCATGGTGACGTTCAGTGTCGCGCCGCCAGCCTTGACCGTCTTCCCGATCCAGTCGAACTCCGCCCAGGCCGGCAGCCCATCGACATAGATATTGCCCCGCAGGCGCAGCGGCTCGATGGGCTTGCGCGCGACGCGTTCGATATCCCGCAGGGTCTCCATGTTGATGATGGAGACTTCCGGCGCACGGGCGTCGGAGTAGGTCGCGCCGTCGCCGCCGACGATCTTTGGCGGAGTCTGCAACTCGTCCATCAGATAGGCGGTCAGGAACTGTTCGATCAGCGTGCGCCCGATGGGCTGCGAGAGGTTGCCGCGTGCGACCTGCCTGCCCTGCCGTTTCAGCGTCAGCACCTGCTCCTCAAGATCGAACTCCGAAGTCAGCGTCGCCAGACGCGGGCAGTTCTTGAGCTGGATGAAATCCTTCCAGCCGAACTCGGACAGGTCGCGGCCGCTGGACACGGCGGACCCGCGGGCAATCGCATAGGCGCGGTCCAGCGGAAAACAGCCGCCGGTGTCCAGTGCGACCAATTCAAGGTCGATCTGGTTCAGCGCCTTCACGGGCCAGGTGCACAGTCGGGTGATGTTTGTCATGGCGCGGGAAGCCTGTCGGGTTCGGGTTGTCAGATCAAGTTTCCTGCTGTCGCGGACTTGCAGCGCTGTTACCGAATGACAACATATTGGGTGCAGGATGCCCGGACGGGGTTCTGTGTAGTGGTACATAACGATCCCGGGGCGGGAAGGGCGGGCCTCTGAAGAGGGCGCCGGACGCGGGCCGGATAGCGAGGGATCAATGGAATTCGAGAAATACACCGAACGTGCGCGCGGTTTTCTTCAGTCCGCGCAGGGTCTGGCGCTTCGCTCCGACCACCAGAAATTCACGCCCGATCATGTGCTGAAGGTCCTGCTTGATGACGAGCAGGGCATGGCCGCGCGCCTGATCCAGGCCGCCGGCGGCGATCCGCGCAATGCGCTGCAGCAGACCGAACTGGCGCTGTCGAAGCTGCCGAAGGTTGCGGGTGCCGGCGCGGGTCAGCTCTACATGGATCCGGCCACCGCGAAGCTGTTCCAGCAGGCGGAGGATGCGGCGCAGAAGGCCGGCGACAAATTCGTCACCGCCGAGATGCTGCTGCTCGCCCTCGCGATTTCGGGCGAGACGCTGAAGAAGGCGAATGTCAATCCGCAGGCCCTGAACCAGGCCATCAATGACATGCGCAAGGGCCGCACCGCGGACAGCGCTTCGGCCGAGGATGGCTATGACGCGCTGAAGAAATACGCCCGCGACCTGACCGAAGCCGCCCGCGAGGGCAAGCTGGACCCGGTGATTGGCCGCGACGACGAGATCCGCCGCGCCATCCAGGTGCTGTCGCGCCGGACCAAGAACAATCCCGTGCTGATCGGCGAGCCCGGTGTTGGCAAGACCGCCATCGCCGAAGGCCTCGCCCGTCGTATCGTCGATGGCGACGTGCCCGAGAGCCTGAAGAACAAGACGCTGATGGTCCTGGACCTCGGCGCGATGATCGCCGGTGCGAAGTATCGCGGCGAGTTCGAGGAGCGCATGAAAGCGGTGCTGCAGGAAGTGCAGACCGCCGCCGGCGAGATCGTGCTGTTCATCGACGAGCTGCACACGCTGGTCGGCGCGGGCAAGGCGGACGGCGCAATGGATGCGTCGAACCTGCTGAAGCCGGCGCTGGCGCGCGGTGAACTGCACTGCCTGGGCGCGACGACGCTGGACGAGTACCAGAAATACATCGAGAAGGACGCGGCGCTGGCCCGGCGTTTCCAGCCCGTCTTCATCTCCGAACCGACGGTCGAGGACACGATCTCGATCCTGCGCGGCCTGAAGGAGAAGTACGAGGTCCATCACGGAGTCCGCATCGCCGACACCGCCATCGTGGCCGCGGCGACGCTGTCGAACCGCTACATCACCGACCGCTTCCTGCCGGACAAGGCCATCGATCTTGTCGACGAGGCCGCGTCCCGCGTGCGCATGGAAGTCGACAGCAAGCCCGAGGCGCTGGAGCTGATCGACCGCCGCGTAATCCAGCTCAAGATCGAGCGCGAGGCGCTGAAGAAGGAAACAGATCAGGCGTCGAAGGACCGCCTCGAGAAGCTGGACGAGGAGCTTAGCAGCCTCGAGGAGGAGAGCCGTGCCGCGACCGAGGCGTGGGAAGCCGCCAAGTCCAAGCTGGAAGAGGCCGCCACCGTCAAGGAAGAGCTCGACCGCGCCCGCGCCGAGCTGGACGACGCCAAGCGCCGGGGCGATCTCGCCCGGGCCGGTGAGTTGACCTACAGCGTCATTCCGGGCCTCGAGGCCAAGCTGAATGACGCCGAGGGCCGTTGCGCTCCGGCTGCCGTGCGCGAGAGTGTCACCGAGGAGGACGTCGCCACTGTCGTCAGCCGCTGGACCGGTGTGCCGGTCGACAAGATGCTGGCCGGCGAACGCGAGAAGCTGCTGCAGATGGAGAAGCGCATCGGCGAGCGGGTCATCGGTCAGGAAGAGGCCATTCAGGCCGTCAGTCATGCCGTCCGCCGGTCGCGCGCCGGGCTGCAGGATCCGAACCGGCCGATCGGTTCCTTCCTGTTCCTTGGCCCCACCGGCGTCGGCAAGACCGAGCTGACCAAGGCGCTGGCCGCGTTCCTGTTCGATGACGATCAGGCCATGGTCCGCATCGACATGTCGGAATACATGGAGAAGCACGCCGTCGCCCGTCTGATCGGCGCCCCTCCGGGCTATGTCGGCTATGACGAGGGTGGCGCGCTGACCGAAGCGGTTCGCCGCCGGCCCTATCAGGTCGTGCTGTTCGACGAGGTCGAGAAGGCGCATCCGGACGTGTTCAACGTTCTGCTGCAGGTGCTCGACGATGGCCGCCTGACCGACGGGCAGGGCCGCACCATCGACTTCAAGAACACGCTGATCATCATGACCTCCAACCTGGGCAGCGAGTATCTCGCCAACCAGAAGGAAGGTGAGGATGTGGAACTGGTCGAGGGCCAGGTGATGAATGTCGTGCGTTCTCACTTCCGGCCCGAGTTCCTGAACCGTCTGGACGAGATGATCCTGTTCCACCGGCTGTCGCGGCAGCATATGGGCGGCATCGTCGACATCCAGATCCGCCACCTGGAGAAGCTGCTGGCCGACCGGAAGATCGATCTGGATCTGGACGACGAGGCCAAGATCTGGCTGGCGGATCAGGGTTACGACCCTGTCTATGGCGCCCGCCCGCTGAAGCGGGTGATCCAGCGCCGGCTGCAGAACCCGCTGGCCGAGGCGATCCTGGGCGGCGCGATCATGGATGGCGAAACCGTCCGGGTCTCCGCCGGCGAGGACGGTCTGACCATCAACGATCAGCCTGTCACCGGCCGGGACGACAGTTTCCGCACTGGCCGGTCCGATCCGGAACCTCCGACCGCGGCGCTTCACTGATCCGCCGGTTCACCCCGCAACGGCCAATGGCAGCCGCGTTGTCCACGATGTAGGATGGCGCGGCTGCTGCCGTTGACGGGGAGGTTTCAAATGTCTCTCGCGCGCGTTCTCGGGCGTCTGGTTGTTCCGCTCATCCTGATGCTGCCCTGCGCGGCGGTTCAGTCGCAGGACGACGAGGCCGGTGAGGTCGATGTCGAAGTCTGCCTTGCGGTCGACGGGTCCGGTTCCATCGACGAGGACGAGTTTCGCTTCCAGCGGGAGGCCTATGCGGCCGCCATTGCCGATCCGCGCGTGGTCAACGTGATCGGCTCGGGTTACCGACGGAAGATCGTCATCGCCATGATGGAATGGGGCGACGCCGAGAGCATGAACCCGATCACCCCCTGGACCGTGATCGAGGATGCGGACGACGCCAGTGCCTTCGGCGGACTGGTCCGCGCGGCGCCGCGTCTGGCCTGGGGCTGGAACTCGATCAGCAACGCCATCGCCTTCTGTCATGCCTGGATGGACAGCAACGAATTCAGGGGCGAACGCCGGGTGATCGACGTCTCCGGCGACGCGGGCCAGAACGGCGGCATGCCGCTGGAGCTTGCCCGCTCCCTGGCGGTGCAGGACGGCATCATCATAAATGCGCTGGCGCTGAATTACCGCTCCGGTGGCCTGACGGGGCCGTTCGGCACGCCGCTGATCGATCACTACAGGCGCGACGTGATCGGCGGTTACTACGCCTTCGCGCTGCCGGTCGACAGTTCGGAGGGCTTCAAGGAAGCGCTGGTTCGCAAGCTGATACTGGAAATTGCTGGACGTTATCCCGCCACCGCCGAATATCAGGGGCAGTAAAAAAACGCGAACCGGGGGAACGCGCCATGCTGCTCTACGAACATCCGCTCTCGTCCTATGTCCAGAAGGTGAAGATCGCGCTGCGCGAGAAGGGGCTCGAGTTCGACCGCAAACTGCCGGAGGGCTTCGGCACCGTGAACCCGGGCGCGGAGTTCGCCGGTTCCAGCGTCCGGCTGCAGGTGCCGTCGCTGATCGACGGCGAGGCTCAGGTCTTCGATTCCACCATCATCATGGAATACCTGGAGGACAAGTATCCCGAGCCGGCGCTGCTGCCGGCCGATCCGGCGGCGCGCGCCGAGGCGCGGATGATCGAGGATCTCTGCGATACGGTCTACGAGGCGATCAACTGGGGCCTGGGTGAGGTCCGCTTCTTCCGCCGCGCAGATGGCGCCAGGGCCGAGGAGATGCGCGCCAACGCCGCCCGGCAGACAGCCGAGTTGCTCGACTGGCTGACGGAGAAGCTGGGGGACCGGACCTGGTTCAATGGCGACACGTTCGGCTGGGCCGATATCGCGGTCGCGCCCTATGTGAACCGGTCCTTCTTCTACGACATCGGTACGCCCGAAGGCGCGCCGCTGACGCTCTGGCGGGAGCGGCTGATCGAGCGGCCGTCCGTGAAGCAGACCTTCGCCGAGTTCGAGGAAGCCGCGAAGGGCATGATGGGCGCGCACGAGCGTCTCGCCGACCCGAACTTCCGCCGCGAATACCGCGATTTCCGGCTGGAATGGATGGTGAAGTCCGGCGGCCTGGACATCGTTCTCGACGGCATGAAGAAGAACAATATCCGCTTCTCGTGGCCGGAGTGACGGACCCGAGTTGGATCAGCGGGGGAGCGCCCCGGACGCCGGACTGACCGCGCCGGGGCTGATGTTCGGTCTCGTCGCACTGGCGGGCTGGACCGGGTATGTGATCATCGCCCGGCATGGTGCGCTGGCCGGCCTGTCGGCCTTCGATCTGGCCGTGGCCCGGCTCGCTCCGGCCGGCATCCTGTTCCTGCCGTTCCTGATCCGCTGGGGGCTGAGGGACCTCGGCGGCGTCGGCTGGGGCCGCGGCCTTGCGCTGGCGCTGTTCGGTGGTCCCCTGTTCGGGTTCCTGATGGCCGGCGGGTTCTCTTTCGCGCCGGTCACCCATGGCGCGGTGATCGGGCCGGCGACGCTCACCCTGATGACGACGCTGATCGCCGTTCTCTGGCTCGGCGAGCGGCCGGGGCGGATCCGGTATGCGGGCCTTGCGGTCGTCGTTGCCGGTATTTTGCTGGTCGGCGGCGGAGCTTTTCAGACCGGCGGCGGCGTGGATGTGCTGATCGGCGACGCCTGCCTGATCGGCGGCAATGCCAGCTTCGCCGTCTTCACCATCCTTCTGCGCCGCTGGTCCGTGCCGCCCTTGCGTGGGGCGGCGGTCGTCACGGTGGTGTCCCTGGTAACGATGCTGCCGGTCTATCTGATGTTCGCCGACCTGAAGGCCGTGGCCGCCGTCGGCTGGGACGAACTCGCCCTGCAGTGGATCGGGCAGGGCGTCTTCGCCGGCTGCATCGCGACCGTGGCGTTCATGGCGGCGGTCGCGCGCCTTGGAGCCTCCCGGGGCGCAGTGTTTCCATCCGCGATACCGGCGACGGCCGTTCTCGCCGGCGCGCCATTGCTCGCGGAATATCCCTCGCAACTGCAGATCGCCGGTGTGGCGATCGTGTCGATCGGGCTGCTGATGGCGGTCGGGCTGCTTGACCGGCTGGGGCGCTGAAGCTCAGGCGGCGCGGTCGCGCATGCGCTGAAGCTGTTCCCAGCCGAGATAGCCGGTGAAACGGTCCTCGCCGAAGAACAGCACGGGACCGTCGCAGATGAACAGGTACTCGGTGTCCTCCAGCGCCGTCGTCGCGCCGTGCACCATGCCGTTCGGCTCGTAGACATAGTCGCCGGTTTCAAGCGTGCCGTCCCGCACCTGCAGCCGGCCCTTCAGGATGAAGGTGTGGGCCGCCGACAGATGCTTGTGCGGCGGGGCGACATAGCCCTTCGTCCATTTCAGAAGAACCGCCCAGCGGCCGGTCTCGGGCCCGGTCCAGAGCACCTTGATCCAGGCCTTGCCCTTCTCGGTCTCGATCCAGTCCATCTCGGAAGTGCGCGCCAGCGAATCCATCAGTTCTCTGTTCACCGGCGCGATGTCCTGCGGCAATGCCATGTCAGCCTCCCCTTGCTGTACAGCAGAAGGGTAGGAGGGAATGACGATTGCTGCAAAGGAGTGGTGGGGGCGGTGGCGGTAAACGCTAGCCCTTCGCCCGCATCAGGCGTTCCTTCTGGCGCTGCCAGTCGCGGTCACGCTCGGTGTGGCGCTTGTCGTGGGTCTTCTTGCCCTTGGCCAGTCCGATCTGCAGCTTCACCCAGCCGCGGTCATTGAAGTAGAGCTTCAGCGGCACCAGGGTCATGCCGTCCTTGGCGCGGGCGGCGGCCAGGCGGTCGATCTCCCGCCGGCGCAGCATGATCTTGCGCTTGCGCCGGGGCTCGTGATTGTGGCGGTTGCCCTGCTTGTACTCGGCGATGTGGGCATTGATCAGCCAGAGTTCGCCGTCCTCGGGCGAGGCGTAGGCTTCGGCAATATTCGCCCGTCCGGTGCGCAGGCTCTTCACCTCCGTACCGGTCAGGACGAGGCCGCCTTCCAGCGTGTCCTCGATGAAATAATTGTGCCGGGCCTTGCGGTTCTCGGCGATGGTCTTGCCCACGGATTTTTCTCCAGCGGCAGTCCCGGACCTGGTCCGGGACTCGTTCCTGAGCCCTGACGGTCATGCGTTACATGCCGCAGATGCGCAGGATCGGGTTCCGGGTCAACCCCGGAACCCGTCCCGATCAGTTCAGCAGACCGGCGTGACGAAGGGCGTCGTCGACCTGCGTCTTGGTGGCGTCGGTGATCGGCGCCAGCGGCAGGCGGGTGGTGTCGCTGTTGCCGAAGACCTTCGAGGCGGCATACTTCACCGGACCTGGCGAAGGCTCCACGAACAGGGCGGTATGCAGCGGCATCAGGCGGTCCTGGATCTCCAGCGCCGCACCGAAATCGCCGTTCAGGCAATGCTCCTGGAACTGCGAGCACAGCTTCGGCGCAACATTCGCCGTCACCGAGATGCAGCCCTTGCCGCCATGCGCCATCTGCGCCAGGGCGGTGCCGTCTTCACCCGAAAGCTGGATGAAGTCGGTGCCGCAGGTCATGCGCTGCATGCTGACGCGTTCCAGCTTCGCCGTCGCGTCCTTCACGCCGACGATGTTCTTCAGCTTCGCCAGCCGTCCCATCGTCTCCGGGGTCATGTCGATGATCGACCGGCCCGGGATGTTGTAGATGAAGATCGGGATGCCGACCTCGTTCAGCGCGGTGTAATGCAGGTACAGGCCTTCCTGGGAGGGCTTGTTGTAATACGGCGTCACGACCAGTGCAGCGTCAGCCCCGGCATCCTTGGCGTGCTGGGTCAGGTCCAGCGCCTCTGCGGTGTTGTTCGATCCGGTGCCCGCCACGACGGGTACGCGGCCGGCGGCGACCTCGATGCAGAGCTCGACGACGCGCTTGTGCTCCGGATGGCTCAGCGTCGGCGATTCGCCGGTCGTGCCGGTCGGCACCAGACCGTGGCTGCCCTCGGTGATTTGCCATTCGACGAATTTCTTGAACCCGGCCTCATCCACGGAGCCGTTCTGGAACGGCGTGATCAGAGCTGGGAGCGATCCCTTGATATCCATCTGCCTTCCTCCGTTGGATGGGACACACAAAGTCCGGGCGCACCCGGACCGGGTGCTTATAGCGATGCCCCGACGGGGCGGGCAAGCAGTGACTTGCCTGTGATCGCTGCAATTGTGAATTGGCTGGTAGCCAGCGATTGATAGGCTGAGCTGCGAATCACGGAGATGGTGGTGAACATCGCCTTGTCTTTACTGCGGCCTGTCTTGTTGCTGGCGTGCCTTGTCGCGCCGGTGATTGTGTCCGCCACGCCGCCGCCGCCGCCCGCCTCCGGGCCGGTGCGTCAGGGCGGTTCCGGCGGCAGTGTGCTTTCCGATGCTGACCGGGTGATCTGGGAGCAGGCCTTCTCGCTGGCCGACCGGGGGCTGCACTCGGCGGCGTCGCTGGCGTCGAAAGCGGCGCGGGATGGCCGGCTGGCCACGGTTCTGGAATGGATGCGCCTGCGCGATTCCGGTGTGAAGGCGCCGAAGGACGACTATGACCGCTTCCTCAAGGATCACGCGGATCTGCCCAGCCTGTCGCTGATCGCCTACCGGCGCGAACAGGCCCTGCTTGACGGGGCGGATGCCGCGGGACTGCGCCGGCTGTTCACGAAGGTCGCGCCAGTGACGCCGGATGGCAAGGCGCAATGGGCGCTGCAGCTTGCCGACGACGGCAAGCAATCGGAAGCGCTGGCGCTGGCCCGGCGGGTCTGGCGCGAGGACGATCCGGACCGGAAGCTGGAGGCTGATCTTTACAAGTCTTTCCGGCGCGACCTCGATGCCGACGACCACTGGCGCCGTCTCGACCGCCTGCTCTGGGATTATCAGAGTTCAGCCGCCTCCCGCATGAAGCGACGCGTCAGCGCCGATGTCTGGCGTCTGGCCAATGCCCGGCTGCGGCTCAGGGGGCGCAGCGCCGGCGTCGATCAGGCCGTCGCGGCGGTGCCGGCAAGGCTGCAGTCCGATCCGGGACTGATCTACGAGCGTGTCCGGTTCCGCCGCAAGACCGGTCAGGATTCGGGCGCGCAGGATCTGCTGCTGGCGTCGGGTGTTCTTGGCGGCGAGACGGACCGGATCTGGATCGAGCGCCGGATCCAGTTCCGCAACCTTGTCAAGGAAGCGGCCTGGGACAAGGCCTATCGAATGGCGCGCGATCATGGCGTGCCCTCGGGCGCGGCCTTTGCGCAGGCCGAGTTCGAGGCTGGCTGGATCGCCCTCCGTTTCCTGGGCAAGCCCCGTCAGGCCCTGAAACATTTCCAGACCCTGTTCGACAATGTTTCCTATCCGGTCAGCCGCTCCCGCGGCGCCTACTGGTCGGCGCGGGCCTATCTGGCGCTGGGCGATGCGAAGTCGGCCGAGGCGTGGTTCGCCGAGGCGGCCGGGCACCCCTTCACCTATTACGGCCAGTTGGCGGCGCATGAACTCGGCAGCAGCCAGTTGACGCTGAGAACGCCGCCCTCGGTGGCGGGCAACGGACAGCAGAGTTTCAACACCGAGAAACTGCCGGCCATCATCATCCGGCTGCACGAGATCGGAGAGAATCGGCTAGCGAAGCATTTCCTCGCTCATCTGGTGAAGACCTCGTCGCGACCCGACATCCATGTTCTGACGGCCGGGCTGGTCGACAATCTCGACTCGCCGGCGGTGACATTGACGGCGGGCAAGCTGGCGGCGCTGGACCGGGTGGTGATCCCGCAGGCCGCCTATCCGGTCGTCGCGGCGCCAGGCCGGCAGGGCCACATTCCGGCGGAGCTGGCGCATGCCATCACCCGGCAGGAGAGCGCCTTCGACCAGTACGCGATCAGCCATGCCGGCGCGCGCGGACTGATGCAGCTCATGCCGGCCACGGCGAAGCGTGTGGCCCAGTCGCAGAACATCGCCTATTCGCGGACGCGCCTGACGCAGGATCCCGCCTACAACACCCGGCTCGGCGGCGCCTACCTTGCCGATCAGATCCAGCGCTTCAGCGGTTACCTGCCGATGGCGGCGGCTGCCTACAATGCCGGACCGCATCGCGTTGACCGGTGGCTGGGCGACTATGGGGATCCACGCGCAGGCGCGGGCGATCCCGTGGACTGGATCGAGACAATCCCGTTTTCGGAAACGCGCAACTATGTCCAGCGGGTGATGGAAGCGCTGCAGGTCTATCGCGTGCGGCTGTCGGGTCAGCAGAACGGACGACTGACCCTGGCCGCCGATATCGGCCTCACCGGCACCTATCTCTGTGGTGGAAGAACCGGCAATCCCTGCTGACCCGAAGCGTCAGGCTTCCTTGCGGGCCAGCATGCGGCTGGCAATGCGCTCGACGTCGGCAACGGCCTGGCTGGTCGGATGCCGGGTGGCCAGCGGAACCTGACGGCGGATCGCGTCGGGCACGTAGGTGTCCTGATGGATCATGCCCAGGAATGGCGGCTCGAAGTTCAGGAAGCTGGCGCAGGCCATTTTCAGCTTGCTGTAGGTACGGTCGCCGTCGCGGTAGTCCTGCGCCGAATTCACGATCACCTCGATGGGCGTCGCCGGCGATTTCTGCTTCAACAGCTTGATCAGTGCGTAGGCGTCCGTGATCGAGGTCGGCTCGATATTCGTCAGAACCAGAATGCGTCCGGCATTCGCCGCCAGGCGGCGGACCGAACGGTCCACGCCGGCGCCGAGATCCAGGATCACGTCGTCATACATGCTGCCGACAAGCGCCAGCCCGCGGGCCAGCGTGTCCAGGTCGTCTTCCGTTGCGTCCGCGAGTTCGCCCGACCCGGACCGGCCAGTGACCACATCGATCCCGGTCGCGGGATCGCGGGTGACGATGTCGTGGAAGGATGCCTTGCCGTTGACCACCTGCCACAGGTCGCCCCCGGGATTGATGCCAAGCTGGATATCGACATTGGCCAGGCCCAGATCGCCGTCGAACAGCAGAACATTGCGGCCCTTCTTGCGCAGCGTGTGAGCCAGGGTGATGGAGAACCAGGTCTTGCCGACGCCGCCCTTGCCGGAGGCGACAGCGATGATGTTGTCACCCAGTCCGCCGGAAGGGTGGCGAACGGGCGCGGGTCTGGCGGATGCCGTGGCGGGATGTTCGATCATGCGATTTTCCTGTCGGGACTGAGCCCGTTCTCGGCGTCGGGATCGCTCAGGATCAACCGCGCCAGCACTGCAGGGTTCAACTCGTGGAGGCCGTCGGCGATGACAGGCGATGCGCCCGCCATGCTGAAGGCCAGCCCTGTACCCGCCGCCGCCATCAGGCCGCCCAACCGGCGTGCGGTGTCCAGACGCGTGGCGATCATGCGCCGCGCGCCAATGCCGGCGAAGGCCGCCGCCATGTCTTCATATTCGAAGGGGTCGCCGCCCGCCGGAAGCACCAGCACGGGCTCGGCGTCATTGATGCGGATGGTCTCGGTCAGCCGGGCCATCTCGTAGCGGTCGAAGGGGTTCACGCCCTCGGTGTCGATCAGCCGCGCACCCTGATGCGCGAAGCGCCGCTCCGGGCTGAGCCGCACCGGCGGGTTCTCGATGATCCGGGCCAGTTCCTGCAGCCTGCGGTCGCCGCCGGGACGCTCGATATCGGTGGTCGCGATCGCCAGATTGACCTGCTTCAGCGCGGCCTCCAGCGCAAACTTGGCCGCGGCGACGGTCTTGCCCGCGCCGGGCGGGCCGACCAGGGCGATGTTGGTCGACGGGCCAGGCGTCAGCGGCTTGAAACGGAAGCATTCGTCGATGCCGGCGGTCAGCGAGACGTCGAGATCGGGATCGTCGACCTGGGCCGCGACCCGGCAGATGCGCTCGTTCAGCTTCACCGGCGCGCCGTGGAAGGCGACGGCCTGGATCAGATACTCGGCCTCGCGCGGCAGCGGCGCGGGCTCCCGCGTCACCGGCTGGTCCGCGTAGTCGATGGCCGCCGTGACCTCCACGCCCTCCGGCACAGGAACCGAGCCGAGAATGACGGCGTCGGGTCCGAGCTGCTGGCGGATATCGGCCAGCGCAGTTGCCATGGAGGCGGCTATGAAGGTGCGGACCTGCATTCAGACGGCGTCCATCAGATCTGCGACAGCGTTCTGAGACGCGCCTTCGGGTGCACCTCGTTCTGGCTCATGACCACGGTCGAGGCGCGGATGCGTTCGACGATCGAGCGCACGAAGGGCCGCGTGCTGGGGCTGGTCAGCAGCACCGGGTCGTGGCCCTGCTGAGCCAGCTGATCATAGGTCATGCGCACCGCGCCGATGAACTCCTGCAGCTTGCTCGGCGGCATCGCCAGTTGCCGCTCCTCGCCGTTGCCGGTCAGGGCCTCGGCGAAGGCCTGTTCCCAGCTTGCAGACAGGGTGACCAGATTCAGGTTGCCGTCCGGGCCGAGATTGGCGTTGCAGATCTGGCGCGCCAGCCGGGTACGCACATGCTCGGTGATCAGGGTGACGTTCTTGGTGAAGCCGACGGCCTCGGAGACGCCTTCCAGGATGGTGGCCAGGTCGCGGATCGAGACCCGTTCGGCCAGCAGGCTCTGCAGCACGCGCTGGACCGCGGAGACGGAAATCTGGTTCGGGATCAGGTCGTCGACCAGCTTCTTGTGCGCGTCGGGCAGATCGTCCAGCAGCTTGCGCGTCTCGGCATAGGACAGCATCTCCGACATGTGATCCTTCATGATCTCGGTCAGGTGCGTCGTCATCACCGTGGCCGCGTCGACCACGGTCAGACCGCGGAAGCTGGCTTCCTCGCGCAGGCTCTCGTCGACCCACTTGGCGGGCAGGCCGAAGGCGGGCTCGACGGTGTTCTCGCCGCGCAGTTCGATCTCGCGGCCTGCCGGGTCCATGACCATCAGCTTGCCGACACGCACCTCGCCGCCGCCGGCCTCGACTTCCTTGATGCGGAAGGCATAGGCGTTCGCGCCAAGCTGCACGTTGTCGAGGATGCGGACGCTGGGCATGACGAAGCCCATGTCGGAAGCGAATTGGCGGCGCAGGGCGCGGATCTGGTCAGTTAGTTTCGGACCCGATCCGTCGCCTTCCAGCAGCTTCAGAAGGCCATAGCCGATTTCCAGCCGCAGATCGTCGATGGCGAGCACTTCGGAGATCGGCTGCTCGGCGGGTTCCGTGTCCTGAGGCATCTCGGCCAGTTCGGTCGTCGCTGCGGCCTGCTGCTGCGCCTTCTGTTTCTTCGACATGTGCCACGCGCCATAGCCGGCCGCGCCTGACAGCATCAGGAAGGGCAGCATCGGGATGCCGGGCAGCAACGCCATGGCGGTCAGCAGGAAGGACGACAGGCCAAGCGCCTGCGGGTAGCCGGAGAGCTGGCCGAACATCGCCTTGTCGGCGGAGCCGCTGACGCCTGCCTTGGAGACCAGCAGGCCGGCGGCGACGGAGACGACCAGCGCGGGGATCTGGCTGACCAGGCCGTCGCCGACGGTCAGCAGCGTGTAGGTCTCGGCGGCGGCGCCGAAGTCCATGCCCATCTGCGCGACGCCGATGATGATGCCGCCGATGACGTTGATGAAGGTGATCAGAAGGCCGGCGATGGCGTCGCCGCGGACGAATTTCGCCGCGCCGTCCATTGCGCCGAAGAAGGTGCTCTCGTCTTCGAGGTCCTTGCGGCGGCGGCGGGCTTCTTCCTCGTCGATCAGGCCGGCGGACAGATCGGCGTCGATCGCCATCTGCTTGCCCGGCATCGCATCCAGGGTGAAGCGCGCGGCGACTTCGGCGATGCGCCCAGAACCCTTGGTGATGACCACGAAGTTCACGATTACCAGGATCGCGAAGACGATGATGCCGATGACGAAGTTGCCGCCCATGACGAAGTTGCCGAAGGCTTCGATGACGCTGCCGGCGGCGTCGGGGCCGGTGTGCCCCTCGGACAGGATCAGGCGGGTCGAGGCCAGGTTCAGCGACAGCCGGAGCATGGTCGCGATCAGCAGAACCGTGGGGAAGGAGCTGAATTCCAGCGGCCTGCCGATGAACAGGCAGGTCATCAAGATCAGAACCGAGAAGGTGATCGAACTGGCCAGGCTGAAGTCGAGCAGCCAGCCCGGCATTGGCAGCATGAGCACGACGAGAATGCCGACCACGCCCAGGGCAAGGGCAATGTCGCCCCGGAGCAGCATGTTGCGCAGCACGCCGATGGGGTCGTCGCCCATGGCGCCCTGGATGCCGCCGGTCTGGGCCGGCGGTCGTCCGGCGCTTTCTGCGGGAAGACGTTCGCTCAAGTTACCGGTTCCAATCGATGATCAGGTTCGGATGTCCGCCTCAGACCGCGAAGCGGCGGGCCTCGCCGGGTCCGGGAATGGCGACGCCCTCTTCCGAATAGGCCTTCAGCTTGTTCCGGAGCGTCCGGATCGAGATGCCCAAGATGTTCGCCGCGTGGGTGCGGTTGCCAAGGCAGTGATCCAGCGTGTCCAGGATAAGCTGCTGTTCGACATCCGCCACGGTCCGGCCGACCAGATGATCGGTGCCCTCGGCGTTGTTGCTGATGTTGTCGGCCATCTCGCCGATCGACGGGCGCTCCATGACGCCGGGGCGCGATCCGTCAGGCAGCACGATGGCCTCGGGGCCGATGTCGTCCTCGGTCGCCAGCAGCACCGCGCGGTGCATGGTGTTCTCCAGCTCGCGCACATTGCCCGGCCAGGGATGCGTGCGAAGCACCTGCAGGGCGCCATGCGACAGCGGCTTGCGGCCGACGGCATTGGCCTCGGCGTATTTGGCGATGAAGTGATCGGCCAGCATGGCGATGTCGTCGGGACGCTCGCGCAGGGCCGGCAGCTTCAGATTCACCACATTCAGGCGATAGAGCAGGTCCTCGCGGAAATTGCCGGCCTTCACCTCGGCGGCCAGGTCGCGGTTGGAGGTGGCGATCACGCGGATGTCGACATGGATCGGCTTGCTGCCGCCGACGCGGTCGATCTCGCGTTCCTGGATGGCGCGCAGCAGCTTGGCCTGCAGGCGGATGTCCATCTCGGAGATTTCGTCCAGCAGCAGGGTGCCGCCGTCGGCTTCCTCGAACTTGCCGATGCGGCGCGCAACGGCGCCGGTGAAGGCGCCCTTCTCGTGGCCGAACAGTTCCGATTCCAGCAGGTTGTCAGGGATCGCGGCGCAGTTCACGGCGACGAAGGTCTTCTCGGCGCGCCGGCTCTTCACATGGATGTGCCGGGCCATGACTTCCTTGCCGGTGCCGCTCTCGCCGGTGATCAGGATGCAGGCGTTGGACGGCGCAACCTGATCGGCCAGCTTGATCACCTGTTCCATGCGGCTGTCGCTGTAGAGCAGGTTCGACTGCTCTTCGGCGACGGCCTTCAGGACCGCTGCGATCAGTTCCGGATCCGGGGGCAGGGGGACGTATTCCTTGGCCCCGCCCTTGATCGCGCGGACCGCCGCTTCGGTATCGTTGCCGATGCCGCAACCGACGACTTCCAGGTTGATGTGTTCCGCCGCCAGACCGGCGACGAAGGCGGCGATGTCCAGTTGCACATCGACCATGGCGAGATCGGCGCCGCGGCCGGCGCGGAGTGCGTGCATCGCCGCCTCGATGGTGTCGACGTGGGAGACCTTGGCTCCCTGATCGATGGCTATCTTGCTGGCCGAGCCGAACTGGCCCGAGAGCGGACCGACAATGAGCAGTCGCATGCCTACCTTCTCCTTCTTGCGCTCAGGTCGCGTAGAACTGCACGCGCTTCAGCGGCGGCAGCAGCGAATTGATGAATGTCTCCAGATGCCGGGGGTTTTCCTTGCGGCTGATGGAACAGGCCGCGGCGGCGTAGAGACGATTGAGAGTGGCCTCGTCGGAGGCGTGACGTTCGATCTTGGTGGCCAGCGGATGCAGCACCATGTTGGCCAGCACCGCGCCGTAGAGCGTGGTCAGCAGCGCCAGCGCCATGGCCGGGCCGATCTCTGTGGGGCTGTCCAGCTTGTTCAGCATCTGCACCAGGCCGACCAGGGTGCCGATCAGGCCCATCGCCGGCGCAACCTCGGCGGCGCGGCGCAGGATCTGGACGACGCCGCGCTCGCGCGACTGGATCGACGCCATGTCGTTCTCCAGGATGCGCTCGATCTCGGTCGTGGGAGTGCCGTCGGCGACCAGCTCCAGCGCCTTGCGCAGGAAGGGTTCGTCGCGCACGCCGCTGATGGTGCGGGGCAGGGCGAGATGGCCCTTGCGGCGCGCCTCGTCGGCCAGCTTCACCGCCATCATCGCGGCCTGACTGGCGTCGCGGGGACGGCGGAAGACCGCGCCGAAGGTCACCGGCACCGAGCGCAGGACATCGGCCAGGCTGAAGCTGATCAGGGTCACCGCCAGGGTGCCGCCGATCACGATCATGAACGACGGCAGGTTCAGGAAGTTCAGCCAGTCGTCGCCGAGCACGACGGCGAGGACAAGCAGACCGAACCCGGCGATCAGACCGATGAGCGTCGCGCTGTCGAAGCGGTCGAGCATGTCAGCTCCTGTTGCCCTTGATGATTTCGGTCATGGTCACGCCCAGGCGCTCGTCGACGACGACGACCTCGCCGCGGGCGACCAGCCGGTTGTTGACGTAGATGTCGATGGCCTCGCCGACCTTCCGGTCCAGCTCGATCACCGTGCTGGCGCCGATCTTCATCAACTGGCTGACGCGCATCCGCGACTTGCCCAGCACGGCCGATACCTGCACGGGAATGTCGAACACCGTTTCCAGGTCGTTCGATGTCCGTGCGGAATCGTCGTCGTCGTCGTCCGGCGTTGCCACCGGGGCGTCCGCGGCGGCCTGCTGCGCCGGAGGGTCATCCATGTTGTCGAGATCGAGATTGTTGTCGTCAGACATCGTGCTGGCTCCTCTCGGCTGATCCGGCGGACAGATAGGCCGTCACCGCCTGATCGATGGCCGCGTCCATGGCGGCCTTGTTGCGTTCGACGCCGCCGTGGGCCCATTCCACGCGGCAGTCCTGATCACTCATGGTCTCGTCAGGCAGCACGACGAGGTGGCCCTCGAAGCCGGCGGCCTTTGCGATGTCGTCGATGCGCTCGGCGATCTGGTCGGCGATCGGGCCCGAGGCCCTGACGACCAGACGCGGCTCCTCGTGCAAATCGCTGATGCAGTCGGTCAGCATTCCCTCGATCTCTTCCAGCGGCTGGCTGGCCATCAGCCGTTCGGCCATCGTGCGGCCAACCCTGACCGCGATATCGGCGGCTTCGCGGCGCCACGAGTCGCTGAACTGTCCGAACTGCCGGACGGCGTCGCCGATCTGCGCGCCGACCTGCTGCAGCGCCTGGGCCGCGGCGGCGTCGATCGACTGCTGCGTCTCGGCGCTGCCGGCCTGATGGCCGTCGGCCCAGGCCTGCGAGCGTGCGGCCGCGAGTTCGTCCTCGCCGAAGGTCTGCGCCTGCGCCCGGGGGCGCGGCCGGCCGCGGTCGTCGAACTCCTGATCGAAGAGGAAACGTTCGCCCATCAGTACACCAGCTCGTCGTCGCCCTTGTTGTCGGCGAGCATGATGTCGCCGCGCTGGGCGAGGTCCTTGGCGATGTTGACCATCTCCATCTGGCAGGCCTCGACGTCGCGCAGGCGGACCGGGCCCATGGCGTCCATGTCCTCGCGCAGGATCTTCGCCGCGCGTTCGGACATGTTGGAGAAGAACAGGTCGCGCAGCATGTCGGACGCGCCCTTCAGCGCCAGGCCCATCTTGTCCTTGTCGACATTGCGCAGCAGCGTCTGCACGCCGGCCGGATCCAGCTTCGACAGATCCTCGAAGGTGAACATCAGCGCCTTGATGCGTTCGGCCGAGTCACGGTTGCGTTCTTCCAGCGCCGCGACGAAGCGGTTCTCGGTCTGGCGGTCGAGATTGTTGAATATCTCGGCCATCATCTCGTGGCTGTCGCGGCGATTGGTGCGCGCCAGATTGTTCATGAACTCGATGCGCAGCGTTTCCTCGACCTTTTCAAGTACTTCCTTCTGCACCGAATCCATCCGCAGCATCCGGGCCACCACTTCCATGGCGAAATCTTCGGGGAGGGCGCTGAGCACGCGTGAGGCGTGATCCGGCTTGATCTTCGACAGCACCACCGCGACGGTCTGCGGGTATTCGTTCTTCAGATAGTTCGCGAGAACCGTCTCGTTCACATTGCCCAGCTTGTCCCACATGGTTCGACCCGCGGGACCGCGGATCTCTTCCATGATCAGCTCAACGCGCTCTTTCGGCAGCGTCTTCGCCAGCATGCGCTCGGTGTTCTCGAACGAGCCGACCAGCGAGCCGCCCGAGGTCATCTGGTTGGCGAACTCGACGAAAAGGCGCTCTATCACATCCGAATTGACCGAACCCAGATTGGCCATGGTCTGGGAGACTTCCTTGATCTCCTCGTCGTCGAGCATGCCCCAGATCTTGGCGGTCGCTTCCTCACCGAGGGAGAGGATCATGATCGCGGCCTTCTGGGAGCCATTGAGATTTCTGAATTCAACGTTTGCCATGTCTCAGCTGCTCCTACCGGTCCTGATAGAGCCAGTTGCGAAGGATGGCGACGGCCTCGTCCGGATGGCGGTCGACGATCTCGGCGATCTTCTTCAGCGAGGAGTCCTTCACGTTGCCCTCCACATGGCTGAAGTCGATGGTCGGGCGGTTGCGTGCGCCGACCGTCACCACGTTGTCGTCGGATTGCGATGGCGCCGGCAGTTGATCGCCGCCGCCCTTGGGGCCGGCGATTGCCAGGCTGCTGTCGCTGTTCTGCGCTGCGGTGATCGCGGAGTTCAGGTCGCCGCCCGCGCCTGCCAGCGCCAGCGAGTCCTCGGTGGTGTCCAGATTGCCTGCCGCCAGGATGCGGCTCAGCATCGGGCGCACGACCAGCAGCATGACCAGCAGCGCGATCAGCGCCAGCATAACGGTCTCGCCCAGGCGCAGCATGTCCGCCTTGGTGAAGCCCATGATCTGGAATTCCTGCTCCGGCTCCTCGAAGACTGCATTGACGTCGGCGAAGCGCAGGTTGGAGATCTCGACGATGTCGCCGCGGTCCTCGTCATAGCCCACCGCCGAGCGGACCAGGCGCGCCAGCTCCTCGAGCTCGTCTTCCGAACGCGGCGAGTAGGTGCGGCTGCCGTCATCGGCGATGTCGTAGTTGCCGTCTACCAGCACCGCGACCGAGACCCGCTTGATGACGCCCGGTTCGCGGACCTGGGTCGTCAGCTTCTGGGAGATCTCGTAGTTGACGGTCTCTTCGGTGAGCGAGTCGGTGTTCTTGGTCTGGGTGCCGACGCCGGCAGAGAATTCCTGGCCCGGCAGGTTGTTGGCGACGGTCACCGCCTCCTCGCTCTGGCCCTCGCTGGAAGAGGAGATTTCCTCACGCGACTGGGTGGAGCGCACGACCTGGCCGTCAGGATCGTAGGATTCGCTCTGGGTGGTGACCCGGTCATGCTCGACCTCGACGGTGACCTCGGCGCGGACGCGGCCGAGACCGATGGTCTGTTCCAGCAGCGATTCGACGGCGCGCTTGATGCGCTGTTCGTGCGAGAGGCGGATGTCGGTCAGGGCGGACGGCGCGCCCGACGCATCGGAAACCCCACCGGTGCCGCGTGACAGGAGGTTGCCGCGGCTGTCGACGACCGAGACGCGGGACGGCTCCAGGCCCGGCACGGCGGAAGCCACCAGGTTCTGGATTGCGGTCACCCGCTCGCCGCCGAGATTGCCGCGCACGCGGATCATGATCGAGGCGCTGGGTTCGCGGTTCTCGCGCTGGAAGACCTCGCGCTTGGGCAGGACAAGATGCACCCGGGCCGCTTCGACGCGGTCCAGCGAGGTGATCGTGCGCGAAAGCTCGCCTTCCAGGGCGCGCAGCAGGTTCACGTTCTGGACAAAGTTCGTGGTGCCGAGCGAATCGGTCTTGTCGAAGATCTCGTAGCCGATCGAGCCACCCAGCGGCAGGCCGAGTTCGGCGGCTTCCATGCGCATCCGGTCGACGCGGTCGCGGGGAACGTAGATTTCCTTGCCGCCGGAACGGATCTCGTAGGGGATGTTCTGGCCTTCCAGCATCTGCACGATGCTGGCGCCGTCACCCGGATCCAGATCCTTGTAGAGCATTGCCATGTCGGGCTTGGCGACACGGCTGGCGAGAAACACGAAGAAGACTATGACCGACAGGGTAACGCCCGCGATCAGGACCAATCGTGTGATTCCGAGATTCTTGATCAGGTCTGGCACTTGCGCCCCGGCTCCGTTGATGCGCGCCGCATTGGCGCGTTGGAGAGGACACTAGGGGCGTTGCCGTAAATCTGAGGTTAACGCCCGGCAGGATTTGCCGGGTAGTGGGAAATTTTTTCCGGGCAGGCGCTCAGGCGCTGCTGGAGGAGTGCTCCGAACGGTAGTGCTGCAGCCGCGTCGTGCGCAGTCCGCCGACGCCATGACGCTCGACGGCGCGCTGCCAGGACAGGAATTCCTCGACCGAGAGCGTGTAGCGCTCGCAGGCGTCTTCCAGGCTGAGCAAGCCGCCACGGACGGCCGCGACGACTTCCGCCTTGCGGCGGGCAACCCAGCGCCGGGTGTTCGGCTTGGGCAGGTCGTCGATCGTCAGATGCGTTCCATCGGGACCGATGACTGTAGGTCTGACACGTGCGCTGTCCGGCATTGTTTGGATGTCCTCTCGGATACTGCTGAGATGAAGGCTACCGGGGCCGCTTTAATTTTCCTCTAAATCAAATGGTAAACGGGCTGCCGAGTGTGTCAGCAACCCGTTAACCATGCTCACGATCAGCGCTTCAACCGGACCAGCTCTTCCAGCATCTCGTCGACCGAGGTGATGATCTTGCCGTTGGCCGAGAAGGCGCGCTGGGTCTGGATCATCTGGGTGAATTCCTCGGCCAGGTCGACCGTGGAGGATTCCAGCGAGGACGGGGCGACGAAGCCGGCGCCGCCGATGCCGGCGATGTTCAGGCTGAAGTCGCCGGATTCGTTCGACTGCTGGAAGGCGTTGCCGCCGATGGAGTTCAGTCCGCCATTGTTGCGGAAGGTGGCGATCGGAAGCTGGAAGACATCCTGACGCGTGCCGTTGTCGAAGAAGGCGGTAACGATGCCAAGGTCATTGATGTCGACGCCGGCCAGCGAGCCGAAGATGGCGCCGTTGACATTGTTCGACAGCACCTGGGAGATGCCGTTGAACTGTGTCATGCCGGTGGTGCCACCGTCCTCGCCGAAGTCGATGGAAACGGTCGAGTTGTCAACGCCCAGCGAGGCATCCCAGGTGATCGAGAGGTTCTGAAGTGCCGCCGTGGTGTTGGTCAGATCGATGGTGCCGTCCGTGTTGAAGGCGATCGAACCCGAAGCGATCAGGCCGTTCGGATGGGCGACCGCGTCCGCGTCGGAGGCGGGCTCGACATAGATCTCGGTCAGCCACTGGTTCGGCGTGGCAGACTTCAGGAAGCCGATCGTCAGGCTGCGCGTTCCGCCCTGGCTGTCGAACAGCTGCAAGGTGGTCTCGAAGTCAGGGTCGAACGTGTCGGCCGCCATGTTGCCGGCCACATAGGTGCCGATATTGGCATTGACCTCCTGCGTCGACTGCAGGTTCGCCTGCAGCGAGATCGCGTCGCTGGGGGTGGCGCTGCCAGTGATGCTGGTGACATTCACGGTCTCGGTGACATCCAGGACCGTGCGGTTGGTCGGAATGTCGCCGTTTTCGTCGATCGGCCAGCCGCGCAGGAAGTGACCGGCGGCGTTCCGCAGGTTGCCGTTTTCATCCGGCGTGAACTGGCCGGCTCGGGTGAACAGGAATTCGCCGCCACTGCCGCCATCGCTGGTGGTGTTGACGACAAAGAAGCCGTTGCCGTTGATGGCGATGTCGGTGGCCGACGCGCTCTGCTGCAGCAGACCCTGGGAGTCGTTGAGCGCTATGGCTCGGGCTTCCACGCCACCGGCGTTGAAGCCGCTGCTGGCCGTGCCCGCCGAACCGACGAGCGTGGCGAAGGTGGCGCGCGTCGACTTGAAGCCGACCGTGTTCACATTGGCGATGTTGTTGGCGATCGAGCTCATGGCGAGACTCTGGGCGTTGAGGCCCGACACGCCTGAGAACATGGCTCCGAGAATGCTCATCCTGTTACTCCTTGCGGCATTCGTGTCCGGGCGTTCTGCCGATCACGGGCGGTCGGTTCGGGACCGCCGAATTGCGTTGGGTCAGTCGGTCTGCAGCGGGATGCCGGAGACCGAGTTCACGTTGGCCAGCGGCAGCACGGCGCCGTTGACAGAAAGCTGGGCGACGCCGCCGACGACCTCGACACTGTCGACGATGCCGCTGGCGCGGACCGAGACCGGGATCGAGCCGCTATCGCGGTCGGTGGCCGCGATCGAGAGGCGGTAGACGCCATCGGCGACGCGGTTGCCGGCGTCGTCGCGGCCATCCCATGCGAAGCTGTTCAGACCGCGTTCGCCATTGTCGATGGCGGAGCGGACCGGGCGGTTCTGCTCGTCCACGATCAGGATCGAGACCCGATCGGGCTCGCCGTCCAGTTCGTAGGTCCACGAAGCCTCGCCGTTCTCCAGGCGGGTGCGGTTGCTCTCGCCCTCGACCGACTTGCCGATGTAGTCGACCAATGCGCCATGCTGCGCGGCGAGCGACAGGGAAGTCAGGGTCTCGAGCTGATCATTGGTGGCGATCTGCTGCTCGACCTGGCTGAACTGCACAAGCTGCTGGGTAAACTGCTCGGACTTGAGCGGCTCCAGCGGATCCTGATTCTCGAGCTGACTGGTCAGCAGGGTCAGGAAGGTGTCGAAATCCTCCGACAGTTTCCGTCCGGCAACGCCGCTGGCGTTGTTCTGAAGGGTCGGAAGGCCGAGTGCTGAAAGGTCCAATGCGATCTCCTAGACCGAAATGTCGACGCCGATGCGATCGGACATGAGTGTCCGTGACGCCAGGGCGGCGTCCGCGATCTGCAGGGATTCGTCGTCGGCCGCGAACTGATGGCCGGCTTCACCGCCGTCCCTGTCCGGCGTGTTGCCGTCGTCGAAGCGGAAGCTGTCGCCGTCCGTGTCGAAGCCGGCGTCGGCCAGCGCCTTCTCGAGCTGATTGATGTCGCGGCGCAACTGATCCAGCGTGTCGGCGCGCTCGGCGCTGACCACGGCGATGATGCGGCCGTCATGGCCCAGTTCCATCTTCACCTCGACGCGGCCCAGTTCGGCCGGATGAAGCTGTATGTCGATCCGGTCCATCCCTTCACGGGCGGCGCGGACGATCGAGACGCCAAGCTGCTGCGCCGGCTGGGGCGCGGCGGACTGGGCCATCTGCTGGGCGAAGCTGGCCTGACCGGTCGCCGACGTCGGATTGATCTGCGGTGTCGCCGACTGCTGCGCTGTCGGAAGCGGCTGTGCGGTTTCGACGGGCTGGGTCATGATCGGCTGCGCGGCATCGGACGCGCGGGTCAGCTGCAGCGTGGCCTGATCCTGCGCGCCACGGGAAGCGGCGGCCTGGAGGTCGGGGGACTGGACCAGAGCCGCAACCGCGGCCTGCGCGCCGGACTTCGCGGCGGCGGCGCCGGCGGCGGCGTTCAGAGGCTTCGTCGCGAGCCCCTCGCCAAGCAGAGCCGATGCGGCGGTGGCGGTCGGCTTCTTCTTGCCGGCCAGGTCGATGCGGATGTCCGGGGCATCGCCTTCCGGAATGTCGTCAGGCGTGATCGCCGACGGGGCTTTCGGCACCGCCTGCGGAGCCTGAGGCGGAGTGATGACAGGCTGGCGGGTATCGGTGGCGGCAAGCTTCGCAGGGCCGGCGACCTCAACCTGGGTTGCCTGAACGGTTGCGGACTGCTGTGACGCGGCCTTGGCATTCCCGGCCGCGGCGGCGCTGGCCTCAGCGGAGATGCCCGCGACGGCGTTCTGCTGCAGAACATCGCCGGCGGCCTGGGCTGGCGACCCATTCGCTGCGGCGTCTCCGTTCGCTGCCTGACCCTTGCCGGCGGCCTGGGTGGGCGTGTCTTCCGAGGACGCCGACCCGGTGGCGGTCTGCTTCGGCTCGGTGTCGCCGGACGCGGACTTGCCGCCGGCTTCCGCGGTAGCGGCCGGTTTCTCGGCTGCGGCGGCAGGCGTGGCCTGTTCATTGGCGGCGGGCGCTTCCTCGTTCAGGAAACTGCGGAAGGCGGGACCGTCATCCTCTTCCTTCTGTGCCCGGTTGGTCCGGGGCGGTTGAGGGCGGTCTGCAGGCAGCAGGTCGATGATGGGTTCGGGCATTGACGCGATCCGTATGCTGAATTCGCGTTCTCAGGAGCAAATGCGATGCCAGTCGCCGAACGTCAGTTATCTTGATGTTTTTCAATGAATTATGGTGATGAAGTGAGCTCGGAGCAGGGGCGCGGAAGCGCTTGCGGGCAAGTTCTGCCGGGTCGGTTTCGACCTTTCGTGGTTAAGCGAAACTTACCCGCCCTGTGAGGATTTCACGTTTGCCCAAGGCCCCGAAGCAGGCGATTCTCGGGTGCAAACAGGGAAGCGGAACCATGCTCACATTCTATGACAACGCCGACTCCGGCAATGGCTACAAGATCCGTCTGATGCTGGCTCTGACCGGGCGTCCGCACCGCCGCGTCGAGATTGACACCTATGCCGGCGAGACGCGCACGCCGGAGTACCTGGCCCGCAATGCGAACGGCAAGATACCGCTGCTGGCGCTGGATGACGGCAGCCATCTCGCCGAGTCCGGAGCCATTCTCTATTACCTGGCCGCGGGGACCCGGTTCTGGCCGGCGGACCTGGTGCAACAGTCGACCGTGCTGCAGTGGATGTTCTTCGAGCAGTACAGCCACGAACCCTATGTCGCGGTCCTGCGTTCCTGGTCGCGTCACGGCCCCATGACCGATGACCGCAAGGCGCAGTGGGCCTGGCGGGAGGCGGAGGGATATCGCGCCCTCGGCATCATGGAGGATCATCTGTCCGGCCGGGACTGGTTCGCTGGCGACGGTCCCAGCATCGCCGACGTCGCCTTGTTCGGTTACACCTGTGTGGCCGATCAGGGCGGCTTCGACATGGCCCGTTTCCCGGCCATCAATGGCTGGATCGAAAGGGTGACGAAACTTGAGGATTTCGTGGCGTTCGAGGCGATCTAGTCTTCGCCGAGCAGACGCTTGAGGTAGCTGCGGCGACCGGAGCGGTTGCGCTCCCTGTTGCGATCGGCGTCCTCGCGTTCCTCGATCGCGTTCTCGAAATAGTCGGCCACCGCGCGGTACACATCGCGCCTGGCCTTTGTCGGATCGGATGTCAGGTTCTCGACCTTGAGACGGTCGGCAAAAGCCTGCACGAAGGCCGGATTCTCGCGCCAGGCCAGCGACACGGTGCGCTTCAGGCGAGACAGTTCTTCCTCGACCTTGTCCTCCAGCGCCTCCCGGGCGGCAAGCGGATCAGGGTCGCTGGCCATCAGCTACGTCCGAAAACGGAATCGACCGTCGGCTCTCCGTCCTCGTCGCGGTCATCGTCCGAACCCTTGTTCATGCCGAAGGCGGCCGCGGCCAGGCCGGCGGCGTCGTTGGACAGACGATTCATCGGATTGGCCGGCGCGGGCTGCGGCTCCTCGATCACCTCGCCGTCGGCCAGGGCCTTGCGGCGGCGCTCTGCCGCTTTCTCCACCGCAGCGGCGAGCTCGGTCTGCGTGCAGATGCCCAGGCTGACCGGATCGACCGGCTTGATCTGCTGGATGTTCCAGTGGGTCCGGTCGCGGATCTTGTTGATCGTGTCCTTGGTGGTGCCCAGCAGGCGCTGCACCTGAGCATCCGTCAGTTCCGGATGGTGGCGCAGGATCCAGGCAATCGCCGACGGACGGTCCTGGCGCTTGGACACCGGCGTGTAGCGCGCGCCCTTGGTCGAGCGCGACGGCATGGTCAGCGTCGTCTTCAGTTCCAGATTGGCCGCCGAGTCTTCCTCGCAACGCTTGATCTCGTCGCGGGTAAGCTGGCTGTTCGCGATCGGATCCAGCCCGACGATGTTCTGCGCGACCTCGCCATCGGCGATGCCCTGCACCTCGAGCGGGTGCAGGCCGCAGAATTCGGCGATCTGACGGAAGGACAGGGTTGTATTGTCGACCAGCCATACAGCGGTGGCTTTCGGCATCAGCGGTAATGCCAATGTCATCTCCTGACAGAGGTAGAAGGGATTGGCGTAGCGGATTACAGGTTTCCCCTGCCGCTTGCAAGTTTATCCGGCGTTGCCGACCTTCAGCATGATCTTGCCGACATGGTTGCTGGCCTCCATCAGCCGGTGCGCTTCCGCAGCCTGATCGAGCGGCAACACCGTGTCGATCAGCGGCGCCACCGCGCCGGACGCCAGCATCGGCAGGACATGTTCGGAGAGCGCCTCGGCGATGTCGGCCTTCTGCTGGATCGAACGGGCGCGCAGGGTCGAACCGGTGATGGTGAGCCGCTTCATCATCATGGGCCCGAAATTCAGCTCGACCTTCGGCGATTGCAGGAAGGCGATCTGCACCAGCCGACCCTCGACGGCGAGCGCCGTGATGTTGCGCGGAATGTAGTCGCCGCCGACCATGTCCAGGATCAGGTCCACACCGCGCCCGCCGGTCAGCTCGTCGACGACCTCGACGAAATCCTCTTCGCGGTAGTTGATGGCGCGCTCGGCGCCCAGCTTCTCGCAGGCGGCGCACTTGTCCGCCGAACCGGCGGTGGCGAAGACGCGCGCGCCGAAGCGGCGGGCCAACTGGATGGCGACGGTGCCGATGCCGCTGGAACCGCCATGCACCAGGAAGGTCTCACCGCCCTGCAGCCGGCCGCGGTCGAAGACGTTGGTCCAGACCGTCATGAAGGTCTCGGGCACCGCGGCGGCCTGGATCATGTCGAAGCCAGACGGGATGGCCATGCACTGCGGGGCCGGCGCGACGCAATATTCGGCGTAGCCGCCGCCGGCGACCAGCGCCATGACACGGTCGCCTTCACGCCAGCCCGAGACGCCCTCGCCCAGCGCCACGATCTCGCCGGCCACTTCCAGCCCGGGAATGTCGGTGATGCCCGGTGGCGGCGAATAATTGCCGGTGCGCTGGATCACGTCGGGGCGGTTCACACCGGCCGCGGCGACCCTGATCAGCACTTCGCCGTGTTCGGGGGCGGGCACGGGCCGGGGGGTCGGCTTCAAAACATCGGGCGCTCCGAACCCGTCACATTCGATGGCGGTCATCTCGGCAGGCAGCGTCGTCATCTTCGTCCCCTTTCATGGCGCACTGGCTTCGATCTATTGTGGGCGGAGGATCACGGCAAGTGAGGATCGGTCATGGATGACGAGGAACGGGCCCGCGAGAACTTCTTCGCCGCGCGCGATCTTGACGATGTGTCGATCGAGGAACTGCAGGAGCGGATCCAGGAACTGAAGGCGGAGATCGCCCGTCTGGAAGCCGCGATTGAAAAGAAATCGGCCCATCTCTCGGCGGCGGATTCGATCTTCAAGCGGTGAAAGAGCGGAGGCCGACTCAGGCCTCGACCGGCCTTGCATTGGCCACGCCGATGATCATGTCGACGGTCTCGCCATTCCGTGCAAGCGGCAACATCAGGCGGTCGAAATGGTGCGCGCTTCCTCCAAATATTGCCTTAAGACCGATGGTGACGACCGGCTGGCGGGTTGCGACGACTGCCTTGACCAGGTCAATGAACTGCCAGCGATTCTCACCGCAGGCCGGGTCGTCAAGATAGCGGCCCGTCGCGTTGCCCCCTGACCATTCGGCAATCCGTGTTCCGATCAACCGGTAACGGAATCTTTCCCTGTCCTCCAACACATCGATCAGGAAAACCCGGTCCAGAATGCGGACCAGCTTTTCCGGTCCCATGTGCTGGCGGCCCGGCAGTTCGGCTTCCGGCGCAGACGTTTGCCAAAGCTCGAGCAATTCAGTCAGTGGCCCGGACTCAAGGTCCGCAAGACGGGGAACTTTGTCGGGGGAGAGTCTCATGAATGCTGAATTATGATGGATAGGTTGTCATGACACAGCCAAAAAATTTCGGGAAAATTCTCGGATCATTCAGCATTTCTTAATTTTCTCGGGCGATGGTGGCATCACAGAGAGAGATCAGTTGTCTCTCAACCTCCCTGTCGAAACTCGGCCGCTCCAGATCCTCCCCCTCGGGAGCGGCCGAACCTTTCAGTGGGAACCTTCCCGCCAGTGCAACCGTAATTCTGAATCCCGCACCATTGTTGCCGGTTTCCGATACTTGACGGGTCACAAATCTAATTCGCCTGCTTGACTGCGACAGAAAGTCTGTCCTTAATTCCCGCCGCAGCCGAGTTGACAGGGATGGCTGATTGGGCAAACGGCGAAAAACGCCCGCCCGAGGGGAGCACCAAAGAAGGCCGCGGCCGGAAAACCGGGCGCGGTTTTTCTTTTGCGTCATCGCCACCGCTGATAGCTTGCCCGGCGACCGGGGAGATAGCCGATGAAACCCAAATATCCGAAATTCGACACGCTCAGCCTGCATGCGGGACAGCAGCCCGATCCGGCCACCGGCGCCCGGGCGCAGCCGATCTACATGTCGACGTCCTACGTCTTCGAGGATGTCGATCACGCGGCCTCGCTGTTCAACATGGAGACGCCGGGCCACATCTATTCGCGCATTTCCAACCCGACGGTGGCCGTGCTCGAGGAACGGCTGGCGGCGCTGGAGGGCGGTGTTGGCGCGGTCTGCACGGCGTCCGGCCAGGCGGCGCTGTTTCTGGCGGTTTCCACGCTGATGGGGCAGGGCGGACATATCGTCAGCTCCGCGTCGGTCTATGGCGGCAGCCACAACATGTTCCACCACACCCTGCCGCGCTTTGGCATCACGACGACCTTCGTCGACCCGCGCGATACGGAAGCCTTCGAGAAGGCAATCAAGCCGGAGACCCGGCTGATCTTCGGCGAGACGCTGGGCAATCCGGGGCTCGAGATCATCGACATTCCGGCGGTGGCGGAGATCGCGCACCGTCACGGCCTGCCGCTGATGATCGACAATACCTTCGCCACACCCTACCTGTTCCGCCCGATCGAGCATGGCGCCGATATCGTCATGCACTCGGCGACCAAGTTCATCGGCGGCCATGGCGTCGCCATCGGCGGCGTGCTGGTCGATGGCGGCCGGATGGACTGGGCCGCATCCGGCAAGTTCCCGACCCTGACCGAACCCTATGAGGGCTATCACGGGCTGAATTTCTGGGAAGAGTACGGCCCGGCCGCCTTCTCCATGCGCGCCCGCGGCGAGGGGCTGCGCGATTTCGGCGCCTGCATGTCGCCGCAGAACGCCTTCTACCTGCTTCAGGGCGTCGAGACACTGCATGTCCGCATGCCGCGCCATGTCGAGAACGCGCTGAAGATCGTCGAGTTCCTCGACAGTCACGAGGCGGTCGGCTGGGTTTCCTATCCGACGCTGCCCAGCCACCCCGACCATGAACGCGCGAAGAAGCTGCTGCCCAAGGGCTGTGGCGCCATCTTCTCCTTCGGCGTGAATGGCGGCCGCGAGGCCGGGCGCGTGTTCATCGAGAACCTCAAGATTTTCTCCCACCTCGCCAATGTCGGCGACGCCAAGTCGCTGGTCATTCACCCGGCGACGACGACGCATCAGCAGATGGACGCCGATGCGCTGAAGGCCGCCGGCGTTTCCGAGGATCTGGTCCGGCTTTCGGTCGGCATGGAGGATGTGGACGATCTGATCGACGACCTGAAGGGGGCGCTGCGCGCCAGCCAGCGGGTTCTCAAGGTCGCGGCGGAGTAGGCGCATGGAATTCAGGGTCGACGGGCGCAAGGTCTACGCCCATACCGGCGGCAGGGATTTCGATCCGGCCGGAAACGTCGTCGTGCTGATCCACGGCGCATCGATGAACCATCTCGCCTGGACGCTGCAGTCCCGTTACCTCGCCCACCACGGCCATTCGGTGCTCTCGCTCGACCTGCCAGGCTGCGGGGATTCGGAAGGCGAGGTGCCGGACAGCGTCGAGGACTACGCCGCCTGGCTGCACCGTGCGCTGGACGAGCTGGGCGTGGCGAAGGCAGCGCTGATCGGTCACTCGATGGGCGCCCTGATCGCGCTGGAGGCCGCCGGCCAGCAGCCGGAGCGGGTCACGGCGCTGGGCTTGCTGGGCGTCTGCTATCCGCTGGGCGTCAATGACGCCTTCCTGAGCGCCGCGAAGGAGGACCTGCCGCTCGCCATTGGCCTGATGAACGACTGGGCGCATGGCCGCAAGGCGCATATCGGCGGTTTTCAGGTGCCGGGGCTGTGGATGGTCGGCACCGATACCCGTGTCATCGAACAGGCGAAGCCGGGCGTGATGCACAAGTGCCTGTCGATCTGTGCGGCCTACACCGGCGGCGAGGCGGCGGCGGCGAAGGTTGCATGCCCGACCACGGTCGTGCTCGGCCAGGCGGATCAGATGACGCCGCTGAAGCTGGGCCTGAAGACCGCCGGCATGATCGATGGAGCCGCAGTGGTGCAGTTGCCCGAGTGCGGACACATGATGATGTTCGAACAGCCGCGCGCCCTGATGCGCTCCCTCCGGGATCTGCTGGCCGCCTGAGTGCTGGATGGCGGTCCCGTGTCAATGCGCGGGACGGGTACCCCTCGCGCCGCTTCGGCATTTGTCGCGCCCGTCGCCACCGACTAGCTTGCGCGGCGATGACCGACGCCGTGAACACAGTCCGCACAACAGACCGGGCCACCCGCCGCCACGCGGCGGGCGTGCTGTTCTTCTGTTTCCTGCTCGGGATGACCGGACGGGGCCTGTTCGACAGCTTCGTCGTCATGCTGCGCCCGCTGGATCTCAGTCATGACTGGACCCGGGACGAGCTGACGGCGATCTACGCCATCGCCATGACGTGCTGGGGACTCGGCGCGCCGCTGGCCGGCATGATCTTCGACCGCGCCGGGCCGCGACCGGTCTACCTGCTTGGCATCACCGTCGCGGCAAGCGGCCTGCTCCTGGCCAGCACGGACTGGGGCCTGTGGAGTTTCTATCTGGGTCACGGCATCGCCGTGGGCACCTCGACCGCGCTGCTGGGAACGGTCACACATGCGGCGCTGGTCAGCCGCTGGTTCGACAGGGGCCGGGCCTCGGCGCTGGGGCTGGTGCACTCATCGATGGGTATCGGCGTGCTGATCTACTCACCGCTGACCCAGCTTCTGGTGGACGAGTTCGGCTGGCAGGGGGCCTATCGCGGGCTGACGCTGATCGGCGCGGCGATCGTCATCCCGATCGCGCTGTTCGCCCCGTGGAACCGGTACCTGCAGGGCCGCGAGGACATCGTCGCGCGGAGCGCCGACCCGGCTGGCGGCGTGGTGCGCTACCGCAGCCTGGTCCAGGCGGCGAAGGGCTGGCGCTTCTGGGGCATGTGCTGGATCTACTCGATCACCGGCATGGGCATCTACGTCGCGGTGACACAGCTCGTCGACTACTTCCAGACCCTCGGCGTGCCGGCGCTGGAGGCAGCCTCGATCTACGGGGTTGCCGGGGCGCTGGCGCCGGCTGGCATGATCGCCTTCGGGATGATTGCCGATCGGCTGGGGATGCTCCGGGCGGCCACCTTGTCCTATGGCCTGACACTATTGTCCTATGGCGGTTTCGTGCTGCTGAAGGGGAACTTCTCCGACCTGCTACTCTACGCCTCGGCCTTCTGTCTGGGACTGACGTTGGGAAGCCGGGGGCCGATGGTTTCCGAGATGGTCAGCCGTACCTTCCAGGGCCCGGCCTTCGGGCGGATCTACGGCGTCATTCTGGCCTTCGGCGGGGCGGGCGGCGGGCTTGGCGCCTGGCTGGGCGGGTTCATTCACGAGGCCGCCGGCGGCCATGTCGCGCTGTTCGAGGTCGGCGCGGCGATCCTGGTCGCGGCCGGCGTGCCCTTCGTTCTTTTTGCGCTCGCGGCGAAGCGCTAAGGTAAGACAACGCTACTGGGGAGTAGACAATGGATTTCCGACTGACCGAGGAACAGGAATCGATCCGCGATGCGGTGGCGAAGGTGTGCGAGCCCTTCGATGACGCCTACTGGCTGGACCGCGACGAGACCGGTGAATTCCCGTTCGATTTTCACAAGGCCATGGCCGATGGCGGCTGGCTGGGCATCGCCATGCCGGAAGAATTCGGCGGTGCCGGGCTGGGTGTCACCGAGGCCGCGATCATGATGCATCAGGTGGCGAAGTCGTCCGGCGCGCAGAGCGCCGCCTCGGCGATCCACATCAACATCTTCGGCCCGCACCCGCTGGTGGTCGCCGGCACGCAGGAGCAGAAGGAACGGCACCTGCCGCCGCTGATCAGGGGCGAGCAGAAGACCTGTTTCGGCGTGACCGAGCCGGATGCCGGGCTGGATACCACCTCGATCTCGACCCGCGCGGAGCGGGACGGGAACGGCAACTACATCGTCCATGGCCGGAAGATGTGGACCTCGACCGCACAGGAAGCCGACAAGATCCTGCTGCTGGCCCGGACCACGCCGAAGGACCAGTCGTCGAAGAAGACCGACGGCATCTCGCTGTTCTACACCGACTTCAACCGCGACTACATCGAGGCGCGTCGCATCCCGAAGATGGGCCGCAAGTCGGTCGATTCGAACGCGGTCTTCATCGATGGCCTGCCGGTGCCGAAGGAGGACCTGATCGGCGAGGAGGGCAAGGGCTTCTACTACCTGCTGCACGGCCTCAACCCCGAGCGCGTGCTGGTCGGCATCGAAGCCGTCGGCATCGGTCAGAACGCGCTGGCACGCGCGACCCAGTACGCCAAGGACCGCGTCGTCTTCGGCCGTCCGATCGGCATGAACCAGGCGATCCAGCACCCGCTGGCCGCCAACTGGGCCGAGCTGGAGGCCGCTTACTACATGTGCATGCTGGCGGGCGACAAGTACGACCGCGGCCTGGAATGCGGCGCAGAAGCGAATGCGGCCAAGTATCTGGGCGCCGAAGCCGGCTTCAAAGCCGCGACTCAGGCAGTGATGACCCATGGCGGCATGGGTTACGCCAAGGAGTACCACGTCGAGCGCCTGATGCGGGAAAGCATGATCGCCCGCATCGCGCCTGTCTCGATGCAGATGATCCTGAGCCACATCGCCGAACGTAAACTCGGCCTGCCGAAGAGCTACTGACTTGACCCCTGAATCAGAAAACAACGGCCCGTTGAACGGCTATCGCATTGTCGATCTGACGCGGATCATCCTGGGGCCGCTGGCGACGCAGATGCTGGGCGATCTGGGCGCGGACGTGATCAAGATCGAGGAACCGGCCGGCGATCTCTGCCGCGCCATTGGCACGGCGCGGCATTCCGGCATGGCCTCGGCCTTCCTGAACTGCAACCGCAACAAGCGCTCGCTGTCGCTGGACCTGAAGCAGAAGGAAGGCCTGGAGGCCTTCATGAAGGTAATCGAGACCGCGGACGTCTTCATCCACGCGTTGCGCCCGCAGGCGGTGCGCAAGCTGGGCATCGCCTACGAGGATCTGAAGGCGGTGAACCCGAACCTGATCTATGTCGGCTGCTACGGCTATTCCGAGAAGGGTCCTTACGGCCACAAGACCGCCTTCGACGACATCATCCAGTCGGCTTCGGGCGGGGCGCAGATCCAGGGCTGGCTGCTGGATCAGCCGCGCTATGTCGGCTTCGTGCAGGCCGACAAGACCAGCGGGCTGATGGCCGCCCACGCCGTGACCACGGCGCTTCTGCACCGCGAACGCACGGGCGAGGCGCAGTTCGTCGAGGTGCCGATGTTCGACACCATGGTGCACATCAACCTGATCGAGCATCTGGATGGCGCAACCTATGCCGACGCCACCGGGCCGACCGGTTATGTCCGGCTGATGTCACAGTGGCGCAAGCCTTACCCGTCGAAAGACGGCTGGGTGGCGATCCTGCCCTATGACGACCGGCAGTGGCGGGTGGTCTTCGAGGCCGCGGGCCGTGGCGAGATGATGGAGGACGAGCGCTTCCGTTCCTTTGCCGCCCGTCAGGCCAATGTCGATTTCGTCTACGAGACGCTGTCGAATCTCTGCGCCAGCCTGACCACCGACGAGTGGCTGGAGAAGCTGGAGCCGCATGGCGTGCCCTGCAGCCGCGTGAACACGCCCGAGGAACTGCTGACGGACCGGCACCTGGTCGATGTCGGCTTCTGGCAGACCTACGATCACCCGACCGAGGGACCGCTGCGGTCCATGAAATTCCCGGTCAATTTCGAGAAGAGCCCGGCCAGCATCCGCCGCCCCACGCCCCATCAGGGCGAACAGACGCGGGAGCTGCTGTCGGAACTGGGTTACTCGGCCGAGGCCATCGACGCCATGCTCGATACCGGCGCGGCCATCGACAGGAAGGAACGGAGAATCTGATGCAGCTTCTGGGACACGGCTACTACTATCAGGACTGGTCGGTCGGCTGGAAATTCAAGACGCTGACGCGCTCGATCACCGAGACCGACATCATGAACTTCGTCGGCGTTTCCGGCATGACCGAGGAGCTGTTCACCAGCTACTGGTATCTGGAGGAACACACGAATTTCGCCGGCCGCCTGGCGCCCGGCAGCCTGGTCTTCGCCCTGGCCGAGGGGCTGGTGATCCCCGGCACCATCGCGCGCACCGGCCTCGCCTTCCTGAACTGCACGCTGAATGTGGAGGGGCCGACCTTCGCCGGCGACACGATCCACGTCGAAGGCGAGGTGACGGAAATTCGCCCCGCGTCGAAGGGCAACCGGGCCCTCGTTCGCACCATGAACAAGGTCTACAACCAGAAGGGCGATCTGGTGCAGACCTACGATCCGCTGCGCATGATGCGCGGCCGGCCGGAAGAGGACTGAACCAGGGCAGGGGACCGGGGCGGCTGAGCCGGTCATGGGCCTGATCACGGCCACCGAGCGGCTGATCCGCCGTGTGGGATTTGTGGCCGCGCTGGTCCTGTTGCCGGCAATGATGCTGTCGCGGCTGACCGAGATTGTCACCCGCCCGTTGCATCTTCCCGCATCGCAATTCAATGCGATGGAGGCGGAGTTCTTTGTGATTTTCGCCTTCCTGATCGCCGGGTCGGCGGCGGTCAGCGACGCCCATGTCCGCGTCGACATCTTCCGGGAGCGTTTCGGCCCGCGGCTGCGTGCCTGGATCGAGATCCTGGGTACCCTGTTATTTGTGCTGCCCTTCAGCGCCGCGGTAATCTGGTACGGCCTCGACCTTGTCGGCATCGCCTTCGACAAGGGCGAGGCCGCTGCCTTCGCGCTGGGTGCGCCGGCGCGGTGGATCATCATCCTCGCCACGCCGGTCGGTATCGGCCTGCTGGCGCTGGCGATCCTGTGCCGGACGGCGCGGCATGTGGCCTTCCTGACCGGGCGCGGACCCACGCCATGAGCCAGGACCTGATCTACGCGATTGTCGACGCCATCCCCTTCGTGATGCTGGGCTGTCTGGCGCTGCTGCTGTTCACCGGTCTGCCTGTTTCGGTGGTGCTGTTCGGCCTTGGCACGGTGTTCTGCCTGATCGGCATCGCGCTGGGCGAGATGCCGGTGCCGGCCCTGCTGACCATTCCCGCGAAACTGTCGGAGGCGGTGCGGGGATCGCTGTTCTACCCGGCGGTCGCCATGCTGCTGTTCATGGGTGTGGCGCTGGAGAAGAGCGGCATCGCCCATGACATGCTGCGCTCGGTCCATCTGATCACGCGCCGGGTTCGCGCCGGCATGATCGTCGCCGTGCTGATCATCGGCGTGGTGCTGGCCCCGGCCGCCGGAATCGTCGGCGCGTCGGTGGTGACGATCTCGCTGATCGCCCTGCCGGCCATGCTGCGCGCGGGCTATCCGGCGCATGTCGCCACCGGCGCCGTCGGCGCGGCGGGCACGGTCGGGATCATCCTGCCGCCCGCTGTCATGCTTTTCTTTCTGGCCTATCAGTTCCAGGTGCCGTTCGGGTCGATGTTCATGGCGACCGTGGTGCCCGGTGGGCTGCTGATCGCGTTCTACGCCATCTGGTACATGATCGCGGCCCCGCGCGAGGCGGGCACCGTGGACGAGCCCGGGCCCGGCAGCACCTGGGGCTGGGTCTGGCTGCTGACACGCGGGCTGGTGCTGCCCATCGCGCTGATCACGCTGGTACTGGGATCCATCATCATGGGCTGGGCGACGCCGTCGCAGTCGGGCGCGATCGGCGCGGCGGGCGCGCTGGTGCTGGTGGTGATATCGGGCCGCCTGTCGTGGCGGCTGGTCCGCGATCTGGTGCAGACCACGGCGGACCTCTCGGCGATGGTCTTCCTGATCATCATGTCGGCGGCGGTGTTTTCCTATCCCTTCCGTTATTTCGACGGTGACCGGGCCATCGCCGGGGCGCTGGAGGCGCTCTCGATGGGGCCGTGGGAGACGCTGCTGCTGATCGTCGGCATCGTCTTCGTGCTCGGCTTCTTCATCGACTGGATCGAGATCACCATCATCACCCTGCCGCTGTTCTTCCCCGTACTGGCGGGGCTGGACTTCACCCTGCACGCGGGACCGGACAAGTCGGCCATGCTCTGGATCGCAGCGATGATGGCGCTGGTGCTTCAGACCTCGTTCCTGACCCCGCCCTTCGGCTTCGCCCTGTTCTTCCTGAAGGGCTCGGCGCCGCCCGGGGTGACGCTCGGCCAGATCTATCGCGGCATCATCCCCATCGTCGCGATCCAGCTCTTCGTCATCGCCCTGGTCATCGCGTTTCCGAACATCATCACCTGGCTGCCGATGCAGATCTACGGCGTGCCGCGGTAGCGCCGAGACCACAGAAACCGGAAACGCATAAGCGCACAGCGCCTATTCACCGGAACACCGATCCAGTGGATGCGAGGTGTTTCGGATGTTCGGCGATCTGCTCTCCCTCAATGACCGTGTCGAGCCCGGTGGGGCGAATGACGAGGACGAGGTCATCAAGCTCGCCTCGGCGCTGGATGAAGTGGAAGGGCGCAAGCCTGTCCACCGCGAGATCGGCAGTTTCGACCAGAATACGGTCATCGAACGGACCAGAAAGTTCCAGCGGGCGCGCGGCCTGCAGGCTGACGGCCTGGTCAATCCCAACGGGCCGACGGCCCAGAGGATCGCCGCCGAGCAGTTCCGCCGCCGCCCGGCCCCGCCCCATCATACGGTTCTGGGCAGGGGCGCAAACCTGCCGCTCTGGGCGTCCGTGGGGGAGGACGGCGTCAACCTGCCGGACGACACACGGGCGATGACCAACGCGCTGCGCCTGACAGGGCACTGGCCGGTCGCAGGAATCTCGATGACCCGGGTCGGGCAGGATTCGGGCACCGTCGAGGCGATCCGCAGTTTCCAGCGTCACCATGGTCTGCGGCCCGATGGTCTGGCCGAGCCGTTCGGTCCCACCCATGACATGCTGGACGATGTGCTCGGTCCGCGTCTGGCGAAACTGGTGGGCGAGGACCCGACGAGGCCGGCGTCCTTCGAGCCAGCCGAGCCGCAGATCGTCGCCCGGAACGTGCCCTTCCGCACAACCACGATCCGCACCCGGTTTCAAGATGAGGCCGATCTGGATTCCGAGGACGACTACCGCGCCGCGGTCGATCTGGGGCGGTCAATTGCCGAGGACGTGGCTGCCGCCGGGCAGAATGCTTCGCTAGCCAGTGAGGTCTCTGCCGATGATCTGATCGGCACAGCCGGCGATGACCGATTCGAAGACGCGCCTGTATTCCACAACAACTCCGGGTCGGCGGTTGAGCGGGCGAAGTCCATGCTGGAAACCCGGCGGTTCGCGGCCCTCAAGGCGCAGCCGGAACTTCAGGAAAGGGTCACCAGTTCTGCGCGGGGGGAACTGGCGGGCAAACCTGATCGGATGGTGGAGGCGAAGCTCGCCGCACTGATGCGCCAGGCGCGACAGGTGCGCGACCCGAACTCTCCCCACCCCAAGGGCGACCCGCATCGGGGCCTGCTCTATCCCCGACTGGTCGTCGCGCACATGGAGATCCTGGCCGAGCGGTACCGCGACCGGCACCCGGATCTGACTGACGACGAAATCAACCTGATGGTGCTGGCGAAGACCGCACTCGGCATGGGCCTCAGCAATGAGCAGGCCGAACATCTGCTCACCTTCGCACCATACACCGGCCCTGTGTTCGCCGTGCTCGACGGCATCGACCTCGTGATGAACGTCGCCGACATGGTCGAAACCGGCGAGTTCGAATGGGGCACCATCGCGATGGCCGCGGCGACCTTTGTCCCCGGTGTGCCGCGAGGCGTCGGCCGAACCGGCAAGGACGCGGCGAAGAAGGGTGACAACAAATTGTCGGCGGGCGTACCGGCAACCCTTCGGGCAGTACCAGACGAGCAGATGCGCGAAATCTATTCCAACAAGGATGCAGCTACTGGAAAGCTCGTCGATTGGCGTGAGACGAATATGGATCTCGTTCTGTCTTTTGGCGGCCGCAAATCATTTGGCCCCGAATATTGGGACAAGATACCCTATAATGTTCAGCGTTCATTAAACGCATCCCTACCCCATCTGATAAGACGGAAGACAGAAGCTTGGGCATATCTCATTGAGAAGGCTGCAGAGCAGATTGGAGATATGCCATTGGGCATACTCAAGAGGGTGAAGATAGTTGGCGAGAACGGAGAGGTCGGTACCCGACACTTTGACGCGTTTATCATCGGCCGGCCACGTAGAAATCCAGTAACTAATAAGCCTGAAATTATTGATACTGATAAAACATTTCCGAGTGAGACAAAAGGTGCCCGTGGAGCGAAGAGCACAGCTCAGAAAATTTTGGATGGCGCATTGCTAGATGGAGCTCAGTTTTTCCTTTTTCCTTCAAGTAATGGAGAGAAATTTTATCCATTAAAGATAGAAAGAAAGGTAATTGACTTCCAGATACCGTTGTCAGATGTGCCAGAAGGTGAATTCCTTGCAGACCTCACCAAGATGTTGGTGAGAAAGGGAGTGAGAGATGAGATGATTCAACCAATGGTCGCCAATTTCCAGCATGCGCTACAGGTTCAGAGAGCACTTATTGCCGATGGCCGTTCAGATCTCGCAGGGAAGATTTCATTAGGTATGGCGCTCGGTGTGCTCGTTCTTTCACAGGAGAACGGAGATCAAGAGATGTAGGTTGAACCATGATTTTTGAAGGCATACAGGCTTGGTTAAATATTTTTTCTTGCGAACTGTTTTATTATGTCGACCTAAATCTGGGATACCGGTGGCGCAACATTCAATTTCTCGCAGAATCGTAGATGTTGTTTAGCTACTCGAATGGCGACAGCGCGTCTTTTTTCGATAACTCGGGAAACCGTCAATTCTGGATCATCTTGAAGCCGCTCCTGTATCAACCGATCCGCCAGGAGCTCTTCTCGCATGTCGTCATCGGAGCGAATTGCTTCCGTGAGCTTGGGCCGCACCAGATTCCGAAAGTGATTGATATCTCCCGCCAACTTCGCGGCACAGAGGTTTTCAAGCTCCCGATATGGCCAGAAGTTCGGTGCATCAGGGCCGTAGAAATCGGCATAGATGTTATTGAACATCATCCAACGTTCGATCAACGGTGCGAAAAAGGTCTCAAAGTAGCAGGATACCGCCCGCGCGACGTCTCCGACATCGCGGCCCTCTGTAGAGAAGGCGTTGACCGAAGATGTGACGCTGAGCTTTCCCCAGTATTTCACCACCTGGCCGGAATCAAACAGCTGCAAGCCCTCGGGCAGGCCCCAGACCTGTCGTCCCTGATACTTGCGGCGAAGGCGTTCAGGATGCCGTATGGGTTCCGGCAGATCATCAGCGAACGGTTCCCATTCACCCTTGTGGTAGTCGCCATAGAGGTTGAACCCAACCTCGCGATGGATATGGGCGCGAGCGGAAAGGCCGTCTATCCGGTTACTTACCGGGTTTCCATCGACTGTCTTGGCGAGATCGTCGAGGCCATGTACCAGCCCACCCATGACGGCGAGGAAACTTTCGGGCGCGGGTTTGTAGCTGGTCGGGACCAGCGCCACGCGCCAGGTCACCTCGTCATTGTCGCGGCGCCAGTGGGTGGCGCCGACCTTGCGGAATCCGTGGCGCTCGACCGCTTCGGCGAAGCCGTTGGCGGCGATCTCGGCGCGGACCAGCTTGCTGTCGACCGGTTGCATCGGCCGATCATGCCTCAGCGCGTTTGTTCTTTCAATGTTCCGGATCGGATCAATCGGGCGGCGACAGCAGATACCGCATGATCTTGCCCGAGCCGGTGCGGGGAATGCTGTCGACCACATGCACCGCAGTCGGCACCTTGTAGCTGGAGAGCCGCTCGCGGCAGTGGTCCAGCAATGCCGCGGCGTCGAACCCGCCATCGCGGGGAACGACATAGATCACCGGCACCTCGCCCAGATGTTCGTGCGGCGCGCCGGCGACGGCGCAGTCCAGCAGGCCGGGGAATCCGGCGGCAGCTTCCTCGATCTCGGCGGGGGCGATGTTCTGCCCGCCCCGGATGATCAGTTCCTTCAGCCGCCCGGTAATGGTCAGGAAGCCGTTGGCGTCGGACCGGGCCAGGTCGCCCGTGTGATACCAGCCGCCCCGGATCGCCTTCGCGGTCTCCTCGGGCTTGTTCAGATAGCCGAGCATCAGGTTCGGGCCGCGCACGATCAGTTCGCCTTCTGCGCCGAACTCGACGTCGCCGCCCGTCGCCGGATCGACGATGCGGGTGGCCTGACCGATCAGCGGGATGCCACAGGAACCGAGAATGCGTCCGCCCTCGGCCCAGTTGGCGGTGACGAAGGTGGCGGTCTCGGTGATCCCGTAGCCGTCCAGCAGGGTGACGCCGAAGCGTTCCTCGAAGGCCTGGTTCAGGGTCGCCGGCATGATCGCACCGGCCGAGACGCAGACTCTCAGGCTCTCCGGCAGGGTCTCGAGATCGCGGGCCGCCTCCAGCAGGTAGTGGAACATGGTCGGCACGCCGGGCAGGACGGTGAAGCCGCCCTCGGCCAGCTTCGCCAGGATCTGCTCGGGCGAGAAGCGCGGCAGGATGTATTCCGACGCGCCGGTCGCCAGCACCGACAGCACGCTGAAGTTCAGCGCATAGGAATGGAACAGCGGAAGGGGCGAGAGCACCCGGTCGTCCCGGTTCAGCCCGAACGCCGTCGCACAGCAGGCGGCCGTCACCCAGAGCATCGACCGGACCGACAGGCAGACGCCCTTCGGCTGACCCGTGGTGCCGGAGGTGTAGACGATATAGGCCGTCTCATCGATGCCGTCGGGGTCGCGCGGGCTCCTGCCGGCGCCGGCGGCGACCAGATCCTCGAAGCCGTCCGGCCCCTCATCCAGGATCAGCAACCGGTCGTCACCCTCGCAGCGGCGGCAGAGATCCGCCTTGTCGGCGGTTGTGAAGATCGCCCGGCAGTCAGCGTCGATCAGCCGGTAATGCACCTCCGGCTCGGTCGAGGCGTGGTTGATCGGCACGGCCACCGCACCGGCGCGACCGATGGCGAAGCAGGCCTCGATCCAGTCCACCGAGTTCGGCAGATAGATGGCGACGCTCTGGCCCGGCTCGATGCCGGCCGCGGCGAGCGACGCCGCCAGCGCCGCCGTGCGCCGGTCCAGATCGGCATAGGAGACCGCCCGGCTGGCGTCCTCGTAGGCCGTCTTCGGGCCCAGCTCGGCTGCCTGCCTCTCGAGCAACTCCGGGATCGGACGGATCAGGTCGGTGTGGATCATGGGATCACACCATCGAGAAACCGCCGTTCACGCTGATCACCTGGCCGGTGATCCAGCCTGCGGCGTCGGAGGAGAGGAACGAGACCATCGGCGCCACGTCCTGCACCTGACCGATGCGGCGCAGCGGGTAGTTGCGGACGATCTTGTCCATGTTCTTTTCCAGGAAGGCCTTGTCGGAATGCGAGGTCTCCACGAGGCCCAGCGAGACAACGTTCACCGTGATGCCCTTCGGTCCGAATTCCTTGGCCAGCGACTTAGACAGCGCGATGGTGCCGCCGCGCGAGGTGGCGGCCAGCGAGATGTTCGCCTCACCGACGCGCGAGGAATCGCCGACCAGGCTGACGATGCGACCCGAGCCCTGCTCCATCATGTAGGGCAGGGCGTTGCGGCAGCAGTTCAGCGCGCCATAGAGGCAGGTGTCGATCTGCGGCTTCCAGTCGTCCGGCCCGCTGTCGATGAACTTTTGCGCCTTCACATAGCCGGCATTGTTCACCAGCACGTCGATGCGGCCGAAATCGGCGACGACAGCCGCCATCATTGCGTTCACATCGTCATAGCTTGCGATGTCGCACTTGTAGGCCTTCGCGGTGCCCCCGACGGCCTCGATCGCCTTCACCGTCGCTTCGGCGTCGCCGGCCGAGCTGTTGTAGTTCACGCCGACGATCGCGCCCTCGGCGGCCAGTTGCTCGGAGATCTCGCGACCGGTGTCGCGTCCGCCACCGGTGACCAGCGCCACCTTGCCCTTCAGGTTCAGTTCCATGCATTTCCTCCCAACAATGACAGCAGCCCCGGACCCCGATCCAGGACCCATTCCCGAGCACTTCCTCAATCCGTCGAGTTGCGGAAGTGCTCGGGAATGGGTCCTGGATCAAGCCCGGGACGCCTCGGCGTTCTTCAAGAGACGATAAAGCCGTTCCGGCGTTACCGGCACTTCGGTGATCTCGATGCCCAGATGCGCCAGCGCATCGGCGATGGCGTTGGCGATGGCCGCCGGCGCGCCGATGGTGCCGCCTTCGCCCATGCCGCGATAGCCGCCTTCTGTGCCTTCGGCCACGGCCTCGATATGCACAACGTCCATGGGCGGCACTTCCGGCGCCGATGGCACGACATAGTCGACCAGGCTGGCTGAAAGGCACTGCCCGTTCTCGTCGTGGATGACCTCTTCGTAGAGCGCGACGCCGATGCCCTGGGCGACGCCGCCATGGACCTGGCCGTCCACGATCAGCGGATTGATGACCCGCCCGCAATCTTCTGCGATGGCGATCCGTTTCACCTCGACCATCAGGGTCTCCGGGTCGATCTCGACCGCAGCGATGTGGGTGGCCGAGCTGGTGGTGCCGAACTGCGGATCGTAGAAGCGGGTGGCGGTCAGGTCGAGATCCTGGCGCATTTCCGGCGGGAAGCGTCCCATCTCCGAATAGACCGCGTTGCCGACCTCGGCGAGGGTGAGGCGCTTGTTGGTCCCGACGGCCTCGACCAGCCCGTCATTGATGTCGATCTCGCCCGGCGTGACGTCCAGCATGAAGGCGGCGGCGGTGGCGATCTTCTCGCGCAGCGCCCGCGCGGCCAGGTGCGATGCGCCGCCGGCCAGCACCGTGGACCGGCTGGCATAGGTGCCGGTGGAATGGGTGATGGCGTCAGTGTCCCCCTGCACGACGGTGATGTCATCGACGCCGACGCCCAGCTCGTCGGCGATGATCTGGCGCATGGTGGTGCCGAGACCCTGACCATGATCGGCGATGCCCAACGTCGCCGTGATCGCGCCGGTCGCGTCGACGGCGATGGTCGCGGTTTCCGTGCCCGTGTTGATGGGCATGCCGGGCGCGGCGGACATGCGCGAGCCCAGCCCGGTCAGTTCGGCGTAGGAGGCGAAGCCGATGCCGAACCAGCGGCCCTCGGCGCGGGCGGTCTCGCGTTCGGCCTTCAGGGCCTCATAGCCGATGGCCTCGATCGCGCCCTCCAGTCCCTCGGTGAAGCCCGAGCGGTCCCAGACGATGCCGGAGCCGATGCGGTAGGGAAACTGGTCGGGCTGCACGAAGTTGCGCCGCCGGATCTCGGCCGGGTCCATGCCCAGTTCCTTCGCCGCCATGTCCATCAGCCGCTCGATCACGAAACAGGCGGCCGGCCTGCCGACGCCGCGATAGGGGCCGCCGGGCGGCTTGTTGGTCGCCACGGCCTTCACCGACGCGGCGTAGTTCTCCAGCACGTAAGGGCCGGGCAGAAAGCCGGCGACCTGCATGGGCTCGAGGGCTGCTGTCCAGGGATAGATCGATTGCGCGCCGACATCGCCGAGGATCTCGGCGGTCAGCGCCAGCAGCCGGCCGTCGGCGTCGACGCCCAGTTCGGCGGTGACAGTTTCGTCGAAGGCCTGACTGGTTGCGGTCAGATCCTCCAGCCGGTCGCTGGTCCATTTCACCGGCTGGCCGAGCTTGCGGGCCAGGATCGAAACCAGCAGTTCTTCCGGGTAGAGCGAGGTCTTGGACCCGAAGCCGCCGCCGACATCGGGGGCGACGACGCGCACCCGGCTGCCCGGTACGTCGAAGGCTTCGGCCAGCGCGTCGCGGATCACGCCGGGCACCTGGGTCGACGACCACAGTGTCAGCTTCCGGCGACCCCGGTCATAGTCGGCGAGATAACTCCGGTTCTCCATCGGCACGGGCGTGCGGCGGTACATGCGGAACCGGCTGGACACACGGGCTGCAGCGCCGGCCATGGCCTCGGCGGCGTCGCCTTTCCGGAATTCGCGCTGCACAAGGATGTTGCTCTCATGACCCTCATGCATCGGCGCGAAGCCGTCCGACGCGGCATCTTCGGCGCGCGAGATCACCGGCAGCGGATCGTAGTCCACCATGATCAGTGCGGCAGCGTCCTCGGCCAGATACCGGCTTTCGGCGACCACGGCGCAGACTGGCTCGCCCACATACCGGACCCGGCCGTCGGCCAGCGGCGTCAGCGGCGTCGCCTGGTATTTCGGCATCCGCGAGAAGGCCGTCGGCGCCTTGATCAGCCCGTTCACATCCGCGCCGGTGAAGATGCCGATGACGCCGGGCATCGCCTCGGCATCGGCCTTGTCGATCTCGCCGATGACGGCATGGGCATGATCGCTGCGCAGGATCGCCACGTGCAGCGTGTCGGGCAGCTTGATGTCGTCAACATACTCGCCATTGCCGGTGAGCAGGCGCGGGTCCTCGACGCGCTGCACCCGCGCGCCGATCAGCTTGGGACGCAGATCAGAGGTCATGCCTGTCCTCCCAGTGTTTCCTCGAGGGCCTCGGCAACGGCGCGGACGATGTGTTCGTATCCGGTGCAGCGGCAGATGTTGCCAGACAACGCATCCCTGAGTTCGGCCTCCGTCAGTCGCTGGCGGCGGGAGAGGATGTCGGTCGCGGTCATCAGCATCCCCGGCGTGCAGAAGCCGCACTGCAGGGCGTGGTGTTCGCGGAACTTCCGCTGCAGCAGGTTGAGATCGTCGACCTCGCCCAGACCTTCGACGGTTGTGACCTCTGTATCTTCGGCCTGCACCGCCAGGGTGAGGCAGGAGCGCACGCTTTCGCCATCGATCAGCACGGTGCAGGCGCCGCAGACACCGTGCTCACAGCCAACATGGGTGCCGGTGCGGTTGATCTCGTGGCGCAGGAAGTCCGACAGTAGGATGCGTGGTTCCGCCAGACGTTCATAGGTGCGGCCATTGACCTTCAGGCAAATGGTGATCTTCCCGGTCATGCGCGGCGCTCCATGGCCAGGCGGATGACACGACCGACGAGCACCCCGGCCAGGTGCCGGCGGTAGTCGGCAGAGGCCTGGAGGTCGTCATTCGGCTCGATGGCCTCGCGGACCGCGGCCACGGCGTCATCGATGGAACCATTGCCTGCGATGATCTCCTCGGCAGCGGCCACGCGCAGCGGGGTGTCGTGCACGCCCATCACCGCGATACGGACGTCACCGCCGGCGATCACCGCCCCCGCACCGGCCAGGGCGAAGTCGCCATGCCTGCGGGCGATCTCGGTGAAGGCGGTTCCGGCGCCGGCCGGCAGCCAGGGAAGATGGATTGCCGTGACCATCTCGTCTTCTTCCAGACAGGTGGTCAGCGCCGCCTCGAAGAACTCCGCCGCCTCGACCTGCCGCACGCCATCGGGGCCGGTCACATCGATCACGGCGTCCAGCAGAACCATCATCATCGGCAGTTCGGCCGCCGGATCGGCATGGCTGATGCTGCCGCCGATGGTGCCGCGGTTACGGATCGCCAGATGGGCCACATGGGTCATGGCTTCCCCAAGCAGCGGGAACCGTTCGGCGACGATGGGGGATTCGAGAAGCTGGCGGTGGCGAACGCCGGCGCCGATGGTCAGGCCCCCGGCGGTTTCCTCGATCCGCCTGAGCGCGTCCAGCCGGCTGATATCGATCAGCACCTCAGGCGCCAGCAGGCGGAAATTCAGCATCGGCATCAGGCTCTGGCCGCCGGCCAGCAGCTTGGCTTCGCCGTCATGCTGGCGCAGCAGCGTCACGGCGTGTTCGACGCTTTCGGCGCGCACATAGCTGAATGGTGGTGGTTTCACGTTCTGCTCCCCGTGGCGGAACTGACGATGCATCAAGTTCCCCGAAATCCCGGCCGCCGCTCCTGCTCTCGAGTAAACTCAAGGCCGCGGGAAAAACAAACCCGTCCGCCGGAGTTTGAGACTTGTATGCAAGGCGTCGGCGCTTTTCATCGGGTCAGGCATGCACTAATGTCCGGCTGCATTCGCGAAGGGAGGGCCGCCAGATGCCCTCTCAACAGGGAACCAAAGGGAGAAACCTCATATGAGCAAGTCCATTGCGCTCAAGCTGGCGCGCGCTGCGATCGTCGGCGCCGGCGTGGCAGCCATGGCGGTGACCGGGGCTCAGGCCAAGGACACCATCAAGGTCGGCCTCGTCACCTTTCTGACCGGCCCGGCGGCCGGTCCGTTCGGCGTGCCCGGCAAGAACGGCGCGGAACTGGTGATCGACGCCATCAACAGCGGCACGCTGCCCGCGCCCTACAACACCAAGGGCTTCGCTGGCGCGACGCTGGAACCGATCTACACCGACGAATCGGGTGGTGGCACCAAGCAGGTCGCCGAGTACCGCAACCTGGTCGAGAAGCAGAATGTCGACATGGTCGTCGGCTACATCTCGTCGGGCAGCTGCATGGCCATCGCGCCGGTCGCCGACGAGTTGCAGAAGCTGACCATCATGTCGGTCTGCGGCACGCCGCGCCTGTTCGAGGAAAAGAACCGCAGCCACGTGTTCCGCACCCAGGGCAATGCCGTGGGCGATTCCATCGCGGCCGCGATCTATGTCTCCGAGATGTTCCCGGAGCACAAGGAATACACCGGCATCAACCAGAACTACGCCTGGGGCCAGGACAGCTGGAAATTCTTCGATCTGGCGATGAAGAGGTTCCAGCCCGGTGCCAAGGCTTCGGACAACCCGCAGTTCCCGAAGATCTTCTCCGGTCAGTATTCGGCTGAAATCTCCGCCCTGTCGCTGGACAGCGCGAAGCTGGTCCATACCAGCTTCTGGGACGGCGACATCGAGGCCTTTACCCTGCAGGCGCTGGTGCGTGGTTTCTTCCAGCAGAAGCAGGTCCTGTCGGTGGTCGGCGCCTCGGCGGTCGACAGCCTGGGCCGGAAGTTCCCGGATGGCGTGATCATGGGCACCCGTGGCGAGTACGGCCTGCTGATGCGTGAGAACCGCGATCCGCTGAACGCCTGGTTCGTCGACGAGTACAAGAAGCGCTACGGCGTCTATCCGCTGGGCCCGTCCTACCAGTACGGCAAGGCGATCCTGTTCCTGAAGATCGCCATGGACAAGGCGGCCGCAGCGGCCGGTGGTTTCCCGAGCCAGGACCAGATCATCGCTGCCGGCAAGGGCATCGAGTTCCAGTCCTTCGGCGGCATGGTGCAGATGTCCCAGGGCGACGGCCAGCAGGCCGTGCATCCGGTGGGCTATGGCATCACCAAGTGGAACAAGGAAAAGGGTGAGCCGGGCGTGACGGACGTGAAGTTCTACGCCGCTGACTGCATCAACCCGCCCGCAGGCACGCTGTCGGAAGACTGGCTGGCGGCCGGCATGCCGGGCGCGAAGTGCAACTGAGGCAACATCGCTGAGAACGGTAAGGGCCGGGACCGTGGCGACGCGGTTCCGGCCCTGCCACATCCAGACTGATCCGGAAGTCATATGCAGGAATTCATAACGATTTTGCTCGATGGGCTGACCTACGCGTCATACCTGTTCATCGTGTCTGTCGGACTGACCATCGTATTCGGGGTCATGAAGATCCTGAACGTGGCGCACGGCGCGTTCTATACCTGGGGCGCGTATTCCGCGGCTTGGGCGATCACCGCGGCCTCGGAGATGGAGCTGCCCGACTGGGTCGGGTTCCCGATCATCATCATCGCCGCCATTCTGATCGGACTGATCATCGGCACCATCGTCGAGCGCGGCGTGCTGCAGTTCATGCATGGTCAGGACGAGGTGCTGATCGTGCTGGCGACCTTCGGCATGTTCCTGATGTCGGAAAGCATCATCAAGCTGGTGTTCGGCGTCGATCCGTATTTCGCCTATCAGCCGACCACGGTGCTGGGCGGCACCTCCATCATCGGGGTCTACCGCGACTTCTATTCGCTCTCGTTGCTGCTGGTTGCCGGGATCGTCGCCTTCGTCTGCTGGTGGTCCCTGAACCGCACCAAGTGGGGCAAGCTGATCAGCACGGTCATCTTCGACCGTGAGGCCAGCCTGGCCATGGGCATCAACGTCAACATGGTCTACCTGGTCGTCTTCATCATTGGCACCGCCTTCGGCGCCCTGGGCGGCGCCTATCTGGCGCCGACGCTGTCGGTTGCGCCCGGTCTGGGCATCGAGGTCATCGTGCTCAGCTTCGCAGTCGTCGTCATCGGCGGCATGGGATCGATCCCCGGCGCCGTCATCGGCGCGCTGATGGTGGGCATCATCCGCGCCATCGCGGTGCACAAGCTGCCCGAGATCGAACTGTTCGTGATCTTCGGCGTCATGGCGATCGTCCTGATCATCCGGCCCGAGGGCCTGTTTGCCCCGGCCAAGGCGAGGACCATCTGATGATCGACATTCTCAAGGAAAGCCGCACCGTCCGCTGGGTCGGGCTCGCGGCAATCATCCTGATCATCATCGGCGCGCTGGTGCCGACCTGGGTGATGAACAACGTGATGTTCGGCATGGCCCGCGGACTGGCCGTGCTCGGCCTGATGGTGCTCTGGCGGACCGGACTGATCAGTTTCGGCCACGCACTCTATTTCGGCATCGGCGCCTATGCGGTGGCGCTTGCGGATTTCGGGCTGGGCGTCTCCGACCTGTTCCTGCGCCTGCTGTTCGCCATCGGCGCTTCGGTTGTCGTCGGCTTCCTGCTCGGCTTCATTCTGCGCCGCTACCGCTCGATCTTCTTCGCCATGCTGTCGCTGGCCTTCTCCATGGTGCTCTACGGCATCCTGGCGAAGATGGAATCGCTCGGCTCGACCGACGGTTTCTCGGTGACGCCACCGACCATCCTGGGCATGGAGTTCGAGGACAAGTACGCGCTGTTCGTCGCCATCATCGTGATCTGCTTTGTCTCGGCCTGCCTGGTGCAGTTCTATCTGAAGTCGGCGCTGGGCTACCTGACCACCGCCATTCGCGACAACGAGATCCGGGTCGAGTATCTCGGCTATTCGGTGCGCCGCGCGATCCATATCAAGTATGTGATCTCCGCGGCGCTGGCCGGCGCGGCGGGCGGCATCCTGGCGTCGTCGCTGGGGCAGGTGGATCCGGATTCCATGGTCAACTGGACGGTGTCGGGCGAGCTGGTCTTCGTCACCATCATGGCTGGCGCCGGCAGCGTCGCCGCGCCCTTCCTGGGCGGCGTTGTCTTCCAGTTCCTGCAGACCTTCTCGCTGCAGTATTTCCCGGACTACTGGCAGTTCTTCGAAGGGCTGACGCTGCTGCTGATCATCTTCTTCCTGCCGGGGGGAATCTGGTCGTTGATCCAGAAGCTCTGGGTGCGTGAAGACAAGAGCCCGGAGGCCGCGGAATGAGCACACCTGCGCTGAAGGTCACCGACCTGCACAAGTCGTTCTCCGGCATCACCGCCGCGAAGAACATCAATGTCGAGGCGGCGGATGGCGAGATCATCGGCATCATCGGCGCCAACGGCGCCGGCAAGACCGTGTTCGTGAACATGATCACCGGCTATCTGAAACCGACGGCCGGAAAGATCGAGTATCACGGCAAGGACATCACCGGCATCGAGCCGCGTGACGCCACCCATATCGGGGTCTGCCGGTCCTTCCAGGTCAGCCAGGTCTTCATGACCATGACGGTCGAGGAGAATCTGCTGGTCGCGCTGGCCATCGCGCATGAGGGCGGCGCGGCCATGCTGCGCTCGCCGCATCATCCGGAACTGCTGGCCGAGGCCGAGCGGTTGATGGAGCAGTTCACCATCCTGCCGCATCGTCACGCCGTCGCCAGCACGCTGAGCCAGGGCGTCCGAAAGCTGCTGGACATCGCCATGGCGGTGGTCACCGATCCCAAGGTGCTGCTGCTGGACGAACCGACCTCGGGCGTCTCCATCGAGGAGAAGTTCGGGATCATGGACATCGTCATCTCGGCGCTGAAGGAAAAGGGCACGACGGTGCTGTTCGTCGAGCATGACATGGAAATCGTCGAGCGTTACGTCGACCGGGTTCTGGCCTTCTACCAGGGCGAGATCATCTGCGACGCGCCCCCGGCGGAGGCCCTGCAGGATCCGAAGGTCATCGAATTCGTGATCGGTCACGAACCGGAGGCGGCCAATGCTTGAGATCAAGGGACTGAACGTCGACATCGGGCCGGTCAATATCCTGCGCGATGTCGGCTTCTCGCTGCAGACCGGCGAGATGGTTGGCCTGATCGGCCGCAACGGCGCCGGCAAGACCACCTTCCTGCGCTCGGTAATGGGGCTGCTCAAGGCGCGCTCCGGCGAGATCGACTTCGACGGGACGAAGCTGCTGAAGGTGCCGCCGCAGAAGCGCGCCGCGCTGGGCATGGGCTACATGCCCGAGGACCGCAAGCTGGTGCCGGAACTGACGGTGGAAGAGAACATCAAGGTGCCGGTCTGGTCGACCGGGATCGAGGGATGGGAAGAGCGCCTGGAGTGGATCTACGGCCTGATCCCCGAGGCCCGCGACTTCCGCAACCGCCCGGCCACAAGCCTGTCCGGCGGCCAGCAGAAGCTGGTGGCGCTGGCCCGGGCGCTGATGGTCGGCCGCACCGTGCTGCTGCTGGACGAACCGTCCGAGGGCATCGCCCCGGCGCTGGCGAAGCGGATGTCGGACATCCTGGCGGACCTGAAGAAGGAAGGCGTGTCGATCCTGATCGCAGAATCGAACACCCAGCATTGCGCCCACCTGCTCGACCGCATGTACACCGTCGAACGTGGCAGCGTGACCAGCAACTGAGATCGCCTCTGACAGCAGCATGATTGACTTCACCCGGCGGCGCGGCATCTGAACGCTGTCGGGGGAGGCGGCAGGTTTCCTCCCCAGCAGGGAGGAGACCGTCATGCCGGACCGCAGCCGGGTCGAGGCGTTCATCGCCGAGGTGGTGCACGGCGATCACGTGACCGCCATTCGCGACTTCTACCATGACGATGCGACCATGCAGGAGAACATGGCCGAGCCGCGGCGGGGCAAGGAGTCGCTGATGGCGCACGAGGCCGCCGCCCTGGCGCGCATCCGGCGCATGGAGACGCATCCGGTCACAACCTACCTGATCGACGGCGACAACGTCGCCATCCGCTGGACCTTCGAGCGCGTCAGCATGAAGGGCGAACGCCGCCGTCTGGAGGAAGTCGCCCTGCAGCAATGGGACGGCGACCGCATCCGAACCGAACGCTTCTTCTACGACAGCGCCACGGCCTGGCAGGTGGTCACGGACTGAACGGGTCCCTAACCCGGCCGCTACTTTTCTTCGTAGTAGTGCATCTCCAGCAGCACGCAGCCGGTGTTGGACTTGAAGGGCCCGTGATAGGCGCCGGGGGGGCGGCAGGCGTAGGTGTTGGGCTCGAAGGCCTCACCGCCATTGCCGTTCTCGTCATTGCCGACGGTCAGGTCGCCGGAGACCAGATAGACCTCTTCCCAGTAGTCATGCACGAAGGGCGCGGTGGTGTAGACGCCCGGCTGGAAACGCAGCAGCCGCGTGCGGTTGCCGGTCCCAGCTTCTTCGTCCAGCGATCCGGCGAGGATCTTCTGCTCGATCCCGTCCGGATAGCCCGGCGGCACGTGCCAGCCCTCGGTCCCCATGTCGATCGAGGTGAATTCCAGATGTTCCTTGTTGATCGGCATGTGGTTGCGTCTCCCAACGTAATTGACCTGCCCTTTTGTTTCTCCTCCCCCTTGAGGGGGGAGGCCGGGAGGGGGTGAGTTCGGCGAAGCCGAAATCAGTGCTGCGCTGGTGCAGGAAGCCTTCGGCTGCACCCCCCTTCGACCGCTTCGCGGCCACTTCCCCCTCAAGGGGGGAAGGAAGAATCGTCCCGAACCCTACTCCGCCGCAGCTTTCAGTGCGGCCAGTTCGTCGTCCAGAGAATAGCTGTCCAACATCCGGTCGACCATGGCGGACGAACTGTCCCAGTCGAAGGTGCGGAAGCTGTGGTTCTTGGTCACGAAGCTCGCGCCAGCGTAGAACATCTCGTACTGCGCATGGCGGGATGCGAATTCCGAGCCGACGGCGTCCCAGGCCAGCTTGAAGAACTTCACCCGCTCTTCCGACGAGGCGGCGGGCGACTGCTGGGTCTTGCCGATGATTCCGGCGAGTTCCGGATTGGCGTAGTCCGCTGCGGACGACGGCAGCATGATCATCCCGCCGCCGGCGAGGTCGCGCAGCGTGTTCAGGATCTTGCCATAGAGCTGCTGCGTCAGGACCTGAGCGGCGTAGAGCGTGTGCCGGTCGGGCACGAAGAAGTCGCCGTGCTGGCGGCCCTTCACCTCCATCGCATGCACCATGCTGTCGACCATGGCGTTCTCGGCGGCGAGCTGGCCCAGCGTCTCCTTCACCTGCGGGAAGTTGGTTACACCGTTGGTGTCGGCGATGCGGCGGCCGATGCCGGTCAGGAAGCGCAGCTTCACCATCAGCCGGATCTGCGCCTGGTAGTTCTGGTAGACATGGGCGGGCGTGGCGTGGAACTGCTTCTGGCACATCTCCACGTCCTGATTGATGAAGACCCGGTCCCACGGCACCTTCACATCGTCGAAATAGAGCACCGCGTCGTTCTCGTCGTAGCGGCTGGCCAGCGGATTGTCATAGGTGCTGACGGCGTGCTCCTCGTAGGATTTGCGCGACAGGATCTTCAGGCCCTTGGCGTTCATCGGGATCGAGAAGGAGAGGGCGTATTTCGCGTCGCCCGGCTGCAGCGGCTGGATGCAGGTGACGAAGACCTCGTTGGCCATGACGCCGCCGGTGGCGAGCATCTTCGCGCCCCGGATGGTCAGCCCCTCGGCGTCCTCGTCGACCACGCCAGCGGTCAGGAAGGCGTCCGCCTGTTCATGCGCCGCCTTGGAGCGGTCCGCCTGCGGATTGATGATCACGTAGGTCAGGTAGAGCTCGTTGTCGCGGGCGTAGCGGTAGTAGTCGTGCAGCGCCTTCGCCCGGGCCGGGTCATGCGCCTCGAAGACTTCGAGGCCCATGTACATGCCGGCGATGCAGCTCGCGACGTGGTCCGGCGCCCGGCCGAGGAAGCCGGCATGCAGGCCGGTCCAGTTCTCCAGCGCCCGCCGGCGTTCGACCAGTTCCTCGTAGCTGCCGGGAAGTTGCCAGATGCGGTTGGCGCGGTCGCCGTTTCCACCGCCATGCGCTGCCGGGATCTCGAAGGTCATCAGATCGACGTTCTCGGCGCGGCTCTGGTAGTCGTAGAGCTCGCCGACGGTCGCGACCATGTTGCGGAAACCCGGATGGGTGGTGACGTCGTCGACCACGGATCCGTTCAGATAGACCTGCCGTCCATCCTTCAGCGTCTTGATGTGCTGGCTGCCGGTCTTCAGCATGACGGTGTCTCCTCGGATTTCAGTAGTGAATGTCGAGCGGCCAGATCGCGGCGCTTTCGCCGGAACTCTGCAGCCTGTTGTAACCGCCCTGGCAGAACACCAGCGGCGGGCGTGATGGATGATTGCGGAAGCTCTGGACGCGGACGATGAACAGCTCGTGGTCGCCGCCGTCGGCGCGGTCGTGCGGTGCGCATTCCAGCACTGCGGCGGCGCCGGGCAGGACCGGCGCGCCATTGCCGCCGGGCCGCCAGGTCACCCCTTCCCACTTGTTGCCGCGCGAACCGGCGAAGCGGTTGGAGAGTTCGGTCTGGCTCTCGCTCAGCACGTTGATGGCCATCGCATCGGCCTCGCGCCACTGATCCAGGCTGCGGGCGTTTCGGCCGATGCTGAACAGCACCAGCGGCGGTTCCAGCGACAGCGTGTTGAAGGAACTGACGGTCATGCCCAGCAACTCGTCGCCGACGCGGGCGGTGATGACGCAGACGCCGGTCGGGAACTGCCCCAGGCAGCGCCGGAAGGCGAGAAGGTCGAAGTCTTCCGCTCTGGCAGCGTCAGTCATCGGCGCTCTCCGCGGCCAGGAACCCGGCCAGTCGCAGGGCCTTGCCGGCGTCCTCCTTCAACTCCGCCGCCATGGCGGCAAGGCGCTCGAAATCCTGTGCATCCAGCGAGGCGAACAGCGCGTCATTGACCTGCCGCTGCATCGGCAGCAGCCGCGTCAGCCGGGCCTCACCTTCCGCCGACAGGGTCAGCCGCACCCGTCGGCGGTCCTCGCTGTCGGCGCGCTTGATCAGCAGGCCAGCGGCGATCAGCTTCTTGGTCTCTATGGTGACGAAGGGGCTGGAGAGCGAGAGGTGTTCGGCAACGGACTTGATGCCCACGCCGTCGTCACCGCCAAGGTGCCGGACCGTGATCAGGATCGTGTACTGGATGCCGGTCAGTCCGACGAAGGCGCCGAAGCGGCCGCGGATCTCCTGAAGCCGGGACGAGAAGGCGAGAAGGTCGTGAACAAGCTGGCGAAACCGCACGTCGCTGCCATCGGCCAGCAACTCGCTGCGCGATACGGTTGCGAGGACAGGCGTTTCCTTGATCTTGAGATCGTCCGGCATCAGGGCTTTGCTACAATAGATAACTTTCAAACATAATTTAACAAATGACTATGTCGGTCAAGGGACATCTCGTGCGGCAGGCCGCCTTTTTTGGCGATGGATCAGGTGGGGGCGGGGGAGGTCCCGGGACCCGCGGGATCGGGAGCAAACGCGGCCGGTGCGGGTGGTTCCGCCGGGACGGCAAGGGCTGCCACGGCGTGGCGTTGCCCAAGGCGCGGATGCAGCGTCCGGGCAAGGAACCAGGCGCCGAGCAATCCGGCGCCCGCCGTGGCGAAGACCGCGGACAGGGGCATGGCAAGAAGGACCAGCCAGGCGACGCCCGGGGTCACGATGCCGGAGACGTCCCGGAAGCTGGAGTAGATCGCCGACATTTCGGTCCGCTCCGATGGCTTGACCGCCATCAGGAATGGCAGGCCGCAGCAGACATCCAGAAGCACCAGGAAGAGGGTTCCGGCCATCAGCGTGCCGATGGTCAGGGCGGGCAGGCCCGCGACCAGGCCGGCGGACAGGAACATCAGCCCGGCCAGTCCGAAACCGACCCGCACGGACTGACGGAGCGTCCGCTTGTGCATCCAGCGCAGCATCAGTGGCGTCAGGAAGAGGGCGCCGTTCGATATCGACAGCACGATGCCGCCGAGCTGTTCGCCCATGCCGTTCTCGACGATGAAAATGGGCAGATAGACCACATAGACCCACCAGCCGCAGGAGCGGATCACCGCGAATGTCCAGCCCGCCAGCAATCTGGGTTGCGCCAGGAAACGCGGCAGATAGGCGAGCGGGCTCGCGACCGGTCCGCGCGCCCGCGCGATCAGCTTCCCGTTGCCCAGCCGCATGTAGAGGAACGCCACCAGCAGCGAGAACGCCGCAAGCGCCGCGATCACGAAGGGCGCCGGCCCCCAGAGCCCCATCAGCGTCACACCGGCGACCGGACCGATTGTCCAGCCCATGGCGCTGTAGAACATCCGCGAGGTTTCGCATCGGCTGAGTTCGGAACGTGCGATGAAGTCCAGCACATAGGCGTTGAAGCAGATGAAGATCGTGACCGTGGCGATCGTGTTGCAGAGAAGCCCCGCGATCACTGCGGCCGGACTGCCTGTCATGGCCAGCAGCGATCCGGTCATGAACAGCAACGCGCCAGCCGAGTACAGCCAGCGGCGCGCCACGAAGCGCGTCATCCATGGGATCATCAGCCCCGTGGTGAGCGACAGCAGACCCACGGCGAAATAGATCTCGGACACGATCTGCGCGTCTTCCACGGCCTTGTAGACCGACAGCGGAAACACCGAGATCAGGATGCCGCGGGCGATCGCCTCGATGCCGGCAAGAACGGCGAAGCCGCGCACGCCGGGAACAGGCGAATGACGGACCCATTCAGGGATGCGGCGTTGATGCATGGCCGACGCTCTATGAGGAAATGCAGCCTGCCTCTACAGGAAAGCCGCTAAGAAATCGTTGAACGAAAGGAACGTCGGCGTCCAGCGGTGGGTGCGCCGGACGAGGAGGCGATCATCACACTATTGGGTCCTTAAGGACGCTTTCCTAGGTGGCGAGATCGCCGGTCTGCAGCTTCGGACGCGCGCCCGGAAGATTGCCGCAAGGGCGGCCGGATCGCGACCGGATCAGGGTCATTCAGATCACCGGTTCAGAGCGGCGATATCCGCCACGTGATGCTGTCGTTTTCGACATCCGCCTCGACATTCATGAACCGCCGGTGCGAGTGCACCGCGCCACGCCAGATCTCGGTCCAGCAGTCCAGCAGGATCTCGCGGTCCTCGCCCTCGATGCCGCGCGCCACCCGGACTCCGGACTGGCGGATGGTCCAGTCGTCACCGCCGCCAGAGACTTCGATGCCGTCGCCCATCCCGGCCAGCATGCCGGCCAGGAATCGGGCGGCGTCCTCGGGTCCGCCATCCTCGGCCCCCATCGCCGCGGCCATGCGCGGGTAGTGCTGCAGCCCCGTCAGACGCGCGGCGCGCCGGCCCAGTTCCAGCGTCCGGTCGCGACCGATAACGGCGGCCAGTTCGCGCAAACCGTTGCGGATGTATTCGACCGCATAGTTCCGGTTCGCCTTGGCCAGGCGTTCCTCGGTCCACTGTTCCGCAGGCGGCGCGGGCTGGTCCTCGGCGCGATAGGGCGGGGGGCGCTCCCCGGGGGCGAAGCGCAGGCGCTCGTCGTCCGTCAGTTCGTGATTGTATTCCTGGAAATAACCACAGAAGCCGAATTCGCCTGTCATGTCCTCCGAAACGCAGACGAAACCCAGCCGCGGGTTCTTCAGGGTGACGCCGTTCTGCGCGTACCAGCCGCGCAGGAAGCCCCGGCTGGCCTCGACCGGCACGCCGCAGACCACGGGACCGTCATACATCCAGCGCGGATAACGGAACCGCACCCAGGCCTTCCTGTCCGTATCGGCCATGTATTCCACCGGCACGCCGCCCATGGCGTTGGACAGCACATGATACTTGGCGCAGGCGACGGCGTCCGGTTCGCCCTCCAGCCCCAGCTTCCGGAAGCTGGAAAGGAACTTCTCCTCGTGCTGGCGGCGGAAGACCCGGAACATCCAGTCTCCGATCACCTCGCGCCCGGCCTCGACCGCGACCAGCAGTTCAAGACCCAGCAGGTACTGGTGGTGTGCGACGCCCTGCGCCTCGATGGCGGCGATGGTCGCCTCAATTGTCTCGCTCATGCTTCAGTCCTTCGAGAGCGTGCGGCGGACGGCGTCCTGCCAGCCCCGGTACTTGCGTTCGCGTTCGTCGGCCTGCATCGCCGGCGAGAAGCGCCGGTCCAGCGCCCAGGTCTTGCCGAACTCCTCGGGGCCCGGATAGAGCCCGGCCTTCATGCCGGCCAGCCAGGCCGCGCCCAGCGCCGTGGTCTCCAGAATGGTCGGGCGGTCCACCGGGGCGTCCAGCAGATCGGCCAGCCGCTGCATGGTCCAGTCGCTTGCCACCATGCCGCCATCGACGCGCAGCACTGTCTCCTGCGCAGCGCCCCAGTCCCGCCGCATGGCCTCCAGCAGGTCGCGGGTCTGGTAGCAGACGCTTTCCAGCGCCGCGCGGGCGAACTCGGCCCGGCCGCTGCCACGGGTCAGGCCGGTGATCACGCCGCGCGCATCGGCATCCCACCAGGGCGCGCCGAGACCGGTGAAGGCGGGCACCAGATAGACGTCCTGTTCGGGGTCGGCGCTGTCGGCCAGGGGCCCGCTCTCGGCGGCGTCGCCGATCAGACCGAGCTCGTCGCGCAGCCACTGCACTGCGGCGCCGGCGATGAAGATGGAGCCTTCCAGAGCATAGGCCGGCTTGCCGTCCAGGCGGTAGGCGATGGTGGTCAGCAGACGGTTCTTCGACAGGACGGGCCGGTCGCCGGTGTTCAGCAGCGCGAAGCAGCCGGTGCCATAGGTCGACTTCATCATGCCGGGCTCGAAGCATGCCTGACCGACCGTGGCCGCCTGCTGGTCGCCGGCAATGCCGAAGACCGGGATCGCCGCCCCCAGCAGCGCCGGGTCGGTGGTTCCGAAATCCGCCGCGCTGTCCTTCACCTCCGGCAGCATTGACAACGGCACCCTGAGCAGGTCTGCAAGGCTGCCGCGCCAACGCTGCTCGCCGATGTCAAAGAGCAGGGTACGGCTGGCATTGGTCGCGTCGGTCGCATGCGCCCGTCCGCCGGTCAGCCGCCACAGCAGGAACGTGTCCACCGTGCCAAAGGCAAGCTCGCCGCGCTCCGCGGCATCGCGGGCGCCGTCGACATTGTCCAGGATCCACGCGATCTTGGTGCCGGAGAAATAGGGGTCCAGCAGCAGCCCCGTCTTGCGCCTGACCTCGTCCTCGTGCCCGGCGGAGCGGAGGTGGCCGCAGGTTTCCGCGGTGCGGCGGTCCTGCCAGACGATGGCGTTGTAGACCGGTTTGCCGCTCTTGCGGTCCCAGACAACAGTGGTCTCGCGCTGGTTTGTGATCCCGATCGCGGCGATGGCTCCTGGCTCGAGGCCCGCCCTGGCGATGGCCGCGCGGCAGGTCGACAGCGTGGTACGCCAGAGATCCTCGGGATCATGCTCGACCCAGCCGGAATGCGGATAGTGCTGGGGAAACTCTTCCTGCGCCGTGGCGACGATCTTCAGATCGCCATCGAAGACGATCGCGCGGCTGGATGTCGTGCCCTGGTCGATGGCCAGAATGTGCGAAGTCAAACCCGTCCTCCCCATTTTTCGGGGGAGAGTGCCGGAACCCGCGCGTCAGGGCCACCCGTAATGGAGCATTGCGGCCTGTAGAACCGTGCTACACGCAGGCTATGTCTGCTGAGGTTCTGCTCTTTCTCGTAATCGGCGCGGCGGCCGGCGGCTTCGTCAACGGCCTTGCCGGGTTCGGGACGGCGCTGTTCGCGCTTGGCTGGTGGCTGCAGGTGATGCCCGCACAGCAGGCCGCGGCCATGGCCATCGTCATGGGGCTCGCCCCCGGAGTGCAGGGGATCTTCGTGGTCTGGCGGCAGATCGACTGGCGCAGGCTGGCGCTGTTTGCCGTGCCGGGACTGCTCGGCATTCCGTTCGGGCTGAGGATTCTGGAGCACATCGATGCCGGATTGCTGAAGCTGGTGATCGCCGGGTTCCTGCTGCTCTATGGCGGCTTCTTCGCGGTCCGTCGCAACCTGCCGGCGCTGAAGCGGCGCTTCCCGGTGATCGATGGCGGGCTTGGATTCATCGGCGGCATTCTCGGCGCGGTGGCGGGCCTGTCGGGCGCCCTGCCGACCATGTGGCTGGCGATGCAGGACCTGAACAAGGCGCAGAGTCGCGGACTGCTGCAGCCCTACAATGTCATCGTGCTCGGCGTCGCGGCGATCCTGCTGGCGCTGGATGGCGTCTTCGACCGGCCGACGCTGATTGCCACTGGTGTGGCGCTGCCTGTGACCCTGATCGCCGCCCAGATCGGCATTCTGGCCTTCCGGCGTCTGGAAGACCTGCAGTTCCGGCGGCTGCTGATCTGGCTGATGTTCGTGTCCGGCGCGGTGCTGCTGGTCCGGGAGGCGTTCTGAGACATCTCGACGGCGGCCCGTCCGGCATGCAGAATCGGTCCCGCATGACTTGGGGAGGATGACATGCCCGACAGCTACCGGTTCGATGACCGCAAGGTCTCCTGGAAGCCCTTCGCGGGGTTCGAGGGGCTCTACTATCACCTGCTCAGCGTCGACCATGACGCGCAGGTGGTGGACATGCTTATGAAGTTCGACGCCCACGCCGAATGCGTCCCGCACCGGCATGTCGGCCCGACCAAGACGCTGGTGCTGGAGGGCGAACACCGGCTGTTCGATCCGGTGATGGATCACGGCCCGGCGAACGTCTCCCGAACCGCGTCAGGCTTCGGCAGCAATCGGGGCGACGAGACCCATATCGAGGGCGGCGGGCCGGAGGGCGCGATCATCCTGCTGATGATGTCCGCGGTCGATGGGGTGGTCTACGAGATCCTGAATCCCGACGGGACGATCATGCGCACCATCACCATGGACGATTTCCAGCGCGGGCTGGAGCGCCAGCAGGCGGCCTGACAGCCTTCTACTCCGCTGCCCGGTAGGCCTCGGGGATGTGGAACAGGTAGTCGCTCTCGGCCACCAGCCGGTGGCAGTCGTGACAGAACACGACCTTGTCCGGATTCTCGCCCAGCGTGTCGCCATAGGTCTCGCCGCTGGGCGTGATCATGACGTAGCGCCAGTCGGCGGTCGTGGGGCTGCGCCCTTTCTCCAGCTTCTCCATCAGGAACAGGGACTGCGCATAGACCGCACCGTCCGTGGTGATGGCGAAGGCGTCCTTGGCCAGGATCGCGCCGACGGGCATGGCCCGGCCCTGGCGGACCAGGTCGTATTCGGACGCCAGATCATTGCCGTAATTGTTCACATAGCGCTCGCCATGGGTCTCGGAGCGGTAGGGCGCGGTATTGAACCGCTGCCAGTCCTGGTAGGCCTTGCCGGCCGGGTCATCGGAACGCGCATAGCGTTCGCGCATGTCGGGCAGCAGGCTCTGATAGTACTTCTCGGCCGTCTCCGCCGGGGTATCGGCGGCGTTCATGGTGACGAAATGACCGTCGGGCTCAAACTCGGCGCGGTCGGCCTGCGATGAAAACCCGAGCAGCCAGAAGCCGACGGCGGCCAGCGCCACGACGGCGACGATGATGAATCCGGAGCGACGTGACACGAAACTCTCCTTCCGGAACTTTCAATTTCCTACGCTCTCCATCCGAACTTGGATCGCAGCAGGGAAAGTTCCAGAAGCGCCGCCCCGGGGTAACGCAGGTTTGTAGGGCCGGTGACCGCGCGGTCAGCCGGGCCAGATTCCCTTCGCCATGTCGCGCCAAGCATCCTTCAGCGGATCGCGGAACTGCGGCGCCGCAATCTCGATCAGGGCGTCGGGGCGCTGGTTGACGGGCATGTCCTTCAGCGCTGCGGCGCCGAATTCGGTGACGACATAGTCGATGTCGGTGCGCAGCGCGGTGGCGACCGTGCCCCGTTCCAGATTGGCGACGATGCGGCTGACCTTGCCCTTCGCGGCGGTCGCGGTCATCGCCAGGATCGACTTGCCGCCCCGGCTGCGCTGCGCCCCGCGCATGAAGTCGACCGAACCGCCGGTGCCAGAGATCTGCTTGCCGCGCACGCTCTCGGCGTTGAGCTGGCCCCAGAGGTCCACCTCGATGCCAGAATTGACCGAGATGAAATTGTCGATCTGCCCGATCACCGCCGAATCATGGGTGTAGGAAATCGGCCGCCAGTGCAGCGACTTCTGCCCGTCCATCCAGTCGTAGAGATCCTGCGAGCCGTTGGGCACGCCGGCGACATGGATGCCGCGGTCGATGCTCTTGCGGCTGCCGTTGGCGTTGCCGTTGTCGATCAGTTCGGGCATGCCGTCGGCCAGCATGCCGGAATGGATGCCCAGATCATTCTTTGTCGTCAGTGCGCGCAGAAGCGCCACCGGCAGCGTCCCGATCCCGATCTGGATGCAGTCGCCATCGCCGATCATCGCCGCGACATTGTCCGCCACGGCCTGCACGTCCGGCGTCACGGTCCCGATCGCCAGCGTAGGGGCGGGGTGGGAGCAACGCACGCCAAGATGAACGCGCTCGGCCGGGACGGGCTCCGCCGTTCCGGCATCCGGCATCCGGTCGTTCAGTTCGGCAATGACAAGGCTGGCCTGATTGATCGCGGCGTCCTGGCTGTCCAGCCCGAAGCCGTGGTGATAGCCGCCCTTGCCGTCGTCCCGCAGCGAGACCAGCGCCACGTCGATCTTCAGCCCCTCCGACAGGTAGCGGTGCATGGCGTGATACTGCTTCGGAATGAAGATCGTGCGGCCATCGCGCATCGCTTCCTGGCTATCCGGCGTGCCGAAGAAGGAGATCGAACGCGCCGTCGGATGCAGCGCCGTGAAGTCCCAGGCGTTCATCCCCGGAACGCAGAAACCGGTGAATGTGCAGTCGCGGCCGGCCTCGGGGTCGTCGCGCAGTGCTTCCAGCAGCGCCGTCGGTTCGCCCGCCGAGCATTGCACATACACCGTGCTGCCTGTCGGAATGCGTTTCACGGCTTCCGCCGCCGTCAGATATTCCGTCATGTCCTTGCCTCCCCGAAGCGATGCACGCAGATTACAGATCGTGATCTGCCGGTGACTAGGGCGGTTTCGGTCTGGGAGGTTCCAGCCGGACCGTGGGGAGCGCCGGCGAACGCTTCAGCGGGGAGGCTGAATGTCGGAGAATACACAGGACAGGCATTGTCTGGTCATCGGTGTGGGGCCGGGCGTCGGCATCAACACGGTTCAGGCCTATCTGCGGGATGGTTATCGCGTCTCGATGATCGCGCGGCATGAAGGGCGGCTTGAAAGCTGGAAGGCGGAGTTGCCGGGAACAGAGATATTTCCTACCGATATCGCCGATCTCGACAGCTACCGCGAGACTCTGGCCCGGATCGTCGACCGGCAGGGCCTGCCCGACGTGGTGGTCTACAACGCCGCGCTGGCGGCCTTCGGTGGCTATGCCGATATCTCCGTCGAGGATTTCGAGCGCGTCTACCGGGTGAACGCCACCGGGCTGCTGGTCACGGCGCAGGAACTCTGCCCGGCCATGGTGGCGCGGGGGCATGGCCGCCTGATGGTCGTCGGCAACACGGGCTCGCTGCGCGGCAAGCCGAACTTCATCGGCTGGTCGCCGTCCAAGGCCGCCGGGCGCATCGTCGCCGAGGCGCTGGCCCGAGACCTGGGACCTTCCAACGTGCATGTCGCCTACATCCTGGTCGACGCCCTGATAGACATGCCCTTTGTCCGCAAGCGCTGGCCCGACATGCCGCTGGACAAGCTGGCCAAGCCGGCGGACATCGCATCCGAAATCCTTCGGGTCTCGCAGCAGCCACCTTCGGCGCGCTCCTTCCTTGTGGAGATTCGCCCGTCGGGAGAACCGTGGTGAGCGGCGTCAGGGCCGGCGTGGAGGTCGGCGGAACCTTCACCGATCTCGTCGCCATCGGACCCGATGGCCGGCTGACCGTCGCCAAGTCGCCCTCGACCCCGTCGCGACCCGATGAAGGCGCGCTGGCGGCAATCGAGGCCGCCGGGCTGGATCTCTCCGAGGTCGCGGACCTGGTGCATGGCTCGACTGTTGCCACCAACGCCATCCTTGAGCGCAAGGGCGCGAAGGTGATGCTGGTGACGACGGAAGGGATGCGGGACATCCTGTTCATCCAGCGCCACAACCGCCGCCAGATCTATGATCTGGGCTACGTGAAGCCGGAACCGGTCGTGGCCCGCAACAACGTGATCGAGGCGCCCGAGCGTGTCGATGCAGCCGGGCAGGTGGTGCGGCCGCTGGACATCGACACGACCATCGCCCGGATCGCCGAACGGCTGGAGCAGGAACCGGACATCGCCGCGGTGGCGGTCTGCCTGCTGAACGCATACGCCGCGCCGGAGCACGAGGCGAAGCTGGCAGACGCCATCCGTGCCCGGTTCCAGCAACTGAAGGTGACCTGCTCGTCAGATGTCTGCCGTGAATTCCGCGAGTATGAACGCGCCTCGACGACGTCGCTTGCCGCCTATGTCCAGCCGGTGATCGACGCCTATCTTGGCCGTTTCTCCGACGCGCTGGCTGGGCGGGGGCATCGAGGACGCTTCTCTGTCATGCAGTCAAACGGCGGCCGCCTGCCGGCCGAGGGCATGGCGCGGTCGGCGATCACGGCGCTGTTTTCCGGACCGGCCGCCGGCGTGGTCGGCGCGGCCCGTCAGTCGGCGCGCTCCGGCTTCCGCAACATCATCACATTCGACATGGGCGGCACCTCGACAGATGTCTGTCTGGTGCAGGACGGCCAGCCTGATCTTGCCCCGTCCACCGAGATCGACGGTCTGCCGGTGAAGACGCCGGTGATCGACATCGCCACGGTGGGCGCCGGCGGCGGGTCGCTGGTCTGGATCGACGATGGCGGCATGCTGCGCGCCGGTCCGCACTCTGCGGGCGCGATGCCGGGACCGGCCTGCTACGGCCGTGGCGGGACTGAGCCGACGATCACCGACTGTCATCTGGTGCGCGGCACGATCCGGGCGGAGACATTCCTTGGCGGCGACATGCCACTGGACCCGGAGGCGGCGCGCGTCGCCCTGCAGCCTGTCGCCGACCGGTTGAAGCTGCCGCCGGAAGAAGCCGCCGACGCCGCAATCCGCATCGCCGAGGCCAACATCGTCCGCGCCATTCAGCGCATTTCGACCGAGCGCGGCCATGACCCGCGCGAGTTCGCGCTTGCGCCCTTCGGCGGCGCCGGCCCCATGCTCGCCTGCCGCATCGCCGAACAGCTTGGCGTCAGCCAGGTGGTGGTCAGTCCGGCGGCGGGGGTGATGTCGGCCTATGGTCTGCTGGCTTCCGACTTCGTGCATTTCGAAAGCCGCACCCGGCAGACACGGTTGGAAACTTCGGCGGAGGCGGAGATAGCCGAGACCATCGATGCGGTCAGCGGTGACGCCGTCCGGCACCTGAAGGAACTGGGCCTGACGGGCGAGATCGATGTGCGCGTGACGCTGGACATGCGTTATGTGGGCCAGGCCTTCGAGGTGCCGGTGGAACTGCCGCAGGGCGCGTCGGTCGATGTTGCAGCGATCGGGAGACTGTTCGCCGAAGCGCATCACCGCATCTTCGAGTTCGACAAGGCTGGCGGGGCAGCGGTGGAGATCGTCGCCTTCCGCGCCAGGGCCGCGGCCTCGACGGGGGAACCGCCCGAGCTGGTCTCCGACAGCGCAGGGGGTGACCTGACCCCGCACGCTTTCTTTGAACATGGCGAGCGGCACGAGGCCGTGTGTGGTCCCCGGCCGGGTTCCGGTCAGTCCATCGATGGACCGGCCCTGATCGAGGACGGCACCTCGACCCTGCTGATCGCGGCGGGCTGGTCGGGTATTCTGGACGACGCCCACAACCTGATCCTGAGGAAGTCATGAACGCAGTTGCCAGGGAGACCTTGGAGCGGCTGATCGCCGTCGTTGGCGAGAAGGGTGCGATCTCCGACCCTGGAGACATGACGCCCTATCTGGTCGAGTGGCGTGACAAGTGGCGCGGCAGCGCGGCGCTGGTGGTTCGGCCCGGATCGACCGAGGAAGTGGCCGAAGTGGTCCGCATCTGCCACGAGACCGGCACCAGGATCGTGCCCCAGGGCGGCAATACCGGCCTGGTCGGCGGCTCGATCCCCTTCGAGACAGGCGACGAGATCGTGCTCTCGCTGGGACGGATGAACCGCGTCCGGGCGCTGGACCCGCTGAACGACACGATCACGGTGGAGGCCGGCTGCATCCTGTCCGACGTGCAGAACGCCGCCGAGGAAGCCGGAAGGCTGTTCCCGATGCGCATCGCCTCCGAAGGCACCTGCCAGATTGGCGGTAACCTGTCGACCAATGCCGGCGGCACCGCCGTGCTGCGTTACGGCAACATGCGAGACCTTGTGCTGGGTCTGGAAGTCGTGCTGCCGGACGGACGCATCTGGAACGGGCTGCGAGGGCTGCGCAAGGACAATACCGGCTATGATCTGAAGCACCTGTTCGTGGGCGCCGAGGGCACGCTGGGCATCATCACCGCCGCTGTGCTGAAGCTTTATCCCATGCCGGCGGAGCGGGAGGTCGGATTCGCCGCCGTTCGTGATCCGGAAGCCGCGGTGGAACTGCTGGCCATCGCCAAGCAGGCGTCGGGCGGTCAGGTCACAGGCTTCGAGATCATGCCGCGCATCGGCATGGATCTGGTGACGCAACTGCAGGACACGCTGCGCGATCCCTTCGCCGATCCGCATCCCTGGTACGTGCTGATGGAGTTTTCCTCGGGCGATGGCGGCGGCGCGCTGCGCGAGGCGATGGAACGCGCGCTGGAGCAGGGCTTCGAGAAGGGGCTGCTGGCCGATGCGACCATCGCCGCCTCAAGCCAGCAGGCCGATGATTTCTGGGGGCTCCGGGAAGGCCTGTCGGAGGCTCAGAAGATCGGCGGCGGCTCGATCAAGCACGATGTCTCGATCCCGGTGCCCGACATGCCGGCCTTCATTCGCCGTGCCGATCAGGCCCTGCAGGCCGTCATTCCCGGCTTCCGCTCCTTCGCCTTCGGCCATATCGGCGACGGCAATGTCCACTACAATCCGCTGCAGCCCGAGGGCGGGGACAAGCAGGCCTTTCTGGACAAGTGGCAGGAGGTCGCCGACGTGGTGCACGGGATCGTGCACGAGATGGGCGGTTCGATCAGCGCCGAGCACGGGCTGGGCCGGCTGAAGCGGGACGAGGTCAGACGCTACAAGCCAGCCGTCGAGATGGAGCTTATGTCGACCATCAAGCGGGCGCTGGATCCGAAGAACATCATGAACCCGGACAAGGCGATCACCCCGTAACGCGCTGCTGGCCGTCCGCGGGGCGCACCGTCCGGGCCGGCGGGAAGGACATGCGCGCAATGGTGCCGCGTCCGGGGGCGCTGTCGACCTCCAGTTCGCCGCCATGCAGCCGCATCAGGTTGAGGCTGAGCGGCAGGCCCAGACCGGTGCCCTCCGTGGCGATGGTCGATTTCGCCCGGCCGAAGGGTTCGAAGATCTGGCCGATCTCGTCGGCCGCGATGCCCATGCCGTCATCGGCGATCCGGACCCAGATCCCGTCATCGGCGCCGACGCCGGCGCTGACCCGGACGCTCCCACCGGATCGGGTGTACTTGAACGCATTGCCGACCAGATTGATCAGTATCTGCCGCAGCCCGCGCGGGTCGGCACTCAGCAGCGGCAGATCGTCCGGAAGTTCGGTCTCGACGGTCCGGTCCTGCGCCTGCGCCGTCAGCAACTGCAGCACATGGCTCACTTCGGCGCCGATGCGGATATCCTCGGCATCGACGGAAATGCGCCCGGCCTCCATCTTGGACATGTCCAGCAGGTCGTTCACCAGGCTGAGCAGATGGTTGCCGCTGGTCCTGATGTCCTCGGCGTACTGGCGGTAGCGGTCATTGCCGACCGGACCCATGACCTCGTCGCTCATGATCGACGAGAAGCCGATGATTGCGTTCAGCGGCGTGCGCAATTCGTGGCTGACATTGGCGATGAAGGCGGACTTTGCGTCGTTCGCCTTCTCCGCCCGATGCAGCGCTTCCACGGCATTGTGCTCGGCTTCCGTCAGCGCCGTCATGTCACGGCCGATGCCGCGATAACCGATGAACGCGCCCTTGTCGTCGAAACGCGGCTCGCCGCTGATGGAGACGGTGGTGAGCCGTCCTGTCTGGTTCACGAAACGCATTCGGTGGTCGCGGAAGCTTTCCCGATGCTGCCACTTCCGCAGCAGTTCATGCCAGGGTGCGGCGAGTTCGGGCGGCAGGCCACGGGTCCGCAAGGCCACGATCTCGCTGTAGGGGCGGTTCATCAACCTGGCGTTGCCGGCGCCGCTTGTCTGTTCGTAACGCTCCGACAGGAAGGTGAGATAGAGCCGGGCATCGGTCTCGAAATACCAGTCGGAGGCAAGGTCGGCGAACTGCCGGAAGCGCTCCTCGCTCTCACTCAACGCTTGGTGCGCATCCTTCGTCACCGTAACGTCGAAATAGATCGCGTCGAGATAGTGCCTGCCGACGCGGTCGGTAACCGTCCAGCCGTTCTCCCTGATCCAGCGGACATTGTTCGATCCCGGTTCGATGTAGCGGAACTCGGTGACATAGGGTCCGTCGCCGGGTTTCCGTGACTCCATGAAGTCGATGTAATCCTGCCGGTCCCGTTCGTCGATGAAGTGATACCAGACGCCGGGTTCGTCCAGCGACAGCTCTCTGGCCGCTTCGCTTTCCGCCACCGCGTGGATGTCGCCCCAGACCGTCAGCGAGCCGCCGGGTTTCAGTTCGCGGCGGGAGAACAGGATCCCCTGCGCATTGCGCATGAACAGTTTCAGTTGCTGATCCCGTTCGCGGAAGGCGGTGACATCGTTCAGGATCTGGATGCGGGAACCGTCGCCCATCACCGTTGTGGTGGCGGTCGCCCAGCGCCCTGACGGGGTGATCCCCAGCCGCGGATTGCCCGGATCGTGATAGCCGGTCATCAGGTCTTCCATCCAGGCTTCGGAATCGACGCCGAAGGCCTCCAGATCATACTTGTCGAGGATGGCCTCCAGTTGCCCGCGGAAGCTTTCTCCGATGGCCGGAAAACCCTCGCGGCGCGGGAAGTAGTTGCGGACACCCGCATTGTAGGCCCGCAGTCGGTCCTCCGGGTCAAAGAAGAACATGCCGATATCGCCGACCGAAGCGGAGGCCACCCAGGATGCGATATTTTCGACCGTGGATTCGCTGGTGCGGCGGCGGGACTGCCACAGCAATACCCCACCGCGCATGTCCCGCGCTTTCAGCAGCCAGTCTTCCTGGTGCGGAAAGGCGCTGGGCTCCTGCAGAAACCTGGATGCATCCAGCGAGGCAAGAAGCTGCTCGCATTCCGTTCCTGCGGTCAGCGACAATTCGGTGAAACTGGCGCTCGCCGTGATCAGTTTCCGGCCGTCTGCGTCTTCCCGGGTCACGGCGACGGGCGCGTCGATCGCCCGGATGACGCGTTCCCATTCTGTCACGGAAGTTGTCTGTCCCATCGCTGAGCCGGGTTGATCCGTTGCACTGGGTCCTACTGTCGGAACTTCTGGTAGCGATGAGGTTAACATCAATGCGCTTGCTGCAAAGCGCCGCAGATTCAGCCGGGCCAGACCCGCGGAAACAGATCGCATTCCAGCGGCGCGCCGGACGGAATGCCCGGATCGCGGATCAGCGGCTGGAAACTGCCTTCGGGACGATATGTGGCGTCGTCGCCACAGAACCGCGCAGCCAGCGCGCGGCGGCGGGTCTTCACATCCGAATTGCCCGGCGCGCCGTGCACGATCAGCCCGTGATGCACCAGGCAGTCGCCGGGCTCGGTCTCGTAGGTCACGAACTCGTGACGGTCGCGTTCGGCCTCGATGTCCGGCATCGGCTCCATCGTGTTGCCGTATCTGCCATCGCCCACAAAGCTGGTGGGTTGAAAGCGCTTGCCCCAGCGATGCGAGCCCACAAGATATTCGACCGCGCCTGAGGATTTCATCACCGGGTCGAACGGCGTCCAGACGGTGCAGACCTGCTCGCCCTCGATGGGCCAGTAGGGCTGGTCGTGATGCCAGGGCGTGACCGCCTGCGACCCGGGTTCCTTCACCAGCAGCGTATCGAAGAACAGGGTCACGCGGGCCTTCGCGCCAAGGATCTGCTGCGCGATCCGCGGGGCCGGGCTGTTGAAGATGAAATCGCGGAAATCGTCCTGCCAGGTCCAGACGAAGCTGTCCCCGTGGAACTTGCCTTTCATGCCTTGGTCCAGGTTCAGCGCCATGGGGCCGGGGCGGGAGATCGCGTCGTCGACCGCGTCCCCCATGCGGGCGATCCAGTCGGCGTCGAACATGCCCCGCAGACAGACCACGCCATCGCGCCGGAAGGTTTCGATCTCGTCGGTGGTGATGTCGCGCGGCGGGTTCCGGTTCATCCGCCGATGATCGCTCAGAACCGCGTGGAGAGCCAGATCGCCAGCCGCGACCCTGCCTTGACCCCGGCGGTGAGCAGTTCGTAACCCGGCGCGCCGGCGGCGTCATGTTCGCGGGCGGTGTCGCGGTGTTCCAGTTCCTCGGCGCGGAACTGCTCGATCGTCGCCTTCAGCTCCAGTTCCTCGTCGCCCAGTTCCTCGGCCTGCTTCGCATAATGCTCGTCGATGACTTCCTCGACGGCCTCCGTACAGGCCATGGCCGCCTTCTCGCCCATCATCGCGGTGGCGGCGCCAAGAGCGAAACCAGCCGCATGCCAGAGCGGATGCAGCAGGGTGGGGCGCACGTGACGTTCGTTGATCAGGTCGTCGAAGGTCTTGAGGTGCTTCTCTTCCTGCTCGGCCATGTGGCGGATGACGTCGCCGGAGGGCGATCTGCCGAGCACGGCAAGCTGGCCGGCATAGATGCGCTTGGCGCCATACTCGCCCGCGTGATCGACGCGCAGGATGCGGGCGAGGCGTTCTTCCTTGGAGAGGTCGCCGGGCAGGCCGGGTTTCATGCCATCCTCCAGCGCCGGAATGAGATGGTCAGCATCAGAAGCGCGGCGAGCCCGCCATAGACCGCGTTCCAGCCGGCGATCGACAGGCCGAGGAAGGAGAACGGGATCTGGTCGCAGCGGGCGGGCTGCTTGCCGAGCACCTGCGCCCTGAGGGCCTCGATGCTGCCCGGCGTGTCCGCACCGGAACAGGTGGCGAGACCCTCCCAGAGGCCCTGTTCGACGCCGGCGTGAAAGACGCCGAATCCGGCCGAGAGCCCGAAGCATATGGCGGCCAGCAGAGGCACCGCCCAGTGCGTGCGCAGCACCAGCGCCAGCAGCGCCACGGCGAAGGCTCCGGCATAGGGCCAGCGCTGCCAGACGCACAGCGCGCAGGGCTCCAGCCCGAAACCGTATTGCGAGATCAGCGCCGTCCCCAGCGCAATGGCGGGGATCGCAAGGATCAGCAGGAACAGGTTGTCATCGGCGCGCGCAAGCATGATCGGGAAGTAGGCGTTTGGTTGCCATCCGCCAATCAGAAAAAGTACCGCACCGCGACGAAGCCGCCGATCAGGCAGACCATGAAGATCACGGTCAGCAGGCCCAGGTATTTCTCGATGAAGGTACGGATCGGTTCGCCGAACCACCACAGCAGGCTGGCGACAAGGAAGAAGCGCAGGCCGCGGGCCGCGACGCTGGCGGCGATGAAGACGCCCAGGCTGAGCTCGGTCGCGCCGGAGGCGATGGTGATGACCTTGTAGGGAAAGGGCGTCACCCCGAAGAAGAAGACGATCCACGCGCCCTGATCGTTGTACTGGGCGCTGAAGTCCTGGAATTTCTCCAGCGCGCCGTAGATTTCCAGCAGCGGCTGGCCCAGCGCCTCGAACAGGAACGACCCTATCAGATAGCCGGCGATGCCTCCCAGCACCGAAGTGACCGTGCAGATCGTGGCATAGAAGAAGGCGCGCTTCCGGTTGGCCAGGATCATCGGGATCAGGATGACGTCCGGCGGGATCGGGAAGAAGCTCGACTCGGCGAAGCTGACGCCGCCCAGAGCCCAGGTCGCACGCCTGTGCCCGGCCAGGCCCATCGTCCAGTCGTAGAGGCGTCTGATCATGGATTGGTCTTGTCCCGAGGTTTCAGTGCTCGATCACGATCCGAATAAGCACCCAAGCCGCGACGATCATCAGGGGAATGTAGACAATCAGTGCTGCGATGCCAGCATGTTTCGACACGCCTCCTTCGTTCGACAGAAACCGGTCTCTGTCCTCACCATGCAGGTCATTGCCATCCGCCCTGGCAACGGCCTCTCGGCAAACCCAGAAGATGTAATAATGATTCCAGATCATTGCGATCGTACCTGCGCCAAACAGCGCCGGCAGATGAATTTCGTAGTTGGTGAGCTTCGATACCAAAAGATTGAACAAGAGATTGGCTCCCATCAGGAGCGCAGGCATCCATGATTTTCGGTAGGCGCCATATGCGAAAATAAAGAGGTATGCCCGCCAGTTGAAATCAAACAATTTCCGTTGCTTCCGCAGGCATTCTTCATAGTACTTGACATACAGGTCGGCTCCCAGGCCAACAAAACTACGTATGTCCCGGATCTCCAAATGGGGAACTTGCCCACGCTGCTGAAGCGACGGAACAAGAAAGAACAGCGCGAGCAGGAGCGCGATCTCGACATAAAGCCCTGTCATTTCAGCGCTTCTGAATCAGAAAAGGCGGGCCGCGATGGACCCGCCTTTCCAAGAGTGATCGCCGGGAAGGTGATCAGATGACAGCTTCGATCGCGCCGAGGCGCTTGGTCATCTTCACGTTCTCGGAATAGTCGATCGGCACCGCGATCAGCGCCGGACCCTTCTGCTTGAAGGCTTCTTCCAGCGCGGGCTTCAACTCGGACGGGGACTCGATGTTCTTGCCCCAGATCCCGAACGCCGCCGCCAGGGCCGCGAAGTCCGGGTTGGTGAAGTCCAGCTTGGAGTGCTTGCCGTTGAAGCCGTTCTGCTGCTTCCACTTGATCAGGCCGTATTCGCCGTCGACCCAGACCATCCACACCACGTTGATGCCCAGACGGGCGGCGGTTTCCATGTCCTGCACGTTCATCATGAAGCCGGCATCGCCATTGATGGCCAGCACCTGGCTGTCCGGCTTGGCGATCTTGGCGCCGATGGAGCCCGGCATCGCAAAGCCCATGGTGCAGAAGCCATTGGAGATCATGCAGGTATTCGGCGTGTCGCACTGGTAGTAGCGGCTGATCCACATCTTGTGCGCGCCGACGTCCGACAGAAGGATGTCGTCCGGGCCCAGCACTTCGCGCACATCCCACAGCACCTTCTGCGGCTTCATCGGGAAGGACTGGTCGTCCTTCTCCATCGCGAAGTCATCGAGGATGGTCTGGCGCAGCGGCTGCACGCTTTCGATGTCGAACGGCGGCTTGGTCACGCCGCGCGCGTCCAGTTCCTCGTTCATCTGCCACAGCGCATCGGCGATATCGCCCTGCACATCGACGGTGACGTCATAGTCGCTGTCGATTTCCGCCGGCCAGAAGTCGACATGCACGAACTTCTTGCCCGGGGTCTTGTTCCAGTGGCTGGGGCTGTACTCGACCAGGTCGTAGCCGACCGAGATCACCGTGTCGCAGCTGTCGATGAAGACGTTCGCGTGGTCCTTGCCCTGCAGGCCCATGGTGAACAGGCAGTACTTGGACGACCGCGGCACGGCGCCCTTGCCCATGAAGGTGTTGATGACGCCGACGCCCAGCTTCTTTGCCAGAATCTCCAGCTGCGCCGCAGCGCGTTTCCGGATGGCGCCGTTGCCGGCCAGGATGACGATCTTCTTGGCGTCCAGGATGACGTCGACCGCTTCCTTGACCGCCTTGTGGTCGGCGCCAGGACGGCGGGTGCGAACCGGCTTCAGCGGCTTGGCGTCCACGTCGTGCTTGGCCAGATCTTCGGGCAGCTCGATCATCACCGCGCCGGGCTTCTCCGCCTCGGCGATCTTGAACGCCTTGCGGGTGATCTCGGGGATCGCGCCGGCATTGGTCACCGTCTGCGCCCACTTGGTGATCGGGCGGAACATGGCGATGGAATCCATGTTCTGGTGGCTTTCCTTGTGCAGGCGGTAGGTGCCGGCCTGACCGATGATGCCCACGACCGGTGCGCGGTCCATGTTGGCGTCGGCGATGCCGGTGACCAGGTTGGTCGCGCCCGGGCCCAGCGTCGCCAGGCAGACGCCCGACTTGCCGGTGAGGCGGCCGTAGACGTCGGCCATGAAGGCGGCCGCCTGCTCATGACGGCAGAGCACGAACTCGATCTTGCTGTCGATCAGCGAGATCATGGTGTCGGCGTTTTCCTCGCCCGGCACGCCGAAGATGCGCTCGACACCCTCTTCCTCCAGGCATTTGACGAATAGATCGGATGCTTTCATGGCGCTCTCCTTTGCCCCCCACTGGGCCAGATGATGATGTTCAGGGCCCTCGGCTACCGCCGTCCCCGTCAGGACCGTCGCCGGCCCCGATCCGTTTGCCGTCCAGAAGCTTCGCCTTCTGTTCGGCGTCCTTCCTCGACCTTGCCTTCTCCGCTCCCGTCCGGCCGTGCAGAACCCTGTTCCGTTCCGCCTGCGTCCGTTCGGCAGCGCGCTGACGCTGTTTGCGCACCTTGTTGAGATTGATGATCTTTTCCGCGCTCATTGGAGGCAACCCGGCAACGAAAAGACACAGCTTCCCGTTGACGCGAAAGCGCCCATTTTGACCCGCAGATTGTACCAACCCCTCATTGCGATGAAAAGCTTAGCGGATCGAAGGGGGGACGCAAGCACCGGCTGGCGAACATTGTTGACCGTCACTGCAATTGCACCGCGGCACTGCCCGTGATTTATGGGGGCAGGAGAACATGATCGGCCACCGGATAGGGTGCCGGGCCGCAACGGACACGGGGTCTTTCGGAAAATTGAGGGCACTGCTGATCGTTCTGGCGGTACTGGCGGCGCTTGCCGTCGGTTTGTTGTTCGCCGCGCCGCGGCTGGTCGATGCCAGCGCGTATCGCGGCGAGATCGAGCGGGTCGCCGCCGCCGCTGCCGGGCAGCCGGTGCAGATCAACGGCGACATGTCCTTCCGCATCCTGCCCTCGCCCCGGCTGATTGCCGAGAACATCGTGGTCGCGCCCGTTGCCGCGCTTTCCAGCCTGACGCCGCCGCTGACGGCCCGCCGCGCCGAAATCCATCTGTCATTGGCGGGGCTGCTGGCCGGCAGCCTGTCGGTGGACAGCATCACGCTGCAGCAGCCGGTAGCCGTCTGGCAGATCGGCCTGGCCGGTCATCGCAATGTTTCCCTGACCGGCAGCGGTGCCGAAGTCGCCGCGCTGAGCATCGAGGGCGGCGAGTTCCGCTTCATCGACGAAAGACGCGGCCGCCGCCTGACGGTCACGAACATCAACGGACGTATCGGCGGCGAGGGCGCGTTCGATTCCATCCATGGCGAGCTGCGCGGACTGGCCGGCGACCGGGGCGTGACACTTGATGTCAGAATGACAGCGGCGGAGCGTCCCGCCCTGTCCGCCGAAATTGCCATCGAGAACACCGGCGCGGCCAGATTCCGTGGCCGCCTGACCCGTGGCGGTGACTGGCGCGCCGAAGGTTCTGTCGAATTCGACGTCCCCGATCTCGGCCGTCTGCTGCGGGACAGCCCGCTGGCGCTGGCGCCGGAAGCCGGCATCGGACTGGCGGTTGGCGGCCGCGCGGTGGTCAGCCCCAGAACGCTGGAGCTTGCCGCCCTTTCCGGCTCGCTCGGCAGTGCGGCCTTCGGCGGTCGTCTCTCGCTGACTGACGGCGATGTGGTGCGGGCCGACGCGGCGCTGTCCTTCGAACAGATCCAGGGCGACGGCGTGTTGCCGTGGGTCACCGGCATCGCCCGCATGGCGGTGGCCGGCGAGCTGGTACCGGGCGACAGCCTGCCGCTGGAAGCCGACCTTCAGTTCGATGCGGGTCTGATCGCCCTGCCCGACGGATTTATCCGCCAGGCCAGTCTGGACGCGCGGTACGGCGCGGGGGTGATGCAGGTGCGCAGGCTGGCGGCGCTGCTGCCCGGCGGGTCGGACTTCGCCTATGTCGGCGATCTGCGGCTGACGGGCGGAGCCTTCCGGCTCGACGGTTCGGTCGAGCTGGCCTCCGACAATCTGGCGGCCCTGCTGAACGCGGGCGGCGTCCCGATCCAGTCGGAAGGGCATGGCAGACTTCGCAATCTCAGCTTGACCTCGCAGATTTCGGTCGACAGCGCAGTCGCCCAGGTGTCGGGCATCGATCTGCGCATCGATCAGTCCCGGATGACAGGCGCCGCCGCGGTCGCGCTGGTCCGCAGACCCTCCTTCAGCCTGAATGTCGGGATCGACCAGATCAACGCCAACGCCTATGCGGCGCTGTTCGCGGACGGGAAGAACGCGGGCAATCTGCTGTTCGGAGACTCCGATCAACCCGGCATGAAATGGCTCGCGGTCTTCGACACCAACGCCCGTATCCGTCTGGGGCGCCTGCTGGTCGGCGAGCGGGTGGCGCGCGACCTTGATGTGGATGCGCGTCTGATCGGAGGCGAACTCGAGGTCAGACAACTGACGGTGAGCGATCTTGACGGGTCCGCCGTCGGCCTCTCCGGCCGCATCGACACGCCGGACAACCCGCAATGGGTCCTGAAGGCAGACATCGCCGCCAACCGCGAGGATGCGCCGCCATTTGCGGGGCTGTTGGGTGAGTTGCCGGCGGCCGGGCTGCTGCGGGGGCTGAAGACGACCATCGCGCTGGAAGGCGGGCTGACCCATTCGGCGCTCGACGCCGTCATCCGGAGCACGGGCTTGCAGGGCAGCATCCGCGGACTGGTCTCCGACCTGCGCCAGGATCCGCATTTCGACCTCGACGTTTCCCTGGAAGCGGGCGATGCGGCGGCGGCCTTCCGGGAACTGATGCGTCTGGAACTGCCCGGTTCGGCAGGCGGTCCTATCAACGTCGTCGGCCAGGTGGCGGGCAACTCGGACGCTGTCTCCGTCGCCGGGCGTGTGGATGTCATCGGCTCAAGGACAGAGATCGAGGGCGATCTGGCCCTGCCGCTGGACGCGGGGGACTACGATCTCGCGATCCGCCTGCGGCACGGCGATCTGCTGCAGTTGATGAAACTGCTGAATGTCGGAAGCCCGGCCGGTACGGCGACGCCCGTGCCCCTCGATATCTCGTTCTCGGCGAAGGGGAACGCCGGACAGACCGACGCTTCGGGCATTCGCGCCACGGCCGGCGTGAACTCGGTCTCCGGGGCGGCGCAGATCATCTGGGGCGAGGGCCTTCCGGAAGCCCGGATCGAGGCGCGGGGCCTGGTGCTCGACCTGGATGCCTTCTTCGGCCATGTCGAGCACGGTGCAGCGGCGGCGGTCCGTCTCGACAACCGGGCATTCCGCTGGTCGCGCCTGCCCGGCGAATGGCCGCTGCTGAACCGGCTGAAGATGACCGGCGAAATCGGGGTGGAGCGTGTCAGGGTCCTGGGTCTCGATGTTGCCGACGGGACGGCCCGGTTCGCCATGGGACCGGGGAAATGGTCGCTGGCCATCTCGGACGCCGGGATTGGTGACGGCCGCGTCGCTGCCCTGATCGACATGGAAACCTCGGGCGTTCAGGTTCTGACGGCCAGCGGCCGCTTCACGGATGTGCGTGCGGACCCGCTGGCGGTGGCATTCCTTGGCCGCGAGACCGGTCGCGACAGCCGTCTAAGTCTCGACTTTGCGCTGCAGGGAAGGGGGCTCACCGAGTTCGATCTCGTCCGCTCCTTGAGCGGCGGCGTCAATGTCGCGCCGGAAACCGTGCTGCGCCTGCCCGGCGGCGTGGAACTGGGCGGCGTGAACGGGCGGCTGGTGATCGAAGGCGGGGTCGTTCGCGCCGATCCGGCGCTGTCGGGTGACGATGGCGGCCGGATCGTCGGCAGCGTAGATCTCGGTGAATGGATGGCCGACCTGGAGGCAAGGGGCCCGGGCGGAAATGTCCTGCTTGGCGTATCGGGCCCGCTGCAGAAACCGGATATCAGGCCCTGATGGTGACGACGGCCGGCAAACCTGTTGCCGGCGCCGGTTGCGGCGATCGCTCAGTTGGCGAGCTGGCTGCGGTAGGAACCCAGAACGTACACACGGATGGCGCTTGAAAGGTTCTGGCTCGAACGTTCCGCGTCGATTTCCTCGACCAGTTCGCTGAGCCTGATCTTGCGCCGGTCGGCGATCTCTCTCAGTGCGTCCCAGAACGCGTCCTCCAGCGAGATGCTGGTCGGATGTCCGGCGATCCGGACCGATCGCTTCTGGATTGCCGATACGTTGCGCGGCTGCTGCCTTCCCTCTGTCAGTGTCATTCTGCTTTTCTTTTCTTTCCCGGGGTTCATTGGTTCACGATGCAATTCGGAGGAAACGGCTTCTCGTGCGGTCGGACACCGACCCGAGAAACTTCTCCCGCATTGCCTGCGATCGTTTGACTGCCGCCTTGTCCGCCTGTTCGACAAGGCGCGTCACGGCCTCCTGATCCTTCTGCCGGCCGGCGCCCGCGCCAAGGCCGTACCAGAACAGCGCCCGCGCGAGATTGCGGTTCACGCCGTCTCCGGTCTCGAACATCTCACCCAGTTCGGACACGGCGCGAAGATGCCCGCGCGCAGCGGCCTGGCGGAACCATTTCGCCGCTTCCTGCGTGTCCTGGACAACGCCCCGGCCCAGCCGATGGGCCGAACCGAGCATGTACATGGAGGAGACTTCACCCTTCTTTGCGCCCTGCCGGAACCATCCGGCGGCGGCCACCCAGTCGCGTTCCACGGACTGCCCCCGCGCGTACATCAGGCCGACATAGAAATAGGCGCGGCGTTCGCCGGCCTGGGCAGCCTTGCGCAGCAGGTCCAGTGCGGCGGCCTCGTCCTTCGGCCCGCCTTCGCCCCGCAGCAGCATGGCCCCGGCGTTCTTCATGGCATTGGGGTGACCCAGTGCGGCGGCTTCCAGATACCATTGACGCGCCAGGGTCAGGTCCTTCTCGGCGCCTTCGCCCCGGTAATACATGCGGCCCAGATTGTTCTTCGCCGCGGCGCGGCCTGACGCGGCCGACAGTCCGAAGAGCTTGAGAGCCATTTCGGGGTTCTGTTCGACGCCTCTCCCATTCTGATAGGCAAGGCCCAGATTGTTCTGCGCCGACGCGTCGCCCCGGGCGGCAAGTTCATGCCAGATGATGACCGCCTGATCGTAACGGCCATGAGCGAAATGACCGTAGGCCTGCTTATGCAGATCGACGCTGGACTGGTCCGGCGCGCCATCGGGCGATGCTGAAGCGTCGTCGCTGTCGGCCCGCACGGGGCCAGCGGCGACTGCCAGAAGCAGCATCAACAATCCGACAAGTTTTGCAAAATGCATTGGTTCAGGGGTCATTGGTCAGTCTCGGTTCGTAAAACTGCAATACCCGCACCAGATAGGCGGCATCGCGCTCAGGTTTTGGTGCTCGCACGGAACTCGCGCCAGGCGGGTTGCAGGCAATGAAAAGCGCGCCCCGGGCGGACCGGGGCGCGCGACCTGAACTTCAAGGTGCGGTGAGGGTCAGTTCAGGCCAATCCTCTTGGCGGCGCGGCGGATCATTTTCGAGCCGGGCCGGAGATCGGAGGCTGCGACGATGTCGGCCCGGGCGGCGGAATCCAGCCCGAGATCGAGGAAGGTGAGGCCCCGGTAGTAATATCCGTAGGCATAGTCAGGACGCAGTTCGACAACCTTGTCGAAGTCCGTCAGCGCTTCGTCGATTCTTCCAGCCGCCCGAAGCGCCTTGCCGCGGTTCTTGTATCCAAAGGCCTGGTCGGGATCGCGCAGCAGCAGTTCGTTGTACTGCTCGATCGCATCCCTGGTGCGTCCCAGTTCCTGCAGCAGCTTGCCCCGGTTGAACATGGCCCGGGTGTAGGCGGGGTCGTACTTCAGAGCAGCGTCGAAGTCGCGCATCGCATTCTGGTCGCGGTCCAGCGCGCGAAAGGCAAGGCCCCGATTGTTGAGCGCAACGGGGTTTCCGGGCCGGATCGTCAACGAACGATCGAAGTCCGCGACCGCGGCATGATGGTTCCCGTTCCGGTAGTGGGCCAGGCCCCTGTTGTTGTACGTCTTGGACAGCAGCTCTCCGGAAAGATCATCGGAGAAGATGGCATCGGTGTAACTTTCGATGGCGGCGACGTGGTTCCCGTCCTCCGCAGCGGCCAGTCCACGGTCGAAATGTTTCTGGCCGCTCGCGTGGGCGGTGGCGGCCATGCAGGTCATGACGGTGGCGATAAGCAGGGTACGCATCTGGATCATCTCCCGAGCTAAGTTCATTTCCATGCCCTAGCAAGTTCAAGTTCGATGCCAAGCAGGCGAGACGATAGTTGCTCAGTCAATAATTCGCGAATTGAGAGACTTTCGGGAGTTTTTGGGCCCTTGTCGCGCACCGATGCTGCTCTGGTCCGATCCTGCCCCGGACTTGTAGCTCCGGAACGGCGCTGCCCGTTCACAATCTGTGATCGATTAATTCAACTGCGCTATTAATCTGAGAAACAAAATAGGTTCTGGACGATCACGGAGACACCACATGGCCCCTCAACCGCCTGCGCTTGATCTCGATGAGGCGCGGAAAGGCCTGACGGACTGGTTCGCGCCCTGGGTCAGGGATCTGGGGATGCAGATCGAGGCTCTGGACCGGGGCCGGGTCACTGTCCGTGTGCCGGCCAGCCTGCATCTGAACCGCGTGGGCGGCATCCTGTCGGGCCAGGCGATGATGGCGATCGCGGACACCGCCATGGTCTTCGCGGTCAGGAGCTGCACCGATCCGCAGAACGACATTGCCACCGTGCAGCAGTCGACCAGCTTCTTCCGCGCCGTGAAGGACGCCGATCTGATCTGCGAGGTCACGGTGCGCAAGGAAGGGCGCAGCATGATGTTCGGCGACTGCGTCATGCACGCCGACGGACAGCCCGACAAGCCGGTTGCCCAGGCGACCGTGGTCTATGCCGTCATCCCCCGGCGCTGATCAGAGCGGCTTTCACGCCACATGCGTCGCCCGCGGCCCGCACGGGATTCTGATCGCGGGCCCCAGCGGTTCGGGCAAGTCCGATCTGGCCCTGCGGCTGCTGGATGCCGGCTGGCGTCTGGTCGCCGACGACCGCGTCATCTTGCAGCGCCACAACGGCTTGCTGATCGCCCGCGCGCCTGAGACCATCCGCGCGCTGATCGAGGTGCGGGGGGTTGGTGTGGTCAGGTTGCAGAATTCGGACGTCGCCGCCGAGGCGCGGGTCATGGGAATGTTGCGGCTGGTCGCCGAACGCCGCGACGTGCCGCGTCTGCCGGAACCGACCGTCGAGACACTGGCGGAAGTAGCGGTGCCGTCCATTCCGTTCCACCCGTTCGAATTGTCGGCTCCGGCCAAGGCCGGATTGTTTCTCGACCTGCTGCTGGAACCCGGAAGGCGCGTGGAATGACCGAAGCGGCAACGCAGCATGGGCGGGTCCTGCTGGTGACCGGCATGTCTGGCGCCGGCAAGAGCTCGGCGCTGAAGGTGCTGGAGGATCTGGGCTGGGAAGTGATCGACAACCTGCCGCTGTCGATGCTGGACGCTCTTCTGGCGCAGGATCCCGGGGACGGCTCCCGGCCGCCACTGGCGCTGGGCATCGACAGTCGGACCAGGGGGTTCGACCCTGACCGCCTTCTCGGACATTTCGAGCAGCTCAGGGAGCGCCGGGGAACCGCGGTCTCGATCTGCTTCCTGGATGCGGACGCCGATATCCTGCAACGCCGGTTCACTGAAACCCGGCGCCGGCACCCGCTGGCGGCAGACCGTACGGTCATGGACGGCATCCGGCACGAACGGAACCTGATGGCGCCGGTTCTGGACGCGGCCAGCATCACCGTCGATACCTCCGACATTTCGGTGGTCGATCTGCGTGAATTCCTGCAATCCCGTTTCGCACTGGAAACCGGCGGCGGCCTGAGCGTCATCGTCACCTCTTTCTCCTTCCGAAGGGGGCTGCCGCGCGATGCCGATCTGGTCTTCGATGTCCGCTTCCTTCGCAATCCGTACTACGTGCCCGAGCTGAAGGAACTCAGCGGGCTTGCTCCTGACGTGCAGGCGCATATCCGGACCGATCCGGGCTGGGAGGAGTTCCGCTCGAAACTCGCGTCGCTGCTCGATTTCCTGACGCCGCGCTATGGCAGCGAGGGCAAGTCCTACCTGACGATCGCTTTCGGCTGCACCGGCGGGCGGCACCGTTCGGTCTATTGCACGGAACTGTTTGCCGAGAGGTTGCGCGACGCGGGCCATCATGTGACGGTTCGTCATCGCGACCTTGGGCGCTGAAGGGTATGGGATGGGCGCCCAGGTGACCCCGCAGGCGGAGACGCATATCAGATGATCGGAATGGTGCTGGTAACGCATGGGCGGCTGGCCGACGAATTCATTTCGGCGACCGAACATGTGGTCGGCCCGCAGCAGAATGTGCGTGCGGTCTCGATCGGACCCGACGATGACATGGAGCGCCGCCGCAACGACATCCTCGACGCGGTTGGCGAGGTGAATGACGGCAACGGCGTGATCGTGGTGACCGACATGTTCGGCGGCACGCCCTCCAACCTGGCCATCTCGATCATGGATCAGGGCAATCTGGAGGTCATCGCCGGCATGAACCTGCCGATGCTGATCAAGCTTGCCACGGTGCGGGAAACCGCCTCCCTGAAGGAGGCTGCCGAGACCGCCCAGGAATACGGCCGCAAATACATCAACATCGCGTCCTCGGTGCTGGCCGGGGGCGGTTCATGAACATGGGCGGCGGCGCTGCGGGACAGGCGGTCAGCGAGACCCTGACGATCTGCAACGAGAAGGGCCTGCATGCCCGCGCCGCCGCCAAGTTCGTGAACTGCGCAGGCTCATGGTCGGCGGATATAACCGTCAGCAAGGGCGGTTCGTCGGTCGGCGGCACATCCATCATGGGGCTGCTGATGCTGGCGGCCTCGAAGGGCTGCCAGATCGAGGTCTCGGCGGTCGGCGCCGACGCCGCCGCGGCGGTGGCCGCGCTCAAGGAGCTGGTCGACGGCCGCTTCGAGGAAGAACGCTGAGCGAGGCGCCGGAGGTGCCCGAACAGCGTCCGGACTGGATCGACGCCTGGCTCTCGGGCGACCGCCGCGCGCTCAGCCGCGCCATCACCATTCTCGAAAATGAAGCGCCGCTTTCGGGTGAGCTGATCGCCGCCATGCAGGGCCGTCTGGGCCGCGCCGTCTCGGTCGGCTTCACCGGACCGCCGGGCGCGGGCAAGTCGACCCTGGTCAACGCCTTCGTCGCCGAGCAGCGCCGCCGGCAGCGCCGTGTCGGCGTGCTGGCGGTCGATCCGTCGAGCCCGGTGAGCGGCGGCGCAATCCTGGGCGACCGCATCCGCATGACCGGTCATGCCGACGATTCGGATGTCTTCGTCCGTTCGCTCGCCAGCCGCGGCCATCTGGGCGGCCTCAGCCGCAGTGCAGTCCGGGTGATGGACTGCATGGACGCAGCAGGCTTCGACGTGATCGTGCTGGAAACCGTCGGTGCGGGGCAGTCGGAGGTGGAGATCGCGGACATCGCCGATGTGAAGGTGGTGGTTTCCGCACCGGGCCTGGGCGACGACGTACAGGCGATCAAGGCCGGCATCCTGGAGATCGCCGACATCCTGCTGGTGAACAAGGGCGACCACCCGTTGGCCTCCCAGACCGTGCGACATCTTAAGACCATGGCGAACATGCGGCCCGCCGACAGCCGCCCGCCCGTGCTGAAGGCCATCGCCATCACCGGGAAGGGGGTGGCGGCGCTGGCGGACGCGGTCGACGAACTGGGACAGTCACGCCGGATCGCGGCGCCGATGGCCCGCGCCAGGCGGCTGATCCGGCGCGCCGCGCTTGATCTGGCCTCGCGGGAAATCGGGATGGCGGATGACGGGTTCCTCGAAGAGCTCGCGCGGGCATTGACCTCGGGCGAAAAGACGGTTGAAAAGGCGGCCCGAGACCTTCTCTCCACCGTGCTTGGAAAATCCCGATGAACCGTCTGCCGCCGCAGGTCCGCGACCTGATCCACGATCTGCCGGATTCGAAGATCCGCGAGGTTTCGCTGAACTCGATCGGCAAGCCGGGTCTGCTCGCGTTCTGGTTCGGTGAATCCGACGAGGAAACGCCGGACTTCGTGCGCGAGGCGGCCAAAGCGGCCATCGACGCGGGCGAGACCTTCTACGCGCCCAATTCGGGCGTTGAACCGCTGCGCGCGGAAATCCGTTCCTACATGAACCGGGTCTATGGCGGTGATTTCGGCCTTGACCGCTTCACGGTGACCGCGTCGGGCATGAACGCGATCATGCTGACCTTCCAGGCGCTGGTCGACCCGGGCGACAACGTGCTGGTGGTCAGCCCGGTCTGGCCCAACTGTTCGGAAACCATCCGCATCATGGGCGGCGAGATCCGGCCCGTCGTGCTGGACGAGAAGGACGGCATCTGGTCGCTGGACCTGCAGAAGCTGATGGATGCGGCCGACGAGCGGACGAAGGCGGTCTTCATCAACTCGCCGGGCAATCCGACCGGCTGGATGATGTCGGACGCCGAGCGCGATGCGATCCTCGAATGGACGCGGAAGCTGGGCATCTGGGTGATCTCGGACGATGTCTATGCGCGGCTGGTCTACGACCGCGCCCATGCGCCCTGTTTTGTCGAGGCCTGCGATCCCGACGACCGGGTGATTTCGATCAACAGTTTCTCCAAGAGCTGGTCGATGACCGGCTGGCGGCTGGGCTGGATCACCGCGCCGCCGTCGCTGCTTCAGCCGCTGGCCAAGCTGAATGAATACAACATCGCCGGGCCGACGACCTTCGTGCAGCATGCGGGCGTCGCCGCGCTGCGGGACGGCGATCCCTATGTCGACGGCCTGGTGGAGCGTCTGCGCCGCCGCCGCGATCTTGTGACCCAGGCGCTCAGCCAGTTCCCGCGCGTCCGCTATACGCAGCCGGATGCGGCCTTCTACGCTTTCTTCGCTGTGGACGGGATGGACGACAGCCTCGATTTCGCGCTGAGGCTGCGCAACGAGGCCAATGTCGGCGTCGCGCCGGGCATCGCCTTCGGTCCCGCCGGAGAGGGCTATCTGCGGCTCTGTTTCGCCAGTTCGGAAGCGGCCCTCTCGGAAGGGATGGAGCGTCTGAAACCCTGGCTCAGCTAGACCGCTGCCCCCACACGTCGGCGTGGTCGGCCCAGAGACGGTAGCCTTCCGAGCGAAGCCGGGCCGACAGCTCCCGCCGGTCCGCCGGCTGCAGGTGCTTGTGCTCGTACTGCACCAGCTTCGGACGCCAGCCGGCTTCCAGCGCCATGCGCATGATCTCGGCGTCGAATCCCTCCGTGTCGACCAGCAGGATATCCGGCTCCCCGATGCCGGCCTCTGCTGCGGCATCCTTGAGCGTGGTGACCCGGACATCTTCTGAGCGGATCAGGCCAAGAAGGTCTTCGGCGGCCGCGTTCGGCGCGTTGTCGCGCAGCACGGTCTCGACATGGCTGCGGTCGAACGAGGCGATGCCATCGGAGATCGGCCGCCTCAGCAGCTCCGATGCGGCAGTGCGATCGATGGTCCAGACTGTCTGCAATCCTGCTTCGCGCCCGACCGCCGCATTCAGGCAGCGGATGTTGTCCCGGCCCGCATATCGCGCCGACAGCCGGGCGAAGGCGGAGGTCTGCGGCTCAAACAGCAGCGCCTGGGCGATGCGGTCGGGCCGGGCGGCGATCATCCGGCCCAGCGGATCATTGGCCGAGCCGTCATTGGCGCCGACCTGGACGATGGTCGCCGGGGCTGCATCCAGCAGGCCGGCGGCCAGATCGGGGAAGCTGCGAAAGCGGCCGAGATACTGTCGGAGCGCAATATCCGGATTGCGGGCGAGCGCCTTGGAGGAGAAATGGATGCCGAGCGCGCGTTTCAGCCGCCGTATCACGCGCCGCTCTCGTCCCAGAAGTCGCGGATCCACGGCGTCGGGCGGCAACGGCGGTGCAGCCGCTTCGCCTGATAACCCTCCAGCGCCTGATCCGGATCGGGATAGCCGTGGAACACGACCATGCGCGCCTCGGGCGGCAGCTTCGGTGTCTGCAGCAGATTGAGCGGGAAGGGCGGGATGCAGTGGCGCTTGAAGCTCTGCGCCCACTCTTCCGGCCACCAGTATTTCTCGCCCAGACCATAGGTCAGGTAGGTCTGCGGCGGCTTGAAGTTCGCCATGGCCCAGTCGGCCTCGGCGTAGAACTTGTCGACGATGAACTGGGTGGTGTTCGCGCGCCAGCGGAAGACCGACGAGTTGCCGACATCGGGCCGCTTCTTGAAGATCAGGTGGCGCTGGATCCAGTTGTGGATGATGCAGCGTTTCCCCGGCATGTAGTCGAAGAAGCAGTCGATGTTCCCGGTGATCAGCAGGTCGAGATCCAGGAACATGCAGTCGCCCTGCATGTCGGCCAGCCCGTCCATGAAAAGGCCCAGCTTCAGCCAGGTGGTCCGCTGATGGCTTTCGGGCAGGATGATCGGAGGCAGGGGATGCGCCTCGATCTTCGGGTGCAGGCCCGCGCCGTCATCGGTGAAGCAGATGAAACGGAAGGGCCGCGTCAGGTTCTTGGCGACGCCGTTGTAGAGCCGGTTGGCGAACTCCGGGCCGTAGCGGTCGCCCCATTTCAGCGTGACGATGTTGACGGCTTCTGGCGTTCCGGCCTCGGTCATCGGTCTTCCTGCGCAAGTTTGGGCGGGCGGTCAGCCGCGCCGCGAAACGGTCCGGGACAATAGCGTTTCAGCCTCGGCCAGTTCGTGCGGCGTATTGACGTTGAAGAAGGGGTCGCCCGACCCGGTGTCCCATTCGACATGCACCGTGTGGTGTTCACCGGTGAAGCGGTCGATCTTGCGGACGTCGCGCTCGACAAGCGCCTCATGCAGGGCCGGGCGCAGCGACAGCCGCCAGAGCGCCGCCACCGGATGCGTCCGGCCATCGCTCATGGCGACAGCAACATCGGCATCATCCGCTGCGGCCAGCAGCCGCGCCGCCAGGTCTTCCGGCAGGAACGGCGCATCCGTCGGCGCGGTGAGCAGCCAGTGGGGCGGTTCCGGCATCGCGGTGGCCCAGTCAATGCCTGCCAGAACGCCCGCCAGCGGTCCGGCGAAGCCCGGCACCGTGTCCTGCACAAGCGGCAGGCCAAGCCGGCCAAAGGCGGCATCGTCGGAATTCACGTTCAGGGCCAGTGGCCCGACCTGCGGCGACAGCCGGTCAATGGCGTGCGCGATCAGTGGCCGGCCGCCAAGCTCGACCAGCGCCTTCTGTCCGCCGCCCATGCGCCGCGCCAGACCGCCGGCCAGGATCAGACCGGCAATGCTCATTCGGCGGCCTTGCGGCGATGCTTCGGCGACTCGTCCTCGACCGTGCCCGGGTCCATGTCGAAATCGATCCGGTCCTCCCCGGCCAGACAGACGAAGCGCTTGCCGCGCGCCCGGCCGATGAGCGTCAGACCGGCGCGGCGGGCCAGTTCGACGCCCGAGGCCGTGAAGCCCGAGCGGGAAATCAGGATCGGGATCTCCATCTGCACCGTCTTGATCACCATCTCCGAGGTCAGGCGACCAGTCGTGTAGAACAGCTTGTTCTCCGGCCCGACGCCGTGAAGGCGCATGTATCCGGCGATCTTGTCGACGGCATTGTGGCGACCGACATCCTCCATGTAGATCAACGGACGGTCGGCCTCGCACAGCACGCAGCCATGGATCGCCCCGGCATGCAGGTAGAGCGATGGGGTAGTGTTGATCGCCTTCGTGAGGGAGTAGAGCCAGGAGGTTTTCAGCCGCGCATCGCGGTCCAGCCGAACCTTGTCGAACTTCTCCATGACGTCGCCGAAGGCGGTGCCCTGGGCGCAGCCCGAGGTCAGCGTCCGCTTCTTCAGCTTGAATTCATAGTCGGTGCGCCGCGCCGTGGTGACGAAGATGTGCGGCTTCTCCTCATGCATCTCGACCGAAGTGATCTCGTCCTCGGCGGTCAGCATGTTCTGGTTCATCAGATAGCCGACGGCGAGACAGTCCGGATAGTCGCCGATCGTCATCATGGTGACGATCTCCTGCCCGTTCAGGAACAGCGTCAGCGCCATCTCCACGGCGACATGCTGCTCGACCGGATTGCCCTCGTGATCGATGCCGTCCATGCGGCGGGTCAGTCGCGAGTCACCCGGATCGGGCCGGACAAGGAATGAATCGCTGTCGTTCATGCGGGGAATGTGGCGCGGATCGATCGGATTTGCCACCCGGGCACCGGCGACTGCGGCAAGTGCGGCCTGTCCGGGCGGGCGCGGTCGTGATACCGATAGTCAGGATTCATGAACAGAGTGGCGACCTTGGCGAACAAGCGGTCCAGATGGAAGAAGCTCGGCGCGCTTGCCTATGACGCCGCGATGGCGCCGGCGGCCTTCATCGGCGCCCTGATGCTGCGATACGGCTTTGTCGGCTACGAGAAGACCAGCTATTTCTGGCTCGAGGCGACGGCGATGCTGCTGCCGCTGGGGATCGCGGCGTGCTACCTGTTCGGGCTGCATCGCGGTGTCTGGCGCTATGTCTCGACGCGGGACCTGGGCAGCATCCTCACGGCGTCCGCGGTTGTGGTGCTGATCTTCTTTCCGCTGCTGTTCGCCTACAACCGTCTGGAGGATGTGCCCCGGACGGTCCCCTTCATCATGTATTTCCTGCTGGTGGCGCTGATGGCCGGGCCGCGCCTCATGCTGCGGCTGCTGGCGGAAGGCGGGATCGGCGCGGTCACCGGGCGGGTGCGCAGCAGCGGTGGCGTGCCCGTGCTGCTGGTCGGCGCCGGGCGGGGCGCGGAGCTGTTCCTGCGCGAGGTCGACCGCGGCCAGACCAGCTACGAGCCGGTGGGCATCATCGACGATACCGGCGGGCAGATCGGCCGGGCTATCCATGGCCGCACCGTGATCGGCAGCCTCGACGATCTGGAAAGCGTCGTGGACCGGCTGACCCAGGCGGGCCGGCGGCCACAGCGGGTGATCGTCACAAAGCGGAATCTTGATCCGGAACTGTTGCGTGAGCTGCTGGAGCGGACAGCCGATCTGGCGCTGCCCATCAGCCGGCTGCCCGATATCAGCGCGCTGGAAACCGGTCTCAGCAACAAGCTGACCGTGCGCCAGGTCGAGGTCGAGGACCTGCTGGGCCGCCCGCAGAAGTCGCTGGACCGGGCCGCCATGCGGCAGATGATTGAGGGGCGGAGGGTGCTGGTCACCGGCGCGGGCGGCTCCATCGGATCGGAACTCGTGCGCCAGATCGCGGCGCTGAAACCGGGACGGCTGGCGCTGGCCGAACTGTCGGAATTCGCGCTCTACACGATCGATCAGGAAGTCGCCGAGAAGTTCCCCGATCTCGACCGGCGCATGTATCTGGCCGACGTGCGCGACCCGGTGCGGGTGAAGAAGTTGTTCGAGGATGTGCGCCCCGAGATCGTGTTCCACGCCGCGGCCCTGAAACACGTGCCGCTGTCCGAAGGCAATCCGGACGAGACCGTGCTGACCAATGTCGTCGGCACCCGGCGGGTGGCCGACGCCTGCGTCGATCACGCGGTGCCGGTCATGGTGATGATCTCGACCGACAAGGCGGTAAACCCGGCCAACGTGATGGGCGCAACCAAGCGGCTGGCCGAAGCCTATGTGCAGTCGCTGGAGATCGCGGCGCAGCGCAGCGGCGCGGATCGGACCCGTTTCGTCACCGTCCGCTTTGGCAATGTGCTGGGCTCGACGGGTTCTGTGGTGCCGCTGTTCCAGCGCCAGCTTGCCGCCGGCGGGCCGCTGACGGTCACCCATCCGGACATCACCCGGTATTTCATGACCATCCGGGAAGCGGTGGAACTGGTTCTTGCCGCGGCCTCGCACAGTGGCGGGCAGGAGGCCGGGCGCATCCATGTTCTGGACATGGGCGATCCGGTCCGGATTCAGGATCTGGCACGGATGATGATCCGCCTGTCGGGCTTCACGCCGGACAAGGATGTCGAAATCCGCTTCACCGGACTGCGCCCGGGGGAGAAGCTCTACGAGGAGCTGCTGCACAGTTCCGAACAGCTCGCGGAGACCGATCTGGACGGTGTGCTGCTGGCCGCGCCGCGGACGGCGGATCATGCGATTCTCTCGCGTGCGCTGGACGAGCTGGAAGGCCATTCGACCGCGCGCCGGACCGACCGGACCCTCCACATGCTGCGCGATCTGGTTCCCGAATACCGTCAGGAGCTGGAGCGCGCGGCGCGGGAGGCGAGCGCCGGTGCCTGATTGGAAACGCGCCGTTTCCTCTCCGCGCATTGATGGGCGCACGGAACCGTCACATCTCTGACCGAACAAGTCAGGAGTTCAGACAATGAGCACGGAAAACATTCGCAAGGTCATGGGCATCGTCCCCGGCGTCGACGCGCAGGACGGCGCGGGCGTGAAGCTGAAGCGCAGCCTGGGCGGCCCCCGGCTGCAGCTTTTCGATCCCTTCCTGCTGCTGGACGAGTTCCGCTCCGATCAGGCGGGCGACTACATCGCCGGATTCCCGGATCACCCGCATCGGGGCTTCGAGACGGTCACCTACATGCTGGCCGGGCGGATGCGCCATCGCGACAATCAGGGCAATTCCGGCCTGCTGCTGCCCGGCGGGGCGCAGTGGATGACCGCAGGCAAGGGCATCGTGCATTCCGAGATGCCGGAGCAGGAAGACGGCCTGATGTGGGGATTCCAGCTCTGGGTCAACCTGCCGGCTTCCGACAAGATGACGGCGCCCCGCTATCAGGACATCGACCCCGCCGAGATCCCGGAGACCGACCTGCCAGGCGGCGCGACGGTGCGCGTTGTTGCCGGTGAAGCCGGCGGCGTGACCGGGCCGGTCAGCGACATCTCCGTCCGGCCGCTCTATCTGGATGTCTCGCTGCCGAACGGCGCGGCTTTCGAGCAGCCGGTGCCGGAGGGCCACAATGCCTTCATCTACGTGTTCGGCGGCGGCCTGAAGATCGGCGAGACCATGGCCGGCAATGGCGACATGGTACTGCTGACCGAAGGCGGCGTGGTGAAGGCCGAGGCGACCGAAGAAGATACCCGCTTCCTGCTGATCGCCGGCGAGCCCATAGGCGAACCGGTGGCCCGCTATGGCCCCTTCGTGATGAACACGAAGGAGGAGATCATGCAGGCCTTCCAGGACTATCAGTCCGGGAAATTCTAGGGGCGTTGCGCGTCACTGCACCTCGAAATCGGTGGCGGCGAGGGTGCCGCTCGAGACGGTGACATTGCCGATCTCGAAGCTGGCATCTGCGCCGTCGCCGTCGGGGTCGAAATGCAGGTTGTTGTCGCTGTCGAAGACGAAGGTCGCCTCGCTGGTGCCCAGGTTGGTGACGCCATCGACCAGCGACTCGGCGACCGTCACGAAGGACTGACCTTGGATCAGGTTGTTGCTCCCATTCGTGGCGACATTGTTGAAGGCCGAGCCCTGGATCAGGAAGCGGTCGGTTCCGGCCACGAAATCCAGGATCACGTCCTGATGGTTCTCCTGCGTGTCGTAGAAGAAGGCGTCCGCGCCATCGCCGCCGGTCATGGTGTCCGCGCCCGACTCGCCGTCCAGCGTGTCGTCGCCGTCGCCGCCGAGCATGACGTCATTGTCATTGCCGCCGGAAAGGGTGTCATTGTCGGCGCCGCCATCCATCGTGTCGCTGCCTGAACCGCCGAACAGCGTGTCATTGCCCGCCAGGCCGGTGAGGCTGTCGGCGCCATCATTGCCCAGGAAGTTGTCGGCGTTGGCCGAACCGCCAAGCGTGTCGTCCAGCGCCGTGCCCTGCACACGTTCGATGTTGGCCAGCGTGTCGGTGCCTTCGCCCGTGGCCGTGCCAGCTGTCAGGTCGACATTCACGGCATTGGTCGAGGCCGTGAAATCAGCCGTGTCGAAGCCCACGCCGCCGTCGAAGGCGTCGTCGCCCAGGCCGCCGAACAGCGTGTCGCCGCCATTGTTGCCCAGCAGGGTATCGTTGCCGTCGCCGCCTCTGATCGAGTCGGCGCCGTTGCCGCCGTCCAGCGAGTCATTGCCGGTACCCGCCAGCAGCGTGTCATTGCCGTTGCCGCCCAGCAGGGTGTTGTTGCCACCGAGGGCGACAATGTTGTCGTTGCCGTCGCGGCCTTCGAGCCTGTTGTCGGCGACGAGATCGCCTTCGAGCGTGTCGTTGCCCGTGCTGCCGATCAGGCTCTGGATATTGGTCAATTGATCGGTGCCTTCACCGGTCGCTTCACCCGTCGTGGTGCTGGCGGAGACAGCCGTGGCGGATGCGGCATAGGAGACGGTGTTGGTTCCCGCGCCCCCATCGAGGCTGTCGTCGCCCAGGCCGCCGATCAGGGTGTCGTCGCCGTCGCCGCCGAGCAACGTGTCATTGCCGTCACCGCCATCGAAGGTCTCGTTGCCGTCACCGCCGGTCATGCTGTCGGCCTGGGCACTGCCGATCACCACTTCGATATTCTCGAGCACGTCCGTGCCTTCGCCGGTCGCCGATCCGGACGGGCTCGACAGGTCCACGGTCACGGCGTTCGCTGCGTTGGCGTAGCTTACCGTGTCGGTTCCCGCGCCGCCGTCGAGGGTGTCGTCGCCGTCGCCCCCGATCAGGCTGTCATTGCCGTCCTCGGCATTCAGGAAATCATTGCCGCCGCCGCCGACAAGCGTGTCCGCGCCCGCGCCACTGGAGAAGGTGTTGTCATTGTCGTCGCCGGTCAGGCTGTCGGCGCCGGTATCTGTCGTGACATTCTCGATGCCGCTCAGGGTGTCGGTGCCGGTATTCGCCGTGGTCGCGGTTCCGGCCACCAGATCAACCGTCGCCGCCACGCCTGCGCCCGTCAGGTCCAGCAGATCCGTGCCCGCGCCGCCGGTCAGCGTGTCGTTGCCCGCGCCGGAGGTCAGCGTGTCGTCGCCGGCTCCGCCATCCACGTTCAGCGTGGTCGTCGCGCCGGTCGCGTCCAGCGAATCCGCACCGTCGCCCAGTGTCGCCACCACGCCGCCATTGCCGACTTCGGTGCCGGCGAGGTCGCTGACGGTCAGCGTGTCGTTGCCATTGCCGCCGAAGATGTTGATGGCCTCGACGCCATCCAGCAGCGCCGTCTGGGCCAGCGGGGCGGTCATGTTGACCAGCACGTCGCCAAGGCCGTCATTGGCGATCGAGACCGCGGCGTTGCTGCCGTCCAGCAGGTCCAGCCTCAGGCTGTCCGTGCCGTCGCCGCCGAAGATGGTGTCGTTCCCATTGGCCGATGTCGCATAGCCGAACAGGTCGTCGCCGCCCGCACCGAGCAGCGTGTCGTCGCCATCGGCGCCGGAGATCGTGTTGTTGTTGTCGTCGCCGGTGATGCTGTCGGCGAGCGCGCTGCCTTCAACGGCTTCGATGCTGGTCAGCGTGTCGGTGCCTTCACCGGTCGCAATGCCGGTCGCCAGATTGACTGTCACGGCCGTGGCGGACGCGCCGAAGTCGGCGGTGTCGGTGCCGTCGCCGCCATCCAGGCTGTCGTCGCCTTCGCCGCCAGCCAGCCGGTCGCTGCCGACTCCGCCCAGAAGCGTGTCATTGTCCGCGCCGCCGTTGAGGTTGTCGGCGCCTTCGCCGCCAGAGAGAACGTCTGCGCCGGCGTCACCCGAGAGCGTGTCCGCGCCTGCCGCGCCGCTCAGCACATTGGCATTTGCATCGCCGGTGAGTGCGTCCGCATTGGCCGAGCCCGTGACGTTCTCGATGCCGGAAATCGTACCAGCGCCATTGCCGTCGTCGATGGTGCCTGCGGCCAGATCGACCGTGACGGCGGTTGCGGTGCCGGTGAAATCGGCCAGGTCAACGCCATTGCCGCCGGCCAGGGTATCCGCGCCGCCAAGCGAGAGCAGGGTGTCATTGCCTTCGCCGCCCTGCAGATTGTTGGCGTTGGCGTCGCCGCCGAGGCTGTCGGCATTGGCCGTGCCGATGATGTTCTCGATCAGGCTCAGAGCGCCTGTGTCGGTACCGTCGGTGAAGGTGCCGCCGGCCAGATCGGTGGTCACCGCCGCCGCGCGTCCCGAGAAGTCCGCCGTGTCGGTCCCGTCGCCGCCATCCAGCGTGTCCGCACCCGCCGCCGATACAAGCTGATCGTCGCCTTCATCGCCGGAGATCACGTCATTCCCCGTGCCGCCGGTCAGCAGATCATTGCCTGCGCCGCCGGACAGCACATCGTTTCCGTCATCGCCCGAGAGGGTGTCCGCCTGACCATTGCCGGACAGCGTGTCGTTGCCATCGCCGCCAGTGACGCTGTCGTCGCTGGAGCTGGTGACCACGCTGTCATTGCCGGCGCCGCCGCTGACATTCATCGAAACCCCGGCTCCCGGCGCATTGACGACATCATCGCCGGCGTTGAGATTGAGGATGACTGTGTTGTCGGACACGCCGGCATTGGCCAGATTGTCATTGATCGTGATGTTGTCGGCGGCCACGCCCAGATCGACCTGCACGGTCTCCACGCCGTCCAGCGTTACTGTCGCGCTGCCGAAATTCAGCACTGCCTTGCCGTTCACCTCGGTGAAGGTCACGGTGTTGGCGTTGATCGGATCGGCGGCGATCGTCACCTGATCCGCGTCACCGCCGCCGACAATCTCGACGTCGCCATTGGCGATATCGATGTTCTGATTGCCGATGATGTTGATGATGCCGAGGTTGTCGTCATTGTTGATCAGGTCGTCGTCATTGTCGTCGCCCAGCAGGTCGTCCTCACCGGCGCCGCCATCCAGGCCGGTGTCGCCCGTTCCGCCGCCGATAGTGTCCGACGGCAGCAACAGCGGGTCGGCCTGTGCTCTGCTGACTCCCAGGACCTCGCTGATCTGCGCCAGGAAGCCGGGCTGGCTGCCCAGCGCGATTTCCGGAATGTCGGCGACCTCGGAATAGGCGAGCACACCGTCGCCGAACTCCGATGTCAGCAGATTGGCGTCGACCTCGTTCAGCAGCGACGGATCGCGGAAAAGCGAGATCACCTGCAGGCCCTTCAAGGGCTCGTCGATGATGATCGGCTTGCCGGAGCTGGCGACGGCGATGGAGCCCGCCGCCGCGCCGGCGACGCCCGGCAGCAGCACGAAGGTATTGGCCTGGGCCTCGGGCGCGGCCTTGCCCAGCATGCGCGCTCCCTTGACGGTGACGGTGGCCACCGGCGTGCGCACCAGCAGCTCGCTGGCCGGCGAATCCGGTGTGGCGGTGCTGTCGGCGGAGAACTCGCCCTGGATGATGAAGAATTGCGGCTTCTGACCCGGGGTCGGCGGTTCCTCGATCAGCACGCGGCTCTCATTGTCGAAGAAGATCGCCGAGCCGTCGGACATGACAAGTTCCAGCGCGCCGTCGCCCTGGGTGATGACCACGTCGCCCGGCCCCAGCTTCTGGCCGGGAACGGCCGGACCCTGCTGGCCGTCAACCGAAATGACGAGCACCTCGCCGTTGACGTTGCGAATGGTGGCCTGTTCGCCGGTCGCGGAACCCTGGGTCAGCTGCGGCTTCACGGCCTCGTCGGCAGTCTCGGCCACGGGCGCGGCAAACACGCCGGTGACGTCCGGCGCATCGGCTGCGCCGCCGCTGTCGATACCTGCATTGCCCGAAAGCTGATCCATCTCGTTGTCCTCAGTGCCGCATCATACCGGAGCGAACCACTGCATTCCGGTAAATATTGGAGAACCGGCAGGAAGCAAACTACAGGCCACTCCCGTATTGCAGGGGCGGAACGATTCAGGCGGCCTGCGCGCCGATGATCTCCCGCAGTTCCGAAAGGGTTCGGTCCGCAACCGCGTCCATCTGCGCGATCTCGGCGCGGGCGGCGTCGATGTCGCCGGAGTCACAAAATGTTTCGATCCGGCGCGCTGTCTCGGAAAGTGACACCGCGCCGATGGTGCCGGAACTGCTCTTCAGGCTGTGCGCATCGCGGCCGATATCGCCGGCATTGGCGTCGGAGAGCGGCTGCCTGATCCGGTCCAGCAGGGCCTGTGTGTCCTCGATGAAATCCGACAGCAGCACCGGCAGGTAGTCCAGCCCGACATCCTCGCCGAACTGGTCCAGGATGCCGCGGTCGATCATGCCGCCGGAGGCAGGGGGCTCGGGGGCGCCCTCCCCGTCGGCTGCGGGGACGGGTTCGGAGGCGGAAGAAGCCTCGGTTTCCGAAGCGGCTTCCGGTTCGGGCGGCGCGGCGGTGGGTGGTCCGCCAGTGCTCTTCGCGCCGATCAGCGCCCAGCGTGCGACCAGTTGCAACAGCTCGACCTTGTCGAACGGCTTGGCGATGAAGTCGTCCATGCCCTTCGACAGGCACTCCTCGCGGTGCTCGGCCATGGCGTTGGCGGTAACCGCGACGATCGGCGTGGCCGCTTTCTGCCCGTCCATGCCGCGGATGCGCGCGGTCACCTCGAAGCCGTCCATGTCCGGCATCTGCACATCCATCAGCACGACCTCGAAATCGCCGTTCTCCACCGCCGCGATGGCGCTGCCGCCATCCTCAGCAGACGAGACGACGTATCCGGCCTTCTCCAGCATGACGCGAGCGACCTGCAGGTTGATCCGGTTGTCGTCGGTGACCAGGACACGCATGCCCCGGGCGGCGCTGTCGCCGATCTGCTCCAGGGTCTGGCGGGCGCTGGCGATGGCGTCGCCGTCCCGGCCGGTCAGGGCTTCCGCCAGCGGGATGGAACGGGCGGGGCGCATGACGAAGCCATCAAGCCCCTTGGCGATGATCTGCTCGGCCCGGCTCCGCTGCGACGGTTCGATCGCTGTGATGATGCGCCCCTGCACGGCCTGCCGGAGCGAGGCGAGGGATGTGGGTGTCGCCGCCTCGGCGAACTCTCCGTCGATGATCAGATGGTCCAGATGTTCGGCTGGCTGCATCAGTTCATCCGAACTGTGGGCGATCCGCAGGCCAAGCCCCCGCAGCCGCGACTTCAGGCCTTCCCGAAGCACCTGATTGTGCGCGATGACGCCCACCGACCGGCCTTCCAGCATCTGCGTCAGCCTGTTTTCCGATCCGCTCGGCTCGGCTTCGGCGGCAGCCAGCGCGGCCTGGAAGTAGAAGGTGCTTCCCTTGCCTTCGACGCTCTCGAGACCGATCTCGCCATCCATCAGGTCGATCAACCGCTTGCAGATCGCCAGTCCCAGTCCGGTGCCGCCATATTTTCGCGCCGTGGAGGCGTCAACCTGGGTGAATTCCTGGAACAGCGCGTCCTGACGGTCCTTCGGAATGCCGATGCCCGTATCCCGGACGTCGAATCGAAGCAAAGGCTTGCCATCCCTGCTGCCGGCCAGCCCGACCTCGATGGTGACGCCACCATGTTCAGTGAACTTGATCGCGTTGCCGGCGAAGTTCAGCAGTACCTGCCGGATGCGCGTCGGATCGCCCATCAGCCTGCCCGGAACCTCCGGATCGATGACGACAACAACGTCGATCCCGCGTTCGAAGGCGCGCGCCGACAGCAGGTCCGCCACGCCGTCGGTCAGTTCCTCCAGGTCGAAGGCGACCTCCTCGAGCTCCAGACGCCCGGCCTCCAGCTTGGAGAAGTCCAGGATGTCGTTGATGATCGTCAGCAGCGCCTCGCCCGACTTCCGGACCGTGTCGGCATACTGCGTCTGCTCGCCGTCCAGCTGCGTTTCCAGCAGCAGGTTGGTCATGCCCAGCACGCCGTTCATTGGTGTGCGGATCTCGTGGCTCATCATCGCCAGGAAACGGGACTTGGCGACATTGGCGTCCTCGGCGCGTTCCTTCGCCTCGACCAGTGCGACCTCGTTGTTCTTCTGAGCCGTGATATCGGCATGGACGCTGACCCAGCCGCCTTCGTCGGTACGGTACTCGCCGACCAGCACCCAGCGGCCGTCGGCCATGTGGTGTTCCAGCGGGCCCTGCGGGTTGCGATGCTGCTCCATGCGCTGCCGGATCCACCCCTCCGGATCGGACTGCGCCTCAACGACATGGCGGGAAGCGGTGCGGCGGATGACCTCCTCGAAGGTCTGGCCTTCGTGGATCCGGCCCTCGGCGCCCCCGGCGTAGATGTCCTCATACTTGGTGTTGAACAGGATCAACCGGTCATCGGCGTCATAGAGGGCGAACCCGTCATTCATGGCGTCGATGGCTTCCAGCAGCTGCGTCCGCGCAGCCTGCGCCCGGCTCTCGGCGGCGGCGACCTGGCGATAGAGGCGCTGCGTGCGGCGAATCTCGCGGGCCAGCATGAACACCAGGAGGACACTGGCGCCCATCGTGGCCAGCGACGAGATCAGCAGGTTCAGGTAGAGCGGCTGCAGCCGCCCCGCGCGGAAGCGCTGGACCTGTGCCTCGTTGACATCGGTCAGGGCCTTCACGTCGTTGAAGACCGGCAGAAACTGCCCGCGGATGGCGCTGTAGGCCCGGAAATCCCCGGACTTCAGGGTGCGCAGCCGCTGGTCGTTCTCGTTCAGCGTCTTCGCCAGCCGAAGCGCCAGTGCGCCTGCGCCCAACGCGTCCTCATCGTCGGCGCGCATGGCCTTGAGCACTTCGGGCAGACGCTGTTTCAGATAGTCGTAGCGCTTGACGAATTCGCTCTGGGACATGCCCGACGAACCCACGGCATAGGTGTCCAGGGCCGACACGAACAGCGACAGCTCATTCTTGGCGTGGCTCGCCGCCCAGACCACGGTGTCGTATTGGTGGGAACTGGCATTGTACTCGTCGCGCAGCGTCAGCACCGAGTAGACGGTCGTCGACAGCAGCACGATGATGATGGCTCCCAGCAGCGCCAGACGAATCTTGGCGCTCCGTCCAAGCTCGGCCTTGTCGCTTCGCCGACGTTCGGGCTGTGTGGTGTCCAGTTCCATTGTCACGGGGACTCTATCATGCGAGAACTCAAGTCATACGGGCTTTTGGCAGCCGATCTCAAGGGCAGCATCAGCCGGGTGCAGTCACGCCCGGATTATCAGGACAGGTTGGGCAGCAAATGAGCGGAAGATCGCGTCCTCATATACTTCTGGTCGAAGACACACCGACGCTTGCGCGCAGTTACATCCAGTTTCTGCGCGACGAACCCTATGACATCCACCACGTCGAACTCGGCAAGGATGCGCTTCAATCGATCGCCGAGAAGCGCCCCGACGCCATTCTTCTGGACCTGCGCCTGCCCGACATGGACGGCATGGAAATCCTGCGCCATGTCAGCGAGACCGACGGCGGCGTGCCGGTCATCGTGATCACGGCCCACGGGTCGGTGCAGACCGCGGTGACCGCGATGCGGCTCGGCGCGGCTGACTTCATCGTCAAGCCGTTCTCCGCTGACCGCCTGAAGGTCACCATCAAGAACGTGCTGGAGACCAACAAGCTCCGGGAAATCGTCGATACCTATCGCGAGGAGATCGATCGCGGCGGGTTCGAGGGCTTCGTCGGCAGTTCGCTGCCGATGCAGGCGGTCTATCGCATCGTCGAGGCGGCGGCCTCCTCCAAGGCGACCGTGTTCATCACCGGCGAGAGCGGCACCGGCAAGGAAGTCTGCGCCGAAGCCATCAAGAACCGCAGCCCGCGCAAGACCGGGCCGTTCGTGGCCATCAACTGCGCGGCGATTCCCCACGATCTGATGGAAAGCGAGATCTTCGGCCATGTGAAGGGCGCTTTCACCGGCGCGCTGGGCGAACGCGAGGGCGCGGCTCACATGGCCAATGGCGGGACGCTGTTCCTGGACGAGGTCTGCGAGATGGATCTCGACCTTCAGGCCAAGCTGCTGCGCTTCATCCAGACCGAGACCTTCAAGAAGGTCGGCGGCTCGAACATGGAGAAGGTCGATGTCCGGCTGGTCTGCGCGACCAACCGCGAGCCGATGGAAGAGGTGAAGGCCGGCCGGTTCCGTGAGGATCTCTACTACCGCCTGCATGTGATCCCGGTGCATCTGCCGCCGCTGCGCGATCGCGAAGATGACATCCTGAAGATCGCCGAGATGTTCCTGCAGATGTATGCCGAGCGGGAAAACCGGAAGTTCCGCAGTTTCGACCCGGCCGCGGCGGCTGTCCTGATGTCCTATGAGTGGCCGGGCAATGTCCGTGAACTGCAGAACATCGTGCAGAACATCGTCGTGCTGAACGACGGCGAGAAGGTGACGGCGGAAATGCTGCCCGGTCCGCTGGCCCATCTGGACCGTCCGCAGATCGTGGCGCCGGCGCCTGCCGCCGCGTTGAATGGCGGACCGGTTGATGCGGAGCCGGTGGGCGCGGTGTCCGACAAGCCGACCGTACGTGAACTGTCCGACCAGATCCGGCCGCTTTCGGATGTCGAGCGGGAATATATCGAGCACGCCATCGAGCGCTGCAATGGCAATGTCCGCACGGCGGCCGCCCTGCTGGGGATCGCCCCGCAGACGATCTACCGCAAGCGCACGGCCTGGGAAGAGGAAGACATGGCGAAGGCCAGCGCCTGAGCCGCCGGAACGGTCTCAGTAGGCTTCCAGGTTCAGGCCGCCCATCTCGAAAAGCAGCGTGAAGGATTGCGTCAGCGCGTCGTAATAGGCGGCGACGGCGCGTGACCGGGCCGCGTTCAGTTCAGCCTCGGCGTTCAGCAGGTTGACCACCGACTCACGCCCGGCCCGGCGAAGCTTCCGGCGGGCGGTGAACAGCTCGATGGATATCGTGGCCGCGTTCTCGGCAAGCTGCTGGCGTTCGCGCAGGGTGGCGAGCTGTTGCCAGGCCACCTCGACCCGGCGGGCGATTTCCAGGCTCAGCGCCGCGTGGTTCTCCATCGTCTCGGCGATGCGGTGGCCGGTACGTTCGGTGGCCCCGACGCTTCTCAGACCGTCGAACAGTTGCCAGTTCGCGCGCAGCCCGACGAACAGGTCCTTCCGGTTGCCGACGATGCCCTCGTTATCGTTCTCCATGCCGCCCTCGGCGACGAAATCGACCTTGGGGAAGAACTCGGAGATTGCGACCTTCCGCTGCTGGCGCGCCTCGCCGATTGTCTCCTGGCTCTGTTTGATCAGCGGGTTCTCAGCCAGGGCGCGGTTGATGGCGACCTGCATGTCGGGCGGCAGCATGTCGTCGGGCGCGGCCGGCGGGGCCATCTCGCCAATGTCGGGCGCACGGTTGAAGACGGCGAAATAGTCCGCGATCGCCTCCTTCAACTGGCCCTCGATGCGGACGCGGGCTTCCTTGGCGTTCTGCAGCCGCGACTTGGATTCCAGCACATCGACCGACAGGCCCGATCCGCGGCGCACGCGTTCGTCTTCCAGGGTCAGCTGACGGCGGATCGTGGCTTCCGTCTCCAGCGCGATATCGACCAGCTCGGTCTGTTTCAGGACGTTCAGATAGGCGCGTGTGCCGCGCAGCATGATCACCTGATTTGCGCGCTCGACATCGTGGCCGGCGCGGAATTCGCGCGCGATCGCGCCCTTCAGCTCGCCGTCGGTGCGGAAGCCGTCGAAGATCTTCTGGGTGACGGTGAAGCGCCCGACCTCGCGGGTCTGCTCCACCTTGGCGACGTTGACCGGGCTGTCGACCACGTCGTAGCCGTATTCGCCGGTGATCCTGAGTTGGGGCAGATAGGGCGCGCGCGCTTCGGTCACGCCGGCGCTGGCCTGCGACAGACGGCGCTCGGCCGCGCGGATGTCCGGATGGCTCTGCAGCAGGTTCTGCAGTTCCTCGAACAGCGGCGCAGCCCCGGCATCGCTGATACCGAGACAGGCAAAAGCCACTATAGCCAAGCGGTTGCGCAAGCTATCTATCACTTCCCTTCGGATATTTGTCACAGGTGTACCGAATAATTCGGCTTTCGTCACCGCGCATAATCCGGTCTATTCAGCCATCAGCTTCTCAATGTTGGGTTACCGGCGCGCTGCTGGCAAGGCTGGGCCGTGTTACAGATGGTCAGATGACAGGCAATCAAGCAGACGGCTGGCTTGCGGAACTGCTGCGTCCGGTGCGCCGCCGGATCGGCGAGGTGATCGCCTATTCCTTCATCATCAACCTGCTGGCCATCGCGGTGCCGATCTTCGTGCTGCAGGTCTATGACCGCGTTGTCTTCCATGGCGGTGTGTCTACCCTGCAGGGGCTGATCATCGGCATGCTGGTCGCCGTGCTGTTCGATTTCCTGCTGCGGCAGGGGCGGGCCCGCCTGCTGCGGTCGGCGGCGGTCGAGATCGACGTGACACTGGCGCGGAACCTCTATGGCCGGATCACCGCGATGCCGTTGCCGGTCTTGGAATCGCGGCCGGCAGCCTACTGGCAGGCGCTGTTCCGCGACGCCGACACCGTCCGCAACGCCTTCTCCGGCCTGTCGGCGGTGCTGGTCGCGGATCTGCCCTTTGCGCTGTTCTTCGCCGTCGCCATCTTCGTCATCGCCCCGCCGGTCGGCTGGGTGCTGCTGGCGGTGTTTCCGCTGTTCATCGCGCTGGCGATCTATTCCGGCCGGGTGATCCGCACCGCCAACGCCGATGAACGCCGCGCCAGCTTCGAGCGCGATACCATCACGGCGGAACTGATCGGCGGCCGCACCACGATCAAGGCGCTGGCCCTGCGCGGGCCGATGGCCGGCATCTGGGAAGACCGCCACGCCAGGGCGATCGATGAATCCGTGCGCCGCGGCGGGCAGTCGGACACTTTCGTGCATCTGGGTCTCGGGCTGACCATCCTGACCACCGTCGCACTCACCTCGGTTGGGGCGATTGCCATCCTGAATCAGGAACTTTCCATTGGCGCCCTGGTGGCCGCGAACATGCTGGGCGGCCGCATCGTGCAGCCCTTCCAGCAGCTTGTCGGCAACTGGCGGACCTACATGGCGACCCGGCAGGCGATGTCGCGGCTGACCGAATGCTTCGCCACTGCCGAGGAGCCGGAGCGCGGCGCGGTCTCCGCAGGTATCCGCGACGGCGTGCTCTGGCTGGACAACGTGACCTTCGCCTATGCCCCGGAGCGGCCACCCGCCGTGAAGGAGGCGCGGCTGAAGATCGGACCCGGCCTGCATGCGCTGGTCGGACCCAACGGCTCCGGCAAGACGACGCTGCTGAAACTGATGCAGGGCCTCTACCGGCCGCAGAGCGGACGCGTAATGCTGGACCAGGCGGACATCGCGCAGTTCGGACGCAGCGATCTGGCCGATGCCATCGGCTATGTGCCGCAGCATACCTTCCTGTTCGCCGGGACGATCCGGGAGAATATCGCGATTGGCCGCCCGGACACCTCCGACGGGCGGATCGTCGATGCGGCGCATCTGGCTGGGGCGCATTCGGCGATCTCCGCGCTGCCCGACGGCTACGGCAGCCGCATCGGGGAGGGCGGCATGGACCTGCCGGGCGGTGTACGGCAGCGCGTCGCCATTGCCCGGGCGCTGCTGGGCGATCCGCCGGTGCTGCTGCTGGATGAACCGTCGGGCAATCTCGATGCCGCGGCGACCCGCAACCTGGCGCAGAACCTCAAGGCGCTGGCGGAGAGCCGGACGATCGTCGTGGTCACTCACAGCCCGGACCTGCTGGACGCCTGCGAGAACATCGTGGCGATGGATGGCGGCCGCATTGTCGCCGCCGGTCCCGCCGCCGAAGTGCGCCAGAAACTGTCGGCGGCCCGCCCGGGCGGAGCGGCGAGAGCATGAGTGCGCTGGACGATCTGACGGCCCGGCATCGGCCGCGTTCCGGCGTCTGGCTGGCGCGGGCCGTGGGGCTGCTGGTCCTGCTGCTGGCCGGCTGGGCCGTGCTGGCCGAACTGGACGAGGTCGCCGTGGCCAGCGGGCAGGTGGTGCCGCTGGGCGACGTGAAGACCATCCAGCATCTGGAAGGCGGCATCATCGACGAGCTGTTCGTTCAGGAAGGCGACCGGGTGACCGCCGATCAGCCGCTGCTGCGGCTGGCGCTGGGGGTGACCGCCAGCAACCCGGAGGAACTCAGGGTCCGGCTTGACGGGCTGCAGTTGAAGAAGGCGCGGCTGCAGGCGGAGGCTGACGGCGTCGATCCGCGCTTCCCCGCCGAGGCTGCCGGCCGCCGGCCCGATGTGGTCGAGGCCGAACGGCGCGCATTCAAGGCGCGGAAGTCGGAATTCGAGAGCGCCATCGCCGTGCTGAAGCAGCAGGAACGCCAGAGCTCGGAGGAAGTGCGGGAGTTCGCCGCCGCTCGCGACGCGCGCCGGCGTGAACTGACATTCGCCGAGGAGTCGCTGGCGACGCTGGAGGACCTGCTGCGCGAGGAACTGGCGTCGCGGCTGGAAGTGAACCAGAAGCGGTCCGAACTGGCGCGGCTGGTCGGCGAGATCGAGAGCCTGAACGCCGCCATCGCGCGAGCCAGCGCCAGCCGCCGGGAAGCCGCCGAGCGGCAGCAGGAAGCCGACCGCGCATACCGACGCGAGGCGCAGGGTGAACTGGCCGATGTCGAAGTGGAGATCGCCACGATCACCGAACGGCTGAACAGCGCCGACGACCAGCAGCGCCGCACCATGATCCGTAGCCCCATCGACGGTGTCGTGGGGGAGATGAAGGTGCGCACGCTGGGCGGCGTCATCGGCGCCGGACAACCCATCATGGAAGTGGTGCCCACGGGCGGGCGGCTGGTGGTCGAGGCCCGGCTTCGCCCTGCCGACCGGGGCTTCGTGTCCCAGGGACAGCCGGCGACGGTGAAGGTCAGCGCCTACGACTTCGTCCGTTTCGGCAGCCTGGAGGGAACGGTTACTCGCATCGCACCCGACGCAGCAGTCGACGAGACTGGCGCGCCCTATTTCAAGGTCGTGATCGAGACCGCGAAGTCATGGCTGGGCGAGAGGGAAGGCGAGTTGCCGATCAGCGCCGGCATGGAGGCCACCGTCGACATACATACGGGGGCACGGTCGGTGGCCAGCTTCATGCTGCGCCCGGTGCTTCGGCTGCAGCAGGAAGCGTTCCGGGAACGCTAGATCCTTTCAGGCGTTCAGATGTCGTTCTGTCGGACCGGAGCGGGTTTCGGCGCGGGCTGGAACAGCAGCCCGCAGCGGAACTCGGCCGCGGTCTCGGCTTCGACCTGGGACAGCTTCGTCCGTTTCATGATCGAGTGGGTCAGGCTGGTCTCGCACTGGTGCCGGGCGAGTTCGAGGGGTTGAGGCCTGGGGGCCGTGCTGAAACCCGAGAGCGGGCCGAAGACCGCCACCGCCGAGGTCGCGATCACACCGCTGGTCAGCGCCGCCACACAGAATGCGACAACGGTCACATTTCGTGATCTGCGATTGTGACGATCGGTCGGTTTCAAGGGGCCGGTCTCGCGATAATCAGTTTCTTCGCCTCCTGCTACGCAAGCCGCTTGCCAAGGAGATGGTGTTGAATATGTCGTTCGGAAGTGTGCTAAGGGGGGCGCAGGCGTGACCGCGCCCACAAGTCAGCGTGAAAGTAGCCAGCCCATGAATCAGAGCAGCAAGCGCCGGAACCTGTATCCGCGCATTGACCCCTATGATCAGGGCTATCTGCAAGTCTCCCAGCTTCACAGCATCCATTACGAACAGTGTGGTAACCCGAACGGCAAGCCCGTTGTCGTGCTGCATGGCGGCCCGGGCGGCGGCAAGAAGCCGGACGACCGGCGCTATTTCGATCCCGAGGTCTATCGCATCGTGCTGTTCGACCAGCGCGGCTGCGGGATGAGCCAGCCGCACGCGGAACTGAAGGACAACACCACCTGGGATCTGGTGGCCGATATCGAGCGGCTGCGCGAACATCTGGGCATCAGCGCCTGGCAGGTTTTTGGCGGATCATGGGGCAGCGCCCTGGCGCTGGCCTATGCCGAAACGCATGCGGATCGGGTCACGGCCCTGGTGATGCGCGGGATCTTCACCCTGCGCCGGGTGGAACTGCAGTGGTTCTATCAGTGGGGCGCGCACGCCCTGTTCCCGGACGCCTGGGCGAAATACGAGGCCGTGATTCCGCCGGACGAGCGCGGCGACATGATCAGCGCCTATTACAGGCGGCTGACCTCGGACGATCCGCATGAGCGGCTTGAGGCGGCGCGCGCCTGGAGCACCTGGGAGGGTGGCACCCTGTCGATGCTGGCCGATCCCGGACGGGTCGCCGATTTCGCCGACCCCACCTTCGCGATCGCGTTTGCGCGCATCGAATGCCACTACTTCGTCAATGGCGGCTTTTTCGAGACCGATGACTGGCTGATCGCGAACGCCTCGAAGATCCGCCACATTCCCGGTGTGATCGTGCAGGGGCGCTACGACGTGGTGACGCCGCTGATGACCGCCTGGGACCTGCACAAGGCCTGGCCGGAGGCGGACTTCCGCATCGTGCCCGACGCCGGACATGCCGGCAGCGAACCCGGCATCATCGACGAACTGGTGCGGGCGACGGACCGGCTGAAGGGCTGACGGCCTCACGCCAGGCGAACTGGTGACGCCGGTCGGGCTGCACGCCTGATACTTCGGTGATCAGCTTGGCCAGCATGGCGCGGGGGAAATCCCGGAAGTCGATCGTCGGGATGACGAAGTGGCCGTTGCCGCCGACCACATTCTTCTCGAAATAGCGGACAAGCTGTTCCCGGTCCTCGTGTTCGCGCCGGTCCTGCAGGATCGGCAGGCCGTTGATCACAACACCCTGCAGCACCGCCAGGTTCCGGGCCTCGGCGACATCGACGCCCTGGTTCGACGGGTCGTCGCCGGAGAGGTCGATCACCTTCCGTGAACCCTCGAAGCGGTTGGCGGCGATGGTCTCGGCGCCGTGCAGCAGCGCATCGCCGATGGCGGTGAAACTGAGCCCTTTCCACGGCGGTTCCCGCTGTTCGCGGACCAGGGCCGCGAAGCGGGCGGCGCTGGCGCGGTCGTGCACCAGCATCCAGGGCACGGCGAGCAACTGGTTCTCGGGACCGGCCCAGAGCATCAGCGCCACGGCCGCCACACCGCCGGGCAGGTTGCGGATCGAGTTGACCAGCCGGGGGTGCTCGAAGGCGCGGGCAACGCCTTCGATCTGGGCCGCATGCTCGGCGAAGGTGACGCTGTGAGAGACATCCATGGCGATCAGCAATTCCAGATCGACGGGCAGCTTCTCAACCGTCTGGGCCAGGGACGATGTTGCCGCTACGGCAAGAACAAACCACGCCATCGCCACCTTCAGGGGCGCCAGAAAGGGCTGTAGTAGCATGATATTACTATCGATCCGGTTGCAATGCAGGGTGCACTAGGGGAAACTGATTGGCGATAAGCAACGTGAAGGTCTTAACAGCGTTGCGCCAAGGGAGGAACATCTGATGCTGAAACGCCTTTTGGGCGTCGCGGTTGTTGCGTCCCTGCCGTTCGCGGCAGGCGCCCAGTCGATCGACGACCTGAAGAACGACGCCAATACCCCCGACAATGTGCTGACGCTCGGCATGGGTTGGGACCAGAAGCGTTATAGCCCCCTGGACCAGATCAACACCCAGACGGTGAAGCGTCTGGTGCCGGTCTGGAACTACAGCCTGGGCGACAATCGCGGTCAGGAATCGCAGCCGATCGTCCATGAGGGCGCGATGTATGTGACGACGCATGACGCGACGCACAAGATCGATGTCCGCACCGGCCGCACGATCTGGGTCAACAAGATCGAGTATCCGCCGGAGACGCCGCGCATCGTCTGCTGCGGCATCGTCAACCGCGGTTCCGCCGTCCTTGACGGCCTGCTCTATCGCGTGACGCTCGACGGCTTCGTCATCGCCATCAACATGGAATCCGGCGAGGAAGTCTGGCGCTCCCAGGGCGCTTCGATCGACGAGGGCCAGTCCATGACGCTGGCGCCGCTGGTCACGCCGCACGCGGTCATCACCGGCATCTCCGGCGGTGAATACGGCATCCGCGGCTATATCGACGGCTGGGATCTGAAGACCGGCAAGCACCTGTGGCGCCGCTTCACGGTCGCCGGACCGGGTGAGCCGGGCAACGAGACGTGGCCGGGCGACACCTGGAAGCATGGCGGCGCGCCGACCTGGATCACCGGCTCCTACGATCCGGAACTGAACCTGGTCTACTGGGGCACCGGCAATGGCGGACCCTGGAACGCCGAATTCCGCAAGGGCGACAATCTCTACATCACCTCGACCCTGGCGCTGCGCCCGGAGACCGGCGAGATCGCCTGGCACTACCAGTACACGCCGAACGATCCGTGGGACTATGACGAGGTTGGCGAGAACATCCTTGTCGACATGGAAATCGACGGCAAGCAGCGCAAGGCGATGATCCACGTCGCCCGTAACGGCTTCCTGTACGTTCTGGACCGCACCAACGGCGAGCTGCTGGCGGCGAACCAGTACATCAAGTACCTGAACTGGGCCGACGGCGTCGACATGAAGACCGGCCGTCCGATCGAGTCCGCGCTGTCGAAGAAGATGCGCTCGGGCGAGGAGATCGTTGTCTGGCCGGGCGCCTTCGGCGGCAAGAACTGGTTCCCGGCGTCCTACAGCCCGAAGACCGGTCTGGTGTATTCCAACACGCTGGAAATCGGCATGGGCTACAAGGCCGTCGAGCCGAAGCTGGTGAAGGGCACCTTCTATGTGGGCATCGACCTCTCGAAGGCGCTGTTCCACATGAAGCAGGACGAGCCGCACGCCTATCTGCGCGCGATGGATCCGATGACCGGCAAGGCAAAGTGGGAAGCCCCGCTTGAGGTCGCGAACTGGGGCGGCACCATCGTCACCGGCGGCGATCTGGTCTTCGCGGGTTCGCAGCTGGGCGCGTTCGAGGCCTACAACGCCAACACCGGTGAGAAGCTCTGGTCCTTCCAGACCGGCTCCGGGATCATCGGCCAGCCGGTGACCTACACCGTCGATGGCGTCCAGTACGTGACCATCGCGTCGGGTATCGGCGGCGCATACCGCAACTACGTACCGCTGCTTGGTGGCGTCGAGGGCGTTGGCCGCCCAGATGTCGTCGCCAAGATCACCGCGGTGCAGCCGGGCGGGTCCTTCTGGACCTTCGCGCTGCTGCCCGAATAAGGCGGAACGATCGAACGGGAAGGCCGCCTGCCGCGTGCGGGCGGCCTTTCTCGTTTGCGACTGCCGTCTGCCTTGCCACCCCCGTTGCGCGGGACTATTCAGCGGGTGTTCAGCCAGAAGAGGAATGAATGGCCAGGCTGAAGTCGAAGGGAGGAAGAAGAATGCTGAAGACTGCTGGCCTGTTGGCGGGCCTGACCCTCGTGATCGGAGCCGCGACACCCGTGACGGCCGTCGCTGGTGACGCCGAGGCCGGGAACTCGCTCTACCACACCTATTGCTCGGTCTGTCATGGCCCCCGGATGATGAATTCCGGCGCGCGGGCGGACGACCTGCGCAAGATGAAGCCCAGCGAACTGGGCAAGTTCAAGAAGGTCGTGAATGAAGGCCGCCGCGGTCCCAAGGGGGAGATGCCGGCCTGGGCCGACATCCTGACCGAACAGGAAATCGCCGACCTCTGGGCCTATGTGAAGACAAAGGGCAAGTGACATGATAGTCCGTTCCCTGATCCTGGGCGCCCTGGCGCTGGCGCTGGCGCAGATGCCGGCTGCCGCCCAGGACACGCTGACCGTGTGCCTGGAAGAGGATTCGCCGCCGCTGTCCTTCAAGTTCCGCTCCCGCCAGGGCGGTTTCGATCATGGCGTCGCCGAGGAAGTGGCGAAGCGTCTGGGACGTCAGTTCCGCGTGCAATGGTTCGAGGCCGAGAACGACGAAGAGAACGTGCCGGTCTGGGAAGCCAACGCGCTGCTCTCCGACGGGCTGTGCGACATCGTCGGCGGCTACCCGATGCTGGCTTCATCGCTCGGCAAGCCCGAGACCGACATGGGCGCGATCCCGGAGTATGACGGGATGAAGCGGTCCGAACGCGGCCGTCTTGTGAAGCTGGGCGTGCTCGATTCGACGGTTCCGTATTCCCGCACTGCCTTTGGCGTGATTCTGGGTCCGAACATGAAGGACGCCAGCATCATCGGGCTTCACGATCTGGAAGGCCGCAAGGTCGGCTACGAGGTAGAGACCATGGCCGCGGTGCTGGTCCACCGGTACCGCCAGGGCCTTCTGCTGCCGGGCGCGACCAGCGTGCGCGAGTCAGAGGGGCTGATGCCGGCGCTGGCGTCAGGCGAGATCGACGCCGCTCTGGTCGAGCTGCACAAGTTCGACAACTTCATGCGCCGCAACGCCGAGGCGCCGATCCGGTATTCCGGTTTCGCCCATCCCTTGGGCATCAACATGGGCTTTGCGATTCTGGAACGCGATGCGGCGTTGAAGTCGCGCATTGATGCGGCTCTGGAGGCGATGAAGGCGGATGGGACGCTGGAGCGGCTTGCCGAGAAGTGGCAGATGACCTTCGTCCGCCCACAGCCGCCCCGGATCCTGAAGCGGATCACCCCCGCGATGCTGGCCGGAGATTGACTATCTTGCCCGTTGACGCGCCCGAGGCGCCAGTGGCGGGGCTGGATTCCAGAATGATGTCCGGCGGGAAGATCAGCCGGGCCGTGGTGCCGCGCCCGACGGCGCTCTCGATGCTGATTTCGCCGCCATGCATCCGCATCAGATTGTCGGCGATGGAAAGTCCCAGACCGGTGCCGCTGCCGTCGGCCTGATACTCGTTCCGCTCCTGATGGAAGGGCTTCAGGATCTCGGTGAGCTGCGAGGCCGGAATGCCAACGCCCCGGTCACGAACCTCGACGATGTAGCTGCCGTCGTCTTCCGGGTAGCCGAGGACCGAGATCGCGGTGCCGTCGTGGGAGAACTTCACCGCGTTCGACAACAGGTTCAGCAGCACCTGTTTCAGCGCCTGCTCGTCGCCGAAAATCGTCACGTCGCCCTGGAAGTGGCTGTCGAGTCTCTGGTTCTTCTCGTTGAGCTGGAACTCGATCATGGGGATGACCGACCGCAACAGCCCCTCCAGTGCGATCTGCTTGCGCTCCATCTCGCGCTTGCCAGCCTCGATCTTCGAGAAATCGAGCACGTCGTTGATGACCGCCAGCAGGTGCTTGCCGCTCTCGCTGATATAGCGGGCGTATTCCTGATCCTTGTCCGGATTGCTCCGGACAAGCTGGATCATCTCGGCGAAACCGATGATGGCGTTCAGGGGCGTGCGCAGCTCGTGGCTCATGTTGGCCAGGAACATCGACTTGGCGCGGTTGGCGGAGTCAGCGTCATTGGCGAGCTGCAGCGCCTGGTTGCGCGCTTCGGTCAGCCGCTGCTCGCGTTCGGAAATGGCGCCGATCATGAACTGGAAGGTGCGGCCCATGTCGGCGATCTCGTCGCGGCCTTCGACCTCGATGGTGGTGCGTCCGCCTTCGACAACGCTGAACATCGCCGTCTTCAGCGACGAGAGCCGCCTTAGCACGTTGCCGCGGAGGTAGATATACATGGCGCCGACGAGAACCAGGCAGGCAGCAAGGGCGCCGATCAGGATCGCCGAGCTTTCCTGTTCAAGCCTGGCGATGCCCCGGTTCCGGGCCTCGGCCTTGGACTGAACGTGGAAGAACAGGTCCGCGACAGCACTGGACAGGCGGCTCGACAGCCGCGCGCCATCGGCCAGCAGGCCGCGCTGCCGACGTTCCAGGGTCAGGATCTCGCGGCGATGGGAGAAGATCTCCACCGCATCGCGGGTCAGCGCAACAAACTGCGCGTTGGCGTCAGAGACTTCCCGGGGCAGGGGCGCCTGCCCGACGCGATGAGAGTAGCGACGGAGGGCAATCTGCGCATGCTTGTCGAACTCGCGTTTCAGGCTCTCGATGCGTGACGTCGACTGTGCGACCGGCAGTGACAGGAGTGAGGTGAGGGCCCAGTCGGCCTCGATCAGCCAGCCAACTGGTACGGCCGCCATCTGGTCGGCCCGGGCCTCGATGCCCCGAAACAGTTCCCCAACCGCAAGTGTTCTGGCGATCACCCGGTCGATCCTGCTCTTGATCTCGATCCGGCGCTTCACGACAGCGTTGAGCTGTTCCAGATTGGCATCCAGCGCGGCTCGTCGCTCATCGACCGCATTCAGGATGTTCGAATCCCTGCCAGTGCCGCCCAGACCAAGAGACCGCAATTCGTCGATGGAACGGTCCAGCGCCGATAGCTGGTCGTTCACCCGGTCGCCGATGGCCCGGCGCGAGAATTCGTTCTCGGTCTGGACCAGAGCGGGAGCAGCCGCGGCCACGGCGTTCGTCGTGCCGCTCAGCCGCGAGGTGATGGCGAGCATCGGCAACGCCTGATGCGATACCGCGTCATAGTCTTCCTGCATCTGATCGAAGGTGACGAGGGCAATCAGGATCGCACTGGCCACGACGAGCGTGATCACGGCCAGGGCCGCAATGAACTTCGTCGAAACTGTCGTGGATCTGAGTTTCACCTTCTTTTCTCAACTTCGGTCAGCGAATGGGTGGCGCGTAATGCAATCCGCCATCGGTCCACAGGGCGTTTAATCCACGATCCATGCCAAGTGGCGATCCGGCTCCGACATTGCGGTCGAAGATCTCGCCATAGTTGCCGACATGGCGGATCACGTTTGTGGCCCACTCGTGCGGCATTCCCATGCCTTCTCCGATCAGGGCGTCGACGCCGAGCAATCGTCGGACCTCCGGATTGTCGGAACCTTTCATCGCGTCGACATTGGCCGAGGTGATCCCCAGTTCCTCGGCGGCGATGGTGATCAGCACCGTCCAGCGCACCACGTCGAACCAGTCCTGATCGCCTCTGCGGACGGCCGGTCCGAGAGGCTCCTTGGAGACGATTTCGGGGAACAGCACGAAGTTGTCGGGTTCGCTTGCCCGGCTGCGAAGCTGCGCCACCAGGGCAATCCGGTCATAGGTCATGATCTCGCACTCGCGGGCGAAGAAGGCTTCGTAGGTGCCGTCGATGGAGCGGTATTCCGAGATCGTCAGGTTGGGAAACCGGGAATCGATAAGTTCCTGGACATTCTTGACCGTGGTGGTGCCGCCGCTGACGCAGACATTCGCGCGGTCGACTTCCGTCAGGCTTTCCGCGCCCAGCGAACGATGGGCAAGGAAGCTCTGGCCGTCATAGTAGATCACGCCGGTGAAACTGATCCCCAGCGCCGTGTCCCGTCCCACGGTCCAGGTCGTGTTGGCCAGCAGGACGTCCATGCCGTCCTCGCGCAGGGCCTCGAAGCGGATGATGTCGTTGACCTCGACGAATTCGATGGCGTCGGGGTCGTTCAGCACCGCGGCGGCGATCGCGCGGCAATAGTCGACGAAAAGGCCTCGCCAGATGCCATCGGGTCCGATTTCCGAGAGACCAGGGCCGCTGCTGGTGACGCCGCATCGCAGAATGCCATTAGATTTCACGCGATCGAAAACCTCTCCGGCCCGGGCCGCGCCCGGGAAGGCGGTGGCCAGTGCAAGCGCGACCAGCAGAAACGGGGCGAACGCACGCCGGACCAGGCGGATCCGGGCGGTGCGGAACACGGACTGCATGCAATCTCCCATGACAACCCGGAAAACCTATTATCCCATCCCTTACATGTTGGTTAATGAGACCCTCTGGCCGGTTGACGATTGCAGCATCCGCTTCATCTTTGTCGGCGGAACCGAGGCGGGGAGGACAGACGCATGACAGACAGGCAACTCGAAGGTGTCCGGGGGTGTGTCTTCGACGCCTATGGCACGCTGTTCGACGTCAATGCAGCGGCGGCCCACTGCGCGGATTCGCTGGGCGACAAGTGGCAGCCGCTGGCCGAGATCTGGCGGGCGAAGCAACTGCAATATACCTGGCTGCGCGGGCTGATGGGGCGGCACACCACGTTCTGGCAGGTGACGCAAGATGCGCTGGACTATGCGATGGCCAGCCTGTCGATCGACAATGCGCCGCTCCGGGAGCAGTTGCTGGAGCTCTATTTCAAGCTCGACGCCTATCCGGAGGTCCGGGACATGCTGACGGCGCTGAAGGATGGCGGACTGAAGACCGCGATCCTGTCCAACGGATCACCCGACATGCTGCAGGCCGCGGTCGACAATGCCGGCATCGGCGGCGTTCTCGACGCCGTCTACTCCGTCGAGGATGTCGGCGTGTTCAAGCCGCATCCCAGCGTCTACGAACTGCCGGTGAAGGGCTTTGGCCTGACCGCGGGACAGATGAGCTTCCAGTCGTCCAACGCCTGGGACGCCAATGCCTCCAAGGCCTTCGGCTATCAGGTCGTCTGGGTGAACCGTTTCGGACAGGCGGAAGAGCGCATTCCCGACCCGCCGGACCTGCAGATCCGCGACCTGACCGGGCTGCCGGCGATCGTGGGGGCGGCCTGAGGTGAGCGTGACGGTCGATGACATCCGCGCCGCGGCCGCGCGGCTCGACGGGCAGGCGGTGCGCACGCCGCTGATCGAGAGCGTGCGCCTGAACGAACGGCTGGGCGGGCGGTTGCTGATCAAGCCGGAATGCCTGCAGCGGACCGGATCGTTCAAGTTCCGCGGCGCCTACAACACCCTGAGCAGCATGGACCCCGCCGCTCGGGAACGCGGGATACTGGCCTATTCCTCGGGCAACCATGCGCAGGGCGTGGCGCTGGCGGCGAAGATGTTCGGCGTGCCCGCGACCATCATCATGCCGCACGACGCGCCGGAGATGAAGAAACGCAACACCGCCGAATATGGCGCCGAGATCGTGCTCTACGACCGCTACGACGAGAGCCGCGAAGAGATCGGCGAAAGGCTGGAGCGCGAACAGGGCCTGACGCTGGTGCGCCCGTACGATCAGGAAAGCGTCATTGCCGGTCAGGGGACAGTGGGACTGGAGATCGCCGAACAGTGCGGTGAGCGGGATGCCCAACCGGAGTTCGTCGCCTGTCCCGCGGGCGGCGGTGGCCTGATCACGGGGCTTTCGCTGGCAATGAAGGAGCGCTTCCCCGACTGCCGCATCCATCCGGTCGAGCCGGAGGGCTATGACGACTGGAAGCATTCGCTGGCGACCGGACAGCGGATGGCGGCGAACGCGCCGAACCGCAGTATATGCGATGCGATCGTGACGCCGATGCCAGGTGAACTGACCTTCCCGATCGGGCAGACGACGCTGTCGAACGGGATCGCGGTGTCCGACGCCGAGGTACTGGCGGCGATGCGGACGGTGTTCGAGGAACTGAAGCTGGTGGCGGAGCCGGGCGGGTGCGTGGCTGTCGCCGCGGTGCTGTCCGGGAAGCTCGATCTGGGCGGCGGGACAGCCGTCTGCGTGATCTCCGGCGGCAATGTCGATCCTGCCGTTTTTCAGCAGGCGCTTGCCGCGTGAAGTGGTGACCGCCGCGATCCTCCGCGATAGGCTCGGGTCAATCGGGGAGGCCTGAATGACCACGTACGATTCCGTTCTCGACATGATCGGCAACACGCCGATGGTCGAACTGACCCATCTCGATACCGGCCCGTGCCGACTGTTCGCCAAGCTGGAAAGTCAGAATCCCGGCGGCTCGGTGAAGGACCGGATCGGCTTGTCCATGATCGAGGCCGCCGAGCGGGACGGGCGCATCCGCCCCGGTGGCACACTGATCGAGGCGACGGCGGGCAACACCGGCCTCGGGCTGGCGCTGGTCGCGGCGCTGAAGGGCTACCGCCTGATCCTGGTGATCCCGGACAAGATGAGCCTGGACAAGATCCAGCACCTGAAGGCCCTGGGGGTGGAGGTACGCCTGACCCGCTCCGACGTCGGCAAGGGGCATCCGGAGTACTATCAGGACATCGCCGAGCGGCTGCAGCGGGAGATTCCCGGCGCCTTCTGGGTCGACCAGTTCTCCAACCCGGCCAACCCGCAGGCTCATTACGAGGGCACGGGCCCCGAAATCCTGGCCCAGATGGATGGCGATGTGGACGCGGTCTTCTGCGGCGTCGGCTCCGGCGGCACCATCACCGGCATCGGCCGCTACATGCGGGACCATTCGCCGAAGACAAGGATGGTGGTTGCCGACCCGGAAGGCTCGATCGTTGCCGAAGCGGCGAATACCGGCGAGATCCGCTCGGACGTCGGTTCCTGGCTGGTCGAGGGTATCGGCGAGGACTTCATTCCGCCGAACTGCGATCTGTCAGTGATCTCCCGGGGTATCTACGTCACCGACGCCGAGGCCTTCGCCGCGATCCAGGAACTGCTGTCGAAGGAGGGCATCCTGGGCGGTTCCTCGACCGGCACCCTGCTGGCTGCGGCGCTGAAATACTGCAGCGAACAGACCGAGCCGCAGCGGGTGGTGACCCTGGTCTGCGATACCGGCAACAAGTATCTCTCCAAGGCCTTCAACCGGGCATGGCTGGTGGATCAGGGGCTTGTGGAACGCCGCCGTCACGGCGACCTGCGCGACATGATCATCCGCCGCGCCGACGAAGGCGATGTGGTCAATGTCCGGCCCGATGACACGCTGCTGACCGCCTATTCGCGCCTGCGCATGTTCGACGTGTCGCAACTGCCCGTGATGGATGGGGATCAGATCAGCGGCATCATCGACGAGAGCGATCTGCTGCTGGCGGTGCAGGGGCGGTCGGAGGAGGAGGCTTTCAAGCAGCCGGTCAGCAGTTTCATGGTCACCCGGCTGGAGACCATTCGCCCCTCGGCGCCGGAATCCGAGTTGATGCCGATCCTGCGCGCGGACAAGGTCGCCATTGTCGCCGACGAGACCACCTTCTACGGACTGATCACCAAGGTCGACATGATCAACCACATGCGCCAGTCCATGGCCGGGGCGGTCAGCGAATAGAAGACTGGACCGCGCCCGGATCGACCCTATCTCTTGGTCGAGATTTCAGGGAGAGATGTCATGCCCGATACCGCACCCGCCAGATCCGCTCACACGGTTTCCACCGAGCCCTGCTGCCGCCGCATCCGCGTCGAGTTCAACGGCGAGATCGTCGCCGACACCACGCGCGCGCTCTATCTGTTCGAGACCTCGCTGACGCCGGTCTACTACATCCCGCTGGAGGATGTGCGCGCCGAGGTGCTGGTGCGGACCGAGCATTCGACCCATTGTCCCTACAAGGGCGACGCGGTCTACTGGGACGTGGTGGTTGGTGACCGCCGGGCCGACAACGCCGTCTGGGCCTATCCGAATCCGATCGAGTCCGTGCCCGAACTGGCTGCCTACGCCGCCTTCTACTGGAAGAAGATGGACCGCTGGTTCGAGGAGGATCAGGAGATCTTCGTCCATGCCCGCGATCCCCGTGTCCGGGTGGACGCGCTGCCGTCGTCCCGCGTAGTCGAGGTCTCCCTGAACGGCGAGGTACTCGCGAAGAGCAGCCGCGCGACCTTCGTCTTCGAGACAGGGCATCCGGTCCGCTACTACATCCCGGCGGAGGACGTGACGGCGAAGCTGACGCCGTCGGAGCGGACCACGGCCTGCCCGTACAAGGGCGTCGCCTCCTACTGGCATGTGGATGCTGGCGGCGAGCGGCTTGAGGACCTGGTCTGGTCCTACAGGGAGCCGGTGCGCGAGGCCGAACCGATCCGAGACCTGCTCTGCTTCTTCGGCGAGAAGGTCGATGTCAGCGTCGATGGCGAGCCGCAGGAGCGGCCCGTCACCCGCTGGTCGAAATAGTCTCTCCTCAGTCCGCCTGCTCCTCGATCAGGCGGGTCGAGCGGCGGAAGGTGAGATAGGCCCAGATCCACTCGACGGCCACCGAGATGCGGTTCCGCATGGAGCCGAGAAACATCACGTGGACGACACCCCAGAACCACCAGGCGATGGCGCCGGAGAACTGCAGCCGGCCCAGATCGGCGACGGCGGCTGCGCGCCCGATGGTCGCCAGATTGCCGGCATGGCGGTAGACGAATGGACCGGGCGCCGGGCGTCCTGAAATCCGCCGGTGCAGCAGACGCGCGACATAGCCGCCGCCCTGCTTGGCAGCCGGCGCCAGACCCGGCACGGGATTGCCCTCCCAGCCGTCCGACAGGGCGGTGTCGCCTATGACGAAGATGTCCGGATGACCCGGCACCGACAGGTCCGGCCCGACAGACACCCGGCCTGCCCGGTCATGCTCGGCGCCGAGCCACTTCGCGGCGGGTGAAGCCATCACACCGGCTGCCCAGAGCGCCGTCCTGGCGGCGATGGATTCATCGCCCACCCTGACGCCGTCGGCGTCGATGTGGGTGACCCGCCCGCCCAGGCGAACCTCGACACCAAGCTTCTCCAGCGCCTCCTTTGTCTTCTTTGAAAGCTCTTCCGGGAATGGCGGCAGCAGGCGCGGGGCGCTCTGCACCAGGATGATTCGGGCTTCGGCGGGGTCGCAGTGGCGGAACTCGCCCTCCATGCCGGAATGCGCCAGTTCGGCTATCGCTCCGGCCATCTCGACGCCCGTCGGGCCGCCGCCGACAATGACGAAGGTCAGCCAGGCTTCCCGCTCTGCGGGGTCGGTCGCCGCTTCGGCGTGTTCGAAGGCGCTGAGGATGCGGCCGCGGATCTCAGTGGCGTCTGGCACTTTCTTCAGGCCGGGCGCGAATTCCTCCCATTCGTCCTTGCCGAAATAGGCGTGACGGGCCCCGGTGGCGAGCACCAGATGGTCGTACCCGATGCGCTCGTCGCCGATCTCGACCTCGTGGTTCGCCGTGTCGACGCCGGTGACCCGGCCCATCACGGTGCGGACGTTACGCTGGCTTCGGAACAGCTCCCGGATCGGCGTGGCGATGTCAGCCGGCGAGAGTCCGGCGGTCGCGACCTGATAGAGCAGTGGCTGGAACAGGTGATAGTTGCGCCGGTCGATCAGGGTGACGCGGCAGGCGGTGTGCTCCAGTCCTTTCGCCACGGCCACGCCGCCAAAGCCGGCGCCGACCACGACCACATGCGGCAGCCCGCTGTCGTCCCAGTTGGCGGGGAGCAGGTCGCGGGGATAGCGCCGCTGCAGCAGGCGCGTGAACAGCCAGTCCAGCGATATTTCGCCCGGACCGCGCACGGCCGTGATGGCCAGCAGGATCACCCAGTAGAGGTGATCGATATGGTCCAGATAGGTGAACTGGATCACCGCGGTCATGGCGATCAGCGGCAGGGCGGCGAGCCGCGAGAACAGGCCGAAGGCCAGCAGGACCGGGCACAGGATCTCGAACAGCGTCGCCAGAAACGCCGCCCATTCCGGCGGCAGCACGGGGACCATGTACTCGTACTGGAACAGGATCACCGTGTTCTCGAAATTGTCGATCTTGGTGAGCCCCGACAGGAAGAAGATCTGGGCCACCCAGAGCCGGATGAACACGAGGTAGAGAGGGGCGATATACCGGCTCGCCAGCTCACTCAGATGTCCGATTGTCCGCACCAGCGGCAGTGGCAGCCGTGTGACGCCGCGGCCAAGCACCCGGTCCAGCGAGAACGGACCCGCGCCTGCAACCGCATACCAGCCGAACAGCAGGGCCCAGAACAGGTGCGTGTTGATCTGCAGATAGGCGTACTGAATCACCAGGGACAGGATCAGCATGGGAATCGCGGCGAAGCGGGTCCCCAGCCCCAGGGTGATCATCAGTCCGCCGACGACCTGAATCGCCGCGCCCAGCCAGGCGGCCAGGACCGGATCCATCCAGGACACCGGGTATTCGAACGTGGCCAGGAAGATGGCGCTTTCCCAGTTCGCGACCTTCACCAGGCCGGCGACCATGAAGGTCTGGCCCAGCCACACCCGGATCGCAAGGTCGAGGAAGGGCCAGGCCCCTAGCGAGAGCAGGCCGGACGCATCGTCTGCCAGGCGCGAAAGCGGCGCGAGCCAGTGCGGTGCGCGGCGCGGGTCCGGGTTCCCGGTGGTGTTTGTCATCTGAATGCCCGCCTCTGCCAAAAGGGTTCCACTGCCGGAACAGATGCTCAGAACGGGCCGGTCGTTACGTTCTGGGCCATCACGAAGCCGTCATTGGCATTGTGACACATTGAGCAGCGAACGGTAGGATCGCTGCCGAAGGGGCTTGAGGGTGTGGCAGGCATGTGGCTTTTCCGAAGTCTGGCGCGGGTGCTTCAGAGGGCCGAGACGGAAGGCGCGACGGCGCTGTCCGGGCTGGCCGAGGCGCTTGGCGCGGCTGGACCCGGCGACCAGGAACGCGTTGTTCGCGAAGCCCTCGCCCGGATGGCCCGTGTGGCCGAGCGCTATGTCGGCGATCGCGACGATGCTCTGGACTGCGCCCAGGAAGCGCTGATCCTGGCAATCCGGAAGTTCGATCAGTTCGAAGGACGCGCGCGGGTCACAAGCTGGCTGCACCGGATCGCGGTCAACTGCGCCCTGGGGCACCTTCGACGTCAGGGCAGTCGGGAGGAAGTGCCGATCGACGATCTGCTGCCGTCCTTCGATAGCGCCGGTTTTCTGGACAATGGCTTCCTTGTCAACGATCTGAGCGCGCACGAGATACTGGAGCGCGACGATGCGCGACGGCAGGTCATGGGCGCCATCCGCTCGTTGCCGGACAATCATCGCACCGTGCTGCTGATGCGGGATATCGAGGAAATGTCCTATCGCGATATCGCCGAGGCGCTGTCACTGAAGGAGAACGCGGTGAAGGTCAGGCTGCATCGCGCGCGTTCGGCGCTGCGCCAGTTGCTGGCCCCGATCCTGGCGGAGGAACGGACATGAAGATGTTTCTCGCCCGGATGGTGTTGAAACTCGCGCGCGGGCATGACTTGGAACGCTCGCCCGGGAAGCACCGGCTTGCCGGATGGGTGTTTCGGCGGTTTCCCGGCATGATCACCTGCGGTCAGTTCGAGGCCTTCCTGATCGACTATCACGAGGGCGATCTGCCTCAGGCACAGCGGGAAGATTTCGAACGCCACATGAAACTCTGCGGGCGCTGCCGGAACAGCGTCGAAGGTTATCGCAAGGCCATCGAACTGAACCGTCAGCTCTTCGCGGGTCAGGACGGACCATTGCCGGAGGATGTGCCCGATCAGGTCGTCGCCGCGGTGATATCGGCCATGAATGCGCGCTGATTTCCGGCTCAAGTCAACGTGATCATGCGCAATCAGCGCGCCGCGTCTTGTCAGGAAGTTCGGAAAATTTTCTTTCAATTCAGCCTGTTGTAACCGGCGCCCTGATCACGAACCCGTTTCGGCGGATAACTGGTCACGAACCGATCACGGACCCGGCGCGCAAACGTTGGTAACATTTCTCCGGCGTTGAGCATCATATGCCCGAACAGCGGGACGGGGGCCGAACGGCCGCCGCCCGCTGAACAGGAACAAGGGTTCGATTGGGAGATGCGGAACATGAAACTATCCGACCTCAGAAATGGCGCGGCCGCGCTGGCTCTTCTCGGCGGCGTTGCGTTGTCGGGCGCCGCGCAGGCCGGTGAGCAGTATGTGGACGGCACCGGATTCGCCGTCAGCGGCTATGACGTCGTCGCCTATCACACGCTGAGCCAGTCGAAGGTGGGCGAGGCGCAGCCGTCCGCGGTCGCGGGCAATCCCGCCTACACCGCCGAATACAACGGCGCGAAATGGGCCTTCTCCAGCGCCGCGAACCGCGACGCCTTCATGGCCGACCCGGCGAAATACGCCCCGGCCTATGACGGTCACTGCGCCTTCGGCATCGCCAAGGGCGGCAAGGTGCCGGCCAATCCGCATCTGTGGCGGATCCGGGACGGCAAGCTCTATCTGAACATCAACAAGGCGGTCGTCGGGTTCTGGGAAGCCGACATCCCGGGCAATCTGAAGGCCTCCGAAATGAACTGGACCACCTCGCTCGAGCCCAAGCCCGCTGCCGATGGCGCGGTGCCGGAATTCGATGCGTCGATGGCTCCGAAAGGCTGATCGCGAATGTGACAGGTCACGCGCCCCGGGGAAGCAATTCCCTTGTTCACCAACTCGTTATTGGCTGGGATCGGGCGATGGTGTGTTCTTGGTAACAAGGACGGGGCGCACCGCTCTCCCGCCGGCAAGAAGACCAGATGGAAGTTTCACAACCCTAGGAGACTGAAATGAACACCACCCTGAAAAGCCTGACCGTTGCTGCTGCTCTGGCCGGCGCCGTTGGCATGGCCGCGACCCTGGTCCCGGCCGACGCCACTGCCGCCGATAAGGTGAAGTGCTTCGGCATCGCCAAGGCCGGTCAGAATGACTGCGCCAACAAGGCCGGCACGCATTCCTGCGCCGGTCAGTCGACCGTCGATTATGACGGCGGCGAATGGAAGCTGGCCACGGCCGCCGAGTGCAAGGACATGGGCGGTTCCGAGACCGCTTTCGACGGCGTGAACGAGAAGGCCAAGGGCTGATCCGGTTCCTGGACGGGGGGCGGCGGTCGCGCCGCTCCCCACCCTGGACACGCCCTGGATGACCCCATGCCTGCCGCCTGCTCCAGTCTGCCGCCGACCGCCGGGTTCGGCCTGCGCCATCCTCATGTGCTGCAGGTCATCGACCGGCCGCCCGCCGTCGACTGGGTCGAGGTCCACACCGAGAACTACATGTATCCGGGCGGGCCGCGCCTGAGGCAGCTCGAGGCTGTCCGGGAGCGCTTCCAGCTCAGCTTCCATGGCGTCGGCCTGTCGCTGGGTTCGGTCGACGAGCCCGACCGTGATCACCTGAAACGCATCCGCAGCCTAGTCGACCGGTTCGCGCCGGCAGCGGTGTCCGACCACATCGCCTGGGTGAAGGCGCCGGCTGCGGCCGGCGGCGCCAGCCTTAACGACCTGCTGCCGCTGCCCTGCACCGAAGAGGCGGTGGCGGTCCTGGCCCGCAATGTCGGCATCTTCCAGGATGCGATCGGCCGGCAGGTGATGATCGAGAACCCGTCCATGTATCTGGAATTCACGGGCGGTGAACTGGATCATGCCGCCTTCGTCGCCGAGACAGTCCGCCGGGCCGGCTGCGGCCTGTTGCTGGATGTGAACAACATCCATGTCAGCGCCACCAATCTCGGCTTCGATGCAGATGACTATCTCGGCGCCATGCCATTCGAGGCGGTTGGCGAGATACACGTTGCCGGCCATACGTCGAGAGAGACGCCAAGCGGTGTGCTGCTGCTGGACGATCACGGCAGCCGCGTTCGCGACGAGGTCTGGCGGCTCTATGACAGGGCGCTCGCGAAGACCGGGCCGGTGGCGACCCTGATGGAGTGGGATACGGATATCCCGCAACTGGAAGTCCTGCTTGAAGAGGTCGCCTCGGCGCAGACGCGTCTCGATGCGGCTGCGGTCAGGGGGGCGGCATGACCAGTCTGGCGGAACTGCAGAGCCGTTTCGCGGCCTCGGTGACCGGCGATCCGTCCGGCGTCATGCCGATGCTCGCCGATGACGGGCGGCAGTCGGACCGGTTCGAGATCCACCGCAACAATACCTTCGCCTCCCTGAAATCGGTGCTGGAGGAGGCCTTCCCGACGGTCGCGGCCGTTCTGGGACAGGAGATGTTCCAGCGGCTCTCGGCGGCCTTCGTGCGCAACCACCCGCCGCGGATCAATCACCTGCTCGACTATGGCGGGGAATTGCCCCGGTTCATCGGCCGATCCGAGCCTCTCGCGCAATGGCCCTGGCTTGGCGATGCGGCGGCGCTCGACTGGGCCGTGAACGCCGCCTACGGCGCGGCGGATGCCGAGCCTCTCGCGCCCGACGATCTGGCGGCCCTGCCGCCGGAGCAGCTTGTCGAGACGCAGCTTCCGTTGCTGCCGTCGGCGGCCCTGCTGCGGTCGGACTGGCCTGTTCACGCGATCTGGATGAATCCGGGCGAAGCGGTCGACGTGCGGCCGCGCGGCGAGGCCGTGCTGGTCATCCGGCCAGGCGTCGAGGTCATGGCGCTGCCGCTCGACCCGGCCGAGTTCGCTTTTCTGGAAGCGCTGGCGGCTGGCCATCCGCTTGGCCAGGCGGCCGCCGCCGGGCAGGCCGCCGATCCGGGCTTCGACATCCAGGGCGTGCTGGCGCGCCATCTTGCGGGCGGTCACTTCGCCCGGACCCCGTCTTCGCACAAGGAAGGAGAACAAGGATGAGTGAATCCACGGCCTCGAGCGGACCCGCAGCGCCTCTGATTGCGCTCGGCCAGGGCATCTTCGACCCGATCCAGAAATTCGGTACGCCGGTCATCGAGCTGATCATGCGCCTGATGATGGCGCGCATCTTCTTCTATTCGGGCCTGACCAAGATCGAGAGTTTCGAGAACACGGTCTTCCTGTTCCAGTACGAGTACAATGTGCCGATCATCCCCCACACGTTTGCCGCCTATTCGGCGACCTTCTTCGAACTGGTGATGCCGGTCTTTCTGGTGCTGGGCCTGTTCACCCGTTTCGCCGCCCTGCCGCTACTGGGCATGGCGATGGTGATCCAGTTCCATCTGGGCGCCACCAATGCCGCCTATTTCCACTGGGAGCATTACTTCTGGATGATCACGCTGGCCTATCTGGTCATTCGAGGCGGCGGCGCGCTGTCGCTCGACAACCTGCTGGCGAAGCGCTTCGGCCTGCGCTGAACCGCAACGGCTTTCCCTGAAACGCGCCGCCGGTCACTATGGCCGGCGGCGTATGCGTTTCAGGGGAGGGCGCGCGGATGAAATTCGGACTGAGATACTGCAACACCGTCAGCTATGCCGAGGCGGGACGAGCGGTCGAACTGGCGGAAGCGGCGGAGGAGGCCGGGTTCGACAGTCTCTGGACGGTCGAACACACAATCGTGCCGAAGGACTACGAACCGAACTATCCCTATGCCGAAGGCGGCAAGATGGCGGGCGGGGCCGAGGATATCCCGCTGCCCGATCCGCTGATCTGGATGGCTTATGTCGCGGCGCGGACCAGCCGGATCAGACTGGCCACCGGCATCCTTATCCTGCCGCAGCATCAGCCCGTACATGTCGCCAAGCAGGTCGCGACCCTGGACGCCATGTCCGGCGGGCGGGTGATCCTGGGGATCGGCGTCGGCTGGATGGAAGAGGAGTTCAGGGTCCTGAACGCCGACTTCGCCACGCGCGGTCCCCGTACTGACGACGCCATCCAGGCCATGCGGAAACTCTGGCGCGACAGTCCGGCCGAGTATCACGGAACCCATGTCGACTTCGACCCGCTCTACTGCAACCCGCGTCCCGTGAACGGTCACGTGCCGATCGTGGTTGGCGGCCACTCGAAGGCCGCGGCGCGGCGGGCTGGCCGGCTGGGCGACGGCTTCTTCCCGGCGCGCGGTGCACCGGCGGACCTGATCGCGCTGGCGAAGCAGTCGGCGGCGGAGGCCGGGCGCAACCCGGCCGAGATCGAGATTACGGTGGGCATGCCAGACGATTCGTCGGAACTGCCGGCCCTGGCGGCAGCCGGTGTGGACCGGATTGCCGTCCCGGTCACGTCGATGGCGGGGCTCACGACCGCGATCCGCAGTCCCGAGGAAGCGCTGACCTGGAAGGAGCGGATCGCGGAGTTCGCGTGAGGCTCAGGCCGCAAACCCTTCCAGCGCCGCGAGGGCGCGGTCCGACAGGGCCTTGCGTTTCAGGCGGTGCTTGTCGCGGCCCTTGAAGCGCTGGCCGAGATCGGGGAACAGGCCGAAATTCACGTTCATCGGCTGGAAGCTCTTGGCGTCCGCGCCGCCGGTGATGTGGCTGACCAGCGCCCCAAGCGCGGTCTCCGGCGGGGGTGGCGCGATCTCGGCGCCCAGCGCTTCGGCCGCCGCCAGCCGACCGGCGATCAGCCCGATGGCGGCGCTCTCGACATAGCCCTCGACGCCGGTGATCTGGCCGGCGAAACGCAGCCGCGGCATGGCCTTCAGCCGCAGTTGCCCGTCCAGCAGGCGCGGGCTGTTGATGAAGGTGTTGCGGTGCAGGCCGCCCAGCCGCGCGAACTCGGCCTTCTCCAGACCGGGTATCATGCGGAAGATACGCTGCTGCTCGCCGTATTTCAGCTTCGTCTGGAAACCGACGATGTTGTAGAGCGTGCCCAGTGCGTTGTCCTGGCGGAGCTGCACCACGGCGTGCGGTGACCTGCCGGTGCGCGGATCGGTCAGGCCGACCGGCTTCATGGGACCGTAGCGAAGCGTTTCCCGTCCGCGCGAGGCCATCACCTCGATCGGCAGGCAGCCCTCGAAATAGGGCGTGGACTTCTCCCAGTCGCGGAACTCGGTCTTGTCGCCCTGGTCGATGGCGTCCAGAAAGGCGTTGTACTGGTCTTCGTCCAGCGGACAGTTGATGTAGTCGGCGCCGTCGCCACCCGGTCCGGCCTTGTCATAGCGGCTCTGGAACCAGGCGGTTTCGAAATCCACCGATTCCTTTGTCACGATCGGCGCGATGGCGTCGAAGAAGGCCAGCGCATCCTCGCCGGTCAGGTCCAGAATGGCCTGGCTCAGCGCCGGTGAGGTCAGGGGGCCGGTCGCGACGATCACGGACTGCCAGTCCTCGGGCGGCAGGCCGGGCACCTCGCCGCGGTCGATCCGGACCAGCGGGTGTTCTTCCAGCGCCGTCTGGACCTCGCCGGAAAATCCGTGACGGTCGACGGCCAGCGCGCCGCCGGCTGGCAGCTTGTGCCGATCGGCCGAGGCCATGATCACCGATCCGCAGCGGCGCATTTCCTCATGCAGCAGGCCGACGGCGTTCTGTTCGTGATCGTCGGAGCGGAAGGAATTAGAGCATACCAGCTCGGCGAGACCGTCGGTCTGATGCGCTTCGGTGCCGCGCTCGGGGCGCATCTCGTGGATCACCACGGGATGACCGGCGCGCGCGATCTGCCAGGCCGCCTCGGAGCCTGCGAGGCCGCCACCGATGACGTGGATGGGTTGGCGTTCTGTCATGCGCCGGGACATAGGCGGTCTGGCCCGCCCGGGCAAGCGGTCTTGGCCGTCAGCCCGCGCCGCGTATCGCCCGCGTGACCAGCACTTCCAGCACCTGTTCCTTGCCCAGCACCTTGCGGGCCTGGGTTTCAAGCCGGCGCTTGATCGATTCGAAGTCGATCGTGCCGCGGCCATCCTTGCTGGTGACGGACTTGCTGTAGAATTCCCGCAGGAAAGCGTCGTGCAGGCGGGGCCGCAGCATCATCGCGTCGTCCCTCGCCGAAGAATCCTTCATCTGCAGGGTGACGTTCAGAAAGATGTAGTGGCGAATGCGGTTGCCACGGATGATCGGCGCGGTCAGGCCTTCCATCCGCAGATAGATCGGTTCGCTGGGAGTCTCGGCGACCGCCTGCTCTTCCACCTTCTCGGCGGTCTTGCCACCGGAAAGCATCATGAATGCGCCGGCCCCGCCGCCGCCAAGCAGCAGCACGCCCAGCGCGCCGAAAATGACCATCTTCTTCATCGGAACGGTCCTCCGTTCGCCTGCAATTCGCTTGAGTACAGATAACCACGTATGCGGTTAACAGCCCGTGAAGCATGGGCCTTTAGAAGTCCTTAACGCGTTGGGTGTCTGATGCAGGCAGGTAGAAATCCGTCGGGACCGCTTTTTCAATGGTCGGCATATTCGGCAACAATGACAGTCAGACGCGGACGATCACGCTGTTCTCGGTCGATCCGACGCTGTTGCAGGGCGCCTTCAACGCCAAGCTGGCGCAGCAGTCGGCCGCGCTGTTGCCCAAGATAACGCAGAGCAACCAGAACCGCTTCGGGCCCGATGTCCTGCCGCCCTGGGAAAAGCCGCTGTCGGAGCTGGACCTGCCGGAGGAGCTGGGCCAGCACTTGTCCCAGACCAACCTGTTCGCAGGTACGGATGACGGGCTGCGTTCCGACCTGACGAAGACGCAGGAAGGCCTTTTCCGCATGTGGAAGGGGCTGAAGAAGATGGAGGCACTGGCCACCTTCGCGGCCACCGACAAGCGCGCCGATCTGGTGCGGGGGCAGTTGCAGAGCCAGTTCGAGCGTTATGAGTCCGAGCTCTTCGCCTTCGCCGCGCAGCAGCAGCTGACCGGCGTGACCGTCATCGCAGGACCGGTGGAGGACGAGGTCGAGACGGAATCGCGCGTTCCGAGATCGAGCTCGGAATACGAGGGCAAGCAGCTCTTCGACAACATTTCCGACGAAGTACCCGGCCTGGACACCAACACCCGGTTCAACATCAACGTGGTCAAGAACGACGGCACCCTGATCGACCTGAATATCGACCTGGCCGACATGGGCGCGACGACCAAGTCGCTGGCCAATATCTCCGAGCATCTGAACACCGAACTGGAAGCCGCCGGGGTGACCACGCGGTTCTTCACCTATGGCAATTCCGACGGAAAGTTCGGACTGAAGGTCACCCGTTCGATCCTGGAGACCGTCACGCTGACGCCGATTGACGCCGAACCGGTCGCCTATGTCGCCGGCACGTCCGGCGATGGCGATTTCGCCAAGGGCTCGCTCAGGAAGTTCACCGACCTGTCGGGAACGCCGACCCAGGAGTTCGACGTCAAGACCGAGGTCGAGGACGGCAATTCGGAGCTGCTGGCCGTTGCCAAGGGCTCGAATGGCGAAGTGTTCACGCTGGGCACGGCGACGGGCGACATCGACGGTCTGCTGGTCGGCGGCGAGCAGGATGTCTTTCTCACCAAGTACGACGCCTCCGGCAAGCAGATCTGGCGGCGCATGGTCGGGGCTACGGATACCGCCGAGGGTTATGGTCTCGCCATCGCCGATGACGGATCGATCGCCATTTCCGGCCGCGCCAACAAGCCGCTGACCTCGGGCTCGCCGGACAACGGCATCAACAGCTTTGTCACGCTCTACGACTCAAGCGGCGAATCCCAATGGACGCGGAACACGGGGCCGACGGCGGTCGATGCGGCCTTCGCCGTCGATTTCGACGCTTCGGGCAACGTCATCGTCGTCGGTGCGACGGCGGGTCCCCTGTCCGGCCAGACCCATCAGGGCGGGCAGGACGGCTATGTCCAGAAGCTTTCCGCATCATCCGGCACGGTCCTGGATCAGATCCAGTACGGCTCCACGACCGACGAAACCGCAACCGCAGTGACTGTCGACAACGGCATCATATATGTCGCGTCCAACGAGGACGGGCAGGGCGTGGTGCGGACCTTCGATGTCAATGACATCGCCGCCGGAACGCAGCAGACCGTCACCATAGGCGGCGTTGCCGAGACCACGCGCCTGTCGGCCATCACGGTCGACGGGGCGGGCAAGATCTTTGTCGGCGGCGATACCACCGACACGAGCTTCACGGGGGCGGGCGCGGATGGGCGGCTGACCCACGCCGGCGGCGCCGACGGGTTCGTGGTCCGGATCGACGAGGCCACCGCCAGTATCGATTTCGGCGCCTATATCGGTTCGTCCGAGACCGACAGGGTGCGCGCGATCGCACTGTCAGGCAGTGGCGAGATATTCGTTACCGGCGAGACAGGCGGCGATCTGGACGGCAACTCGCTGGTGGGGACGCGTGACGGATTCCTGACCCGCATGGACGCCAACGGCGCGCCGCTGTCGACCAAGACCTATAGCGGCATCAACGGCCGCGTGGATTCGAACGGCATCATCATCGACGAAGCCGGCGATTCCCCGCTGACCCGGCTTGGCATCGGGCATGGCGATATCGGCGATACCGGCTCGCTGACCGTCGCCGCCGCCACGGCGGTCCGGCCGGGCATGACCTTCTCCGTCCAAGTCGACGAGGGCGCACAGCGGCGCATCGAGATCGAGGCCGACGATTCCATCCGCTGGGTCGCGTTCGAGCTGAACCGCGTGATCGGCAGCGCGGGCCTGGCGGAGGTGAAGAAGGACGGCGATTTCGAGTTCCTGAAGATCACCGCGAAGGGCGATTCCAGGATATCCATCCGAAACGGGATCGAGGGTTTCGACGCCCTGCCGGGGCTGGGCCTGCGCGCGGGCGATGTCTATGGCGAAGAAGTCAACGACGATGAGAGTGTCTTCGCCCTCGGCTTCGGCGGTTTTGTCGACCTCACGGACTTCGAGAAGGCCGACAAGGCCCGGGAGCACATGGGCTTCGCACTGAGCCAGATCGAAAAGGCCTTCGAGTTCCTGACCGAGGGCGCCAAGGATCCGCTGGCCAAACGACGGCAGGAGGCCCTGCTGCAGCAGCCGCCCCAGTTCCTGCAGAACCAGATCGCCAATTTCCAGGCCGCTCTGCAGCGCCTGAGCGTCTAGCCGGCGAGGGGCCGGAAGGCCGGTGTCAGTCCCTCGATTCCCTTCAGTTCGTAGTCGCCGACGCGGTCGAATCCGCCGGTCGCGGACCTGGCGAAATCTTCCGACACCAGGACCGTTTCTCCCAGATCGGCGGCCAGTTTCTCCAACCGGGCAGCGCGGTTCACCGCGGGGCCGATGACGGTAAAGTCGAGCCGGTTGGACGCGCCGATATTGCCGTACCAGACTTCACCCGCATGCAGGCCGATCCCTGTACGCAGGGGCGGCTTGTTCTCGCCGTCGCGCCGGGCGTTCAGCTCTTCCAGATTGGCGATCATGTCCCGCGCCGCGGCCAGCGCCCGGTCGCAGGCCTGCTGCTCCGTACCTTCGCCAACCGGAAAGACGGCCAGGACGGCATCGCCGATGAATTTCAGTATCTCGCCGTCATGGGCGTCGATGGCCTGGCCCGCCGCATCGAAATAGTCGTTCAGCACGTGGACGATGAAGTTGCGCGGCAGCCGCTCCGACATCGCGGTGAATTGCCGGAGATCGCTGAACATCAGCGCCGCCGGGTAACGCAGCACGGAACCGCGCCGGATGGCGCCCTGAATGACCCGCTCGCCCGTGCCATGGCCCAGATAGACGTCCAGCAACCCGTGGGCGACGTGGTGGCTGGCGTGAATCTCGATGTAGAGGCCGAGAATGCTCCGGATCGACTTCAGGCCCGCAATGTCGTCGTCGGTGAAGCCGCCCGGCCTTTTCGTGGCGAGCATCAGGGGCGCGTTCCGGCCCCGGGCCATGGGGACGCCAAGCACCAGATAATCCGTGTAACCACGATCCATCAGGTCCTCGAGAAAGGCGTATTCCAGTTCCGGGTCATCGCCTTCCAGCCGGCAGCGGACCATGTCGCCGCCTTCATGGACGACGCGGACCGGGCTGACGAGGTAACGGCTGCTGGAGTGGACCTCCAGCCCGATCGGCATCAATTCCACCGCCGGATTCGGCGCTTCCCACCCGAAGGCGAGCGCCGCCACCTCCGGATGCAGAGTCTGATAACCGATGGAGAAACGGGAGAAGTCCAGTCCGGCGTCCAGCAGCCGTCGCCGGAACTGCTCGGTGAAATCGATCATCTCCGGGATCGACCGCGCTTCGTCCAGCAGCCAGCGGTTCACGCTGTCATGATCCATGTCTACTCCCCCATCAGGTGCAGGGCCACCTTTCGGTCGTGCGGGCGGGCGCGGTGTTCGAACAGGTAGATTCCCTGCCAGGTCCCCAGCATCGGCCTGCGGTTCCGGACCGGGATCGCCAATGAAGTCTGGGTCAGGGCGCTGCGGATATGCGCCGGCATGTCGTCCGGTCCTTCGGCCACATGCCGATACAGGGACGTGTCGTTGGGCGCCAGGCGGTCGAAGAAGCGATTCAGGTCATGCAGCACATCCGGATCGGCGTTCTCCTGTATGACCAGCGACGCCGAGGTGTGGCGGATAAACAGGTGCAGCAGCCCCTCGGCGATCTCCTGCCTGGCGCACCAGCCGGATATGTCCCGGGTGATCTCCGTCAGTCCGCGGCCCGGCGTCCGCCAGCCGAGTTCGTCCAAGGCCTGCTTCATCGCGCCCACCACCAGGTCGTCAGCACAGGGCCATAGACCGGCGAGACCTCTGGCCGCCGAAGTCCGCTGGACACCACCATCCACTGTTCCGGCCGCCAGTAGAGCGGCACGACGTAGCGTCCGGCGCGAAGCACGCGGTCCAGCGCCCGGGTGCTGTCCTGCAGTTCCGCGCGCGTGCGCGCCGCCGTCATGCGGCCGATCAGGTCATCGGCAGCAGGCAGTTTGACGCCGGCATAGTTTCGGCTGCCCGGAATGTCCGCCTGTTCGCTGCCCCAGTAGTACCACTGCTCCGACCCTGGACTGAGCGACTGGTACCAGTGGTTCAGGATCATGTCCCACTCGAAGCTCTGCCGCCGCCGTTCGTATTGCGCCGGGTCCACGGTGCGGACACTGACGGCGATGCCGAGGCGCTCCAGCGCCCGCGCGAAATGCAGCGCCAGGGCCTCGTCCGACGGATCGTAGAGCAGGATCTCGAAGCTCATCGCATCGCCATCCGGGTTGCGCAGCTTGCGGTCACTGCCAAAGGCCCAGCCCGCCTGTTGCAGCAGGCCGAACGCCTGTTTCAGGTTGCCCCGATGCGTCTTCGCATCCGGCGTGGCGGGCGGGTTCACGGCATCGGACAGCGCGCCGACGGGCAGCCCCTCGGCAAAGGGCTCCAGCAGCTTGCGCTCGCTCTCCGGCAGCGGGCCTGCAGCCTCGAGGTCGCTGTTCTCGTAGTAGCTCCGGTTACGGCGGAACTTGCCGAAGAACAGGTTCTGATTGGCCCATTCGAAATCGAAGGCCCAGGTCAGGGCTTCGCGCACCCTGATGTCCCCGAACGGCGCACGCCGCGTGTTCATGACGAAGCCGCGCATCCCCGCCGGCCGTTTCATCTCCAGCTCCAGCCGGGTCAGGCGTCCTTCGGTGATGGCTGGGAAGTCATAGCCCTCGACCCAGCGCCCGGGATCCTCCTCGAAATGCACGTCATAGACGCCGGCCTTCAGCGATTCGAACTTCGCCGCCCCGTCGCGGAAGAACTCATAGTGGATGCGTTCGAAATTGTAGTCGCCGCGGTTCACCGGCAGGTCGCGGCCCCAGTAGTCGGCGCGGCGCGCATATTCGATGCGCCGTCCTGCATCCACCTTGTCGACGCGGTAGGGACCACTGCCCGGAATGGGCTCCAGCGTGGTCTTCTCGAAGCCGTTGGCCTCGAACCAGTGGGCCGGCAGCACCGGCATCAGCGCCATCAGCAGCGGCAGTTCCAGATTGTCGCCGTTGCGGAAATGGAACGTGACGTCACGGCCACTGACCTCGGTGCGCTGGACTTCGCGGTAGTACAGGCGGTGGTTGGGCCGGCCCTTGTCCCGCAGCGTTTCCCACGACCAGAGGATGTCGCTGACCTTGACCGGTTCGCCATCGGCAAAGCGTGCGCCGTCACGCAGACGGAAGCGGATCCATCGCCGGTCCGGATCCATCTCCACTTCTTCGGCCAGCAGCCCGTAGAGGGAGAAGGGCTCGTCCTGGGATCGCTTTGTCAGTGGCTCGAAGACCAGCCGCCAGCCTTCGGCGGCCTGGCCCTTGAAGATGAAGGGATTGAGACTGTCGAATCCGCCCTGGCGCGCGGCCAGGGTCAGTGTGCCGCCGGCGGGCGCTTCGGGATTGACGTAGTCGAAGTGACTGAAACTGTCAGTGTATTTCGGCGTGCCATGCATGGCGATGCCGTGGCTGCCGGCGAGTGCGGACCCGCCGGCAAGGAAAAGGGCTAGCGATCCACCTGCAGCCAGTCGTCGAAGACGTTCGGTTCGACTCCCAGCGCCGCGTCGATGCGGACGCGGAGCTGTTCCAGATCCGCCCGCGACAGCTTGCGCGAGATCACCGTGTCGTCGTTGATCGCCACGGCCAGCCGGAATCCGGTCTTGCTCTCGGAAATCAGGACGGGCAGTTCGAACATCGTCTTCTTCCTCCAGTTCCGCGCCGTTCCGCGAGCGGAATCCGATGGCGAGGTCTGGAAATACTGACACGATTGGCGTTAACAAATGGTCGACAGGGGCCAAGTGCTTCTCCCGCAACGCTCATCCGGGCAATCCGACTCAACTGACAGTATGGCCGCTCATCACGGCGGAAACGAGGCGCAATGACCGATCCGATACCCGAAGGCTTCGAGCCCTGCCCGTCCGCCGGCAACTACACGGCGCTGGTCGGCCCGCCATACCAGAAGCGGAATACGGATGGCGATCTGGTGTTCGGGCTGCTGATCGACGACCGGCATCTGAACGCCCGCGGCGTGGTGCATGGCGGTCTGCTGATGACCTTCATGGATCAGTTGCTGGCGCGCAGCATCCACGACCGGCTGGATGTCGGGGCGACCGCGACGGTGCAACTGGACAACCAGTTTCTCTCCGGTGTCCGGCCAGGGGAGTGGGTGGATGGCCGCGCTACGATCGAACGGGCGACGCGCAGCCTGGTCTTCATCACCGGGCGGCTGGCCGTGGGCGACCGGCCGGTGCTGACATCCTCGGGTGTCTGGAAGATACTGGGCGCGTGACAGCCATTCGAAACGCGCTTGGGCTCCGGGCTTGTGTGCGGCCCACCGTCATTGGACAATAGCGCCACGCACGGGGCGTCGCCGGACGTCCCTCGACATGCAGCTTCCAGGGGAGGAGAAACACCATGCCCGATACAGTGGGTACCGAATACGCGCGCGACGATCTCAACGATCTGACCATGTCGGAGGAGGCGCGGCCTCTGTTCGACCACGTGAAGAAGTTCATTGCCGATGTCGTTGACCCGATGTCGGTGGAATTCCACGAGCTCGGCAAGGGCCGCCCGGACATCTGGCAGTACGCTCCGGGTCAGCTCGAGGTGCTCGAAGAGGCCAAGAACGAGGCCAAGAAGCAGGGTCTGTGGAACTTCTTCCTGCCGGACGCGGAGACCGGCGAGGGGCTCAAGAACCTCGACTACGCCTACATCGCCGCCGAGCTTGGCAAGAACTCGCTGGCGTCGCAGACAATGAACTGCTCTGCGCCGGACACCGGCAACATGGAAGTGCTGGAACGCGTCGGCACCCGGGAGCAGAAGGACAAGTGGCTGAAGCCGCTGCTTAACGGCGAAATCCGCTCGGCCTATGTCATGACCGAACCGCACCGCGCCTCGTCGGACGCCAAGAACGTGGCCATGGAAGCGAAGCTGGACGGTGATCACTACGTCCTCAATGGCGAGAAGTATTACGCCTCGGGCGCCGGCGACCCGCGCTGCAAGATCATGATCGTCATGGTCAAGACCAACCCGGAAGCGCCGACGCACAAGCAGCAGTCGCAGATCCTGGTGCCCATCGACACGCCCGGCGTCGACGTTCTCGGCCCGATGCACGTGTTCGGCGATCCGGACGCACCGCATGGCCACATGCACATCCGCTTCACCGACGTACGCGTGCCCAAGGAGAACATCCTTCTGGGCGAGGGCCGCGGCTTCGAGATCAGTCAGGTCCGTCTCGGGCCGGGCCGCATTCATCACTGCATGCGCTCGATCGGCGCCGCCGAGAAGGCGCTGGACCTGATGATCAACCGCGGCATCAGCCGTGAGGCCTTCGGAAAGCCGATCATCCAGCTTGGCAAGAACATCGAGACGGTCAGCCGCGCGCGGATCGAGATCGAGGCCTGCCGCATGATGGTCCTGAAGGCCGCCAAGGCGATGGACGTGCTCGGCAACAAGGAAGCCCGCATCTGGGTCTCCATGGTCAAGGCCATGGTGCCCGAGAAGGTCTGCAAGATCATCGACGAGGCGATCCAGATCCATGGCGCGACCGGCGTGTCGCAGTGGACCCCGCTGGCCGAGATGTATCACAAGCAGCGCACCCTGCGTCTGGCCGACGGTCCGGACGAGGTGCATCACTTCGTCGTCGGCCGCTACGAGATCCAGAAGCACGGCGGCATGCAGTAAGAAGAAACCGTGCTGCGTGGGGATGAATGGGCCGGCAGGACGGCGGCCCGGGCATCTCTTGCGAAGCTCGTGAATCCAGATGGCCGGATCGTCGCAATGACGGTCCGGCCATTTGCTTTGGATCCAAAGGTGTCATCCCCGCCTTGTGGCGGGATCCGGAGTGGCTTGGCCGCCGGTATCGAGTTTGCCGGGATACCGGGACAAGCCCGGTATGACGCGCTACTGAGTGGCAACGCCCTTAGATTGCGGCCGCGACTTCCTCCAGGAAGCGGTCGCGCACGCCCATGCGTTTCAACTGCGCGACGGTCTCGCGGATGTAGTCGGTATTGTGGCCGCTATGCCCCGAGGCGCGCCGCACGGTCTCGATTGCGGTGTCCGGGTGCAGCTTGCCGGCATATTGCGGATGCGCCCGGTCGACCGTGAAGGTCACCGCATTCACGCGCCGCCCGTCGGCAAGGTCGAGGCGGATGTGGGTTGGCACATAGACCGGGGTCACCATTTCCCGCGCGACCAGATAGGCGAAGGCTTCCGGCGCCTGGTCCGAATGCACCCGATAGGCCGAACCGACGCAGGAACCGCCGGCGTCCAGCCCCATGACCAGGCCCGGCGCATGCTGGAACCCCCGGTGATACCAGGACCAGACGCAAAGCCTGCGGTGCCGGCCACGCAGCACGGCGCGCTGGTGCTCCACATGCCCGAAGCCGGGCCGCCACATCAGCGAGCCATAGCCGAAGATCCAGAGATCTCCTTCCGGCAGGTGAAAATCGGCGGGCGGTTCAGGTGCGTCCATGCGGGGCGTCGAAATCGATCTCCGGGCCCTTGGAGACCACGCGCGACGGGTTCACCCACGGGTGGCTGTAATAGTAGTGCCAGCGGATGTGATCCATGTTCACGGTCTCGGCGATGCCCGGCCATTGGTAGAGCTCGCGGGTGTAGGCGAACAGGTTCGGATAGTCCACCAGCCGCCGGATATTGCACTTGAAGTGCCCGTGATAGACATGATCGAAGCGGATCAGCGTCGGGAACAGCCGCCAGTCGGCCTCCGTGATCCGGTCACCGGCCAGATAGCGGTGCGTGGACAACCGCTCCTCCAGCCAGTCGAGCGTGTCGAACAGCGCCGTGACCGCATCTTCATACGCTTCCTGCGACTGCGCGAAGCCCGAGCGGTAGACGCCGTTGTTGACGGTCTCGTAGACGCGCTCGTTCACCGCGTCGATCTCGCCGCGCAGGTCTTCCGGGTAGTAGTCGTCGGTGTTGTCGGTCAGCCCGTTGAAGGCGCTGTTCAGCATGCGGATGATCTCGGATGATTCGTTGCTGACGATGCCGCCGGTCTGCTTGTCCCACAGCACCGGCACGCTGCAGCGGCCGGAATAGTCCTTGCGGTTCAGCGTGTAGATCTGGTGCATGTAGTTGACGCCGTTGACCGTATCGGCGGTGGCGCCGGGCCATTCGGTGAATTCCCAGCCATTCTCCATCATCAGCGGGCTGACGACGGAGAAGCCGATGTGGTTCTCCAGCCCCTTCAGCTTGCGGAAGATCAGCGTCCTGTGCGCCCAGGGGCAGGCATAGGAGACATAGAGGTGGTATCGGCCCGAGTCTGGCGTGTACGGGGTGCTGCTGTCCGCCGTGATCCAGTTTCGCAACTGCGCGGCGATGCGGTTGAACTCGCCCTTCTTGCCGGGGATGCGCGGCTTGTCGCGCCAGATGCCGTTTTCCAGAAGTCCCATTCCATGCCCCCGATGTCCTGCGCTCCCCGGACCTTATCCGGGGTCAATTCCTGAGCAGATCCGGGAGACGCCCGGCCGCCATCAAAGCTCAGGAATGGATCCCGGCTCAAGGCCGGGAAGCCTGTCTGTGTTCGGGATACCAGATAGAACAGCCTGTCTTGGCGTGAAGTCCGCATCGTGAAAGTATTCCGTTTCCATCTGGAAACAGCGGGGCAGGGATGCACGATCTGACGGCAATGGCGGTGTTCGCGGCGGTGGCGGATTCGCTGAATTTCGGCAAGGCGGCGGACAGGCTCGGCCTGTCCAAGTCAGCAGTCTCCAAGCAGCTCTCGCGGCTGGAGGAGCGGTTGGGCGCGCGGCTGGTCAATCGCTCGACTCGACAGATCAGCCTGACCGAGATCGGCGAGACCTATTACGTCCATTGCGCCCGCATCCTGGCGGAGGCGGAGGCGGCGGAACTTGCTGTCGCGCAGTTGCAGGACGGGCCGCGCGGGCGGCTTCGGGTCAACGCGCCGATGAGCTTCGGCACCATGCATCTGGCCCCGGCCGTCAGCGCCTTCATGTGCGAATACCGGGATGTCTCGGTGGAGCTGGATCTGTCCGACAGTCTCGTCGACCTGATCGACGAGGGCTATGACCTGGCGATCCGGATCACGCGTCTGGCGGATTCGAGCATGATCGCCCGCCGCCTGGCCCCGTCACGCAGCCTGCTTCTGGCCAGCCCGGATTACCTGAAGGAGTTCGGCACGCCGGGCCACCCGGCGGACCTCGCCGACCACCGCTGCCTGATCTACACCAACAATCCCGATGCCGTTGTCTGGCGCTTCGAGCGTAATGGCGAGAACGTGCAGGTGCCGGTGTCCGGTCCGCTCAGGGCGAACAATGGCGAGGTCCTGAGGGATGCGGCGATCGACGGCGTCGGCCTGATCGTCGATCCGACCTTCATCACCCATCAGGCGATCCGCGACGGTACCCTGGTGCCGGTCCTGCCCGAATGGAAGACGCGTGGGCGGGACATCCACGCGGTCTATCCCCACCGCGAGCACCTGTCGCCAAAGGTCCGCGCCTTCATCGACTACCTGGCCGCCCATTTCGGCGATCCGCCCTACTGGGATGAGGGAATCTAGGCTGGCCGCACTGCCGCCGCGAAATAGTTCACGTCCAGATCCCTGGCGTTCAGGGACCAACCGCTGATAGGCGAATAGACGATGCCCGTCAGGTCCGCCACCTCGAGGCCCGCTGCGCGGCAATGGCGGGCCAGTTCCGACGGCTTGACGAATTTGGACCAGGTGTGCGTGCCTTTCGGCAGCCAGCCGAGCACGTATTCAGCCCCGGCGATGGCCAGCGCCCAGGCCTTGGGCGTGCGGTTCAGCGTCGAGAAGATGATCAGCCCGCCCGGCTTCACCAGTTGCGCGATCGAGGCCACGAAGAGCGCCGGATCGGCGACATGCTCGATGATCTCCAGCGCCATCACGGCGTCGAACTGTTCGCCCGCTTCCGCCAAAGCTTCCGCCGTATCGTGGCGGTAGTCGATCTCCAACCCGGCCTCGGCGGCGTGCAGGCGAGCGGCCTCGATGTTCTTCTGGGCGGCGTCGACGCCGGTGACTGTTGCACCAAGCCGGCAGAGCGGTTCCGAGACCAGGCCGCCGCCGCAGCCGATGTCGAGGATGGAGAGCTCGTGCAGTCCCTTTGCACCGGCGTCCCGCCCGAAGTGGCTGGCGATCCGGCCCGACAGATAGCGCATCCGCGCCGGCGTCAGCTTGTGCAGCGGCCGCATCGGTCCATTCGGATCCCACCAGGTTTCCGCCAGGGCCGAGAAGCGCTCGATCTCGCCGGGATCGACCGTCGTTGCGGTTGAAGTGGTCACGTGACGCACCGCCTTTCTGTTGTCCCGCTCTTGCGGGACGCCTGAGTGCTAGTTAAGAGGTGCGCGCGGTCCGGGCAAGGCCGCAAGCAGACATCTCCGGCAAGCTGGAACGGCGGTTTGAAATGGCGCGCATCGTCATGAAATTCGGCGGCACGTCCGTTGGCGATATCGATCGCATTCGGAACGCCGCCCTGAAGGTCAAGGCTGAGGTCGAGGCCGGTAACGAGGTTGCCGTGGTCGTCTCCGCCATGTCCGGAGAGACCAATCGGCTGGTCGACCTGACCCGCGCGGCGGCCGCGCTGCATGACGCGCGTGAGTACGACACCGTTGTCGCAGCCGGCGAACAGGTGACCATCGGCCTGATGTCGATGACGTTGCAGGACCTGGGCGTGAACGCCCGGTCGTGGCTGGGCTGGCAGATCCCGATCCGCACCACCGACGTGCACAGTGCGGCCCGTATCAAGTCCATCGAGACAGACGAACTGATCCGCCGTTTCCGCGAGGAGCAGCAGGTGGCGGTGGTCGCGGGCTTCCAGGGCCTGGCCGACAATGGCCGCATCACCACGCTGGGCCGCGGCGGATCGGATACATCGGCGGTGGCGCTGGCGGCGGCGCTGCAGGCCGATCGCTGTGATATCTACACGGATGTGGACGGGGTCTACACCACCGACCCGCGCATCGTCCCGACGGCGCGCAAGCTGGAAAAGATCACCTATGAGGAGATGCTGGAACTGGCGTCTCTCGGGGCCAAGGTACTGCAGACCAGGTCAGTGGAACTGGCCATGAACCATGGCGTCCGCGTGCATGTTCGCTCAAGCTTCAGCGATGAGCCCGGCACGCTGGTTGTCGACGAGGAGGAAATCGTGGAACAGCAGATGGTCAACGGCGTCACCTATGCGCCGAACGAGGCCAAGATCACGCTGCGCAACGTGCCGGACCGGCCGGGCGTATCGGCGGGCATCTTCGGGCCGCTGGCCGACGCCAACATCAATGTCGACATGATCGTGCAGAACGTGTCGGAGGACGGCGCCACCACGGACCTGACCTTCACCGTCCCGCGCGATGTTCTGGCCCGCGCCGAAAAGGTGCTGGAGGGCTGCCGCGAGACCATCCGGTGGTCGGAGATGACCGCGGACCCGAATGTGGTGAAGGTTTCCATTGTCGGCGTCGGCATGCGCAGCCATGTGGGTGTGGCCAAGACAATGTTCCGGGCGCTTGCCGAAAAGGGCATCAATATCCAGGTCATCACCACGTCCGAAATCAAGGTCAGCGTGCTGATTGCAGGGGAGTACACCGAACTGGCCGTGCGTGCGCTGCACTCGGCCTTCGAACTCGACGCGGCCTGAACGGGGCCTGAAGGGGGGAGATATCCGCTTCCGCAGGAGGATAGGGTGAGTTCGGCCGCGATGACCGGGCCGCAATTCCTGATGCGCCGACTGCGCGAGATCATGCAGTCCGCCGCCACGCCCGAGGAGCGTCTGGCGCAGGTGGTGCGCATGGTCGCGGGGGCGATGGTGGCCGAGGTCTGCTCGGTCTACCTGATGCAGCCCGGAAACGTCCTGGAACTGTTCGAGACCGAGGGCCTGCGGCGGGAGGCGGTGCATCAGACGACCCTGAATGTCGGTTCGGGTCTGGTCGGCCTGATTGCCGCGACATCGAAACCGCTGCGTCTCCGGGACGCCCAGGCTCATCCGCGCTTCGAGTATCGCCCGGAAACCGGTGAAGAGGCCTACAGCTCGCTGTTGGGCGTGCCGATCCTCTATTCCAGCAAGGTGGTGGGCGTACTGGTCGTCCAGAACGCCAAGCAGCGCAACTACACCGACGAAGAGCAGGAAGCGCTCGAGACGGTGGCGATGGGCTTCGCCCAGCTCATCGGCAATGGCGCGCTGGTCTCGCCCAATGTGCTGGAGCACTCGCTGGCGGCGGGGCGCGGCCCGGCGCGGCTGCCCGCGCGCAAGCTGGCCGACGGCGCCGCCAAGGGACTGGCGGTGCTGCACGCCCCCCGGGTCGAAGTCACCAACATGATCGCCGACGATGTCCGCATCGAACGCGAGCGGCTTGATACGGCGATCCGCGACGTGCAGGAGCAGATCGACGAGATGCTGGCGCAGCCGGTGCTGGCCGCCGGCGAGTCGCGGGAGGTGATGGAAGCCTTCCGGATGTTCGCGCACGATCCGGGCTGGCAGCGGCGCATGCGCGAGGGCGTCGAGGCCAATCTGACCGCCGAGGCCGCCGTCAAACGCGCCCATGATCACACCAAGGCACGCTTCGAGCAGATGCCGGACCCCTATATCCGGGCCCGGCTATCGGACATGGAAGATCTCGCCAACCGGCTGATCAACCGGCTGCAGGGCGGGGTCAATGCGCTCAACAGGACGCTGCCGGAGGAATTCATCCTGGTTGCCCGCGACATGGGGCCGGCCGAACTGCTGGATTTCGGTGTCGGCCGACTGAAGGGCGTGATCCTTGAGGATGGCGCTGCCGGATCGCACATGTCCATCGTCGCCCGAGCCATGAATCTCCCTGTCGTCGGCGGCGTACGCGGGGCGACGGAACGCATCGATCCCGACGACCTCGTCATTGTCGACGCGGAACACAGCCAGGTCTTCGTCCGCCCCGATGACGATGTTATCGAAGCCTTCGATCAGGTCGAGGCGGTCCGCGCCCAGGAAGAGGCGCGCCGGTCCGAACTGCGCGACGTGCCGGCGGTGACCCGCGACAATGTGAAGGTCAACCTGTACTGCAATGCCGGCCTGCTGCTGGACATGAACCACCTGGATTACGCGGGTGCCGAAGGTGTCGGCCTGTTCCGCACGGAACTGCACTTCATGGTGCGCGGCCGCCTGCCCAGGGTGCAGGAACAGACCAACTACTACCGCTCGGTTCTTGATATCGCCAATGGCAAGCCGGTGATCTTCAGGACGCTGGATGTCGGGGGCGACAAGCTGTTGCCCTACATGAAGCGCGAGCCGGAGGAGAACCCGGCCATGGGCTGGCGGGCGATCCGCATCTCGCTGGATCATCCGGGCCTGTTCCGCATGCAGTTGCGCGCCCTGCTCGCCGCTGCGTCAGGCGAGCCGCTGTCGCTGATGTTCCCGATGGTGGCGGATGTGGCCGAGTTCAACGCCGCGCGCGCCGTACTCGATCAGGAGATCGCCTGGGGCGCCGCGCAGGGCCGGACGCCGCCGTCCGTGATTCGCGTCGGCGTGATGCTGGAAGTGCCGGCGCTGGTCTGGCGATTGCCGGCGCTGCTGCCGGAGGTGGATTTCGTCTCGGTCGGCTCGAACGATCTGATGCAGTTCCTCTATGCGGTCGACCGGGGCAGCGCCCGCGTCGCCGATCGCTACGACACGCTCAGTCCGGCTTTCCTGTCGATACTGCGCCGCATCGTCCGGTTGTGCGACGAGCACGGGACCGAGCTGTCGATCTGCGGCGAGATGGCGGGTCGGCCGCTGGAAGCTCTTGCCCTGCTGGGGCTGGGCTTCCGCAACCTGTCGATGCGGGCCAATGTCATCGGCCGCATCAAGGAAGTCGTGCTGCAGACCGATCTCGGTGTGCTCGGCGCCGAGATGGAAGCCTGGCTGGGTCGTGACGAACGGACTCTTCGGCCTAGGATTCAGGAATTTGCCGGATTGCATGGGATCGAAATCTGACTTTTTCGGTCCAAGCCCCAGAAAACCCAGCGTATTCCCTTCAAATCGGGCAGTGATTCGGTTAAAGAGAAGAAGAAAGTTTGCGAGGGTCACATTTTTGCCGCGGTGCTCATCTCGTATGACACCTGAAGTACCCTGAAAGGGACGGACGGAACAGGCATGCCCGACAGCAGCCGTCAGATCGGCGAACAGCGCGCGCGGACGCAGCGTCTCAATCTCCATGTGCCGGAAGGGGCCACGGAAGATGATGGCGCCTATTACGACGGCATTGGCGCCGAACTGAAGGCAGAACGGCTCCGCTGGGGGCTCAAGCTTTCCGAGGTCTCGTCTCGGCTCAGGATCCGCCAGGCCCATCTGGAAGCCATCGAAGCCGGCCGCTTCGGCGATCTGCCCGGGCGCATCTACGCCATCGGCTTCGTGCGTTCCTATGCCGAGTTCCTGGGGGCGGACGGCGATGTCAGCGTCAGCCTGTTCAAGGCCGAGTTCGGCCCCGGCGGGCACAGCCGCAAGCTCGTGTTTCCCGTCCCGCCCGACGAGAACCGCCGTCCTGGCCTCAAGACCCTGGCCGCCTCCCTGGTGCTGGCCGCGCTCGTTTATGGCGGCTGGTATGTCTGGCAGAGCGAGGAGAGAACCGCGGTAGAGCTGGTGCCCGAAGTGCCCGAGCGCATGCTGGAGCAGGCCGCGCGCTCTGAAGTGGCTGAGCCGGCCGCCAGTTCCGGAATTGGCGTTGCCCACGCGGCCGAAACCGGCGTGTCCGAACAGTCCGAAGCGGTTGGCCGGAGCGAACCCGAGCTGCGTTCCATCGACCTGGCCGTGGTCGGGCGCGAGCAGGAAACAACAGAGGCCGCACCGCTCGAGCCTTTGGTTCAGGCTGACGAGCAGGCGACCGTCGAGACGACACCGCCGTCACTGGCCGCTGACGAGACGGCAGCTCCCGTGGAATCCGTCACACCTTCGCCGACCGTGATTGCGGCGGAACACGCTGCAGCGCCCGCCGGGCTGGCCGCGACCGCTTCCGCAGGCGGTTCCGCCACCACCACGGACGCCGCTGCATCCGAACCGGCGCGTCCCGAGACTCCGGTCGTGGCCGACGCCGTTCCGTCCGTGCCGCCCGCTGCCGCTCCGGCCGAAACGGATGCCGCAAGCAGCGAAACGCTGACGCAGGAGCCCGTGTCCGAAGACGTTCGCATTGCCGCGGTCATGCCGCCGCCGGTCCCGGAAATCGAGCCCGGCAGCGATGCGGCCCCGCGGGTGCTGGGCATCGCCAACCAGGATGCCCGCGTGCTTGTCCGTGCCACCGGACCGGTGCAGGTGATCGTCAAACGGCTGGATGGCTCGACGGTGATGCCGCACCGCGTGCTGCGCCCTGGCGACATCTATCGCGCGCCGAACACCGAGAACGTGGTTCTGGAAGCCGACCGTATCGGCAATCTGCAGATCATTCTGGATGGGCGGCTGATCGGCCGGGGCGACAGCCTGACCGAGCCGGGCGTGGGCCTGTCGCTTAACCCGGCCATGCTCAAGGCGCTGGCCAACTAGACCGGCCCGCGACGTCGCGCCTGCTTGAGAGTGGCGGTCGTTCGCGCCATCTTGCCCGCAGAAGTGACACCATCCCGCGAACACGAAGGATCGCGACCATGAGCGTTCGTCCCTACCGCGACATCTACCGCCGCGAGTCCCGCCAGATCCATGTTGGCAACGTACCGATCGGCGGGGGCGCACCGATCGCCGTGCAGACCATGACCAACACGCTGACCTCGGACGCCGAAGCCACCATCGCGCAGATCAAGGCAGCGGAAGCGGCGGGCGCCGACATTGTCCGCGTTTCCTGCCCGGACGAGGATTCCACGCGGGCGCTGCGCCAGATCGTGCGCGCCGCCGAAGTGCCGATCGTCGCCGACATTCATTTCCACCACAAACGCGCCATCGAGGCGGCGGAGGCGGGCGCGGCCTGCCTGCGCATCAACCCCGGCAATATCGGCTCGGCGGAGCGGGTTAGGGATGTCGTCAAGGCGGCCAAGGATCATGGCTGCTCCATGCGCATCGGCGTCAATGCCGGCAGCCTGGAGAAGGATCTGCTGGAGAAGTACGGCGAACCCTGCCCGGAAGCGATGGTCGAGAGTGCCCTGGATCATGCCCGCATCCTGGAAGACAACGACTTCTTCGAATTCAAGATTTCGGTGAAGGCGTCGGACGTGTTCCTGGCGGTTGCCGCCTATCATGGCTTGGCCGAGGCCTGCGACTACCCCCTGCATCTGGGCATCACCGAGGCCGGCGGCATGATCGGCGGTACGGTGAAGTCATCCATCGGCATGGGCTCGCTGCTCTGGGCCGGTATCGGCGACACCATCCGCGTGTCGCTGTCGGCGGACCCGGTCGAGGAGGTGAAGGTCGGCTTCGAGATCCTGAAGTCACTGGGGCTGCGCCACCGCGGCGTGCAGATCATCTCGTGCCCGTCCTGCGCCCGGCAGGCCTTCCCGGTCATCAAGACCGTCGAGGTGCTGGAGAAGCGGCTGGCCCACATCACCACCCCGATGTCGCTGTCGATCATCGGTTGCGTCGTCAACGGCCCGGGCGAGGCCCGCGAGACCGATATCGGCCTGACCGGCGGCTCCAAGGGGCGCAGCCACAAGGTCTATGTCGGCGGCGTCGCCGATCACAATGTCGATGACGAGAAGCTGGTTGACCACATCGTCACGATGGTCGAGGAAAAGGCCGCCCAGATCGAGGCGGCGAAAGAGGCGGAGAAGGCCGACGCCGCCTGACCCCGCCTTTCGGAGGAAACATTGGCGAAGCCGCAACCCGTTCGCGGGACCCATGACCTGTTGCCTGACGACTTCGGCGCCCAGGGCGCCGTGATCGATGTCGCGCGCCGCGTTGCGCGCGCCTACGGCTATCGCGAGATGGCAACACCGATCTTCGAGTTCACCGAGATATTCTCCCGGTCGATGGGCGAGACCTCGGACGTGGTCTCCAAGGAGATGTACACCTTTCAGGACAGGGGCGGCGATTCGATCACGCTCCGGCCGGAGTATACCGCCGCGATCTGCCGTTCCTTCGTGTCGAACGGGCTGCAGCAGTCGGTGCCGTTCAAGGCCTTCGCGGCCGGTCCGATGTTCCGCTACGAGCGGCCGCAGAAGGGCCGCCAGCGCCAGTTCCACCAGATCGACCTCGAGATCATCGGCGCGCCGGAACCCGGCGCCGATATCGAGGTGATCGCCGCCGGCGCGGAAATCCTCAATCAGCTCGACGTGCTGCACAAGACGGTGCTGCACATCAACACGCTGGGCGACCCGGAAAGCCGCGACGGCTACCGCAAGGCGCTGGTCGAGTATTTCAACGATTTCCGCGACAGGCTTTCCGAGGACAGCCTCAACCGCCTGGGCCGCAATCCGCTGCGTATCCTGGATTCCAAGGACGAGGGCGACCGGGAGATCGTCGCCGACGCGCCGCTGTTCCAGGACTACCTGAACCAGCACAGCCAGGATTTCTTCGCCGAAGTTCTCACCGGCCTCGACCTGCTCGGCATTGGCTATGAGGTCGATTCCCGGCTGGTGCGCGGTCTCGACTACTACACCCACACCGCTTTCGAGTTCGTCACCGACGCGCTGGGCGCCCAGGGCGCGGTGATCGCCGGCGGCCGTTATGACGGCCTGATCGAGCAGATCGGCGGCCCTTCCACGCCAGGCATCGGCTGGGCCGGCGGCATCGAACGGCTGGCCATGCTGTCCGGCGTGACCGGTCAGACGCAGCGTCCCATCGTCATTGTTCCCGTTGGCGAGCAGGCCGAGACCGAAGCGCTGAAGTGGGCCCACTGGCTGCGCGCCAAGGGCGTCATCGTGGAGCTCGGATTCAAGGGCAATCTGGGCAAGCGCATGAAGCGGGCGGACCGCATCGGTGCTTCGGCGGCGCTGATCTTCGGCGACGAGGAACTGGCCCGGGACGTGATGACGCTGAAGGATTTCTCCACGGGAGAGCAGCGCGAGGTCCCGGTCGGTGAGGTCCTGGAAGCCGTCAGCGCTTTCGAAGGGGCGCTTGCGTGATACCGCGGGAGCGACTGCGGCAGATCACGGCCCGGCTGGACGAACTGGGTGCGTTGATGTCCGCCCCGGATGCCGCCGACCGTTCCGATTTTGTCAGCCTGTCTCGGGAATATGCCGAACTGACGCCGGTCGTCGAGGCCATCCGCAATCTCGAGGCCAGGGAAGCCGAGCGCCGTGATCTTCAGGAGATGGTGGCCTCCGACGACAATGACGCCGAAATGCGCGAACTGGCCGAGGCTGAACTCGAGGAACTGAACGAGGCCCTGCCGGCTCTGGAGCATGAGGTCCAGTTGCTGCTGCTGCCGAAGGACGAGGCCGACGCCCGCAGCGCCATCCTGGAAGTGCGGGCGGGCACCGGGGGCGACGAGGCGGCGCTGTTCGCGGCGGAACTCTTCCGCATGTACCAGCGCTTCGCGGAACTGAATGGCTGGCGCTTCCAGGCCATGGACATGAACGAGACCGATCTGGGGGGGCTTAAGGAAGGCAGCGCCGAGATCAACGGCCAGAACGTCTATGCGCGGATGAAGTTCGAGAGCGGCACGCACCGTGTCCAGCGTGTGCCCCAGACCGAATCCGGCGGCCGCATACACACGTCGGCGGCGACTGTGGCGGTGCTGCCCGAAGCCGAGGAAGTGGATGTCCGGATCGAGGAGAAGGATCTGCGCATCGACGTCTACCGCGCGTCCGGGCCTGGCGGGCAGTCGGTCAACACGACGGATTCGGCGGTGCGCATCACGCATCTGCCGACGGGCGTGGTGGTCACGCAGCAGGACGAGAAGTCCCAGCACAAGAACAAGGAAAAGGCAATGAAGGTGCTTCGTGCGCGGCTCTACGAGGCCGAGCGCCAGCGCATCGCCGACGAGCGCGCCGCCGACCGCCGCGGGCAGGTCGGTTCCGGTGATCGCTCGGAACGCATCCGCACCTACAACTTCCCGCAGGGCCGGGTGACGGACCACCGCATCAACCTGACGCTCTACAAATTGCCCGAAATCGTGTCCGGCGAGGCGCTGGGCGACGTGGTCGATGAGCTGATCGCCGAGGATCAGGCCAGGCGGCTGGCCAGCATGGGCGATGGTGGCTGAGGCCGAACCCGCCGAGTCGCTGCTGAAGGCGGGCGCGCTGCGGCTGCGCGGGGCGGGGGTGGAGACCGCGCGGCTGGACGCCCGGATCCTGCTGGCCGAGGCGACAGGCCGCGAACCCGCCACGATCCTTCCCGGCGACGAGACGCCGGTTGCTGCAGATGCGCAGGCCGTGTTCGACCGGATGATCGGCCGTCGCGCCGCGGGCGAACCGGTGTCCCGTATCCTCGGCCATCGCGAGTTCTTCGGCCGCAGATTCGACATCGGCCCCGGTGTGCTGGACCCCCGGCCGGACAGTGAGAGCGCGGTCGAGCTTGCCCTGTCGCTGTGCGCCGACGATGCGCGTGTGCTGGATCTGGGAACCGGCAGTGGGTGTCTGATCCTGACAATTCTGGCCGAGCGGCCCGGTGCGTCCGGTGCTGCCGTCGATATCTCGCCTGATGCGCTTAATGTGGCTCAGGAGAACGCCCGGAGCCTCGGCCTGCTGGAACGCTGCAGCTTCCATGAGGGTGCGTGGTTCGCGCCGGTCGAGGGGCGCTTCGACCTGATTGTCTCCAATCCGCCCTACATCGCTTCGCCGGAGATCGCGGAGCTGATGATCGAGGTGCGTGACCATGATCCGCTGCTGGCGCTGGACGGCGGCGCGGACGGACTGGCGGCCTATCGGGCCATTCTGACGGCGGCGTCGGCCTATCTGACACCGGGCGGCAATGCGGTCTTCGAGATCGGCGCGGGACAACTGGAGGATGTGATCGCGATCGCGGAGGCGGCGGGACTCGCGCCCGCCGGGCAGTCGACAGACCTCGGCGGCCATGTCCGCGCGGTGGCGTTCACCATTCCTTCATAAAAAAACGCTTGGAATAGGCGGGCTACGTGCTTAGTTTGCGCTCAGGGATTCCGCTGCATTGCGGCCTTTTTCGCGGCAGCCGTCCCAGACGCATCAGACGCAAAGCGATGATGACACCAAAGCATGGTTTTTGGTGAACCGTGCAGGTCAGTAGCAAGCGGGCCTTTGGCAGGAATATGAGAGCACCCAACAACAAGCGTGCGCGTGGCCGCACGAACCGGCGTTCGCCGAATCCGAACCGCAGCTATGAGAGCAACGGTCCCGACGGCAAGATTCGCGGCAACGCCAATCAGGTCTATGACAAGTACAGCCAGCTCGCGCGTGACGCGTCGGCTTCCGGTGACCTGATTGCGGCCGAAGGCTTCTGGCAGCACGCCGAGCATTACTACCGCATCATGATGTCGATGCAGCAGAACCGGCAGCAAAACCAGAACCAGCAGGACGACAACAACAACAACGGCAGCGACCAGCAGGATCAGCAGGGCTCGAACAACAGCCAGAACGGGCAGGGCGGCGGCAATGACCGCGACGGCACCGATCCCTCCGAGCAGGATCAGCCCGATGTGGAGAGCAAGGACCGCAACGATGGCGGCGACGGCGAGGATGACGCCGCCGGTCTGGAGCGCGTGATGCGCCGCAGCCGTCCGCGCCGGCAGCGCAAGAACCAGTCCGAGGACAATGGCGGCGACAGCGATGCGCCGTCCGACGACGCCCAGGCGCAGCGCGAAGCGGCGGAAGACGCTGCCGACTGAGCCGGGCCAGCCGGTTCTGCGGGATAGACATGACGGCGGCGGGTTTCGGACCCGCCGCCGTTTTCCGTTGTGACCGGAATAACAGATCGGCCCCTGACGCCCGATATCAGGGCTATCATTCCCGTCTTGGGTGTGGACAATCGGACCGGATGTATCCGCCGGGCCAACCGGCCAAACTGGAACAGGGGGTCTCCAGCTCATGTCCGCCGATCTGCCGCACATTCCCTTGCTCGTACCGGGCGCCGAGACGACCGCTTCGCCGGTGACCGTGTCCGCGCCGTGGGATCTTGCGCCCATCGCCACCGTCGCCCGCGCCGATGGTCCGACCGTCGAGAAGGCGCTGTCGAATGCCTACGGCCTTTATCGCGACCGTGACAAGTGGCTGCCTATGCGTGAACGGGTCCAGATCCTGACCCGCGCCATGGGCATCATGCGCGACCGTCGCGAGAAGATGGCCGTCGAGGCGGCGCGCGAGGGCGGCAAGCCGCTGGGCGACTCCCTGGTCGAGGTGGACCGCGCCATCGACAGCGTGCACATCTGCATCGACGAGCTGCGCAGCCGCGCGGGCGAGGTGATCCCGATGTGCATCACCGAAAGCTCGAAGAACCGCGTCGCCTTCACCCGGCAGGAGCCGGTCGGAGTCGTGGTCGCGGTCAGCGCCTTCAACCATCCGCTCAACCTGATCGCGCATCAGGTTGCGCCGGCCGTCGCAACCGGCTGCCCGGTGATCGTGAAGCCGGCCGACAAGACCGCGCTGTCCTGCCTGCACTTCGTGCAGATCCTGCACGAGGCCGGTCTGCCGCCCGAGTGGTGCCAGGCCGTTGTCACCGCCGAGCGCAAGGACGCCACGGCCATGGTGACCGACAGCCGCGTCGGCTTCTTCTCCTTCATCGGTTCGGCCAAGGTCGGCTGGACGCTGCGCAGCCAGTTGGCGCCGGGTACCCGTTGCGCTCTGGAGCATGGCGGCGCCGCGCCGGTGATCCTGACCGAGGGCGCCGACCTGGCGCGTGCGGTTCCGTCGCTGGCCAAGGGCGGCTTCTATCATGCCGGTCAGGTCTGCGTGTCCGTGCAGCGCGTCTTCGCGGCGCGTTCGGTCGCCCGTAAATTCGCCGATATGGTGGCCGAGGCCGCCAACAAGATGGTCGTCGGCGATCCGACGGATGCCGCGACCGAGGTCGGTCCCCTGATCACACCGGGCGAAGTCGACCGCGTGCACCAGTGGGTCGAGGAAGCGAAGGCCGGTGGCGGCGAGGTGCTCTGCGGCGGCGAGAAGCTGACCGACACCGCCTACAAGCCGACGGTGATCTTCAACCCGCCGGCGGATTCCAGCGTCGCGCAGAAGGAGATCTTCGGCCCGGTGGTCTGCATCTTCGAGTATGATGATCTGGATACGGCGATCGATCAGGCGAACTCGCTGCCGTTCTCGTTCCAGGCAGCGGTCTGGGGTCAGGACATCGACATGCTGATGCGTGTCAGCAGCCGGCTCGATGCCTCGGCGGTGATGGTGAACGACCACACGGCCTTCCGCGTCGACTGGATGCCGTTTGCAGGTCTGAAGGAATCCGGTCATGGCGTGGGCGGTGTTCCGCATTCGATGCACGAGATGCAGGTGCAGAAGATGACGGTGATCAACTCGCCGGAAATCAAGGACTGACGGGACAGTCTTAACGGGAAGTCAATGATTGAACGTCACTGTCGCTTGTGTCGCGGCAGTGACGATTCAACCACATTTCGAACGGGTAGCGCTCCATGTTCTCCAGCCTCCGAGCATCAGCTTCATCGTCGTCCGGTGCGGTTCCCGCGAAGGATGACGAACTGGGTTTCGCCTCGCTGATCTGCTCCCGGCTCTGCCACGATCTGGTCGGTCCGGTTGGTGCGATCACCAACGGGATCGAACTGATCGAGATGGAGGACGACCTTGCCGATGCCGGTGAGGCGCTCGACCTGCTGCGGCATTCGGCCGACAACGCCTCGCGGCGTCTCAAGTTCCTGCGGCTGGCTTTCGGCTCCTCCGGCGGGGATGACATGCCGCTGCCGGTCGCGGATGCCCGCGCTGCCGCCTTCGCCTTCTTCGAGGATCACCGCCTGGAGCTGGTCTGGCCGGCCTCCGATGGCGGCGTGTCCAAGGGGCGCGTGCGCCTGGCCCTGAATCTGCTGATGGCGGGCGCTGGCGGTCTGGTGCGCGGCGGCGAACTGTCGGTCGACATCTCCTCCAGCCGCCTTGCGATCAGCGGCGTCCACGAGCGCGCCGGTCTCGGCGAGGCCTCGGTCGATGCGCTGACCGGCGTCCGCGAGGCTTCCGCCGGCGAGGACGCGCGCATCATCGAATGCTTCCTGGCGCAGAAACTGGCGACCGCCGAAGGGCTGACCATCAAGATCGAGCAGGGCGCCGGACGCTTCCTGATCGCCGCGGTCTGATTCGCGTCACTTCAGTCAGGGCAGAGGCACACCCGCTTCCCTGAAGCTTTCCTGCTGACGTGCGCCGAGCCTGTCTGCGTCGAAACCTTCGATCAGTTCGTGGAACATCCTGTACCAGTTGATCTCCGACTTCAGGTGCAGGAAGACGCCACCCAGGCCGATGGCGGCGCGGTCCATGAACACGAACTCCTTCGGTGGGGTGACGCCGCCATGTGACTTCAGCTCCCGGTGGACGCGCTCGGCGACATCCTTGCCATAGACGCCGTCGTCGCCGAATTCCTGGATGCGCCGGGGCCGGTCTTCCAGCAGGGGCGCGTAGACGAAGGACGCCCACAGGTTGAGCGTGTCGATCACGTCCGTGGTCAGACCCTCGAAGCCCCAGCTTTCATAGGCGTGTACGGCCAGGTCGCGGTCATCGTCCCGGATGGCCCGGTACAGATCGATGACGCCCTCGACGAACTTCGGATGGAAGGTCCGGATGCAGCCGTAGTCGAGCAGATTGATCGTCAGATCGTCGCGCACCGTGTAGTTGCCCAGATGCGGATCGCCGTGGATCACGCCATAGCCGTAGAAGGGCACGTACCAGGCGCGGAACATGTTCATGGCCAGCCGGTTGCGATCCTCAATGGGCGCATCCTTGTATTCCAGCAGGCGCTTGCCCTGCAGCCAGCCCATGGTCAGCAGGCGGTCGGTCGACAGTTCCGGCACGACTTCCGGGACGTGGACGCCCGGCTCGTCCGCCAGCATCAGGCGATAGAGCGCCATGTGGCGGGCCTCCAGCCGGTAGTCCAGTTCCTCGCGCAGGCGTTCGCCGATCTCGGAATGGATGTTGGACGTGTCGATGGATCTGTCGTAGCGCCGATAGATCGTGAAGATCAGCTTGAGCTGCTTCAGATCGGCTTCGACGGCGGAACGCATGTCCGGATATTGCAGCTTGCAGGCCAGTTCCCGCCCGTCGTGCCCGATAGCGCGGTGGACCTGCCCCAGCGAGGCGGCCGAGGCGGCCTGACGGTCGAATTCGGCGAACTTGCTGCGCCAGGCGGGCCCGAGTTCGGACATCATGCGCCGTTTCACGAAGGCCGGACCCATGGAGGGCGCATCGGCCTGTAACTGCGACAGTTCCTGGGCGTATTCCTTTGGCAGCGCTTCAGGAATTGTCGACAGGATCTGGGCCACCTTCATTAGCGGGCCCTTCAGGCCGCCCAGCGCCGCTCTCAGCTCCTGCGCATGGTCGCCACGGTTGATCTCGATGCCCAGATAACGCTCGCCAGCCAGGCGCGCCGCCAGCCCGCCCACCGAGCGGCCGACGCGCGCATAGCGCCGGACCTGCGATCCGATCCCGTTCTCGTTATCAGCCATGACGCCCGCGTCTCACCATCAACGCCAATATAGGCAGTCGTCCGGGGATTACCGTGCGGCGAAGTTGCGTCGTGCCTGTGGCCTCGGTTCAGAGACCGCTGCCGTCAGGCTCCGTGTTGCCCAGCCCCAGCTTTTTCAGGGCGTCCACGGGTTGCTGTTTCTGGCCCAGACCGGCCTGCCGGATCATCACGATGGAGACGCGGCGATTGGCGTCGGCGAAGGGGTCTTCCGGCTTCAGCGGCTCCTGATCGGCCTTTCCGGTGACTTCCTCGATGCGGGTCTGCGGCACGCCGAGTTCCAGCAGCGCGCGGCGGCTGGCATTGGCCCGGTCGGCGGAAAGCTCCCAGTTGCCGTAGCCGTTCGACGAGCGGTAGGGCGTGGCGTCGGTGTGGCCGGTGATGGAGATCTTGTTCGGCAGCCGGCTCATCACGTCGGCGACAAGCGTCAGGATCTTCTTGGTGTGGCCTTCCAGATCGGGGCTGCCCTTCTCGAACATCGAGCGGCCCTCGGTGTCCACCAACTGGATTCTCAGGCCCTCTTCGGTCATGTCGACCATCAGGTTCTGGGCCAGTTCCTGGATTTCGGGCGAAGACTGTTCGATGGCGTCCTCGATGGCGTCCATCGCTTCGTTGAAGGCCTCTTCCTCGCGTTCGGCCAGCGCTTCGGCGATGTCTTCCTCGTTTGGCATGCCCTTGCGGCCGCTCTCGCGCTCCTCGGTCTCGGACTCGTTGTCGGAGATGCCTTCCTCGTCAACCTCGTCGCCGGCCGGGTCGAATTTCTTGCCGTCGTCGTGGTTCTCTTCCTCGTCCTCGATATCGCCGACGGAGACAACGACAGTCGGCAGACCGGCATTCGAGATCCGTGCGCCTTCGCGCACCATGGTCTGGCCGCCCATTGCGCCGCCGGAACCGGACATGCTCTGTGAGACGGAGGCGGGTGCGAAATAGTCGGCGATGCCGTTCTGCTGCTCGTCGGTGGTCACGTTCAGCAGCCAGAGCAGCAGAAAGAAGGCCATCATGGCCGTCACGAAGTCGGCATAGGCCACCTTCCAGGCACCGCCATGGTGTCCATGGCCGCCCTTGACGACTTTCTTGACAATGATCGGCTGGGCGCCGTCCGCCATTTCGAGTGCCCTCCGTCAGACCTTGGGGGCGTTCTCGACGGCTTCCTCGATCTCCTTGAAGGTCGGCCGTTCGTGGCTGTAGAGGGTCTTGCGGGCGAATTCGACGGCGACCGCCGGGGCGTAGCCGTTCATGTAGGCCAGCATGCCCGCCTTGATGCACTGGAAATACTTGGTTTCGGCCTCCGCATAGGCCTCCAGGCTCTTGCCCATCGGGCCGACAAAGCCATAGGCCAGGAAGATGCCCAGGAAGGTGCCGACCAGGGCCGCTGCAATCTTGCCGCCCAGGACCTCCGGCGGCTCCGAGATGTACTGCATGGTGATGATGACGCCCAGCACGGCGGCGACGATGCCGAAGGCCGGCAGGCCGTCACCGGCCGTGGTCACGGCGGCGGAGACGGCGTGCTGCTCGTGATGGTGGGTCTCGATGTCCTCATCCATCAGGGCTTCCATCTCGTGGCTGTTCTCGGTGCCCATGGTCATCAGCCGCAGGTAGTCGCAGATGAATTCCAGGGCGTGATGGTTCTTCATGATGTTGGGGAAGGCGGTGAAGATGGAGCTCTTCTCCGGATCCTCCACATGCGCTTCCAGCGCCAGCATGCCCTTGGCCTTGGCCAGCTTGAAGATCGTGTACTGCAGCGTCAGCAGTTCCTCATAGGCATCCTTGCTGTGGGGCTTGCCCTTCATGATCTTCTTGATCGATCCGAACACGCCGAAGATCACCGGTTTCGGATTGGAGATGATGAAGGCGCCGAACGCGGAACCGCAGATGATGACGACTTCCAGCGGCTGGATCAGGATGGCGAAGGATCCGTGGGGCAGATAGCCGCCCAGCACGGAACCGATCACGACAACGACACCGATAATGAAGAACATGCCTGACAACCCTTCGGGCGGTGGATTCCTTTGTTGGCCCACAGCATGTCCCGGTCGCGGTTAAGATCACGTTAGCGATGATCCCCCGGCATTCCCAAAAGCGCATGCAGCCTTTACAGTCCCGATCGCGAGAGCCGGGGAGCGACGGGACTTTGGATCAACGACATTTGCGCGACGTATTCGGTTGCTTCGCGACAGGGGTGACCATCATCACCGCACGTCTGGACGATGGCTCGCCGGTTGGTCTGACCGCCAATTCGTTCAGCTCCGTTTCGCTGGATCCGCCGCTGATCCTGTTCAACCTGGATCGGGGCGCGAACTGCGCCGAGGCCTTTGCATTGGGCAAGCCGTTCACTGTGAATGTGCTGCGCAACGATCAGGAAGCGCAGTCGAACCACTTCGCCTCGAAGGTCGAGGACAAGTTCGCGCATCCGGACTTCGAATGGCGCGACGGCGCCAATGGCTGTCCCGGGCTCGCCGGCAGTCTGGCGCAGCTCGAATGTGTCTGCGACAGCCTGCATGACGGCGGCGACCACTGGATCATCATCGGCCGTGTGCAGCATGCAGAACGGGACGCTGATGGCGCCCCGCTGCTGTTCTTCCGCGGCCGCTACGAAAGCCTGGCCTGACCGGTCCTGTCCCTGTTTCAGGGCTGTTTCGTCTTGTCCGGATAGAGCTTGTAGAGCTTCTGCACCTTCGGCGCGGCAATGTAGGCGATGTAGGGCTGCATCGGATTCCGGGCGGCGTAGTTCTGGTGATAGTCCTCGCCGTCGAAGAAGCGCTCCAGTTTTTCCAGCCGCGTGGCGACAGGATCGTCGAACACCTTGGCCGCATTGATCTGGGCGATGTAGGCCTCGGCAACGCGCTTCTGCTCGGCGTCGGCGTAGAACACCGATGAGCGGTATTGCGGGCCGACATCGTTGCCCTGCCGGTCGACATGGGTCGGATCGTGGGCGACAGAGAAGAAGATCTTCAGCAGCATGCCGAAGCTGATCTTCGCCGGATCGTAGGACACCTTCACGACCTCGGCGTGGCCGGTGCGGCCGCTGCAGACGGACTGGTAGTCGGCTGTCTCCGCGGTGCCGCCGGCATAGCCGCTGACAACCGAATTCACGCCTTCCAGTTCCAGGTACACAGCCTCGACGCACCAGAAACAGCCGCCGGCCAGCACGGCCTCGCCGCTGTCCTGTGCAGCATCGATGTCGGTTTTGGGGTCCGGGAAGCTGCCCGACACCAGGCCGAAGGCCCCGTCTTCGCGTTTCGATCCGAACAGTGCCATGGAAGCCTCCTTGTCAGGCCGCGATCTCGGGCAGGGGCAGGCCATGCGCCTCGACCGAGTTGACCTCGTCGGAGACCGTCGCCCGCTGCACGTCGCGCTTGTATCTCATGTCGTCAAATGGCGTGCCCCGGTGCATGGTGCAACGGTTGTCCCAGATCACGAGATCGTTCACCCGCCAGCGATGGGTATAGACGAACTGGCGTTGGGTGGCATGCGCGATCAGCCGGTCGATGAGCGCGCGGGCGTCCGCATCGTCCATGCCGATGATCTTCAGCGCGTGGGAGGCGAGATAGAGATTCCTGCGCCCGGTATCGGGATGTGTGCGCACCAGAACCTGCGGCACCGGCGGCATCGCCCGGATCTCGTCCTCGTTGAAGCGGTCGTAACCCATGCGCATGCGGGAATAGCGGATGCAATGCTCGGCGATCAGGCCTTCCAGCCGTGACTGTTCGTCCGCGGGCAGCGCGTCCCAGGCGGCGCGTTCGTCGGCGAACTCGGTCATGCCGCCCGTGGGCGGGATCTCCCGTGCGTAAAGCAGGCTGGCGCGGGCCGGGATCTGCTTGAACGAGCTGTCCGTATGCCAGAGCCGGTTGCCGAGCTGGAACTGCCGGAGGCGGTTGTCCTCCTCCAGGATCTCGTTGTCGGGACCCAGATTGGAGACGTCCGACAGGTCCAGCCGCAGGCGCTTCTCCTGATCCGGGCGGTGCTGGGCGATCGAGGTCTCCGGCGGCCCGAACAGGCCGGCGAATTCCACATGCTGCTGCTGGGTCAGGTTCTGGTCAGGAAAGACCAGCACCGCATATTGCGCGAAGGCCTGCTTGATCGCTGCCACGGTCGCGGCGTCCAGCGGCGCCGACAGATCGACGTCGGCCACCTCCGCGGCAAATCCTTCGGTCACCGGCCAGATGTTCAGCATCATGCGTGTTTCCTCCCGACAGGCATCAGATCACACTGCAGCGGCGTGCGAGAAGCGTCACCCCCGCAACAGTCCGCCCGGCCGTGCGCCAGTGAGTTCGCCGTTGGCGACGGTCTCGAGACCAGCCTTGAAGGTGTGGCGGTAGCCCTGGGCCCGCTGTATCAGGCGCTTGCCGCCGGCGGGCAGGTCGTAGACCACCTCGGGCAGCAGGGCGGCCAGATTGTCGAAATCGATGACGTTGATATCGGCCTTCATGCCGGTTTCCAGGGTGCCACGGTCGGTCATGCCATAGGCGCGGGCGGTGTCGCGGGTCTGCTTCTTCACCAGATAGGGCAGGGGGATGCGCTCGCCGCGCCTGCGGTCGCGGCCCCAGAGCGTCAGCAGCGTGGTCGGCGCCGAGAAGTCCGAGATCAGGCCAACATGCGCGCCGCCGTCGGCCAGGCCGCAGACCGTGTGCCGGTCCATCATCATGGTACGGACGACTTCCAGATCGCCGTCGGAATAGTTCTCGAACGGATAGAGCAGCAGCGCCTTGCCTTCGTCTTCCAGCATGGCGTCCAGCGCGACTTCCCACTTGTCGCGGCCTTCCCGCGCGGCGCGGTTGCCGATCGAGTTTTCCGGCGCGGGTTCGTAGTCGATCGGGAACGACATCGGATGCGCCCGGTCGAGCCCGAAATCCATCCACTTGGCGTGGCCGTGGCTGCGGTCCTCGGCCAGCAGGCGGGCGCGGACGTCCGGGTCGTTCTTGAGTTTCAGATAGCGTTCGCGCGGGCTGAGGTTGTCCATCTCGCGCCAGGTCATGTGACGCAGGAAAGGATGCACCGAGGTTTCCAGCCCCATCATGATGCCGATGGGGCGGGTGCCGACCTGGCCGTTGGCGCGAATGCCGGCAGCGTTGGCGGCGTGGATGCCGTCCAGCGTCTCCCGCCAGCGCTCAGGCGCGTTGTCGACCTGCAGCAGCAGCACCGAAAGCGGACGTCCGGCGCGCTCGGCGGCGGCGCGCAGGATCTCGAAGTCGCCGTCTGCGAAATCCGAGTTGGCCTGCAGCACGCCCTTGCCGGCGCGGCGCATGGCCTCGGCCAGCCCGAACAGTTCCGGTTCGCGCGCGGTCAGCGACGGGGTGTAGCGGCCGTCGGCGGCCTTGTGCTTGATGGTGCGCGAGGTGGTGAAGCCCAGCGCGCCCGCCTTCAGGCCTTCCTCGAGCAGCACCCCCATCTGCCTGATCTCGTCCTCGTCCGGCAGCGATTCGAAATCCGCGCCCTTCTCGCCCATGACGTAGAAACGCAGCGCGGCATGCGGGACCTGACAGCCGATATCCATGGTCCGCGGGGTCTCCGCCAGCACGTCCATGAATTCGGGGAAGCTTTCCCAGCGGAAGTCGATGCCTTCGGACAGGACGATCTCGGGAATGTCCTCGACGCCTTCCATCAGGTTGATCAGGTAACCCTCCGCGCCCGGCTTCACCGGTGCGAAGCCGACACCGCAATTGCCGAAGACCGTGGTTGTCACGCCATGCCAGCAGGACGGCGTGATGTCGGCGTCCCAGGTGGCCTGACCGTCATAGTGGGTGTGGATATCGACCCAGCCGGGCGTGATCAGCGCCCCGTTGGCGTCCACCTCGCGCGCGCCCGGACCGGCCTTGCCGCCAACCTCGGCGATCAGACCGTCCTTCACAGCGACGTCGCCGGTGAAGGCCTCGCCGCCATTGCCGTCGATGATGGTGCCGCCGCGGATGACGAGATCATGCATGGCCGTTCCTCCCCAGGAATGAGATGGCTAACGGTATTGCGCAGGGGCAGGCGGAGTTCAAGCGCTGGCTTTGCATGGCAGCGCCCGCAGGGACGTCAGGCGGCGTCGGCCTCGGCCTGTTCCTTTTCGCGCCGCTTCTCCACGAAGACGGCGCAGTAGATCGAGATCTCGTAGAGCAGGATGATCGGTATCGCGAGAGTGATCTGGCTGATCGGATCCGGCGGCGTGATGATCGCCGCGACAACGAAGACGCCGACAATGGCGTACTTGCGCTTGTCCCGCATGCCCTGGCTGGAGGCGATGCCGACCTTCGCCAGCAGGGTCAGCAGCACCGGTAACTGGAAACACAGGCCGAAGGCGAAGATCAGCTTCATCACCAGCGACAGGTACTCGCCGACCTTGGGCTCCAGCTGGATCGCCAGGGTCTCCGACCCGACCGGCGCAGGCGCCTCGAAGGACAGGAAAAACTGCCAGGCCATGGGCATGACCATGTAGTAGACCATGGCCCCGCCGATCAGGAACAGGATCGGCGTCGCCACCAGGAAGGGCAGGAAGGCCGACTTCTCGTTCTTGTAGAGGCCCGGCGCCACGAACATGTAGATCTGCGAGGCGATGATCGGGAAGGCCAGCATGAAGGCAGCCCAGAAAGCGACCTTGATATAGGTGAAGAAGGCCTCGTGCAGCGCGGTGAAGATCATCCGCCGGCCCTTGTCCTCGCCCAGCAGGTCGGCGAGCGGCTGCATCAGGAAGGCGTAGATGTTCTCGGCGAAATAGAAGCAGAAGATGAAGCCGACGATGATCGCCGCGACCGAGTAGAGCAGCCGGTTGCGCAGTTCTACCAGATGCGAGATCAGCGGCTGCTTGCTGTCCTCGACCTCGTCATAGGCGTCCTGCCCATCGGGTCCGTTGATCGCGTCGGTCATGAACCGCTTGCCTTCTTCACATCAGGCTCGGCATCGGCGGTCGTTTCCGCCGCTTCGGCAGCAGGCGGTTCCCCGGGCTGGTCCGCGGTCGTGTCAGCTGTCTCCGTCGCCTTGTCGAAACCTGGCACCGGCGAGGTCGACTGCGGCTTCGCGGGGCGATTGATCGGAGTGCCGTCGTCTTCCTCGTCATCGTCGAAGATGCGGTCGAAGATCTTGTTCTCGGTGCCCGTCGGATCGAGCATCGAGTTGGCGTCGGTGGCGTCCTTGACCTCGTCCTTCAGCTTGTCCAGTTCGGCCTCGCGCGCGACATCGTCAATGGTGCGCTGGAAATCGCGCGCCATGCCACGAAGCTTGGATGCAAACTGTGTCACGGTCCTGAGCACGGTCGGCAGTTCCTTCGGTCCGAAGATCAGGACCGTCAGGACCGCAACAACCAGAAGCTCGGACCAGCCGAGATCGAGCATGAGTTCCGCCCGTCAGAGAATGCGGAGCGCCGGAGCGCGCCGGCTCAGGAACTGGTCGCCTTGTCCTTGTCCTCGACCTTGGACTGCTCGGCTTCGCCTTCCGGCTTCGCCGCCTCGCCTTCCTTCAGGCCGGAGCGGAAGCTCTTGATGCCCTTGCCCACATCGCCCATCAGGCCGGAGATCTTGCCGCGGCCGCCGAACAGGACGAGCACGACGACCAGAACGATCAACCAGTGCCAGATGCTGAATGAACCCATGTTAATGCTCCCAACGTCTCTTTTCTGCGGCGGAACTAACCCCAAAGGCCGTCCGTCGCCAAGTCATTTCCGCCCCTTATAGTGGGTACGGCCTCAGGCGGGAAAAAGAATTATTCTTTCTGGGTCAATCGTGACCGAGACGGCGGCGCCGTTCCGGGGCGGTCGCTCGCTGCACCGCACCCGCATCAGGCCGGCGTCGGTCCTGACCATGACCCGCCAGTAGGCGCCGATCAGGCGGCTGTCCTCGACCGTGCCGTCATTGCCGCCGGCGGCAATGCTCAGCGCTTCGGGCCTGAGCACCAGCGTGGCCGCGCCATCCGGCAGGCGGCTGGGCGGGTGGCCGAACGGCGTGACCACCTCGCCGCCCTGGATCCGGCAGTCGAGTTCGTTCACCGGACCGAAGAACCGCGCCATGAAGGGATTCACCGGATGCAGGTAGATTTCCTCCGGCGTGCCGGACTGCACGATGCGCCCCGACTGCATCACCGCCACCCGGTCGGCCATGCGCATGGCCTCCTCCGGGTCGTGGGTGACCAGCAGGACCGACGCGCCAAGCCCTTTCAGCAGGTCCAGCGTATCGTCGCGGACAGCGTTTCTGAGCGTCACGTCCAGATTGGCGAAGGGTTCGTCCATCAGCATCAGGCCGGGCGCGGGGGCCAGGGCGCGGGCCAGTGCCACGCGCTGCTGCTCGCCGCCGGAAAGCTGATGCGGGTAGACTCCGGCCCGGTCCGCCAGTCCGACACGGGTCAGGATCTCACGCACCCGGTCAGAGCGTGCGCCGCCATTTTCCTTCGCCAGGCCGAAGCCGACATTGCCGGCGACGGTCAGATGCGGAAACAGGGCGTAGTCCTGGAACACCATGCCGATGCGGCGTTCCTCGGGCGGGATGGATCGTCCGGGCTCGGCGGCCAGCCGTCCGTCGATCTCGATGCGGCCGGATTGCAGATCTTCGAGCCCCGCCGCCAGTCTCAGGCTGGTGGTCTTGCCGCAGCCGGAGGGGCCGAGCAGGCACAGGATCTCGCCCTTCGCCACCTGCAGCGACAGCCCGTCGACCGCCACCTTCTCGCCGAACCGGTGGGAAACGTCATGCAGTCGAAGCTTGGTCAAGGGGCAGGTCCGGGTCTCGCAGCGCAAGCCAGCAATTGAGAACGCATCGGCCCAGCGGTCAAGTGCGCAGCAGCCAGACGAGGCCCACACCGACGGCGCAGACGGCCACGCCGATCATCCGCACCCGCTCGGCGGGCTGGCTCAGCAGAAGCGCCAGCGCCTGGCGCATGCCATCGGGAAACAGCGCGTAGAGCGCCCCTTCCAGTGCAATGGCAAGCGCCAGGGCGACCAGCAGGTCGTCCATGGGACCGCGGCCTTACCGGCTGCGTTTCTCGGGCGAGATGTCTCCGAAGTAGCGGAAGAAGTCCGAGTTCGGATTCAGCACCAGCGAGGTGTCGTCGCTGTTCAGCGCCTCGCGATAGGCCTGCAGCGAGCGGTAGAAGGCATAGAACTCCGGATTGCCCTCGGCCACGTCGTTGAAGATCTCCGCCCGGGCGCCGTCGCCCTCACCGCGCAGGATTTCCGAGGTCTTCTTGGCCTCGGCGATCAGGACGGTGCGGTCGCGGTCCGCCTTGGCGGTGACGCGGCGAGCCTCTTCGTCGCCCAGTGCGCGTTCTTCCTTGGCCTCGCGTTCGCGCTCGGTGCGCATCCGCTGGAAGATCGCGTCCTTGTTCTGCTCCGGCAGATCGGCTCGCTTGATCCGGACGTCGACAACCTCGATGCCGTTGCCGGCCATCTCGGCGCTGACCTGGTCGCGCAGACGCGCCATCAGGTCGCTGCGCTCGCCGGTGAGAAGCGCCGTGAACTGCTCCTTGGCCAGCAGTTCGCGAAGCTTCGAGGCAACGATCGTGTCCAGCCGGTTCTCGGCAGCGGGAATGGTCCGGTAGGCCTGGAAGAACTCGAGCTGGTTGGAAATCCGGTAGCGCGTGAACACGTCGACGACCAGCCGCTTCTGGTCCGCGGTGATGATCTCTTCGGGGTCGGCGTCCAGCGACAGAATCCGCTTCTCGAAGTAGACGACATTCTGGATGAACGGGATCTTGAACTGGATGCCGGCCTCGCTGACGTTCCTCACCGGATTACCAAACTGCAGCACGATCGCCTGCTGGGTCTGGTGCACGGTGAAGATCGAGCTGTAGCCCGCGAAAAGAACTGCGGCGGCGATGATGATGCCGACTATGCCTGCGATTCTCACTGCTGCGTCCTCCCCCGCTTGCCGGTCAGTTCATTCAGCGGAAGGTAGGGGACGACACCCTGGCCTCCGCCCTGACTGTCGATGATCACCTTGTCCATGCCCTTCAGCACCTCTTCCATCGTCTCCAGATAGAGACGCCGGCCGGTGACCTCGGGGTTGCGGCGGTATTCCTTGGCGATGGCGGCGAAGCGGCTCGCCTCACCCTGAGCCTCGGCGATCTTCTGTTCCTTGTAGGCCTGGGCCTCTTCCAGCATCTTGGCGGCCTCACCACGCGCGACCGGCACGATGGAGTTGGCGTAGGCGTCGGCCTCGTTCTTCTTGCGCTCGCGGTCGGCCTTGGCGCGCTGCACGTCGCGGAAGGCGTCGATGACGTTGCTGGGCGGGTCAACCTGCTGCAGCTTCACGCCCTGGATGGCGATGCCGGAATTGTATTCGTCCAGCGTCGACTGCACCAGATCGCGGACCTCCTGCTCGATAATGCCCTTGTCGGTGGTCAGCATCGCCTGGATGGGCGTACGGCCGATGACCTCACGCATGGCGCTTTCGGCCACCACCTTCAGCGTCTGGGTGGGATTGTCGATCTCGAACAGGAACTTGCCCGCCTGGGCGATGCGCCACTGCACCGAGAAGTCGATGTCGACGATGTTCTCGTCGCCGGTGAGCATCAGACTCTCGTCCTTGATGTCGTTCTTCCGGTCCTGACCCAGCCTGCGGAAGCCGATATCGGTCTGCTGAACGCGGGTAACCTCGGGCGTCATGGCTGTCTCGACGAACGGCAGCTTGAAGGCGAAGCCCGGGGGATCGGTGCGCACGAACTCGCCAAAGCGGAGCACGACGCCCTGCTGTGACGGCTGCACGACATAGAAGCTGTCCCGGCCGATGAAGAAGGCCAGCACCAGAATCACGATGATGGCGATGATGCCGCGATTGCCGCCGCCGCCGGGGCTGAACTGCTTCAACCGGTCCTGACCGCGCCGGATCATGTCCTCGAAATCGGGTTTCTGCGGACCGCCGCCGCCACCGCCGCCGCCCGAGGGACCCTGCCCCCAGGGACCGCGGCCGCCACCGCCGCCGCCGTTACCGCCGCCTTGCCATCCGCCGCCTTGACTGTTCCAGGGCATGAAGTTTCCTTGTGTCCCGTGATGAGATGCCGCGCCGCAGCCGCCATTTCTTTCGGCGGTGCGGACGGCGCGTTATATGACGTTGGCCGCATCGGGGCAAACCCGCGTGTGGCCTACTGGTTTACTTGCCCATATCGGGCTCGCAGCGGAGTTTTCAACGATGGCGAAAGTCAGCGAAGCTGACGTGAAGGCCGCGCTGGCGCGCGTGGTCGATCCGGACCACGGCAAGGACGTGATCAGTGCGGGCATGGTCTCGGGGCTGGTGATCAAGGACAGCAATGTCGGATTCGCCATCGAGGTCGATCCGGCGAAGGGCAAGCAGAAGGAGCCGCTGCGCCAGGCCTGCGAGGCTGCGGTCATGCGGTTGCCCGGCGTCACCTCGGTCACGGCCGTGCTGACCGCGCACCGCGAAGCCCCGGCAGCGAAGCCGAAGCAGCCGCCGGCGCCGCCGGGCCAGGCGCGGCAGAATCAGCGCGCCGAGATCCCCGGCGTCGGTGCTGTCATCGCCGTCGCCTCGGCCAAGGGCGGCGTCGGCAAGTCCACCACCGCGATCAACCTGGCGGTCGCCCTGTCGCGCATGGGCAAGCGGGTCGGCCTGCTGGACGCCGACATCTACGGTCCCTCCGTGCCGCGCCTGATGGGCCTGTCGGGCAAGCCGCATTCGCCGGATGGCAATTCCATCGATCCGATGAGCGCCCATGGCATCGTCTGCATGTCGATCGGTTTCCTGATCGAGGGCGACACGCCGATGATCTGGCGCGGCCCGATGGTGATGAGCGCGCTGGAGCAATTGATGCGCGACGTGAACTGGGGCGAACTCGACGTGCTCGTGGTCGACATGCCGCCGGGTACTGGCGACGCGCAGCTGACCATGGCCCAACGCACCCCGCTGGCCGGCGCCGTGATCGTCTCGACGCCGCAGGACATTGCCCTGATCGACGCCCGCAAGGGCATCGCCATGTTCAACAAGGTGGATGTGCCGCTGCTCGGCATCATCGAGAACATGAGCTACTTCCTCTGCCCGTCCTGTGGCGAGCGTTCGGAAATCTTCGGCCACGGCGGCGCGCGGGAAACCGCGGAGGAACTCGGCTGCGACTTCCTGGGCGAGGTGCCGCTGCACATGGACATTCGCGAGACCTCGGACGGCGGCGCGCCGATCGTGGCCTCCGCGCCCGACAGCGCGCACAGCGCCATCTACATGGAACTCGCGGCGAAGGTCGCGGCCAAGCTGGAAGGCAAGGGCGCCGCCGCCGGCCCGCGCATCGTGATCAGCTAGAAGGCTACTCCGCTCCGCCGGGCCGGGCCATCAGCCCGGCGACAGCCTGAGGCAGCGGCGTGCCCCGGTTCAGCACGGCGTCCACCGCCGCTGCGATTGGCATGTCGATACCGTGCGCGGCGGCAAGCGCCAGCAGCGGTTCCACCGTGTAGGCGCCCTCCGTCAGTGCGCCCGTCGGCGTGCCTCCCTGACCCAGCGCCAGGCCGAGCCGGTAGTTGCGCGACTGCTCGTCGGTGCAGCTCAGCACCACGTCGCCCAGTCCCGAAAGCCCGGCCAGCGTCTCCGGCCGGGCGCCGAGCTTCACCCCCAGCCGCGTCATCTCGGCCAGGCCGCGGGAGATCACCGCCGCCCGGGCGTTCGCGCCCAGCCCCGCCCCCATGACCGCGCCGGCGGCAATGGCCAGTACGTTCTTCGCGGCCCCGCCGATGGCGACGCCGGTGACGTCGGTGCTGGCGTAAACCCTGAGCGGTCCGCCGGCGAAGAGGGCCGCAAGCCTTTCCGGATCGCAGTCGGCAGCTAGCGTGGCCGCACCGGGCAGGCCCCGAGCCAGCTCAGTCGCGAAGGTGGGGCCGGACAGGATTCCGGCGGACGCGTCGGGCCAGAGTTCCTTCAGCAGGTCTGGCATCGTTCTTTGCGTGCCCTGTTCCAGGCCCTTGGCGGCGGTGACCAGCCGTTCCGGCCGCAACCCGGAAGCCGCGAATGCCGGAGCCAGCGCGCGCGTCGACTGCGCGGGCAGGGCGAGGATCAGTACGGTACAGCCCCGGAGACCGCCGAGATCCGTGGTCAGTTCCACCGCATCGGGCAACCTGAATCCGGGCAGCGCGGGGTGCGTTCCATCTGTCGCCAGCGCTGCTGCTGCACCGCCTTCGCGGCCCCACAGCAGCACCCGGTTTCCCGCCACGGCCAGGCAGGCGGCCAGCGCCGTGCCCCAGGCGCCTGCGCCTACCACCCCAATGGTGGATGTGCCGTCCCTGTCCATGACGCAACTATCTGCGCTGGCGCGGTCAATTCAAGCGTCGGAGGCTCTGCGTCATAGGGACGCGAAGGTCTGCGCGTGATTTGGGCGGGCCGCCGCTGCGCGCTAGCCTCTCGGCAAGACCTGTTCGGCAGGCATGAATTCAGACGTGAGGAACGCGCCATGAAGATGACCGGAAGCTACGAGATCGCCGCGGACCGTGAGACGGTCTGGCGGGCGCTCAACGATCCCGAAGTCCTGCGGGAATGCATTCCCGGCTGCGACTCGCTGGAGATGACGGCGGAGAACGAACTGACAGCGGCGGTCACCGCCAAGGTCGGTCCGGTGAAGGCCAAATTCACGGGCGTGGTGGAACTGAAGGATCTGAACCCGCCTGAGTCCTACCGCATCGAAGGTTCCGGCAAGGGCGGCGCAGCCGGTTTCGCCAAGGGCGGGGCCAACGTGGCGCTTGCCGAGAGCGAAGGCGGCACGACGCTGACCTATGAGGCCGACGCCCAGGTCGGCGGCAAGCTGGCCCAGATCGGTGGACGGCTGATCGACGGCACGGCGAAGAAGATGGCCGACCAGTTCTTCGCCGCCTTCTCCGAGAAGGTGGCTGGTGGCGCGGCCGAGGCTGCCGCCGTTGAGGCCGCGCCGGAACCCGCGCCGGCCGTGGCCGCCGAGGCCCCGGCGCCGGCGGCGGACGCGGAAGCGAAGACCATCGAAGAGAGCGTCGCCGAGCAGGCCGCCCGCGAAGAGGCCGCGCAGGCTGCCGCAGCCGCCGCGGCCGGTGCTGGCGCCATGGCCCCGCCGCCTTCGGGCGCGGCCGGCGGTGGCAATGCCCCGGCGGCCCCCGGGACCTCCGGCGTGCCGGCCTGGGTGTGGTTCATCGGGGCCATCGGACTGCTGGTGGTGCTTGTCGCTTTGGTGTCTTGAGATTGTTTCCGAGCCATCGCAGGATGGCCTTAACATCGGAGTGTCCTACAGGGAGGTTGGGGAGCCATGCCAAAGGTATCCATGACGATCAACGGCAAGAGTGTTTCGGGCGAGGTCGAGTCCCGCACGCTGCTGGTTGATTTTCTGCGTGAGGGTCAGCGTCTGACAGGCACGCATGTGGGCTGTGACACCAGCCAGTGCGGCGCCTGCGTCGTGCATGTGAACGGTGTCTCGGCGAAGTCCTGCACCATGCTGGCGGTTCAGGCCGACGGTGCGGACGTGACGACGATCGAAGGGCTGGCGAACGGCGATGACCTGCATCCGATGCAGGCGGCGTTCCGCGAGAACCACGGTCTGCAGTGCGGCTTCTGCACACCCGGCATGATCATGTCGGCGGTGGATCTGGCGAAGCGCAATTCCGATCCGTCGGAGACCGAGATCCGCGAGTGGCTGGAAGGCAACATCTGCCGCTGCACGGGCTATCACAACATCGTCAAGTCCATCAAAGCCGGCGCGCAGGCGATGCGGGGCTGATCCCCGCAAACGCCGCGAACCACAAAACAAGACCGGCTTTTTCTCAGGGAGACTGCAATCATGCCCGATACAGGTATCGGCGCCGCCGTCCGCAGAAAGGAAGATTTCCGTTTCATCAAGGGACGGGGCAAGTACACCGACGACATCGTTCTGCCCAACATGACCTATGCCGCGTTCGTGCGCTCGCCGCACGCGCATGCAACGATCAACGGCATCGATTCCAGCGCGGCCGAGGCTGCGGAAGGTTTCGTTGCGGTGCTGACCGCCGCGGACTTTGCGGCGTTTGGCGGACTGCCCTGCGGCTGGCAGGTGATCGGCAAGAATGAAGAGCCGATGATCGAGCCGAAGCATCCGATCCTGGCCGAGGGCAAAGTCCGTCACGTCGGCGATCCGGTGGCGGTCGTGATTGCCGAGACGAAGGCCCAGGCCCAGGCCGCGGCCGAGCTGGTGAGCGTCGACTACACCGAACATGACGCCGTGATCGACATGACCGCTGCGCTGCGAGGCGGCGCAAGCGTCCACGACGAGGCGCCGAACAACCAGTGCTACGACTGGGAGATCGGTGACCGCGCCGTGGTCGACGCCGAGTTCGAGAAGGCGCATCACGTCACCACGCTGGAGCTGATCAACAACCGGCTGGTGCCGAACGCGATGGAGCCGCGCTGCGCCATCGGCGACTACGATCAGGCGACCGGCGAGCACACGCTCTATTCGACGACTCAGAACCCGCATGTGATCCGGCTGCTGATGGGCGCCTTCGTGCTGCAGATTCCCGAGCACAAGCTGCGCGTCTACGCGCCGGATGTGGGCGGCGGCTTCGGCTCGAAGATCTACCATTACGCCGAAGAGGCCGCGATGACCGTGGCCGCGAAGCTGCTTGGCCGTCCGGTGAAGTGGACGTCCGACCGCACCGAGGCGTTCCTGTCCGACGCCCATGCGCGTGACCATGTGACCAAGGTCGAACTGGCGCTTGATGCGGATGGCAAGTTCTTGGCGCTGCGCGAGTTCACGCTGGCGAACATGGGTGCGTATCTGTCGACCTTCGCGCCGTCGATCCCGACCTATCTGCACGCGACCCTGCTGGCGGGCCAGTACACGACGCCGGTCATCTATGCCGAGGTGAAGGCGGTGTTCACCAACACCGTCCCTGTCGACGCCTATCGCGGCGCTGGCCGTCCCGAGGCGACCTTCCTGCTGGAGCGTATCGTCGACAAGGCGGCGTCCGAGATGGGCATCGATCCGATAGATATCCGCCGGAAGAACTTCATCCAGCCGGATCAGTTCCCCTACGACACGCCGGTCGCGCTGACCTATGACACCGGCGATTTCGAGGCGGTGCTGAGCTCGGGCCTCGCGGCGTCGGACTGGGCCGGGTTCGAAGCCCGCCGCCAGGAAGCCGCCTCGCGCGGCAAGCTGCGTGGCATTGGCATCAGTTGCTACATCGAAGCCTGCGGCATCGCCCCGTCCAACGTGGCGGGCGCGCTGGGCGCGCGGGCCGGTCTGTACGAATGCGCGACGGTGCGTGTGAACCCGACCGGTTCGATCTCGGTACTGACAGGCAGCCACAGCCATGGCCAGGGCCACGAGACGGTGTTCGCGCAACTGGTGCACGAGAAGCTGGGCGTGGACATCGAGAGCGTCGACATCGTCCATGGCGACACCAACAAGATCCCGTTCGGCATGGGCACCTACGGTTCCCGTTCCATCGCGGTCGGCGGCGTCGCGCTGGCGAACGCGCTGGACAAGGTGGTGTCCAAGGCGACCAAGATCGCGGCCCATCTGATGGAGGCCTCGGCCGACGACATTGTCTTCGAGAACGGCGCCTTCAAGGTGGCGGGCACGGACAAGGAAGTCGGCTTCGGCGATGTGGCGCTGACGGCCTACGTGCCGCACAACTACCCGCTGGAAGAGCTGGAGCCGGGTCTGGAGGAAACGGCCTTCTATGATCCGAAGAACTTCACCTTCCCGTCCGGTAGCTACATCTGCGAAGTCGAGATCGATCCGGACACGGGCGTGACCGACATCGTTTCCTTCCATGCTTCGGACGATTTCGGAAACGTCATCAATCCGATGATCGTGGAAGGCCAGGTGCATGGCGGTCTGGTGCAGGGCATTGGTCAGGCGCTCTACGAGAACACGACCTACGACAGCAACGGCCAGCTGGTGAGCGGATCCTACATGGACTACTGCATGCCGCGCGCCGATGACGTGCCGAACTTCACCATCGACCACCAGGTCACGGCCTGCACGCACAATGTGCTGGGCGTGAAGGGCTGCGGCGAGGCGGGGGCGATCGGTTCGCCGCCGGCGGTGATCAACGCCATCGTCAACGCGCTGAAGGACTACGGCGTGGAACATATCGACATGCCGGCGACGCCGGCGAAGGTCTGGGCCGCCATTCATGGCGGTCAGAAGCAGGCCGCGGAATAAGGGGAGTTCCGGAATGTACAACTTCAACTACGCGAAGGCCGGCAGCGCATCCGAGGCGGCGTCGGCGCTGGCTTCGGCCGAGGACGGCAAGGTGATGGCCGGCGGCATGACGCTGATCCCGACCATGAAGCAGCGGCTGGCCGCGCCCTCGGACGTGATCGATCTGGCGGGTGCGAACCTGGCCGGTATCCGCCGCGAGGGCAACGCCATCGTCATTGGGGCGATGACCACCCATGCCACGGTTGCCGCCAGTGCCGATGTCCAGTCCGCAATCCCGGCGCTGGCCGCGCTGGCTGACGGAATCGGCGATCCGGCGGTGCGCAACCGCGGCACGATCGGCGGTTCGATCGCCAATAACGACCCGGCCGCGGACTATCCGAGCGCTGTGGTCGCCCTGGGCGCCACCGTGAAGACGACGAAGCGCGAGATCGCCGGCGACGACTTCTTCACCGGCATGTTCGAGACCGCGCTGGAGGAAGACGAGATCATCACCGAGGTTTCCTTCCCCATCCCGGAGAAGGCGGGCTACGCCAAGTTCCCGAATCCGGCCTCCCGCTACGCCATCGTCGGCAGCTTCGTGGCCAAGACCGCTGGCGGTGTCCGCGTTGCCATCACCGGCGCCGCGGCCTGCGTGTTCCGGGCGGAGGCGATCGAGGCCGCGCTCGGCTCGAACTTCTCGGCCGATGCGGTGCCCGCCGGCACGGTCTCGGAAGGCGACATGAATTCCGACATTCATGCCGGCGCCGACTATCGCGCCCATCTCTGCACCGTCATGACGAAGCGCGCCGTGCAGGCTGCTGGCTGACGCAGACGCTGCAGGTCTGAACGATCTGGGCCGGTTCCCTCGGGAGCCGGCCCTTTTTCTTGCGTTCATGTCGCTGGCAGGCTTGCGCGGCCACCGCGCCTGTAGTTCCTGCGCATCATGACCGGCGAGGAACCATCGGCATTCTGGATCGCCATTCAGCTCATGGCGGGGCTGGATGCGGAACTGACCGACATTGTCGGCCGGTCGCTTCGTGTCAGCCTCAGCGCCGTCTTCTTCGCCAGCCTGATCGGCTTGCCGCTGGGCGCGGCGATGGCGGTGTACCGGTTTCCCGGCAGGCGCGCCGCCGTCGTCCTGCTGAACGCGCTCATGGGCCTGCCACCTGTCTTCATCGGTCTGATCGTCTACCTGGCGCTGTCGCGCTCCGGCCCGCTCGGCGTGCTGGGGCTGCTGTTCACGCCCGGGGCGATGATCATCGCCCAGACATTGCTGATCACGCCCATTGTCGCCGCGTTGTCGCGCCAGATCGTGCGCGGCCTGTTCGAGGAGTACCGCGAACAGCTCTGTTCCCTGGGCGCCGGGCCGGGGCAGATGATGATGACCCTGCTGTGGGATGGGCGGGTGATGCTGACGACGGCTGTCATGGCCGGTTTCGGCCGGGCCATTGCCGAGGTCGGCGCGGTGTTCATCGTCGGCGGCAACATCGCCTATGCGACACGCGTGATGACCACGGCGATCTCGCTGGAGACTTCGAAGGGCAACCTGGCGCTGGCGCTGGCGCTGGGCATGATCCTTGTGCTGATGGCCCTGGCGGTGAACGCGGGCGTGGCGCTGCTGACCGGTGCGGGCCGGGCGCGGGGACGGCTGCAATGAGCATCCTGCCGCTTGAATTGGAGGATGTGACGCTGTCGGCCGGCGGCAAGCGGTTGCTGGACGGTGTCTCCATGACGATCGGCGGCGGCAGGCGCACCGTCATCCTAGGTCCGAACGGGGCGGGCAAGAGCCTTCTGCTGAGGATCTGCCATGGCCTTCTGCGTCCGGATGCGGGCACGGTTGGCTGGCTCGGCGATGACGCCGCGGACGCGCGCTCTCGGCAGGCGATGGTGTTCCAGCGGCCGGTGATGCTGCGACGTTCGGTGCTGGCCAATGCGGCCTATGGGCTGCAACTGAAGGGTATTGGCAGGACCGAAAGAATCGCCCGCGCGGAACAGGCGCTGCGGATGACAGGACTCGCCGATCACGCCGCGCAGGACGCGAGAACCCTGTCCGTTGGCGAGCAGCAGCGGCTGGCCCTCGCCCGGGCACAGTCGCTGGACCCCGAGGTCCTGTTCCTCGACGAACCCACCGCCAGTCTCGATCCCGGCGCCACTGGTCAGATCGAGGAACTGATCGGCCGGATCCACGGGCTGGGCGCGGCCATCGTCATGACGACCCATGATCTGGGTCAGGCCCGGCGGGTTGCGGACGAGGTCGTCTTCCTGCACAAGGGACGCGTTGTCGAGCAGTCGCCGGCCGAACGCTTCTTCCGCGAACCGACCCACGACCTCTCGCGCGCTTTTCTGCGAGGAGAACTGTTATGGTGATCCGGTTGGCGGCCACCTTGGCGATTGCCGCGCATCTGCTGTTGCCCCAGGCGGTTCTCGCTGATCCGATCACGCTTTCATCGACGACGTCGACCGAGAATTCCGGCCTGTTCGAGCACATCCTGCCGAAGTTCTCCGCGGAAACCGGAATCAAGGTGCGGGTCATCGCGGTCGGCACGGGGCAGGCGATCCGGATCGCCCGCAACGGCGATGCCGACGTTCTGCTGGTGCATCACCGCCAGAGCGAGGAGACCTTCGTTGCCGAGGGCTTCGGCGTCGAACGCATACCGGTGATGTACAATGATTTTGTGGTTCTTGGCCCCTCCGACGATCCGGCCGATGTGGCGACAGCGGCTTCGGCACTGGAGGCGTTCCAGCGCATCCGGGATGCTGACGCCCTGTTCGCCTCGCGCGGCGATGACAGTGGCACGCACAAGGCGGAGAAGGGAATGTGGCAGGCCGCCGGAATAATGCCGGGGGCTCGTGACGGGTGGTACCGCGAGCTTGGCGCAGGCATGGGCGCGACACTGAACGCCGCCGTTGCCATGGGGGCCTACACGCTCTGCGACCGGGCAACCTGGATCAGCTTCACCAACAAGGGGGCGCATACCGTCGTGTTCGAAGGCGATCCGGCCCTGTTCAATCAATATTCGGTGATCGCAGTCAATCCGCAGCGGCATCCACATGTAAACGCCGCTGCGGCAGACGCCTTTATCAAGTGGCTTACGAGCTGGCGCGGGCAGTCCGCGATCTCCGGATTCCGCCTGCACGGGGTGCAGCTCTTCTTCCCGAACGCCTCGCCCAGGGGTTGATAATCGGCGTTGCTAACGTCGGGGAACTTGGGTAACGTTGCGGCCACGAATAGATTGTTCAACAACGCGAAGGGAGGTGATCACTATGGCTTGGACTGCACCTGTGATCGAAGAAATCTGCATCGGTATGGAAATCAACGGGTATTTCCCCGCCGAGTTCTGATCCATCGATCAAAAAACATCTGAGGGCCGGCCGGTGAGAATCGGTCGGCCCTTTGCTTTTCCGACCGCCTGCCCGGATGGATACGCATGACCGAGAAGGTACTGAGCCCTGAAGAGCTCGAGGCCGCGTTGCGCGACATCGGCGCCCGCCGCTATCACAATCTTCATCCGTTCCACAAACTGCTGCATGGCGGCAAGCTGACGAAGCCGCAGGTCCAGGCGTGGGCGCTCAACCGCTACTGCTATCAGGCGCATATCCCGGCCAAGGACGCGTCGCTGATGGCGCGTCTGCCGACGGCCGAACTGCGCCGTGAATGGCGCCGCCGGATCGTCGATCATGACGGCGAGGAGGCCGGCGACGGCGGTATCGAACGCTGGCTGGGCCTGTGCGAGGGGCTGGGGCTGGACCGCAATTATGTGGAGAGCATGGAAGGGATCCTGCCGACCACGAAATTCGCGGTTGAGGCCTATGTGCATTTCGTCCGGGAGATGCCCCTGCTGGACGCCATCGCCAGTTCGCTGACCGAGCTGTTTTCCCCAACCATCATCTCGGAGCGGGTGTCGGGCATGCTGGCGAACTACGATTTCGTGGACGAACAGACCCTGGCCTATTTCGGCAAGCGGCTGACCCAAGCGCCCCGGGATTCGGACTTCGCGCTCGACTATGTGAAGCGGCATGCGGTGCGGCCCGACCAGCAGAAGGCGGTGCTGGATGCGCTGACCTTCAAGTGCACGGTGCTCTGGTCACAGCTCGACGCGCTCTATTTCAGCTATGTCGAGCCGGGCATGATCCCGCCCGACTCCTTCCAGCCGGATGCGGTCTGATGACCGGGGTTCCTGACGACGCGGTCCCGAAACTGCCCCGCGGCGTGAAGCTGCGCGAGGACAAGGCGCGGGGCGGCTGGACGCTGATGGCGCCGGAGCGGATCATCAAGCTGGATCCGATCGCCCATGAGATCCTGAAGACCGTCGACGGCGAGCGCAACGTGGCGGCCGTGGTCGACGATCTGTCGGCCCGGTTCAACGCGCCGCGCGATCAGATCGATCGCGACGTGAAGGCGATGCTGGCCAGCCTGGCCGAGAAGCGTTTCCTGGACCTGTGACCGCCCCGCCGGACATCGAACCGCCCATCGGGCTGCTCGCGGAACTGACGCACCGTTGTCCGCTGCACTGTCCCTACTGCTCCAACCCGGTCGAGCTGGACCGGCGGTCTGTGGAACTTTCCACCGAAGACTGGAAGCGGGTCTTCACCGAGGCTTTCGAGCTCGGCGTCCTGCAGGTGCATCTGTCGGGCGGCGAACCGACCGCGCGGAAGGATATTGCCGAGATCGTCGGTCATTGCGCGGATGTGGGCCTCTACACGAACCTGATCACCGCAGCCGTCGGCGTGCGGGACGGCGTGCTCGACGAACTCGCGGATGCCGGGCTCGACCATGTGCAGATATCTTTCGAAGGCGTCGAGGATGAGGCCGCGGACCGGATCGCCGGTCTGAAGGGTGCACACGCCGCGAAGCGGAAGCTTGCAGAGCGGGTGATCGCGCTTGATCTGCCTCTGACGGTGAACGCCGTCATCCACCGCGCCAATATCGATCTGGTCGAGGACATGGTGCGTGCCGCACTGGCCATGGGCGCCAAGCGGGTCGAGGTGGCGCACACGCAGTATTACGGCTGGGCCCTGCGCAACCGGGAGGCGCTGATGCCCCGGCTGGATCAGGTCGAGGCTGCCCTTGCCACGGTCCAGCGGCTGCGGGACGAGTTGAAGGGCCAGATCGTCATCGATGCGGTCGTCCCGGACTATTATGCGCGGCTGCCGAAACCCTGCGTCGGCGGCTGGGGACGGCGGTCGCTGAACGTGACGCCGTCCGGCAGGGTGCTGCCCTGCCACGCTGCGGAGTCCATTCCCGGGCTCGTCTTCGACAATGTCCGGGAGAGGCCGCTCGCCGAGATCTGGTTGCAGGGGCAGGCCTTCAACGCCTTCCGCGGAACCGACTGGATGCCGGACCTCTGCCGGTCCTGCGAACGCCGTGACCTGGATTTCGGCGGTTGCCGCTGCCAGGCCATGGCCATCGCCGGCGACGCCTCCGAGACCGATCCCGCCTGCGCGAAGTCACCGCTGCACCAGCGCCTGCTGGACATGGCTACCGAAGCCTCGTCCAGCGCTGAGATCGACTACGACTACCGCCGGTTTCTCTGACCATCGTCGCCTGCGAATTCGCGGATCAGGTCGGTGATCCGATCGGTCGCCTGGTGCACGATCCAGTGGTCATGGCCGGGCATCCGTTCCAGGCGGAGGTCTTCCACGGCTTTGTCCATGCGGGTCACGCATTCCGGCGCGAAGTAGGGATCTGCTTCGCCCCAGATCACCATGGTGGGCACGGTGACCCGGTTTTCCGCGACAGAACGGGGCTCGGCGTCGTCGCCTGAGGGCGGGCCTGACTTGTTGGCGCGGTAGTAGTTCAGTCCTCCGGTCAGCGCCCCCTCGACCGACCAGGCGTCGACATAGGCCATGGCGTCCGAGGCCGTCATGTGGCCTGCGGCGACCAGCGGTTCCAGGATGTTGGACCGGAAGGCTTCGAAGTCGTTTGCCGCCAGCAGCGCTTCGGAGCCCTCGGCGCGGAAGGCCAGCATGTACTGGCTGCGGGTCTGTTGCTCGCTGCCATCGCGGCGAAGTTCCTCGCTCATGACCGCCGGGTGGGCGCAGTTCACGATCACCAGCTTCTCGACCACCTCCGGATGGCGGATGGCGGTCTCCCAGGCAATGAAGCCGCCCCAGTCATGTCCGATGACAATGGCCGTCTCCTTGTCGAAGGCCCCGATCAGGCCGACGGTGTCGGCGACCAGTTCCTCGATGACATAGTCGTCGACATCGACAGGCTTCTCCGAGCGGTTGATACCGCGTGTGTCCGGGGCAACGCAGAAGAAGCGGTCGGACAGGGCTTCAAGCTGATGCCGCCAGGCGTACCAGAACTCGGGGAATCCATGCAGGAACAGCAGCATCGGATTGGCCGGATCGCCAGCGGTTGCGACATGCAGGGTAATCTTGTTGGTCTGGATGTTGGTGTGTTCGATCACCGCCATGCGCGCCTCCGCGTCAGAAATGAAAGACCCGGCCGCCACAGGGGCGACCGGGCCTTTGCGGTTCGGTTCTGACTGATCAGGAGATCAGTAGCCGATGTTCTCGCCGATCCGGACCCAGCGGCCGTTCTGGACCTGGGCCAGGAAGGACTCGTTGGAGCCCTGGCGCTTGTTCGGGCCGAAGCTGGCGACCGGTCCGCCGAAGATGTCGCGGTACTCGGTCATTTGCTCGAAGCCGCCAACCAGCGAATCCACGGTCAGGTCACGGCCGGCGTTCTCCAGCGCGATCACGGTCATGTCGGCCAGGATGTAGGCCAGCTGCGCCGGGAAGTCCGGGTTCTTGCCGTACTTGTCCGAATAGGCCTTGGCCCAGGCGCGGACCTTCTCGTCCGGCGAATCCGGATAGGCCATCTGGAAGCCGGTCATGGCCATGTAGCCCTCGGTCACGCCGCCCTTGGCGCCGGCAGTGAAGCCGTTATAGGTCGCGATCGAACCGACGAAGTCCACGTCCCAGCCCATCTTGCGGGCGGTGACATAGGGGATGATCGTGTCGGAGACGATGGTGCCCATGTAGACGATGTCGCAACCGGCCTCACGCAGCTTGGTGATCGCGGCGGTGAAGTCCTTGTCGGTAGGCTTGTGCGCGGTCTCGGCAACAATGGAGTGGCCCATGGCTTCCGCCTGGTCCTTGGCGCCCAGCTCGATCTCGCGGCCGAAGTCGGTGTCCTGATACATGACGCAGGGCTTGGTCTTGCCCTTGGTCTCGGCGAACAGCTTGTAGCCCGCGCGGATCTGGTCGTAGTAGGTCGAGCCGCCCGCGAACTTCAGCTTGTGGAACGGTTCGAACATCTGCCGCGCAGACGAGAACGGGAACAGGTTCGGGACGCCGGCCGCGATCTGACGCGGCAGCACGGCGTTGTTCATCGGCGTGCCCAGGCCAATCAGCATGGCGAAGATCTTGTCGCGGTTGATTAGCTTGTTGGCGGCCTGCACGGCCTTCGGCACCTGATACTCGTTGTCCTCGACAACCAGCTTCAGCATGCGGCCATGGACGCCGCCGGCGTCATTGACCTCGTCGAAGCGCATGCGCGCCCCCTCGACCGACGGCACGCCCCATACGGCGACCGGGCCGGACATGGCGGTGTGGGTGCCGAAGATCACTTCGGTGTCGGTGACGCCCCGGGTCTCGGCGCTGGCGCCGGTTGCCGCGAAGGCAGCCGCCGCAGCAGCGGCAGCGAAAAGGGTGAGTTTGCGTTTCATGAAAGTCCTCCCGATTTGCGCCGCCAGTCTGTTGTTGTTTGCGGCTCGTCTCTCCGCCAACAGCTTAACACGCATGGACAAAACGCAAAGACTTCCCTTTGCCCGGATCTCAGGAATTCCGGACAGCCGTTTCGTGCGGGAGTTTCGGATCATCGGCCGCCGGGCGGAACCGCTCGAGGTCCCGCCCGGTCAGCCGGATCGTCAGTCAGTAGCCGATGTTCTCGCCGATGCGGACCCAGCGGCCGTTCTGCACCTGTGACAGGAACGACTGGTTCGATCCCTGGCGCTTGTCCGGGCCGAAGCCGATCGCGGGACCGCCGAAGATATCGTGATATCCCGAGATCGCGTCGAAGCCCTGAACCATGCTCTCGACCGTCAGGTCACGGCCGGCATTCTCCAGCGCCTTCACGGTCAGGTCGGCGTAGACGTAGCCGATCTGAGCCGGGAAGTCGGGGTTCTTGCCGTACTTGTCGGCATAGCTCTTGAACCATTCGCGCACCTGCGGATCCTCGGAATCCTCATAGGCGATCTGGAAGCTGGTCATCGACATGTAGCCCTCGGTCACGCCGCCCTTCGCGCCAGCGGTGTAGCTGGTGTAGGTCGAGACGGTGCCGACGAAGTCCACGTCCCAGCCCATCTTGCGGGCGGTGACATAGGGGATGATCGTGTCGGAGACGATCGTGCCCATGTAGATCACGTCGCATTCGGCCTGCCGCAGCTTGGTGATCGCGGCGGTGAAGTCCTTGTCGGTCGGCTTGTGCGCGGTCTCGGCGGCGATGCTCTGACCCATGGCCTCGGCCTGGTCGGCTGCGCCCTGTTCGATCTCGCGGCCGAAGTCGGTGTCCTGGTGCATGACGCAGGGTTTCGTCTTGCCCCTGGTCTCGGCGAACAGCTTGTAGGCTGAGCGGGTCTGGTCGTAGTAGGTCGACCCGGCGACGAACTTCAGATTGTGGGTCGGCAGATACATCTGCCGCGCCGACGAGAACGGAAACAGGTTGGCGATATTCGCCGACAGCTGCCGCGGCAGGACCGCGTTGTTCATCGGCGTGCCCAGCGCGCCGATCATGGCGAACACCTTGTCGCGGTTGATCAGCTTGTTGCCGGCCTGCACGGCCTTCGGCACCTGGTATTCATTGTCTTCCACCTGCAGGCGGATCTTGCGCCCGTGGATGCCGCCGGCCTCGTTGACCGCGTCGAAGCGCATCTTCATGCCTTCCACCGACGGCACGCCCCAGACGGCCACCGGCCCGGACAGGGCGGTATGCGTGCCCAGTACGATCTCGTCATCGGAAACGCCACGCGCGTTGGCCGGGGCGGTCGCGGTCAGCGCCATTGCGGCAGCAGCCGCGCCGGCGATCAGGAATGACCTCGTCATAACTTCTCCTTTACGCATGGTTACCCGTCAGTATGACAGGAACCTGTCGAGTAGGAGACTAGCAGGTCATGACGGCCCTACTCATGCAGCGTCTGCATACATGCTGTCGATCAGATCCTGATACTTCTTCTCGACGAAGCTCCGCTTCAGCTTCATCGTTGGCGTGACCTCGTCGTCCTCCGGATCGAGCTGCTTGTCGATCAGGCGGAACTTCTTGATGGTCTCGACGCGGGCGAATTTCTCGTTCGCGCCCTCGATGATGCCGCCGATCAGATCGACCACCTGCTGCGCCTTGGCCAGCGAGGCGAAGCTGGTGAAGGGGATGTCGTTGTCCTGGGCGAACTTCTCGACATTCTCCTGATCCAGCATGATCAGCGCGGTCAGGAACTTCCGCCGGTCGCCGATGATCACGGCGTCGGCCACATAGGGCGAGAACTTGAGCTCGTTCTCGATCTCGGACGGGGTGATGTTCTTGCCGCCGGCCGTGATGATGATGTCCTTCATCCGGTCGGTGATCTTCACATAGCCCTGATTGTCCATCTGGCCGATGTCGCCCGTATGCAGCCAGCCATCGACGATGGTCTCCGCGGTCTTCTCCGGCTGGCCGCGATAGCCCATGAAGATGTGCTGACCCTTCAGCAGGATCTCGCCCTCCGGCGAGATCTTAGTCTCGGCATAGGGGACAGTCTTTCCGACGAAGCCCAGCTTGATGTCGCCGGGCACGTTGGTGGTGGCCAGGCCCGTGTTCTCGGTCTGGCCGTAGAGCTCCAGCATCTCGATGCCCAGCGCCATGTACCAGCGGATCAGCTCCGGCGAGATCGGCGCCGCGCCGGTGCCGACCCAGTCGACCCGGCTCAGGCCCATCAGCATCTTGATGTTGTGCAGCACCAGCCTGTCGCCGATCGCGAACAGCAGTTTCTCGACCACCGAAGGTTCCTCGCCGGCCAGTTTCTTGTCGGCGATGGCGTAGCCCCATTTCAGCGCGGTGGCATAGGCCAGCTTCTGGAACCGGGTGGCGTCCTTGACCGCGATGTTGATGGTCGAGAACAGCTTCTCCCAGATCCGCGGCACCGCGAAGAAGGTCGTCGGCTGAATTTCCTGGATGTTCTCGAAAACCGTTTCCGGGCTCTCCACGAAATTGGCGATGTTGCCGGTGTAGAGCGAGAAATAGGTCAGCGTACGCTCGGCCACATGGCAGAGCGGCAGAAAGGCCATGCGCTCGCCGTCGGTCTCCTGCGGCAGGATCTGCGTGCCGTTGACGATCTGGAAGCACAGGTTGTTGTGGCTGATCATCGCGCCCTTGGGTGGGCCCGTCGTGCCGGAGGTGTAGACCAGAATGGCGAGGTCGCCGGGCTCGGCCCGCTGCAGCATCTCCTGCCAGCGTGCGTCCTGACCCTGGGCGGCCTGCAGACCGCGGTCGCGGAAGCTCTCATAGCTCTCGGCCATCGGGTCGTCGAAACTGTCGAGACCCTCCATGTCGAAGATCACGATCTTCTCCAACGTCGGGCAGTTGGCCCGAATCGACAGCACCTTGTCGAGCTGTTCCTCGTCCTCGACGAAGATTGCCCGGCAGCCCGAATCATTGACCAGATATTCGACCTGGGAGGCGGCATCGGTGGGGTAGATGCCGGCGCAGACCGCGCCGATGGCCTGCACGCCCATGTCGGCATACATCCATTCGGGCACCGTGTTGGACAGCACGCAGACCACGTCGCCCTTGCCGACGCCCATGGCGTCCAGCGCCATGCCGACGCCCTTGGCCTCGTCGCCGAACTGCGCCCAGGTGATCGGCTGCCAGATGCCGAACTCCTTCTTGCGCATGGCGGTCTTGCGGGACCACTTCTCGACCCGGGTCCAGAACAGCTGCGGTATGGTCCGGGCGTCCGGATCCTCGGACCAGACGATCCGGTCGCCGTTCTCGCCCTGATAGGAATGCTCGATCAAAGAGGCCGTCATCATTGCGGTGTCTCCTCCGACAACTGCCGGCGCATCAGCGCCACAGCTTCTTCTTCTTCCAGCGGCGTTCGCCGCGGGCGCCCTCGTCCTTGACGCCCAGATAGAACTCCTGGATGTCTTCCTTCTGCATCAGCCGCTCGCAGGTGTCTTCAAGCACGATGCGGCCGACCTCCAGCACATAGCCGAACTTGGCGGTCTTCAGCGCCATGTTGGCGTTCTGCTCGACCAGCAGCATGGTCACGCCCTGCTCCTGGTTCAGGCGGACGATGATCTCGAAGATTTCCTTCACCAGGCGCGGCGACAGGCCCAGCGAGGGCTCGTCCAGCAGCATCACCTTCGGCCGCGACATCAGCGCCCGGCTGATCGCCAGCATCTGCTGCTCGCCGCCCGAGAGCTGGCCGGCGGGCTGGCTCTGGCGTTCCTTCAGCACCGGGAAATAGTTGAACACCATCTCCATGTCGTCGGCGACGCCCTTCGGATCCTTGCGGATGAAGGCGCCCATGCGCAGGTTTTCCAGCACGCTCAGGAACGGGAAGACCTCGCGGCCCTCCGGCACGTGGCTGATGCCCTGGCGCATGACCCAGTCCGGTTCCTTCGAGGTGATGTCCTTGCCCTCGAAGGTGACCTTGCCCTTTCGCGGGTCCATGACGCCCGAAATGGTCTTCAGGATCGTCGTCTTGCCGGCGCCGTTGGAGCCCAGAACGGTGACGATGTCGCCCTGGTTGACCTGCAGGCTGACGCCGCGGATGGCCATGATCGGGCCGTAATATGTCTCGACATTCGAGACTTTCAGGATCGGTTCGCTCACCAGTCAGCCCCCCAGATAGGCGCGGATGACTTCCTCGTCGGATTGCACTTCCGACGGGGAGCCCATTGCGATCACGCGGCCATAGTTCAGCGCCAGCACACGGTCCGAGACGCGGTTCACCAGGCTCATGTCGTGCTCGACCATCAGCACGGTGATGCCCAGCAGGTCCCGGATATCCTTGATCCAGAAGGCCATGTCGCCGGTTTCCTCGACGTTCAGGCCCGAGGACGGTTCATCCAGCAGCAGCAGCTTCGGCTCGGTGCACAGCGCGCGGCCCAGTTCGACGACCTTGCGGACGCCGTAGGGCAGGTTGGCGATGCGCTGGTCGCGGTAGCGGGCCAGGCCCAGGAACTCGACCACTTCCTCCGTCTTCTCCCTGTGCTCCAGCTCGTGCCGGCGCACCGACGGCAGGAACAGCAGGTCGGTCAGGAAGTTGCCGCTGCGATGGGCGTGCCGGCCGATCAGCAGGTTCTGCAGCACCGTGGCCTGCTCGAAAAGTTCGATGTTCTGGAAGGTCCGGGCGATGCCCATGCCGGCAATCTCGGCCGCCGGCGTGCGGGTGATGTCCTTGCCGTCGTATGTCAGCGTGCCTTCGGTCGGTTCGTAGATGCGGCTGATCAGGTTGAAGATCGTGGTCTTGCCCGCGCCGTTCGGCCCGATGATGGTGAAGACCTCGCCCTTCTCGATGTCGAAATTGACCCCGTCGACCGCCTTCACGCCGCCGAAATGGATCGCCAGATTGTCTGCCTTGAAGAAGCTCACCGCAGGCGCTCCGTTTTGACGTAGGACTTCTGTCTCGCGAAGGTCGCCTTCTTGTAGAGCGGGAACAGGTCGAAATAGGTCTTGATCTTCAGGAACCGGCCATAGATGCCGAACGGCTCGAAGATGATGAACAGCACCAGCAGCAGGCCGAACAGGCCCGCCTCCAGACCCGGCGCGTTCACGAAGCGGACGATGCCGGACAGCATCTCGACGTCGCCGATGCCTGCCGTGATGCCATCGCGCGCAATCGGGATGAACGACCTGAGCACGACCAGGAAGGCCGCGCCGAGCACCGCGCCCTGAATGGTGCCGATGCCGCCCACGACGCAGATCAGCAGCAGTTCGATCGAGATGAAGATGTTGAAGGCGTCGGGGGCCAGATGGGTGATCTGGTGCGCGAACAGGCCGCCCGCCAGCCCGGTGATGAAGGCCGAGATGCCGAAGGCCGTCGTCTTGTACTGCGCCAGGTTGATGCCCATCGACTGCGCCGAGATCTCGCTGTCGCGGATGGCGACGAAGGCGCGGCCGGTCGGGCTGCGCAGCAGGTTCTTCGCCAGCAGGGCCGAGAAAGCCAGCACCGCCAGGCACATGAAGTAGAGCGATGACGGGTTCCAGAGTTCGGACCAGCCGACATGCCAGCCGCCGACCGCGAACCATTCACCGCCATAGATCTCGTTCGGCTGGATCGAGAGGAATTTCGGCGCCGCCACCGGCAGGCCGTCAAAGCCGCCCGTGACCGAGCTCCACTTCGACATCACCTCCTGGGTGATCAGCGCGAAGGCGAGGGTGGCGATGGCGAGATAGAGGCCGTGCATCCTCAGCGTCGGACGGCCCAGCGCCACGCCCATCGCGCCGGCGAGCAACGCGCCCAGCGGCAGCGAGATCAGGAACGGCACGCCGATCTGCATGAAATAGGCATGGGCGTAGGCGCCGATGCCCAGGAAGGCCGAGTGGCCCAGGCTGACCATGCCGGTGAAGCCGATGGCGATCATCAGGCCGAGGCCGGCGATCGCGTAGATCAGCCACATGTTGGCCTCGCCCACGTAGTAGGGGTCGGCGAAGGCGGGGAACAGCACCAGGACGATGGCGATCAGGCCGTAGCCCTTCAGATCGCCGAAATGGCGCCAGAGGCGGAGGTCCTGCTCGTAGCGGGTCTTGAAGACGAATCTCATTGGCTCAAACCTTCTTCCGGCCCATCTGCGAGAAAATGCCTTCCGGCCGGAAGACCATCACCGCAAGCAGCACCGAGTAGACCGCGATATCCTTAAAACCGGCAGGCAGCACGTAGTCCGAGAACTGCTCGACCATGCCGATGATGATGCCGCCCAGAATGGCGCCCGGGATGGAGCCGAAGCCGCCCACCACCGCGCCGGCGAAGGCCTTGATCGCGATGAAGCCGATCGACGGGTCCATCACGTTGGCGATCGGCATCAGCATCACGCCGGTGATGCCGGCCACGCCCGCCGAGATGCCCCAGATCATCGAGAAGATCAGCGCCACCGGGATGCCCATGTAATAGGACGCAAGCTGGTTCTGCGAGGAGGCCTGCATGGCCACGCCGATCCGCGTGCGCTGGAAGAACAGGTACAGGCCGATGCAGAGCACGATGGTGCCGCCCATCGCCGCCAGCTTGCCCGAATCCAGCGTGATGTCGCCCATGTAGACCGCGCCGCCGGTGAACGGCGTCAGGAACGCGATCTGCTCGACATTGTAGGCGTAGGGCATGACGAAGCGCATGACGTAGCCCATGCCGATGGTCGCCATGACGATCGAGAACTGCGGCTGGCCGATCAGCCTGCGGATCACCACGACATCCAGCAGGAAGCCGAAGACGATCATGATCAGGACGGTCAGCAGGAAACCGAGCCAGAAGTTGAGGCCCAGCCCCGAGATCAGGCCGAAGGCGATGAAGGCGCCAACCATCATCACGTCGCCCTGGGCGAAATTCACCATCTCCGTCGCCTTGTAGATCAGGACGAAGCCGAGCGCGATCAGGCCGTAAATGCAGCCCAGCGACAGCCCGTTGATCAGCAACGAGATGTAGATCTGGAACGTATCCAATCTGTCCTCCCCGCCGGCGCCGCGCGTCCCTCCCGCACCGCGCCGGATGTTCATTCTCTGCCCCTTTCGGGTCGGCCGCCTTTTAGATGCCGGGCCGAATCCGATCCTCCGGACAGGTTGTCGCAGCATAGGCAAAGGGGTATCCCTGTCAATTCAATGCGCAAGGCGGGGGACAGCGGCGTGCCGGACAAGCCCTGGAAGAAGCATGTCGGTATCCTCGCCTACGACCTGAGGGGGTATGGGAAGCGCCCGTCCCACGAACGCCGCGCGGCGCAGGAGCGGCTGGCGCACTACGCGCAAGCCTGCACCCCGCCCGGCGCCACCCGACTCGGCTGGCGCCCCACCGGCGACGGCGGCTTCATCTTCTTCGATGGCCCTCTGGGATCGAATTTCGATGCGGTCGGCCTGTTCCGGGAGGAAATGATCGAACTCGGCGTTGATCCGCTCCCCGACGTCCGCTTCGCCCTGCACGATGGCCACGTGAACTTCAACGGCAGCGATTATGACGGTCCCGGCCTGATCCTCGTCTCCCGCCTGCTCGACGGCATGCCGAGAGAACCTGCTGGCCTTGTAGTCCTATCCGGCAGTCTGGCCAAGGACCTGAAGGACGACCGAAGCGACTTCGATCGGCACCTTGTCCGACTGATCGACATTCAGGCTAAGGAAGGACCGCTCGAGATCTGGGCCGCGACAACGGCTGCGGACTTCTCGAAGTCGCAAAGCTCGGCGCAATTCAGTGCATCATTCGGCCCTCGCCCTTGGGGGTTCCAGCATCACAGTTGGGATATCGATGCGGAGGAAGTCAAAACCTTCTTGAAGTCCCTACCTGACCGAGCTCTTCAGGGGATCAGAGCAAGAGCAGTATTGCGCAGCGTCGTCAATCTTCTTCCGTTGGAGAAGGAGACGGAAGCAGTCGGATCGATCTTCGGCCCGCTACTTCACGCATTAGTACCACCGCTTGTGGCGAGTACTTGGCCGACGAGTCCCTTTGAGCCGACCGAGGTCAACATGAGCCTGATTTCGGCGATCGCCATCTCTGCCCGTGCGCTCGGGGATGCATGGACGAATGACGCTTTCGACTTTGCCGAGATCAATGTCGCGTTAGGTCGTCTCCAAAGTTGGATTGGTGCATCTTCCAGTGAGGGTTCATTAAATCTCGGAGCCACCACATCATTCTCCACAAGTCCTGATCTTCGGGCGGCACTTCAATCGAAAGGAGATGGCGAGAGATTGTGTGCAATCATGCTTTCGCCGCTGTGGCCTGAAGGTGAACCGGAAGGCTTTTCCGCAAGCCTATCGAAACTGCGCGCGGCGTTGCTGGCCGATGATCCATCCTGGTCCGTCTGGCTCGACTGGTATGACCAACGTCTGCGTGGCGCGCCTGCCGATATGGAAAAGGAACTCGCCCGCGCCACGGCTTTGACCGAAGAGGACTACAAGAAGGGCGCGGTGCACATGAACCGCACCGTCCAGGCGGCGCTGGAGAAGTTCGAACGCGAACGCTCGCCCACGCCCGGTAGGGTCGATATCTCTCCCGAGGAGCAGAAAATTGTCCGCCGCGAAGCTCCGCCGGTGGAAACGCCTTCGATGCCGGGCGTCACGGATGCTCAATTCTTCGCAAACCATCGCGCCGAGATCGACGCCGTCGGTGGACCCGTCCTGGACCCGGGAAGCCGAAATGATCTGGCGATATTCCGCCAGCCTTTCGAAGCGATTCATCGCGTGCTCGAGGCAAGCGACAGTCCCAAGCTCTGGATGAACGGCATCGAGAACTTCGTTGATGAAGTCAGGCACCTTCAGCGTGTCGAACAGATCGACCGTTTGCCCCCTGAAGTGACCATGACCCTCAATGCTTTGCGCGAACATGATCTTTTGATCCGCGACCGCTTCCCCGAGGAAGCGAAGGTCAACAACGCCCGCCGGACGCAGACCCAGTATGAACTGCCTGAAGAGACGCCGGATGCGCTGGAAGAGGTGCTGGATGTCGCCACGGACGCACTCTCAGAGGAACTGAAGACCCTGCTCGGCGATCTGCTAAAGGACGCGCCGGTCGCGAAGGCGAAGCCCGTCAAGGAGATCGACGACCAGCCGCTCACCATCCAGCAGCGCGATACGCTCTACCGGCTGAAGGCGCTGATGCTGGCAGTGAAGGGCAAGGTCGATCAGCCGCGCGAGATGCTGATGAAGGCGCTCGGCAATGCCGAGAACGCCGCCCAGGCCGCCGACCGCTTCGTCCGTGTCGCCGAGAAATTCCGCGAGGTCTGGGACCGCATCGCAAGTTTCCTGACCAGCGGGTAGGGCGCTCCGGACACCTTACCCTCCGGCCTGTCCCGAGGGTCCAGTGTGGCGGTTCCGCCCGGCGCGCGTTTCCCCGGATGAGTCCGGCGGCGGTGGCTGTCTGGATCCTCGGGACAGGCCCGAGGATAGGGCTTTTGGGGTTGGCAGACGAGGGTGTCCCAAACTGAAGCCTGTCCCGGGACTTGATCCCGGGACCCATGCCTGAGTGCCTCCACACATGCCGGGTTGGCGGAAAGGCTCAGGCACGGGCTCCGGGATCAAGTCCCGGAGCAGGTCCGCGATACGGCGAGAGAAACAGGTCCCGCACGCCGCTTCTCACCCCGGATCGCATCCGCTAGGCTCCGGGCCGTCTTGCGGGGAGGAGCGACCGATGGCCTATGCCATTCCATTCATCAGGGAACTGGAGTTCGAGTACGGGGCGGTGGACAGGCTGTCGCCGCTGGTGCGGCGGGTGATCTGCCGCAATCCGGGGGCGTTCACCTTCATGGGGACCGGGACCTACATCATCGGTAACGGCAATGTCGCCGTGATCGACGCCGGGCCGCCCTCGTCCGAGCATGTCGATGCGATCCTCGCCGCGACCGAGGGCGAGACCATCACGCATCAGCTTGTCACCCACACCCACATGGACCACTCGCCCGCCGCGCGCATGGTGAAAGAGAAGACCGGCGCGGAGACCTGGGGCTACGGCCCGCCGGACCCCACCGCCGACGGGGAGAAGGTCGAGGAGGGCCATGATTTCGACTTCGCGCCCGACCATGTGATCCGCGATGGCGACGTCATCGAGGGCGACGGCTGGACAATGGAATGCGTGCACACGCCCGGCCACACCTCGAACCACATCTGCTTCGGGCTGCGCGAGGAGAAGGCGCTGTTCACGGGCGACCACATCATGGGCTGGTCGACCACCATCGTCTCGCCGCCGGACGGCAACATGACGGCCTATTTCAACTCGCTGGAGAAGCTGCTGGCCCGCGATCAGGACGAGCTCTACTACCCGACCCACGGCGCGCCGATCAAAGACGTGCACGACTATGTCCGCGCCTACCGCGCCCACCGGCAGCTGCGCGAGACCCAGATCATCGAGGTGCTGAAGGACGGCCCGAAGACCATCCCGGAGATGGTCGCGATCATGTATGCCGACGTCGACAAGAAGCTCCACCGCCCCGCCGGCCGCTCGGTGCTGGCCCACCTTGTCCACATGACCGGCGACGGCCGCGTGAAGGCCGAAGGCGGCGAGGCGACGTCAGGCGCGGTGTATTCGGTCTGACGGGAAGCAAGGCAAGTGGCGCGCGGCGGCGATTGGACGGATGAAGAAAACGATCTGATCGTCGCCGACTACTTTGCGATGCTGTCCGAGGAGCTTTCTGGCCGGGCCTACAACAAGACCGAGCATCGCAGGCAGTTGAAGGGCCGCCTGCAGCGCACGGATGGTTCGATCGAGTTCAAGCACCAGAACATCAGCGCGGTCCTGCAGTGCCTGGGTGAGGCATGGATCAACGGCTACAAGCCGGCGTTCAACTTCCAGATGCCCCTGGCCGAAGCGGTCGAACGCTGGCTGTCTAGCGGAGCGGTGCTACCTGAGCACCTGTCTGCCGGCGAGAAGCCCAACGCCGGTCTCGCCGATCCGGCGGCGCTCTTCGTCGGGACAGCACCCACGCTCCGAAACGAACCGCCGCCCGAGGCACTTCAGAAGATGCTGGGCGTTGCACGGAAATTCGATGCTGCAGAACGGGACGAGCGAAATCGCAAGCTTGGCAGGGCAGGAGAGGAACTCGTTCTTGCAAGAGAGAAAGCCGTTCTGCTTGCACAGGGCCGGTCGGACCTTTCCCGGCAGATCAGATGGGTCTCGCAAGAAGACGGCGATGGCGCGGGCTACGACATCGCCAGTTTCTATCCCGATGGTCGAGATCGGCTGATTGAGGTGAAGACGACCAACGGCTGGGAACGCACGCCGTTCCATATTTCGCGAAATGAACTCGCGGTCGCAGACGCTTGCCGGGATAGCTGGTGCCTGTTCCGCCTCTATGATTTTCGTCGTGAACCCAAGGCCTTCGAGCTGTTCCCGCCGCTGGAGCGACACGTGGAGCTGACCGCCACCAGCTTTCAGGCAAGCTTTCGGTAGTTCGGTATTTGTCTGACATATTGCGACAAATCGGATAATATTGTCTCCCAACCCGGAGGCGAGCATGTCCGACAAGCGCATCAACACGCGGCTGAACAACCTGCTCTACGAGCATGTGCAACGGATGACGGGGCCGGACGGGCTCTACGAAACGCCGAGCGAGTATGTTCGCGACCTGATCCGCCGAGACATGCGGGATGCGCCCGCTGCACCGCGCGGGGAGCTCGATTTCAGCGGCATGCCCGAGCCCGAGAACCTGGTCGAGCACATCAAGGAAGGATTCCGGGACTTCGCCGAGGGGCGGTTCATTGTCGGCAGCGGGGACCTGCGGGAAGATCTTCGGCGGATGCGGGAGAAACGAGAAAACGGCTGGAAGTAGGCGGTGAGAGGGTTCCTTCTGACCGATCGGGCCGGTCTCGACCTTGAAGCCATCGAGGCATACACAGAAGAACGCTGGGGTTCGGAACAGACCACGGCCTACCTGGCCGGTCTCAGGTCCGCTTTCGAGAGCATCGTCGACAATCCGGACCTCGGTCTCCACCGCATGCATCGCTCGTCGCCGTTCCGGATGGTTCGGGAGCAGTTCCATTTCATCGTCTATGACGTGCATGGCGACTGGATCGTCATCGCCGCCGTGCCGCATGCCCGGGCGGACATCGAGGGGCTGGTTAGCGACATGAGGCCGGACTATCGTCGGGAGCTTGAGGCATTGAGGGCGCGGTTCCCGGAACTGGACGCCGACGGCAGAATTCTGGGGAGGGATTGAATGCTGCAGGAACGCATCGAGGGGAAGTGGATCGAGAGTTTCGTCGATACCTTCCGCCTGTGTGAGGTGCAGGAGGGCGAGGTCTGCGCGATACTGTCGGAGACGCAGAGCCGGCCCGTGCTGGTGCATCTGGCCGAGCTTGCCTTGCTGCAACTCGGCGCGAAGCCGTTTCATTTGGTGCTGCCGACGCCAAAGCAGTCTGCCCCGGCGCCGGTGAGGTCGACCGGCGCGTCGGATGCGATCCAGGGACTGGAGCCGGTGATCGGCGCACTGGGGCAGGCGGGATTCGTCGCCGACTGCACGGTCGAGGGTCTGCTGCACGCGCCGGAACTTCCCGCCATCCTGAAGGGCGGGGCGCGGGTGCTGATGGTCTCGAACGAGCATCCCGAACTGCTGGAGCGCACGGCGCCGACCGCCAATCTGGAAGCCCGGGTGAAGCTGGGCATCAAGATGCTGCGCGACGCGAAGGAAATGCGGGTGACCTCGCCGGCGGGCACTGACCTGACGGTCAATGTCGAGAAGGCACCGGCCGGCGGCGGATGGGGCTACACCAAGCGGGCAGGAACCATCACGCACTGGCCGGGCGGTCTGTGCCTCTGTTTCCCAGCGCCGGGATCGGTGAATGGCACGGTGGTGATGGACACGGGCGACGTGAACCTGACCTTCAAGCGCTATGTCGACAGCCCGATCCGGCTGACGGTCGAGAATGATTTCGTCACCGCGATCGACGGCGACGGCGTCGACGCCAACCTGTTCCGCAGCTACATCGCCGCCTGGGGCGACCGCGAGGCCTATGCCGTCAGCCATGTCGGCTGGGGCATGAACCCCGGCGCACGCTGGGACGCCATGGCCGCTTATGACAAGTCCGATTACAACGGCACCGAGATGCGCGCCTTCGCCGGCAACTTCCTCTACTCGACCGGCGCCAACGAGGTCGCGGGGCGGCACACGCTGGGCCACTTCGACCTGCCCATGCGCAACCACACGGTCAGTCTGGACAACATCACCGTGGTGAAGGGCGGCGTCCTGCAGGGCGAGCTCGCGGGCTGACTTGCGCCATATCCGGTTTGGTTTAGGCTTGAAGTAATTGATCGGGAGGCGGCAGGTGAGCGAACCGGCCCATATCGACGAGGGACAGGGGCCGGCGATCCTGTTCCTGCACGGGATCGGCGGCAATGCGGACAACTGGGCCGCGCAGATCGATGCCCTGAAACCGCACTATCGCTGCATCTCCTGGAACATGCCGGGCTATGGCGGCAATCCGGGCGACGCTGAAATGAGCTTTGCCGGGATGGCGGATGCCCTGGCGCGGCTGCTCGACGATCTGGAACTGGAAAACGTGGTGGTCTGTGGACTGTCGATGGGCGGCTACCTCGCGCAGGAGTTCGCGGCGCTGCATCCGTCCCGCGTGCGTGCGCTGATCCTCATGTGCACCAGCGCCGCCTTCGGCAAGCCCGGGGGAGATTTCCAGACGAAGTTCCTCGCCGCCCGCCTGAAACCCTTGGACGAGGGCATGACACCGGCTGACATCGCGCCGCAACTTGCCGCCGGCATGCAGGGGCCCGAGGCAGGCCCGGAGGTCGCCGAGCAGCTTGTCGCCTCGATGAAGCGGATCCCTTCCGACACCTACCGCGCCGCGCTGAACTGCCTGGTCACCTTCGACCGCCGCGACAGCGTCAAGGATATCGCCTGTCCCACCCTGCTGATCGCTGGCGAGCACGACACGACCGCGCCGGCTGCAGTGATGGAGCGCATGGCCGCCCGGATCGACGGCGCTCGCTTCGAGATCATTCCCGGGGCCGGCCACATCGCCAATATCGAGGCGCCGGAAGCCACGACCAGGCTGATCGCGGACTTCATGAAGGGGCTGGACGCATGAGCATGTGGGCCGATTTCGATCTGACGGATCGCCAGAAGGAACTCGTCGGCATCATCGGCGAGCTCGGACCGAAATTCCGCGAACGCGCCGACGCCAATGACCGCGCGGCGGAGTTTCCCTACGCAAACTACGACGATCTGCGAGATGCCGGCATGCTGGCGCTCTGCATCCCGTCTCAATATGGCGGGCTCGGCGCGGACTACGAGAGCTATTTCTATGTCGCGTCCGAACTGGGCCGCTGGGATCCGGCGACGGCGCTGACCTTCAACATGCATTCATGCTCGATGCTCTGGTCCGGGCCGCTGGCCGACGACATTCCGATGACCGACGCCCAGCGGAAGGAGCACGAGACCAACCGGGCGACCATGTACGACCTGGTGGTGAACCAACGCGCGGTGTTCGCCCAACCCTTTTCCGAACCGCACACCCAGGCCGCCGCCGGCAAGGCGCCCTTCGGCACCACGGCAAAGCGTGTCGAGGGCGGCTACTCGGTGACCGGCATGAAGCATTTCGCCTCGCTGGCCGGTGCGGCGACGCATTATTCGGTGCTCTGTACCGAGGAGACGTCGGACGACGGCAAGCTGAACGTGAGGGACACGATCATGCTGGCCGTGCCGGGCGACTCGGCGGGTTTCCAGGTCGTCGGCGACTGGGACACGCTGGGCATGCGGCCGACGGTCTCGAAGAGCCTGAAGATCGACGAGGTCTTCGTCCCTGACGCGCACCAGATCATGCCGCGGGGCGTCTATTACGAGGCCGCCAGCCGCTGGCCGCACATGTTCCTGACGCTCTCGCCGGCCTACATGGGCCTGTCGCAGGCCGCCTATGACTTCACGGTCGCCTTCCTGCGCGGCGAGGTCGAGGGCGCGAAGGGCGTCAAGCGTGGCAGCCCGATCAAGCAGTACGCGGTGGCCGAGATGCGGATGAAGCTGGAGCAGTCTCGTGCGCTGTTCATGCAGGCCTCCCGCGATGCCCGCTACAACCCGTCCAAGGACGCGCGGCTCAGGGCCTATGTGGCGAATTACAACGTGATGGAGAACGCGCCGGACATCTGCCGGCTGGCGATCCGGACCTGCGGCGGCAGCACCATCATGAAGAAGTTCCCGCTGGAGCGGTATTACCGCGACAGCCGCTGTGGCTCGCTGATGCTGCCCTGGTCCGCCGAAGCCTGTCTGGAACGCCTGGGCCGCGAGGCCCTCTACGAACCGGGCGAGAAGGACTGACCTTCGCACGGGCTTGTGTCCGACCGCCCACTGGCGCGCTCCACCGGCAGCCGCTACATCGGCCTGATGGGTGAGTTCCTGCTGCAGAACGAGGCCGCCGTCCGGATGACCGTCTTTGGCGGCATGCTGGCCATCATGGGCGGTCTGGAACTGCTTTCGCCGAAGCGGCGGCTTTCGATCGGGCGGCTGCGGCGCTGGGTGCAGAATCTGGGCGTTGTGGTGGTCAACACGGCGGCGTTGCGGCTGGTCTTCTTCTTCCTGCCGGCGCTGGCGGTTGGTTTCGCCCATCTCATGGCGGATGACGGGTTCGGCCTGCTGAACCTGATCGACCTGCCCTTCTGGGCCAAGGTGGTCATTGGCGTTGTCGTGCTGGACGGCATCATCTGGGCGCAGCACCTCGCCATGCACAACGTGCCGGTGCTGTGGCGACTGCACCGGGTGCATCACGCCGATCTGGACATCGACGTGACCACGGGCCTGCGGTTTCATCCGGTCGAGATCATTCTTTCCATGGCGCTGAAACTCGGCGCGATCGCGTTGCTGGGACCACCGGCGCTGGCGGTGCTGATCTTCGAGATACTTCTGAACGGCGGGGCGATGTTCAACCACGCGAATGTGGCGCTGCCGCGCTGGCTCGACCGCGTCCTGCGCACCGTCATCGTCACACCTGATTTCCACCGCGTGCATCATTCGGTGATCGTGAGCGAGACCAACTCCAATTTCGGCTTCAGCCTGTCGGTCTGGGACCGGTTGTTCGGCACCTACACGGCGCAGCCGGCGGAGGGCCATCTGGGGATGGACATCGGTCTGGCCGAGTATCGCGACGGAGACCGGCAGGGCTTCGGCTGGATGCTGGCCCTGCCGTTCCGCCGATGAGCCGGATCAGCGTCGTCATCCCGGCGCTGAACGCCGCAGCCGGTATCGCCCGGGCCATCGAGAGCGCCGCTGGCGATCCCGTCGCCGAGATCATCGTCAGCGATGGCGGATCGGCGGACGAGACGGTTTCGATAGCCGAGGCCGCGGGCGCGCGTGTGCTGACCGGATCGAAGGGACGCGGGGTTCAGTTGAGGCAGGGGGCCGAGGCTGCGAGTTCCGACTGGCTGCTGTTCCTGCACGCCGATACAGCTCTTTCGCCGTCCTGGCATGCCGAGGCTGGCAACTTCATCGCCATGCCCGGCAATCGAGGGCGGGCGGCCGCATTCCGGTTCCGTCTGGACAGCAAGACCCAGCAGGCGCGCCGCATCGAACGGCTGGTCGCGTGGCGGTGCGGGAAGCTGGGCCTGCCCTACGGCGATCAGGGGCTGCTGATCTCGCGTCGGCTCTATGAAGAATGCGGCGGGTACGATGCGGTTCCTCTGATGGAGGACGTGGCGCTGGTGCGCCGGATCGGCCGGCGGCGGCTCCACATGTTCGACGCCGCCGCGACTACCTCGGCGGCGCGGTACGAGCGGGACGGCTGGTGGCGCCGACCGGCGCGCAACCTCACTTGCCTGGGACTTTACATGATCGGCGTGCCGCCCCGGTTCATCGCGAGGCTTTACGGGTGAGCCGGCCGGTCATCATTGTCTTTGCCAAGGCCCCGCGCATGGGGTCGGTGAAGACCCGGCTGGCGCGGCAGATCGGCGGCACTCGGGCGCTGTCCTTCTACCGCGCGTGTCTGGCGAGAACGCTGCGCACCTGCGCGGGCATGAAGGGGGTGGAAACGGTCGTCTGGACTGCGCCGGACAACGCCGTCGAAGGCCGCTACTTCCCGTCCGGCCTCAAGGTCTGTCCCCAGGGAAACGGTGACCTGGGAAGGCGGATGGCGCGCGCTCTGGCGCATCATGCAGGCGCGGACCGAATCCTGATCGGTGCAGACATTCCAGGCATCACGCCGGATATACTGGATGACGCACTAACCGGACTGCGGCGGGGAGATGCTGTTTTCGGCCCGGCCGAGGATGGGGGGTTCTGGCTGGTCGGTCTGCGGCGGGGCTACCAGCCACGGGGATTGTTCCGGAATGTCATCTGGTCAAGTCCGGATACGCTGATCCGAAGCATGGCCACTTTGCCGCCGCATGCCGGAATTGTCTTCGCCGAGACCTTGAACGATATCGATGATCTGGACGATTATCGGAGTCTGACATCGTTTTGAGGGGAGGGGCGCCATGCAGTTCGGCATCGGGCAGTCGGTCACGCGCGTCGAGGACCAGCGTTTCATCACCGGTAATGGCCGCTATGTCGACGACATGGCGCCGGAGGGCTGCCTGCATGGCGTGATGGTCCGCTCACCCGTTGCGCACGGACGACTGAACCGTCTGGACGTGACGGCGGCGAAGGCCGCGCCGGGCGTGGTCAAGATTTTCACCGGCGCGGACTGGCAGCGGGCCGGGCTTCCGGGCGTGCCGATCCGTCCATCGATCGCCAATGCGGATGGCACGCCGATTGTCGTTCCGCCGCGCTGGCCGCTGGCCGTGGACAAGGTCCGTCATGTCGGCGACGGCATCGCCTTTATCGTGGCGCGCAGCCGCAAGGAGGCCCATGACGCAGCCGAGCTGATCGAGATGGATATCGAGGAACTGCCGTCGGTGGTCGATTCCAGGGCGGCGCTGAAGCCCGGTGCGCCGCAGCTTCATACCGAAGCGCCAAACAACCGGTCCTTCCTGTGGTCGAGCGGCGATGAGGATCCGGTGAACGACGCGCTGTCGAAGGCGGCGCATGTCGTCGAGATGAACCTGGTGAACAACCGCATCGTCATCAATCCGATGGAGCCGCGCGGCGCGCTCTGTCTCTACGACGCGGCGACTGATTGCTACACGCTGTCGGGCTCGATCCAGCATGTGTTCATGTTCCGCGATCTGCTCGGCGGGCAGGTCTTCGGCATCCCGCAGGACAAGATCAGGGTCGTCGCCTATGACGTCGGCGGCGGCTTTGGCGGCAAGAACCAGGTGCAGCCGGAGCATGCGCTTGTGCTGTTCGCGACGCGGGAACTGAAGCAGCCGGTGAAATGGATGGCCGACCGGACCGAGACCTTCCTGACGGACGGACAGGGCCGCGACCAGCAGACAAGGGTCAGGCTGGCCATCGACGCCGATCACCGCTTCACCGCCATGCATGTGGATACGGTCGCCAACCTCGGCGCCTATGTCTCGACCAACGGGCCGGTGGTGCCGACCGTCGCGACCGCTTCAGTGATGGGCGGCGCCTACGATATCCCGGCGGTCTTCTATCGCTGTGAGGCGGCGCTGACCAACACAGTGCCGACCGACGCCTATCGTGGCGCGGGCCGGCCCGAGGCCTGTTACCTGCTGGAACGGGTGGTCGAACAGGCTGCGGCCCAGCTGGGCGTGGACGCCGTGGAACTGCGGCGCAAGAACCTGATCCGGCCGCAGTCGCTGCCCTACAGCGCCTCGCTGGGTCACACCATCGACAGCGGTGGTTTCGAGGAACTGATGGACCGCGCCATCGCCAAATCGGACAAGCAGGGCTTTGCGGCCCGCAAGGCCGAATCAGCCTCGCGCGGACGCATCCGTGGCTATGGCCTGGCCTACTACCTGGAAGCGACGCTGGGCGTGCCGACGGAATATGCACGGCTGGATTTCGACGCCGACGGCGCGGTCACGGTTTCCGTCGGCACCCAGTCCAACGGGCAGAGCCACGAAACCACCTTTGCCCAGATCGTCAGCGAGAAGCTGGGCGTCGACTTCACCAAGGTCCGCTTCCGCCAGTCGGATACCGGCAACACGCCGATCGGTCACGGTCATGGCGGCTCGCGCTCGCTGCAGGTCGCGGGCAGCGCGATCCTGGGCGCGTCGGCCAAGGTGATCGAGCGCGCCAAGGCGTTGGCGGGCGAACTGCTGGAAACTGCCGCCGCCGACATCGAGCTTGAGGAAGGTGTGTTCCGCGTGGTCGGCACCGACCGGCAGGTCGACTGGGGCTCGGTTGTCGAGGCCGCGTTCGCTCCCGGCCGCCCCGAAGGCGACCGCGGGCTGACCGGCGATCAGGAATACACCCGCGCCGGCAATGCCTATCCGAACGGCTGTCACATCGCCGAGGTCGAGGTGGACCCGGATACGGGTACCATCGACGTGGTGAAATACACCGCCATCGACGATTTCGGCATGATCGTGAATCCGATGGTGGTGCGCGGTCAGGTGATGGGCGGCATCGCCCAGGGGCTGGGACAGGCGATCCTGGAGAACACGGTCTATGACGAGGAGAACGCCCAGCTGATTTCCGGCAGCTTCATGGACTACTGCATGCCCCGCGCAGACGACCAGCCGGAGACCACGATCGATTTCTACGAGGAAGCGCCGACGCAGACTTCACCGATGGGCGTGAAGGGCTGCGGCGAGGCGGGCACCATCGCGGGGCCGCCGGCCATCGTCGCCGCCGTCTGTGACGCGCTGGGCGTCAGCCACATCGACATGCCGCTGACGCCGCAGAAGATCTGGCGGCTGGCGAACCGCTAGGACCGACCAGCCGCCGGGCCGGGCGCGTCAGCCGAGAATTTCAAGCTTGTAGAAGTCGCCGCCGTGGCCGTTCGTCTCGCCCGGCGACTTGTCGCCGGCGTAGCGGTACAACGGCTTGTCGACCAGGGTCAGGACCCAGGCCTGCAGCGCCTCGTTCCATGCCTTGCCCCACTGGCCGTAGAGATGGGCGTTCTCCGATATCTTGATCGGCTTCCACATTTCCAGATCGGAAGCCGAGAGCGAAGAGACCTCGAAATCGGTATCGCGCGAGGTGGCGTAGAGGGTCATGTCCTGAATGTCGGTCAGGATCTTTCCGGCTCCCCTGAAATAGCGCACGTTCGTGTAGGGATCGGAGCCGCTCATGAACAGTTGCGGGACCTTGTCCACGTGCGGCCGCTGCGCCCGTCCGTAGCCCTTCGAGGTTGAGCCGTAATAGGGCGACTTCAGCTGCTCCTCGAACAGCTCCTCCAGACTGACAGGATCGTCGACGCGAACCTGGGAACTGGCGGGATAGGCGAGCAGCAACGCTGCCGCGCCAGCGGAATACAAGACGGTACGGATCATCGGACCTACTCCACAGTTGTCTCGCCGGACCTGACCTCTAGTTTGATGCAGATGCATCATAAGGCAAATCAACTTCGCAGCGGATGTGAGATCGCGCACGGCGAGTTTCGCCGGCGGAACAGGGGGCGGCCAGTCGGATGAACGCAAAGCCGGAAATGCGGCTGGAAGCGCCGGAACTGCGGCGCATTTTCCTGCAGCGGCAGGGACTGGCGGACGACCCGGGAAGGCGAATCTCGCACGACGATGTTCGGGGCATGGTGCGACGGCTGGGCTTCGTGCAGGTCGACAGCGTCAATACGGTCGAGCGAGCGCATCACATGATCCTGTTCTCGCGCAGCCAGACCTACCGGCCGAAGATGCTCCACCGCCTGCTGGAGAAGGACCGGGCCCTGTTCGAGAACTGGACCCATGACGCCGCGGTCATCCCGGTCGAGTTCTGGCCCGCCTGGCGGCACAAGTTCGACCGCGACGCCAGGAAGCTGAAGGAGCGTTGGCGGTCCTGGCGGCGTGAAGGCTTCGAGGAACTGTTCGATGGCACCCTGGCGCACGTGGCTGAACGCGGCCCGACCCGGACCCGCGACATCGCCGACAAGGCCAACCACAAGCCCGGCTGGTGGGACTGGAAACCGGAGAAGACAGCGCTCGAATATCTCTGGCGGACCGGAGAACTGGCAGTGTGCCGACGCGAGGGCTTCGAGAAGATCTTCGATCTGGCCGAGCGGGTTATCCCGGAGGAGCATCACCGGGCCGAGCTTGACCACGACGCCTTCGTGGACTGGTGCTGCCAGGAAGCGCTCGGCCGTCTGGGCGTCGCCACCAGCGGAGAGATCGCCGCCTTCTGGGGCATACTTGCGCCCGACGAGGCGAAACGCTGGGCGGAGAAGGGCGCGGGCCGCGACCTGCCCCGGGTCGAGGCGGGGTGCATCGACGGTTCGCGGCCACGGCTCGCGCTGGCAGACCCGTCGGTGCTCGAGACAGATCCGTCCGACATCGCACTGCCGCAGCGTCTGCGCGTGATCAGCCCGTTCGACCCGACAATCCGTGACCGCAAGCGGGCCATGCGCCTGTTCGGCTTCGACTATCGCATCGAGATCTTCGTGCCCGAGCCGAAGCGGAAATACGGCTACTACGTCTTTCCGCTGCTGGAGGGTGACCGCTTCGTCGGACGCATCGACATGAAGCGGCAGGGACCGGGCGGTCCGCTGCATGTTCGGCGGGTCTGGTGGGAACCGGGCGTGCGGCGCTCGAAGGGCCGGGTGCAGCGGCTGGAGAGCGAACTGGAACGCGTGCGGCGGTTCTGCGGCGCATCAGAGGTCACGTGGGAGCCCGACGCGCTGGATTGACCGCCGGGCTGCAGTGTCCGACGCTCTGGCGGAACAGGGGAGGGGAGTGATGCTGCACAAGGTCCGCCGGATCATCACGGCGAACGACGCGAAGGGACGCGCCTACATCCATTCGGATGACGTGTCCCCGCACGAGGTGCCGACGGCGCCGAACCGGGGGCTGATCAATCTCTGGGCGATGGAGAGCTTTCCGCCGGACATGACCGATACGGACGGTGCGGCGAAGGCTAAGACGCTGAGCCCGCCCGAGGGCGGCATGATCTTTCGCTATTTCCAGCTTCCGCCGCGCAGCCAGACCGGCGGCAATGCCGGGGCAGCCGAGGCCGAGGCTGCAAAAGCGTTCGAGCTCATGGGCGACGCTGCCGCGCGGGTGGATACGACGAAGTATCCGAACATGCACCGCACCATCTCGATCGATTACATCATCCTGCTGAAGGGCCGGGTGAAGCTGATCCTGGATGAGGACGAGACCGTGCTGGAACCCTTCGATGTCGTGATCCAGCGGGAAACCAATCACGCCTGGGAGAACCTGTCGGACGAACCGGCGCTGCTGGTTGCGGTCCTGACCGACACCCACGGAGCGAAGGGAGGGCTGGAGCCATGAGCGCAGGGAAGATCCTCACCACCCACGCCGGCAGCCTGCCCCGCGATCCCAGGCTGCGCCCGCTCTTTGCGGCGCAGTCGAAGGGGGAGGCTGTCGACGCCGCCGAGATGCGGACGGCGATCGAGGAGGCGACGGCGGCAACCGTGGACCGGCAGCTTCAGGCCGGACTGGACCTGATCAATGACGGCGAGCAGGGACGCGAGAGCTTCTTCACCTATGTGCAGCACCGCATGACCGGCTTCGGCGGCAAGAGCGAGCGCGCCTTCATGGCCGACCGCATCGAGTTTCCGGAGTTCGCGCAGCGCAGTGTTGCCCAGGCGCTGGCCGAGGATCGAGTGAGCCTGATGGCCGCGCCGCGGGCGCAGGGGGAGATCACCTACACCGACGCCGGCCGCGCCGCCATGCGGGAGGAGTGCGAGCGGCTGAGCGGCGTGCTGGCGACGCGGACCGGGCATGCGGGGGCGTTCATGACCGCGCCGTCGCCGGGGATCATCGCGGCGGCGATGCAGAATGATCATTACCCGGACATGGAAAGCTACATCGAGGCGCTGGCCCAGGCGCTGCGCAACGAATACCGCCAGGCTGTCGAGTCCGGTTTCTTCCTGCAGATCGACGCGCCCGATCTGGCGCTGGAGCGGCACACGCTGTTCCACGGCAGGCCGCTGGAGGAGTTTCTGTCCTTCGTGCGGGCGGTGCTGGCGGCGATCAACCGGGCGCTGGAAGGGATCCCGCAGGAGAAGGTGCGGCTGCATGTCTGCTGGGGGAACTATGAGGGGCCGCATGTCTTCGATGTGCCACTGGCCGACATCTGGGATGAGGTCTCGACGGCGCGGGCCGGCTATTACCTGCTGTCGATGGCGAATCCGCGCCACGCTCACGAGTACCGCCACTTCCGGGATCACGACCTGCCCGAAGGCGCGACCCTGATCGCCGGCGTGATCGACACCACGACCAACTATGTCGAGCACCCGGAAACCGTCGCCGACCGGATCGAACGCATCGCCGAAGCGGTTGGCGATCCGTCCAGGATCATGGCCGGCACCGACTGCGGCTTCGAAACGGCGTCCGGGTTCGTCGCCGTGTCGTCGGACGTGGTCTGGGCGAAGCTGGAAGCCCTGACGGAGGGCGCCGCACTGGCCGGCCAGCGGCTGTTCTGATCCATCCGCCGGTGCTCTCCATCGATGCGGTCTTCAGTCGCTGCTTCCCTCGGGCTTGACCCGAGGGTCTGTGTCGCGGCGTTCGACATCGATTTTGTTCACAGATCCTCGGGTCAGGCCCGAGGAACGCAACAGACCCGTGTATCTGGTGGGAAGTCTCACATCGTCGAGTGCGGATTGTAGGGCATGTCCGTGTTGCCGTAGTCGATGCCCATCCGGTGCAGTTCGCTGGTCACCTGCGAGCGGTGATGGGTGCCATGGTTGAACATCTGCATCAGCAGGAACTGCCTCGGCAGGCTGGTCCGGCTGTTCGCCGCCGGGCGGGTGAAGCTGATGATCTCGCCGAACCAGGCGGCGTCGACCTGATCGAATCTCGCCTCGAGCCGTGTGTCGAAGGTCTTCCGGGCCTGGGCGAGAGACTTCCAGTCCGGCTGGATCAGCTTCTCGGGCTCGAATGAGGTAGGCGCGCCGCCGGTATCGGCGAGGCGGAACAGCAGGTCATCGACCATAAGAATATGATCCAGCGTATGCCGGATGCTGCCGAAGAACAGACCGCGGTGTCCCTCGCGTTCGGTCTCGGTCAGTCCGGCGACGATCGTGTAGAGCGTGCCGTTCTGCCAACTGTTGTAGCGCGCCATCTCGACGCCCCATGCCTTCGCGTCCATGCCCCATGTCCCCCTCTCGGCTTTCCCATCATGCGGGCTTCCGATAGCTTGCGCCGCACATACTGACTTAGGCCGGATACGGGGGAAAACCATGTTCATTGCAGGCGCGTGGGCGGAAGCGAAATCGGGCGCGGAGTTCGCCGTCACCAATCCGGCGACCGGTGAACAGATCACGACGGTGCCGGACGGCGGCGCGGAGGCGGCGAAGCGCGCCATCGATGCGGCGCATGACGCCTTCCAGTCCTGGAAGCACACCACGGCCTATCAGCGCGCGGCGATCCTGCGGAAGGCCTATGACCTGATGATGGAGCGGCGGGAGGATCTGGCCCGCACCATGACCGAGGAACAGGGCAAGCCGCTGAAGGCCGCCCGGACCGAGGTGCAGTACGGCGCCGATTTCCTGCTCTGGTTCGCCGAAGAGGCGAAGCGGAACTATGGCGAGATCATCCCCTCGGCCCGCGCCGACCAGCGCTTCATGGTGCTCTACCAGCCCGTCGGTGTGGTCGCGGCGATCACGCCCTGGAACTACCCGATCTCGATGATCACGCGGAAGGTCGGCCCGGCGCTCGCCGCCGGCTGCACCGTGGTTCTGAAGCCTGCCGAGGCGACGCCGATCTGCGCCATCGAGATGTTCAAGATCCTGGTCGAGGCCGGCGTGCCGGACGGCGTGATCAATCTCGTCACCGCGCTCGACCCCAAGCCGATCGGCGAGGAGTTCTGCACCAATCCGAAGGTCCGCAAGCTGACCTTCACCGGCTCGACGGCGGTGGGTCGCATGCTCGCCGGGAAGGCGGCCGCGAACATGAAGCGGGTGAGCTGTGAGCTGGGTGGCCATGCGCCCTTCATCGTCTTCAAGGACGCCGACCCGGTGCATGCGGCCAAGGGCGCGCAGGCGGTGAAGTTCCTGAACACCGGCCAGGCCTGCATCAGCCCGAACCGCATCTATGTCCACAAATCCGCCGAGGATGCCTTTGTCGGTACGTTGACCGAACGGGTGGCCAAGCTGAAGGCCGGATCCGGTTTCACCGACGGCGTCGCCATCGGCCCGCTGGTCAACGAGGCGGCAGTCGAGAAGGTCTCTCGCCAGGTCGAGGATGCGCGGGCAAAGGGCGCCGAGGTGCTGACCGGCGGCCAGCGGCTGACCGAGGACGGGTTGGGCGCGGGCCATTTCTATGCGCCGACCGTGCTGAACAATGTCGGGCCCGACATGGACATCTACCGCGAGGAGACATTCGGTCCGGTCGCGCCGGTGGTGCCCTTCGATGACGAGGAAGAGGCCCTGGCGCTTGCCAACGACACCGGCTACGGCCTCGCCGCCTATGTCTATACCCGCGACATCTCTCGGGCGATGCGCATGTTCGAGGGGCTGGAATTCGGCATCATCGGCATCAACGATATCAATCCCACCTCCGCCGCCGCCCCCTTCGGCGGCTGGAAGGCTTCCGGCATGGGCCGCGAGGGCGCGCGGGAAGGCATCATGGAATATCTGGAAACCAAGCTCGGCGGTTTCTCGATCTGATCCAAAGAGAAAGGCCGGGGCGTGAACCCCGGCCTTCTTGTTTCCCGTCAGCGAGTATTGCTCAGTTCCAGCGACGGATTTCCAGCCGAGCGAGCTGGTCGCGGTGCACCTCGTCCGGGCCGTCGGCCAGGCGCAGGGTGCGCTGGTGGGCATAGGCGAAGGCCGTGCCGAAGTCGGTGGTGACGCCGCCGCCGCCATGGGCCTGGATGGCCCAGTCGGTGATCTTGCAGGCGATGTTCGGCACCGAGACCTTGATGCCGGCGATTTCGCGGCGGGCTTCCTTGTTGCCGACCGTGTCCATGCGCCAGGCGGCGTAGAGCACATAGAGCCGGTTCTGGTCGATCATGATGCGGCTCTCGGCGATGCGCTCGCGCCAGACCGACTGCTCGATCACGGGCTTGCCGAAGGCGACGCGGGACTTCAGGCGCTTGATCATCTTCTCCAGCGCGCGCTCGGCGACGCCGATGGAGCGCATGCAGTGATGGATGCGGCCCGGGCCGAGGCGGCCCTGGGCGATCTCGAAACCGCGGCCTTCGCCCAGCAGGATGTTGCTGGCGGGCACGCGGACATCCTCGAACAGCACCTCGCCGTGGCCGTGCGGAGCGTCATCGAAGCCGAACACCGGCAGCATCCGCTTAACGGTGATGCCCTTGGCGTCGCGCGGCACCAGAATCATCGACTGCTGCTTGTGGCGATCGGGATTGTCCGGATCGGTCTTGCCCATCAGCACCAGCACCTGGCAGCGCGGGTCGCCGATGCCCGAGGTCCACCACTTGCGGCCGTTGATGACATACTCGTCGCCGTCGCGCTCGATCCGGGTCTGGATGTTGGTCGCGTCCGACGAGGCGACTTCGGGCTCGGTCATCGCGAAGGCCGAGCGGATCTCGCCGGCCAGCAGCGGCTTCAACCAGCGTTCCTGATGCTCCTTGGTGCCATAGCGAGCCAGCACTTCCATGTTGCCGGTATCCGGGGCGGAGCAGTTGAAGATCTCGCCGGCAAAGGTCGACCGGCCCATCAGCTCGCACAGCGGCGCGTATTCCAGATTGGTGAAACCGGGACCGCCCTCGTGCTCGGGCAGGAAGAAGTTCCACAGGCCCTCGGCCTGCGCGATCTTCTTCAGTTCCTCCAGCGTCGGAATCGGCTGCCAGCGGTCGCCGTCGTCGATCTCGTCCATCATCCGCTGCTCGTTCGGATAGATGTGCTTGTCCATGAAGGACGCGATGCGCTCCTGCATTTCCATGCTGCGCTCGGTCTGAATGAATTCCATTGCCTGTCTCCCCTTAGGCGTGAAACGCCGCTCCCGCTCCGCGGCGCAGAAAAAGCAAACGGATCATACTCGCCGGTAGCCAAATTGTAACGGCTCCGGGTGCGGCGAAGCGTTGCGCCTGTCGCAGGTCCGGCAGGAGGAGTATAGTCGCCTGCAACCCGGGAGGAGACAATGACCGACAACCTGATCCTGATGCTCAATCCGAAGGACAATGTGGCCGTGGCCCGGGTGGATATCCTGCCCGGTACCGAGGTCGGCGGCGTCAGCGCCGGCCAGCACATTCCGGCGGGCCACAAGATCGCGCTGGGGCCGATCGCGGCGGGCGAACCCGTTCGCAAGTATGACCAGATCATCGGCTTCGCCGAGGGCGATATCGCGGCCGGCGATCACGTGCACACCCACAATTGCGTATTCGCCATGTTCGAGCGGGACTACGCCATCGGCAAGGACGTCAAGCCGGTCGATTTCGTCCCCGAGGCCGAGCGTGCGACGTTCGACGGATACCGCCGCGACAACGGCAAGGCGGCGACGCGCAACTACATCGGCATCCTGACCTCGGTGAACTGCTCGGCTACGGTCGCGCGCTATGTCGCCGACCAGTTCCGGCATCCCGAGGCGTTGGCCGACTTCCCGAATGTCGACGGCGTCGTGGCGCTGACCCACGGCACCGGCTGCGGCATGGCCTCCGATGGCGAAGGCATGCGGATGCTGAGCCGCACCTTCGCCGGTTACGCGCGGCATCCGAACTTCGCGGGCATCCTGTTCATCGGCCTCGGCTGCGAAGCGGCGCAGCTCGGCATGATGATGGAAGTCGAGGGCCTGAAACCCGGGCCGCTGCTGCACATGTTCACCATCCAGGATTCCGGCGGCACTACCCAGACGGTGAAGAAGGGCGTCGAGTTGGTGAAGGAGATGCTGCCCCACGCCAACCGCTTCCGTCGCGAGCCGATTTCGGCCTCGGAACTGGTGCTCGGTCTGGAATGCGGCGGCTCCGACGCCTATTCCGGCATTTCCGCGAACCCCGGCCTCGGCGCGGCGGCGGACCTGCTGGTGCGCCACGGCGGTACGGCCTGCCTGGGCGAGACGCCGGAGATCTACGGCGCCGAGCACCTGCTCACCCGCCGGGCGGTCTCGGAAGAGGTGGCGCAGAAGCTGATCACCAAGATCCACTGGTGGGAGGACTATGTCGCCAAGAACAATGGCTCCATGGACAACAACCCCAGCCCCGGCAACAAGGCCGGCGGCCTGACCACGATCCTGGAAAAGTCGCTCGGCGCTGCGGCCAAGGGCGGCACCACCAATCTCTGCGACGTCTACTCCTACGGCGAGAAGATCACGAGCAAGGGCTTCGTCTTCATGGACACGCCCGGCTACGACCCGGTGTCGGTGACAGGCTTTGTCGCCGGTGGCGCGAATGTCGTCTGCTTCACCACCGGGCGCGGGTCGGTTTTCGGATGCAAGCCCGTGCCATCGATCAAGCTGGCGACCAATTCCGCCATGTATGGCCGCATGTCCGACGACATGGACATCAACTGCGGCCAGGTCGTCGACGGTGAGAAGTCGGTACAGGAGATGGGCGAGGAAATCTTCCGCTACATCCTCGACGTCGCTTCCGGCAAGCCCAGCTGCTCAGAACGCCTCGGCTTTGGCGACGACGAGTTCCTGCCCTGGCAGATCGGGGCTGTGATGTAACTTCGGTCCGTGCACTCAGGGACGGCATGGCTGGCTGAGTGCGCGGCTCAAGCGTGTCAGGAATTGAAGATCGGGATGGGCCGGCTGGCACGCAGCGCGGCTCAGGCCCTTCAGAACCTGAGATCTGTTCTCTGTCTTGAATTTCCTCCTCCTTGAGGGGGGAGGTCAGAAGGGGGTGACTCGGGCGAAGCCCGACCCACTTCGATAGTCTGCGCCGATAGCCTTCGGCTGTACCCCCCTTCGACCGCCTGCGGCGGCCACTTCCCCCTCAAGGGGGGAAGTGAAATTGCGATGCCACAGGAATAGTCGATTCTTGTCGGATCGCGCCGGTGCGGTGCAGTTCTATCCCGGATAGTCCGCCTTCACGAAATACAGGCCCCAGGCCGGTGCGGTCGGGCCTGCCGCGGTGCGGTCGCGGGCTTCCAGTGCGGCGCTGACGTCATCCGGTGTCCACTTGCCCTTGCCGACTTCAGCCAGCGTTCCGGCGAAGATGCGTACCTGATTGTGCAGGAAGGACCGGGCCGAGCTGCGGATGTGGATTTCCTCGCCGGTCCGTTCGACGGTGAGTTCGTCGAGCGTCTTCACCGCCGTCTCGGCCTGACAGTGCGCGGAACGGAAGCTCTCGAAATCATGCTTGCCGATCAGCCGTGACGCCGCCTCGTTCATGGCGTCGGTGTCCAGCCGCTGGGAGATGTGCCAGACGCGCCCGCGGTCGATGACCGGCGCGACAGCGCGGTTCAGGATGCGGTAGCGGTAGTGCCGCCTGACGCAGTCGAACCGGGCGCTGAACTCAGGATCGGCGGCCTCGACGGAGATCGCCGCCGCCGGGTTGGGACGCAGATGGAAGTTCAGCGCGTCGCGGATCTTCTCCGCCGGCATGTCCCGCTCGATATCGGCATGGGCGACCATGCCCAGCGCGTGCACGCCGGAATCGGTGCGGCCCGCCGCAATGACTGTCCGTGTCTCGCCGGTGAAGCGGAAGATCGCCTCCTCCATCGCCTGCTGAACGGAGAGACCGTTGATCTGCCGCTGCCAGCCGACAAAGCCCGCGCCGTCATATTCCAGGACGAACCGGTAGCGGGTCATCAGCCCAGTCGCGTCCCGGTCCGGATCGGCTTGCCGCGCTGGAACTCCTCGGCGCTCATGGCCCGCTTGCCGGCGCGTTGCAATGTGTCGAGACGGACGAAACCGTTGCCGCAGCGCACGATCAGGTCGGAGCTGAACACCGTTCCGGGCGGCGGAATCTTCATGCTCGCGGGGTTGATCAGCATGGGGCTGGCCGCGTGCACCTTGATGCGCTCGCCCTCATGTTCGAACCAGGCCCCAGGGAAGGGGGTCAGGCCGAGCACCTTGCTGATGATCTCCCAATCATCCGCATTCCAGTCGATCTTCGCTTCGGCCTTGTCGATCTTGGCGGCGTAGGTGACGCCTTCGTCGGGCTGCGGGGTCAGGTCCAGCGTGCCGTCAGCCAGTTTCGCCAGCGCCTCGACCATCAGACCCGCGCCCATCTCGGCCAGCCGGTCGTGCAGGGTCTGCGTGGTGTCATGCGCCGCGATCGGCGTGCGCGCGACCAGCGCCATGTCGCCGGTGTCGAGGCCCGCATCCATCTTCATGATGGTCACGCCGGTCTCCTCGTCGCCCGCCATCACCGCGCGGTGGATTGGCGCCGCACCGCGCCAGCGCGGCAGCAGCGAGGCGTGGATGTTGAAGCAGCCGTGTCTCGGCGCATCCAGGATCGCCTGCGGCAGGATCAACCCGTAGGCCGCGACCACGGCGACATCGGCCTTCAGGCTCTCGAATTCCGCCTGCGCCTCTGCGTTGCGGAGCGATTTCGGCGTGAAGACCGGCAGCCCCATCTCCTCGGCGGTCTTGTGCACGGGGCCGGGCCGCGGCTTCTTCCCCCGCCCGGCGGCCCGCGGCGGTTGCGAATAGACGCCGGCGATCTCGTGCCCGGCGGCGTGCAGCGCCTTCAGCGCCGGCACGGCAAAGTCGGGCGTGCCCATGAAGATGATGCGGAAGGGTTTCATCGCGGCCTTCGGAACAGGTTGAGAAGGCCTACCTATCCCGCCAGGATCGGGTTGTCACTTGTGAGGACCTGCCGGGGAGAGCCTACTCCCCCTTCTCCAGCCGGATCATCTCGCGGGTCACCTGTTTCTGGTAGCAGGCGCTGCCCTTGCGGAGGCTGGCGAGGAAGGGGCCGGCGCCCTTGCCGAGGGCGAGCGTCTCATGCGCCACCCGGCGGACCGGAAGGACCGCGCCGCGGAGACTGGCGGCGAAGTCCGGGGCCGGGATCAGCCGCTCGGATGGGGTCTGCTTGCCATAGAGCACGGCATAGCCGCCATTGGCGAAGAAGGACGTCAGCAGACAGCGGTCGAACTCGTCGCTGCAGCGTTCGGAGCACATGGCGCGGTAGTGACCGGCTTCGTTCGATTGCCGGAGCCAGTCCAGTGTCCGGTCGGTCCGGTCGGGCCAGGCCGACTTGCCGGCTGTCTCTGGATCGCCAAGGGTCGGGTCCGCGGTGATGTAGGGCAGGTCGCTAGCGATGCGGTAGAGGACGGTGATCACCTCCCGCATCGTGTCGGTGGGGATCTCGTGGCCGTAATCGCCATCGACCATCAGGAACATGGCCCAGGAGAAGTAGAGCGCCTGCTGCATGCGCGCGCTGGCCGGTGTGTCCGGCTCGGGTCCGTAGGCATCCGCTTCGGGCAGGCGGCCGGCGCGGATGAAGCCGGAGAGCTTTTCCATGAAGGCCAGCTGCTTGGGCAGGGCCGGATGCTCGCCCAGCGATGTGGTTTCCGCGAGAGGCTTGAACTGCAGCGCCCCGGCCAGACGCGCGAATGCGAGACGGGGTTCGCCCTGCTCCATCAGGGCGATCATGTCGCCGACGAAGCCCTCTTCCAGAGGCTTGGAGCGCAGCAGGCTGATCGGCGCCGGTTCGGCACCGCGCCGGTACCAGCCGCCGTATTTCGGGCCGTTCGGCAGGCGCGGCTGGAAGAATGCGCGGCGCTCGTCCTCGGTCAGCCCGTGCAGCCAGGGGGTCCAGAGGTCGGGCCGCAGCCGCAGCAATCTCAGGAACTGGCGGGCGGCGTCACTGTCCTGTCGCGCCAGCCGTTCCAGTTCCGGCATCGCGGCTGCGTCATCATCCTGAAGCCAGAGCGACAGCGCGGCGTGGAAGGCTGGGTCGTCAGCGCCATGCGGTTGCTCCGCGCGAAGGCCGGCGCCGGTCAGCAGCAGGAGCGTCAGGGCTGTCAGGATGCGGAAGACATGGAAGCCGGCGGATCGCATCTCGTCATTGAACGCGCCGCGTGGCGCGCGGGCAAGTCACGTCGCAGTCAGCTCGCCGCCTTCAGCTTCTTGGCCTTCTTCAGCCGCTTCATGATCATGGAGCGCTTCAGGGCGGAGATGTGGTCGACAAACAGGATGCCGTCGAAATGGTCCATCTCGTGCTGGATGCAGGTCGAGAGCAGGCCATCGGCCTCCAGGCTCTGCGGATTGCCGTCGCGGTCCAGATAGTCGACCGTGATCTGGTCGGGGCGCTCCACCTCGGCATACTGCTCGGGCAGGCTGAGGCAGCCTTCCTCGTAGACGCGAAGATCGTCCGAGGCTTCGCGGATTTCCGGATTGACCAGATAGATCGGCTGCGGATCGGCGCCGTCGGGTGCGCAGTCGACCACCATCACCCGCTTGGGCACGCCGATCTGGATCGCCGAGAGCCCGACGCCCGGCGCGTCATACATGGTCTCCAGCATGTCATCCATCAGCTTGCGGAGCTCGTCGTCGACGCTCTCCACAGGCTCGGACGTCACGCGGAGGCGCGGGTCGGGCGCGGTGATGATCGGCAGCAGGGCCATGATGCAGACTTACTCCGGTTGCACTTGCTGACCGCGGAGGTAATTCCCCGCAACCGGAGCGTCAAGGGCAGGGGCTGCGCCTAGAGATGCATGCCGCCGTCGACCAGCACCTTCTGGCCGGTGATCAGGTCGGAGCCGGTGATGAACATCAGGATGGCGCGGGCGTTGTCCTCGGGTGTCGAGACCTTGCGCAGCGGGTTGGTCTTGAGCTGGTGCTGCAGGGTCGCGTCATAGCGCTGCTCGCCCATGCCCTCGCGCAGCCACTTGCCCTGGATCATGCCCGGGCAGATCGCGTTCACCCGGATCTCCGGGCCCAGCGCGCGGGCCAGCGACAGGGTCATGGTGTTCAGCGCGCCCTTGGAAGCGGCATAGGCGACGCAGGAGCCGAGCCCCTTCACGCCGGCGATCGAGGAGACATTGGTTACCGTCGCGGCGCCGGTCTTCTTCATGTGCGGCGCGGCGTGCTTCACCATCTGGTAGGGGCCGACGACGTTGACGCCGTAGATCCACTGGAAATCGTCTGCGGTCAGCCCCTCCAGATCGTGGTGGGCAACGAACTTGGTGGTGCCGGCATTGTTGACCAGATGATCCAGACGGCCGAACTCGGCGATGCATGCGTCGACCAGCTTCTTGCAGTCGGCATCCTCGGCCACGTTGGCCTGGACGGTGATCGCCTTCGCGCCGGCGTCGCGGCAGGCCTGGGCGGTTTCCTCCGCCTCGTTGACCGACTTGGTGTAGTTGACGACGACATTGCAGCCGTGGCTGGCCAGCAGCTTCGCAGTCGCCGCGCCGACACCGGTGGCCGAACCGGTCACGATGGCGGCCTTGCCCTTCAGATCAGACATTCTTCTTCCCTCCCGGAATCATGAACCAGACGAACGCCACCGCTTCGGCGGCAATGATGCAGAGCAGGCCGGTCTCGTAGCCTTCGGGCGAATAGCCGCCCGCCGCCGTGACCGGGAACTGCTCGATGATCCAGCCCAGCAGCGATGCGGTGATGAACACGCCGAGGAACACGAACACGTTCAGCGCCGAATTCACCCGCCCCGCAAGGTTGAGCGCGAACTGCCCGTTCAGCCACGGGAAGGCCAGCGCCGACATGTTCGACGACAGCCCGAGCAGGATCCAGGGCCAATAGCCCTGCGGCGTCCAGGCCAGCGCAATCGCGATCTGGCTGAGCATCAGCAGCATCACGCCGCCGGCCATGATGGCGATCAGCGGCACGCCGAAGCGGGTCAGCACGTCGGCCACGACGCCGCCCAGCACGAAGCCGGCGGTCAGCGCCACGGAGAGGACGAACAGGTAATCGGCGACGGTGAGCTGATCCAGACCGCCGACATCCTTGAGCCACAGTCCGGCCCACTGCGTGTGGATGGCCATGCCGGTCGACATGGTGGTCACTGCCATCGGCGCGATCCGCCAGTAGGAACGGCTGGTATAGATCTTCTTCAGACTGGCCAGCAGGTCCGCCACCGGGATCGGGTTCGTGGTGCCAGGCTTCTCCGGCACCACCGCGAAGATGCAGATCGAGGCGAGCACCGTGGCGCCGGCGACGTAGAAGAACAGCTCGTGCCAGGTGATGACGCCCAGCAGCATTTCCACCGGCGTGGTCGCAACCAGCGCGCCCAGTCCTCCCATGCCCAGCAGGCAGCCATTGACCAGCGGCCAGCGGGCCTGCGGGAACCACAGCGTGATCGCCTTGAACGAACCCATCAGTCCGGCGGCGCAGCCCAGCCCGATCAGCGCGCGTCCCAGGATCAGGGTGTTGGCGTCCTGGCCCAGGCCGAAGATGACCGCGCCTCCGGCGGCGATCAGCAGCAGCACGGTCTGCACCCGGCGCGGACCGAAACGGTCCAGCGCGATGCCGACCGGCAACTGGGCCAAACCGAAGGCAAGGAAATAGGCCGCGCCGACAAGGCCCAGAACACCGGCGTCCAGGGACAGTTCGGTCCGGATGCGGTCGCCGATCAGCGAGGGCAGGGCGCGGTAGAGATAGGAAAGGAAATAGCCGCCCGCGAAAGGCAGAAAGACAGTCAGGACAATGCGCGTCCAGTAGACGGTCGTTCCCGTATCCTGACCGGCCGCCGATGGACTCGGAGTGCTCACGATCATTTCCTCCCCTGATCGAAGCGTTCATAGAGCGTCGTTCGCGGGAGAGTCCACAACAAGCATTGCGACCGGGGTATGCAGCCCGCGCGATCGGCCGGGCAGGCGTATCGCCTACTGGGTGCGGACGACCATGCAGTCGAGGGATTTCGACTTGAGCTGACGGCAGGTCTGGCGGGCGTCGTTCAGGCTGAGATCATGCACCTGCGCCCGATAGAGTTTTCCGCGCCGCGCATCGCGTTCCAGGATTGCAACGGGGCGGTCCTGCAACAGGCTCGGGGCTGCCGAGACGGCGTTGCGGGCGCTTTTCCGCGCACCAGTCTCCGACCGGAAGGCGCCAACCTGCACGCCATAGTCGCCGGGCTTGCGCGGCGGCGGGGTCAGTTTCAGGCCGGTCGCCGCGTTTGCGGTTCCGACCACGCTGAAATCGATCTTCGCCAGATCGATCCGCGGAGCGTCGTCGCCCGGGCGCTGCGGCGGCGGCGCGATGCGGACCAGTGTGCCCGCCTTCTCCCGGTCCAGCGCGCGGCGGAAACCGATGGACAGGATCTTCTGCATCTTGGCGTCGCGGCGCGCGCCAGTCTTTTCGCCGATATAGACCGCGACGAGACGCCGGCCGTGGCGCACCGCCGAGGCTGCCAGATTGTATCCGGAAGCGTTGATGTAGCCGGTCTTCAGTCCGTCCACGCCCGGGTAGCTGGTCAGCAGCCGGTTGGTCGACTTCTTGGTCCGGCCCTTCCAGTGGAACTGCTTCGCGCTGAACATGCTGTACTGGCGCGGGAAGTCGCGGATCAGCGCCAGCGACAGCGTGGCCATGTCGCGGGCCGTGGATTTCTGATTGCGGTCGGGCAGGCCGTTCGCGTTGCGGAACGTGGTGTTTGTCATGCCCAGCTCCCGCGCCTTGCGGGTCATCTTGCGGGCGAAGGCGGCTTCGGTCTTGGCGATGGCTTCGGCCACCACCACGGCGGAATCGTTGGACGAGCGGACGATCATCGACATCACGGCGTCACGCAGCCGGATCGTGCTGCCCGCCTTCAGGCCCAGCCTGACCCGGGGCTGACGCGCCGCATTGCGCGATACCGGCAGGCGCTGGTCCATCGACAGATGTCCCTTCTCCACAGCCTCGAAGGCGAGATAGAGCGTCATCATCTTGGTCAGCGAGGCCGGGTAGATCAGCCGGTCCTCGTTCCAGCGATACAGGATCGTGCCTGTCTGGGCGTCGATCACGATCGCGGCCTTGATCCTGGCCTGCGCCGTCCCGGACAGGGCAGCCGCCAGGATCAGCGCCGACAGGCAAAATGTCGAAATGAAGCGAAAGATGCGCAAGGCGGCTTCGCCCTTTCCGCTGCATGCGATTCGAACCGATTCGTCAATACCTTACCCTGTGGGCGAATCGGGGTCCATGCCCGTATCGCCCGCTCCGATCACGAAATCCGGGGCGCACTTGATTTCGTACCTGCAGAAACACCAATTGTGCAGGGCGAAGATTGCATTAAGCTTTCCTTGTGGCCCTGCTGACATACTCTGATTGCAATGACTGACAAGCGTACTGATTCCGACAACGAGACCGGTGTCGTCACCAAGACCCGGCCACGCACGAAGAAGCCTGCCCTCTGGCGCGTGTTGATGCTGAACGACGATTACACGCCCATGGAATTTGTCGTTTACGTGCTGCAGCGTTACTTCAACAAGGATCAGGAAGCCGCGACCCAGATCATGCTGCACGTCCACCAGAAGGGCGTCGGAGTCTGCGGCATCTACCCCTACGAAGTTGCCGAAACCAAGGTGACCCAGGTCATCAATCTCGCGCGCGAAAACCAGCATCCCTTGCAGTGCACGCTGGAAAAGGCGGAATAGGAGTTACCGTGCCCTCATTGTCCAAGAACCTCGAGGCTTCACTCCGGCGGGCGTTGAACTACGCCAGCGAGCGGCAGCATGAATACGCCACGCTGGAGCACCTGCTGCTGAGCCTGCTCGACGACGCCGACGCCGTGGCGGTGCTGCGCGCCTGCGACGTCAACATGGAGGCGCTGTCCAAGGAGTTGTCCGAGTTCATCGACAACGAACTGGTCGACCTGATCCAGGACCACGAGGAAGACGCCAAGCCGACGCTGAGCTTTCAGCGCGTCGTGCAGCGCGCCCTGATCCACGTGCAGTCGTCGGGCCGCGAGGAAGTTACCGGCGCCAATATCCTGGTCGCCATCTTCGCCGAGCGCGAAAGCCACGCCGCCTATTTCCTGCAGCGTCAGGACATGACCCGGTTGGACGCCGTCAGTTTCATCAGCCACGGCATCGCCAAGGCGCCCGGCATGGGCGAGGCGAAGCCCGTCCGCGGCGCCGATGATTCCGAGGAAGAGGGCGAAGAGGCGCGCGAGAACTTTGCCGAGGAAGAGGAAGCCGCCGAGAACGAGGCGCTGTCCCAGTACTGCGTCGACCTGAATGAGAAGGCGCGGTCGGGCAAGATCGATCCGCTGATCGGCCGCGCCCTGGAGATCGAGCGTACGATCCAGATTCTCTGCCGTCGTTCCAAGAACAACCCGCTCTATGTCGGCGAACCCGGCGTCGGCAAGACCGCCATCGCCGAGGGGCTGGCCCGCCGCATCGTCGAGGGCGACGTTCCCGACGTTCTGCTGAGCGCCACCATCTTCGGTCTCGACATGGGCGCGCTGCTGGCCGGCACCCGCTATCGCGGCGATTTCGAGGAGCGGCTGAAGGCCGTGATCCGCGAGGTCGAGGAGCACGACGGCGCGATCCTGTTCATCGACGAGATCCACACGATCATCGGCGCGGGCGCGACTTCCGGCGGTGCGATGGACGCGTCGAACCTGCTGAAGCCGGCTCTGGCCTCCGGGACCATCCGCTGCATCGGTTCGACCACCTACAAGGAATATCGCGGATACTTCGAGAAGGACCGCGCGCTCCTGCGCCGGTTCCAGAAGATCGACGTCAACGAGCCGACCATCGAGGACGCGATCAAGATCCTCAACGGCCTGAAGCCCTATTACGAGGAGCACCATCAGGTCCGCTACACCAGCGAGGCCCTGAAGACGGCGGTGGAGCTTTCCGCCCGCTACATCAACGACCGCAAGCTGCCCGACAAGGCCATCGACGTGATCGACGAGGTCGGCGCGGCCGAGATGCTGAAGCCGAACTCCCGTCGCAAGAAGGTGCTGGGCGTCAAGGACGTGGAGGCCGTGGTCGCCAAGATCGCGCGCATCCCGCCGAAATCCGTCACCAAGAAGGACGAGGCTTCGCTGGCCAATCTGGAGACCGACCTGAAACGGACGGTGTTCGGACAGGACAATGCGCTGGAGGCCCTGGCTTCGGCGGTGAAGCTGGCCCGCGCCGGACTGCGTGAGCCCGAGAAGCCCATCGGCTCCTACCTGTTCTCCGGCCCGACCGGCGTCGGCAAGACCGAAGCCGCGCGACAGCTCGCCGACACGATGGGGCTGGAACTGCACCGCTTCGACATGTCCGAATACATGGAGCGCCATACCGTCAGCCGCCTGATCGGCGCGCCTCCGGGCTATGTCGGTTTCGACCAGGGCGGTCTGCTGACCGACGCGGTGGACCAGCATCCGCATTCGATCCTGCTGCTCGACGAGATCGAGAAGGCGCATCCCGATGTCTTCAACCTGCTGCTGCAGGTGATGGACCACGGCAAGCTGACCGATCACAACGGCAAGAAGATCGACTTCCGCAACGTCATCCTGATCATGACGACCAATGCCGGCGCGGCGGAGATGCAGAAGCAGTCGATCGGCTTCGGCCGGGGCCTCAAGGACGACGAGGACCAGGAAGCGATCAAGAAGCTGTTCACGCCTGAGTTCCGCAACCGCCTGGACGCGATCATCGCCTTCGAGGCGCTGGGGCCGGAAGTGGTGGCCCGTGTGGTCGACAAGTTCGTGCTGCAGCTCGAGGGCCAGCTCATCGACCGCAACGTCACCATCTCCCTGACCGATGCAGCGCGTTCCTGGCTGGCCGACCGCGGCTACACGCCGGAATTCGGCGCAAGGCCGCTGGCGCGTGTCATTCAGGAGAAGATCAAGCAGCCTCTGGCAGAGGAGCTTCTGTTCGGCACCCTGAAGAAGGGCGGCCACGTGAAGGTTCGCCTGGCCGAGGGCAAGCTGGTCTTCGATCTGGAAGGTTCGGAGACGCCGCCCAAGAAGTCCAAGGGCTCGGGCAAGGGCAAGAAGAAGGCGCTGCCCGAACCGACCAAGTAGCACTTGACCTTCCCGTTGCTGGAATGTGCAGCCTCCGCCCGTTCACTCAGGCGGAGGCTGTTTTCATATGCGGGCTGTGGCGATCGTCATCCTGTTCATCGTGCTTGGCGGCATCGGCGGCGCAATCTGGTGGCTGGAGCAGGACGAGCCGCAGGTCGCAACCGGGGATCGTCTGCCGCATCAGGTCGATGTGAATCTGCCGTCGCTCTCGCCTGCCGCCGCGGCCGGCGCGAAGATTTTCGCCGCCAACTGCCAGATTTGCCACGGCGTGAGCGCCTCCGGAGGGCCGGGAGGTCCGCCGCTGATCCACAAGATCTACGAGCCGAGCCATCATGCCGACGGTTCCTTTTTCGTCGCCGTCAGGAACGGTGTGCGCCAGCATCACTGGAGCTTCGGCAACATGCCGCCGGTGCCGGGCATCAGCGAGGCGGAGATCGGCCAGATCATCTCCTATGTCCGAGAAGTGCAGCGCGCCAACGGGATCAACTGACAATAGCCGCCGGACATGGTGCGGCGTTCGTTTGCGAAAGGATCGAGACATGAACAGGTTCAGCAGAGTGGTTTCCCTCGTCGCGGCGCTCTCCGCCGCCACAGCCATGGCCGCGCCAGTCCGGGCCGCCGACGGAGCCGAGCCCAGGGTGGTGGTCTACAAGTCGCCGGATTGCGGTTGCTGTGCGAACTGGGTCGAGCATCTGAGAAGCAGCGGTTTCGTTGTCGACGCCAGGAACGTGCCGGACATCGATGCCGTGAAGTTGCTCGCCGGCGTACCCGAGGATCTGGCAGCCTGTCATACGGCTACCGTTGCCGGCTATGTCGTCGAAGGCCACGTTCCCGCGCGCGATATCCGGCGTCTCCTGGAAGAGAAGCCTGCCGCCAACGGGATCGCTGTTCCGGGGATGCCGGCCGGTTCGCCGGGAATGGAGCAGGGTGGCGCGCGTGATTCCTATGCTGTGGTTCTCTACTCCGGCAAGACGCGTTCGGTGTTTGCCCGTTACTGACCGATCATCGATCCGGCCGGGTTCGTTGGCAGTTGACATTCCAGTGGGTGGAAGCCTCTAGATATCGGCATGTTGTGGGTATCGCAATTTCGGCGGCGACTTGCCGTGTTTACGCTGCTGATGCTTGTGGCCCCGGCGGTCATGACATTCGCAAGCGGTCTGGTGCAGGCTGACGCCCATGCGCACATGCACGGCCCCGACCACACGATGGCGATGGATTCACAGGGCCTGGACGACGCAGGTCACGACAAGTTGATCTGCTCGGTCGTCATCCCCTGCGAGCATGGTTTCTGCGCGGGTCTGGCGTTGCTGCCGGTCGAGGCGCCAGGGGTGCTGATCAAGGGCGCATGGATTTCCGATATCCCGCAGCCCGGACATCCCGCCAGCCCCAGGTCACTTTCACCGCCTCCGAGACGTCATTCCTGAATCAACAGCAGCCGGACTCCGTCCGGCGACCGACCAACACGATTCAAGGAAATGAAGTCATGAAGATCATTCGCAAACGCATGGGCGTTCTCGCTCTGACCGTATCTGCTTTCGCGCTGACGCTGGGCGTCTCTCAGGTCCAGGCCGCCGGAAGCCATGGCGGCGGGCATGGACATGGTGACAAGCAGGAAGCCGATATCGGCACCGCCGGCGATCCGTCGAAGGTCAGCCGGACCATCACTATCGAGATGTACGACAACTACTTCGAGCCGAAGACGCTCGATCTGAAGGAGGGCGAAACCGTCCGCTTCGTCGTGGTGAACAAGGGTGAGTTCGTTCACGAATTCAACATCGCCACGGCCGAGATGCACGCCGCGCATCAGAAGGAGATGATGCAGATGATGGAGACCGGCGTGCTGGAAATGGACCGGATCCGGCATGACAAGATGAACCATGGCGACGGTCACGGCATGAAGCATGATCACGCCAACAGCGCCCTGCTGGAGCCGGGACAGACCGGTGAGATCGTCTGGCGGTTCAACACGCATACGAAGCTGGAATTCGCGTGCAATGTCCCTGGACATTACCAGGCCGGAATGGCCGGTCCCATCAAGCTTTCCCACTGAGCCGACGAGGGAGAGACCGACATGAACATGCGCACGGCATTCGCCGCCGTCCTGGCGCTGGGGCTTTCCGCTCCGGCCCTGGCGGGCGAATACAACATCACCGTCGATCGCTTGAAGATCGACACCGGCGACTTCACCAAGACCGGCATCGGCTACAACGGCTCGACCACCCCGACCGTCCTGCGATTCAGGGAGGGTGAGGACGTGGTCATCAACGTGACCAACAATCTGGGCGAGGACACGTCGATCCACTGGCATGGCCTGATCCTGCCCTACCAGCAGGACGGCGTGCCGAAGATCAGCTTCGACGGGATCAGGCCCGGGGAGACCTTCACCTACCGTTTCCCGATCATCCAGAACGGCACCTACTGGTTCCACAGCCATTCCGGCTTCCAGGAGCCTGACGGGGCCTATGGCGCCATCGTGATCGAGCCAAAGGAGCGCGATCCCTTCAGCTTCGACCGCGAGTACGTGATCCAGATGACGGATTCACACCCGCATTCGGGCGACCGCATCATGCGGAACCTGAAGATGATGCCCGACTACTACAATCGGAAGCAGCGGACCCTGCTCGATTTCTTCAGCGATGCGGAGAAGATGGGCGTGGACAAGACGCTGTCGGATCGAAGCGACTGGGGCGACATGCGGATGATGCCGTCGGACATCGAGGATCTGCAGGGTTTCACCCCGCTGATCAACGGCAAGGGACCGGGCCAGAACTGGACCGGTCTGTTCAAGCCGGGTGAGCGGGTAAGGCTCAGGTTCATCAATTCCTCGGCCATGACCTATTTCGACATCCGCATTCCGGGTCTTGACATGACGGTCATCCAGGCCGACGGGCAGAACGTTCAGCCGGTCGTGGTCGACGAGTTCCGCCTGGCCGTGGCCGAGACCTTCGATGTCATCGTTCACCCGAAGGAAGACCGCGCCTACACGATCTTCGGCGAGTCCATGGGGCGCACGGCCTATGCCCGGGGCACCCTGGCCCCGCGTGAGGGGATGACGGCCGAGGTGCCGGCGATGCGCGAGGACCCGCTGCTGACCATGGCCGACATGGGCATGGCGCATGGCGAGCATGGTGGACATGGCGGTGGCCATGGCGGCCATGGCGAAGCGACACATGATGTGCTTGCGGCCTTGACAGGCGGTCACGGATCGGGCGGCGGTTCTTCGAAGATGGACCACTCGAAGATGGACCACTCGAAGATGGACCACTCGAAGATGGACCACTCGAAGATGGACCACTCGAAGATGGACCACTCGAAGATGGACCACTCGAAGATGGACCACTCGAAGA